>OAWT01000001.1_pt1 | contig 669455 bp, 551 predicted proteins | sample 1477031 | NCBI WGS metagenome assembly OAWT01 (sample SAMEA2580263, study PRJEB22360) | human gut metagenome | biome: human gut; feature: human-associated habitat; material: faeces | place: Denmark | collected 2008/2010
CTCCTGGCGATACCATAGTGGTGAGTAAAATGCGATGACCTTGGTGTGTGGCTCGTCCCATATCATTCCGAATGACCGGCAGTTTGTTACTGCGGCGACCAGTGTTGATGTGTACGAAAAGCGGAGTGACAACCGGATGTCATAGAAATTGCAGTGCGGATAGATGCCTTGGGAATTCATGTAAGCGGGCATTCCCAGGTAGAGGTCCAGTAACTTGGTTATGGTGGGGTCGTTTATTCCCCGTCCCTTCCACTGATGGATCATTTTCTGCGTCTCGCTGATGGAAACGTTTTGTTTCAATGCTTTTATAGCCATGTGTGCTTTGTTTTTTTTGTAATAATGGCAGCGAAGTTACAAAGGAAAAAATAGACGCGTCTGTCCACAGTGGACAGACAATTAGTAGACAGATAGTATTATTAACGATATTTAAACTGAAAAAAAATGAAAGACAGAGAATTTTCAACGAAAAAGTTGGCCGAGAGCATCAAAGTTCTAAGAAAGGCCAGTGGTGTCAATGTAAAGGGGTTTTGTAAAGCCATCCACATGACGGAACATAGTTATTACAGTGCTCTTAATGGTAAACTGACAATCTGAATTTTTATGCCACTATCATGCATCCTTTGGTCGAAAACTATGGCGATTGCGGACTGGACGAGGAGATAGAAGCGGTGAAACAGGAGTGGTGGAATGTGGTGACGGAGAATTCGTGGGAGTATGTGCCAGGGGAGAAGAAGGATGAACCGGAGGGGAGTGGAATAGGAGATAATGAATGATAATATAATGCGATTAAAGAGTATCACAGTTTCTTCACTGTAACGTTTTTGCAAGATGAACGGCCAGAGCTTTCAATGTTTCATAGAATATAGATTACTGTTTTAATGTTTTTAGAGTTTACATTGCTTAATACAGTTCATTTAGACTGTATTAAGTTGTTTATAAATTAATGTTTTATGATTACAATTTGGCTAGTAGTTTTAGGAATTACCTTTGTACTATGCATGAAGCGTACAATTTATGGTTGTTGTATGCTTGTTTATGCACGAATTTTGATTCCTGATATAGTTAGGTTGACCCCCTTAGCTGATATAAGTCTAAACACGGGTATAATAGGTGTTATTGGCGTTTTTCTGTTTAGAGATTTGTTATTCCAAAAAGTAACATTGAACGGATTGGTGAATGATAAGTACATTCGGAATATTTTGTTTTTTGCAATCCTATTGTTATTGTCTATTTTATTGGGAACATGTCTTAATTTTAGCAATCAAATAGGATACCTTAAGCAGTACTTTATTACAGACTTATTCCCTGCTATTGCGGTTGTAGCATCAATAAGAAATAATGAAGATGCTCGATTGCTTCTAAAGAGTGTTTTGATAGCTGTATTAATAAATACCGTCTATGGTATTTTCACAGTTATTATTGGAGCCAACCCATATTTGTTCTTTTTGAACTTGTACTATGCATCAGATCTTTCTAAGCTTATAGATGATTCATTATCTTCACGCAGTGGTATAATAGGAACATCATCTACTTTTCGACATGCTAACTTTTGGGGAACGTTCCTGCCTTTGGCCTTTGTCCTTGTTTTTTATTATTATAGATTGACTAAAAAGAAACTCTTCTTATGGGCTACCATATTTACTTCTATTTGTATATTTATGTGTACTAAAAGAACAGCAATGGTAGCTTTTTTCTTGACATTGCTTGCATATTTCTGGTATGCTAATCCAAAGGTGAAAAAGAATATTATAATTTATTCTTTCATTGGATTACTAGGTGTCTTGTTGTTGGTTTATTTTATTCCACAGATGGAATCGGCTAAGAATCTGATAGAATCTTCTCTTTTCTTTTGGGATGATTCTTTAAGAGACAAACATGATGTGGGCGGTTCTTCTATGTCTATGAGAATAGACCAGACTCTGTATCCATGGGTGATGATTTCAGATAACATATTATTTGGCCATGGATTCGGTTTTACAGCAGAAAATTTCAATACGTTTGGACTTCATCCTGTTATGGCAAATTTTGAAACAATTTTAGCCCAAGCTGTATGTAATGGTGGCTTCCTTGGCATTTTTACATGGATTTATTTTTTTGTATTCAATTTCAATTATAGCAAGAACTCGGTCCCTGCTCATTTAAGGCAATTTCCGAAGTTGTTAAATCTGTGTGCGTTAGCTATTGCTGTCGCGAATGGTTTGGACGTTGTTTTATTCTATTTTCTATTTAATATTTTAATGAAAAAATCATATCTAATAAATGACTATAAGTAAGCAAATTCATTATGCAATACCTTCAATCTAATGAGAAAATTTCAGTTATAACAATATGCTATAATGCTGAGGAAACAATAGAAAGAACTATAAAATCAGTCTTGAATCAGTCTTATAAAAATCTTGAATATATAATTATAGATGGCGGTTCTAAAGATAACACAATGAAAATTGTGAAAAGATATAAAGATAAGATTTCTTCTGTTATATCAGAACCAGATAATGGAATTTACGATGCAATGAATAAAGGCGTTCGCATAGCTACAGGAGAATGGTTGAATATGATGAATGCAGGAGACTGTTACACTAATGATGAAGTTTTAAATGAAATATTCTCAACTTCTATCCCGAAGGATAAAACTGTGATATATTCAGATTATTATACTAAAGATTTATTGGGCAATTTAGTTCAAGTAAATATTGATTTAATTAATAGACCTTCTTTTAATCATCAATGTACTATATATAGAAAATCATTACATCAAGAACACGGCTTTTATACGGTTACGAAACCTATTATCATATCTGATATTCTTTTTTTCTATATGGTTCCGGTATCTCAGATGGTGAAAGCAGATACGGTTATAGCGTTTTTTGATGGTGGGGGAGTTTCTTCACAAGGTCATTGGAGCCTTCAGCAATGGCTCTGTGCTGATGTCGTCTTTCGGAGACGAACTTTTACTAATATGATATTAACCTATTATTATCGTGTATTGAGGGATTCAATTCCCGGTATTTTAAGATATAGATTTAGACGACTGCTCGGATGGAAAATGAAGATAAATATTTTTTGATTGATATTTGTGGAACTTTATATCAATCAAATACCACTTTTGATTTTATACGTTACTTTTTTTCTGAAAAGCCTTGGTATATCAGACTTAATGGTTTAAGGAAAAACAAATTATTCCGTTTTTGTAACGCTAAGGCTTTTGAATATTTAGGATTCGATTGTCTTCGATTTTTGCTCATCAGACATCTTAAAGGTTACTCTAAAAAACATCTGTCAGATATGGCACATATTTTTTATAATGAATATTTGGTAACAGTTATAAATAGACCAGTTATTGATATAATAGAAGCAAAAAGGAAAGAGGGGGTCAGGTTAATCCTTGTATCTGCAACTCTTGATATGATTGCTAAAGAGGTTTCAGAAAGATTGGGTATACCAGATGTGTTCTCTTCTCATTTATCCTATGATAAACAGAATGTTTGTTTGGGTAGGTTGAAAATAGATTTATTAGGTAATAAAGCTAACTGTCTTAAGTCTTCTAATATTTTAGAACCATATTATGGAACAATTACTGATAATTACTCAGATTTGGAGTTGATCCTAAAATCAGAGAATTCTTACGTAGTAGTTACTGATAAACAACATCAAAATAAATGGGAATATTTACTGAAGAATAATAGATATAATCACTCGTTTGTATTAGTATGAATATAGTGTCTTTTTTTATACCTTTCCTTTTTACGGTATATACCCGTTTACAAAATAAAAAGGCGATAGCTCATTACTTATTTACGTTTCCTCTAGCTTGGACTATAGTAACATGCTTCGAACCGAATTTTGAGATATTTCGTATGTTCCTTTCTTTTATTTATTTCTATTCTATTTACGAATTTGGCTATTTGCAAAATGATTGTGAAACGATTAAAAAGGAGTTAGAACCTAGTATGCGTGTTACTTATGATGACTTGTTTTTTTATGAAAAATACAAAATAATGATATATATGTTTAGGTCCTGTGTTGTTATATTATTAGCCATATATATGCATATATCAGGTATTAAACTTTCTATTATTCTGTTCCCGCTTTTTATATTCCCGGTTTTTTATATTTATAATAGTATAAGGAGTAAGCTTAATTTATATATACATTTGATTCTAGCAATATTGAAACATGCGACTATAGTTTTTATAATCTTGAATGAATTTCAGTGGTCTGCTATACTTTGGTTATTTTTATATCATCCATTTTGCTTTTTTATAGAGTTGAGTGTGCGAGGAAAAGCCGGATATAAAAATCTACTGTTTAAAAAGTATTTTATTCCTATTTACGATAAATATCATGTTCATAAGTTTAGAGTCTGTTATCAATTTTTTTTTCTTTTTATTTCGCTCTCTCTAGTAGCTGTTGGGGGCTTTCCTGCATTTTATTTAATAGGGAATTTAGTATATACTACTCTGATGATAATGACTTTTATACTTTTTGGCAAGCATGACGAGAAATTGTAAATAAATATATTTCAAAATAGTAGATGGAAATTTTGTTACTATTGTAGCGGTAACAGTGTTCACATGCTCTTCGATTTAGAGCAACTGTTACGGAAATGTTGTCAATATTGGGACTCGAAAATATTAAAGTAATAGTTGCATTTTCTCAAAGTTGATAAATCGCTTGTTTATAATTGATTTAACTGGGTTTGAGGAGAATGGATGTTTACATAGCAATATTAGTTTTCGTAAAACATAAAATATTTAAATCTGTTTTTTTATGAAAAGAAAAATGGCTTTTGTTGATTTGACCAATTTTAAAGATTGGCCAATGGGTGGAATGTTAGAATATGAGTTGGCTATACTACCGTATTTGGCAGAATATTATGAGTTGGATATTTGGGGGTATTCTGTGAATGGTATTGCACCTGCACCTTTAGTATTGAATGGAAAAGAATATCCAGTTTACATATGTGGCAATTGCTCAACAAACCGTAGGATTATACCTAATTTTTGGAAAGGATTGTCATTGTTGGGCTATAAAAATGATTTTGAAGATAAATACGACATTGTTTATGCTCATACAGGAAGTTGTATGTGTGCCATTGGTAATATGATTGACAGAAAAAAAACGAAGCTAGTCTATCATCAACACGGATTAAGCTACTTGACAGATTTTCAGATGAGGTCTTTAATACAGCGTCCGTCTTTTTATTTTGCTCAAAAATATGCTCATCTCGTATTTGTAGTGTCAGATGAAACTTCTACCAATAATTATGCAGCTACACATGCAAATGTGACGAAAGCTCACTATCAGTCAATTGGAAGTCCTATTGATATCAGTCAATTTGATATGGAATATATTAAAAGGAAGGTAGAAAATCGGAAAGATGTAGAGTTAAAGAAGTTTCTCTATACTGGTAGGTTAAGTAAAAATAAAAATGTCAAGTTACTTGTAACAGCTTTTGAAAGGTATGTGAAAAATGGACATTCTGACGCTGTCTTAAATATAGCGGGAAGTGGTGAGGAATTAGATTTGCTTAAGCGTATGAAATTGGAATTAGGAATAAATAATAATGTAAATTTACTCGGGCAAGTTCCTCATGATGAAATTTATGATTTGTTAAAAGAGGCAGATGTCTTTGTTACTGCTTCTGAAGGAGAAGGTTGTTCAATATCTGTTTTGGAAGCCTATGCAAGTGGGCTTCCGGTAATCTGTGGCCGAATGCCAGGATTGGAAGGACAGGTAATTGATAATGAAACTGGAATCTTTGTGAGAGATATGACAGCTGAATGTTTTCATGAAGCGATGGAAAAGATGAATACATGCCGATATCGTCTTTCTCTTAATTGTCTGAAAGAAGCTCGTAATTATGACAAATCTATTATTGCACATAAAATAATCGAATGTATTGAAGACTTGTTTAAGGAATGATTAAATTATTGATTGATGCTCATGTCTTTGATGGCAAATATCAAGGAACGAGAACGTATATACAAGGTATTTATTCAGCCATGATAACACACAAAGATATAGAATTCTATTTTGCGGCACAAAATGTATCAAGATTGAAATCTATATTCGGGATTGCTGAAAATATACATTATATAAGGCTTGATGCAACAAACAGTATTTGGAGACTAGCTTGGGAATATCCTAGGATTATAAAAAAATACAAAATTGATTATGCTCACTTTCAATATATATGCCCTTTTATAAAATGCTGCAAAGAAATAGTAACCATACATGACCTTCTTTTTTTAGATTTTCCGAAATATTTTCCTTTATCATATCGTATAAAAAATAGACCTCTTTTTATGTATTCTGCAAAAAGGGCCGATTTATTACTTACTGTTTCTGAATATTCAAGGAAAGAAATAAAGAGACACTTCAAAATTACTGAAGATAGAATATATGTTACTTCCAATTGCGTATCTATAGTTAATGATAAGGTTGGACTAACTGATGTAAAAGCCAAATATGGTTTAGATAGGTATATACTTACGGTAAGTAGAATAGAACCTAGGAAAAATCATCAAATGCTATTGAAAGCATTCTTGGAACTACAACTATATAAATTAGGTTATAAATTAGTTATAGTTGGTGCTATGGACTTGAAAAATAAAATATTTAACACACTATATAAGAGTATGACTGATGAAGAAAAAGAAAGTGTATTGATATTTCAAGCATCATATTTAGACTTAGTTGCTCTTTATAAACAGGCTGCATTATTTGTTTTTCCTTCATTTGCAGAAGGATTCGGAATTCCTCCTATTGAGGCTGTGGCATATTCTTGTCCGACACTATGCAGCAATCAAACAGCTATGGCTGAATTTGATTTCTTTCATGAGTGTTTTTTTTCTCCTTATGATATTCAAGAGCTGAAAAACAAGATAATGTATTTTATACAAAATGATGTAACACCAATATGTGAAGCATTACAAAAAGAAATAGTAGCAAGATATAATTGGAAGAATGTTGGCGAACAACTATGTCAATTGATAAAAGATGATAAGAAATAGCTTTTGTTTGATTTCCTATAATATATTGAAACCTACTGAATTGTATGAATAGAGAAAGCAGTATCTCAGAGTACTTTTTGGTTATAGAACGGGGAATAGGATTTTTTTAATGTATAATTCCTTGAACATATATGAAGAATTGAAAGAGATTTTTTTCTGCTTTATGATTGTATCTATATTTTACAATAATACAAAATTACTATTTTTTTCTTAATATGCCCTGCTGCTTTTTGTGGTTCGGCTGAACTTCATACACTTAACTTTCAATGAAAATAGCCTTTATCAGCACCCGTGGTATTCCTAATAACTACGGGGGCTTCGAGCAGTTTGCCGAATACATTTCTGTAGGTTTGGCAAAAAGAGGTCATGATGTGACCGTTTATTCTCCCCATTTTCATCCTTATAAGGAAAATTCCTACAAAGGAGTCCGTATCAAACATATCTATAGTCCGGAAACATGGATGGGAAGTTCCGTAGGGAGTTTCTTCTATGATTTTGCTTCACTACGTGATGCGTTGAAACGGGAACAGTTTGATATCATTTATGAGGCTGGATATACTTCCATTGTGCCTGCCTATATTTGGTTTGATGTAAAGAATATCAAACGTCCTGTGTTCACTACGAATATGGACGGACTGGAATATAAGCGTACGAAGTTCAATAAATGGGTACAGAAGTTTGTCTTCTGGGAAGAGCGGATGACGGTAAAGCACAGCCATTACTTGATAGCCGATAACATGGGTATTCATGATTATTACAAAGATAAGTATGGCAAGGAGAGCAAGTTCCTGGCATACGGGGCAGATATCCACGATGATTACAGCGTGGAGTTTCTGAAAGAATTCGGACTGGAGGAAAATAACTATTATCTGCTGGTGGCGAGACTGGAACCTGAAAACAATATAGTAATGGCAATTGACGGTTATCTGGCATCTGTAGAAAATGGGCATAGGCCATTAATCATTATAGGTAAGACCAATACTCCCCATGGCAAGGAGTTGGTAGCCAGGTATGGAATGGAGAATGCGATACGTTTTATAGGTGGTATTTATGATTTCAAGAAGTTGAACTCGATACGAAAGTTCTCTTTTGCCTATTTTCATGGTCATTCAGTGGGTGGGACGAATCCATCTCTGCTGGAGGCTATGGCTTCTGATTGTTTCATTTTGGCCAATGACAATCTGTTCAATCGGGCTGTCTTGAAGAATAATGCGGAATATTATAGTACCTCGGCAGAGGTGACGGATTTGTTGAATAATATGACTTTACTAGCCATGCGTGATAAAAAGAGATTCATTGAAGCAAATTTAGAGGAGATATATACAGAGTATTCATGGGATCATTTGGTGGATGAGCATGAAAGGTACTTTGAATGGTTGCTGGCACAGGAACGCTGAAAAAAATGGGATTTATTTATTATAAGAAAAGATTATGTAGGATACTTGCGGTTGCCTCGGTGTTTCTGTCAATCAGTATTTCGGTTTACGGACAAGCATTGAGAGGTACGACTGGATTGCTTCATGCGCCGACAGCTGACATGCAACGGGACAAGACCTTCATGTTTGGTGGTAATGTGCTGGATGTGACTCCGCTACATTACTATGATTTTGATGTGAGATATACCTTTAACTATTATCTCAATGTGACAATCTTTCCATGGCTGGAAGTTGGATATACCTGTACGTTGAATTATGCCGATGAGGGTTCCACTTATTTTCCGAAACAGTCGTGGGGGAAATATACCAATCAGGACAGGTCTTTCAATTTCCGGTTACGCGCGTGGAAAGAGGGATGGTGGAAAACGTGGACTCCACAGATTGTGATAGGAGTGGACGATCCGGGTACTCATGACAGTTACGGCGGCGGAGGTATATCAAGTCGTGACCAGAATGGTGGGAATTGCTTCTTCACCCGTTATTATATTGCCGCTACGAAGCATGTTAAACTTGATAATCTGGGAATATTAGGAGTACATCTTGCTTGGGTGCTAGACCGGCCGGCTACCTGGGAGCATCATAATCGTCCGGCCATAGGGGGGAATTTCCGTTTGGGATTGCCTGCGCAAGAATCTTGTGCTGTAAAAATGATAAATGGCTTAAACCTGATGGTGGAGTATGATGCAAGAACTTGTAATGTAGGTTTTGAGTACAGCTTTTGGAAAGACTACATCAACGCCGTGGTAGAATTAAACCGTTGTAAATACTTCTCCGGAGGAATTGTTTTTAAAGTCCATCTGAAATAATGAAATAGATGATCCGATTAGGTATTTCTCGTTGGATTTTGCTCGCAACCTTTGCCTGATTGGAATTGTTTATGTAACTTTGTGACAAGCAATGTTGCTGTATAAACGTGAAATGAAGCAATGGAAGAGATAAAGCAAGTGCCCTACGGTGTGTCCGACTTCGTGACGGTGAGAGAAAGGAATCTGTATTATGTAGACAAGACGATGTATTTGTCTTTGCTGGAGCAGCAACCGGACAATTTGTTCTATATCCGTCCCCGTCGATTCGGCAAGAGCTTGTTCATCAGTATGCTGCAAGCTTACTATGACAAGGCAATGACAGACCGTTTCGACTCTCTGTTCAGCGGACTTTGGGCTCATGAACATCCCACACCACTCCGGGGACGGTATCAGATGCTTTATCTGGACTTCTCACAAGTGGGGGGGGATATCGATCATCTTTCGACTCATTTTGAAGAATATTGCAAAGTGAAGTTGGACGGGTTTATGCGCAAATATCAGAACGAATATCCCGAAGTTGTAGTAAAGGTCTTTTTTGAAATACAGACGGTTTCTGGGAAATTGGCATTGATTCGGGATAATGCCGGTGCGCTGCGCATCCCTCTTTATCTCATCATTGACGAATACGACAACTTTACCAACATCGTACTTAACGAGAAAGGCGAGGAGGTTTACCATGCCATCACCCATGCCAGCGGCTTCTACCGCGATGTGTTCAAAAAGTTTAAGGGCATGTTCGAGCGTATTTTCATGACAGGCGTAAGTCCCGTGACACTGGACGACCTGACCAGCGGCTTCAATATCGGCTGGCACTTGTCCATGAACCCCAAGTTTGACAAGATGCTGGGCTTCAGCACCGAGGATGTGCGTGCCATGCTCCTTTACTATAAAGAGGTAGGTATGCTGCCTGCTGAAAGTGATGTGGAGGTGATGCTAACGGAAATGAAACCGTGGTATGACAATTATTGTTTCGCTAAGGAGTGCCTGAAACAGGATGCCCGTGTGTTCAACTGCGATATGGTACTCTATTATCTCCGTCAATACATGGATAGCGGCCATTCGCCCGAGCGTATGGTTGACCCCAATACGAAAACCGATTACAACAAGCTGAAAAAACTGCTTCAACTGGACCGCCTGGACGGTGACCGCAGAGGTGTCATCCGTCGTATTGTCGAAGAGGGTCAGATCATAACCGAAGTGGAAGAGTCCTTCCCTGCCAAAGACTTGACCAATCCTAATATTTTCCCCAGTCTGCTGTTCTATTATGGTATGCTGACCATAAAGGGTACGTATGGTTCGCAGCTGATTCTGTGCATTCCGAACAACAATGTGCGCAAACAATATTATGAATATCTGCTGGAAGGCTATAACGAGTACAGTGGAATACGAATATCTTCCTTATTGACTCTGTTCACCCGGATGTCCTTCGACGGTCAGTGGCAGGAAGCGCTGCAATACATCGCTGATGCTTATAAAAACCTGTCCTCTGTGCGTGACTCCATCGAGGGCGAGCGCAGCATCCAGGGCTTCTTTATGGCTTACCTGAGCCTGAACGATTATTACATCACCGCCCCTGAATTGGAATTGAGCCACGGCTACTGTGATTTCTTCCTGTTGCCCAACCTGACACACTATCAGTCCCGGCACAGCTACATAGTGGAACTGAAATATCTGCCGAAGAAAGATTTCGAGGCAAAGGCTGCGGAGCAATGGCAACAAGCTGTGGAGCAGATAGACAGCTATGCTCGTGCGCCAAGAGTGGAAGCGTTGCGCCAAGGCACGCAGATGCACAAGATTGTGATGCAATTCTCTGGTTGGAATTTGATGCGGATGGAAGAAGTATAGTGAGAAATGCGACAACTGTATATCAGTTAAATAGATTAGATATAATTGGTTAGAAGAACAGTATTTACGATAATACTGTAATCTCTTTCTTTGCGTTTAAGGTCATAATAACGCATCTCTATTGATATTTTAGTTGAAAAAAACTTATGAGAGTGTGTCAAAACTCCGATAGTGCTATTAATTAGCTTGTCATTTTGAGCCAAAGCGAAGAATCTGTATACACCAAGTGATTGCAAACAGATCCTTCACTAGCGTTCCCTTAGGATGACAAAATGATAGACTATTTTAGTTTTGACATGCCCTCTTCCTTTTTTTGTTGTCGGTGGCGACCGGCATCCGCCTATGTATTGCAAAAACAACAGTCTTCGTGACTACCAGCAGGAAATGAAGTCCCGGCTCTTTAAGGAGTGGGAGTTTCATCAGAGTGTCATGGTGCAAATGCCTACAGGCACAGGAAAGACTCATCTGCTGGCGGCGGTGGTGAGAGAATTCCTCCACCGTTCCGGTACCTGTGTCTGGATAGTGGCGCACCGCAGGGAGCTGGTGCAACAGATAGAGGAAACCGTGGCCCGGTATGGAATGGGAAAAGAATCCGGAAAGGTGAAGGCATTGTCCATCCAGTGGCTGTCTCGCAACTGGAGGAATATGGAGGAATCCCCCGGACTGATCGTCATTGACGAGGCGCATCATGCGCTGGCGGAGACTTACAAAGAACTTTGGAAGAGATATCCGGAAGCGAGGAAACTGGGCATGACCGCCACACCCTGTCGATTGAATGGTAAAGGCTTCACCGATTTGTTTGATACGCTGATTACCTCATGGAGCATTGCGGAATTCATTGGAAAAGGTTGGCTGTCGGCTTTCGATTACGTGTCCATCCGTGCAGACAGCAGGGAGCAGCGGATGATAAATTCATTGAAGAAACGTGGGGCGGACGGAGATTATCAGGTGAAGGAAATGAATGAGGTGCTGAACCGTCAGGTCAGCATCCGGCGGTTGTATGAGAGTGTCGAGAAGTATGTCAACGGGAAAAAAGGAATCGTGTATGCCGTCAGTATAGCTCATGCCCGGCAGATAGCCGCCTGCTACAGTGCGCACGGGGTGGAGGCCGTAGTTATCGACAGCAAGACTCCTGCTTCGGAGCGGAGGGAACTGGTGGAGGGATTCAAGCAGGGACGAATCAGGGTGCTGGTCAATGTGGATATCTTCTCCGAGGGTTTCGACTGTCCCGATGTGGAGTTCGTGCAACTGGCGCGTCCCACACTTTCCCTGGCAAAATATCTGCAACAGGTGGGACGGGGACTGAGGAAATCAGGTGACAAGGAGTCCTGTATGCTGATAGACAATGTGGGCCTGCACCGGATATTCGGTCTGCCCGTCCGTGACCGGGATTGGGAGGTGATGTTCGAGGGACGGATGATGGGCAACGCCCTGTCCCGGGTAAGAACAGAAAACAGGCTGCCCGTGTCCTGTCCGTCCTCGGAGAATGACAAGCGGGATGAAGAGTTGGAAATCGTGATGACACATGGACAGTTGCTGGAGGTTATCAGGAACCGGAACTCGTTTTATTTAGAAGAGAAACAGGCAGAACAGAGGGCACATTCCGTTCTAAAAGCTTTCCATGACCGGCGTAGCGGACTGTGGGGGCTGAAACGTGGAAACAGAATGACGATGATGCCTCAGTATCGGGAAGTGTTCGATATCTGTGGAAACCGGGCGGCAGTTCGTTTGGAAGATGGCCGGGTGAGCGTTGTGGATGACTCCGGAAAGCCGGAGATAATAATAGACCGCGGCCGGAGGTTGAGGTTTATGAAAGGGGAGCTCCTTGGCGTCACGGGTGATGACGGTACTGATTCTTACATCGACCTGAAAACAAGCCGGACTTACCGGGAGAAGCCGGTCGTGTTTTCTTATGGTGGAGAGGACTATGGCAACGTGGAATTGCTGAAGGTGGGGGAAACCTTCCATAGTCGCACGCGGAAGGCTTATGCCTCTACGCAGGGGTTGCATAAGGATAGTCTTTGTTTTTACGGTTTCTACTTGAAGATTCCCGACTATCGTGTTCCGAAAAACTGCAAGTTGGTGGATTCGGTATGGTCTACGGTTTTTGATGTTTTTGCCTGTCTGCTGGAAGGAGATGACGAGGAGGTGTACTGGTGTTGTGGTCACCTGGCGGACCGTAGTATCGTGGTGATGGACGAGAGTGGGAACTATTATCATGCGGAAAAAGGAAAAAAGAAGCGATATATAACCTGTAATGTACCTAAAACCGGAGAGGAGGATTTTGATTCTGTGGTGCAGAGGCTGAAGGAGGAAGCCGGACGGCGCGCGGAGGAAATCATTCGGCGGCAGCAGCGGAATGCGGAGGAAAAAAGACAACGGAGACTGGAGGAGATAAGGGATGTCCAGCCTTTCCGGATGGGGGTGAAGTGGGGGCTGAAATTGGGTGAACGTATCGTAGTGCCTCCCCATTACCGGAACATTTGTCCACCCGTCGGTGGTTATTGCGCCTTTGAGGAAAATGCATACCAATGGGGACTGATGGCCCTGGACGGCAAGGTAGTAGTGGAAGCCAGATACCAGAAGGTGGAGATAGAGGGTGACGGAACGGTGAGACTGACTATTATCCCCGGTAAGGTGAAGACGATAAAACTATGAAGAATCCCGAACTATTTTCTTTCTGTCAATAGATTCCTTTCCTTTTGTTTTCTTGCCAATCTTGCCAAGTTGTTTGTTTAGACATGGCTGATTATAAAAAGAGTATTCTTATAGCGAGAATACTCTTTTTTTATGAGGAATAAATAGGGAATATTTATGAAAACATGTAAGAAAAAAGGGCGTGAAAGGAAATAGTTAGTAATAAAATGCTTGCTATCTTATTATATTTGTTACCTTTGTGGGTCTTATAATATGAAAAACAATGAAAATAACAATTCTACAGAGAAATATAGAATGGGCCAATCCTCAGGCCAATGTAGCAAGGGCCGACGAGGCAATAAGCTGTCTGCCGGATTCTGATTTATTTGTTTTACCCGAAATGTTTTCCACCGGTTTTTGTACGCAACCCGAAGGAATTGCGGAGAGCGCCGACAGCGAAACACTTCACTGGATGAAGCGTAAGGCAGCCGAGCGGAATTGTGCTATTGCAGGCAGTGTGGCGGTATGTGAGAATGGAAATTATTATAATCGTTTTTACTTTGTCCATCCGGATGGAACCGTGCAGCATTATGATAAGAAGCATCTGTTTACCTTTGGGGGCGAACACAAGCGTTTCACCGCCGGTACGGAGCGTGTGGTGGTGAACTTCCGTGGGGTACGTATCCTGTTGGAAGTATGTTATGACCTTCGCTTCCCTGTTTGGGCACGTAACCTGGGTGATTATGACATGATACTTTATGTGGCAAGCTGGCCTACCCCCCGTGTGGATGCCTGGAGCGCGCTGCTTCGTGCGCGGGCTATTGAAAATCAGTGTTATGTAGCCGGAGTGAACCGCATGGGAGTTGATCCTGCCTGTGAATATTCGGGTGGCAGCGCCATCATCGATCCCTACGGAAAGACGATAGCCGAATGTCCGTGGAGCAGGGAAAGCGCGGTGTCGGCTGATATAGATATGGAGGCATTGCAGGCTTTCCGGAAGAAATTTCCGGTACTGGATGATGCCGACCCCTTTACATTGATATAAAACAATTAATAAAATAATAGATGATGGCTGAAAAGAAATTATTGTTGGGCGATGAGGCAATTGCCCTCGGAGCGATACATGCCGGCATATCGGGTGTATATGCCTATCCGGGTACACCGTCCACTGAAATCACGGAGTTTATCCAGAATAATCCTTTAGCAAAGGAAAGAAAACTGCACAGCACTTGGTGTACCAATGAAAAAACGGCCATGGAGGCTGCGCTGGGTATGTCATACGCGGGAAAGCGTGCTTTGGTATGTATGAAACATGTAGGTATGAATGTGGCTGCCGATGCGTTTGTCAATTCTGCCATAACCGGCGTGAACGGTGGGCTGGTGGTGCTGGCTGCCGATGATCCTTCCATGCATTCGTCACAGAACGAACAGGATTCACGCTTTTATGGAAAATTTGCTATGATTCCCATGCTGGAACCGTCTTCCCAACAAGAAGCATACGATATGATGGATTACGCATATACACTATCGGAAAAACTGAAGTTGCCGGTGCTGATGCGTGTGGTTACCCGTCTGGCACATTCGCGTGCCGGTGTGGAAGTAGCCGATATCCGTGAGGAAAATCAGTTGAATCCTGATCATGAACGTGCCCACTGGGTATTGCTGCCGGGTAATGCGCGTAAACAATATCTGGATTTAGTGAAAAAGCAGGAGAAACTGGAAGAAGCTTCCTCTAAATCTCCTTATAATTATCTGGAAGGGTTGAATCCCGAATATGATTATGAGTTCGGAGTGATAGCTTGCGGTATCGGTTATAATTATGTGAAAGAGGCAGATACGGATGGTTGCCATATTCCGGTATTGAAAGTTTCGCAGTATCCGTTGCCGGCTGACGAAATCAGGACGATGGCAGACCGTTGCGGATATGTTTTGGTAGTGGAAGATGGCCAGCCGTTTGTGGAAGAGCAGGTAAAAGCGATTCTTTCCTCAGACTATGAGATCAAGGGACGCCTGACCGAAACTTTGCCACGTACCGGTGAACTGACTCCGGATAATGTGGGCGAGGCAATCGGATGGGGAATCAAACGTCCGTTTGGTAAACCTCAGGTGGTGATGCCGCGTCCGCCTGCATTGTGTCAGGGATGTGGTCATCGGGATGTGTATGATGCATTGAACAAGGTGGCTGCGGAATATCCGGATGCACGCATTTTCGGTGATATCGGTTGCTATACATTAGGTGCGTTGCCCCCGTTCCGTGCTATTGACAGTTGTGTGGATATGGGTGCTTCCATAACCATGGCCAAAGGTGCTTCCGATGCGGGAGTATTTCCGGCCATTGCGGTTATCGGTGACTCTACATTCACTCATTCCGGTATGACCGGTCTGCTGGATGCGGTCAATGACCGTGCCAATATCACTGTGGTGATTTCGGATAACCTGACTACTGCCATGACCGGTGGACAGGACTCTGCCGGTACGAACAAATTCGAGGCGATCTGCCTGGGATTAGGGGTAGAACCCGAACATGTGCGTGTGGTGGTTCCATTACCAAAGAATATGGAAGAAATCACCCGTACCATTCGTGAGGAAATAGAATATAAAGGGGTGTCTGTCATTATTCCGCGCAGAGAATGTATCCAGACATTGAATCGTAAACTAAGACAGAAAAAAGCAGATAAGGCATGAGAAAAGATATCATACTTTCGGGCGTAGGAGGACAGGGTATCCTGACTATCGCTACTATTATAGGAGAAGCTGCTACGGCAGAAGGCATCAATTTGAAGCAGGCTGAGGTACACGGTATGAGCCAGCGCGGAGGAGATGTACAGTCCAATCTGCGTCTATCCGACGAAACGATTTATTCGGATCTGATCGCTCAGGGTGAGGCGGATCTGATTATTTCCATGGAACCGATGGAGGCGTTGCGTTATCTGCCTTACTTGCAGGAAGAAGGTTGGGTGATTACGTCTGCTAATCCTTTCAAGAACATTCCCGACTATCCTGAAGAAGTGGATCTGATGAGAACTTTGGAAAGTCTTCCGCATGTGGTGAAGTTGGAAATAGAGGATATGGCAAAAGAAAACAGTATGCCTAAATGCGCGAATGTGATTCTGCTGGGCATGGCTGCGAAGTATATTGAGATCGTATCACCGGAACAGTTGCGTGAAAGCATAGGGCGTGTGTTTGCCACAAAAGGTGAGAAGATTGTTGAAATGAATCAGAAGGCTTTTGATATAGGCTTGAATGCGGTAAAGAACTGGTAATGCCATGAAGATATTTAGTGAAGAATTAGTGGAGAAAGCGGTGAAGGAACTGCACATCGCCAATCTTGCACAGGCTACTATCGGTGATGTGCTGCTGGTAGCCCAGTATCTGGAAAAGGAAACGGGGATTCCTTTTATCCGTATGGATCAGGGATCTCCCGGCCTTGCAGCCAATCAGATAGGGATTGAAGCGGAGAAAGCCGCTTTGGACAGGGGAGTCGGATCGCAATATCCGGCTGCCGCAGGAGTGCCCGAGTTGAAAAAGGAGGCTTCCCGTTTTGTAAAAGCTTTCTTGAATCTGGAAATCTCTCCGCGCGCTTGTGTGCCTACCACCGGGTCGGTGGCCGGTTCATTCGGCTCGTTCATAGCCTGTACGCAGCGTATTCCGGGGAAAGACAAGGTATTGTTCATTGATCCCGGATTTCCTATTCAGAAATCCCAGCTTCGCATTATCGGCGTGGAGTGGGAAGAATTTGATATCTATCATTATCGTGGACAGGCCTTGCGTGAGAAATTGGAAAGTTTCCTGAGTAAAGGCGATATAGCAGCGATTATCTATTCTAATCCGAATAATCCGGCATGGATTTGTCTGGAAGAGGAGGAGTTGCAGATAATCGGTGAACTGGCAACCCAATACGATGTGATTGTCATGGAAGACCTCGCTTATTTCTGCATGGATTTCCGTCGGGATATGGGACATCCTTTCGAACCGCCCTATCCGCCTACTGTGGCAAGATATACAGATAATTATATCCTGATGCTTTCTTCTTCCAAGATATTCAGTTATGCCGGACAGCGTATGGCATTGACATGTATCAGTGATAAACTGTTCGACCGCCAGTTCCCTGCATTAGCAGAACGGTATAAAGATGCAGGGGTATTCGGTCCTACACTGATTGCTTCCATCCTTTATATGATTACTTCGGGATGTACGGCTTCCACTCAGTATGCATACGCTGAGATGCTCCGTCTGTCTACCGAAGGTAAAATCAATTTTGTGGAAGATACCCGCGAATATGCCCGTCGTGCGGAACGCATGAAGAAAATATTTACCGACAATGGTTTCCACATCGTATATGACTATGATGCTACCCAGGTGGTGGGAGATGGTTTCTTCTTTACCATTGGTTACGGAAATATGACAGGGGGTGAATTGCTCCGGGAGTTATTGTATTATGGAGTAAGCAGCATCTCGCTTTCTACTACCGGTAGCGAGCAGGAAGGTGTCCGCGCCTGTACTTCCAGAATGCGTGAGGAACTTTATCCGGTGATGGAAGAACGCATGAGAGCTTTTCATGAAGATCATTGAAAATAATGTGCTAATAGGATAATGTGCCGATTGTCATACGGTGTGTTTGTGCGCCAGTACATTGGCTAATTAGCACATTGAAAAATTATTTATTATGATTTGGAACAAAAATAAAGAGTGCATGAGCCGGGACGAAATGAGCGCTCTGCAGGGAAAACGCCTGAACAAGTTGGTGAACCTGGTTTATCATAATGTCCCTTTTTATCGTAACAAGATGCAGGAGATGGATTTATCTCCGGATGATATTCAAACTATTGAAGACATTGTAAAACTTCCTTTTACTACCAAGCAGGATTTACGTGATAATTATCCTTATGGACTTCAGGCTGCTCCTGCTTCGGAAATTGTACGTGTACACGCTTCTTCGGGCACAACCGGGAATCCTACCATTGTGGGATATACACGTCGTGACTTGTCCGTATGGTCCGAAGTAATGTCGCGTTGTCTTTCGGCTTATGGGGTTACTCGTAATGATACTTTTTCTGTCAGTTATGGTTATGGATTATTCACTGGTGGGCTGGGTGCACATTATGGTGTGGAGAATCTGGGGGCGACTGTTATCCCGGCTTCTACCGGAAATACGGAAAAGCATGTTCGTCTGATTCGTGACTTGGGTATAACCGGTATTGCCTGTACTCCTTCTTATGCTCTTTATTTAGCAGAAGTGGTGGAACGTATGGGGCTTACCAAGAAAGATATCGGCCTCCGTATAGGAGCCTTTGGAGCCGAGCCATGGACGGAGAGTATGCGTAAGGAAATAGAAGAGCGGCTGGGCTTGAAAGGCTACAATATTTATGGATTGAGTGAAATTATGGGCCCTGGTGTTTCCTATGAATGCCAGGAACAACATGGTTCGCATATCAATGAGGATCATTTTTATCCTGAAATCATTAACCCTGAAACGCTGGAACGTCTTCCGAATGGAGAAGTGGGAGAATTGGTGTTTACTACTCTGACCAAGGAAGGTATGCCGTTATTGCGCTATCGTACGAAGGACTTGACTTCCCTGATGGAGGGTGAATGTCCGTGTGGAAGAACCAATATTCGTATGTCGGGTATTGTAGGCCGTAGTGACGATATGCTTATTATCCGTGGCATCAATGTATTCCCGTCTCAGGTGGAAAGTGTTATTCTGGATATGCCGCAGTTTGAGCCTCAGTATATGCTGGTGGTGGATAGGAAGAATAATCTTGACTCTTTGCAGGTACAAGTGGAAGTCCGCAAAGACTTCTTCTCGGACGATATGGGACGTATGCTGGCAATGAAGAAAGCGCTGAGTGACAAATTGAAGAGCGTTCTTTCTATCAGTGCTGAAGTGAAGCTGATGGAGCCTAACAGTATTGCCCGTAGTGAAGGCAAGAGTAAACGTGTGATAGATAACCGAATTTTAAAATGAAAAAGTACGCAATATGACAATTAAGCAATTATCTGTTTTTCTGGAAAACAAGACCGGAAGGATAAATGACGTAACCAAGACATTGGCAAAGTATGATATCAATATGCATGCGTTCAGCATGGCGGAATCTACTGATTTTGGTATTCTTCGTTTGATTGTATCGGATGTGGAAAAAGCGGTGGAAGTACTTCGTGCCGAGAATTTTGCCGTGATGCTGACCGATGTGGTATGTATCGGTTGCCCGAATGTGGCTGGTTCTTTGGCTAAAGTTTTGGACTATCTGGCAGCAGAGAATATCTTTATTGAATATATGTATGCTTTTGCTCAGGGAGATACGGCACATGTGGTTATCCGTCCGTCTAATGTGGATCGATGCATGGAAATCTTGAACAAACTCAATTGTAATGTTTTGACTAAAAATAGTTTGTGATTTCTTTGACATATTCATTCATTTTGTAGTAATGGAAATCCGGATAAGTATTAAAAAATAGTTTATCAGAATCTTTTTTAAAGTTAGAAAGCCGCCTCCTCTGAAGCGGCTTTCTGCTTTTCTATTAGAACAAACTCCAAGCAACTGTCAGTCCGGCCATTACAATGGCAACCATACTCATCAGTTTAATCAAAATGTTCAAACTGGGACCGGATGTATCTTTAAACGGGTCACCTACCGTGTCACCGGTAACCGTTGCTTTGTGAACTTCACTTCCTTTACCGCCGAAATTACCTTCTTCTACATATTTCTTGGCGTTATCCCATGCGCCTCCTGCATTGGCCATGAAAATGGCAAGCACGAAACCGGAGGACAATCCACCAATCAGCAGACCGATGACTCCGGGAACTCCAAACACTAATCCTGTAGCAACCGGAGCGATGATAGCCAAAAGAGACGGGAATACCATTTCACGTTGTGCTCCTTTGGTGGAGATTTGTACACAACGGGCATAGTCGGGTTCGGCTTCTCCAGTCAGAATTCCTTTTATTTCACGGAACTGGCGGCGTACTTCCTCTACCATGTGGGCTGCTGCACGACCCACTGCATTCATGGTCAGACCGCAGAACAGGAATGCCATCATACTGCCCAAAAACATGCCGCTTAGCACTTTAGGGTTCATCAGGGTTACATCGTAATAAAGCATGTAGTCAGTGAAACTGGCGTTATGAACATCTACGGTAATGCCGTTTGGTAATTCCAGAATGGTCTGCCCCAACCGGGTTAATCCGATACGGATTTCTTCTACATAGGATGCTAACAGAGCCAATCCGGTCAGAGCGGCAGAGCCGATAGCAAAACCTTTGCCGGTGGCAGCAGTTGTGTTACCCAACGAGTCGAGTGCGTCAGTGCGCCTGCGTACTTCTTTACCTAATCCGCTCATTTCGGCATTACCGCCGGCATTGTCTGCAATTGGTCCGTAAGCATCGGTAGCCAGGGTAATTCCCAATGTTGAGAGCATACCTACGGCAGCAATACCAATACCGTAAAGCCCCATGGAAATATTGGCGAAATCAAATCCGGAAGCAAGCCAATAGGATAAGATGATGCCTACTACTACTGCCAGTACCGGGATAGTGGTGGAAACCATACCTAGTCCGATACCGGAAATGATAACAGTGGCCGGACCTGTCTTTCCACTTTCGGCCAATCGTTGTGTAGGTTTATAAGATTGAGAAGTATAGTATTCGGTAGAGCGGCCGATAACGATCCCTACTATTAATCCCACTACCACAGCAAAAGAGATGTTTACCCAGTTTTCCAGTCCCAAGGCCCAAAGGATAAGGAAAGTGGCAACAACAATCAGCACAGAACTTAAGTTGGTTCCTGTAGCTAATGAACCGAGTAGCTCTTTCATTCCTGCATCTTCTTTGGTACGGACAGCGAAAATACCGATGATGGAGAGTAAAATACCTACAGCTGCAATCAGCATAGGCGCAATGACCGCTTTAAATTGCATTACAGTATCATCCGAACCAATGAAGGCAGCTGCGCCCAAAGCGGCGGTAGCCAGGATAGAACCGCAATAAGACTCGTAGAGGTCGGCGCCCATTCCGGCTACGTCACCTACATTGTCACCCACATTATCGGCAATGGTAGCAGGATTACGGGGATCGTCTTCCGGAATTCCGGCTTCCACTTTACCTACCAGGTCAGCACCCACATCGGCTGCCTTGGTATAGATTCCACCTCCTACACGGGCGAAAAGCGCTTGCGTGCTGGCTCCCATCCCAAAAGTAAGCATGGTAGTGGTGATGACACATAATTTGGCGGAAGGATTCAAGGTATCTGACGGAATACAATAATCCAATAATATATACCAGAAGGAAATATCGAGCAGACCTAATCCGACAACGACCAATCCCATAACAGCTCCGCTACGGAAAGCCACGCGCAGTCCTTTGTTCAGAGAGTGCTGGGCTGCATTGGCGGTACGTGCTGAAGCATAGGTGGCCGTTTTCATTCCCAAAAAACCGGAAAGTCCCGAGAAGAAACCGCCGGTAAGAAAAGCAATGGGCACCCACGGATTTTGTAAGTTGAAGCCGTATGCCATGATAGAAAATAGAATAACTAATCCCAGAAATACCAGCCCTACCACCTTGTATTGTTGTTTCAGATAGGACATGGCGCCCTGGCGCACATAAGAAGCGATTTTTTCCATTGTCGGAGTTCCTTCGCTTTCAAGCATCATTTGTTTGTAGAAATACCATGCGAGTGCCAATGCCAAGAGGGAGGCAATGGGCACAATCCAGAAGAGATACGTTTCCATACGCAGTATTGATTTAAAAGTTGGTTTTGCCCAAAGATAGAAAAAATAAATGATATTCAATAGGATAGGCAATATTTTTATCAATTAATATTTGCGGTACTTTTCTAATTAAGTTTAGGGGAAAATAAATATCAATATCTGTACCTTGGAACACATAGACCTGTTTCTGTGTTTCATCAAAACACGATGAAAGATAAATAAGACTTTAAAAAACGATTTCACCACAGATTGCACATGATCTGTGGTGAATTTGATACATTACCCTTTTATTTGCCATACAGCTTGTCTATCAAATCAGCGCGTCCTATTTTACGCAATTCGTTGATGATGGCACGCCGTTCTTCGGGTTTATACCAAAAAAAGAACATCCGTTGAGCCAGTTTCTCTTTTTGTGATTTGGCAGAGAAAACCGGTTGTAACGTATATGGATGATAACCTGTGTACCAGGCTTCAGTAGCTACAGTCATTGGGGTAGGGGTGAAATCCTGCACCTGTTCCAGATGGAAATCCAATTTCTTGGTGATCACTGCCAGTTCTGCCATATCTTCTTCCGTACATCCTGGATGGCTGCTTATAAAATAAGGTATAATCTGCTGTCGCATATTCAATTCCTTATTTATTTTGTCGAAAGTCTTTTTGAAGTCATAAAATTGCGAAAACGAAGGTTTCCTCATGATTTGCAGCACTGGGTCGCTGGTGTGTTCCGGAGCCACTTTCAAACGCCCGCTGACATGATTGGCTATCAGTTCGCGGGTATATTCAGCTGTACTGCGGTTTACTGCCGGATCCTTACTCTGATATTGTAACAGGTCATAGCGTACACCGCTTCCGATAAAGCTTTTCTTGATACCGGGAAGTGCGTCTACCGAATGGTAAATATCCAATAAAGGACGGTGATCCGTGTTCAAATTGGGACATACTTTGGGATGGATACATGACGGGCGTTTGCAGCGGCGGCATATTTTTTCTTCTTTACCGCGCATAGCGTACATGTTGGCGCTAGGCCCTCCCAAGTCGCTCAGATAGCCTTTGAAGTCTGGCATTTCTGTTATGGCTTTCACCTCTTTCAAGATACTTTCCTTGCTTCGGCTTACAATGAATTTTCCCTGATGGGCGGAAATGGTACAGAAGGCACATCCTCCAAAACAACCACGGTGCAGATTAACTGAGAATTTAATCATATCAAACGCCGGGATACGTTTTCCTTTATACTTGGGATGAGGCATACGCGTATACGGCAAATCAAAAGAACGATCCAGCTCTCCTTGTGTCATTGGAGGATAAGGCGGATTGACTACTACCGTTTTGTTACCTACATCTTGCAAGATGCGGGAGGCTTCGTATTTATTGCTTTCCTCTTCAATGAAGCGGAAGTTTTCGGCTTGTTTCTTTTTATCTTTCAGGCATGTTTCATGAGAATGGAGCACGATATCGGGCTTTTCCTGAGTGTCATCAGACGGACGCATGGGTTCGCCCTTACGGGTTATGTAGGCTGTTTGCAAAATATCATGTGGAACCGGAAGACTTTCTGCAGGAGCAGATTCATGGGGCTGTCCGATGGCGTCCGCCAATGTCTTCATTCTCTTGCAAAGTTCCGTAATCGGCTTCTCGCCCATTCCATAGATCAATAAATCGGCTCCTGAATCTATCAGGATTGATTTACGCAGACAGTCTTGCCAATAGTCGTAATGACTGACACGACGCAAAGATGCCTCTATACCTCCCAAAATGACAGGTACATCGGGATAGATCTTTTTTAAAATCTGTGTATAAACGATGCTGGGGTATTCGGGACGCATGTCGTGGCGGCCGTCGGGAGTATAAGCATCCTCGCTGCGCAAACGCTTGTTGGCAGTGTATTTGTTTACCATGCTGTCCATGCATCCGGCGGACACACCGAAAAAGAGGCGTGGACGTCCCAGCTTCTTAAAGTCGCGCAGGTCGTCACGCCAGTTAGGTTGAGGCACAATAGCTACTTTTAAGCCTTGTGCCTCTAATAATCTTCCAATTACTGCCGGACCGAATGAAGGATGATCTACATAGGCGTCACCGCTGAACAAGATAACGTCCAGTTCTTTCCACCCACGCATTTCCACTTCTTTCTTGGTTGTCGGCAACCAGTCTGTAAGTTTGTATTCTTTCAATGATACGTATTGTTTTTTATTTTGCTACAGAGATAAGTTAGTTATATCTCTTCTTCATCCTTATTTTTCTCCTTCTCCCATTGGATATAAAGCAGAATAAGTTGATGAAGTCCGAAAGCTTTCATGTTATTATGATAAATTACATCAATGCAAAGGTCGAGCAATTCTTTATTATTTCCTTCCTCACTGGTTATCAGTGAGCGGATATTCAGCTTCAGTTTGTCCAGTACCGACTCGTCCACGATACCGTTGCTATCTATTAGATGCTGAAATAAAGCATATTTCTCAATAGTTTGCAGGTTCTCTTCTGAGATTTCCATGCTACGTGTGCCAGAGGCGTTAGTCTGTATAGTGTACATAGTCGTTTAATTTTAATGGTTTATACGGACAAAGTTAGGCGTTTTTATGAAATAACCTCTTATTTGTTCTTTTATTTTCGTTTAAAAATATCACTTGCTGCCGAAGAAACCCAGAATAGCACTCATTACCCGTGCTCTTTCCTTCACTCCTTGAATGCTTTCAAAAGGGAAGCCTAGAACGAAGGTACGATAAGTACCTTTGTAGGCAATGCCGGCACTGTAATTTCCCGGATTGTAAACGAAAGCAGAGTAAGCCGGAGCCACCGGAGTCAGACAGTCGGGAGCGGGTACGGCATAGGTTTGTTCATTGATGGTGCGGGGGATATTGAAACGGGTGCCGGCTCCGTATATTTCTCCCGAAGTGGAGTTGAGCATACTGCCTCCGAAACTATATTTCAATATGTTTTCGGTGAAGTTCAGTGATGTGGGACTGTTCATGTTACTTCCTATATATGAACCGCTGAGTATCAGGTTGCCGCCTTTTTGGCAGTAGGAGGTGATCAGCTGCTGTAGGGTGTTGGAGAAGGGACGTCTGTCGGCTCCGAATATCAGGTCTGCAATGGGGTAATCTGCCAGCCGGACAAAACCATTTTCAACGGCTTCATCACTACACGACACAAAAGAGTACCCTCCGGTTGCCTGGATAGCTTTACCATGAATGAACGGATAGTCGAAAGTATTTCCGGCTATCAACCTTCCTTCCAGCTCGCTGCCGCTATACCCCAGCCCGTCTTTGGTTTCCCGCCCTATGCGGCTACGGTCGAAGCTTTGTTGCGTTCCGCAGAAGGCGGGCGTATTTATATAAGGTATCCCCGGATCCGTATTCAAATCAAAGCCTTGCAAGAAAGGAGATTCTACGGTAGCAGGTCCGCTCAGACGGTCGAATCCATTGACTATCAATATTGTTCCTTTGCTTTTCTTTGCCTGATAGGCTGACAGGATTTCGGAAGGAAAACTTTCTCCCCCCTTGTTGACTGCGGTAACTTTAAAACTATATACCAGTCCCGGTTCGGCTTCGAAGATATATTCAGTACCGCGTACTAACGTTCCATTATCAAATCCACCATGTCCCAGGCGGGTGTAGACGATGTATTGTTGTGCTTTGGCAGTCGGTTCCAACGGATCGTCTACCGCTTGCCAAGTTAGTCGGAAGGTGTTTTTTCTGCTTCCGGGATGAATGGCAAAATTACTTACCGGTAAAGGTTGGACTACATAATCCGTTCCATGCATGGTACTCAGATATTTTAGTACAGATTTGTAAACAGAACGCCCTACGGTAAACTTGAAACGCGGATCGTGTCCTAGTTTCAAATCGGCAAAGTTCTGATGGGAGAGGAGTTCCAGAATCATCGAGGGAACGGCAGGCAGACGAGTTTCGCTGTAATTGCGGTTCCACAGGCTGCGACGTTGCCACCGGATACCGAATTGGGCGGAGATATCCCGTTGCAGGCCGGTCAAGACCATATCTGCCAAATCACGGGAAGCATAACGGGAGATGCCGGCATTCAGTTCACCGTTATTATAATCGGTGGTATAAATACCCAGCGTGCCTACTAAATCATCTTCTTTGGAAAAACCTGCATCGCTGTGCACTCCCAAGGTCATTTCAAAAGGAACGCCCAGTCCCTTCTCCTTTGGATTGTACACAGAATTTCCGCTGAGATAATTGATTATCCGGCTGCGGGCGTTTATATCGTCGGTATAGTCATTCTTACTTTCACTGGGACTGTAAACCGGATAGGGAAAGCCCGACCATTGTGCGGCGTAGCGTGCCCCTTCCAGGTAGCGGGGCAGGCCGCTGGTTTTTCCACCGCGCAATATGTTTCCCATTCCTCCGCCAAAACGGACAGCATCGGCGCATACCACTCCCTTTTGTCTACTCTCATTACTTAATACCACCATGCCGTAATCGTTGGTCCCTTTATCAAACTCGAAAGTGCCCAGATAAACCCAGGTGCCTCCCCCTATTTGTTGATTGACTAGAAATTCAGTGACACCCCCTTTATGGAAAACCAGATATTTGGCGTCACTCACACTTCCGGGTAAAGTCTGATAAGTCACATAGACGGCATATTTTCCTGTTTCGGGAATACGGGGAATCCATTGTGCAAAGGCTTTTTCCGGTTTTTTCTCGGTGGAGGCAAAGCGGGCTGTACCTTCTTCAAAAGGATTTTGTCCGTCCCTGTAAATCAACCGTTTTTGAGCGAATGCCGGGGTGGGGGCGGTTTTCCATTTACCTTTCCGGCTTTTTATCTCCTGATAGATGCAACCTTGGGGATGAATGTCATTATCCACAATCACTTCATTGCGCTGCCAGTCACGTTCACGGGGAGTATACACTATGGCTCCTGCATTTTCCAGCATGGGTATAATATAAGGTATGACGAATGATTGGGTGAACAAATCCTCTGTGGTACAGAACAAGCGTGGACGTTGCCATTCCCAACATCCTTTGTCATTCTTATAATATTTTCCGTGGCTTTGCCAAAGGACGATGTGTCTGCCTTCCAATCCTTTGCTAGCAGTAAAGGGGCGGGAATTATTTTTTACCCATGGATTACCTTTATAATCTGTCCGTTGCCATAAGCGGCTTTTGTCCTGTTTCTTTCTCAGATAGTTGGGAACCAGGTCTTCGATGGATTTTCCATCGGCATAAATGGTTATATCGTAATAATTTACAGGGCCGGGTAAGCTTTGTTTGAGTAACCGGTAGATGGCTTCTGTGTTTTCGGGTGTGAACGGTTGGTAGCCGAAGCTGGGACTGGCATATACGTCCAGTTTCTTTTGGTTATGATTGACTTCATAACGGTCTAATTTGCACTTGCCTATGTTGGCGTAAGATGTTTCATATTGGGTGAAGAAATCTTTTAGACGTTGTTCCACATTAGCGTCTAACCCTTGTGCCAAAGTGTGCGATATTCCTACCATCACCAGCAGGAAGGACAAAAATATCTTTTTCATGTTGTTTTCTTCTTTATTTATGGTTGCGAAGTTAGGAATTTTTGTTAGTTTTGTCATTCTAACTAACCTATAATGAACCTAAATGAAACGAATTATCTTTAATTTCTGCTTCGTATGGCTCGCTGTTTCCGCTTTTGCCGGAAGTAAAGTAGTCGAAATGCGAAATTATGGTCTGGTACCGGACACACACGAGAATCTTTCAGCTAAATTGCAGAAGGCGTTACAAGACATCAAGACTCAAGTCGCTTCCGGCGATAAGGTCACCCTGCTTTTTGAATCCGGACGTTACGATTTCCACCCTGAAGGGGCGGCTGTCCGTGAGTATTATATTTCCAACCATGACCAGGATAATCCGAAAACGGTAGGTTTTCCTCTGGAGGATTGGAAGGGGCTGACCGTGGACGGACAAGGTGCCGATTTTATCTTTCATGGCCGTATGCTTCCACTTTCTCTGCTTCGTTCAGAGGATTGTACTTTACGTAATTTCAGCATAGATTTTGAAACTCCCCACATTACTCAGGTCAAGGTGTTGAAAAGTGGAGAGGAAGGAATTACTTTTGAACCTGCCGCATGGGTGAAATGCCGCATCAATGAGAAAGGCTTCTTTGAATCATACGGCGAAGGCTGGTCCAGTGCTCCCCAGGGAGGGATTGCTTTTGAAGAAAAGACAAAGCGTCTGGTATACCGCACTAGTGACTTATGGTGTCCTATGGAAGGGGTGAAAGAAGTTTCTCCATGTGTCTACCATGCTCCTCAGTGGAAAGACGCCCGGTTGATACCGGGGACAGTGGTTGCACTTCGTACTTATTATCGTCCTGCTCCGGGTATATTTTTGTCCGGTGACAAAAATACTTGTTTGCAGAATGTGAAAGTGCATTATGCAGAAGGCATGGGATTATTGGCTCAGTTATGTGAAAATATCACGTTGGATGAATTCAGCGTTTGTCTTCGTGGCGATAAGGATCCTCGTTATTTTACCACGCAGGCGGATGCTACTCATTTCTCCAGTTGCAGAGGCAAGATTGATTCCCGAAACGGGCTGTATGAAGGAATGATGGATGATGCGATTAATGTACACGGCACTTATTTGAAAATCAAGCAACGCCTTGATGACCATACAGTGATTGCTCAATACATGCATCCGCAAGCATACGGGTTCGAGTGGGGAGTGAACGGAGATGAGGTGCAATTTGTACGTTCCGTCACCATGGAACTGGCCGGTGGAAAAAACCGGGTGAAAGAAATCCTGCCTAACGATAAAGATACGGTGAAAGGTGCGAAAGAATACCGCATTATTTTTACGGAACCTTTGGATGCGGAGATTACGAATAAAGAAGGCTTTGGTATTGAAAACCTGTCTTGGTGTCCGGAAGTTTATTTTGCGGATAATGTCATTCGTAATAATCGCGCACGGGGTACTTTATTCAGCACTCCTTTGAAAACGGTAGTAGAGCGTAACCTGTTTGACCATACTTCGGGGACGGCTATTTTGCTTTGTGGTGATTGCAATGGTTGGTTTGAAACGGGAGCTTGCCGGAACGTGCTGATTCGTAACAATCGTTTTATCAATGCATTGACTAATATGTTCCAATTTACGGAAGCTGTTATCTCTATTTATCCTGAGATTCCCGATTTGGAGCATCAGAAGAAATATTTCCATGGTGGAAAAGGAGAAAAAGGAGTGGTGATTGAAGACAACTATTTTGAAACCTTTGACCGCCCCGTTCTTTTTGCAAAATCCATTGACGGATTGGTCTTTAAAAACAATGTGATCCGCCAGAATACAGATTATCCGGCTTTCCATCATAATAAGACTCGTTTCCGCTTGCTTCACACCCGGAATGTGAAGATAGAGAAGAATAATTTTGAGGATGGGGATGAGAGCGTGGTAAGAGAATAGATACAATGACACTGATTATGCGGATTTTGTTTTAATCCGTATAATCAGTGTTCCCTTATTTAAAAAGAATTATAACAGACGGGGATTATTCTACTTTCCCGATGCTGAAATTTTCAGGGTATTTGCCTTTGAAATTCTTGTAATACAACTTGATCTCACGCATATCCTTGTCCAAATCACCGCTGGGATGTATCACCTTTTCGGCTGTAATGCACTTTTTTGCGTAATCGATGGCTACCAGAATAATAGGCAGACCGGCCCCTTGTGCAATATAATAGAATCCTTTTTTCCAGTTGGGATTGGCTTTGCGTGTCCCTTCCGGAGTGATAGCCAGATGGAATTTTTGACTCGATTTGGCAATCTTGATCATCTGGTCCACCAATGAAGTCTTGCGGCTACGGTCTACGGGAATCCCTCCCATCCAGCGGAAAATAGGGCCTAGAGGCCAGAAGAACCAGTCCTTTTTCATCATAAAACCAGTTTCGCGGCCTATAGCTCCCATAAACAGTTTGCCTATGAATAAGTCCCAATTGGTGGTATGTGGGGCGGCACAGATAATATATTTATCATAATCGGGAGCAGACACCTTGGTCTTCCATCCCAACAGTTTGTAGTAGATAAAACTACAAATAGCTTTTTTCATTCCTTAAATCTTATGCTTTTGTAGCTTTAGCCAGTTCGTCTGCAACCACTTTGATTTCTTTGTTCAGATCTTCGTTCAATTTCTTGTAGAATCCTTTTACGTTACCCGGCTCGGTGTGGCTGATGCGTATAATCAGTTTGATCACATTGTGTACAGAGTTGCAAACCACTTCACGGTTAACACCTTCCATCAAACTGACTAAAAACAAATCACTTGCTATATTGGTTATTTTCTTCTTTAAATTTCTTCTACTTGCCATAAATGTAATGTTTTAAGTTAATACATAATTCTAAATTCGCGGTAAAGGTAGCATTTTTATTTGTATACGTTTTCATATTTGCGAAAAAAGAGCGAAATTTGCACGAGAATACTAAATGAAATTATACACCTTTAAATAGAATAATAGAATATGACTAAAAGTGCATTACAAATTGCCAGAGCTGCTTATCAGCCCAAACTTCCTAAAGCGTTGAAAGGCGCTGTAAAAGTAAAGGAAGGCGAACCTACACAGTCTGTTGCTGACCAGGAAGCCATCAAAGCCTTGTTCCCTAACACTTACGGTATGCCGTTGATTCAGTTCGTTGAAGGCGAAGCTGTCAATATGCCTGCTATCAATGTAGGTGTCATTTTGTCTGGTGGACAGGCTCCCGGCGGACACAATGTTATTTCCGGTTTGTTCGATGGTATCAAAGCATTGAACAAGGACAGCAAACTGTATGGTTTCATTCTGGGTCCCGGTGGTTTGGTAGACCATAATTATATGGAACTGACTTCTGATATTATCGACGAATACCGTAATACCGGTGGTTTCGATATCATCGGTTCGGGACGTACTAAACTGGAAAAGGAAGAACAGTTTGATAAAGGTCTGGAAATCATCAAGGAATTAGGCATCAAGGCATTGGTAATCATCGGTGGTGACGACTCAAACACGAACGCTTGTGTATTGGCAGAATACTATGCTGCGAAGAACTGCGGTGTTCAGGTAATCGGTTGTCCGAAGACTATCGACGGTGACTTGAAGAACGATATGATTGAAACTTCTTTCGGTTTTGATACGGCTTGTAAAACTTACTCTGAAGTAATCGGAAACATTCAGCGTGACTGTAACTCTGCCCGCAAATACTGGCACTTTATCAAGCTGATGGGACGTTCGGCTTCTCATATCGCTTTGGAATGTGCTTTGCAGGTTCAACCTAACGTATGTATCGTTTCAGAAGAAGTGGAAGAGAAGAACATGTCATTGGATGATGTGGTTACTTACATTGCTCAGGTAGTGGCTAACCGCGCTGCACAAGGTAATAACTTCGGTACAGTGTTGATACCTGAAGGTTTGATCGAATTCATTCCCGCAATGAAGAGATTGATCGCTGAATTGAATGACTTCCTGGCTGCTAACGCATCAGAGTTCGCATTGATCAAGAAATCTCACCAACGTGAATATATCATCTCCAAGCTTTCTAAGGAAAACTCGGAAATCTATGCTTCTCTGCCCGAAGGCGTTGCACGTCAGCTTACTTTGGACCGTGACCCGCACGGAAACGTACAGGTATCATTGATTGAAACAGAAAAGCTGTTGTCTGATATGGTAGCCGTTAAATTGGCTCAGTGGAAGGAAGAAGGCAAGTATGTAGGTAAATTTGCCGCTCAGCATCACTTCTTCGGTTACGAAGGACGTTGCGCTGCTCCGTCAAACTTCGATGCTGACTATTGCTACTCGTTGGGTTACACCGCTTCTATGTTGATTGCCAACGGTAAGACCGGCTATATGTCTTCTGTACGTAACACTACTGCTCCTGCCGAAGAATGGATTGCAGGTGGTGTGCCTATCACAATGATGATGAACATGGAACGTCGTCACGGTGAAATGAAACCGGTTATCCAGAAAGCGTTGGTAAAATTGGATGGTGCTCCTTTCAAGGCGTTTGCCGCACAGCGTGAACGTTGGGCTATTGAAACAGACTATGTATATCCGGGTCCTATCCAGTACTTCGGTCCTACAGAAGTTTGTGACCAGGCAACCAAGACATTGCAGTTGGAACAAGGAAAATAATTCTTTCTTATTTCTATAAAGCATAAAGGAAACCCATCGGGGCTGATTGTAAAACCATTCTCCCGATGGGTTTTATTACATAGTATGTGGGAATAGGTAAAGGTAAAAACAGCTAAATAGGATAAAATGGTAAGAGCGAAAAGCACACGTCCTGCTCCCGTTAAAAAGAAGGCAGCCGCGAAACCTGTCCGTCGGGCTACACAGCGGAAGGCGAAAAAGAAACCACAAAGACAGATGCCGTCATGGCTTCGGTATGTCATTGCGGGGCTTATTGCTTTTTTATTTCTTGCCGCTTTCTTTTATTTCTTTATCCGTCCTTACTCTTATCGCTGGAAGCCTTGCTATGGCTTTAAAGCATACGGTGTATGTATGCCTTCGGGTTTTCAGGTGCATGGCATTGATGTTTCCCATTATCAAGGAAACATAGACTGGAAAATGCTGACTCAGACCCGACAGGGGAAATTTCCTATTCATTTTGTCTTTATGAAAGCTTCGGAAGGAGGAGATTATGGGGACAAGGCTTTCATCACCAATTTTGATTCGGCGAAAACACATGGGTTTATCCGTGGGGCTTATCATTTTTACAATCCGAAAACAGATCCCATCCGTCAGGCCGATTTCTTTATTAATTCCGTAAAGCTGGATTCAGGTGACCTTCCTCCCGTACTCGATATCGAGAAGAGAGGCAAGGACGAAAATCAGCTCCGTCGTGACCTTAAACTGTGGCTTGACAAAATAGAACAGCACTACAAAGTGAAGCCTATTCTTTATACTTCTTATAAGTTTAAAACTCGTTATCTGAATGATTCGGTCTTCAATTCTTATCCTTACTGGATAGCCCATTATTATGTAGACTCGGTGGAATACAGGGGAGAATGGAAATTCTGGCAGCATACGGATGTGGGTACGTTGCCGGGCATTCGTGAGAAGGTGGACTTGAATATTTTCAACGGTTCGTTGGAGGAATTGCAACTAATGACTATAAAGAAATAAAGGATACTGTGCCTGCGGTTTCGAAAACTTTCTTTATATTTGCTTTATGAACTTACTGCTCAATATTATTTGGCTGATTTGCGGCGGATTTCTGATCTGCGTGGAATATATTGTTTCCAGCCTGTTGCTGATGATCACTATCGTCGGCATTCCTTTCGGTTTCCAGACTTTGAAGTTGTCTATGCTGGCTCTTTGCCCTTTTGGGCGGGAAATACGCAGTTGTCCCGGTGATGGCGGATGTCTTAGTGTGTTGATGAATATCATCTGGATACTTGTAGGTGGAATCTGGATCAGCCTCTCTCATTTGGCATTCGGGGTGTTGCTTTGCATCACTGTTATCGGTATTCCATTCGGACTGCAACATTTCAAGCTGGCGGGCTTGGCACTTACTCCTTTCGGAAAGGAGATTGTATAAATATTGTATACCGATATGATCGTGTTGTCACTTTGGATAAAATGCAGCGTCCTACGTGCGTTTGTCACCACTTGATTCCGGTTCTAATTTTCAGGTAAGAAGAACAAAAGGACAAAAGAGAGAAAATCCGTTCTTTTGTCCTCGAATAAATCAATGTAAATCCTGTGTGATTGGTGGTAATCCTGTCTTTATCAAGTCCTTTTCATACTTAAAAATGGTATTATTTCATGATGAACTTCACAGCTGCCCAGTTGTTCTTTTCCCGATGGTGTACGAACTCCATTCCCAGACTTTCCGCTTTTTCGCGGATAAAAGGAATATCCTGCATATAAAATCCACTCATAAATATTTCCGAACCCGGATGCATACAGGCGGCATAATGAGGCAGGTCTGCCAGAAGAATATTCCGGTTGATATTGGCAATAATTACATCAAACGGCTTGCGGCCTTTCAACAAGTTGGCATCTCCCAGTTCCACTGTAATGTTATGGATATGGTTCAGTGCAATGTTGTCTTTTGAATTATTGACGCACCAGTCGTCAATGTCGATGGCTGTCACAGGATTGGCTCCGCGCATGGAGGCAAGGATGGCAAGAATAGAAGTGCCGCATCCCATATCCAAGACTGATTTTCCTTTCAGATCAGCTTCTAACAGCTCGCTGATTATAGAGCTGGTCGTTTCATGGTGCCCTGTGCCGAAAGCCATTTGCGGGTTAATCAGAATTTCATACTCAGTCTTCGGGGTGTCTTTATGGAACGTGCTGTGAATGCAGCAACGGTCACCGATGACGATGGGTTGAAAGAAGTTCTTCTCCCATTCCTCGTTCCAATTCTTGTCTTCGGCTTCTTTAATGGTATATTTCACAGTAGTGTCGGGCAGGGGGAAGCTCGCAATCATTTCTTTTAATGCTTCCTCATCGAACAAAGTCTGCTGGATATAAGCCTGTACTCCTGCTTCACATTCTACAAAACTTTCAAATCCTATTTCTCCGGCCAGTGCAGATACTACATCATTCACTGTTTCATTACAGGGATGTGTTGTAAAGGTTACTTCTAAATATTTCATACGTTTTCGTTTATTCTATCACTTTACGGAGCAATGCCTCCATCTCATTTTTGAAAATACCCGCTTCATGTACTTTCACACCGTCCACATAAAACGTGGGAACGTAATAATAGTCGTATTGGTCGGCTATATCAGGATGTTGGGTTTCTTCTATCATTTCTATTTCTATAGGTTGGAATTCAGGGTGTTCTTCTTTTAGTTCTTCAATATAGCGCAGTGCTTTTTTGCAGAACGGGCATCTTTCCTGATAAAATAATTTCACTGGTTTCATGTGGCTGTTTATTTTAGGTTTATATACTCTTAAAAAGGGTAGTGGCAAAGATAGGGAGAAAAAATGAGAATAAGAGCAGAATCGGTATTAATTGCTTCTCTCTTTATACCCGTTCAGCATCTATTTATTTTCTTCATTCCGGTAGGATATCAACAGGAAGTTACTCTCAATAATGCTCTCATACTCTCATTAGTGGTATAATTCGCTTATAATGAGTGTGCTATTGATGATGGTAACATAAATGAGTATGAGGGCATTGACCTCATACTCATTTCTTGAAAAATAAATTATTCCAACTTGACCACGTGGTATAAAGTACCTCTGATACTGGCTCTTTTGGGTACATTCAGTTTATGTAGAATACGTCCGAACCAATTTATTTTATTGACGGATAGCTTATCACGTGTGTTTTCTTGGAGATAATTGAAAATCTCCATGGCAGTCAGCCATTCTCCCTCTTCATCAGTGGTTGCAGAAGAAAAGTTACAATGGAATAAATGCTCCAAAGGCGAAATTTGCTCAAATTCGCTGTTGCTTTGCCGCAAAACAGCCTCATCTTCATCATTCAGCCAGTAACGTTCCTGCTGATAAAGCAATGTCATGGCTTGTGCATAGAGCTGGCGGTAGTCTATGGTGACATGGGTATCAATGGGAGCGGTCACCTCGATACAGATAAAGCGACGGCTTCCCGTGGGGTCGGTGAGCAAATCCTTCTGATTGCTGGTGCCGATGAATGAGGCATAGCGGCGTAATTCGCGTACGCTGGTTCCATAGGGCTTTCGCAGGTTGGCCACCGGTTTTTGTAACAGATGTTTCAGAAAACCTTGCTGGTTCATCGTAATCTGGTCGAATTCGTCCAGGTTGATAAGGAAAAATCGTCCCAAGGCACGCTCCGCTTCCTGTTTGCTGCTGAAGTCCAGGCTGTCGGCATAGCCGAAACGCAGTTCGGGCGGTAGCAGGATGCGGCAGTAAGTGGATTTCCGGAATCCTTGTGAACCCACCAGCAAAGGCGAAGTACTGTTGCCATGCTGACGGTCCATCCCCCTCCAATGCGCCACCATGCCCAGAAACCAACGGTAAAAGAGTTCTTCCCAATGCGGATTGCCACAGGGAACGAGCCGGGCAAGTGCGCGGATGCGGTCAGTACCGTCCCATCGGGGAAGGTCACACAAGTATTCTTCTACGGGATTGTAAAGAGGGACGAAATCGGAAGTGAGAAAGCGGTCGATATCGCGGTCCCACACTTGCAGTCCCTCTTTCAAGGCGTAAAGGGCGATGCTGTTTCGGGTACGTTTTTCCAAGGGTTTGAAATAGAAATGAACAGAGTCCCGCTGGCGGTATTCCACCTCGTCCAGTACGGTGTTGAAACGGAATTCGTACCGTCGTTTCAAAAACTCCTCCAGCCGGAAGGTGGCTTCCTGCTCTTTGTTGAGGCCACCTTTCTCGCCAAAACCTTTCATCTCCCGATATCCGTTGCCGAAAGCCATGCGGATGGCTTCCGTGTTCGTTTCGTGGAAATAGTGCATTAGTGTACGCCGCACGGCTTCTTCTTCGGGGATGCCTGCTTTGAAGCATTGTTCTACCAGATGGGGCAGCAAGGGCTCCAGTCCGTCATCACGTTTCCAGTTTTCCATTTCGGCCAATGCTCTTTTTCGTGCCGATTGGTACATCAGTGCCAAAGTCTGTAAACTTTCACATCCGGGCGTCATTCGTTCCAGTGCGGTTTCGCTGTTTTGTTTGCGTTGGCGGAAAGACTCTTCATCGGGCAGGGCAAGCGGTTGCTCTATGCAGAAGGGGACGGACGAAGGGTTATAGTAAGGTTGTTCATCCACGGTCATGCGGCAGCTTTGCATCAGGTCCGGTTCCTTCAGTGTGATGCCGAAAGGAAGCATGGGCTGGTAGCAGGTCACCGCCAGCCGATAGGCGTGAGCATGAAACAGGAGAGCCTCCTGTATGGTGGGCAGAGTGCCGTCGGGGCGTGCGAAGCGTACCCATATCTTTACGCTCCGTCCGCTTGAACCGCAGAAAGCGGCAAAGGTTTGCGGCAGTTGTGCCACTTGGCGTTTTACGTATTCCACTTCATACAGGTCGGCCAGCCGGTTCACTTCCAGCTGCACTAGTCCGTTGTAATGTTTCATGCGTTTCTCGCCATTTTGCTTACGGGTATATTCTACAGCAGGATAGACACGCGGCAGTTTGTCAATATGGGCGTAGTGGGCGGACGATCCTGTCAGCCGGGGCAGTATTTCACGCAGTTCCGATATGTGTCCTGCTTTGTTCTCTGTCTTTATTTTCTCGAGGAATGCGTCCGAATCGCATAGTGACAAGGCTTCTGTCCCCTGTTCTTCATCTTTCCTGATGAGTGTAATTTTCATATTTGTCTTTCGTTTAAATGTTTTTTGGCTTTATGTACCTCCCATGGAAAAAGATGATGTTCTGTCGTGTGGAGAAGACCGCGTTTGGCGAGTGTCTATGTGTGCATATTTTTAGTAAAGGTAAGGTTTCTTTCCGGATTCTGCAAGTGCTTTCCGGATTAAATGCCGTTTTTTCTTTTTCCTTTCTTTCCTGTGTTTTTATTCTTAGTCTCAGTGCGTATTTCCCTGTTCCTTATTTGTTTTCTACCTTTTCTTTTCTTATTTTTGTATGTTTATAATTAGTTAGCCACCCTTGTGATTAAGTCTAGTCACAAGGGTGATTAAAGTTAACCACAAAGGTAGTTAAACTTAATCACGTCCGTGATTAACAGATATTGAAAGTTCATTAATAAAAGAAGAACAGTATGGCAATACTATTTGATTGGTACGAGAATCCCAAATCACCTGAGCAACAAGGGGAAGAGAATACGTTGCACCCGCGTCTCCGGCTGAACGGAAAGGTGAGCACGGCCCAGCTCCGTGCCCGTATTCAGAAACATTGTACGTTGACTGAAACGGATGTGGTAGCCGTGCTCGATGCGCTGTCACGTGCCATGGGCGAGGAGTTGGCGGAAGGCAAACAGGTGCATCTGGACGGCATCGGTTTCTTCCGTCCCAACCTGGTGAGTACCGGGCCGGTAACGGAAAAGACGAAACGTAAGAATACGAAGGTGAGGCTCAAGGGGATTGTTTACCGCCCCGACCAACTATTGATGGATGAGGTGGGGAAGGTAAAGGTGCAGCGTACCCGGTTCTCGTTTCATTCAAGTAAACTGACCGATGAGGAAATTGACACATTGCTGACGGAGTACTTCACAACCTGTGATTTTGTGCAGCGAAAAAGTTTCCAGCTTCTTTGCGGTATGACACAAAGCACGGCCAGCCGCCATTTACGCCACTTGTGCGAGGAAGGAAAGCTGAAAAATGTGGGACTTCCCAAACAACCGGTTTATAAGCCGATAAATGGGTATTATGTTGTGAATGAATGATTTAAATGAGAAGTGTAAGAAATAAGGAGTGAGGGCATGAGGGCAATGCTCTCATTTTTTAGCATGCCCTACTGTGGGTAGTGGTTTTATAATGAGTAGGTTATGACTTTTAGTGAGGGCATGAGGGCATAAGTGGGTGCAACTTATTATAAAAGTTGTTTTACCACCAGATTTGTTTACCATCAACGTATGTGAACGGACGTTCTTCCGCTCCCCGTGTATAGTCTTTTAGATAAAGCAAAGCATGGTCGGGGACATTTATTTCTTCTATTTCTGTATATGAAAAAATACGATTTTTCTTTTTTATGTAACTGGTAATAGCTTCATCCATGTTTTTTTCCTCCTACAAACAGAGGAGAAGTTCAACTACGGGTGCGCTGGCTTCATAGTACAGTCCGTTGTAAATCAGCAGATAGCGATCTTTTACAGTGGATGTTTCTAATTTTTGAATGTATATTTGTTCGTAAATTTCCATTTGTTTTATCAGTTTGTTTTCATGATAGCACTATTGATGTTTCTATCCATATCGCTCTTTTCGCGTGAGGTCTTTTGGCCGAAGTCAAAGGTATACGCTATTTTGATATATCCGGTACGTTGATTGATTCGACTGGTCTATATCCGGCTGTAGTTGTATATACTAAAATTGGCATATTCCCTATAACGGTTATGCTTGGTGAACGGGTTTTCTGTACCGGTTTCTACGTGCCAGCCTTTGTGACTCCAACTGATGGAAGTTCCATAAATGGCGGGATTTTTTTCTATTGCAAGAGAGAAACGGTTTATACGGCTTGTCGCTGTACTTCCATATACATTTATTGCAAGATTTTTCCAGTAATAGTTTATGTCCAATGATGCTATCACACTATTGTCTGTAATGTTGTATTCTCCGGGAATGATTGTATGATAGTATCTGGCATTGAACTTGGCGCGTAAATTGTCGGAGAAGCGATAGGAAAGATCCAAAGCTGCGTTCCAATGTTCCACATCCATGTCCGACCGGAAGCTGGAGACAAGTTTGTCATTCTCTAGGTAGTAATCGGTGGATATATTATTCTGAATCTTCTGATAAACACCTAAAATTTGAAAATTCAGTCGATTTAGTTGTGCTTTATAGGCGATGCCGACAACATATAATTTGGTATTATCCAGATGGGGATTACCACGTTTGATTTGTAGAAAGTCTACTGTTTGATCCATGCTGTTGATATAGCTGATGTCCGGTTGGTCGTTACCGATATCGACAGAGGCCATTAACTGCTGTGATTTATTGATAGTATAAATAAAAGTGGAATTCATTCTAAGTGACCAATGCTGCTGCCGGGCATCTGTATGAAGTTTGTAATTCAACCATGAAAAACCCGGTAAGAAATTCATAGAGAACTTTTTGGCTATACGCTGGTTATAGTTTAAGAAGAACATCGTTTCTCCCATCCATAGATGTTGCCAAGAGTCGTAATCACCCGTATAGGAGGAAGACGTGACTTTATGATGGTGCTGCAGGTTTGCTCCAAGTGAATTGTTGTGCTCCAATTTTATATTATATCTGGTAGAAAAGTCGAATGCATATAATTCTTCATCAACATCCGTCAGGGATATATTTTCTCCTTCTGTATAGGTTCTGGTGTAATCGTTTTGTGTATAAGCGGTTTTGGCCGTTACCTCCAGTGTCTGTTTAGGGGTTATGTTGAAATTGCCATATAGTTTGACAGAGGGACTTAGTCCGTCTTCTTTTTTTTGGTTGGCTGAAGATATGCTGTATGTATGATGACCGGAATAATCCAGTAATTCGCTATTGTTATTTTGGGGAGTTTCATTGTGGACTAATGAAAGTTGTGCCGAGATATTATGTTTCTCTGTACGATTGTTGGCTTTCAATTGTAGATATTGCTGGTTGTTTTGATAATCAGCTTGGGTCGTTTGTGTGTTTCGATGGGTGGTATATTCCGGGAATAATATCTCTTCGTTTTTTGAGGTTTTTACTCCGTCATATTTTTGGGTAATATAGCCTCCTAACACTGAATAGCTGTTGTTTCCATGCATCAGTTTAGTCCCTATATTATAATTACCCATCAGATAACCGATGGTTTGTTTGCCGTCTAATGATACATATCCACCTGATGTTCGTTCCTTGGTTATATAATTGATGGAAGCTACATCACCGGCATATTTTCCTGTCGGGGTGTCATAATATTCTATATTCTTGATATCGCGTGGGCGTAGGTTTTGCACTTCCTCATATTCAGCTTTTTCTCCGTTTATATATAGTGCCACTTCACCACCAAAAGTGCTTACTTTCCCTGTCCGTTTGTTCACTTCCAAGCTGGGAATCATCAAGTTGTACAAAAGGTCATAGCCTGTACCGGCATGTTTCACCTGTTGCTTGTCGGGAATGACCAATACATGATCAGTCTTTCTGACATAGGAACTTCCTTTTACCACGACTTCATTCAGTATTACATTGTCACTTTCCAAGGTAATTACAGGTAGTTGTGTATCTTGGTTTGAAACACTTGCCGGTATTATTTGCGGTTTGTATCCTATTGTACTGAATGCTAACAAATACTTGTCCGGCTGTACATTTGTGAACTGGTAATATCCTAATGTGTCTGTTGTTGTACCCGAGATGAAGGCTGAGTCTGTTTTTAATAACCGAACTGTGCTATAAGCTAAAGGCTGATTGTCTAAGTCGGTTACTTTACCATGTATGCGAACTTGAGCGTAAAGTGAAAAACCGGGCATCAGGCATACGCATAAAAATAATTTTAAAGTATTCATAGTAATCATACTGTTGGGTAATAAAGGAATGTGTTTGTACATATTATATATTGTTTAATCATAAATTTAGACGGAGGTATGATTCTAAAAGTTGTAATCAATATTACGTTATACTATAACACAAGTTTGTAGTCAACGTATTATTTTTACGATAGTAAAGGTATAGCTATTGGAGAAAAGAAATGAAAAAATACATTTTACTTTTTCTATACTTTTATATAACAGGCTGATATACAAGTAATATATGCTTGTGCATTCTTGAGAAAATACCAATTTTTACCCATTGGCAGATGAATTTTTCCATATGGGTCGTTACAATTCTTGGATAATTCCTTCCATTTGTTGTGCCGTTCCCTTCTCGCTATAGATTTTTTGGTAGAGGCGGGAAAGAGAATTTGTAATGGCAGAGACAGAACGGTTGAGTAATTCTGCGATAATGCTTCTCTTGAGTTCGATCTTAATTAAATAGCAGATATGTAGTTCGTGTTCGGATAATTGAGGATAGAGTGCATACAGCTGTCGCAGAAAGTTAGGAAAAGTGCTATTTATAGCTTCACTTAATTGTTTCCAATCCCTTTCCGTTATTTCGGAACTTTGGGTGGCATGGTGGAAATGAAGATAGATGTCCGAATGTCGGAAGGCGAGTAAACGCATTTCCTGTTCGTTCCGGATGGCACGTATTTGTTCGTTGGTTGCTCCCAGTCTTTTTGTTTGAGCTTCCAGCAGGGAATGTTTGAATGTGTCATTTTCCAACATGGCCGATTGCAGTTGTTCATTCAATAGGGTTATCTGTTGCTCGTTTTCTAGAATGCGCCGGCTGCTTTGGGCTTCCTGTTCTGCAAAAATCTGTTGTAGTTGTTGTTCTCTGATTGTATATTTGCGGCGGCGTTCGCGTAAACGGTGAAGCAGGTAAATTACAATACCAATCAGGAGACTTGCTACAAACAATAACTGGAACAGTAAAAGTTTCTGTCGTTCTGTCTTCGATTGCAGCCGCTGATTTTCTTGTTCAGATAGATTATAATTATATAAGGAATGGATTTTATTTACCTCTTCGGTTTTTGTGATCTGAAAAAGAGAATCGAATGCATTGATGCAAAGAGAGGCGTATAGATAGGCTTCCGGATATTTTTTTTGCTTTTCTGATATGGCAGCTAGAATAGAAAAGGCAGTACTTTTGTTATAAATGCCATTTCCGGAAATTACCTTTTGAAGATAAACGGATGCGGAATCGAACATTTGCCTTTGATAATACACTTTGCCAAGAACTAAATGACTAAGTGAACTAGGATGGTGGGCTTGTACCTGCTTTGCTATAATTTCGGCAGAGTCTGTTTTCCCTTGGTTGTAATAAAAACCGGCCATTTCATCGCCGATACTGCAAGCTTTAACCAGAGAAACTTTTTCTTTCATCAATGTGTATGCTTTCCGGTAATAGATTTCCGCACTGTCTTTTTGGTTGTTTGTATCGTATATGCGTGCCATGTCCCTCAGACCGAAAGCCATGCCTTTATAATTATGGCAAGCTAAATTATATTTATAAGCTTGTTGAGTAGCTTCCATACTTTCATGATACAATCTTTGAAAGGCAAAAAGGCTGGCAAGCTGCCCGTATATGCGTCCATTCAGCGTATCATTAGAACATCTTTTCCCTATTTCGGCTGCACGCAAGAAAGCATCAACGGCTCGTGGCGCATCTTTCATATCCCGATAGGTACTACCTTTATAATAATAAGCTTCCATCAGGTGTGGGTCATCCTGTTTGTCTTCATAAAAACTAATTATACGGTTAATCAAAGTATCGGAAGTAACCGGAATATAGAGCTTGTCTTTGGCTTTGACAGTGAGCAATAAGTAATATATATGAAGCTCTTCAGGCCATTCGGTGGTGGATATACTGAGAGAATCCAAACAAGCTAGTGCACTGTCAGGATGAGTTTCCATTAGTTGAACTGCCCGCTCCATCAGTGGCGGGTAACTTTGCTGTTCATAGCGGCAAGAGATGCAAAGCAATAGAGACAGCAGCAGTATATGTATCCTCCCACTTTTCATAGCAATTGCAAAAATAGATAAAATCTTTGAACTTTGCTACTAAAATAGGGGAATCCCTACTAACTAATAGGGATTTTCTCTGTTATGAAGTAAAACCTCTGACTATCTTTGCACTAGAAAAAGTAGATAGAATAACAAATAAAACAGGTACGAGTATGAAAAAGATTGTATTAGCTTCGCTTATGATGGTGTGCTTGCCTTACTTGGCAATGTCACAAAGCGTTGATGACGACCTTTATTTCATCCCTAAGAAAAAAGCTGAAAAGAAAGAGGAGGTTAAGCAAGAGGTGAAAGTGGTGGTTCCGCAGAAGCAGAACACGACTACTGTTTACGCAGCCCCCGGTTCTACAGTGGTGGTGAAGGATGTGAAAGGAAAGGTTCGCGATGTGGATGAGTATAATCGTCGTTATACTTCACGTGATAATAATTTCTCGATGGAGAATGATACCTTGTATATTGAGGAGAAACCTTTGAATGAGAGAGGAGAATGGGTTAATGGTTTTGAGGGTTCTCAAGACGATTATGAATACGCGATGCGTATCGTCCGTTTCCGCAATCCCCGTTACGCCATTCCGGTAAGCAGTCCGCTCTATTGGGATGTAGTTTACGGTTTGCCTTCATGGGATTGGAATGTATATGATGACGGATTGTATGCATACGTCTTTCCCACTTACACGAACCGCTTATGGTGGGATTGGCGTTGGAATTATCCATATGGCGCCAGTTGGGGATTCAGTTGGGGATGGAGTTCGCCATGGTACTACAATAGTTGGTACTATCCCGGTTATTGGGGTGGCGGCTACTGGGGTGGCTATTGGGGCTACCATTATCACCATCACCATTATTATCCGCATTACTTCGGTCACGGTTGGGGTGGTGGCTACTGGGGAGGTAGTCATGGATGGTATGGCTCAAGCAGACGTAACCCGGGGATACATGCCGGAAGATATACCAATAGCTATAGTTCTTCACGCCCAAACCGGAATAATTACGTGAATAGTTATGATAGGAATAGTCGTAATTCATACGTAGGAAATTCCAGACAAAATGTCCGTAATAGTGCTAATAGTTATCGTACCGCAACACGTAACGGTTCTTCATCAGGAAGAGTGGTTTCGGGATCTAACAGTGTAAATTCGGTTCGTCCTAATAGAAGTGCTATCAGAACCCGTACCGGAGAAACTCTTTCACCAAGTCAGGCAGCAGGAGTTCGTCCGGGTAATTCGTATTCACGTCCGACAGAAGGAAGGGGTTCTTCCTATACCAGACCAAGCAGTACTCGGAGCAGTGTGGGAAATGCAGCAGGATCTGCTTATCAGAGAACAGGGGCTGCAAGTCGTGGCGCTTATCGTAACAATAGTGGCGTTTCGAATTCTCGTAGCAGTTCATACTCTCGTAGCAGTAGTCCTTCTCGTAATAGTTCGTCTAACTCTTACCGTAGTAGTGGAACTTCTTCTTCCCGTAGTAGTTTTTCTAGTGGCGGTGGTGCTTCTCGCAGTTCCGGTGGCGGTGTTTCCCGTTCAAGTGGTGGCGGCAGATCGCGTACCAGATAAGTGGTAGATTAAACTAGACAGTTGAATTTAATAGAATTGATGTATGAAAAATAAAGTAATAGTAACCGCTTGTGCGTTGTTGGCAATGACAACGGCAAGCGCACAAAATGCTTATGATGCGGAAAAGTTGCTGGGGAATGACTTGAATGGAACAGCACGATTTGTTGGTATGGGTGGTGCCATGGGAGCTTTGGGCGGTGATATATCTGTCATAAGCTCCAACCCTGCGGGTATCGGCATTTTTCGTAGTAATGACGTGTCTATTTCTTTTGGTTTTAATAATACTTCGACAAAGAGTAACTTTAGTGGTGTGTCAATGAATGAAAACAAAACGCGCGCTTCATTTGACCAGATTGGATTTGTTTATAGCAATAAGATAGGCAATAATACTTCTTTGCGTTTTGTGAATTTCGGATTCAATTACCATAAAAGTAAAAACTTCAATCGCCTTTTCTCTATGGGAGGGGCGTTGGATAATTTGTCACAAAGCTTCCAGCTGGCTCAGGAGATGGAACGATATGGATTGACGGAAAGCGAGTTTAATGACATACTGGATGTGAAGAATCCTTATACCAAATATTGGAATCAGTTACCTGTTTTAGGAGTAATGGGGGTGAGAACCGGTGTGGTTGACTGGGTTAATGATTCTGAAAAGAATATTCATGCTCCATGGGGGTGGAATGGTTTTAACAATAACTTCTTTAGTAAGGAAACAGGAGGTATCAGTCAATATGATTTTAATGTTTCATTCAATATTGAAGATAGGGTCTATTTAGGAGCTACCCTGGGGGTCTATGATGTGAATTATGATCGTTATACTTCTTATACGGAAAATTTGAATGATGATAACGGTGCGGATAATGGGGGGTATACATTGGATAATTATTATAGGCTGGAAGGGACTGGTATGGATTTAAAATTGGGTGTTATTATACGGCCTATAGAAAGTTCCCCTTTCCGTTTGGGATTTGCTGTGCACACGCCTACATGGTATGATTTAAGAGAAAGCTATAATGCCGCTTTATCTTCTAATATTTTAGCTTGTGAGGCACCCTATAACCAGACATTGAGTGATTTTTTGGTAACTCCGGAATATGATTATTTGACCTATGATTATAATCTTACCACTCCGTGGAAATTTAATATCAGCGCAGGTACTACTTTTGCGGGTGCAGTGGCAGTAGGTGCGGAATATGAATATCAGGATTATTCTTCCAGTAAGCTCAAGGATGTGGATGGTTATGAATTGGGAGATCAGCCCAGCGTTGAGAATTATTTGAAAGGTGTCCATACTTTCCGTATCGGAATGGAAACGAGGATTATACCTGAGTTTAGCATTCGTGCAGGATATAATTACTCTTCGGCTGCTTTTTCTAAAGATGCTTATAGTGCCTTGTCTTTATATAGCACGCGTACTGATTTTAATAATACGGAGTCTAAGAATACATTTACGTTTGGTCTTGGATACCGTGGCAGTGTAATTTATGCGGATTTGGCATATAAATATGATATGTATAAATCAAACTTTTATGCTTTTGATGATATAGATCTTCCGGCAACTAAAGTGGACAATGAACGGCATCAGTTGCTTTTGACTGTCGGTGCTCGTTTCTAAGAATTAATTGTGAGTCTAATATAATTAACTTGTGATATACCGGGAATGCTTTATTGCTTTCCGGTATATTTTTTGCTAATGTTTCATCCTGGTTTTCAAACAAAAGGGTTATCTTTGTAAAAAGAGGTTTTTATGGAACAGAAAGATAAATACATACGGTTTGATTGGGCAATCAAGCGTCTTTTACGCAACAAAGCCAATTTTGGTGTCCTAGAAGGTTTTCTTACCGTACTTTTGGGTGAGAAGATTCAAATCATGGAAATCCTTGAGAGCGAAGGTAACCAGCAACGGGAGGATGATAAGTTCAACCGGGTAGATATTAAAGCCCGTAATAGCAAGGATGAAATAATACTAGTGGAAGTGCAGAATACGCGGGAGTTATATTATCTTGAACGAATACTTTATGGAGTGGCAAAAGCAATAACCGAACATATAGATTTAGGTGGAATTTATGCAAATGTCAAGAAAGTGTATTCTATCAGTATTCTTTATTTTGATATTGGCCAAGGAAATGATTACCTCTACCATGGTCAGAATACATTCCTCGGTGTCCATACTGGTGACTGTTTGAAAGTAACCACTAAAGAACAAGGGGCTATTATCCGCAAATTGCCTGCCGAAATATTTCCTGAATATTTTCTTATTCGTGTGAATGAGTTTAATAAAGTGGCGGTTACTCCTTTGGAAGAATGGATAGAATATCTTAAGACTGGAACTATCCGTCCGGATACAACGACTCCCGGATTGGAGGAGGCGAGACAGAAACTTATTTATTATAATATGAATAAGGCTGATAAACTGGCTTATGATCGGCATCTGGATGCATTAATGATACAAAATGATGTATTGAGTACCGCTAAATTAGAAGGATTGGAGGAAGGTCGTGTAGAAGGACGTGAGGAAGGTATCATGGTAGGTCGCCAAGAAGAAAAAATAGCTACAGCCCGTAACTTGAAATCTTTGAATATTCCTATTGCTGTTATTGTTCAAGCTACAGGCTTGTCTATAGATGAAATAGATAGACTTTAATGAATGAAGGTATGTCAGGATTCTGTTGTGTAATCACGGATTCTGTCATTTTGAGTCATGGTGAGGGATCTTGTGAGAACAAATGGATGTGATTGGATTCTTCATTTCTCTTTTTTCACTTTCCGTTTTTGTCATCCTCCTCCTATTTATCACGGAACTCTTTCTTTTTCCAAAAGTTGAATCCTGCATATATACGGACAGTTCCGAAAGTATTAGTGAGGGAGAAGTCCTTTTTTCGATAGTCGTATGTATGCATCACCAACGAAGCTCCTATAAAATATTTGTTGGTGTTATAGACCACGGCAGCACGTGTTATCAGGTCAAAATTGATATCCTTTATCCAATGATTGTCAGTATTAGGTGTATCGTCTATTTTTGATTTTTTATAGGCAATGGCCGGTAAGAGTGAAAGATTGGAAACCCAGTTTTTTGCAAATACCCAGTTATAGCCATAACCCACGTTGATGCTGTAATCAGAATATTTCACTTTCTTGAAAAGTAAAGCATCATGTAGTTGGACTCTCACTTCACCGGGAAGCTTTTCGTAATCAAAAGATATGTTGTGCTGGGAATAAGAAAAGCCCGCCATCAGGGAACCCGCGCTTTTACGCTGGTTGGTGGACTGGCTATAGGCTGCCGGATAAGAGAATTTTTTATAATTGAAAATCCAATAGGCGTTCAGTCCTTTGATTTTACTTTGCAATCCGTTGAAATTCAAATTTTTAATGGGAGTATTCAGATCAAAACCGCTGGAAGAACGTATCTTGAAATCGCTTCCTGTCTTTCTGTAATATAAATCCACACCAAATTTGGAACTATAAAGATTCAGTGCCATTTCGGTTTTCTTTGCCTTGTTTTTATGTCCGCCGAAAATATCTTTTACATCGAAAGAATATCCTAGAAATATCCAGCGCCATCCGAAATAGACTCCCAGCTTGAAACTGGCATTGGGGGAGAATCCCAAACTTTGTTCGCCGTTGTTTCCTTTACTACCTAACCGATAGTATTCGTACCAACTGCTGGATTCCAGCATGAAAGCCAGATTGTAAAGGTTGGGCGAGATATAGGTAGTGTCAATCGCATTGAATTCTTTTCCTACTTTCCTTATTTTTCTTCCGGTATGGCGGACAGTCGTTGCTATTCCGTCAGTCAATGTAATGAGAACACCCTTGTTGTCCTGTACTGTCGAGTCTTTCTTTTCCGCTTGTGCATATACATTAAAGGCAGAAAGAAAAGACAGACAGAGCAGGCATAATTTACGGATGTCCATAGGCGGAAATCAGAGTTTATTAAGTATACGGTCCATTACCCAGTTGGTGGGTGTCGCACTGATGCCGTCGCAGGTACAGACAGCTTTTCCCTGCAGGTGTTCTACTACGGCTTTTATGAGCGGAAGTTGTACATGAGGGGGATTTTCGGGAAGAAATTCCTCGCGTCCTCTTTCAGTATGCAGGGCGATGGGATCGTAAGTGAAAACGGAAAAACAGATCATCCCCTTGTCTCCGATGATTTCTATACGGTCTTCCTTGGCCGATTCATGGGCGACAAAACACCATGATCCTGATCCCGGCAGACCGGAATCAAATTTGAAGCAGGCACTTATCGTATCTTCTGCCGGATATAACCCGCCACGGTTGCTCTTGTATCCTTGGGCTTCGAGAATACAGCCGAACATATCTTGTAATAAATCCAGCTGGTGAGGAGCCAGATCATAGAAATAACCGCCGCCGGCAATATCAGGTTGTACACGCCAGGGCAGGTTGGTGCTGTTGTAATCCAAATCACGGGGAGGCTGGGCGAAACGTATCTGTATATTGATGACATTACCTATTTCACCATCCTCTACCATTTGGCGTACTTTTTGGAAATAGGGAAGATAACGTCTGTAGTAAGCGACGAAACAAGGGATACCAGTTTCTTGTGATATGCGGTTGATGCGTGCGCAGTCCTCATAGCTGGCTGCCATTGGTTTTTCAATATACACGGGCTTTCCTGCCTTCATAGCCATAATGGCGAAAGTGGCATGAGAGGAAGGGGGAGTGGCTATATAAATAGCATTGACATCTTCATCTCCTATTAACTGCTGCGGATCGGAGTACCAGCGGGGAATGTTGTGTCTTTTGGCGTATGATTGAGCTTTTTCTTTGTCACGGCTCATTACAGCCACTACCTCTGAACCTTCGATCAGGGCAAAGGCTGGTCCGCTTTTCTTCTCGGTCACTTCTCCGCAACCGATGAAGCCCCATTTTACTTTGTCTAATTTAACCATGGTAATAACTTTTTTGTCATTCCGCTTAAAATAATAACAATTTATATTGCAAAGATAGGACTATTTTGCAATTTCAGCTGGATAAAAATCAGTTATTGTAATATTTCTTGCGCAACAGTTTGAATGCAGGAGTCTTGACGTAATCATTTAACCAGGAATTCAGGCTGTCAAGCAATATTGGAGAATGTTTGCTTACTCCCCATGAATAGAATTGTGAGAAGCTGATGGCTGTTTCTATATCCAATTGTGGAAAATCATTGATGGAAGCTTTGGCAATGCTCTCGTCGCATACGGCATAGTCTATGTCACCATGTGCTACCATGGCCAGTAATTGTTCTTGTCCGTATTTCTCCACTTCTTTGATATAGATGGTATCACCTATTTCGTTACTTAAATTATGTATGCGCAGAATGGCAGGTGAGTTTTTGACTAGATGAAGGGTCTTGCGGGCTAGTTCCAACTGGCTGTGAATATACAGACTATCGTTTTCTTTTTCGGGTTTACGCTGTACCAGTACTTGTTTGTTCAGTATAATGGGGCGGGTAAACAACAGGGAGTCTTTGTATTCTGTGGTAACTACCGTGCTGTTGGCCAATATATCGTATGTTCCTTTTTGTACGCCTTCCAGTCTTTTGGAAAAGCTCATTTCGGGAGTGATTTCCGGTTTCAGTCCTTTGCTGTGTGCAAAAGCATGGAGCAGTTCGTAGTGGAAACCGGAAACGGTGTCGCCGTCGGCATAAAAACTGATTGAGTTGTACTCGGTAACAGCACGCAGGATTCCCGATGCCGCTATTTCTGCATAATCGCGGGGCAGACTGGTTTCAGCCTCCGTTTTCTTTTTGAAGAAGATGGAGGATAGGGTTGCTGCAAGGATACCCATCAGAACGTATTTCAGATATTTTTTCATATAGACCGTCAATCAAAGAAATTCCATGAAAGGCCGAACTTTATCATTCGCGGATTGATTGGGTAGTGTGGCGCCAGGAAGTAATTGGATTTTCCCGAACCGGCATTGACATGATACATCATAATAAAGAAGCGGGTACGTTTTAAATGCAGGTTGGCATAGACGTTGACTATCGGAAAAGCTCCTATCTCGATTTTGTCATCAGGATTCTGGTTATAGAATTGTCCGATGACGGGGGAGTAGTCTGGCGCGTAATATTTACTGAAATAACGCACATCTGCTCCCATTTCTATCTGGAGTACTTTTTTGGCGAGACCGAATTTCATGTACAAGTTGCCGTAAGCCGACAATTCCGGTAAGGGTAGAATGTCTTGCTCACTTGATTTTTGATAGGCTACTTCACCGTCGAGATGAAAAATTCCTACTTTTAATTTTTGTTGCAACATTGCAGTGAATATTTGTATGTTGCCGGAGTGTTGTCTTACGGCTGCATTGTTCTTGAAACCGGTGACATTTCCTTCACTGTCTTTTACCGGTATGCTGGTATTGGCCAGATAAGTGTAATTCTTTATATTTTCCACTCCGGCACGCAGCTGGGTTCCCCATCTGTCCAGACTTAGTTTTCCTTCCAGGCGGGTTCTCATTATTTTGGATAAATCGTTGTTGTCCCACCAGTAATGTTTGGACTGGAAATGCCTGAAATAGAATACGGGGTTCTGGTTCTTGATGAATGCATTTACATCCAGTCTCACCGTATCTCCGAATAAACGGAGATTCAGATCCCCTCTGCCTTCTACGCTGAATTGTCCTGCGTCTTCACCGGCTATGGCTAATTCTCCTAGGATATTGTAATGTAATAGTTTTCCTTGTTTTTTGGATAGTTCGCCGCCAATGGAGAGTGAACTTTCCTTATAGTTGTTGATAATGCGTTGTCCCGGTATGTTTGTTGTGTCGGTCAAGGCGAAGTTTCGGTATTCATAACTTAAAAAGGCGGTAAGTCCGGCTTTTGCCCATTTGTTGAATCCTTCTTGTAAAGCAATGCCAATGGTGTTTTTGATGGATGTACGCTTCGTCTTGTCTATAGAGTCGGTCCCCAGATAGTTATGTTCAAAATACTTCTGATTCTGTGCGTCATCGTATGAGATGTATTTGCGATTGTTCAAGTCTACTTGTAGTGTATGTATGAAGCTTGTGACAGGAACAAATACCTGCGTTATTTTTACAGAGTCCGTATCCACACTGTCCTGTTTTTCTTTATAGAACCCTAGGTTGTAACGATGTGTCAGGAAGGCATGGTAGCTGGTGTTGTGATTCCATATCTGACTCAGTCGGGTTGGGATTTCGTTGGCGGAATATTCTTTTTTGCCTTCTGCCATATCCAGCGGGTTGGTGATATACCGGTCGTCCGTGATACCTCCGTTTTCTGCCATCTTCAAGTTATCGTTGTTGAATATGAAATGCATGTCATATTTATCTCCCCGGTAGCTGGAGAACAGGCCACCGTTGAAGAAGGCTGTGGACTGATCTTGATAAAGCCCCCGGCCATACAGGTAATCTATGTAGAATCCGAACCCTAGCCTTTTGTTTGCATTGATGGCAAAATAGGATTTGAAACGTTCTTCTCCGTCACGGCTGCCTCCTCCTTTGTAATAGGTCAGGTTTGTGAATGGAGAAAGTGTATTGGTGAATATGACATCTTCCGGACGTTGTACGCAAAAATCGTATGGGTCGGTGAAAAAGTATTGGCTGGGGTCCCGACGGTCAAAAAAGATGCGTGAGAGGCGGGGGGAGCCCAAATTTCCCAGGTAATTGTATTGTCCGGTATAGCCGCCCATGTCATTTGAGTTTTGGAAAGCGTGCTGCAAGGTATCTACGGGGATATAAGTGACATTGCCAAAACGACTGTCCACTTTCCATGAGTACAGTCCGATGGGGATTGTGCTGGCATCTACTACGGCTGTCGTGTCTATGGGGTTTCCGTTACGGTCATATTGATCTCTGTTCAGTCCGCTTGCTGAGGAACCGAACTGGTTGTTCAGGGTATTCATTGTCCGCTGTGCCATCAAGGAAGTATGGAAGCACAGGAATAATAAAAAAATAATAGAGAATATTCTTTTCATAACGGCGGCAAAGATACAATATAAAAATAAAAGGAAGAGCTTTTCCGCTATGGAAAGTTCTTCCTTTTATTATTCGTTTAGAGTTATTTTAACTTACTGAGGTTTAATAATCTCCATTCCGATTCGGATGGCTTCTTCATTCATCGGTATCAGATGATGGTGACGTTCGGGTAATGTTTTGCGTAAAGCTTTTATTACACTTTCAATGGATACTACGGGACGTAGTTTTAGCAAGCCTCCTAAGACAATCATGTTGAAGGTCTTTGCCATTCCTTTTTCGTTGGCGGCATCCATTGCGTCAATACGATAGATTCGTATGTCCCTACGTGTCGGAGGCTCGATGATTCCGTATCCGTCATAAATGAGAATACCACCTGGTTTAATTTTGCCTTCAAACTTTTCCAATGAGGGTTGGTTCAGTATGATGGCTGTGTCATATTGGCTGAGAATGGGTGAAGAGATGCGTTCATCACTGACAATCACCGTTACGTTAGCGGTTCCTCCCCGTTGTTCGGGACCGTATGCCGGCATCCAGGTTACTTCCTTGTCTTCCATCAGTCCGGAATAGGCAAGTATCTTACCCATGGATAGCACACCCTGACCGCCGAATCCTGCTATAATGATTTCCTGTTTCATGGTTTCTGTCTTTTTATTCTTTATTTTTCAAATCACCCAGCGGATAGAAAGGGAACATGTGTTCCACCATCCAGTCATTGGATGCTTGCGGAGTCATTTTCCAACCGGAATTACAAGTCGATACAATTTCCACCAAATTAGAACCTTTGCCATTCATTGAATTTTCAAATGCCTTGCGGATAGCCTTTTTGGCTTTGCGGATGGCGGGAACTGTATGTACGGACTGGCGGGTAACGTAGGCGGTGCCTTCCAAAGTGGCGGCAATTTCTGTCATTTTCAGCGGATAGCCGTGAATGGCTACATCACGACCATAGGGGCAGGTGGCTGTTTTCATGCCAACCAGAGTGGTAGGAGCCATTTGCCCACCGGTCATTCCATAAATGGCATTGTTGATAAAGATGATAGTAATGTTTTCACCACGATTTAAAGCATGGATAGTTTCGGCAGTACCGATACATGCCAAGTCACCATCTCCTTGGTAGGTAAATACCAGACGTCCGGGCCATAAACGCTTAATGGCGGTAGCTACGGCTGGTGCGCGTCCGTGGGCGGCTTCTTGCCAATCGATGTCTAGATAATTGTATGCAAATACGGCACATCCTACTGGTGACACACCGATTGTCTTATCTTCCATGCCCATTTCTTCAATAACTTCGGCTATTAACTTGTGAACCACACCGTGGCTGCATCCGGGGCAATAATGCATCGGATTGTCATTCATCAGTGTCGGTTTCTTATAAACCAGGTTTTCGGGTTTTATGATTTCTTCTTTTGTCATAGTTTCTCCTCCTATTGTTTATAACATGAACCGCATAAAGAATTCCACCAGCTTGAGAAAAATAGCTGCTGCACAGACATAGATGAATACTTTGAAGTCACTTGCCACAAAGTAAGTGATGACAGCTGCTAATGCCAGTGCCATGAAAAGTATGTTCAATATATTTCTGATCAGATCGATATTCATACGGTCTTATTTTATTAGTTTCTCTTTCAGTGCAGTGATTACTTCATCCGGATCGGGGACAATACCACCCAGACGTCCGAAGTGTTCTACAGGCACTTTACATTTTACAGCCAGACGGACATCTTCTACCATTTGTCCGGCGTTCAATTCTACAGTGAGGATACCTTTTACCTGTGCGGCGCGTGCTGCAATAGCTTTCGACGGGAACGGCCATAGGGTAATAGGACGGAGCAAACCAACTTTGATGCCTTCTTCCCGAGCCATTTCCATTGCCTTTTGGGCAATGCGGGCGCAAGAGCCGAAAGCTACGATCAAATATTCTGAATCTTCGCAGTGAAGTTCTTCGAAGCGTACTTCATTCTCTTCTATTTCTGCATATTTTTTCTGAAGATGAATATTGCGCTTTTCCATTTCGGCGGGATCGAGTTCTAATGAGGTAATGATGTTGGGGGTACGGTGGTGGGTTCTGCCGGTAGTGGCCCACGGACAACGGGCAATGACTTCTTCATCTGTCAGGCGTGTGCGCTGTTCGGGTAATACTACTTTTTCCATCATCTGCCCGATAACGCCATCTGCCAGAATAATGGCGGGATTGCGGTATTTGAAAGCCAAATCAAAAGCTATACCTACGAAATCTGCCATTTCCTGTACTGATGCAGGTGCCAGGGCTATGAGACGATAGTCTCCGTGACCGCCACCTTTCACTGTTTGGAAATAGTCGGCCTGACTAGGTTGGATGGTTCCTAATCCGGGACCTCCGCGCATGACATTGACAATCAGGCAGGGGAGTTCGGCACCGGCAATGTACGAGATGCCTTCCTGCTTTAAACTAACGCCGGGACTGGAGGATGAGGTCATTACCATTTTACCGCTTGCTGCACCGCCATATACCATGTTGATTGCTGCGACTTCACTTTCTGCCTGTAACACCACCATACCGGTAGTTTCCCAAGGTTTCTCTTCGGCCAGCGTTTCCAATATTTCCGATTGGGGAGTGATGGGATAGCCAAAGTAACCGTCTACTCCGATACGGATGGCGGCGTGGGCTATGGCTTCATTTCCCTTCATTAAAACGACTTCTTCTGCCATATTTGTTACATTTATTGTTGTTTTACTTTATACACAGTAATGCATCCGTCCGGACAGACTGTGGCACATGATGCGCAACCATTGCAGGTATCCTCTAATACCTGGTGGGCGAATGTGTATCCTTTTTTATTCACTTGTTTGGCATTGAGCGCGATTACATGTAGCGGACATGCCACTACACATAGATTGCAACCTTTGCAACGCTCTGTGTCTACTACAATAGCACCTTTAATCTTTGCCATGGGTTAGTTATTATTGATTATACATGTCTTTGTTATAGAAATTCAGAATATTCATAATCATGTCACGGGCGGAAACGGCGGGACTTTCCGGATTACGCTCGATGGCTTCCAAATAATTGTTCAAAGCTTGTTGCCAGTTTCCCATTTTGCGGTAGGCGTTACCCAGTAAGTAATAGGGTTCATCGTTGACGTGCGCATCGTTTCGGATGAAATTAGTTAGCGCATGAATAGCTCTCTCCGTATCACCCTGTTCGATAAGTGTCTTTATGTCCTGTAATTCTTCCGTCATAAGGCATGATTGTCTCATTGTTGTTTACAAAGATACTCTTTATTTGTTATGAAAGGGAAGATTGGAGCAGAAAAAACGACTTTCTTGCTAAAAACATTTAAAAAAAGGAGAGAAAGATAGGGAAAAAATGGAAGAATGATTTCTTCTAATGGTTTGATTATTATAGAAATGGTTTCAAGTGAAACGGTTGATAGAGGAACGGTGTTATTTATTCTTAAAGGGGGGATATGTTTGAATTGTATTTGTCATGATATTTTTGGGGGGAAGTATATGGTAAATCGTTTGTATGTTTTTTAGGGGGAGTTGTCAGGTTATCTCCCCCCCTAAATATTTTATGTATTATCGTATAGAATTAACTGTCACGGCATAAATATATAGAAGAAAAGATTATTTTATTACTTCACCTACATACATATTATATGCCTTCTGGCCGTTGTTACTGGGGTTCATTTTTTTTGCTTCCTCACCGGTAACTGTCTGTTTCATCAGTTTCTTACAGTTTACTATCAACCACGGCTCACTACTACCTTGCTTGTAGAACGAAATTTTATAATTGTCGCTTTGATCCATTAGCATATTGCCCATTGATTTGGATTGGTCAATTATGCAGAATGCTACTTCTTTGCCGAATAACTGACCGAAACCTCCCCAACATTCTTTACCAATTTCGAATTGTTCATCGTTTCCGGCAGTAATTGTCATACGTGAAGATGCCTTGATTTGGTCATCTATGCTTTGTTCTTTGCTAGGAGTTACATTATTGGCTACTTTTATTTCGGTATTACCCTCAGAACCACCGATGATAGCCGGTTGGGCAGGGGGAGTTACCGGAGTGGCGGTAATGATTGTGGTTGTATTTGATATCGGAGTGGCTGTTACACCCGAAGTAGGAGCAACTGCAATTTGTGAGTTGTTCAAGACTTTGTTGCCCAATGTATCTTGGATGGATTTGAACAGTGTGTCTTTCAAGTCAATTGTTTCTCTTCTGAATTTGCCGCAGATGGGAGCCAGTTTGGTTTTCGATTTGTTTAAAGCCATATCGTCTACAATCCATTCCTCTGCGCTGTATTTTTCTCCTCCGTCACGAGCTTCATCATACCAATAGCGGATACGGGTCATTTCGATATCACATTTTCCGTTTCCGCAGGTGATAAACATCTGATAATAAATTCTGGTTCTGTCCAATGACAATGCAGAGGATGAGAATACCAGATATTCTTCGCCACCTGCTGCAATGGTTCCTTCATCTTCATTGGTGTAAAGAACACGTGCATTGAACTTGCCTTCGGGCTTGAAACGTTCTGTAGCCCATTTCAGCATTGTCTCATATAGCTGGTCTTTCGTTAAAGACGGTGCCTGTATTTCTGTTTTGAAAGAAACTTTACCGTCATCCAAAGTTATTGCTCCCGCCAGATATTTGGGATCTGTCTGTGCCATAGCGATGAATGGCAGGCATAAGAGCATTAAAAAAAGAATTTTCTTCATAGTAATATATCTTATTTTATATTTTAATCTAAGCAAAGATAGGAATAAAAAAAAAGAGAAGCTATAAAGCCTCTCTTTTTTTACTTTTATTATTATTGCGTGAATTTTACTTTACAGGTATCTTTTCAATGCGTTTTTGGTGACGTCCGCCTTCAAAGCCGCTGTTAAAGAATTCATCTAATATTTTTTCAGCCATTTCATGGTCTATGAATCGTCCTGGCATTACCAGAACATTGGCATCATTGTGTTGACGTGACAAATGGGCTATCTCGGGAATCCAGCATAGTGCCGCACGGATACCCTGATGTTTGTTCAATGTCATGCTGATCCCTTCACCGCTTCCGCAAATAGCTACTCCAGGTCCGCATTCTCCGGCTTCTATAGCCAGTGCAAGCGGATGGGCGTAATCTGCATAGTCACAGCTTTCTGTACTGTATGTACCGAAATCTTTGCATGGATAACCTTTTTCAGTCAACCATGTTTTTACAAACTCTTTCAGTTCAAATCCTGCATGATCGGATGCCAGTCCTACTTTTTTCATGCCAGCATTTCTTTTACTTGGTTATACACGTTCTGTGCGGTAAAGCCCAGCTTTTCATCCAATACTTTGTAAGGAGCGGAGAATCCGAATGATTCCAGACCGAATACTTTACCGTTGGCACCTACCAAACCTTCAAGGTTTACAGGAAGACCGGCAGTCAGACCGAATACTTTAGCCTCTGTGGGAATGACACTGTTTTGGTATTCCTTGCTTTGGCTGCGGAACAATCCCTCAGAAGGAGCGGATACGATACGTATTTTTATGCCATCCTTGCGGAGAAGTTCTGCACCTGCTTCCAAAGTGGAAACTTCGGAACCTGAAGCGACTAGGATTATATCCGGATTTTCGTCGGAACCTGCAACAATATAAGCGCCTTTTGCAGCCTGTGAGTAGTCGTTTCCTGCAGGCAGATTCGCGATATTCTGGCGGGAGAAGATTAGTGCGGTGGGGGTGCTGGTATTTTCCATGGCCAATTTCCACGCTACAGTGGTCTCTTCCGCATCTGCCGGACGGAGTACCAACATAGAATTGTGCCCTTTGTGGTTTTTCAGTTTTTCCATCAGGCGGATTTGTGCTTCTTGTTCTACCGGTTCGTGAGTAGGACCGTCTTCACCTACACGGAATGCGTCGTGTGTCCAGATGAACTTGACGGGAAGTTCCATCAAGGCAGCCATACGTACGGCGGGTTTCATATAGTCTGAGAATACGAAGAAAGTAGCACATGCAGCAATCACGCCTCCGTGAAGTGCCATACCTAGGCAGCAGCAAGCCATGGTTAATTCGGAAACACCTGCTTGCAGAAACGCGCCGGTGAAGTCATCTTTAGTGAATGCATGTGTTTTCTTCAAGAAACCGTCGGTCTTGTCTGAGTTTGACAGGTCGGCCGAAGAAACAATCATGTTTTCTACTTCTGTAGCTAGTACACCGAGAACTTTGGCAGAAGCACTGCGTGTAGCATCTCCGGCTTTTTGTTCAATAGCATTCCAATTTACTTTCGGAGCTTTGCCTGAGAACCACAGTTCCAATTTAGCTGCCAGTTCGGGATTAGCTTTAGTCCATTCAGCTTTAGCTGCATATTTTTCTGCAACAATTTTTTTCAGTTCTTCTGCACGTTTGGCATACAACTCTTTTACTTCAGGGAAGATTTGGAAAGGATTGGTTGGATCGCCACCTAAGTTTTTGATTGTATTGATGTAAGCATCACCTCCCAAAGGGGCACCGTGGGTGGCACAGTTACGTTCATAACTGGAATCATCCGCTTTGCGTGCACCTTTACCCATAATGGTCTTACCGATAATTAATGTGGGCTGACCGGTTACGGCTTTCGCTTCTGTCAGAGCTGTGCGGATTGCATCGGGATCATTACCATTGATAATAATTACTTTCCAGTGCCATGCTTCGTATTTCTTGGCAACATCTTCGCTGGTAACAGCATCGGTAGCGGTAGACAGCTGGATGTCGTTTGAATCATAAAACATGATCAGATTGTCCAGTCCCAAATGACCTGCCAAACGTCCTGCACCCTGAGAAATTTCTTCTTGAATGCCACCATCGGATATATAGGCATAGATAGTCTGGTCCATGACATTACCCAGACGGGCTTTCAGAAATTTGGCAGCGATAGCAGCACCTACTGCAAAAGTGTGTCCTTGTCCTAACGGACCGGAAGTATTTTCAATACCGCGCATGATGTCCACTTCAGGGTGTCCCGGAGTCGGACTTCCCCATTGACGGAACTGTGCCAGTTCTTCCATGGTGAACTTGCCGGTCAGTGCCAAAGTGGAATATAACATCGGTGACATGTGGCCTGGATCAAGGAAGAAACGGTCACGTCCTTCCCAACGCGGATTTTCAGGATCGTAAACTAAAAACTCAGAGAAAAGTACATTCACAAAATCAGCGCCACCCATAGCTCCACCCGGATGTCCTGAATTAGCTTTCTCTACCATCGAAGCAGCCAGAATACGGATGTTGTCCGCTGCACGGTTCATAAGTTTCTTTTCGTTCATATTAAAATAATATTATAATTTGAATGCTATTAGTGAGTCGGTTTATCCTTGCTATTTTATTTAATATCTGCAAAGATAACTCTTTATGTGTAAACCACAACATGTAAAGAGGCTCTTTTTTAAACCTGTTTGACTCACTTCTTAAATTGGGTCGCTGCTTCTTCAACAGGCAGTCCTGCCTTATAGTTTTCGATATATGTGTTGAATCCGGCTACATCTTCGGCTGTTGGCGATATTTCAATACCGGCATCACCGGTGAATACTTTGTCTTCCAGAAAATCTGCCAGGGATTGTTTCTTTTCATTGTTGACAAGGTAAGAACCTAGCAGGGCGATTCCCCATGCGCCACCTTCACCGGCAGTTTCCATTACGGAAATAGGGGAGTTTATAGCTGCTGCAAGTATTCTCTGGCCTACACCTTTCGTCTTGAATAATCCGCCGTGTCCTGTGATTCTGTCTACTTTGATTTTCTCTTCATTGAAAAGAATGTCATTACCTATCTTAAGAACTCCGACTGAAGCGTATAAATGGGTACGCATGAAGTTGGCGAGGCTGAATTTGTCATTTGCAGAACGTACAAACAATGGCCTTCCGTCGGCAAGTCCTGTCACGGGTTCACCTGAAATATAATTATATGAAATAAGACCACCGCAATCTGCATCACCTGCGAGCGCATGATTGTAAAGTTTTCCATATAATTCATTCATATCTACAGGTATACCCAGCAGTTCTTGGTATTCCTTAAACAGATTGATCCAGGCATTGAGGTCGGAGGTGCAGTTGTTGCAATGTACCATAGCTACAAGGCTTCCGTCGGGAGTGGTGACCATGTCAATCATTTCGTATGGCTTGGACAACTCTTTTTCCAACACAATCATGGAAAATGAGGAAGTGCCTGCTGATACATTCCCGGTACGTTGCTTGACAGCGTTGGTTGCTACCATGCCAGTTCCGGCATCTCCTTCCGGAGGACAGACAGGTATACCTGCTTTTAAATGGCCCGACACGTCCAGCCTCTTGGCACCTTCTGGTGTAAGGAACCCTGCATTCTCGCCGGCGGGTAAGACTTTGGGCAGGATATCTGTCAGTTTCCAGGGGTATCCTTTAGGAGCTACCAACTTGTCGAACTTGGCTATCATTCCGGCAGAATAATTCTTGGTAGCCGGGTCTATGGGAAGCATTCCTGATGCATCACCTATGCCCAGAACTTTTTGACCTGTAATTTGCCAATGAATGAAACCTGCAAGGGTGGTCAGATAGTCAATGTCACTTACGTGCTCTTCATTGTCTAAAATAGCTTGGTATAAATGAGAAATGCTCCATCTCAGAGGAATATTATATACGAATAATTCAGATAAAGCGGCTGCTGCCGGACCGGTATTGGTGTTTCTCCATGTACGGAAAGGTACAAGGATTTCTTCTTCTTTATTGAATGCCATATAACCATGCATCATGGCACTGACACCGATTGCTGCCAAGGTTTCTATTTCTGTGTCATATAGCTTTTTTACGTTGGAACGGAGATCTGCATAGCAGTCTTGCAGGCCATGCCAGATAGCTTCCACACTGTAAGTCCACAGTCCGTCTACCAATTGATTTTCCCAGCTATGGCTTCCTTGGGCAATGGGCTTGTTTTCCTGGTCAATCAAAACAGCTTTGATTCGCGTTGATCCGAATTCTATGCCTAGAATAGCTTTTCCTGCTTCGATGGTTGATTTTGCATCTGATTTCATATTAAAACCTATAATTTAAGGTACAACAATAATGATGATAAAATAAGGTGGGATGTGCCAAGAATCTTATTAGCCTTGACACATCCCCTCTTCATGGATGAATTAGCAAAGTGCTTTGTTCAGCATATAGTAGACTTCGTTCATGCGAAGCTCTTTCTTGAAGTTGCTGATGGTAGTATCTTTGTCAATACGGATCATTTCGATACCTGCAATTTCAGCATAGTCTTCCCAATATTCTGCTGTCAGATCATAAGAGAAGCAAGAATGATGTGTTCCACCTGCCAGGATCCATGCGCCTGCACCTACTTCGAAGTTAGGCATCGGAATCCACAGGGCGGAAGCAACCGGTAATTTGGGCAACGGTTTCGGTTCGATGCATTCTACGTCGTTCACGATCAGACGGAAACGGTTACCCAAGTCTACTACAGTGGCGGTACAACCTGAACCTACTTTTGAAGTGAATACAAGACGGGCTGTCTGGCTCTTGCGAATACCTATACCTAGGAAGTGTACTTCCAGACGTGGTTTGGAAGCGGCGATAAGAGGACAAACTTCCAGCATATGTGATTGCAGGATAGCACTGTTTGCACCATCGAAGTTCAATGTGTAATCTTCCAAGAAAGAACAACCTTGGGAAAGTCCTTGGTTCATCACCCATACAGTGCGGTAGAGAGCTGCTGATTTCCAGTCACCTTCCGCACCGAATCCGTAGCCTTCAGCCATCAGACGCTGGGAAGCCAGTCCCGGAATCTGATCGAAGTAGCTGCCGTCTGTTTGGCCCAAATCATCAAAATTAGTAGTGAATCCTTTAGCGCCTTTGGCTTTGAGGATGGCACGAAGAGCTAATTCGGCTTTTGCAGCATTCCATACTTTCTGATAAGCTTCGGTTGATTTATCTTCTAATGAAGCATCGTGGTCGTATTCGTTAAAGTAAGTTGCTACAAGTGCTTCTACATCTGTATCCTTGATATTTTTATGGTATTCCATCAGTTCGCTTGCCGGACAGTAATCTACGTGGTACCCCATACGTTGTTCTGCTTCCACTTTATCACCGTCAGTTACAGCTACATTATTCATCTGATCGCCGAAACGGATGATCAGCATATCCTGAGAGTCTGCCCAACCTGCACAAACGCGCATCCAAACGGCAATCTTGTGCTGGGTGTCTTCGTCTTTCCAGTAACCTACCACTACTTTGCGGCGGATGCGCATACGGGTACAGATATGTCCGAATTCGCGGTCACCATGGGCGGATTGATTCAGATTCATGAAGTCCATATCCATGGTATCCCAAGGAATTTCCTTATTGAATTGAGTGTGTAGATGTAACAGTGGTTTCTTTAACTGCTGCAGACCGTGAATCCACATTTTAGCAGGGGAGAAAGTGTGCATCCAAGTGATGACACCGATACATTTTTCATCGTTGTTGGCTGCTTTGAACACTGCTTCCACTTCTTTAGAAGAATTGGCTGTTCCTTTATATACTACTTTTACAGGAAGTTTCCCTGATTCGTTCAATCCGTTTACCATTTCATTGGAGTGAGCGTCTACTGCTACAACTGCGTCACCTCCGTACAGAAGCTGTGCTCCTGTTACAAACCATACTTCATACTGATCAAATGCTTTTTCCATAATGTTATATTTTAAAAGGGTTATTAATTTCTTTGTTTCTTATTTCTGTCCATAATAGGCATTGGGACCGTGTTTGCGGCTGAAATGCTTTTCTATTAATAAAGAATTCATCGTTAAATGAGGGTTGGCGGCAAAAGCGATACTTGCCATTTTGGCTACCTGTTCCATGACTACTGCATTATGCACAGCATCATTGGCATCTTTTCCCCATGCAAAAGGACCATGATTTTTTACTAGTACTCCCGGAGTATGTACAGGGTTCAGTTTCTTGAAACGTTTCACAATCACATTGCCTGTTTCCTGTTCGTAGGCACCTTTTACTTCCTCTTCTGTCATATCTGCGGTACAAGGAATGGCGTCATGGAAATAATCGGCATGAGTCGTTCCGATATTGGGAATATCCATTCCGGCTTGTGCCCAGGCGGTGGCATAGGTGGAGTGGGTATGTACCACTCCACCTATTTCGGGGAATGCTTTATATAGAACTACATGGGTGGGAGTATCTGAAGACGGACGAAGAGAACCTTCTACCACGTTGCCGTCCAGATTTACTACAACCATGTCTTCAGCTTTCATATCATCGTATGATACACCACTGGGTTTGATTACTACCAAGCCTGTTTCACGATCAATGGCAGAAACATTTCCCCATGTAAAAATAACTAGTCCGTGTTTCACCAAATCCAGATTGGCACGGAATACTTTTTCTTTTAATTTTTCTAACATAATGAATAATTGGGTAATGTGGCAATATGCTAATTTGTCAATTGGCAAATTATTGCATCGGCACATTATTTTAAAGTTTAAATTTCGGATCCTTTCTGTAGGCCTTATCATTAAATTTATAAAGATAAGCACCTCGTCGGGAACCTGATTTGTCTATCAAATCTGTTTTTTCAATGAAATCCATTTCGGCTACCCGCTTGCGGAAATTCCGCTTGTCCATCGGTTCGCCATAGATTGCTTCATATAGATTTTGCAACTGTGTCAGGGTAAACAATTCGGGCAGCAGGTTAAAACCAATTGGATTGTATGATGCTTTGTGCTTCATTAGTTCACGTGCTTTGGAAATCATGATCGGATGATCGAAAATGAGCTGTGGCAGTTCGTCTATTTTTGTCCAATGGGCATTGTGCTGCTGCACTAGTTCCCTGTCATATTCATTTACATTGACTAAAGCATAATAGGCTACTGATATAACTCGTTCTCCTGGATCGCGCTCTAAGTCGCCAAATGTGCCTACTTGTTCCATATATACATTTTCCAATCCGGTCAGTTCTGCCAATACCCGTTTGGCGGCAGCGTCTACACTTTCGTCTTCTTGTACGAATCCTCCCATCAAAGACCATTTTCCCATAGCTGGTTCAAAATTTCGTTTTAGTAGAAGCAGTTTTAATTCTCCTTCGTCAAAACCGAAAATGATACAGTCTACAGATACATAGAATTTAGGATTTATGTTATAATAGGTGGTCATGGTTTAGTGTCGGTTTAAAATTAACAGGCTGTATTCTTCAAGATAATTCAAAGCATACAGCCTTTAATTTATGGTTTACCAGAAATAAGCATAGAATAGTGCGCAAAGCAGAACTACACCTAAAGAGGTTATAACATCCCATTTGTTCCAGCTCTTTCTGATAAGTTCCTTGTAACTGCCGGTAAAGGTGATGGCTTCCACTTGTTTGGCGGTTGGAGCCGGAGTGAAGCATGATACAACAACCATTAACAACAAAAGGAATACAAGTAACCATATTTCAAAAATAAGCCAGTTTGTCTGCCAAAACCAAGTTGTATTTTCCCAAAACCAGCCAGTCATCACATCTTTTCCGGTGTTGGTGAGGATATTAGTCAGCAAACGGATCATACCAATTAGGAAACCGACAATCATGGCAGTTTCACCGGCTTTCGGAGTGATTTTCTTGGAGAATATACCAAGTGCAAATACGGCTACCATTGCAGGTGCAAGGAGAGACTGTATACCTTGCAGATAGTCGTAAAGGCTGCCGAGACTCATCATTACAGGAATCCATGCCATGCCGAGGATAACTACAACTACGGTAGCGATACGTCCTACCATAACATAAGTAGCTTCACTTTTGTTCTTAAACATGGGTTTGTAAAAGTCTTCTGTAAAAAGTGTGGCACATGAATTAAAGAAAGCAGCCAGTGAAGCAACCAATGCACAGATGAATCCAATAGTTACAATACCTTTTACACCGGCAGGCAGAACATCCTTTACCATTACAGCAAAAGCTGCATCTGTATTTGACATATCAAATTCACCTTTTGCAGCCAAGGCGGCAGCTACCATCCCCGGAATAAGAAACATGAAGACAGGCAGGATTTTAAAATAACCGGCTGCAATAGTACCTCTACGGGCACGCTTCATTACTACATCATTATCTTCGCCTTTACGTTGTCCAAGTACACGCTGTACGATATGCTGGTCGGTACACCAATACCAGAAACCGATGATAGAAGCTCCGATAAATACCCAGAATCCAGGATAATCTTGATACATCGGGTCTGCTTCAGTCCAGTGAAACATATGGTTGGCACCATAAGCGTGTCCGTCTGCTCCTATATTCATGGCGCTACGCGCATGATCCATCATTTCTGTCCATCCTGTAGCAATATTACCGTCTCCCAAGGCTGACAGTCCCAGGAAAAGAACCAAGAAAGAACCAATGATTAAAATAGGGGTTTGAATAGCTGAGAGGGTCATTACTCCTTTCATTCCACTCAGTACGGTGAAGATGCCGGTCAAGACAATAAGTCCGATTGCCCCATACCAAAAAGGAAGTCCAAGTAAAAATTCCAAAAAGATACCTCCGGTATAGGCGGTTACACTAACTTTAGTAAGAATGTAGGCTATCAATGTGATGATAGAAAGCCATGAACCGGTACGTGGGGTATAACGGTATTTAAGGAAATCGGGCATGGTAATGATTTTGCCCATTTTATTGTTTAATAGTTGGTAGAATGGAACAAAAAGCCATCCTAGAAGAAGAATCATCCAACCTTGCATTTCCCAGTGTGCCATACCTACTCCGGATTTGGCACCGGTTCCTGCCAAACCTACCAGATGTTCCGAACCGATATTGGCTGCAAAGATAGCAGCACCAATGATGTACCATGGCTCACCTTTACCAAATAGATAATCTTCACTGCTTGCTCCTTGTTGCGAGCGTTTGTCTTTTTGTACAGAGCGCCATACCGCCCATATCACAGCTACAATGCCGACTGCCAGTATTGTCCAGTCCAGCCAGATGAATTCATGTGAATTCCAATTCATGATATTAAATATTTAAAGTTTAACAATTATTTTTCAACACCGAATTTAAAGATACATTGGCTGTGATAGGTCTGTCCCGGTTCCAGGATTACAGAAGGCCATTGTGATTTGTTGGGGCTGTCGGGATAGTGCTGTGTTTCCAGACAAACAGACGCGCGTTGCGGATAAGTAATTCCCTTTTTCCCTTTTACAGTTCCATCCAAAAAGTTGCCTGTATAGACTTGTATTCCCGGTTCATTAGTATATATTTCCAAAGTGATACCACTAGTGGGGCTGGTCAGTTTGGCAGCCAGTTGGTTGATATCACCTTTCGTGTTAAGTACCCAATTGTGGTCGAACCCGTTGCCGAATTTTATTTGTTCGTTTTCAAAATTAGTCACATCGGGGGCAATAGTTTTAGGAGTATTGAAATCAAATGGAGTTTCTGTTACTGCTATCATTTCTCCAGTGGTCATGAATGTGCTGTCAACGGGAGTGATGCTGTCTGCATTTACATAAAGAATATGGTCGGTGGCTGGATTGGCAGGGTTTCCACTCAAGTTGAAATAAGAGTGGTTAGTCATATTGATAACAGTCTTTTTGTCAGTTGTCGCTTTGTAGTTTATGTCGATGGCATTGTCTCTTGTCAGTGCATAAGTAACAGTAGCGGTTACATTTCCCGGAAAATTGGCATCTCCATCTGGTGACTTCATAGTTAGTGTCATAGTACTGTCGTTTAATTGGTTTGCTTCATAAACTTGGTATTGCCATCCTTTAGGACCTCCATGCAGGCAGTGGCCAAAATTATTTTGGGGCAGTTGAATGGTTTCTCCATCTATTACGATGACTCCTTTATTAATACGGTTGGCATAGCGTCCGATAGAAGCACCGAAGTCGCTGGGAATATTTTGGTAGTCAGCAATGCTGTCAAAACCCAGCACTACGTCTTTTAGATTTCCGTTTTTGTCAGGGACCATGATAGATACAATACGTCCGCCAAAATTGGTTACGCATACTTCCATTCCGGCTGCATTTTTTAGCGTATACAGTTTAACAGGTTTTACGCCATCCACTATTGTTTCATAATTAGTGGGGGCTAATCCGGACTTTGTAAGTGCTTCTTGAGATTGTTTGGGAGCGCAAGCACTTAACAATGTCAGTGCGATACCGGTTCCCAGAAAGGTTTTTTTCATGCTTTTCATGATATAAAAGTACTAATTAGTAATAGAGTATATGATTTTGGGTGTAAAAGTAACACTATTACTAATACATTGGATATGAAAAGAGTATGTTGTGCAACATAAAAGTGTATTTCCTACACTTTTATAGCATAAAGAAGAAAAAAACCGCTTTGGATTCAAAGCGGTTTTTTCATATGTTAGCGAATTTGAGATATTTTTTATACCAGCTTGCGAGAACCGTCACTGATGACTACATCGTAAACTTTTGGACTTCTTCCGAATTTTTCTTTGAATCTTTCTTTGGCAGTGGTGATGAATGTTTCGTATAGTTCATTTTTAACTAGGTTGATTGTACATCCACCGAAACCTCCACCCATTACACGTGAACCGGTAACACCGCAGTCGAAAGCAACATCATTCAAGAAATCAAGTTCCTCACAGCTTACTTCATACAATTTACTCATGCCATAGTGAGTTTCATACATCTTCTGTCCTACGGTTTCGTAATCACCTCTTTCCAAAGCGTCGCAAACATCGAGTACACGTTGGATTTCTTCAATGACGTATTCTGCACGCATATAGTCTTCTTCACTGATCTCGGCTTTTGCTTCCTGCAACATTTCCATTGTACAATCACGTAAAAATTCTACATGAGGATGTTTTTTCTGAATGGCAGATACGGCAGCTTCACAACTTTGACGACGCTTATTGTATGCAGAAGAAGCCAATTCGTGTTTGACTACTGAGTCAACTAATACTAAACGGTAACCTTCCGGTTTGAAAGGGAAATATTGATATTCTAATGAACGACAATCCAAACGGATCAAACTACCTTCTTTTCCAAATACAGATGCAAATTGATCCATAATACCGCAATTTACACCACAATAATTATGTTCTGTTGCCTGACCTACCTTGGCTAATTCAAATTTATCTATTTTGTTGTCGCCGAAAAGTTCGTTGATAGCGAAAGCGTATGTACTTTCCAATGCAGCAGATGAAGACATACCTGCACCCAAAGGTACGTCACCCGCAAAAGCAGTGTCAAAACCTTTCACATCTACACCACGTTTGATCATTTCACGGCAAACGCCGAAAATATATCTTGCCCAACTGGCTTTAGGAGCATCTTCTTCGTTCAAACCGAACTCTACATAGTCTTTTAAATCAATAGAATAAGCACGTACCTTATTGGTACCATTAGGTTTGATTTCAGCAATCATACCTTTATCTACTGCTCCGGGAAATACAAAACCACCGTTATAGTCGGTATGTTCTCCAATAAGGTTAATACGTCCGGGTGATGCATATACTGAACCTGTTGTACCATCAAAATGTTTGATGAAGCGACTTCTTACGTATTCTATATCCATGATATTAATAGTTTAAAGTTAATACTATATGTTTTTATAATTATTCTACAGGAATGTCTTTGTTTACGTTCTTGCATCCTATCAAACCATAGAACAACAGATAAGCAAGCAAAGCGATAATTAACCAATAGCTGGCCATATATCCCACAGCGTCAGAAATGAATTGCTGCAATAATGGGAAAATACCGCCACCGACAACCATCATCATAAAAATACCTGAAGCTTGTGCGGTATATTTGCCTAAACCCTCTACAGCGAGGTTGAAGATACCTCCCCACATAATGGACGTACATAAACCACAAAGTACCAAAAATAGGGCACTGACAGGTACAGAGGCCATTTCGAATCCATTTTCTACACTATATCCCGGCATAGAGACAGTGATTTCTTTTGGAGTGAAGATTGCGATTAATATAAAACAGATAGCTGTTGCGGAAACAACAATCAATTGTGTGCGTGTAGCTACTTTACCGCTGATGACACTACTTGCAGAACGTCCCACTAACATGAGCAACCAATAGATGGCAGCAATAGCACCACCGATAGCGGCACCGTTGGCAAGCAGGCCCGCACCTTTTTCCGTTGGGTCGGCAAGGTAGAAATTTAATGTGCCTGGAATACCGATTTCAATGCCTACATATACAAAGATACCGATTACACCTAATACAGTATGGCGAAAATTCCAAGGACTATGAGAGAATTTCTCTTTTTCATGACCTGCTTTTCTTAGATGGGGCTCTGGAATAGCGATGAATGAAAGAGCGATAAACGCTGATACGAATACACCCATTGCGATGAAAAGCAGAGGAGCTACATCTGACATAGCTGTTTGAGGGGTGACAGAACCAATCAAGGCACCTACGAAAAGCGGAGTCAAAGTACCCGACAATGAGTTTAGAGCACCACCGGCTTGGATTAATTGGTTACCTTTGTTACCACCACCACCTAAAAGATTTAGCATCGGGTTAACTACTGTGTTCAGCATACATACACAAAAACCACAGACGAAGGCACCAAGCAGGTAGATAATAAAATTCATTTTAATGGCATATTCTCCTAAATTGAATACGTCTATATCTGCACCGAACAAACTGGAAATATATTGGATAAACAAACCGATGAAACCTACTGCCATGGCAATGAGGGCTGTTTTTTTATATCCGATTTTTACAAGCATATTACCTGAAGGAATCCCCATAAACAGATATGCAAGGAAATTCATCATATTTCCCATCATACCCAAGGTATTGGCACCTGCATATTGGTTTTTCCATATTGTGCCGAAAGGCGCAGCAAGATTAGTAACGAAGGAAATCATCGCGAAAAGGAAGAACATTGTAATGATAGCGATGATATTACCGTTCTGTTTTTGTTGATTCATGGTCTTGAAAAAATTATAAGTTTATAAATTAGGTTATTTCATAAAATTATTTTTCTACACCGAATTTGTAGATGGTTACTTGACTGTAAGTTTCCCCCGGATGTAGAACACAAGAAGGGAAATGGCCTTTATTGGGTGTATCAGGAAAATGTTGTGCTTCAAAACAGATGGCACTTCTTGCTGGGAAAGTTGCTCCATGAGCACCTTCGAAACCATTATGCCAGTTTGAAGTATAAACTTGTACGCCGGGCTCTGTAGTGTATACTTCCATGCTACGACCGCTTTCGGGCTCCACACATTTTGCTGCAAAACTCAGTGTGCCTGCTTCACGTTTGTTTAATACATAGCAGTGGTCATAGCCGGCACCGAATTTTAGCTGTTCGAATGGGTCATTGATTCTACTGTCTACTCTTTGAGGAGTACGAAAATCCATAGGAGTACCTTCTACTTTGGCAATTTCGCCTGTAGGGATTGATACATTATCTATCGGAGTATAAAAATCAGCATTAATGGTTACGATGTTGTTATCAACGGTTGCCGTAGGATTGGCAATGCCTGATAGGCTGAAAAAACCATGGTGAGTGAGGTTTACCAATGTTGTTTTGTCTGTTGTAGCGTGGTAAGTAATGATGAATTCATTTTGATTACTTAAAGTGTACGTTACGTGAATATCCAAATTTCCCGGAAATCCTTCTTCGCCATCAGCAGATAAATAATGCAATTTCAAACTTTGTGGAGTTTCCTGTTCTGCATCCCAAATGCGGGTATGAAATCCGGTAGGACCGCCATGCAGCGAGTTGGGACCATTGTTGATAGTCAGTGAATATTCTTTCCCTTCTAAAATGAATTTGCCTCCTGCTATACGGTTTCCGTAACGACCGATAAGAGTACTGAGGAAAGGTTCGTGGCTATTGATTACATGGGTTATACTATCATGTCCTTGAATGACATTGGCATATTTACCGTTTTTGTCCGGAACCATAATAGCTAATACTGCTCCACCATAGTTGGTAACAGCTATTTCAGCTCCGTTTTCATTTTTCAGAATGAAGAGGTCTGTTTGTTTCCCGTTCACTGTTGTCTGAAAATCGGCCCGTTTCAGGCCACATAAATTCTCATCGGAAGTAGATGTGTTTATCATGTTATTGAAAATCTTTTTATTGTATGTATAAAACTAATGCAAATAAAAAGATTTTCTTCGGTATTCCCAAACTTTTTCTATAAAAGTGAACGGACTAAACGTGAAATTTTAATAAATCCGCAACGATAAAGCTGCTTCCTCCAACAAAAATAAAGTCATTTTTGTTAGCTTTTTCTTTAGCGGCTGCTACAGCGGTTTCTACATCAGGATAAGCATCTCCGTGCAGCCTGGATTGCATCGCTAAGCTTTGTAATTCTTTTTCGGATAAAGCGCGTTTTACACTGGCTTTGGTAAAATAATATGTGGCATTTTTAGGAAGCATGGACAATACTCCACTGATATCCTTGTCGTTTACCATACCTATTACAATGTGTAATCGTTCATATTTCTGATGTTTTAATTGTTCTATGATATACGAAATTCCTCCTACATTATGTCCTGTATCACATATTAAAGTCGGTTCACTTTCTAATTTTTGCCATCTTCCCATCAGGCCGGTGAGTTCACATACTTGTGAGAACCCTTTACGTATATTACTTTCGGTAAGCTGATAACCTGCTTGTTTTAATAGGCGGATGGCAGATAAAAGCGTATTGGTGTTTTTAAGTTGGCAAAGTCCTTCCAGCTCGCCTTCCAGATTGAGGTAGTCGGTTGTTTGATATATTCGTTTACCTTTTTCATTTATACTGGAGGAGTGTAATAACTGTTCTTCTTCTGCAAAGTAGATAGGAGCGTTTACTTCTTTAGCACGAGTTGTAAATATAGGTTTGGTTTCAGGTGTGGTTTCACCAATAACTACCGGAGTCTTTTCTTTGATGATTCCGGCCTTCTCTGTGGCTATTTTGGCTAATGTATTACCTAAAAATTGTATATGGTCGAAACTGATATTAGTTATGACACATAGATCCGGACGGATGATATTTGTACAATCTATTCGTCCTCCCAGGCCGACTTCTATAATGGCTACATCTATTTGGCTCTGGGCAAAATAGTGGAAAGCCATTGCGGTAGTCAGTTCAAAGAAAGAAGGATGCAGAGGTTCAAAAAAGACACGGTGTTTTTCTACAAAGTCTATGACATATTCTTTGGATACAGGAATTCCGTTGACACGTATTCGTTCACGAAAATCTATCAGATGTGGAGAAGTGTAAAGTCCTGTCTTGTATCCGGCTGATTGTAAAATGGCGGCTAAAGTATGTGAACAAGAGCCTTTTCCATTGGTCCCGGCTATATGAATGGTTCGGAATTGGCGATGAGGATGGTTGAAATACTCGTCTAAAAGATAAGTATTCTCTAATCCTGCTTTGTATGCATCTTTTCCTATATGTTGGAATAATGGGGCACTATTATATAAATAATCCAATGTTTCTTCGTAATTCATGGCAAATGTTTTTATTTACCGCAAAGTGTCACAAAAGAATGCCAGGCAGATATAAAACCTAGTATTCTTTCTGTGACACTTTGTAGTATAAAAATTAATCGAAGAAGTTTTTGAACTTCTTGAATATTTTTTCTTTAATGCTTGTATTCGGTTTGAAGTTATCCGATTCTTGCATTTTCTCTAGTGCTTGTTTTTCATCTTTATTCAATGTTTCTGGAATATATACGCTTACATTGACTAATAAATCACCTGTACCGTTACTGTAACCATAACTATTGACGTTGGGCAATCCTTTACCTCTTAGGCGTAAGACCTTACCTGGTTGGGTGCCTGGTTCAATTTTTACTTTTACTTTGCTATCAATAGTTGGTATTTCTACAGTGCCTCCTAAAGCAGCAGTCGGAACGCTTAGTAACAGATTGTAAATCAAATCATTTTCATCGCGTATTAGGTCTGGATGGGATTCTTCTTCTATGACAACAAGTAAATCACCGGGAACACCGTTATGTTTGCCCGCATTTCCTTTTCCATTGACAGAAAGTTGCATTCCTTCAGCCACACCGGCAGGAATTTTCACTTCCACGACTTCTTCTCCGTATACAATACCTTCTCCTGCACAAGCTTTACATTTGTTCTTAATGATTTTCCCTTCTCCGTTACATTGTGGACATACGCTTTGTGATTGTACCATTCCAAAAATGCTTTGTTGGGTGCGGGTGATACTTCCTGTTCCATGACAAGTGGGACACGTTTCCGTTCCTCCTTCTCCTTCGGCTCCTGAACCATGGCAATGGTCACATGTTACGTACTTTTTCAGTTTGAATTTCTTTTCTACTCCCGTAGAAATTTCTTTTAAGTTCAGTTTTACTTTTACACGGAGGTCTGAACCACGGAACTTGCGTTGTGCGGAACGTCCGCCACCGCCGAAACCTCCAAAGCCTCCGAAACCTCCTCCATGTCCACCGAAGATGTCACCGAACATAGAGAAAATGTCATCCATGGACATACCTTGTCCGAATCCTTCAAAACCGCCACCGGCGGCTCCACTCATTCCTGCATGTCCAAATTGATCGTAACGGGCGCGTTTATCCGGGTTGCTCAACACATCATAAGCTTCGGCTGCTTCCTTGAATTTTTCTTCCGCTTCTTTATCCCCCGGATTCTTGTCCGGATGATATTGTATTGCTTTTTTGCGGTATGCTTTTTTTATAACATCAAGGGTGGCTGTTTTGTCCACCTCCAGAACTTCGTAATAGTCTCTTTTTGCCATGTCGTTTTATGATACTGTTTTATTGAGCCACAACTACTTTGGCGTGGCGTATTACTTTGTCATTCAGCTTATAACCGGTTTGTACACAGTCCAATATTTTCCCTTTCTTCTCTTCAGAAGGAGCTGGGACTAATGCAATTGCTTCGTGATAATCGGTATCAAAGTTCTCACCGTCAGTCTCTATTTTCTGAAGTCCTTCCTGGTTCAATACTTTCAGGAATTTGTTGTAGATCAACTCAATTCCTTCACGCATTGCTTTTACATCATCCGAAGTTTCTGAAGTTTTTACAGCACGCTCCAAGTCGTCCAAAATAGGGAGAATGGCAGTAATGGCCTTTTCTCCACCATTCTTAATCAATTCGGCCTTTTCTTTCATGGTGCGTTTACGGTAATTGTCAAATTCGGCTGAAAGACGCAGGTATTTGTCATGCTGCTCTTCTATTGTTTTCTGAGCTTCCGCCAATTCCTTATTCACCTTCTCTTCAGCGTTCAGTTCTTCTGTTGCTTCTTTCTGAGTTTCTTCATCAATGGCAGCTTCTGCCGCTTCCTGATTTTTCAAAACTTCCTCGTCTTGAGGTTGGTTCTTCTCTGTTGGGTTCATATTCTTATTAAACTTTTTGTTTTTCTTATTTTTACTCATAACAGTCAGGTCTTTTAGGTTAATTTACTGCTAACAAATTTCGTGCCTAGTTGTTTCCTTAGAGTGATAATTTTGCAAAAGTACGGAATTTCTGCCACACTGGCATACTTTTCTGAATTAAAATACCTACCTTTGCAATTTCAAAATAGAATAATTATATAAATAAGGTATATTAGGATGATTACAGTTTCGAACTTGGCCATTCAATTTGGTAAAAGAGTGTTGTATAATGACGTAAATATGAAGTTCACCAATGGTAATATTTACGGGGTTATCGGTGCGAACGGCGCCGGAAAATCTACTTTCTTGAAAGCAATTTCAGGTGAGCTGGAACCGACTAAGGGTTCAGTGGTATTAGGACCGGGAGAACGTCTGTCTGTATTGAGCCAGGATCACTTTAAGTGGGATGAATATACAGTCATGGATACGGTTATGATGGGACATACTGTGTTGTGGAACATTATGAAACAGCGTGAAGAACTGTATGCGAAAACTGATTTTACAGATGAAGATGGCTTGAAAGTTTCTGAACTGGAAGAGAAGTTTGCCGAACTAGATGGTTGGAATGCCGAGAGTGATGCAGCTTCTTTGTTGAGTGGGTTGGGCATAAAGGAAGACAAGCATTATATGTTGATGGGGGAACTGAGCGGTAAGGAAAAGGTGCGTGTCATGTTGGCACAGGCACTTTACGGTAATCCTGATAACTTGTTGTTGGATGAACCTACCAATGATTTGGATATGGATACGGTGACTTGGCTGGAGGAATATCTTTCTAATTTCGAACACACGGTGTTGGTGGTAAGTCATGACCGTCACTTTTTGGATTCTGTTTGTACTCATACTGTAGATATTGATTTCGGTAAAGTGAATATGTTTGCCGGTAACTATAGCTTCTGGTATGAATCAAGTCAGTTGGCACTTCGCCAGCAGCAGAACCAGAAGGCTAAAGCTGAAGAGAAGAAGAAAGAGTTGGAAGAATTTATCCGTCGTTTTAGTGCCAATGTGGCTAAGAGCAAGCAGACAACCAGCCGAAAGAAGATGTTGGAGAAACTGAATGTAGATGAAATTAAGCCGTCGTCCCGTAAATATCCCGGTATCATCTTTACTCCGGATCGTGAACCGGGTAATCAGATTTTGGAAGTATCCGGCTTGCGTGCGGAAACTGAAGACGGTATGGTATTGTTCAATGATGTGAATTTTAATGTAGAAAAAGGAGATAAGATTGTCTTTTTGAGCCGTGATCCGCGTGCCATGACTGCTTTTTTTGAAATAATCAATGGAAATCGTACTCCGCAGGCTGGTAAATTCGCGTGGGGCGTTACTATTACTACGGCTTATTTGCCTTTGGATAATACGGATTTCTTTGAAAGTGATTTGAATTTGGTAGATTGGCTGAGCCAGTTTGGCGAAGGTAACGAAGTCTATATGAAAGGTTTCTTGGGGCGTATGTTGTTTTCCGGAGAGGAAGTATTGAAGAAAGTGAATGTGCTTTCCGGAGGTGAGAAGATGCGTTGTATGATTGCCCGTATGCAGTTGCGTAATGCGAACTGTCTGATTTTGGATACTCCAACTAACCATTTGGACTTGGAATCAATTCAGGCTTTCAATAATAATCTGAAGACTTATAAGGGAAATGTGCTGTTCTCTTCCCACGACCACGAATTTATTGAAACGGTGGCGAACCGTATTATTGAATTGACCCCGAATGGTATCATTGACAAGATGATGGAATATGATGAATACATCACTTCTGATCATATTAAAGAAATGCGTGCGCGTATGTATGGAGATAATTAAATTATAAATATGAGCTGAAAAAGAAAGAGTCATTGGGAGCCATTGTTCCTGTGGCTCTTTTTTTATGGTTTAGCCGCAATTCTCATTCTGTATGAATCATAATGAGTTCAAAAATCTATGATAATGGACGATAATCCATGTCGTTATATTAGAATTAGGATTATTTTTGTGTCCATTAAAAACATGAAATGATACTTATGAAAAACTTAATTTTGATTTTGATTTTTGCAGCTGTTAGCTTGAATACGATGGCTTCCAATCCTGTACATGTGATTATAACTGCCGGACAGTCTAATACCGATGGACGAACTCCTAATGAAGATTTGCCGGCATATATTAAAGCATTGGCTACGGACACACTGACGTATACCGAAGGTGCCTACCGTTATTGTCAGATAGCTCAGAATGACGGGAAAGGAGAATTTATTCCTTTCTGGCCTCGTGCCAAACGTAGCGGAAAAAATAATATGTGGGCTTTTGATGCAGTGACATATTATTGGTTGGAGCAGTTGTTGCAGGAGAAATTTTATGTGGTGAAATGGGCTGTTGGCGGAACTTCCATTGCACCTGATTATAATGCTTCCAAGGGACGTTTTTGGTCTGCGGCTCCTGAATGGCTGGCACAGGCTAAGCCAACTTCTGATGGAGGAAATTCTTTGTTGCTTTCTTTCATTCAAGAGATAGACATGTGTATAGACAAAACTCTTTCCCGGCTGAAGGATGGCTATCAGATAGATGCATTTCTTTGGCATCAGGGGGAAAGTGATTATGCTAAAAGTAAAGATTATTACCGTAACTTGAAGACAATGGTGGCTTATGTGCGTATGCATCTGACAGAAAAAACCGGAAAGGATTATTCTCGTTTGCCTTTTATTTTTGGTACTGTTGCCCGAAGTAATAAATATTTCAGCAGAGAAGTGGAGAATGCGATGAAGCAATTGGCTGCTGAAGATCCGAACATGCACCTGATAGATATGTCAGGCGCAGAATTGCTAAATGACAGACTTCATTTTACGGCTCATTCGGCAGAGTATTTGGGACAACAGGTATATAAGCAGTTGGAACAAATTATTAAAGGAGTTATCGTCAGGACTGATGAATTGAAAGGAAAACGTTTGGGAATTATTGGAGATAGTTATGTGAAGAATCATAAGGAACCTGTTAAGAATACCTGGCATTATAAATTTGCCGAGAAGCATGGTATGGAATATTTAAATTATGGCAAGAACGGCAGCAGCATTGCTTATAGTAGCCCGCGTTGGGGGGAAGCGATGTATGTAAGATATAAGGAAATGCCGGATGATTTGGATTATGTTATTGTTGTGGGTGGGCACAATGATGGTTTTAAATTGGATTCAATTGGCGGTATTGATGTATTTAAAGAGAGGCTGGCAATGCTGTGTGAAGGGCTTATTGAAAAGTATCCCACAGCTAAGATTTTTTTCTTTACCCGATGGAACTGTAAAAATTTTGCGGGAAGTGATGCTGAGAAAGTGGTGGATGCTATGATTGAGGTTTGTGGAAATTATAGTATTCCTATTTTTGACAGCGCCCGAAAAGGAGGAATTTATGCAAATAATGATCATTTTAGAAAAATATATTTTCAGAACAGCAAAAATAATACAGATACTGCACATTTGAATGAAAAAGGTCATGAACGTTTCTTGAAAGTGGCTGAGAGTTTTATATTGCAATACTGAATAATGTAAATGTAATGAATTATTTTTGAAATGTGATGACGCAGAAATAATCCATTTACAAATTACTTACTGTTCGGAGGAAAAAGTGAGGTATTCTTTCTCCGCTAGGGAAAGTAATTCTCTTTTGATTTTCTAATAGTCGGTTTGCTTTGTTGTAAATGTCAACTGAAATGTCTTGCTCTCTGGACTTGGCAAAAGAGTGATTGGCAGTAATGATGCGTCGGGATGAAAGTTTCAGTGTCCAGCGTATATCTTCAGCAGCTACATAATGCCGAGTAGGACGCATGACGTGAATGCGCAATATATATCCTTTTGCCAGTGCCTCATTGACTGTTTGCAGATTTCCTGCCTCTAGCCGGATACCAATAGCTCATTTGGACATAGTGTAATCTTGCGCTTGAATGCTTCCCATCCATGATACGAGGTCTTTCGGATTATTTAAAACTGGATTTATTAACTGTTGGCTGTGCAGACGGATGGTAGGTATCATTTCAGATAATTTCCATCAAACGATAAAGGTAAAAGTCCACTTACGTTTTCTAATATATAAATATCAGTCTTACTATAAAGTAGTATCCGCATGGGTTTTCCATATCGTTTTTCAGTTTCTAATAATACTTGCCGACAGGCACCGCAAGGAGGAATAGGTGTGTCAAGAAAATCATTTTCTGTGCGGGCAGCAATGGCAAGTGTTTTTACTGCTTGATCCGGATATTGAGAATTGGCGTAAAACAAAGTGGTACGTTCTGCACAAAGACCAGATGGGTAGGCTGCATTTTCTTGATTGGTTCCGGTAATAACGATATCATTTTCCAACAGTGCGGCGGCTCCAACAGCAAAATGTGAGTAAGGAGCATAGCTTCTTTTCGTTGCTTCACACGCAGCGTCTATCAGTTTGCGGTCCTTCTCTGTTAGTTCGTTATAATGGCAAGCCTCTATGTTTATTTCCAGTTTGATTTGTTTCATGATACGTTCCTCTTTGTTTTCCTGCAAATGTAATGTTTTGTTTTTAATCTCCCAATGTTTCTTTTCTAAAATCTGGTTTTTAATTTATTTACTTTCTTATTGCTTGTCAGAGTTGAATGTGAAAAGAATAATATGGTTACCGATAAAAAAGGAGAAAGTTGCAACTTTTTCTTTTATTTGTGCGTCTAATGAATATATAATTAAAAAAGAGAAAGATTATGTTAGCAACAACAACACCTACTATCGAAGGAAAACGTATAACCAAATATTATGGCATTGTAACAGGTGAAACTATTATCGGCGCTAATCTGTTTCGTGATTTTTTTGCTAGTATTCGTGACATTGTAGGCGATCGTTCCGGTTCTTATGAAGAAGTACTTCGACAGGCTAAAGATACCGCGTTACGAGAAATGCAGGATCAGGCTGCTTTATTGGGAGCTAATGCTGTAGTTGGGGTGGATTTGGATTATGAAACTGTGGGGGACAGTGGTAGTATGCTGATGGTAACCGCAAGCGGCACAGCTGTCAGAATAGAAGATTGAGGTAAAGCAGATGTGCCTGTTGCAATATTTTTTAGGTTTATTGCAACAGGTACGTTTGCTTTTACTGTATTAGGGTATTCCTAATATCTCTTTGGCCTTGTTTTTACTTGAAATGAAATCTAGTGAGTTGACAATATTATCGTAATTTGTTGTGTCAGCTATATGGTCTTTCAATACTTGTAACATTTTTAACTTGTCATTATCAAAAGTATAAAGTGACATAAGTTTAAGGCATTGTGCGCAACTTAATTTTTTATTTATAATGGCCTTTTCCAGAGTTGAATCTTTGAACACGGAATTTTTTGTTTCATTGTATATCTTTTCAAATTCGTTATCGTCTATTGAACCAACGGTATGGAGGGATATTTTGCTGGAATATAGGTCTCCTACTGAAGTTTCTTTAGCTATTTCATTGTAGGAATCCATGCCTGTTACCTTTCTGTTTCTAAATTCGATAATTAGAAATTTGCAAGACGTTGCAATTCCTCCGCTCTGATATTCCCATTGTTCCAAAGAACCATCGAAACGTCGGAAATCGGGTTTTCCAAGAAGTTGGCCTATTTCTTCTGTTGTCATTCCCTGCTGTACCTTCCATGCTTTCTGCTTGATACTTCCTGTGGTATGACAGCCGACAAGTGTTATACTGATAACAAGCAATAATAATTGTTTAAATTTTCTCATATATTTATGTTTTTGTGTGTTGTTTAGGTTGAATTACCATCGGTCAGTGATTCCCAATATTTTACGTGCATCATCTTGTTTAAATAAAGAATCCAGTGTCTTGATGATTTCTTTTCCATTTTTACGGTCTACAATGCGGTTGGAAACCATTCTTAATACTTTCATTTTTTCATCGTCCCATGTAAATATGGACATGAGTCGGGCAGTTTGTTTACAGGTGAAGTAGTTGTTTACAACTCCTACAGATAATAATTCCATTTGGTCGTCCTTAAATGCTTTGTTTTTTACTTTTTTATAGAGGTTTTCAAAATCATGTGGATTCATAGCTTTGTGTTTTGGTCTGTGCGGGCCAAAATGATCAGGGTGGCTGGGTGGAACTACCGTAATTATTTCATTTGGCGGACACACTGCAACTGGAGACGGAGTAATGTTGGGCTCAAAAGAATCCATGTTTGTTACCATTCCGTCTACAAAATCGATAATAATTACCGTGTTTGCAGCTGTGGACATATTGGTCTTGGTGTATTCCCATTGTTCCGAGCCGTTGTCGAATCTACGGAAATCGGGTTTTCCAAGTAAATGGCTGACTTCTTCTTGGGACATCCCTCTCTGTACTTTCATAATAGTGCTACTAGTAGTCAAACCGCAACTGATGACTAAAGTACAAATGGTTAACGCTAATAATGTTTGTTTCAATCTTCTCATTTTTTTGTTTTTTTGTTTGTAACAAAGATAAGTTGGGAAAAGGTATATTCTTCTATCTTTTTCCCTATTTATTTTTAGGGATTTCCCTACTGTTTATATGGTAATTCTTCTAAGAACTGAAATTTATTGTTAGGAAGATTGAGTTTGAAATCTTTAAATTCATATTCTGGAAGATTGGTTGTATTTTTCTCTTGTTGGAAATGTGATTGATTATTTTAACTTCATCTATAATTAATGTAAAAACTTTATTTTCACTTTTAACTTCTTGTTCTCGGGTGGTTCTAACCTATAAACTTTTGACGAATAGATGATAAACGAAGATAAAATTAGGGAAGTATGGGCTTCCGACCCGGAACGGGGATTTAAATTGTTGATAGATTTTTTTCAACAGCCCATATATTGGCATATCCGGAGATTGGTTGTATCACATGAGGATGCAGAGGATATTTTGCAGGAAGTCTTTATTCGCGTCTTTCGCCATCTTCCTCAGTTTAGGGAGGAAAGTTCATTGGGAACATGGATTTATCGGATAGCGACCAATGAGTGTCTCCGTTTTCTGAATATGCGTAAAGAACAAGCTGTTTCGGCGGAAGAAGTTCAGGAAGAGTTAATGAATAAGTTGATGGCGTCAGATTATGTGGATTATGAGAACGAAATGGCGGTGAAATTTCAGCAGGCTATTTTGATGCTTCCTGAAAAACAGCGGGTAGTTTTCAATCTTCGTTATTATGATGAACTGGAATATGAAGAAATTAGCAGGATTACGGACACGAAGGTGGATACGTTGAAAGTGAATTATCATTATGCAAAAGAGAAGATAAAAGAGTACATGATAAATAATTAAAGATAGGATGGAAAAGGAGTTTGATTTTAAGAATATTGGGAAGCGGATGCCTTATCGTACCCCTGATGGCTTTTTCGGAAAAATGCAAAAACAAGTATTGGAGCGTACCCAGGCTGAGAGGTTTAATAGGCAGAATAGAATAAAATTGATTATTGGGGCTACTTTAGCTATTGCGGCTGTCATGTTGGGAGTTCTTTTCTTTCCGATATCTCAACCTGTGGCAGAGGAGTTGCCTTCTCATTCACTTATTGTTTCTACGGATTTAGACTCTTCTTATTCAGATACTTTGGATCGTTATATAGAATCTATGTCTGATGAGGAATTAGCAGAATGGGTGGAATTGTCTGAAAATGATATATTTATAAATTGATTAATCACTAAAAACAAAAAAATGATGAGAACAAAATTTTTTTTAATGGTGTTGGCAGCCATTGTTATGGGAAGTCAGGTAACACTTTTTGCCCAAGAAAAGAAAGAAACTAAATCTGAAAGAAGGCAGTTTAATAAAGAACAGATGCTGGAAATACAGTGCAATCAAATTATAAAAGGATTGGCATTGGATGACGCAACGGCTGCTAAATTTATTCCGGTGTATAAACAATACATGGAAGAAATGCAGGCTACTCGTCATATGGGAGTTTGTCGAAATGTTGCAAATAGAACGGCCGCCGATAAACAGATCCCCAAACCGGTCCCTACAGATGCTGAAGTGGAGCAGGCTATTAAGGCACGTTTCGCGCAGAGTAGAAAGATACTGGATATTCGTGAGGAATATTATAATGAGTTTCGGAAATTTCTTTCTCCTAAACAAATTCAGAAAATGTATAATATGGAGAAACACAATGGTGATAAATTTCGTAAAGAGATGAAAAAAAGACAAGGAATGAAAAAGCAGCATGATGGAAGAAGACATATGTCACAGGGCGATGTGAAGAAGTAAATATGGGTGAAATGGGAAAAAATAGTACTTTCATTGTCTTTATGGCTTTATTCTTTTAGTGGCTGCTGTTTATGGTAGCCACTATTTTGTTTTCTCATTGGAAGTATATATTTTTGTGAAGCTAACAGTAGCTATTTAATTAATAAAAATAATATGATGAAAGTAAAGAAATTAAGTGGCAAAGTTCAGGATGCACAACAAATACCGACCTTATTTGATCATGAGAACATAATGTATTATCCTATTAATATAGTGAACTGGAAAGAATATCCTTATCAACCTCAAGTCTCTTTTCGTATAGCCTATACAAATGATGCTATATTAGTTCATTATAAAGTAGTAGAAGATAGTGTTCGTGCCAAATACGGTGAAGATAACGGTAGTGTCTGGACAGATTCCTGTGTGGAATTTTTCTCTATTCCTGCGAGAGATGGCGTTTATTACAATTTGGAATGTAACTGTATCGCTACGATTCTTTTAGCAGCAGGTTCGGAGCGTAGTAATCGAGAAATGGCTCCTCTTGAAATAACAGATCAGGTGAAGCGTTGGGCTAGTTTGGGCAGAGAAACTTTTGAAGAAAAGATAGGAGAATGTACTTGGGAGGTTGCTTTGCAGATTCCGTATAAGGTATTTTTTAAGCATACCATTACCAAGTTGGATGGAATGGTTGTACGAGCTAATTTTTATAAATGTGGAGATGAATTGCAAAAGCCTCATTTCTTATCATGGAGTCCTATAAAAATAGAGAAGCCGGATTTTCATCGTCCGGATTTCTTTGGACTTTTGGAATTCGAATGAAATTCGTAATTAATTTAAAAAGATTGCATACAGCTGGATAAAAATGGTAAGTTTGCAACTATATATAACGGATAAAGTATAGTAGCGATTTTGAAACAGTTTTATATGATGAAACATACGTTGAAATTTATATTAATCGGGTTGCTTTGTTGTCTATGTAATTTTACAGTGCAAGCGCAAACCCGTAACCGGCAGTATGAGGAATATATTCATAAGTATAAAGATCTTGCTGTCGATGAGATGAAACGGTATCGTATTCCTGCCAGCATCACTTTGGCTCAAGGATTATTGGAATCAGGGGCGGGAAAAAGTACGCTGGCTCGTAAATCCAATAATCATTTTGGTATAAAATGTGGTGGTGACTGGACTGGTCGTACTGTACGGCATGATGATGATGCCCGTAATGAATGTTTTCGTGCCTATAAGCACCCTCGTGAGTCATATGAAGATCATTCTAAATTTTTAAAAGGACGTTCACGTTATGCATCTCTTTTTAAATTAAAAATCACCGATTATAAAGGATGGGCACATGGGCTGAAGAAGGCGGGATATGCTACTGATCCTCGCTATGCGTATCGTTTAATTGATATCATTGAATTATATGAATTACATAAGTATGATACCAAGGATGGTATAAAGTGGATGAAGGAATTCCCAAACCCGCATCAGCCTTATTTAGCTAATGATTTACTTTATATTGTGGTACGCCCGGGGGATACATTTAAAAAACTTTCTAAAGAATTTGATATCAGTCAACGTAAGTTGAGGAAATACAATGATCTTTATAAAGGATATGTATTGAAACCAGGTGATATTATTTATTTGGATAAAAAGCATCGTCGTGCGGATAAGGAACACATAGTTCATGTTGTCCGTGAGGGAGAATCTATGTATTCCATTTCCCAAAAGTATGGTATTCGTCTGAAGAATTTATATAAGATGAATAAGATGAAACCGGAAGATTCTTCTCCTAAAGTAGGTGATATATTGCGTTTGCGTTAGTCATTATAGTACGGTAACTGATGTTTAAAAACGTACAGGGTGTCCGATTTCGGACACCCTGTACGTTTTATTTGTTATTGATTATCAATAAGTTGCTTTCTTGGCACGGATGTTGTTTATTCTTTAGTACAAAAATGACAATAATAAAATTACAATAAGTTATGGACAGAGAAATCCCTAAAGAAGTGCGTGATAAGGAACGCAAAAAGAAGTTCATTAAATATGGTGCAATAGGTGTGGCGGCAGTGGTATGTATAGCTGTATTGATTTCGTTTATGCGAAGTAGCGTCAATAAGAAAGATTTGGTGTTTTCAGAAGTAGACAATGGAACTATTGAAGTAAGTGTCAGTGCTTCCGGTAAGGTTGTCCCGGCTTTTGAAGAGATTATCAATTCACCTATTAATACTCGTATCGTGGAAGTTTACCGTAAGGGAGGAGACAGCGTGGATGTAGGTACGCCGATTTTGAAACTTGATTTGCAGAGTACGGAAACCGAATACAAGAAATTGCTGGATGAAGAACAGATGAAACGTTATCAGTTAGAGCAGTTGAAAGTGAATAATAATACGTATCTGAGCGATTTATCAATGCAAGTGAAAATTTCTGCCATGAAATTGAACCGTATGGAGGTAGAACTTCGCAACGAACGTTATTTGGATAGCTTGGGTTCTGGAACAACGGACAAGGTTCGTCAGGCTGAATTGAACTTCAATACAGGAAAACTGGAATTGGAACAGCTCCGTCAGCAATACGCAAATGAATCGAAAGTAAAAGAGGCTGATTTGAAAGTGAAGGAATTGGAATTCAATATTTTCTCAAAGAGTCTTGCTGAAATGAAACGTACATTGGATGACGCTCAAATTCGTTCACCGCGTAAAGCGATTCTTACCTATATTAATAATCAGGTAGGTGCGCAGGTGGCGGAAGGTAGTCAAGTAGCTATCATTTCTGATTTGAGCCACTTTAAAGTGGAAGGTGAAATAGCTGATACATACGGTGACCGTGTGGCAGCAGGTGGACGTGCCATAGTCAAGATTGGCAATGAGAAACTGGAAGGAACGGTAAGTAGTGTGACACCGTTGAGTAAGAATGGGGTGATTTCGTTCATTGTACAACTGAATGAAGATAATAACAAGCGATTGCGTTCCGGCTTGAAGACGGATGTATATGTAATGAATGCCGTGAAAGAAGGGGTTTTAAGATTGGCGAATGCTTCTTATTATGTCGGTCGCGGTGAATATGAATTATTTGTTCAGGATAGTAAGGATGAAGTAGTGAAGCGTAAAGTTCAATTGGGTGACAGTAATTTTGAATATGTGGAAGTCATATCGGGATTGAAACCGGGTGACAAGGTGGTTGTCAGCGATATGAGCAGTTACAAAAACAAGAATAAGTTGAAGTTGAAATAAGAAGCAGCTATGACATAAACAACAAGATAAAACTCTCTCTTAATTAATACATTGATTGTTACGGGAAATGAAGTGTCTTTTCTTCCTTTTCACTCATTTCCCGAACATAATTTAATTTGTTCTTAGGCTATGTCGTTTTTTTGATTGTTTACTTTTTTATATTATTCATAATGCTTGTTGGCATTCTTATTCCGGTATACAGCATCAGTTGTATTAGTCCGGTAGATGTGTTGTGGGATGAATACGACTGACAAAAACGATCATACTGTCCGTTATCGGACAATATATTAAATAATAATCTGTTGAAAATTAAATGTTTATTGCTTTGGTATATCTTTTGATTCATAAAAATAAAAAGTGTATAAGATTAACAATTTAAATAAGAAAAATTATGGCAATGATTAAATTAACCGGTATCAATAAAATCTACCGTACCAATGAGATTGAAACATTAGCACTGGAAAATGTAAATTTGGATGTGATTAAAGGCGAATTTGTTAGTATCATGGGGCCTTCCGGTTGCGGTAAGTCTACCTTGTTGAATATTATGGGGTTATTGGATGCTCCCAGCAGTGGAAAGATTGAAATAAACGGTACTTCTGTAGAAAGTATGAAAGATAAAGAACTGGCTGCTTTTCGTAATAAGACTTTGGGATTTGTGTTCCAGTCATTCCACCTGATTAATTCGCTGAATGTGATTGACAATGTAGAATTGCCTTTGCTCTATAGAAAGATGGCTGCCAAGGAGCGTACCCGTTTGGCAAAAGAAGTGTTGGAGCGTGTCGGTTTAAGTCATCGTATGCGCCACATGCCCACACAGCTTTCCGGTGGTCAGTGTCAGCGTGTGGCGATAGCCCGTGCTATTGTGGGCAATCCCGAAATTATCCTTGCCGATGAGCCTACCGGAAATTTGGACTCAAAAATGGGTGCTGAAGTAATGGAGTTGTTGCATAAATTGAATAAAGAAGATGGACGTACCATTGTGATGGTAACCCATAATGAAGAACAAGCCAAACAGACTTCAAGAACTATCCGTTTCTTTGATGGCCGTCAGGTGCAATAACTGGAGGCTACTTCATTTTTCTACGGACCATTAATGAAAAGGTACTATAATGATAAAAAAAACAATAGGACAAGTAATTTATCAATTGCGTAACCAACCGTTACTAAGTGCAATTACTATATTGGGAACTGCCCTCGCTATTGCTTTGATAATGGTTATTCTAATTGTCTATCAAGCGAAAACGGCGGACTATGCTCCTGAAGTAAATCGTTCACGCTCGCTTTACGTCAAATGGGAGCGTACGGTATATGACAAGAAAGAACCTAACAGCGCAGGTCATTCCCGACCTTCATTGTGGATGGCTAAAGAAGTCTTTTATCCGTTGAAAACTCCCGAAGCTGTATGCGTTACTTATGAAGCCGGTGAAGTATTAGTCAGTACTCCAGGAGCTGATGAAGAGGTCAATACACCGTTGTTACTGACAGATGCTGATTTTTGGAAGATATACCAATTTCATTACTTGTCGGGAAAACCTTTTACCCAGGCTGACTTTCAGTCGGGAATAAAGAAAGCTGTTATTGTTGAAAGTGTGGCGAGGCGTCTTTATGGAGATGTGGACGCTGCTATTGGGAAACCTGTACAGATTAATTTTACTGATTATACTGTTTGTGGTGTAGTAGAGAATGTAAATCGTTTTTGTGAGTTTGCATGGAGTGAGGTTTATGCACCTTATTCTTCGAATGCGATAGCCAATAAGGTGGAAGCAGGAGAAACTCAGGGAAATCATATCATTACTATCTTGGCGCATAGTTCAGATGATTTTGAGAAAATCCGTAATGAGGTGGCCCGTGGAGTGGCACAGATTAATACGACACTGGGTGAGAGAGAATTGCAACTGATGGGGCAACCGGATAACTTCCGTACTCAGTTGAATCGTAAATTTGCCAACTCGTATGAAAATCTGGATGCGGCATATTGGAAATATGGCATTATGATTATTGTTATTTTATTGGTTCCCGCCATTAATCTAAGCGGATTGACACATACCCGTATGCGTCGTCGGCTGGAAGAATTAGGTATTCGTAAATCTTTTGGCGCTACACAGGGAGAGTTGGTGTGGCAGGTTTTGAACGAGAACTTTGTATTGACATTAATCGGTGGGATGCTGGGACTTGGACTTTCTTATCTGTGTCTGTGGCTGATGAGTGATTGGTTGCTTCAGACTGCTTGGGGAGCAACAGCTACCATGAATGTTTCTATGGTCAGTCCTGTTGTATTTTTTGTGGCGCTTTGTTTTTGTCTGGTGCTTAATTTGCTTTCGGCATACATTCCTGCCTGGCGTGTTGCCCATACTCCGATTGTCGATTCGTTAAATCAAAAACTCTAAGGCTATGCTGATTCATTTATTAATTATTATAAAGAATAATCTTCGTGCCAATCTGTTGCTGATGGCTGGAATGTTCGTCATTGCTACTTCACTGTGGTATGCTGTGGATTATGTGTATGCTGTGGTAGTGAACCAACAGAAATCATTAGGGTTTGATTGGGAGCATGTATATTATGTACAAGCGGCCGTCTTACCCAATGAAAGCGTGGAGTGTGACACAGCAAGTCGGTCTGATGATGAAGTGACAGCTGAATATTTGGAATTTTATAATCGGCTGCAACATCATCCGGCAGTAGAAAGTGCATGTTATACTTTGATGCATTTCCATTATATATGGAAAAACGGTAGTGGAACCATGTCTTATGATACATTGAAGACCAGTGCGATGTATCGGGAAGTCACTCCTTCTTATTTTACCGTGTTTCGTGTCAGAGGGGCTGATGAATGTTCGCCTGAAGAGTTGTCCCGGCGGGCATCACATACCAATGATTTTGTGGTGACGGAAAATACAGCTTGTCGGCTGTTGAATCCGGACATAAATAATATGACTGTAAAAGGAGTGGAGCTAGCCGGTCGGTTTATTCATAGTGGGGTTTCCATGCGCGAGGATGAACCAGATTCGGTGCGTGTGGCCGCCGTATGCGAGAATCAGAAATATAATGAATATTCCAATTGGAGTAAAGCCGTTTATCGCATTGTACAGTTGGGACAGGGAGATTTTAAGATAAGCTATGGCAGTATTCCTTATCATGATATATTTATTCGTGTGAAGGCAGATGCCGACCGTCCTGGCTTTGTGGAATCATTCCGGAAAGAGATGAAGAAACAGCTGCGTGTGGGTAATCTGTATCTGGCGGATATACGTCCTATGAGTTATTACCGGAATGAACATCTGGCTGATTATCGTAGCGATCTTTATACTTATTTGGCCATTGCTGGATTCTTTTTAGCTAATGCGTTTTTGGCCATATTGGGTACTTTCTGGTTCCGTACGCAGCAGCGTCGTGAAGAACTGGCCGTCCGTCTGGTTGCTGGGGCTACGCCGCACAGTCTTCAGACTCTTTTAATGGGAGAAGGCTTTCTACTGATAACCATCGCTTATATTCCTGCTTTGGTTGTAGCTTATAATTTAGGTATTTCTGATTTAGTAGAGACATGGCCTGTAGAATGGAGTTTCACACGTTTCCTGATAGGAGGGCTCGTTACTTTTCTGTTACTTTGGGCTATTGCCGCTATCAGCATTTGGTTTCCGGCACGGCAGGCCATGAGTATCCAGCCAGCTGAGGCATTGCATGGTGAGTAAATCAGATATTCATTTTATTAAAAGATGGAATTAATGAAAAACGGAGATACATTTGGGATCTATTTGGAAATATAGAACATTGTATCTCTGCTTTAATTTATATATCAGGAAATGAAATCGTGTGCGAAAATGAAGTTGGTGTTCATTTTCGGACAGTGTATAATAAAGATAATATGTTTATATTCAGTTTTTTGTGTCTTTGGCATGACTTTGGCTAGTATAGATATAAAGTGTATAAGAAAATAATAAAATAGAATTCGAAAATGATAAAACAGTATTACAAGCAAGCTTTGGCACAACTACGCCAACATCCGCTTATCAGTATTATCGGTATTGTGGGGACTGCGCTGAGTATTTTCCTTATTATGTTGGTAGTGATGATGCAACAAGTAAAGGTCGCTCCTTTTTCTCCCGAGTCCAATCGTAACCGTTTTTTACATGTACATTATATGAGTATCAGTCATAAAGATTGGGGAAATGGGACAAGTAATGGTCCGATGAGTGTACAGACTGCACGTGAAGTATACAAATCGTTGAAGACTCCTGAGGCTGTTACTGTTTATTGTTGCATGACGGTGTCCACTCCTGTTTCCCTACCTGGTGCGCCTGCGATTGGAGCTGATGTGCGTGAGACAGATGATACATTTTTTCATGTGTTCGATTTTCAGTTTACAGATGGAAAGCCGTATGATGAAGCTACTTTTACAGCTGGGCGCCCTGTAGCTGTTATAACAGAGAGCATATCACGTGCCTTGTTTGGTTCTATTCAGTCTGTAGGTAAAGAATTTCTGCTGAGTCATGCTCCTTATCGTGTAGTAGGAGTAGTGAAAGATGTTTCAACTCTTGCCGATATGGCTTACGGGCAAGTATGGATTCCTTTCACTTCGACCAACCTGTCTAATGACACATGGAGTGATAACCACATGGGAATGATGAGTGTAACTCTGTTGGCGCATGACCGTGAGGATTTTGATGAGATTCGTGCTGAGGCTAAGCGCCGTATGAATGAGTATAATTCAATACTTGCTGATCAAGGGTATACATTGATAGATCGCAACCGTCCTTATGACCAGGAAACCCAATCGATTTCTTTTGCTGCCAATTTGGAACCGGATTTAAAAGCGGCTCGTCGTGAGCGTGTCATTATCTTTATTATTCTATTATTGGTTCCTGCCATAAATTTGAGCAGCATGACGCAAAGCCGTTTGCGTCAGCGTGTAGCCGAGATAGGTGTGCGTCGTGCATTTGGAAGTACCCGCATAGAGATGGTGGGGCAGATTGTGATGGAAAATCTCGTAATCACTTTGTTGGCAGGGGCTATCGGATTGCTCATTAGTATATTATTCGCTTATTGGGGCACTGATATATTGTTTGCACAACCTTATAGTGTTACTCTGAATGCGCCTACTGTTGATTCCAGAATTTTATTGCAACCATCTACTTTCCTCTATGCATTGTTGTTCTGTTTTGTATTGAATTTGCTTAGTAGCGGTATTCCCGCATGGCGGGCATCGCGTACTAACATAGTCAATGCTTTGGGAGGGAAGATACATTAATAGATGAAAAATTAAGAATTTAAAAGAAGAGTTAGAATGAATAAGAAACTATTGACACAGATAAAGAATGAGTGGCGTTCCAATCTTTGGCTTGTTACCGAATTGTTGTTGGTGAGCGTTGTTATGTGGTATATTGTCGATTATATGTATGTTAAGGCAGCTGTTTACTATGAGCCACGTGGTTTTGATATCTCCCATTGTTATTTGATACAAATGGGACGCCTTACTGATAAAAGTCCTGATTTTATTCCTAATCAGACAAAAGAGCAGCAGCGGGAAGATGTGAAAGGACTTGCCGAGCGTCTTAAATATCGTCCGGATATAGAGGCGGTTGGTTTTGGTCAGAATTCTTATCCTTATAATGGGAGTAACAGCGGTACGGAGGTTAGATATGACACACTTCAGTCGCCGGGATGGACTATTCGACGTTTAGTAAGTCCTGATTTTGTCCGGGTTTTCCAGTATCATGGTACTCGTGGGGAAACTCCTGAACAATTGGCGGAGTTGCTTAGCCATCCCAAGAATTTTTTGGCTTCCGATAATTTATACAAGAAACGTTACGGAAGAGATTTGACTCCATTGGTAGGAAAACAGTTTTATTTGTTTGGAGATACGACGGAAACCTATACGCTGGGAGCATCGTTGGAGGTAGTCCGGTATTCAGATTATGAGCAGGCATGGAACAGCTACAGTATGGTGAAACTTTTGCCGGAGAATTGGTATGATGTGGGACTTGAATTGTGTGTACGGGTAAAAGAAGATCAGGATAAAGATTTTATAACCCGTTTGAAAGCTGATAGTGAGAAGCTATATCGGGTGGGGAATGTGTTTATAGCCGAAGTGCGTTCGTTTGATGATATCCGTCGTAACTATCAACAGTCACAAACCAATTCCATGCGCAGCTATATTTTGGGTATGGTTTTTTTATTGTTGAATATTTTTTTAGGATTGCTGGGCACGTTCTGGTTTCGTACTCAGCAACGACGTGGTGAGATTGCTTTGATGAAATCTTTGGGAGGAACAGACCACAGTGTCTTTGTACGCCAGTTGGTGGAAGGATTACTGCTATTGGTTATAGCCACTATTCCGGCTGTTTTTATCAATTGGAATCTGGCAAATAGTGAATTGAATGCTTGGATGAATGGTACTACTATTGAAGGTGGACGCTTCATAATAACAGTTCTTATCTCCTTTATTTTGATTGCATTGATGATTGTAGTAGGCATTTGGATTCCTGCACGTAAGGCTATGAAAGTTCAGCCGGCGGAAGCATTGCATAATGAGTAATTTCTTTTTTTGTTAAAAGATTTTAGAGCATAGCACAAACATGATAAAACTATATTTCAAACAGGCTTTTTTCCAACTACGTGAGAATAGGCTCATCAGCTTGGTCTCTATTATAGGAACGGCATTGGCTATTTGTATGATCATGGTCATCGTTTTGGTGTTGGAAGTGCGCATTACGGATTGTGTGCCTGAGGTGAACCGTTCACGTTCTCTTTATATGAAAGCGATGTCTATTCATCAGAAAGGAGATACTAGTGATAATTCATCAAACGGCTGTATGTCACTTACGGTGGCTAAAGAGTGTTTTAAGGCGCTTACTGTTCCTGAGACGGTAACTATAGTGTCTACAGGAGGCAGGATGCGTATTTCTGTACCTGCGGGAAAAACGATGACAGTGGATAATCTTGAAACTGACGATACTTTTTGGAAAGTGTTCTCTTTTGATTTTATTGCCGGAAAGCCGTTTACGGCTGCCGATAGTGAAAGCGGACTTCCTAAGGTTGTAATTAGCGCTTCTGTGGCCCGGAATTTATTTGGTACGGTAGAAGCAGTGGGGCGTACAGTCCAACTTAACTTGGCCGATTATACGGTAGTGGGTGTTGTGAAAGATGTATCCAAACTGGCTGTTTCTTCGTATGCGCAGATTTGGATACCTTTCAATTCAACTGAAATAGCCAGGAAGTGTTGGTATGACAATGCGATGGGAACTTTTCGTGTGGTCATTCTGGCACATTCGGAGAAAGATTTTCCTGCTATCAGAGAAGAGGTGGAACGTCTGCGTCAGAAATTTAATGACGGATTGCAGGATTCTGAAATCTTTTATCGTGGACAACCCGATGATCGTTTCTCTTTTATCTTTCGTCACTGGGGAAGAGAGTTACAGGCGAAGGAAGCTTATTTGCACTACCTGTTGGTGATTGTTATTTTATTGCTGGTACCGGCTATAAATTTGAGTAGCATGACTTTGTCCCGTATGCGGAAGCGCATGTCGGAAATAGGAGTGAGGAAGGCATTTGGTGCTACTGCCAATGTCTTGTTGAGGCAAGTGTTTTATGAAAACTTATTATTGACGCTCATAGCCGGAGCAGTAGGAATGCTTTTCAGTTATGCATGTACTTTTTTATTGAATGATTTCTTATTTTCCAATAGCGAGAACCGTGCCCAAATAGGAGAAACCAGTCTTTCGGCAGATATGTTGTTCAGTCCCTGGATATTTTTGGCCGCATTCATTTTCTGCCTGCTCTTGAATTTGCTGTCAGCGTGCATTCCTGCCTGGAGGGCATCGCGCATGAATATTACGGACGCTTTAAACCAACGTTAGATCATGAACAGGAATTTATTGAAACAGATATGGAACGAGCGCCGCAGCAATGCGTTTCTGTGGATGGAACTTTTTGTGGTGTTTGTCATATTATGGTATATTGTGGATGTGGTATATGTCACATTGAGCATCTATAATTTGCCGATGGGCTTTGATATAGAAAATACGTATGTTCTTCGTTTTGAGCGGATGACTTCGAAGGCGGCTGCTTATCAGCCTGGCCGTACTATGAAAGAAGATGTTGCCGATTTGCATGAAATTGTAAACAGGCTTGCGCATCGTCCGGATGTGGAAGCAGTCAGCCTCTCGCAAAACTGTATACCTTATAATGACGGTGCAAACAGTTTTTCATTTTATCTGGATACAGTCCCGGTACGTAGTTTGAAACGATGGATAACTCCGGAGTATTTTAATGTATTCCGTTATCGCAATATAGACGGTTCGGATAGTGAAAGCCTTGCTGAGGCACTGACACCGTCCGGCATGGTCTTATCTGTGAATATTGCCGATGTTTATCAGGATGCACCTTGGCATGGTAAGGAACTTTTAGGGCGTAGGGTGCCTGTTTGGCGGAATGAGCCGGAGGCGGAGCACCTTTCTATAGCTGCTCTTACCGAACCGGTCCGTTATGATCATTTTACAGCTCCGGATGATTACGGCTCCCGTTATGCTGCTGTGTACCTGACAGATGAGGTAATGGAATCCTTGGGCGAAACGGTTTATATAGAAGTTTGCCTACGTGTTCGTGAGGGACAGAATGATGGATTCATAGACCGTTTGATAGTGGATGCCGACCGTCAATATCAGGTGGGCAATCTATATCTTTTGGATATAACTCCTTTGAGTGATGTACGCACTGCTTATGAAACGGATTCGGTGAATGAGTTGAATACGCAATTTTGTATCATATTTTTCTTATTGCTGAATATCTTTCTAGGCATTATCGGAACTTTCTGGTTCCGGACACAGCATCGGCGTGTCGAAATTGCGTTGCGTATAGCTTTAGGTTCTACCCGTTGGGGAATCTGCGGTCGTCTGATGGGGGAAGGAGTCTTTTTATTGTTGGTATCTGCTATTCCTGCATTGGTCGTAGCGTGGAATTTGGGATATGCCGAACTGGTGGAAGTTACACGTATGCCTTTTACGGAAGGTCGTTTTGCGATTACAATTCTGGGCACTTTCATTCTGATTGCTGGAATGATTGTCATTGGAATAGGATACCCTGCCCGTCGTGCCATGAGTATCGAACCGGCTGAGGCATTACATGAAGAATAAATAAAATGAAGAGATAAAACGAATGAAACAGCTATTATTACAAGCATTTAATCTGATACGGCAGAATCCTTTTTATGCTACAATCAGTATTATAGGAACAGCTGTCACTATCGCTTTTGTTATGGTGGTAGTGATGATTTATGACTTCCGTACAATGGATATGGCTCCGGAAAGTGATCGGAGCGATATGATGTATACAGGTTCGGGAATGACCTATCGTAAGCAGGATCATACCAACCAGAACAGCGGTATGGGACGCAAGGCTTTTGAAGCATTGTTTTCAGAACTCCCTGGTGTAAAAGAGGTTACTTGGTATCGTGGCGTTTCCAAGACCCCTTGTAACTTGTCCGCTTCGAATGAGATATTCAACTATTTTGTGCGGCCTGTGGCTGATAACTGGTTTAAGTTCTTTGATTATGAATTTATAGCGGGACGTCCTTTCACACAAGAGGAGTATGATGCCCGTCGGTGTGTCAGTGTGGTAACCGAGCGTATGGCCTTGCAGCTTTTCGGCACGACGGATGTGGTAGGAAAAGAATATCAAAGTAATTTTTTTCCGACTAAAGTGGTAGGCGTGGTGAAAGATGTCAATGCTATTTTCCAGACAGCATACGCTGATGCTTTTGTTCCTTTCTCATTGGAAAATGAAGACTATTATGCTACTTGGACAGGGGGCTTGGGAGGAATCCGTCTGGGATTGCTCAAACTGCTGCCGGACACTCGTCCTGCAGAGGTACGGACTGAAGTACAGCATCGGCAGGATCGTTTGAATAGTTCAACGGCAGAATATGCTTTCGAGATGAACGAACTCTATACTCATACGGAATATACCTTTTTTCGTGGAAAAGATATTAGTGCACCGTTGGTTTACAGTATGTTATTGATGGTCTTGCTGATTGTTCCTGCTATTAATATCTCAGGTATGACCAATGCCCGAATGCAGGAGCGTGTGACAGAGATTGCAGTTCGCAAGGCGTATGGTGCATCACGTATTTCCATTATGGTGAGGTTGTTTTTAGAGAATCTGTTTACGGTCTTTTTGGGTGGAATTTTAGGATATCTGTTTTCGTGTGTGTTGGTTTGGCTGGGACGTGTATGGTTGTTTGGTAGCGGCGAGGTAGAATTATCAGATATCAGTCTGGATGGAGGTTTGTTGTTGCATCCTGCTTTATTTGTGTTGGTTTTCGGCGTATGTGTTGTTTTTAATTTATTGTCGGTATTGATTCCGGTATGGATGGTCACACATCGTAATATTGCGACTACCATCAAAGGAGAATAGGAGGAAAGAAAAATGATAAAGAGTTTATTCAGACAAATGTGGAACCAGAGGCACGCCAATGTATGGGTGTGGGTTGAATTGATTGTTGTTCTTATCTTGCTATGGTACAGCATCGATCTGGTTTATAATTATGAGGCTGCTGCCCGTCAGTCTAAAGGATATGACACGGAGAATGTTTTTGATATTCAATTGAATATTAAGCCGGCTTTGCAAAATGATTCTGTATTAATGAGTCATTCTGCTGAATATTTGGAACAAATCTATCATTTAATCCAACAATATCAAGGGGTGGAGGAAACTTGTTTTTATTATGGGACAATACCTTATACGGGAAATAATATGTATGAGGGATATGCTCCGCATTCGGATTCGACCCATGTGGTAGGCTGTTTCATCCGTTATGTCAGCCCTACTTATTTCAAGGTATTTCGTTTGCAGCCATTATCAGGCTCATTTGAGGCGGAGCGTTGGGACAAGAATGAATACCCCATGCCGGTGTTGATGAGTGAAACGTTAAGTGATTCCTTGTTTAGCGGACGCAATGGAGTAGGGGAGACTTGTTTCAATCCTTATTTTCTGAATAGTGTGCAACCGGAAACTAATTATAAGGTAATGGCGGTACTTCCTGCTCATAAGACCGATGAGTACGAGCGTTACGAACCTTTTATTTATCTTCCCAGTCCGCCGCTGACTCATTGGCATCACATTGCGGTGCGTGTGGCTTCCAATTCCATACCGGGATTTACCGAACATTTTATGCAGGATATGCAAGGGAAATTATCTATCGGCCCTTATTACTTATACGATATAAATTCGTATGGCGATATGAAGGAAGCTTTCGATATAGAGCAAGGAACGGTGAATTATCTGAATACTACCTATGCCGTTATCCTTTTCTTTGTTTTCAATATATTTTTAGGGATGCTGGGTACTTTCTGGTTTCGGACTCGTAAAAACCGAAGTGAGATAGCTTTGCGTATGGCACTAGGTTGCAGTAGGATGAATGTATTTGGTTATTATGTACTTGAGGGCATCCTTCTCTTGGTTTCGGCTGCCATTCCCGCTGTTTTTGTTTGTGCGAATATGCAGATGGCGGATCTTACTGTGCATACATTAATGGAACCTGCTTGGGGACGTTTTTTGCTTTGTTTTGTGTCGGCCATGCTGTTGTTGGGGATAATAATTTTGCTCGGCATTTATTTCCCCGCCCGGAAAGCGATGGGGATTGAGCCGGCAGACGCGTTGCATAATGAATAATCTTATTTCATTGTCACATGATCAGCAGTGTTCGTATATGAATGGAGTGTCCGATTTCGGACACTCCATTTTTGTCGTAAGGTGTTATAAAACAGTGAAATAGTTTTTTGGCATACCATTTGCCTTACCTTTGATAAAAAGAATAATAACGCAATGAAAAAACAAGTAATATCTCTATTTTTAGTCTTTGGCATATCGTTGGTTGCCGGAGCGCAGCCACAAGAAAAGCGACGTGCCATCACTTTGGAGGAAGCCATTACTATTGCCCGTGTGCAAAGTGTAGATGCGGCCGTAGCTTTAAACGAGCTGAAAACCGCTTATTGGGAATATCGTACTTTCCGTGCGGATTTGCTTCCGGAAATGAATTTTGAAGCCACTATTCCCAGCTATAATAAGAAGTATAATTCTTATCAGCAGGATAACGGTGCTTATACATTTGTACGTAATAATTATATGGAAATGAATGGTGAAGTTTCTATCGATCAGAATATTTGGTTGACCGGTGGTAAACTCTCATTGAATACCTCTCTTGATTTCTTGAAACAACTGGATGGAGATAAATCAAAACGATATATGTCTGTTCCTGTGGCATTGACTTTGGAACAACCTATTTTCGGAGTGAATACAATTAAATGGAACCGCCGCATCGAACCGGTGAGATACGCTGAAGCTAAAGCCGCATTTCTTACTGCAACCGAAGAGGTAACCATGACTACTATCAACTATTTTTTCAATTTGTTGTTGGCTAAGGAAAATGTAGGCATCGCCCGACAGAATCTGAAGAATGCAGATAAACTGTATGAAGTGGCTAAGGCAAAGCGTAGTATGGGGCAGATCAGTGAAAATGATTTGTTGCAATTGGAACTGAATGTATTGAATGCCCGTTCTACGTTGACTGAAAATGAAAGCAACTTGAAAAGTAATATGTTCAAACTCCGTTCATTTCTAGCATTAGGAGAAGATGAGGAATTGGAACCGGTTGTTCCCGAGACGATTCCGACTGTATTGCTGAACTATCCGGATGTTTTGGACAAAGCACTTGCCAATAATTCATTTGCGCACAATATTCGTCGCCGCCAGTTGGAAGCAGATTTTGAAGTGGCTAAGGCGAAAGGTAATTTACGTGAAATCAAGCTCTATGCACAGGTAGGTTTTACAGGAACAGACAATGAATTTAATAGTGCATACCGCCGTTTGAAAGATAACCAGATTGTAGAAGTTGGTTTTAAAATTCCTATTCTTGACTGGGGAAAACGTCGTGGTCAGGTAAAGATTGCTCAAAGTAACCGCGATGTGACTGAAAGCAAGCTACGTCAGGAGACCATGAATTTCAATCAGAATCTGTTTATCCTTGTAGAACAGTTCAATAACCAGCAGGCCCAGTTGCAGATAGCAGACGATGCGGACAAGATTGCCCAGAAACGTTACAGCACCAATGTGGAAACCTTCATGGTCGGTAAAATCTCGACATTGGATTTGAATGATTCCCAGTCAAAGAAAGATGAGGCTCGTCAGAAGCATATCAATGAGTTGTTCTATTATTGGTACTATTATTACCAGTTGCGCAGCTTGACATTGTGGGATTTCAATACCAATACTAATATTGATGCCGATTTCGAGAAGATTATCAAACAATAGGATTTTCACTATTCAATTCTGTTTGAATATAAAATGGGGTTGTCTTTGTACTTATTAAAATAATAATTTCTACATTTGCAGCATTATGATATTAATTATAGACGATGACAGTGCCATTCGTTCTTCTCTGAGCTTTATGCTGAAAAGGGCGAAATATGATGTGCAGGCCGTACCGGGTCCCAAAGAGGCTATTGAAATAGTCCGTTCGGTTGCGCCCCAGTTAATCTTGATGGATATGAACTTCACCCTGTCCACCAGTGGTGAAGAAGGATTGACTCTTTTGAAACAGGTCAAAGTGTTCCGGCCCGATGTTCCCGTTATATTGATGACAGCATGGGGAAGTATCCAGCTTGCCGTGCAAGGGATGCAGGCAGGTGCATTTGACTTTATTACCAAGCCTTGGAACAACGTGGCGTTGATGCAACGGATAGAAACGGCTTTGGAACTGACTTCACAAGATAAGAAAGCAGAGGTTCCGGTGGAAGATAATGACGGCTTCGACCGTAGCCATATCATTGGAAAGAGTAAAGCACTGATGGATGTGCTGGCCACGATCAAGCGGATAGCGCGTACCAACGCATCGGTCTTGATTACCGGTGAAAGTGGTACAGGCAAGGAGTTGATAGCCGAAGCGGTACATTTGAACAGTCCCCGTAGCAAGAAACCTTTTGTGAAAGTGAACTTGGGAGGAATTTCTCATACTTTGTTCGAGAGTGAAATGTTCGGTCATAAGAAAGGTGCGTTTACGGATGCCACAGCCGACAGGGTAGGACGTTTTGAACTGGCTGATAAAGGTACGATTTTTTTGGATGAGATTGGCGATTTGGATTTAAGCTGTCAGGTGAAACTGCTTCGCGTGTTACAAGAACAGACTTTTGAAGTCTTGGGCGACAGCCGTCCCCGTAAAGTCGATATCCGTGTGGTCAGTGCGACGAATGCCGATTTACGACAGATGGTGCAGGAACACACCTTCCGCGAGGATTTGTTCTATCGTATTAATTTAATTACGGTGCATCTTCCGGCATTACGCGAACGCCGTGAGGATATTCCCTTATTGGTCCGTCATTTTGCCGACAAACAATGTGAATCGAACGGTCTTCCCAAAGTGGAATTTACTTCTGAAGCGATGGATTATTTAAGCCGTTTGCCTTATCCGGGTAATATCCGTGAATTAAAGAATTTGGTGGAACGTACCTTGCTGGTCAGTGGAAAGGAAATATTGACTGCGGATGATTTTAAATCACAATACCAGCATCCTATAGAACAGAAGGTGACAACGAATCTGCAAGGCATGACCTTGGAGGAGATAGAAAAGCAGACTATTCTACAAACGCTTGAGAAGTATAACAATAATATGTCACAGGTTGCCGTAGCCTTAGGAATCAGCCGGGCTGCTCTTTATCGCCGTTTGGAGAAATACAATATACAAGTGAATGATTAGCAAAAACGGAACCGGATAAAATATGAAACTGAAATTCTTGTTCTTTTTTTTAGCATTACTGTTGACAGCAGTATGGACTATCCTGCTCGTTCTTACATTGAAGGAACGCGGTGCGTTGTTTTATATAGGAGAGGGAGTTATTACATTCAGTCTTGTGTTTCTGGTTTATTTCTATCGCAAAGTCGTGAAACCGCTTGATATCATCGGCAACGGTATGGAGCTTCTTCGTGAGCAGGATTTCAGCAGTAGGCTGACTCCTGTCGGACAAAAGGAAGCCGACCGCATTGTGTTGGTTTTCAACCGCATGATGGAGCAGTTGAAAGACGAGCGCCTTCGGTTGCGTGAGCAGAATCATTTTCTTGACCTGCTGGTCAGCGCTTCTCCCATGGGAGTTGTCATACTGACTTTGGACGGACATATTTCCATGCTAAATGCTGCAGCTCTTCGTTTTTTGGATTATTCTTCGGCAGAGGAAGTCAGAGGCCGATTGCTGTGCGAGTTGGCTTCCCCTTTGGCCGAAGAAATAGAACGTATTCCCAAAGATACTACTGAAACAATTCGTCTGAGCGACTCCATGATTTACCGCTGTTCCCGGCTTTCTTTTGTTGACAGAGGCTTCTCTCATCCGTTTATTCTGGTGGAAAGTCTGACTTCCGAGGTGGTGAAAGCAGAGAAAAAGGCATACGAAAAAGTGATCCGTATGATAGCACATGAGGTGAATAATACGACTGCGGGCATTACCTCTACTCTTGATACGGTGGATGGCGCTTTGGAATGTATGGAGGATACGGAAGACTTGCGCGAAGTGATGAAAGTCTGCATAGAGCGTTGCTACAGCATGAGCCGTTTTATCACAAATTTTGCCAATGTGGTGAAGATTCCCGAGCCTCAATTACAATCAGTGGACTTGAATGACCGCGTAGCCGCTTGCAAGACATTTATGGAAACGGTTTGCCGTAACCGTAAGATTACGCTGCATCTTGATTTATGTAAAGAGAATCCTGAAGTGATGATGGATACTTCTCTGTTTGAGCAAGTACTAGTCAACATTATCAAGAATGCGGCTGAAAGTATCGGGGAAACAGGAGATATCTTTATCCGTACTTCCGTATCACCTACGATGTTGGAAATTGCTGATACCGGTGCCGGTATCAGTAAAGAGGTGGAAACCAAACTGTTCAGTCCTTTCTTCTCCACCAAGCCTAACGGACAGGGTATCGGTCTTATTTTTATTCGTGAAGTTTTGATAAAACATGGGTGTACTTTCTCTCTTCGTACCTATCCGGATAAACTGACCCGTTTCCGTATCCGTTTCTGATGATTTTCTACCACTTTACCACGCTGATGCTTCCGCAAGGAAGTGAAAAGGGAGGGTTTATAGTAAATGTCTTTCGGGTGTTTCTTTTTGTGCTGTTGGTTCTTTCGAAATCTCAGTTCAAAATGAAAACTCTTTTTATTATGCTAAGTCGTCCGCGATGAAAAATGTTTAATCAGGATTGAATGAAATCGGTTTGTTTGGTTTATCTTCACAATATTATGTGCTAAATAATTAAATTATGAAATACCCTATCGGCATACAGACTTTTAGTCAAATCCGTGAAAACGGATATGTTTATGTGGATAAGACCGACCTTATCTACCAGTCGGTGAGTAGAGGAAGTATTTATTTTTTCAGCCGTCCGCGCCGTTTCGGCAAAAGTATTATGAAGGGCGGAAAGAGGTGAGGTAATATCCGGACAAGCCTGAAAATATCCTGTAGTTTGGAATAAGTAAGTAACGTTATAAAATAGCTTGATACATTATTTTATTCATCGTTATCAGCCCAAATCCACAAAAAAGTTGGGAGCGTTTATGCCCTCATGCTCTCACTGTATATGTAACATGTTGATCATGAATAATTTGTGTAGTTGTGGTAAAAATAGTTGCTCTTCCTTATGCCCTCACTAATCTCTCATGCCCTCACTACGTTTTGAAGCATATTTCTGTATAACATGCTTGTTGTCAGCTATATATTCTTTTTTTGTAGGATATTCCGGCTTGATATAAAGTAGGGCGTTTTCTGGCTTTTTATCGTAAAAAGTGTGTGTAAAGGGTTTGTACTTCTATGGAGTGTGATCGCAAAGTTCCCGGTATTTCCGGCAGCGGTAAAAAGATCAAGACGTTTTTAAAAAAGCTCTTGTTCTTTTTAAAAAAGGCCGTTATCTTTTTTTGAAAGTTCTTGATCTTTTTAAAAAACGTCCTTATCTTTTGAGATGAAATTCCGGATCTTACGCGAAAACCTCCACCACAGAGTTTTGCAAAACTGCTGCCACTGCTATCACTCTTTCCACTGAAAGCACCATGAGCAGGACGTTTCATAGGGTGGTGGCAGCACTTTTTTTATATGGTAAAAAGGGCTGCTGCCACCACTTTTACCTCTTTTCTACCCCAAAAAGTCCGTAGGAGGGGGAAGAAACAGGAGGCGGAGGATGATCAAACGCTGGGAAAAGGCGGGAATACAGGCACACAGCACCCGGAAACCGGACCGGCAGAATATCGTCCACCAACGAACAAGATACTGACTACAGCCTGATGGGAATCTGATTGCGGATCGCCAGAACTATGGTTGCATCCCGACAAAGCCATAGTTACAATCTGGTGAAACCTTAGTTCCAGCCTGATGGAACTGAAGTTTCAACCCTACGGAACCGGTTGAAACTGAACCTTATGGCTGAATATGACGCCCGTACAATTAATATAGGTGCTGAATACAGCTTTTGGAAAGATTATATCAATGCGGTGATAGAGTTCAACCGCTGCCGTTACTTTTCCGGCGGAGTGGTTTTTAAAGTCCACCTGAAATAATAAAAGGAGTGGCTGTCAGTCTTTGATTTTCTTTTTATACACTTCCCCTCTGCTCATTACTTCCTTAACGAAATTGTAAGTCTCTACCCCTCGGAAGTATCCATTCTTACAAACCGGATCATTGAAATATTCTTCATTACTTTTAAGCAGGATATAGTCATCTACGCTATTATCCCATACATATTTATTCTTGCCATATTTTTCAGCCAGTGCCATGGCATCCAGTACGTGTCCTATTCCGGCGTTATAAGCCGCCAAGACAAATTTCATCCGTTCGTTTTCATTTTTTATTGCGTTGAAAGAACGGGAAGTGGCAGCGATATATTTCACAGCGGCCTTTATACTCTCTTCCGGATTCTGTTCTTTACCGGGAGGAACTCCCATAGCACGCGCCGTCCGGGGCATGAGCTGCATTAATCCTTTCGCGCCTGCCCATGATACGGCTGTCGTATCAAAATTAGATTCTGTATAGGCTAGGGAAGCTAAAATACGCCAGTCCCAATCTATTTCTTTGGCATATTTCTTGAATAGAGTGTCGAAGTGTGAAATCTTTCCGTCTTTGACGGACAAGATGGAACCGTGAGGTGTCCGTTTGCTTATTTCAAAATAACGCTTGCTACTGGCCTGATAGGCAGGAGAAGTTATATTTTCCTGATGCCATTTAGTAGCAGCTTCACCTAGTAGCGGTGAGGTCTTACGTACGGCCCATGAGGCACGTTGGTCAAAACTGACAGCCAGGTCAATATTCAGATTGGGGTAATAAGTCTTGTTTAATTTGGCAAGGTCGTTATCACAGATGGCATAATCTATCTCACCATTGGAAACCTGCATGATTAAATCCTCGGTGGTGATGCTGTCATTATTGACTTCGTGTATCAATATACCGCCACCCAGTTCTTTATCCAGATTGATGAGACGTTCCAGATACTTTCCTGGTTTTACATAGACCTCTTTCCCTATTAATTCTGTCACATTATTCAGTGCTTTCTTCTTTTTTTGAGTATTGCGTTGTACCAATACCTGATGGGTGATAATATCTTCCCCGCAAAATTCTACACTATCTTTAAACTCTTTGGTGACAGGTAGATTATAGGCTATCAGGTCTCCTTCTCCTTGTAATAGTTTATGGACCAGATCACGGGCATTCTGTGCTACTTTTATTTTCAGCTTTACGCCCAATGAGCGGGTAAACTGATCGGCCAGCTCATACTGGAATCCCATAGGCTCGCCCCGATAGTCGAAATAAGAGGTAGAACTGTTCAAGGTCAGGGCTACTAATTCTCCGCTGTCTTTTATTTGCGGCAAATCATAATTTGTCACTTCGGCAGATTGTTGCCGGTTGCGGCACGCTGTCATGCATATACAGGCAAGGACTAATAGCCAGACATTTTTCATCTTCCTAAAATCTTTTCAATATATAGTTTAAGGATTTCAATGGCCTTTTGGTTGTTGCCTCCATTGGGGATAATAATGTCGGCATATTGTTTGGTAGGCTCTATGAATTCGTCATGCATCGGTTTCAGAATGTTCCGGTATTTGTCTATCAGCATTTCCAAGGGATGGCCGCGTTCCACCATGTCGCGGGTAATCACACGCAGCAAACGTTCATCGGGTTCGGCATCCACGAAAATTTTTAAATCCATCAGATCGCGTAACTCTTTATCATAGAGGCTCATGATACCTTCTACGATGATGACTTCCTTAGGCTCTACATGGACGGTTTCGGGTAGGCGTGTACATATTATATAAGAATAGGTAGGTTGTTCAATGGGATGTCCTTTACGTAATTCGGCTATCTGTTGTTCAAAGAGCGGCCAGTCAAAAGCGTCGGGATGGTCGAAATTGGTTTGTTTACGTATTTCCAAGGGAATGGATGACTGATCATTATAATATGAATCTTGTGGAATGACTGCAACGGAACCTAGGGGCAGGCTCTCTATGATTTTTCTAACTACAGTGGTCTTTCCTGAACCGGTTCCGCCGGCTATGCCAATAATTATCATAATAATAGAATGTATTTTAAAACAAAACTGTTACTTTTGCATCAGGCTAAATACTTTAAGCCCTGTGTCAATTACAAAAGTAGGATAATTAATTAAAATATCAAGTATGGTTAAGCACATTGTTTTATTTAAATTGAAAGAAACTCTTTCACAAGAAGAAAAATTGAAAGTGATGAATGATTTTAAAGCGGCTATTGAAGCTTTGCCGGTCAAGATAGGTTTTATCCGTCATATATTTGTGGGGCTGAATACCAATTCTGCTGAAAAATGGGATATTTGTTTGGATAGTGAATTCGATACGCTGGCAGATGTCAATGCCTATGCCGTTCATCCGGATCATGTAGCTGCTGCCGGCCTCTTGAAAGAGGTTAAGGCTGATCGTGCTTGTGTGGATTATGAATTATAAAAGATAGCTTATGAAAAAGATAATCAATCCCTGGAAGGGGATGAAAGGATATAATTGCTTTGGCTGTGCTCCTAATAATGACGCCGGAGTGAAGATGGAATTTTATGAAGACGGGAATGAGGTAATCAGTATCTGGAAACCTCAGCCACAGTTTCAGGGGTGGATTGATACGTTGCATGGAGGTATTCAGGCGGTGCTGTTGGATGAGATTTGTGCATGGGTAGTTTTGCGTAAACTACAGACTACCGGTGTTACGTCCAAAATGGAAACTCGTTATATGAAGCCTGTTAATACTAACGATTCGTATATTGTATTGAAAGCCTCCATAAAGGAGAGGAAGCGCAATATCGTATTTGTAGAAGCGGCTATTTATAATAATAAAGAGGAACTTTGCACCAAGGCTCTATGCACTTATTTCACTTTTCCGCAAGAGAAGGCGAAGGAAGAAATGCATTTTTTGAGCTGCGAGGTGGAGCAAGATGAGATAATACCTTTAATTTGAAAGAAAAAATAAAGTTTTTGCGATAATTATTTGCTGATATCAAATATAAACTTTATTTTTGTCGCAAATAAAAAGAAAAGACTATGGTTAGAACAGCTACACATCATCATCATTTTCCTAACGAATAACTCGGTGGGCTAAGATGATATTGTAGTATGATGATATAGGGCTTACCGTTTTCGGCAAGCCCTTTTTATTGCCGGTTAATAATTAAAAAACAGATAGAATCATGCTTAGAATTGCAGTACAGTCAAAAGGCCGTTTGTTTGAAGAGACAATGGCATTATTACAAGAGGCGGATATTAAAATCTCCGCTTCTAAAAGAATTCTTTTAGTACAGTCATCTAATTTTCCTATCGAAGTTCTTTTTCTTCGCGATGATGATATTCCTCAGTCGGTGGCTGGTGGAGTGGCTGATTTAGGGATTGTAGGCGAGAATGAGTTTGTAGAGAGAAAAGAAGACGCTGAGGTGATTAAACGTTTGGGATTCAGCAAGTGCCGTTTGTCATTGGCTATACCTAAAGATGTGGACTATCCGGGTTTGTCTTGGTTTGAAGGACGCAAGATTGCGACTTCTTATCCCGGCATTTTGAAAGATTTCATGGAACGGAATGGTATTCATTCTGATATTCATGTCATTACCGGTTCGGTAGAGATTGCTCCGGGAATCAGTTTGGCAGATGCTATTTTTGATATTGTAAGTTCGGGATCGACTTTGGTAAGCAATAGCTTGAAGGAAGTGGAAGTGGTTATGAAAAGTGAGGCATTGCTGATAGGCAATAAGAATATGTCTGAGGAGAAGAAAGAGATTTTGAATGAACTCTTGTTCCGTATTGAAGCGGTGAAAGCTGCCGAAGACAAGAAATATGTCTTGATGAATGCTCCGACAGAGCGTTTGGAAGAAATTATCGAAGTGCTGCCGGGTATGAAGAGTCCTACTGTGATGCCATTGGCACAAGAAGGATGGAGTTCGGTACATACAGTGCTTGACGAGAAACGTTTTTGGGAGATCATCGGAAAACTGAAGGCATTGGGCGCGGAAGGTATTTTGGTATTGCCCATTGAGAAAATGATATTATAGCCGGTCCATACGTCAGGCGAGATTTGTAAACTTATAAAAGAATACATGTATGAAGAAAATAATATATCCTGAAAAGAAAGACTGGGTGGAAATTCTCCGTCGTCCGGCATTAAATACAGACACGCTGCGCGATACGGTTAAAGAAGTGCTGGATAAAGTGAAGACGGAAGGAGATAAAGCGGTGAGGGAATATGAAGAACGTTTTGATAAGGTGAAACTGGACTTACTGGGGGTTACTGAAACGGAAATTGCTGAAGCGGAAAAGGAGGTACCTATTGAATTGAAGGCAGCTATTATGCTGGCACAGAAAAATATTCATACTTTTCATAATTCTCAGCGATTTGAAGGGAAAAAGGTGCAGACTGTATCTGGTGTAACTTGTTGGCAGAAGGCTGTTGCTATTGAAAAGGTGGGCTTGTATATTCCCGGAGGCACGGCGCCTTTATTTTCTACCGTATTGATGTTGGCTACTCCGGCACAGATTGCAGGTTGCAAGGAAATCGTACTTTGTACTCCTCCTGATAAAGAAGGAAAGGTTCATCCTGCTATCTTGTATGCGGCAAAATTGGCCGGAGTAAATAAAATATTCAAAGCAGGAGGGGTGCAGGCCATCGCTGCTATGGCATACGGAACGGAAAGTGTGCCTAAGGTTTATAAAATTTTCGGTCCGGGTAACCAATATGTAACGGCTGCCAAGCAGCAGGTTTCTTTGCGGGATGTTGCGATAGATATGCCTGCCGGCCCTTCTGAAGTCGAAGTGCTGGCCGACGAGACGGCTAATCCTGTATTTGTGGCAGCCGATTTGCTTTCACAGGCGGAACATGGAGTTGATAGTCAGGCCATGCTGATAACTACTTCTGAGAAATTAATGAAGGAGGTGGAGTATGAGGTACAACGCCAGTTGGCTTTGCTTACCAGATGGAAAATAGCCGAAAAGTCGTTGGCAAACAGCAAATTGATTTTGGTGAGGGATATGGATGAGGCAATTGCTCTGACGAATGAATATGCTCCCGAGCATTTGATTATCGAGACCAAGGATTATATGGAACTGGCAGAGCGTATTGTCAATGCCGGATCTGTATTTCTAGGTTCACTTACTCCGGAGAGTGCCGGTGATTATGCATCCGGAACCAATCATACTTTACCTACCAATGGTTACGCCAAAGCGTATAGTGGGGTGAGCCTGGATAGTTTTATCCGTAAAATCACTTTTCAGGAGATTAATGGTGAGGGTATTCAGAATATCGGTCCTGCTATTGAGGTGATGGCGGCTAATGAACAACTGGGTGCGCATAAGAATGCAGTAACCGTAAGATTAAAAACAGTATAAAGATGAAAGATTTGAAAGAATTGACGCGCCCGAATATTTGGGCTTTGAAACCCTATTCATCGGCACGTGACGAATATAATGGAGCGGAGGCATCTGTTTTTCTGGATGCCAATGAGAATCCGTACAATACACCTAATAACCGTTATCCTGATCCTATGCAGCGGGAACTGAAGAATATGATAGCTCCTATTAAAAAGGTAGACCCCGATACGATCTTTCTGGGAAACGGCAGTGATGAGGCTATTGACTTGGTATATCGCGCGTTCTGTATTCCGGGGGTGGATAATGTAGCGGCTATTGACCCTACTTATGGTATGTATCAGGTGTGTGCCGATGTCAACGATGTAGAATATCGCAAGGTGTTGTTGGATGAAAACTATCAGTTCAGTGCCGACAAACTATTGGCGGCAACAGACGATCACACCAAACTGGTTTTTCTTTGCTCGCCCAATAATCCAACCGGTAATAACCTGGATCGTAGGGAAATGGAAAAATTGCTGGATACTTTTCAGGGATTGGTGATTATAGACGAGGCCTATTCCGATTTTTCTGATGCGCCGTCTTTCCTTGCCGATTTAGATAAATATCCTAATTTGATTGTCTTCCAGACTTTTTCTAAGGCATGGGGATGTGCTGCCATTCGTTTGGGCATGGCCTTTGCGTCTAAAGAAATCATCTCTATTTTCAGTAAGATTAAATATCCGTATAATGTGAATCTGCTGACACAGAAAGAGGCTGTTATGATGTTGCATCGGCATTATGAGGTAGAACGTTGGGTAAAGTCGTTATTGGAAGAACGGACGCGTTTGGTCAATGAATTTGTAGAACTGCCTTGTTGTGAGAAAATCTATCCTACGGATGCTAATTTTTTTCTAGCTAAAGTGACAGATGCCAAGAAAATATATAATTATTTGGTAGGTAAAGGTATCATAGTGCGTAACCGTACCAATATTTCTTTATGTCGTGATTGTTTGCGTGTGACTATTGGTACACGTCCGGAGAATGATATGTTGTTGGAAGCATTGAAGAATTATGAATGTTGAAATATGAAGAAAGCGTTGTTTATAGATCGTGACGGTACGTTGGTTATCGAGCCACCGGTTGATTACCAATTGGATTCTTTCCATAAATTGGAGTTTTATCCTAAGGTATTTCGTAATTTGGGATTTATCCACAGTAAGCTCGACTTTGAATTTGTGATGGTTACCAATCAAGATGGCCTCGGTACTTCTTCTTTTCCTGAGGATGCCTTTTGGCCGGTGCACAACCTAGTGTTGAAGACATTGGAGGGGGAAGGTATCACTTTTGATGATATCTTGATAGACCGCAGTTTTCCGGAAGACCATGTGCCTACCCGCAAGCCTGGAACAGGAATGATGGGAAAATATCTTACCGGTGATTATGATTTGGCTAACAGTTTTGTTATTGGTGACCGTGTTACAGATGTGGAACTGGCTAAAAATATGGGATGTAAGGCTATCTTGCTGCAAGATAATATGGATATTCTGAAAGAAAAAGAACTGGAATCCTATTGTGTACTGGTTACTACAGATTGGGATAAGGTCGCTGAATTTCTTTTTGCCGGAGAACGTATAGCGGAGGTCCGTCGTACTACGAAGGAAACGGATATTTATATCAGCTTAAATTTAGATGGCAGCGGAAAGTGTGATATTTCTACAGGTATTGGTTTTTTTGATCACATGTTGGAACAGATTGGAAAACATGGTGGTATTGATCTTACCATTAAAGTAAAAGGTGATTTGGAAGTGGACGAACATCATACTATTGAAGATACTGCCATTGTTTTGGGTGAATGTATTTATCGGGCATTGGGCAGCAAGCGTGGCATTGAGCGTTACGGATATTGCTTGCCCATGGATGATTGTCTTTGTCGGGTAGCTTTGGATTTTGGCGGTAGAGCATGGTTAGTATGGGATGCTGAGTTTCATCGAGAGAAAATAGGGGAGATGCCTACCGAGATGTTTCCTCATTTTTTTAAATCATTGAGTGATGCAGCTCGTATGAATTTAAATATCAAAGCCGAGGGGCAGAATGAACATCATAAAATAGAAGGTATTTTCAAGGCTTTGGCTCGTGCCATAAAGATGGCTGTGCGAAGAGATATTTACTATTTTGAAGTACCCTCAAGCAAGGGATGTATTTAAGTTAGCTTCAAAGACAAAGTAACTTAACTTATTTGCCCAACTAAGTTAAGTTACTTTGTCTTTGAAGCTAACTTACTTTTTTATATGGTTTATAGCTCTTCGCATTCTTTCAGCCATGAAGCTGCACTTGCATCGCTTGGCATACGCCAGTCACCTCGGGGACTGAGTGATACGGATCCCACTTTGGGACCATCGGGCAGGCAGGAACGTTTGAATTGTTGTTGAAAGAAACGGCGGCAGAATATAGTAAGCCATTTTTTGATTGTTGCCTCATCGTATGTATCACGAAAAGCGATACTTGCCAGGAAGAATATCTTGGCGGGACGAAAACCGAAACGTAGGAATTGATAAAGGAAGAAGTCATGCAGTTCGTATGGCCCTACCAAATCTTCTGTCTTTTGTTTGATATTGCCGTTTTCATCAGCAGGAATCAGTTCGGGGCTGATAGGAGTGTCTACAATATCGAGCAGAGTAATACGTGATTCATTATCCATGTCATTCAAAGCCACCCAATTTACCAGGTATTTGACCAATGTTTTGGGAATACTTCCATTGACTCCATACATAGACATGTGGTCGCCATTGTAGGTGGCCCAGCCTAGGGCAAGTTCTGAAAGGTCTCCTGTACCAATGACAAGACCGCTCAGTTGGTTGGCAACATCCATCAGAATTTGAGTCCGTTCGCGTGCCTGACTGTTTTCGTAAGTCACATCGTGTATGGTCATATCGTGGTCTATGTCATTAAAATGCTGGATGCAGGATTCCTTAATGCTGATTTCTTTAATAGTAACGCCTAATGAAGCCATCAGATGGAGAGCATTATTATAAGTGCGGTCGGTAGTGCCAAAACCAGGCATGGTGATGCCGATGATGCCTTTTCGTGGCAAATTCAATTTGTCGAAAGTTTTGGCACAGACCAAAAGTGCCAAGGTGGAATCCAAACCACCGGAAATACCGACTACTACAGTCTTGCAGTGAGTGTGTACCAAACGTTTGGCAAGCCCTGCTATTTGGATGGCAAAAATTTCTTCACAACGCTCATCCAATTCTTTGCCCTGAGGAACAAAAGGATGGGCTTCTATACTGCGTGTAAGACTAAGATCGCGTGTGTTAACAAATTCTGTACTGATGTGGATGGCGGGACGTCCCGGGCAGTTGCCGATATTGGCGGCAAAAGTGGTATTGGTCAACCGTTCGCCACGAAGACGCTCTACGTCTATTTCACTGATGACTAACTGTTCTTTGAATGAGAAACGTTCAGATTCGGTAAGTAATGTGCCGTTTTCATATATCAGTCCGTTGCCTGCAAAAACAACGTCTGTAGTCGATTCGCCGAAACCGGATGAACTGAATACATATCCTGCCAGGCAGCGTGCTGATTGTTGACTGACTAATGAACGGACATAATTATGCTTGCCTATCCCTTCATTATCGGCAGACATATTGAAAATGATTTCCGCTCCTTTCAATGCTAATGCGGAACTGGGGGGAATGGGGGCCCACATATCTTCGCAGATTTCAATGCCAAAGCAAGTTTCCGGAGTGTCGAAAAGCAGGTTGGCGCTGACCGGTACATTTTGTCCGCAGAGACGTACATTACCATCTGGGTGGTTTAGAGCAGAGGTAAACCAGCGTTGTTCATAGAACTCTTTATAATTAGGTAAATATGTTTTGGGAACAATACCCAGTATTTTTCCTTTTTGGAAAACAACAGCACTATTCAGCAGCGTGGAATTCATAACCACAGGCATCCCTACAATGGAGACGATATCCATTTGTCGGGTATTATTCATAATCTGCATTAAAGCCATTTCTGCTTCTTCCAACAGTAAAGACTGACCGAACAAGTCGGCGCAAGTATACCCTGTAATACTTAGTTCGGGAAAAATGATAATTTGTACTCCTTTCCCGTCTGCTATGGCAATTTGAGTTTCAATCTGTTGTGCATTAAATTTGCAGTCAGCCACTTTCACTATCGGAATGGCAGCCGCCACTCTTACAAAACCGTATTTCATATTATACCTAATTATTATATATACTTGCAAAATTAATCATTCTTTCCCGATTTATACCCCTAAATAAAAAAAATAAAAAAAAGTACGTGATTTATTTGTTTGTTGCGAATAACTATCTATCTTTGCACATGAAATAAAATTGTAATAGTTACAAAAAGGGAATATATGAAGAGTTACGATTATCTTATCAGTTATAACATTAAGCCGTCCGTACAGCGCATAGCTATTATGGATTATTTGTTGGCCCATAAAACTCATCCTTCTATCGATGAGATTTATTTGGCGCTATGCAAGGACATTCCAACCTTGTCCAAGACTACAGTGTATAATACACTGAAACTCTTTGTCGAGCATGGAGCAGCTTTAATGCTTACAATTGATGAAAAGAATGCGTGTTTTGACGGTGATACTTCCCTGCATGCTCATTTCCTTTGTAAGAAATGTGGTAAAATATTTGATTTGCCCTACAGTAATGAAGTGAAGCAAGTAGAGCAAATTGATATGAATGGATTCAAGGTGGATGAAATTCACCAATATTATAAAGGTATATGCCCCGTTTGTTCTAAAGAAGACAAAGAAAGAAGTTAGAAAGATAGAGAGTAGATGACTAACTAATAAATAAAATATTGACTAACTAATAAAAAAAGAAATTATGAAAAAGTTTATTTGTACAGTTTGTGGTTATATTCATGAAGGTGATGCAGCTCCTGAAAAATGTCCGTTGTGTAAAGCGCCTGCTTCTAAGTTTAACGAAATGGTAGAAACAGAAGGTGGCTTGGAATTTGCAGACCAACACGTTATCGGCGTAGCAAAAGGTTGTGATGAAGAAATGATTAAGGATTTGAACAACCACTTCATGGGTGAATGTACGGAAGTTGGTATGTATTTGGCAATGAGCCGTCAGGCAGACCGCGAAGGTTATCCTGAAGTTGCTGAAGCTTTCAAACGTTATGCTTGGGAAGAAGCAGAACATGCTGCTAAGTTTGCTGAGTTGCTGGGTGACTGTGTATGGGATACAAAGACTAACTTGGAAAAGAGAATGAATGCTGAGTCAGGTGCTTGTGCTGACAAGAAACGTATTGCTACTCGTGCAAAAGCTTTGAACTTGGATGCTATTCACGATACAGTTCACGAAATGGCTAAAGACGAAGCTCGTCACGGTAAAGGTTTTGAAGGTTTGTACAACAGATATTTCAAGAAATAATATACGATTTTTATAGTATAAATGGAGAGAGGGGGAGTAATTATTATTGTCCCCTCTCTTTTTATTGGCTATATTTAGATTAGAGATGTATAGGCCTTGTTTCTCATTCTTTCAGTAATACTTCTTCAATAGCTTTCCTGAAAGTAGTTTTATTGGCCGCTCCTATAATGATTTGCGGCTGTCCCGTTTTGGGGATAAAGATGATGGTGGGCAGTGACTGTATCCCCATGGCAGCAGATAATTCTTTTTGTTTGTCTGTATCTACTTTGTAAACTACGATTTGATCTTTGTATTCTTTGGCCAGACTTTTTAGCAGAGGGGCAACCATACGGCAAGGACCGCACCATGTGGCGTAGAAATCAATAACTGCCGGTTTCTCTCCTTTGTATTTCCAGTCAGTGGAACCGGAGGTGTAGTCAAATATATTATCCAAGAACATTTGTTTGTCCATATGTATGACTTTTCCTTCATTTTTATCTGACTTATCTCGGAAAGGAGTCTGGGCACTGAGATATCCTGTTAATCCGGTAGTTAATAAAAGACACGTGATTGTTTTTTTCATATTTTATTCATATTGGGCTAGAATTATGCTTAAATCATTGGCACGCATTACACCGCTTTGTCGCCACAATTGCTTACCGTCTTTAAAAATCATTAGTGTGGGAACTGACTGAATCTGATAGTATGCAGCAATTTCTTTATGTTTGTCTACATCTACTTTGACAATTCTTACTTTTTCCCCTTTTATTCCTTTTAATTCTTCTAAAATAGGTTTCATGGCTTTGCAAGGTCCGCACCATTCAGCAAAAAAATCAACTAATACAGGGATGTTTGAGGTGATTAAATCTTCAAATCTTTCCATAATGTTCTCCTTTCGTTATTTTTATTATAATAAAAACGTTTATAGTGTGTTTTTTGTTTAAAAGTAAGTGGGTGTGTCCAAATTAGTTTTTGGAAATATGAACTTATAATCTGAAATTTGAGCATCCTAAAAGACTAAAGAAAGGGTCGTATCATTACTCCATACAGAGCTTGATACGACCCTTTTAAGTGTTATAATTATTATCTGTAACTTTTAGGAGCAGTCATTTTTGTTTTGACACCGCTTCCTTGTATTATAAGGTTGATGAACTATTATTTTTTTACAGAAGAGGGAGTATAACGTGCATTCAGTCCATCAATGATTTCTTGTGTGATGTTGTATGCCGGATTAGCGTATAGCAAATTGTCAAATCCTGTATTGCTGATAATTAGATCATATCCTTTGTTTTGATTATAAATTTTCAAGAATGAATTGATAGAATCACGTAACTGCAAGCTGTTCTTTTGATTTTCAGAAGCTAGTTCGTCGCTTAGTTTCTGTTGCAGTGCCTGCAGTTCTTGTTGTTGCTTCATCAGTCTCATCTGTTCTTGTTCAGCACGTTCACGTGTAGCGAAGCCATTATTTTCCAGTTTGCGTTGGAATTCTTTAGCATCAGCATCCAGCTTCTTTGCTTTTTCATTTAAAGTAGTGCGGATATTTTCTTCTTTCTGTATCATCACTTCATTTAAGTCATTCCAGAAATTGTACTTAGTCAACAGTGAATCGATTTCCACATAAGCTATTTTCATGTTTGAAGAACCAGCAACGCCGACAGCCGGAGCAGTGGAAGAAGTTGCAGCGTTGTTGTTGTCGCTACATTGTGCAAACACTAACACGATGGCTAGTGCTAGAAATCCATTCAGGATGAAATTTGTTCTTTTCATAATCTTTTTCACGTATTGTTTATTAATTATTATCCGTTTTGTTTTGCTTTTCAATTTCGGCTATGGCATTTTTATTAGGCTTGCGTGCTTCACGATCTTGTGATTGTACACATCCTACTCCTTTTTTACGGAGTGCCTTATTACCGCTTACATGTGTGTTTGGAAACTTTCCTTTTAGAAAGATTCCGATAGACAATAATGCTATACAGATAGCAACTATTAACACAGTTATAAGGATAGTATCAAGCATTTCTATTATTTTTGTGGTGCAAAGTTAGTGTAAGGCAAGGGAAATGCCAAATTTATTGAAGCATTTCGTATCTGCGGACTAAATTTGCGGAACAAATATAGAATTTTGCAATGATTTAACTTTCTCTTTTCTCATTAAAAAAGAGGAAGTGTCCTATTTAAGAGAATTATTTAACTATTTTTTGCAAATTTGGAAACTGAATTTGCCTAAACAACATGATTATGAATAAAAAGGATTTAAAGCCGGCATCTGTCTTTTATTATTTTGAAGAGATATGTCAGGTACCCCGTCCCTCGAAAAGAGAGGAGAAAATAATTGCTTATTTGAAAGCCTTCGGTAGAAAACATGGTTTAGAAACTAAGACAGACGAAGTTGGCAATGTATTAATTAAAAAACCTGCCACTCCGGGTAAGGAGAATTTGAAAACTGTGATTTTGCAGTCTCATATAGATATGGTTTGTGAAAAAAACAGTGATGTGGAGCATGATTTTCTAATTGATCCCATTGACACAGTAGTGGACGGTGAATGGTTGAAAGCCAAAGGTACTACATTGGGGGCAGATAATGGTATCGGTGTGGCGACAGAATTAGCTATATTGGCTGCTACTGATATAGAGCATGGTCCGTTAGAGTGTCTTTTCACAGTGGATGAAGAAACTGGATTGACGGGTGCTTTTGCATTGAAACCAGGGTTTATGACTGGTGATATTTTGATTAATTTGGACTCGGAAGATGAAGGAGAATTATTCATCGGCTGTGCCGGTGGTGCAAATACTACAGCGGAATTTACTTATCAGCCTGTTTCTGCTCCACAGGATTATTTCTATTTCCGTGTAACGGTCAAGGGATTGACAGGTGGACACTCCGGTGATGATATTAATAAAGGTAGAGCGAATGCTAATAAGCTGCTGAATCGTTTTCTGACTCAGTTGGCTTCTAAATATATTTTATATTTATGTGAGATTGATGGTGGAAACCTGCATAATGCCATACCTCGTGAGGCACAGGCATTATGTGCGGTACCTATGAAGGATAAGGAATCGGTTCGTGTAGATTTGAATATCTATACTGCAGAACTGGAGAATGAATATGCTGCGACGGAACCGAACTTGAGAACCGAACTCTCTTCTGAATCCCCTTGTAAGGAAGCGATAGATATGACTACTGCCGGACATCTTCTGAGAGCTGTTTACGCTGTGCACAATGGGGTGTATGCCATGAGTCAGGATATTCCAGGATTAGTAGAAACTTCGTCTAATCTTGCTTCCATCAAACAGGTAGAGGGAAACAAGATTAAAATAGTGACTAGCCAGCGCAGCTCCATTCTTTCATCACGCAAGAATATGTCCGAGATGATCCGTTCTGCTTTTCTTTTGGGAGGTGCTGAAGTAATAACTGGTGACGGATATCCAGGATGGAAACCGAATACGGATTCTCCTGTTTTGAAAATTGCGATAGATAGCTATAAAAAACTTTTTGGTGTGGAACCTAAAGTAAAGGCAATTCATGCCGGATTGGAGTGTGGGTTGTTCCTTGAGAAATATCCGTCACTGGATATGGTTTCCTTTGGACCTACTTTGCGTGGTGTTCATTCACCTGATGAACGTATGCTGATACCTACTGTAGATAAATTCTGGCGTCATTTGCTGGATGTATTGGTTAATATACCGACAAAATAATTTATATGAAGAAAACAATTCTATTCCTTTGTTTGTGCTACCTGGTAGGGGTGACGTATGCACAGGAACCGTTCCGGGTAATGTTCTATAATGTAGAGAATTTGTTCGATTGTCAGCACGACACGTTGAAAAATGATTATGAATTTTTGCCGGATGCTCCGAAAGGATGGACGCAAGCGCGCTATCATGATAAATTGGCTAGGATAGCTAAAGTTATTATTGCCACGGGTGAGGAAAATGTCCCCGATTTGGTGGGACTTTGTGAAGTGGAAAATGATCATTGCTTGAAAGATCTGACAGAAAACTCGCCATTACGCGAGGCGGGTTATCGCTATGTCATGACTGATTCTCCTGATGAGCGTGGTATTGACGTGGCGTTGCTTTATCAACGTGGTACCTTTAAATTAGTAGGGAAAAACTGTATTTCTGTTCCTTATAAGGAAATAGAGCGTCGGCCTACACGTGATATACTTCATGTGACAGGGCAGGTAGCTTCCGGAGATACATTGGATGTGTTTGTGTGTCACATGCCTTCTCGTGCAGGCGGTGAGGAGAAGAGTGAACCCTACCGCCTTTTTACGGCGCAGATATTGAAGATAGCGGCAGATTCTGTTATGAATATCCGTCAGCATCCTAATGTAATGATTATGGGTGATTTTAATGATTATCCCACTAATAATTCTATTGCAAAAGTATTGGGGGCTGTGGCTCCGAAAAGTGGAGTGCAGGCCAAGAAATTATATAATTTGATGGACGGGCGTAAGGAGGGAACCTATCGTTATCGAGGTGAGTGGGGAGTACTTGATCAGCTGATTGTTTCCGGTTTTTTGTTACAAGGGCATGATAGTATGCGCACTTCATATGATAAGGCACAGATTTTAAAATATCCGTTCCTGCTGGAAGAGGATGAAAAATATGGTGGTAATATTCCATCACGTACCTATTGGGGAAAGAAATATCATGGTGGTTATAGCGACCATTTGCCAGTGTGTGTGGACTTTGAAATTGGAAAATAGGGAGAGATTGGTGGTTAGTGATGAATGGACTGCGCTATTATGCCGCAGGTGTTAATCACTAACCGCTATATATTTCTATTCATGATGATAAGGACCGTTGTTCAATATAGTCATCGCCCGGTATAGCTGTTCTACGAAAATAAGGCGTATCATTTGATGTGAGAAGGTCATCTTGGATAATGAGATCTTTTCTTGGGTTACATCATATATTTGGGGTGCAAATCCGTATGGTCCCCCAATGATGAATACTAACCGTTTGTTTACAGTGTGCATTTTGCGTTCTATCCAGTTGGCAAATTCTACGGAACGGAATTCTTTTCCATGTTCATCCAATAAAACCACTACATCGCCCGGCAACAAAGCTTTCAGAATTAATTCTCCTTCCTTCTCTTTTTGTTGCTCCATACTCAGGTTTTTGGTATTCTTGAGCTCGGGGATGACTTCCATATCGAAAGAAATGAAGTGCTTGGTACGTTCCACATAATCATTGATAGCGGTGATATAATGTTTTTCGACAGTGCGTCCTACTACTAATAATGTAAATTTCATACGTTCTTTTCTGGTTTACTTTGCAAAAATACGGAAAATCTCTACCTTTGCCTATCAATTCATAAAAAAACGATAACATTATGGACGAATTAGTAGTAAAAGACTTAATAGACAGACTGATAGACCTGTCTTTTGCTGAAGATATAGGTGATGGGGACCATACTACCTTGTCATGTATTCCCGCAGATGCAATGGGAAAATCAAAGTTGTTGATTAAGGAAGAAGGTATCTTAGCTGGCATTGAAGTGGCTAAAGAAGTATTTCGCCGTTTTGATCCCACAATGAAGGTGGAGGTGTTCATTCAAGATGGAACTCACGTGAAACCGGGTGATGTGGCTATGATGGTGGAAGGTAAAGTTCAGTCACTTCTTCAGACAGAACGCTTGATGCTGAATATCATGCAACGCATGAGTGGCATTGCTACTATGACCAATAAATATGTGAAGAAACTGGAAGGTACGAAAACTCGTGTACTGGATACCCGTAAGACAACTCCGGGTATGCGTATCATGGAGAAGATGGCTGTAAAGATAGGAGGAGGATGCAATCACCGTATCGGTTTGTTTGATATGATTCTGCTGAAAGACAACCATGTGGATTTTGCAGGCGGCATACACAATGCGGTGTCCCGTGCTAAAGAATATTGTAAGGCAAAGGGTAAGAGCTTGAAGATTGAATTGGAAGTGCGTAATTTTGACGAATTGAATCAGGCGTTGGCAGAAGGTGTGGATCGTATTATGTTTGATAACTTTACACCTGAAGATACTCGTAAAGCTGTAGAGATAGTAGGAGGACGTTGCGAAACCGAGTCTTCTGGTGGTATTACTTATGATACTATGTTACCCTATGCGCAGGCAGGAGTGGATTTCATTTCTTTTGGTGCGTTGACCCATTCTGTAAAAGGATTGGATATGAGCTTCAAGGCTTGTTAAGGAAATGTTTTATGATAAGAGAGAACTTCAAATTTTGGATCTTTTTTTGAAATATGAATGACGTAAGTGGTACGAATAAAATTAAAATAAATTCGTACATTTGCGTCATTGATATTAGTTTCTTTTATTTTCTTCTTTAAATCGGGTAGGTGTCATTCCTTTTACTTGTTTAAAGGAGGTACTGAAATACCTCGGATAGGAAAAGCCTACCTCGTAAGATATTTCGTTGATATTCATGTTGGTATTTGTAAGCAAGTAAACAGATTTTTCTATGCGTAGTTTATTGATATAGTCATTAACGCCCAACCCGGTTAGAAGTTTTACCTTATTATATAAGGATGCTCTGCTCATAGCCATTTTATCTGTGAGAAACTTAATGGAAAGTTCCTCTCCAGCCATATTTTCATTAATAAGTATATTGAGTTTGGCGATGAATTCCTCATCTTCTTTACTGTTTTTCTTTTGAGACTGTTCTGTTTCTATCCTTTTTTCGTTTTTTTCTTTTACTAGCCTATTAGATGATAATTCCGTTGCAGGAATGTTTTCTTCGACTGGTATTTTTTCTTCTTTGTTTTTTAAGATGTCGTTCAATATAGCTTGTAGGAAGTGGTTCATATTGCTGCCTTTCATATATTTCTCTTTCCGTCGGAAATAAATGTAGCCTATACCGGCTGTGGTAATAATAAACAAGATGGCGGCTATGCCGATGAACCAGCTGGTCTTATACCAAGGAGGAGTAACGATTATGTTTATCAATTTTTGGGGTGTGGTATGATTCCCGTCTTTAGTATTGCAAGAAACCCGTATTGTGTAGTTGCCTGCGGATAGAGAGGATAAATTTAAAGTTGGATCGTAAGTTTCAATCAATTGTTTGCTTCTACTTTCAATTATGTATCGGAGCAGGTATTTTTGGAATATGTCTCTGTTCTTTATTCGAAGGTGGATGGAAAGAGAATTGTAGTTCCAAGGTATGTTTATTGTATTCTCTTTGATTTTTTTTAAATAAGGACTACCGTTAAGGAGAATGTCGGACAGGTATATTTCTGGTATCTGAGTTTCAGTTTCGGGAATGTTTGTGTTGATTTTTACCAATCCTTCGGATCCACCTAGATAGATGTAATTCTTATTAGATTGTTTTTGGTATGCGAATAAAATTTCGTTAGATGGGAAACCATCAGAACTATTCCAGATAGTAAATTTATTTTCTTTGATAATATAAGAATATAGTTGATTTTGAGCACAGATCCATAGACGTCCTTTTCTATCGGCAATGAGGAAGGATATGTTATTAAATAGTTTGGTGTGTATGCGATGGTATTTTCGACTTTTCAAGTCGAAGAATCCAAGTCCTTTGTCGGTTCCGGTCCATATTATATCGTTGTTGTCATAAGACATGGAAGTGATGGTTTCATTTTTTTCCAACTCGAATAGTAATCGGATACTGTCATTTTGTTGATCTACCCAAAAAGCTTGGTGAGCGTATTTTAAAAGAGAGAATTTATCGTTGGAGTATGATAGACAAAGTGCATTATTAGAGAAGTCGTAGTGACGATCTGTTTGCATCTTTGAGAATGTGTGGTTATGTGTATTATATGCATATGCATTACGACTGATTATATATATTTTGTTGTTTGCCACTTGATTGGCCAAAGGAAGGTAACCATAAAAACATTCTTTATAGTTGGTCTCTTTATCTATAATGGTGAAAGGACGATATTGCTGCGTCTTTTTATTGAACAGGAAAATGCCTTTGGTATACAAAGAAACCATTAATTCAGATTCAGATATTTCAGCAATGGAAATAACTTTATCTCCGTAGGTTGAGGGGAAATGGGTAAATTTGTCAGTAGAAGGGTCGTATAGGTTGATACCTCCTCCATCAGTTCCAATCCAAACTTTTCCATTCTTTTCTTCGTAAAGGCTGATGATTGATTTTTCACTGAGTCCGTTGGGATTGTTTAAAACGGCATCTTTATATGTCTTAATGTACGTTTCTTTAATACAGAATATGCCTCCGCGTACGCTTCCTGCCCATAAGTTTTTTTCTTGGTCTTTATAGAGCAAGGTGATGGAGTTTACTGGTAGGGAAGAATAGTCTCCTACTATATGTTGAAGTTGTGAGAATTGTTGAGTATGGGGAGCAAATTGGTTGATGCCACTTCCGTCTGTAGCCAACCATAGTTTGCCATTGTGTTCTGTTATGTCTAAAATATAATTGTTGTTTAATCCGGAATTTGTTTGAGTATAGTGTTCTTGGATTTTTCCTGTTTGGTCATAGCAATATAGTCCAGATCCATAAAAGGATGTGTAAATATGCTGGTCAAGAGTTATGTATAACGATGTCAGCAGGTTAGGACTGCTTGGAATAAAAAGACTAAATTGTTGAGTTTGACAGTTGTACGAGTAGATTCCTTTTCTTCGGGTACCTACTAAAATTTTGTTTTTATCGAGATAAACCATTTTTTGGATTCTATAATCTACCATGTTGATATTTTTTTTCTTTTCTTGTTTTTTAATGTGAATGATCTTTGTTTTTTTACTATGATAGTCGTAGCAATATATGGTATTCTCGCTGCCAAACCATATTCCACCTTTTACTTTGATAGAAGAATAGATCGCTTGGGAAATGATAGTATTAAATCGGTCCTGTTCGGCATCATAAAGGGCTAACCCTTTGGGAGTTGCTATCCAAAGATTTCCTAATGAGTCTTCTGTCAGATGATTGATATAATTACTAGGTAGAGAGTGGGGATCGTCTGAATGGTGCAGATAGGTTTTGATTCCCTCTTGAGTATAACTGTTCAATCCATTTTGGGTACCTATCCATAAAGTACCTTTATGGTCTAGCAGGATGGATTGGACAGTAGCTTGGGAAAGTCCTTGCTCTATAGAGAGCTGGGTGAACGAATAATTGACACTGTGTTCGGAAGAGAACAATTTTGTGTCTGCCCATAAGAATAAAATGATAATTAAGGTCCGATACATTGTATTTTTTATTTTTTGCAAAAATACATTTTTTTTCTTTTGATAAGAATTTAAGGATTATTTTTCAGTATGAAGTAATAAGAATACTAAGATATTTTAGAAATAAAAATTGAGAAATATCCCCTTATTAGACAGAAATGGACTTGATTTATACAATTTCTGATCTTTTTAGTTGATAAATAGACTAAGTTTGCACAGTTAAATTTTTAAAATAAGTTTTGTGAACCAAAATTAATGTAGTATGAAAAATGTTATACTTTTATTATTGTCGGTATGTGGTATGCTTGCTTGTACTCATACACCGAAATGGGAATTAGTGTGGGAAGATAATTTTGATGGTGCGGAACCTGATACCACAATATGGAGCCGCATACCTCGCGGAAGACCTGATTGGCAAAATACTCAGTCATTTGATAATCGTTGTTATGAAATGCGTGATGGTTGTTTAATATTAAAGGGAATTGTGAATGATAATATGGATGTAGATACGGCGAAGTATCTGACTGGGGGATTGTGGACAAAAGACAAGCATGCTTTTCATCGGGGACGCATCGAAGTAAGAGCTAGATTGCATGGGGCGAGAGGAGCATGGCCGGCTATATGGACTTTGCCTTATGAAATTGATAAATATGTTTGGCCTATGGGAGGAGAGGTAGATATTATGGAACGTTTGAATTATGATTCTATTGTTTATCAAACCGTGCATTCGCACTATACTTATACATTGGGGATAGAGAATAATCCGAAACATGGAGGCACTGCATCCATTAATCCTGAGGACTTTAATGTATATGGGGTAGATTTTTGGCCGGACAGTTTGGTGTTTCATGTGAATGGAAAACGACATTTTGTTTATCCTCGTATCGAAACGGAACAAGAAGGTCAATTTCCTTTTGATATTCCCCAATATTTGTTGATTGATATGCAATTAGGAGGTACTTGGGTAGGACCAGTGGACTCTACGGATTTACCAGTGGAGATGGAAGTGGACTGGGTACGTCATTATCAATGGAAATAAAGCTATTCTGATATTTGTTGTTGTAATACAAATTATAAATAACCTATTAACTTAATTAAATTGAAATTATGAAAAGACAAAGGCAAAAATTATTTCGCGTGGTTTTGGCAGGCGTCCTGATGATATTTTCATTTATGGTATACGCACAGGAACGTATAGTGACAGGTAAGGTGTATGATTCATCCGGTGAGTCTATTATAGGAGCTAGTGTAATGGTACAGGGTACTATGCAGGGAGTGGTGACTGATATAGACGGTGCTTTTCAGTTGAAGGTGCAACCTTCCCAGTCTTTAGTGATTAGCTTTTTGGGATATCAGGATGTGATCCTGCCGGTAGGAAGTAAAAATAATTTTAAAATTATTTTGGAAGAAGACTCCAAAAAGCTGGACGAAGTGGTGGTGGTAGGATACGCTACTCAGAAGAAAGTGAATTTGACAGGATCTGTTGCTTCCGTATCAGCAAAAGATATTCAAGATATTCCGGTGGCTAATACAACTACTTTGCTGCAGGGACGTTTGCCAGGTTTAGTACTAACTCAGAACGGTGCACAAGCTGGTAATGATAATCCAGAAATCAGGATTCGTGGTATTGGTACCTTTGGGAATAATAATCCGATGGTGTTGATTGACGGGGTGGAAGGTAGTATTTCACAAATTGCAGAAATCCCTTCTGCCGATATTGAGAGCATTTCTGTATTGAAGGATGCGGCATCGGCAGCTATTTATGGTGTGCGTGCTGCTAATGGCGTTATTTTGATCACTACTAAGCGGGGACAGGCATCAAGCAAAGTGAAGATTTCGTATTCAGGTAGTTATACTTTGCAGACACCAGGTATTGTTCCCGATTATGTGGATGGTTATAATTGGGCTTTGATGAAAAACGAAGTGAGCACTGGAACTTTTTCACCGGAAGCTTTGCAAAAGTTGCAAGACGGATCAGATCCGGATCATTATGCAAATACCAATTGGCTGGATGCTGTATTGCGTAATGCTAGTATGCACCAGCATCATCTGTCTGTATCAGGAGGTAATGAGAATACCCGTTTTATGACTTCGGTGGCCTATTCCAATCAAGATGGTATCATGATGAAGACAGGAGTAGAACGCTTTTCTTTTCGTTCGAATATTGATACTCGTTACAAACGTTTTACTTTTGGATTGAACTTATCCGGTAATAAGAATAATGTGACTACTCCTGCTGTCGCACCTTCCGGCGAAGGTGGAATCATGCGTTATGTATCCTGGTTTACTCGTCCTACTGTGCCGGTGATGTATTCTAACGGACACTACGGCTATGTAGATGGTTCGTCATTGAGTGCCGAACTGATGAAGAATCCTGTAGAGTCAATGTCTTTAGGGCACCGCAGCAATGAGTATTGGCGTTTTAACGGTAAGGTTTTTGCAGGTATTGATTTATGGGACGGATTGAAGTTCCAGACCAGTTTTGCTTATGCTTTTGATTTAAATGCAACGAAATCTTATTCTCCCAAATCTCCTGCCCGTTATGATGCAGAAGGAAATATTAGAAAAGCGGCAGGGGAAACGAATAAGGAGGAGGATTATTGGTATCGCAATGCAACATGGACGAGTGAGAACCTGTTGACTTATAACAAACAATTTGATAAACATAATGTTAATGTGTTGTTAGGGCACTCTGTTATTGGCTCGCGCTTTTATAAAACGACTGCTTCCATACAGGGCTTTCCTATAGAAAATATTTATGAACTTGATGGAGGAACAATTAATCCGGGTGCAAAAGGCAATTCGGAAGAATATAAACTCCAGTCATTTTTTGGTCGTGTGAATTACGGTTATGATGACCGTTATTTGTTTGAGTTCAATATTCGCCACGATGGTTCATCACGTATGCCTAAAGCCAATCGTTACGCTACATTTCCTTCCGTATCAGGAGGATGGGTATTTTCGAATGAAGAATTAATGAAAGACTATAAAAACTTCTCCCTTGGAAAGTTGCGTTTATCATGGGGTAAGTTGGGTAACCAGGAAATCGGTAATTATGCTTATGCGGCTACTTTGGGCGCAAGCGGAAATTATTTCTTTGACCAAGGTGGGGACAAACAGGCTGGTATGGTACAGACTTCTGTTCCAAATGAAGACATCAAATGGGAAACGACCCGCTCCATCAATGTGGCCCTTGATCTTGGATTCTTTAATAATAGGATACAGACTACTTTTGAATGGTTTGATAAGAAAACTTCTGATATCTTGATGCAATTAGCTATGCCAGGCATATTCTTAGGTTCTCTTAATGCTCCTTATCAGAATGTGGGTGCTGTCCGCAATCGTGGTTGGGAATGGAATGTGAATTACTCGGATAGTAAAGGCGATTGGGTTTGGAATGTAGGTTTCAACTTGTCACACGTGAAGAACGAAATTCTGGAAATGGGCGGTTTGGAAGAAACAATAAGTGGGCAAACAATCAATCGTATTGGCAATCCTATTGGCGCTTATTTTGGATATAAAGCGATTGGTATGTACCGTACAGAAGCTGATTTACAGCGTACTAATTCAAAAGGGGAAGTCATTAAACAAAATGGTGTGGCTCCTAAATTGGGCGATATTATGTATGCTGATTTGAATGATGATGGTAATATTACTGCTGATGATCGTGATATTATTGGCAATCCTTTTCCTAAATATTCTTATAGCTTCAATTTAGGAGCTTCTTGGAAGAATTTTGACTTGTCTACTTTTTGGCAAGGAGTGGGAGGTATTTACCGTTACAGTTGGGAAACTTCTACCGATATTCGCGGTAACTTAACCGAACGTTGGTTGGATCGTTATTCTGCCGGCAACGTAAATGCTTCTATGCCGGCATTGGGTAATACTATGAATGATTCTTATTCTTCATTCTGGTTAGAAAATTCCAGTTACTTACGTTTGAAGAACTTGGAATTCGGCTATACATTCCGTCAGCCTGGACTTGCTAAGATGGGTGTTTCCAGTGTCCGTGTTTATTTTGCCGGAAGCAACCTTTTGACATTTACGTCTTTGAAAAACTGGGATCCGGAAAAAACATCGGGTGATGCTAGAAATGACGTACATCCCAATATGCGCACTTATTCATTTGGGCTAAATATTCAATTCTAACTTATAAGGAGGATATACATTATGGTAAAAAGTACAAAAAATATATGCAGAGTTTTATTTTTTTCTGGAGTGTTATTGGTTACCAGTGCATGTTCAGATAGTTTTTTGCAGACGGATTCTCCGAATCAGCCTTCTCAAACCACTTATTGGCAGACCGAATCGGATGCATTGATGGCTTTGACAGCTTGCTATGATGCCATGCAGAGCCAGAATTTATATGATGACAATATTGATGGCTGGAAGTTTGGATTTCTAGGACGTGAAACCAGTACGGATAATGGAGACCACACATGGGGTGATTGGATGCTGGGAAGTTCTATCTCGAAATGTGCTTCTTCCACTACCGATGAATGCTTTTCTATGTACTGGAATGCTAATTATGAAGTGATTAAGCGTTGTAATATGTTGGTAGAGAATGTGGAACGTATTCCGATGGAGGCTGAAAAGATAGATGCATACAAGGCGGAAGCAATAGCATTACGAGCTTTGATGTATTGCAATCTGACCTCCGTATTCCGTGATGTCCCTTATCTGACGAAACCTTTAACTTTGGCTGAAGCACAGGCTCCCAAGGCGGAACGTAGCCAGATTATTTCGTCCTTGCTGGAAGATTTGAAGACTTGGATTCCTAAAATACCAGTTATAGGGAAAGCGCAAAAAGGACGTATGTCCCAAGAAGCAGGTTATGCCATTATGGGACGAATTGCTCTTTTTAATCAACGTTGGGACGAGGCAATAACGGCTTATAAAAATGTAGTAGGAAAAGTGCAGCTTTTTAAGTCGGGTGACGGAACTGATTATGCTGCCAATTATGCTGATTTGTTTAAAGAGCAAAATGAAACGGCAGCAGAAGTATTGTTGAGTGTCCATTTTAAAGGTCCGGGATTAGGTGAAGGAAGTTGCTTTGGGGTTTGTTGGTCTGCTCCAATGAATGCTATTGAAGGTTCTATGAACTTGTGTGATGATTTTTATTGTATAGATGGGTTGCCCATCGATAAGTCACCTTTATTTAAAGGAAGTCTTGTTCAAGGAGCCCATACGAAGGCTAATCCGGATATGGGACGTTATGAGAATCGTGATCCTCGTATGAAAGGTACATTGATGTTACCTGGTATGGAATGGAACGGAAAACTGTTTACTAATAATTTGCCGGCAAGTTCTACCTGTTGTATTCGTAAATGGTACACTCCAGAAGATACAGTTAATGAATATGACGGTAGTCTTGACTTCTATGTTATCCGTTATGCAGAGGTACTTTTGTCACTTGCTGAAGCTATGATTGAGAAAGGTGGTTATCCACAAGCCGAAATAACAGGATATATTAATGAAGTTCGTGCTCGTGTTGGTATGCCAGCGGTAGAAGTAGTGGAAGGAACTAATTTGAATAAAGAAGAATTGCGCGCCATTGTACGTCACGAACGCCGTGTGGAATTGGCTTTTGAAGATTTGCGTTTTGCAGATCTTTACCGTTGGGGAGAATTTGAAAATGCTCAAAAGCGTATGCAGAAAGACCAGTCATTCTATGGCTTTGGAGTAGTTTCGCGGGGTAATCTTCGTGGTGCGCAAGATTTGGTTTGGCCTATTCCGCAAGGTGAGATTGATACGAATCCGATGTTGGAGCAACATAGTGAATGGAAATAAGAATGATTGAATTATCTATTGTAATATAACTGTGATGAGGTAAGAGATTGTTAAAAGGTATTTTCTTGAAATAAAGGACAAGTATGTGGTGATAAGGCTGTAACTTGTCCTTTATCGTTTGTTTCCTATTATATATGTTCTATTTCATAACGTAGCATATTTTGTTAAATTACAATGTGATGTTATTTATCTTTTCGTCTCTTTGTTTTATCTTTGTCGTTGAATATTATAAGTAATTAAGTATATGAAGAAAAAGAATGTTTTTAAATGGTGGGGAGTTGTTTTGTTATTATGTATGTGTTCTGTTCATGCTGAGGCGCAGGATTTGAAATCTATATTGACAGGAGTGGCAAAGGCGGCAATTGGTAACAAGGCTACTACGGCTCATTCTATTGTGGGGACTTGGTCTTATCAGGCTCCTGAATGTCAGTTCGAGAGTGATCAGTTACTGGCAAAGGCTGGTGGAGAGGTAGCGGCCAAAGAAGTGGAAGAAAAATTACAGACTATATATGATAAGATTGGTTTGACTAGTATTAAGTATATTTTCAAGGAGGATGGTACTTATTCATATATATTGAAAAGACGTACGGTAAGCGGCACTTATGTTTTTGATGAGGAAGCTAAGACGATTATTATGAAAAGTAAGTTGGGCATACAGACGGTAGCTTATGTGACAGTGACAGGCAATAGTATGAGTCTTGTGTTTAATGCCGATAAGTTGATGTCTATTCTAAAGGTGATTACTGGAGCGGCTTCCAAAGTAAATTCTACAGCTGCCACTCTTAACAGTGTAGCTGAAGCTTATGACGGGCTGATGTTAGGATTTGAATTGAAAAAGTAGATGCTTTTTGTAAAATATGGGATACAAGTCTTTTATAAAAGTTGAAAAATTGTGATTGGAAATAATGTTTAAGGATAAAACCGTTTTAACCTTATTATTATGGTTAAAACGGTTTTTTATTAACATGTATTGTTTTTGTATATACTGGTCATGAATGTAATATATTGCATATATGTGAGAACGGTTTATTTTTGCTCTTTCAGTGCTGCGAAAATCAAACCTTCCAGTTCTTCCGCCAGTTCGGGGTTATCCTGAATCACTTGTTTGGAAGCGTCACGTCCTTGTCCCAGTTTGGTTTCGTTGTAGCTGTACCATGAACCGCTTTTCTTGATGATGCCTAAATCAGCACCCAAATCAATGATTTCACCAGCTCTTGAGATACCTTCACCAAACATGATATCGAATTCGGCTTTACGGAAAGGAGGTGCCACTTTGTTTTTCACTACTTTTACTTTAGTCTGGTTGCCGATTACTTCTTCACCATCTTTCAGTTGAGTGGAGCGACGGATATCCAAACGTACGGAAGCATAGAATTTCAGAGCATTACCACCGGTAGTTGTTTCTGGATTACCAAACATGACACCGATTTTTTCACGCAACTGGTTGATAAAAATACAAGTTGTATTGGTTTTGCTGATGGCTGACGTAAGCTTACGCAAAGCCTGAGACATCAAACGCGCTTGTAAACCTACTTTGTTATCACCCATATCTCCTTCAATCTCAGCTTTTGGAGTCAATGCCGCGACAGAGTCGATAACAATGATATCAATAGCGGATGATCGTATTAGCTGCTCAGCAATTTCAAGTGCCTGCTCACCGTTATCGGGTTGTGATATCCATAAGTTATCTACATCCACTCCCAGTTTGGCCGCATAGAAACGGTCGAAAGCATGTTCGGCATCAATGAAAGCTGCAATGCCGCCTGCCTTCTGAGCTTCAGCAATGGCATGGATAGCCAATGTAGTCTTACCGGATGATTCGGGACCATAAATTTCTATGATTCTACCTTTGGGATAGCCGCCTACCCCTAATGCGGCGTTCAAGGCGATAGACCCGGTAGGAATCACTTCCACTTCCTGTACGTTGTCATCACCCATTTTCATGATAGAGCCTTTACCAAAAGTTTTCTCTATCTTATCCATTGCAGCTTGCAGTGCTTTCAGTTTTTCACTATTTCCGGCACCTGGAGCTGCTGAGAATGGAATTTCTTCGTTATCTTTTTTTGCCATAAATCTGTTGGTTTATAAAATTTGTTGTGCGTGTTCTTTTGTTTTCACCTCTTTGGGAGAGATGATACGTTCAATCACGCCTTCTTCGTTGATGATGAAAGTCGTACGGAATATACCCATATATTTACGTCCGTACATACTTTTTTCTCCCCATACTCCGAATTGTTCTACCAACTTCTTGTCGGTATCGGCAATAAGAGTAAAGGGCAGCTCGTTCTTTTCAATGAATTTCTGATGCGATTTGGCATCATTCACACTGACACCGATTACTTCATAACCATGGGCGCGCAGTTCCGCATAATTATCACGCAAGTTACATGCCTGGGCAGTACAACCCGATGTCATATCTTTAGGATAAAAATAGAGTACTATCTTTTTTCCTTTGTAATCACTTAAACGAATTTCTTCTCCTTTTTCGTTCAAGCCTAATATTTCTGGGACTTTATCTCCTATGTTCATTTTTTTAGTGGTTAATGATTTATGGTTATTGTGGCCGCAGGTATGAATTACTTACCATGGGCCGTTAATCACTTTTTAAAGTTCTAAATCACCATCAAATACTTCATGCCAAGGCAGCCCTTGTTTGTTCAGTTGTTCCATAAATGGATCGGGATCAAACTCTTCTACATTCCATACTCCTGGACGTTTCCACAATCCTTGCAGGAACATCATGGCTCCAATCATGGCAGGAACTCCTGTTGTATAGCTCACTCCCTGCATTCCAGTTTCTTTGTAAGCTTCTTGATGGCTACAGTTGTTGTAAACATAGTAAGTACGTTCTTTGCCATCCTTTACGCCTCGGATGCGGCATCCGATAGAAGTTTCGCCTTCATAATTTTCTCCTAGATCCTGTGGATTGGGGAGTACGGCTTTTAGGAATTGTAACGGAACAATTTTCGCTCCGTTATAATCTATTTCGTCAATACGGGCCATACCGATATTCTGGATGACACGCAGATGAGTCAGATATTCCTGACCGAAAGTCATCCAAAAGCGAGCACGTTTGATAGTCGGGAAATTCTTAACTAATGATTCCAGCTCTTCATGATACAGCAAGTAGGAATCACGAGGACCGATATTGGGATAAGTCAGATCCTTGTGGTATTCCAATGGTTTGGTGGTCACCCATTTGCCTTCTTCATAATAACGTCCGTTCTGAGTAATTTCGCGGATATTGATTTCAGGATTAAAATTGGTAGCAAACGCTTTGTGATGGTTACCGGCATTACAGTCCACAATATCCAAGTAGTGCATCTCGTCAAAATGATGTTTTGCAGCGTAGGCTGTATAAATACCACTTACTCCCGGGTCGAACCCACAACCCAGTATAGCTGTCAGTCCTGCGTTTTCAAAACGTTTCTTATAAGCCCACTGCCAACTGTATTCGAAATGAGCTTCATCTTTCGGTTCATAGTTTGCTGTATCCAGATAATTCACTCCAGCCTTCAGACAAGCTTCCATGATGGTCAGATCTTGATAAGGCAGAGCTACATTGATGACGATTTCGGGTTTGAAACTATTAAACAGGGCTACCAGTTCGTCTACATTGTCCGCATCTACCTGTGCAGTCTTAATAGCTGGATTGCCGATAGCTTTTACGATTGCATCACATTTTGATTTTGTACGGCTGGCGATCATGATGTCAGTGAATACATCCGGATTCTGAGCCACTTTGTGTGCTACGACAGTACCTACACCGCCTGCACCGATAATTAATACTTTACCCATTTGCTGTTTTTTATTCTTGTTAAAATAAAATGCCCGGCAAACATTACCGTTCACAGGGCAAAGATAACAAAATATTTTGGGTATTAGTTGATACGATCTAGTTTCTTATTGGTGAAATCTAATGTTTTTCTTTCGTAGGACCATGTTTCATGGCTACCCGTGACTATATGAATGCGTATGGGATTACCCAAAGCCAAACGACATTCGTCGGTTGTCATTCCTTTCTGTACCTTACCGCGGCTTATCATGTTCCAAACTTCTTCTGTGATATTCGGATACTTGGCTCGTAAGTTACCTATGCCGAATAGAACCGTAAAATAATTGTCTGATTGTAAAATCACATCAACTACACTCGTATGGGTGAATGTAGCTTTTATCTTATAATTCTTTCCATCTATGTCTTCCAGCTCTAAAAAGATGTAAGGGGAGTTGTTTTGTGAGATTATATTTTTGATGGTGAATTGTGTATATCGGGGAAGTCTCACCGGAGTGTCTGTTTCATCCAGACATTCCGTTTCCGCTTTCAGATAGACAGGTTTTTTCCCATATTTGCTCATCAGGTTCTTTGATTTTTTTGTATTTGCATCACTGAAGCTAAATGAATTTGGAAAATATTTATTTTTATTTTCCATAATAAAATCACTGTCTGCCATGCCGCAATTAGTCTTTGATATAGCTACCGGCTGATAGTAGGTGTTTCCTTTCTTGTCTTGGAATACGATTTTTACAGGGTATGCGCGGCTGCCCACTCTGACAGCTGTTACAGTTACTTCTTCATTCATACCAATCGGGACTTCTTTATAGCCCGATGTGCTGTTGGGGTCATCTATACGTACTTTGTTGGTACGCATATATAAGGTTTGTCTTTCCAGCAACTCTTTGGCTATGTCCACATCACCCAGGTAGGCAAGGGTAGGGATACCAGCTTTGGGCTTTAGGCAATATTGTTCCAAAGTGGTGTTTTTAAGTTCGTGATAATATTGTTGCCCTTCACATTCAAAGTTAAAATGTACAAAACCCCGTTCGGTAATTTCCGAACCTAGATATTCAAAAATTTTATGTTTTAAAATCTCCTGTATCCACCTCCTTATTAGTCTCCGTCGATTTAAAAGGAGGAATAATGATGTCTTTACGTTCCGGTATCACCATGAATTTCATGCCTGGTGTCCAGTCACACAGGTTGTAATGCTTGAAATGATCGTTTATAAACTGTTTTTCCAAAGACTCTACGGAAATACTTGTTTGTTGTGAAGTAGTCGTGACTATATATCCGTTTTGTGCATAAGTGCATAAGCTACAGCTTGTTGCCCCAATTAAAATGGTTAAAAACTTTTTCATCGCTTTAAGTGTTAGTATATATAAATTGATACAAAGGTATAAAATTTTTGTGTATAATTGCTATAGTGAAAAATAAAATGGTTAGTTTTGCACACTAAACTAACAGATTTAACAAAAAAATAATATGAAAAAACTAGTATTAGAAATGATGGCTATTTGTGCCGGAGCATTGATTGTATCTTGTGGTAGTGGAAAGAATATGTTGTCTGTTTCTTCTCTGGATGGGGAATGGAATATTACAGAGGTGGATGGACAAAAGATATCTACAGAGAGAATGCCTTTCATTGGTTTTGATGTAGCTCAGAAACGTATTTATGGAAATAGCGGATGTAACCGTATGATGGGAAGTTTTGAAGCCGACTCTCTGAAGCCAGGTACATTGAAGTTTGGACAGATAGGAAGTACCCGCATGATGTGCCCTGATATGAAGACTGAGCAGATGGTATTGGGTGCATTGGATAAAGTGACTTCTTTCCAGACGGTTTCTGACAAGCCTAGTGTGATAACTCTATGTAATCAAGATGGTCAGCCGTTGATGACTTTGGAAAAGAAGGCGGCTCCGGAAGTGTCACTGTCTGATCTTTCAGGAGAATGGGTTATTGAATTGGTGAATGGAAAGAAGATTGTAGGTACGGCTGAGGTAACTCCTTTTATCGGTTTTAATTTGGATGAAAGCCGCATTTACGGTAATATGGGCTGTAATACTATTAATGGTGCATTAACGCAGGAAGATGGAAAACCCAATTCTTTGAGATTTGACAATGTTGCTACTACCATGATGATGTGTCCTGATATGGAAACTGAAACTATTGTGCTGAATGCTTTGAATGAAACAAAAAGTTTCAGCATGAAAGATAATAAAGTATACTTATTAGGTGAAAATGGAAATGAATTGCTGGTGTTGAAGAAACGATAATCCATATACATTCAAATAGATATGGTCGGCCTATTTTCTCATAAACGAGAAAATAGGCCGATTGCATTTATGGCATTATGGTAGGATGCTGACAAGTATTCTGTTTGGTGGAATTCTGACATTCTTGCCTTATATAAATCCATCTAAAAGTATCATATAACAAATAAATCAGTCATTTTGTCAGCCTTTGTCACATTCTTATTTTTGGCATACCGTTTGTTTTATGAAGGACGTGCGGTTGGTGCACCAAAGAAAAAAAGAAATCCTTCGTGAACCATTCGCCAAGAAATCAGTTTAATTGAAAACAAATAAATAAAGATATATAATTATGGGAAAGATTATTGGTATTGACTTAGGAACCACAAACTCATGTGTTTCAGTATTTGAAGGTAATGAACCGGTAGTAATCGCAAACAGTGAAGGTAAACGTACTACTCCATCTATCGTTGCATTTGTCGACGGTGGCGAACGTAAAGTAGGTGATCCTGCAAAACGTCAGGCAATCACTAACCCGCAACGTACTATTTTTTCTATCAAGCGTTTCATGGGTGAAACTTGGGATCAGGTACAGAAGGAAATAGCCCGTGTCCCTTATAAAGTAGTGAAAGGTGACAATAATACCCCACGTGTAGATATCGACGGACGTCTTTATACTCCGCAAGAAATTTCAGCTATGATTCTGCAGAAGATGAAGAAAACAGCTGAGGATTATCTGGGACAAGAAGTTACAGAAGCCGTTATCACCGTTCCGGCATACTTCTCGGACTCACAACGTCAGGCTACTAAAGAGGCTGGTCAGATTGCAGGTTTGGAGGTTAAACGTATTGTGAACGAACCGACAGCCGCTGCCTTGGCTTATGGGCTTGATAAGGCTCACAAAGATATGAAGATTGCTGTGTTCGACCTTGGTGGTGGTACATTTGATATCTCTATCCTTGAATTTGGTGGTGGTGTGTTCGAAGTACTTTCTACTAATGGTGATACTCATTTGGGTGGTGACGATTTCGACCAAGTGATCATTGATTGGTTGGTGCAGGAATTCAAGAATGACGAAGGTGCGGATTTGACAAAAGACCCGATGGCAATGCAGCGTTTGAAAGAGGCTGCAGAAAAGGCAAAAATTGAATTGTCTTCTTCTACTTCAACTGAAATCAACCTGCCATACATCATGCCCGTAGACGGTATGCCTAAGCACTTGGTTAAGACTTTGACCCGTGCTAAATTTGAAGCTTTAGCTCACAATTTGATTCAGGCTTGTCTTGAACCTTGTAAGAAAGCTATGAGCGATGCAGGTCTGAGCAACTCTGATATCGATGAAGTAATCCTTGTAGGTGGTTCTTCTCGTATTCCGGCTGTTCAGGAATTAGTAGAGAAATTCTTCGGCAAGACTCCTTCTAAGGGCGTGAATCCTGATGAAGTTGTTGCTGTAGGTGCTGCTGTTCAGGGTGCTGTTTTGACAGATGAAATCAAGGGCGTTGTATTGCTGGATGTTACTCCGTTGTCAATGGGTATCGAAACATTGGGTGGTGTAATGACTAAGTTGATTGATGCAAACACTACTATCCCGGCTCGTAAGAGTGAGACCTTCTCTACAGCTGCCGATAACCAGACTGAAGTGACTATCCATGTACTTCAGGGTGAACGTCCGATGGCTTCACAGAATAAATCAATCGGTCAGTTCAATTTGACTGGTATTGCTCCAGCTCGTCGTGGTGTTCCTCAGATTGAAGTAACGTTTGATATTGACGCTAACGGTATTTTGAAAGTATCTGCAAAGGATAAGGCTACCGGTAAGGAACAAGCTATCCGTATCGAAGCCTCCTCTGGTTTGAGTAAGGAAGAAATCGAAAAGATGAAAGCCGAAGCTGAAGCTAATGCAGAAGCAGACAAGAAGGAACGTGAAAAGATTGACAAATTGAATCAAGCTGATTCTATGATTTTCTCTACTGAAAATCAGTTGAAGGAATTAGGTGACAAGTTGTCGGCTGATAAGAAAGCCCCGATTGAAACTGCTCTTCAGAAACTGAAAGATGCTCATAAGGCACAGGATTTGGCTGCTATTGATACTGCCATGGCTGAACTGAATACAGCATTCCAGGCTGCCAGCGCTGAAATGTATGCTCAGAGTGGTGCACAAGGTGGCGCTCAGGCTGGTCCGGGTGCAGGTACAGGACAACAGGCTAATCAAGGTTCTTCTTCTAATAACAAAGAAGATATTCAGGATGCAGATTTTGAGGAAGTCAAATGATTCCGATAAGGAAACAGATAACAAACAATAAGCAAAAGCGTGCAGCTCAATGAGTTGCACGCTTTTTGCGTTTATAGGGTTCATGGTTGCTATGCGTTTTCTATGGGTTTTTTTATCTCTTATTTGCGACATGTTTGCGACACGTCTTGTTTGGTGATAAGGTACAACTTAAATTGATATAAACCATTTAAAACGAGAAGAATATGCCAAGAGGAAATTACACTATTCAAAGAAGTTGCGAGGAGTGCGGTAAAATCTTTACTCCTCCCACATTGATGTCAAAGTATTGTTGTCCAACTTGTTCCAAAAGGGCGTACAAGAAAAGGCAAATCGCAAAGGAGAAAGAGGCGATACGTCAAGCATTAGTCAGGCGAATACCATCCAACAAGGGGTATCTGACAGTTAAAGAGTCTGTGCTGATTTACGGCATTAGTAAAGATGTACTTTATCGTATGATACGGCAGGGCTTGATACCATCATACAATTTTGGTCAGCGTCTGACACGCCTTAGTCGGCAGTATATGGATGAACACTTCAAAACAAAGGCTGGCAGTAGAAAGAGAAAAAAGGAAGCATTGTCCTTTGAACCCAAAGACTGTTACACTATCGGAGAGATTGCCAAAAAGTTCCATATCAATGACAGCAGTGTCTTTAAGCACATACGCCGTCATTCTATTCCTACACGCCAAATTGGTAATTATGTTTATGTTCCCAAATCTGAAATTGATAAATTATATAAGTCGTTATGAAGAAAGCATTACCTAATACCAAAGTGACCGTCAAGCTCAGAAGGTCGAATTACAAAGAAGAGTGGTATCTGATTATAGAGTCGTACCCGGTTTACAAGAGAGGTTCTAAACGGGCAAGCCGTGTGGTGGAATCTATTAACCGGACTATATCCACACCTGTTTGGGACAAGTCGTCCATTGCACGTATCTTGCCGGATGGAACATTCAACTATAAGCCTAAGCGTGATTTGAATGGAATCATCCAATGCCGTTTAACGATAGACCAAGAGGCTTGTATCTATGCCGACAATGTGCGTAAGTTACGCCAACACGAATATGACAGTGCAGTCCTCTACACTGATAAGGAAAACGAAATCGCGGCACAAAATGAACGAAGCGAACAGGACTTTATCAAGTACTTCAATGGCATCATCAGCAAACGGCATCCCAATAGCTCTAATTCAATCATAGTCAACTGGACCCGTGTGGGAGAATTATTGAAAATCTATTCGCAAGGCAACCCGATTCCGTTTAAGACGATTTCCGTAAAACTACTTGAAGACATCAAGATGTTCCTGTTACGTGCCCCGATGGGAGGTAATAAGAAAGGAACTATCTCACAGAATACGGCATCCACCTATTTCTCCATCCTCAAAGCCGGATTGAAGCAGGCGTTCGTTGATGAATATCTGACGGTTGACATCAGCGCAAAAGTAAAAGGAATAACAAACATAGAGACACCTCGTGTTGCACTTACCATGAATGAAGTGCAAATGTTGGTTGATACTCCTTGCAAAGATGATGTTTTGAAACGTGCGTTCTTGTTTTCTATCCTTACAGGATTGCGACATAGCGATATTCAGGCATTGAAATGGCAGCAGATTCAACAGACAAGCAAAGGTACATGGCAAGCGGTCGTGATTCAGCAAAAAACAAAACGACCCGATTATAAGCCTGTCATTCAACAAGCCCTTCAATTATGTGGTAAACGTCCAAGTAATGATGAAGCACTCGTTTTTGAGGGATTGACAGATGCCTCTTGGATTTCCCGTCCTTTGAAAGTTTGGATAGAAGCATCCGGCATCAAAAAACATATCACTTTCCATTGTGGAAGACATAGCTACGCTTCGCTATTGTTGGAAAACGGTGTTGACATATACACCATCAAATCTTTGATGGGACATACAAACGTCAAAACCACGCAGATTTATACGTATATCGTAAATGAACAAAAAGAGAAAGCCGCCAATACGCTGCATATAGAAAATTTGGCTTTATAGGTTATAGTGGAGACTTCCACCATTGAGCACCAGCGATTTATATAACACCAATGATAAACTCACCACCGTTTACCCCTCATGAAGCATCGCCTTTTTGAGGGGTATCTTGTAGCATAGGCGTTCTCAGGGATGGTATTATTAGTGTCAATAATGTTTTTTCCCCATTTTATTATCTCTTCCAACCAATCCTTAGGTTAATGAAAATTAAATCCGTCGGTGGCAAATAAGTGGCTAATTGGTGGTTATCAAGCACCTATTTAGCACTCATAAACATCCCTATACTTTTGCGGCATCAACTTTAATACGAAGAAAAAATGGCTTATAAAGTAAATTCATTGGAGGAAATGCCAAATGCGTTGTCCTACCTGATTGAGTCCGTAGAAGTACTGCAATCCAAAGTAAATGCCTTGCAACATAAGCAAGCAAGTAATTCACCCAAGTGGATGGATATAGATGAACTTTGTGCTTATCTGCCATCACATCCAGCCAAACAGACAGTTTATGGATGGGTATCTACCAAACAGATTCCCGTACATAAAATAAATAAGGCTTTGGCTTTCCTGCAATCGGAGATTGACGATTGGTTGAAAAACAAATCGCACAAGACCCAAGCTGACTTAATGGAAGAAGCCAGACGATTTGTCGAATCTAAAAAGATTATCAGATGATGGGAACGACAGATTATTGCTTTTCGTTCTTTCGCAAGCCCATTCAAAACATCGAACCGATAAGGGCGGTAGGCATTGTGGATGTGTATCGCTATGTCATCGGGCATTATGCGCAACCACAAACCGAGTCTCTGCGTTCGATGCGATCTTCTCCCGAATCCAAAAGATACAAAGCCACTCATTTCGACTATTGTACTTTTTCAGGATTATTCCGCAAACGGAATGAGAAGGAACTGATTATGCACTCAGGATTGATGTGTTTGGATTTCGACCATGTGGAGAATATCGTGGAGTTAAAACAGCAATTACTCAATCATGAGTATTTCGATACGGAACTGTTATTTGTCAGTCCATCCGGTAATGGATTGAAGTGGATAATACCTGTTGACTTGAAAGGATGGGAACATTCCCGGTACTTCAAGGCTGTCGCCAACTGTATCAAAGCGACAGGTTTGCCATTAGTGGATATGTCCGGCAGTGATGTGGCTCGTTCATGTTTTTTACCCCACGACCCACAAGCATATATTAACCCTAAATACAAAGATGATGTCGAAGAAAATATTTTCCGCCCAAGATTGGGAGAATGCCCCTTCTGAAATACTGCAAACACATACGCCTGATATTGCTCCTATATATAATAAGGTTAAAGACGATGTTGAAAGTGTTGTTCGGGAGATAGAACAACGTGGCATTGATATAGCACCCAACTATAAAGATTGGGTGGAATTGGGCTTTGCACTTGTTGATGGATTGGGAGAGAACGAGTATTATCATCGCATCAGCAGGTTTTACCCTACCTATCAAAGGGAAGGAACAGACAAACAATATACGCATTGTCTGCAATCCAAAGGGCAAGGTATTACTATCCGTTCTTTCTTCCATTTGGCAAATCAAGCCGGAATCTCATTGGCTCCATCCAACAAAGAACATTTATCCATTTTGCCAAATATCCAAAATGGCAAAACGGGTAAATGGATAAAATCAGAAGAAGAACTTCCTGCATTTCCTGAATGTGTGTTTGAGCATCTTCCTCCTTTTCTAAATGAGATTGTCAACAATTCCATCTCGGTGGATGACCGTGATACGATATTGATTGGAACTATTGTGTGTTTGTCGGTATGCTTTCATAATGTTTGCGGTGTGTACGATGAGCGCATTGTTTATCCGAATCTTTATCTGTTCGTCGTGGCAGATGCAGGTATGGGAAAAGGGGCATTAACCCTATGCAGAGAACTGGTAGTACCCATTAACCGCAATTTGCATGAACTTTCAAAGCGATTGGAACAGGAATATAAAGAAGCGATGAATGCTTATATCAAAGGTAAGAAAGATAGTGGAATGACTATGCCAGCCGAGCCGCCCATGCGTATGCTTGTCATTCCTGCCAATAGCAGCGCAAGCTCTTTCTTGAAGATACTGGGAGATAATGACGGAATCGGACTGTTGTTTGAATCGGAGGGCGACACGTTAAGCCAAACATTGAAGTCGGACTATGGTAATTATTCCGATGTGTTGCGAAAGGCATTTCATCATGAGTTGGTAAGTTTGAACCGTCGCAAGGATAGGGAGTATTGTGAAGTAGCTAATCCAAGAGTGTCAGTAGCTTTGGCTGGAACTCCCGAACAAGTAAGAAGATTGATACCTGATGCGGAAAACGGATTGATGAGTCGCTTTTGTTTCTATATCATTCGCTTCAAGCGAGGTATAAGAAATGTGTTTGCCACAAGCGACATTTCCCAATCCAAAAATGCCAAGTTCAAACTATTGGGAGATAAATTCTGCCATCTGCATGAGGAATTTGTACGACAGGGAAATTATTCATTCTCCCTTCCCTCCGATTTACAGGAACACTTTATAGAATACCTCAGTCGTGTGAATGAAGAGTGTTGTGACGAAGTGGATAACAAGATGCAAGGAGTAGTCAGACGGATGGGACTGATTGCTTATCGTATAATGATGGTGCTGACAGCTGTCCGGCATTTGGAGAATGTACATCGCAATTCTTCCTCACATGACAAGACAGAGCAACTGGTCTGCCATGAGTATGACTATTCTACAGCCATGAATATTTGCGAAACCTTACTTTATCATGCCGTATTCATTTATCAGAATTTGTCAGGAAATCAGTCCAAACGATTCAATTCCGCTTCGCAAGAAACTGGCGTTTATGCACGAAGGAATACCCTTTATAATATGTTACCCGATACTTTCACGAAGAAGGATTATGATGTACAGGTTTCATCTTTGGGTGAAAATGGAAGTACTGCAAACAAGTGGATAGAAGCCTTTATCAAAGATGGTAAGCTATGCCGAATAGAGCAGGGGAAATATAGGAAGATTTTTTGAGTGGCAAGTTTGTGTTTTAGTGCCACTAAAACCTATGCGGCAAGCGGATAAACTGCCACTCTCAAAAAATCAATTCATGAACATTGAAAGTTAAGATAAATATGAAGGAGAAGAAACTTGGTGGTCGCCCTAAGTTGGCGAACTATCAGAAACGTACCAAATGTTTTCGGGTAATGTTTACCGAGAACGACTACATTTATATCCAATCCAAAGCGGAACAAGCAGGATTGTCTGTCAATGAATTTTGCCATCAGGCGGCAATGGATTGTCAGGTCTGTCAGCGCATCAGTCCGGAAATGGCATCGGCAATTCGCGACCTTTCCAGCATCGCCAACAATGTCAATCAGATTGCCCATCAGATGCACACTTATGGTTTGGAAGCAGTCAAACAACAATGCTTTTCAATCATATCAGAAGTCAGTAGAATTATCAACCAAGTAAAGAACAATAGCCATGATAGCAAAGATTAAAACAAGAGCAGATTTTGGAGGAATAGTGAATTACGCCAATGACCAAAAGAACAAGAAGAAGTGTGCCACACTTTTAGCACACGAAGGTGTCTGTGCCATCAGCAATAAAACCATAGCCGATTCTTTTCAGATACAAGCGTCCATGCGTCCGAAAGTAAAAAGTCCGGTGAAGCACGTATCACTTGCTTTCTCTTCGCAAGACATTAGCCGTTTTCCCGATAACGAAGAAGGAGATGCGCTTATGGTTGAGATTGCCAAGAAATGGATGGAGCAAATGGGGATTCGTAATACGCAATATATCATAGCCCGACATCACGACACGAAACATCCTCATTGTCATTTGGTGTTCAATCGGATAGACAATGATGGCAATCTTATCTCTGACAGCAATGAAAGAATACGTAATACTAAAGTATGCCGGACTTTGACGAAAGAATATGGATTGTACTTTGCTCCTAAAAATAGCAAAGCCAGAAACAAGAGTCGTTTGCGCCCTTATCAATTACGGAAGTATAATCTACGTTCTGCAACTCTTGATGCACTGGCTGTATCTTGTTCATGGAATGATTTTCTTGGCATTCTCAAAGGTCAGGGTATAGATATGCGCTTTAATCGTACAGATAACTCTGATAAAATTCGTGGCATATCATTCTGTCAAAATGAGTATAGTATAGCCGGTTCTAAACTTGACCGTGATTTGAGCTTTAACAACCTTTGCGTTACGTTGGGCAATGTGGCATCGGAACTGATTATTCAACCTCATCAAGCCATAACCTCCGGTGGAGGAACAAGTAATGAACAAGGATGGCGAGACGACAAAGATAACCAAAGAAACGAACCTTTTTATAAACCCTCAAAACGTAGAAGATAATGAAAGAAGATGTAGTAGCTGCAAATCTTGCAAATTTGCGCCAAAGTATCAACGAGCTAAAAGAATGTATTGAAAAACAGAATACTACAGTTCCCAAACTAGATCAATCTGTAAAAGTGGACTTTGACGAAAAGACCATTTATAATGGAGTCGCCAAAAGTTTCTGTACTTGCTGGAACGAAGCCTTGTCTGTGGTAAAGCAACATGTCTGGAAACAACAATCGGACACATTGCCGTTTTCGCTATGGTTCCCGAAACTCATTGAATTATTCAAGCAGAAGTCTAAATTTCTTAAATATCTTTATCGGCACGTTTGCGATTATAATCTCAATCGCATGAATATCGAAGCAAATACCGAAAGCATATTAAAACGGCAGGATGAGATATTTGCCAAAATCAATGAATTGAAAAGTCCTGTAACCATTATTCCACCTAATATCAATGGGATGTTTATACGGGGGCATCATATAAAACTTCGATATGTTGTGATCTTTATTGTCATCATTGTTACGTGGGCTGTTACTGCGTCGGTTAGTAGCGTGAAGCATAGAGAAGAAGCCTTTGCGTATTATTCGATGTATCGGGCAGTGAAGGAACAGTGTGAAAAGCAATGGGTAGTAAAATAAATTGAATGACTTAGTTTGTATTTGGTAGGTGATATTGTTCCCACCTACTAAATACAATAAATGTCTTTATGGATACAATTTTACTTTTTTAACTGTTGTATAGTATTGCCTACCTAATACAAAAATCCATTATCTAATTGTTGCAACAATTAGGAACTTTAGCAAAAATAGCTATAGGAAAGTTCATAAAACGAGCCTTCACATCTTCTGGAAATTGTTGAATTACGAACTGAGCTACATCCAACTTGTCTAACAGTAAAAAAGCCCCTGCTTTTACCATATCAGAATCGTTTTGAGACAGTTGAAGCAATAAGTTAACTTCGTCTTCGGTAAATGTTCGCTGTCGTTTAATTATTTGCAAAATATTTAATTGATGTATTGCTATCATTGAGTTATCACGTTCATTTTCCAAAAGCCATTCCGCTAACGATTGGGCAACTCCGATTATAAACTTACTCTTCTCTAATTTGCCTGACAATTTTAATTCATCATAAGCCTTTAGTATGTGGAGTAAATCCAAGTTTGCCTGTATAAGTACACGAGAATCTTTTATATAGCACTCATTGTATGCTTCTACAATTCTATCATACGGAATGTTATCAAAGAGTACATATCCATTTTGTTCTAAGAACGAGAATATCGGTACTCGAAACGGGGTAACATCATTATTCTGTATTACTTCGATAGATGATGTAAAAGCATTGTCTAAATAAAACTTTCCTCTATTGTCACTTTGGCATACTAAAAGCACATTTATATTTGCAATGCTTATCTTAAATATACCTTGTGGGTTTGTAAGTCCAATAGCCTTGTTCTCGATAAAAGCTTTATACAATTGGTGCATAGAAAAATCGTCCTTTTCCGTAAACACCTTATAATTTATCGGAGTCGTTATGTTTAAAGCATTAGGCACTGACATACAAGCGGACACTAAAGATAAAATCAATTGTAGATTATAATTAAAAGTTATAATGAGTAGTTATTAAAAAAATGTATTAAGAGGTTGTTTCAAAACGTTGGCACAACCTCATTCTTTAAAGGGATGTTACACCGTGTAGAAAGACACTATGAAAATCATTCGCAATACCCTCTTTTTTTTTGCTGGTGGTAAGTCATAATAGACGTGATAATTCTATCGAATTGAGCTGCATTAAATTGCTACCTATTGGAGAATCATCTAGATTAATAAATTAAAACTTATTAAAAATACGAGTTGCATTTATAGAGTATTTGGTGGATCAGAAAAAAGAATGTATATTTGCGCAAATTAAAATATGGGCATAATACAAAAATTTCATACTAAATGATGAAAACAAAGGCGCAAAGCAATCTTGTTTCAGCACAAAATTTAATCTCATGCAAACAATACACTGATAGTGTACATTGCTCTTACTATGCCGTTTTTCAATATATGAAATACATGCTTGCACACACAGATCGTCGTCCTATAACACTCGAAGATCAGAATGCGACAGAAGGGGAATCATCGCATGAAAACATTCTCCTCAAAGTTAAGGAACGGATGCAAACTGGTTATAGAAACGAGCGCAACTTTACTGAAGCAGTACGCCTCCTCAAAAGAGAACGCATAGAAGCAGACTACAGCGGAAGAATATTTACAGATGTAGAAAGCATAGACTGTAAAGCACAGGCTGAAAGTCTGATAGCGAAACTAAAAACATATTTCGGAAACCTATGAATAGAGATAATATAAAAAATAAGTTACATACTTGGTTCTCTCGGATGATCATGAAGTATAGTTGGCTTCGAATAAAATTCGAATATAAAGAAGATCGTGGAGTATTTTTAGTGTCATTTTCTCCCGTGAGCCAAATTGAACTTTCCGAAGAGTTTAACCGTGAAGCAATGCAGTTTGCAGACGAGATGAACGCTACTTATGGTAACGAAGCACCTCTATTCACCGATGAAGAAGCACTCTTTAAGCTATCAGATAATGCGGAGGTTGTAGGTGTATGCACATCATTTGTAACCGTTAGTAACCCTTTACCTTCATCTACAGTTATTTCTGTACAACCACGGCGTGCTGTCTGCTCTTGGACTTCATCTACAGCTCGGACAACGGCTGAAACAGGTAGGAACTTCCGTCAAACACAGCTTGAGGTATCATTTGCCTATGCGGCATAATATAGTTTTATGAACAGACAGATTCCATTTCGCATTGTAGGTCTTTATGTTGAGTCGTTTAATCTGACAGACATTTGTCTTAAAGAAGATATTCCCGTAGAGGTACGCACTAATTACGAGTTTGGTGTAATACCTGAGGATCATATGGTTATGGCGCGTCTAACATATGCTTATCTTCAAGAAGAGGCAGAGCTTCTTCAAATTACCCTTGTAAGCACTTTTGATGTTAAACCAAAAGAGTTTCAAACCATGTTACAGGGCAACACATTTACCATCGAACCATTCTTTTCTCAATACCTTTCCACTATCAATGTAGGAGCAGCGCGAGGGGAGATACATGCCCGATGCGAACAAGCAGGTTCTAAGCTTGCTAGCATCATTCTTCCACCTATTAATTTAATTGATGCACTCCCCAAACCAATTATCATTGAACTGAAATGACAATTGAATAGGGAGTATAATATTGGTACTAGGTAAATGTAAAAGCATAAATTAATCAAAAAAGTTTTATATTTCGCCAATATAATATTAGGTATAACATCAATTAGGTGTGATTTTTATTTATAATTATTTGCATAATTCTATTTATTTTTCTATATTGCGGTATGATATAAAAACGCTGCATTATGGCAACAATAAACAGCTTTTTGGAGTTTATGCAGGTTTTTCCAAATGAAGACTCTTGCATACAATATCTTGAGAAGAAGAGATGGAAAGACAGAATCATATCCCCTTTCGACTCTACTTCTACGGTTTATAAATGTAAAGGCCATAAATATCGCTGTAAAAACACAGGGAAGTATTTTACTGTAAAAACCAACACTATCTTTGCCAAATCAAAAATTCCTTTGATTAAGTGGCTGTATCTTATTTTCATCTATACTAAACATAAAAGAAGCCTTTCCTCTCATCAAGCTGCTAGAGATTTAGGTGTGACACAGAAAACGGCATGGTACATGATGAATAAGCTAAGGGAATTGACCAAAAGACAAAACGAATCTTCCCCAGAAGATTTTGCAGCAGTAATATGGGGATGCGAAATAGATGAATCTTATATTGGTGGAAAGAACAAAAACAGACATAAGAATAAGAAAGTAGAAAAATGTCAAGGAAGGAGCTATAAAGATAAGGTTCCAGTATTTGGTATTCTTCAAAGAAACGGCAAATTAATAGCTAAGGTAGTAGAAAGGACAGATATGGAACATCTTCTTCCGATTATTAAGAAATACATAAAGAAAGGGAGTGTTATATATACTGACGGATTAGAATACTCAGGGATAACAGATGATTACATAATACGTTCAGTCAACCATTCCGCAAGACTATATGGATATTTTGAATTTGATGAAACGGATGCCATGATAATGGTATGCAATAATGGTATTGAAAATGCCTGGTCCCACTTGAAGAGAACAATTTTCGGAACATACTATCATGTAAGCAGAAAATATATGCAGAAGTATGTCGATGAATATGTTTTTCGATTTAATACTAGAAAACTTAGAGATTCTGATAGATTTCATTTATATTTGCAATATATATATGCTGCATAGGAGAATATGGATAATAAAGAGGAAAAACCAAAAACAGAAAAGAAAGGTAAATATGTTGTGAAAGATGGAGAAGGAAACATAATTTCACAAAATATGCCTAAGGAATTTGAGGATATGATTGATCTTATTTTTCAAGAAGCAAAGGAAAAGAGCAAAAAAGCAAGAAAAAATGGTCTATAACATTGCATATTAATTACAAATGATATTAAGAGATGTCGCAACATCTCTTTTTTTCTACTATCCCATCTAAATAGTTAACATTATGTAAAAATAACTTCGATTTAATTCGCTTCTTTAAATAATATATATTTTTGTAATCAAATTATATAAATATATTATTTATGAAGAAAATTACATTATTGGTTATTATGATTGTTACTGCATTTACACTAAATGCGCAATCATTAGTAAAATATCACGGTGAAGTTAATGCTGGGTATTCTGTTGGTATAGGTACATTTGCTACTAATCGCGTAAATATACACACGATACAAGGTGTTGACATTAGTAAATATTTCTCTACAGGTGTAGGAGTAGGATTGGATTATTATCACGAACTTTACGAGAAGGGTAAAGGTGAACTTGTATTGCCTCTGTTTTTGAATATGAAGGGATATTTACCAGCTACTGAAACGGTCAGCCCTTTCTTTTCTTTAGATTTAGGTGTTGGGATAGGATTAACAAAAGGAGTAGATGGAATGGCTGGGTTTATCTGTACGCCTTCCGTTGGAGTTAAATTAAGCCATTGTACACTACAAGTAGGTTATAATATGCAACGAAATTCAGAATATGGATTTGGATATACAATGGGAAGTATTCAAATGAAATTAGGTTACATATTTTAAAATAAGGAACAATGAAGAAAACATTATTTTTACTGATCACTATCTTAATGATATCATTTATTGGATGTTCCGATGATGATGATAGTGAATACAGAGATGCTATTATTGGCACATGGGAACTGACCCAAATAGAATTTGGCGGAGGATGGACATCTATACCAAGACGGACTTATGCTACATTTAATTCTGATGGCACTTATAATGGAAGAGGGTATTTCGGAAACGGATCTGGTACTTACAAAATTTCTGGGAATACTATCATTTGCTATATTGAAGGTGAAGAGTATGTACGGTATGATATTATCGAACTTAATTCAAATTCATGTACACTAAATATGAAAATTGGCAGTGAAGAATTTAAGATTAAATGTATAAAGCATTAATGAAATATACTCGGTTCTCTAAAGTTATGAGAACCGAGTATTTACAATTTATAACTAAATATTTAATGTAGTATGGCATTTTATTTTTATCTTAGCACCAAAATAATTATGGTATTTATAACCAAAAGTTATCAAGATTTATTTGGTGTAAGATCGTATATTAATGCCAAGCATTAAGGACTGCTTGATGAATACTGAGATTTGATAACTGCTTATTTATCGTTGATAAAAGAACATTTTTATTAGACGCATTAATTGTTATTTCTGTATCTCCAAACTTTATACTTCCATATTCTATAAGTAGCTTATAAACTTCATAAGCTTTTATCTGTTCATCTGTAGTATCAGCAAGTATTTCTAATGTACTTATACGTTTGGTCGATGGTGGTTTCTGTTCGGATTTAAGAAGGAATAAGTTTTCTAGTTTATAAGATACGCTCTCCTTTGTATAGGTTAAAACATAATTTGAGGCAACAATATCATTCCTGATATAAACACTTTCTTCTTTTTTGATGGTCAACTCAGGCATGAATATATTCATCAGACCATTTCCTATAGGTATTTCAACATCTTCCTTTGTTTTTAGATACAGGAAGGATTTAAATCCTCCAAGAAAGTCTTTCAGTAGATTATTTTTCTTCCCTTGAAAAGTAAATCCCCATTGGTAATCATGGACATTTTTGACATCTTCAATGCTAAACGGATTTTTTGAAGCAAAACTTTTCTGTTTGATACAATCTGATAAAAAAGCTTTTAATTCGGCCTCAGTCCAAGATTTATCCATGCTTAGTGGCTCAAATGGCATACTTCTGGTCTTTTGCTGTTTGTTTATAGTAGCAAGCAGTCCTCGTATCTCAATAGGAGCCATCTTCTTGTAGAATATCTTGTTATCGCCATTGGGCATAACTTCTACAACAAAGAACACAAATCCTTCGTTCTTTGCGTTTCTTAAAAATATGGTCTCGATAGGAAATGTCTCTTTGGTCTTGAATTTTGAAACCTCTTTTCCTTTTACCTGAATCCGAAGACTTCCTATATAATTTTTCCTAATATCTTTTTTAGTTTCATATAGGTTGAGTTCTCCATCCCAATCAGGAGTTTTATCATTCTCCTGAATTTGGGGCGAGATTAAGTTACAAGTGTTGAAATAACGTTTTACTGCACCTGTAGCCAGTTCTTCTATGTCTTTTTTACTCAGCATAAATCTTCAATCAGTTATCGAATCCAAATTTATTCCATGCCTCCAGTACGAGACGTTTGGTACGGTATTCGCCTAATTCACGGATTTCACGGTCTTTTAGTACACGGAATGTTTCGTTGATGCAGCCCTTTCCACATACATCTTCGGGGTCGAGGATGTAGCGAAGGTCTTCTGTGCTTAGTCCGTAAAGGTGGGCATAGATAGCATCCAATTCAGCCTGCCATACGGTACGCTGTTCTTCATTCCATATTACAGGTTCATCCGGCAGGTCATAATCCGCAGGACATTCTTCACGAAGTTCTTCCATCCAGCCATCAAGGTCGTGATTGAACCAACAGAGACGGGCGACTCTCTCTACGATTTCTTGCTCATAACCTGATTCGTGAATTTGTTCAGGCGTAAGGAATGGCAACTGTTTAAGCATGAATAAATTCAAATGTGATCCTCCGGCCTTTTGTCTTGTAATAAAGTCAAATACAAAGGAAGACATCATTGATACCAATTCACAACTGGGCATAATGCTTGCTACGCAAGTCCGCTCATTTGTTGCGTTTGTTACATCACGGAATGCGATATAGAAGTTGTGATTCCAACTCCAAATTATATTACCGCCAGAATCTGTTTTAACCAGTTTTGCTTGAACATCCTCCTCTTTTACCCAATACCAAGGACGTAAAAACGAGTTAGGGTTCTTTAAGGTTTCAATGGGTGTTGCAGGAATGGAATTTGGACGCTGCACATTTTCTAACGGAAACTCACCGTAATGATGATTATAGAACCATATCATTTTCCCTTCATATAAGGGTACATATAGTTCTTGGTTAAATTTAAAATCGTTTCCAATTTCCTGTGCGCCCATTTCAATCAATTGCTGTCTTGTCTTGAATTGGGAAGAGGCCGTAGCCATATTGAAAAGCGTTGCCAAACGAATATCCCAAGGATTTTCACCTGTTTCTTCATTTACAAGAATAGGTGCCATATTGTATAATTTCTTTGTAAGTGCGGCATCTCTACTAGTTCTAAAGACAGGACATGTTTTTGTATTTGGATTCAGTTTTGTAAAGTCTGCTGTCTCTAGTTTATAGATCCTATTGGGATCAAGTAAATGGTCCAAACGAGTTAAGTAAAATCCACCAGACACCTCACGTGGTTTATCCTGTCGTTTTCCAGCAGTAAGAAGGCAAAATTTATACATTCGATGAATATTAAATAAACCTTCTTTGTTTTCAAAATCATATAGAGATATAAGCCGATTCTCTGTCACAAGTTTCTCAAAGAAGTACTTTGTGGAGTCCCCAAAAGCTATTGAAGTCGGTATAACCAATCCCCACGCTTTCTGGGAGAAATCCAAGCATATTTCAGCAAACAGAGAAGACATTTCAATTTTACCACGATTGGTTAAATTGAAACGGCCGGAATATTTTACATAACGTGACTGGCTGGCAATAGATTCTCTTACTACATAGTATTCGTTGAACAACTTGAAATTGCTTGTTTCAAGTTTGGCTATTAGCTTATCTCGCGCCGCTTGATTTGCGGCACTCACAATAGTATTGTCTTTTCCGACGAACCATTTTCCATCCTCCATTTGCAACTTATCCCAAGGTGGATTGCCACACATTACATCAAATCCACCACCATCGGCAAAGACTTCAGGAAATTCCACGCACCAGTGGAAAAAGTGGTTGGCACGTGCCACCTCATCCACTTCACGTTTAAATGAATCGGAAAGCACTTGTAATCCGTCCATTTCTTCGGCAGTGTAATCAAGGTATTTTATTTCTTGTAGCGCATTAAAGACAGTTCGGGTGTATGGTATATCAAACGAAGTGAATGTATTTGCTTCTTCGTCAAATTCTGATTTAAAGTCCTCTTTCTTGAACTGCTTGAAGAAACTATAGGTGTAAATATCACAAGCACGACGCAGACATTCCACACGTGGCGACTGCATGAGTTCTTCCCACTTCGACTGTTTGGTCAGTTCTTGCAGGAGGGAGTCTTCGGGCAAGGCGTTAATCTCCTTTACCTTTCCGGCAAGACCCACCTGTTCGCCATCAATGCTCTGTATGGCAATATCACCGCTAAACAATGTTACAGCATATCCAGCAGACTTACCAGCTTGAACCAAAGCAACATCTTTGAGAGCCGCTTTGTTCAAATCAATAATTTTTTTCTTTGTTTCCTTGTCTTCTGCAGAAAAAGCCTCCTTAGGAACTCCGTCAAGCAGAGAGTCAAGATTGGTGACACCCACAACAGAGTTTCCGCAACGCACATGATGGTCAAGGAATGACAGAGGTTTACCGGCACAATAGCCCTCAATCCAGAGTACTACTTTGCAAAGTTCTACCGCATCGGGATTGTAATCGACGGCATAGATACACTTTTGAATGACCTCACGGAGTGCTTCACGGTAGTCCTGCGAAGCCGGATTGTCTTCACCTGTGCGCAACGTACAGATATACCATGCCAATGTGCGAGCCATGGCCAAGATAATGTGACCGGAGCCACTGGCAGCATCACACACTTTCATAGAGAGCAGGGAACGTACTTTTTCCTCCGTTGTCTGGCATTGGGCGATTCGCTCTCTGATAACCGGCTCCAATGTGGTGCGAATCAGATTTTGTACAAGGTCTGGGCGAGTATAATAAGAGCTGGATGACTTTCTATCCAGACCTGCACCAAACGTAAAGCCCCAATCTATGACAGAAGTACCCTGCGTGATGACGGCACGCATTTCGAGAATGCCTTCATATACAGAACCAAACTCCTCCACATCAAGAGAAGAATAGTTTATTTTCACTCGGTTCTGTTTTTCGTCCTTAAACTCGTTCAGACAGGCGAAGGCTTCGAGGAGTTCCTTGTTGGTAATCTGACAGTACCGTAAGTAGTGGAGCGTATCCTTGTCGAACAAAATGCCGCCAAGCGGCTTGATGCAAAGGGGCGCACCGAAAGTACCCTCCTCAAACAGGCGAAACGAGTCCATCAGTCCTTCCCACAGGTCATGGTATCTGCTGCTACGCAAGTGGGGTAACTCTGACAATCCACGCAGGCGTGAGACTGCATAGAACTTCTTGTATATGTCCAGACAACGCACTTTCCGGTCGTAGTCGGCATCTTTATCAGGGACACCAATTTGGTACACCAAGTTTCTGTCTTCTATGATGAAGAGGAACAACACGCGATAGATGAAGTGTATCAGTTCCTTGTTGAGTATTTGGGAGTTGGCCTCACCATTCATCACAGCCTGCCGAAAGGCTTCATTGCCACCGCCCTTGCCGCAAACAACGGCACGGCCCAATATCTCCATCGCTTTCTGGACGGCATCACTCAACCCGGCACGAATGCGGTTGCCGCTCTCAATGGAACGGTTGAACCATTGCTCCATAATGCACGCATCGTCGCCGCCATGGATGAATCGTGAAGTGTGCATTAGGTGGAATAGCAGGCAGAACTCGGCATAGTGGTCTTCTTCGATCATACGCCGCAGGTCAAATTCGATATAGGTCAGTTTGACAAGCTGTCCGGTGTTGCGAATCAGGCGAAGTACCTGCCCGTTGGTGACAATGCCATAGATGTGTTCAGTGCTGTTGAGATAGTCGAGCATGGTGGCATGGGGCGATTTCTGACGATGCTCACCTTTTACACGTTGGTCAAGCGTACACTTATCCATCGTATCGAGTTCGATGTCACCGGTTTTGTCGCCAACGATGATGACGGGCATCTGCCCAAGTTCCGGACAGATGTAGGGAATGTCAAACTTGCGATCGTTGGCCTCTATCTGAGTAGGCTGATAATCCAGTTGGTAGTCCAAACTGGAGAAAAACCGTTCCATCAGACGGCGTACGGACTTTGTGCCGTATGGGTCGCGAAGCGTGTTGCGCTCGGCGAAAAGTTTCCAGTCATTGCGTAGACTGCTCCAGGCATTGTCAATTTTGGCCGTGAGTGAAACATCTATATTGAAATCCTGCTCACGATTTCCCTGCATGGATGAGTCGGTTTCTATCTCATGCAAGATGTCATCGGAAAGGAGATGGCCATATATATGTATTGATGTATAATCCATGTGAATTTATTTATAATTGAGGAACTTTTGGCATATAGACAAATGCTGCGATAACATCCATCGGAAGTACCGGTCTCACCACCTGATACTCAGCTTCTGAAAGATAGGTTCGATATTGCGCAAACGAGCGAACGAGATTGTTGGCGCGTTCGGTAGCGATGTCATCGGTATGCCGGCGCAGTGTTGTCTCGTCAGCTACCCATTCCAAACGTCGCTTGAAAGTGTTGCGCTGGGTCACGAGGTCGATATCCCCCGTGGCCTGTGACTCCAAGAACAGACTGCGACACTCTTCTTCCGGCAGGAAATCGTGATTCTCTACTTTTCCTTTATAACCCAGGAATATCATTTCTTCGCCCACGAGTTGGCGGTCGCTATGTTTCGCTTCACTAATTACGGAACGGACACGCATCAAGAGCACCGTTGTTACCGTCTGTACCTTGTCGGTCTGAATCACCATGCCACGGCATGCTCCAAGATCGCCACCGTTGATGGTATCATTGACTACTGCTCGTGAGAGATCTTCCACAAAAACATGATTACGACCAATATACATATAGTTCTTGGGGGTAGGTGATGTGAATGAAATACGTACCATTCCTTTCTTGTCAGATGCTCGTAAGAAATAAGGTTTTAGATTTTCTTCAAGTTCGACAAACTGGAATGAATAACAAAGAGGCATATTATCCGTTTTTACATTCACACCGGCATGGCGAAGTTCACCAATTACAAAGTCTCTCGTATCATAGATGTCACCTATAACCTTCTTGGCTTCATTCAGACTTTCCACCAAACGGGTCGGATCCATCGCTTTTGTATTATGGGCAAAGTAGGTATGGGATTTCTTCTCAATTTCTACCGCACGTTGAATACGCTTGTCGTGCTCCTCGGTTGTTTCCTTGAACTCATCCATGTCAAATAGTGTAGGCTGATGGATGAGATTCTTTTTGGTATCAAGTACGATAATCTCTTCCATAATGCTTTCCATCAGTGAGGAATCATTGTCTGCAATGGGGATATAGATGCCCAAAGACTTGCGAATCTGGTTCTGCTTGCGATAAAGCACCTTCATGATAATCTTGTCCACCGGATTGGTATCTTCATCAAAAAGGGTGAAGATAGCCACCTCTTTTTCAGTTTGGCCAAAACGGTCGATACGACCGTTACGCTGCTCCATGCGGTTGGGATTCCACGGTAGGTCATAATGAATGATGCTGTTAAATCCCGTTTGAAGATTGACTCCTTCTGATAGACAATCGGTACATACAAGGACATGACGAGGTGACCTTGACAGTTCGTCAATTTTCATCTTCCGGTCTTCATCCGTAAGCCGGCTGGTAACGACTTCTATGGCCACGTCCTTGTATCTCTTATCAGAGGACAAATATTTGGTTATATAATCTTTACAATATTCAGCTGTCTGGATATATTGGCAGAAAACAATAGGGTTATAATTTGAGTTTAATGCAAATTCCACATTCTTTGCCAACTCGCTTATTTTGTTGTCTTGCTTATTTTCCTTGATTTCACGAAGCCGTGTAATAAAAGAACGGAACTTGGTCTTTTCGCTGTTGGAGGATTTTTCGTATGATTCCGGGAGTACATCGTCACCAAGAAGCCCGTCTTTCAGCGCATCATTGAACTTGTATGTCTTTTCCTCATCTTCCGCAACATCTTCAGAGTCATTGGAACGCTTGGCAATCTTGTTCTGTAACATACTAATGCCGGCTTCAGGACTTGACATGACACCTCGGATGAGTGCCAACAAATCCCAATAGATATAGCGTTGTTTCACCTTGCCCAAGGTACGGGCTATCTTTACTCCCTCACGCACATAGTCTATAATATCCATCAAAAGTGCATGGTATTGTTCGCTAAGTGCATAAGTGGCATCAAACTGCACACGAGATGGAAAGATTATATCGTCACCTACATAAGGTTTTACGTCTGCTCGACGACGCTGAATGAAATAATGGGACAGTTCCTCACGCTGCTTTGCATTCTCTAAAGTGAAATTCCTGAATTCCGGCTTTAATAAACCGATGACAGACTGAAACTCTTCGCTGTTTCCACTATGAGGTGTAGCCGTCAAAAGCACAATGTGGCGTTCCGTATTTGCCAAATCCGAAAGCAGGGAATGGCGTAATTGTTGCCCTTTGTTCGCACCCTTGGGTTTGGCACATGTATGGGCTTCATCCACAATGATGAACTCGGGACAATGTTGCAAGAACATGGGCTTACGGTCGGAAGACTTGATGTAGTCAATAGAGATAATCTGGAATGGAATATCACGGAACACACTTTGATTGGCACGCATATTCTTTTCCAAACGACTGATTGTGCTGGAACGGATGATTTCGGCTTCCAGACCGAATTTATCCCGTATCTCATTTTGCCACTGTTCACAAAGATGTGGCAAGCAGATGACTGCGAAGCGCTGTATCTCTCTGCGGTCAAGCAATTCTTTGGTTATTAGTAATGACTCCAAAGTCTTGCCAATACCAACGTCATCAGAGATAAGCAGTCGTATCAGTTTATGTTTGAGGGCAAGAATCAGCGGCACCATTTGGTAGGGACGAGGTTCAAAAGAAAGTTTTCCCAAACATTGGAAAGGCCCCGCCACGTCACGAAACGAGAGCCTGCACGCATTGTAAAGAATACGTGCGGCCTCAGGATAGCTGTTTACACCCACATCTTCCGGTGATGGCTTGCGGAAATTGTATGAGCTTACCGTAGAATCAAGTTTATCGCCATACAGAGGTTTATATAAACCAATGGTCTCGGCATCAGTACCTCCAAGAGGCTTGATGACAAGCAGGTCTTTATCTGATGATTGCTGAACCACCCAGGGACGTGAGCGAAATTCAACGAGTGTTCCTGTCTTATAATCCATGTCTATTAACTTATGGGTGTAAATATATCAGAATGTGCGGCCACAAAATCTGCCAAAGGTGTAGCATAGTGCCATGCTATCACTATATAGCCGGCATCTTCAAGCACTTCACGCTTGTTCCTGTCATCTTCCTGTACTTCCGGCAAATCGTGAGGCGTACCATCACAGAAGATGACAATTCTGTCACCATACATGAAATCTGGCTGCACATAATATTGCTCCGGGAACATGGGCTGTGCCTTGTCTGGTAGGCGGAGTTTATGCTCATAAAGGTATTTCAGAAACTCGTACTCCGTACTACTATTGTGGTCACGGGCAGCTTCAAGATTTTCGTATTGTTTATCGTAACTTTGGTGCTGACCGGCAGAACGTACCTCTATATCAGCGTTCATCATGATGCAGAGCGTATTGTAGATTTTACGCACATCGATAAGTTGATGATACGGCTGGTTGTAATAGTTGAGTAGATTTGTATAGTCTGCCGGTATTAGTTTCTCACGCTCTTCATCAGAAAGCGGTGATGATTTTTTATAGCAAATTTCATAGGCTCGTTTTACAACTGCGTGATAAGAGGCAGGTTCAGCAACGAGGCGACTTAAAACGCCTAAAGAACCTTCTGCATTTTCATAGATGAGTACGTTGGGTATTTTCTCTTCGCCCATCACATCTGCACCTATCTCGCTGCCCTCAATTTGGAACACATCTTCTATGGCCTGCTTAAAGGCATAGAGAAATGTACGCACGGCTCCCTTGTCTCTGAGCGCAAGAGCTTCAAGCGGCTGAATATAGATGGCATTGGCCGTAGTTTCTGTAAACAACTTGACATACTTGATGTAACTGGGTTCCTCCGGATGTTCTTGTTGCTTTTGTGCATAAATTGTCATGCGCTCTGAACTAATCCAATCACCTGTTTTTGTGTCGAATGCAAATCCGTTTGCATTATTGTCATTCTTGGATTCAAGGATGTAAGTCAGGCGGCATGACGGGATATATCGTATATTGGCAAGGTGGGCACCATTGCCGGTCTTCAGTTCGCACATACTCATTGCATGTGTGTCATCAGATGAAAAGTAGGTCTTTAGTTGATAGAACTTTCGGCTACGTTCTTCTTCCTGACAAGTGATTTTTTCTGTTTCCTGTGCCACCATATCCTGTGATTGGATGCAGTAACCGGGGATCATTCTTGAAATACCATCGAGACTTTCACCCGTGATAATATCGGTATGGTGGGCTGCATTTTCCTGATTTTTGTAGATTACTCCTGTCTTGGGATTATAGAAGAATTTATTCGGAGTCGGGTCACCTGTGAGCATCATACGTGAGATACGGAATTTCCCTCCATTATTGTAGATGATATTCTGCGGACCGAACTCAGTCAATGCCAATGATTTGGCACGACTCAAGTACTCAACCTTGTCACTATTCTTATATTGTAAAAGAGCACGTTGAGGAAGTTTCGTGAAGTTATAACCGGGTAAAAAGCCTTCACTTGCAAAGTAACGGTATGGATAAAACTCATTTTCCTCTGCATTCTTACCTTGATTTTGACCAAGCAACATATCACGAAGTTCTATACCACGTTTTTCTTTTAGCAGAGCCTCCTTTTTCTCGTTGGAATTTTCTCCGTACACATTGTTCCGAAGAATAGTCTGCGCCTCTTCAATTTGTTGTTGCGCCAATTTATATAAGCTACGCCAACGATTCAATGCCTTATCGAAATCAGCCAGATAGTTGTTGAGTATGTTATTCATCCAACTATCCGTAAACCAATATGGCAATTCATTAGAAATTCTGTTTGACAGATATTGGTCTGCAATCACCTGCTTAAAGATCTGTTTAATCTCAGTTTTTCGTTCATCGGACAGTTGAAGATGGTGTACGACTTCCGGCTTTAAGGTAATTGCATTAGCATTACTATAATCAACAAGGTCTGCAATGCCATTAGACAACTGAGGAATAGGGCATATTGAAAGTATCGTAGAATGGAAATGTGTAGAGAACAACTCTTCGTTGACCAATTCCATACGCGGAGCCTTTACCTCACCACTTACCATTTTCTCTGGATGACGAAGATAGTAATTCTCATGGGAGTTACGGGGACGACAGTATGTGTAGATCAAAGCCGCCTGACCGCTACGTCCGGCACGTCCGGCACGCTGTGTATAGTTTGCTGGCGTAGGAGGCACATTGCGCATACCGACAATAGACAGGTCTTTGATGTCGATGCCTAACTCCATCGTAGGAGAGCAATAAAGCACTGGGAATTCACCGTTACGGAACTGTCGTTCACGCTCTTCACGCTCTGATTTAGATACCTGCCCGGTATGGTCTTTGGCTTCCAATTTCACGTTCGCCATAGGGATCTGTTTGTAAAACTCTTGAAAATACTTATTCGGAGTATATACAATTTCATCGCCTATTGTCCTAATTTTGGTGAGGTCGGTTCGAATATTCTTTTCATCGCCTTTCTCCCACAAAATGCAGGAATAGTACAGCTGATAAGCACCATCATTTTCTTGAATATAATTACCCAGCGCGGCAAATAATGTCTGCATATAAGCGACATATTCTTCGGCAGAGTTGATTGTCACAGCACTTCCGTTTGTATTTAGAAAATCACGAACAAAATAAGCAAGTTTAGAACGATAACCGGCTATCTCCTTACCGTATGACTTTCGCTTGTTTTGTGGCTTTACAAAACACAAAGCGTGAGCGGACGCAATTTTATCATTGTCGTCCAACGTCCAAGGACTTTTAAGATTTTCACGAACCTGTTTTTCTGTATCCCTTGCTGCTTCTTCTGTTCTTTCATCAGAATAGATACACAGTTTATGACGCATATAGTCCAAGATCTGAACAATGAAACGTTCTTTGTTCTCGTCGGATAAACCCTCTAATTGAGGTATGTCATATAAACGTTCACTGCCATTTTCACCCGTTATCTCATCATGAAGAAATTCGTAGTTGATTTTCAGCAATGCACAATCTTCCAAATTGGGCATGTTAACTTGCCAGTTTCCGGCCAAATCATCAAAGATAATAGTACTCAAATACCTCTCCATGACACTTTCCACTTTCTTTGCACGACCACCACTCCAGTTAGGATAACGGAAGTAGTCCTCGTGAGAAAGGTTAAGATGTTTGAATACCAATCGGGCAATTTTATCACTACCAACAGGAACTTTAAAATTTTTTACTGCATTCCATATTGCAGAACGGATTTTTCCAATGCGTATAAAGTCATTAAAGTGTCCGGCCTGGAGTGCAGCATCTTAACGAGCATCCACAAAGGTCATAACTTTCCTGTCGGCTGAATCGACTCCGGCATTATTCATTTTAATGATGTTCTCATAAGAAAGTACTGTGGTGGCCGTACTTCTACCTTCACTGCCAATCTTTGAAAGTTTTGACCATTCTTTACTGGAACCCGAGAAAATGGCCTTGGCCGTCGGATCATACTTCAGTGGACTTGGTATGTAGACACCCTCGATTGAATTTTCAAGCATATCTTCAGTTTCAGACAATTGCCCAAATACATTGAAATATATTTTCTTAGGGAATCGATTTGAGTATGTTTTCTTGAATTTACGATTTCCTTGTCTATCTAACTTATACCAATCTTCTGGTATGTCATCCGAATTGGGGTCAAGCAGGAGGTCGTCTATACATTCATTGTCGTGAGGCACAATAATATATCCATTATCAACGGATTGTTCCTGCTCTTCTTCGTCAGAATCATTTCGTTCATCGAAATTGCGAGGTGAAAGTGTCCCGTTACTAATTTTAACCGAATATAGTTCATGTCCGCTAAGACGGCTGAACATGATGGGATAATACATTACCTTGCTACTTTCATTTGACAACTCTTCACAATATAATTTTTCCTCTACAGTGATATATCTATCCCTTGGATTTCCTAAAGTAGCATAAACATTACCGGTTTGGGGAATAAACTGGTGAATTTTATAAGGCAAAAGATTGGTACCATGATTGACGTTTACTTCATTACACCAATTCAGAACACCTATGATATGGGAAAAACACTTTTCTTGCGATATAGTCCCGTCTATATCGTGGAATAATTTTTCTGCAATATTTTCAATAGAACATGGCGTTCCTCTGAAATATTTCCGTTCTTCAACGTCATAACGCAATGCTACGTTCTGCTCAATCCAGTTTGTCGTGGGAAAATCCTGAATCAAAGTGGCGTTCAGTTCAGATGGTATAGGCGCATTGATTGCCGCAACCAAATCAGATTTAGTGTAATGTGGATTTGTTAAGCCGGCCTTTAAGGTTTCGTCTACTACTTGACTTGAATCATATGTGCTACCAAAAATGCAAGAAGCCACATCTGCAACCTTTTGGCGTTGTTCTTTGTAAGAAAGTTTGTCATCTGCCACCATAGTCGCAGATGTACCAAAACACAGTACCTCACCTTTTGCTTGTGCTTTAATGCGACGAATCAAAAATGACACATCACTTCCTTGCATACCACGATAAGTGTGCAGTTCATCAAATACGAGATAATGCAAATTTTCAAGGAAACAATCTCTAAGATGTTTCTCGTCGCCTGCACGAGTCATCAATAACTCCAGCATCATATAGTTAGTCAATATGATGTTAGGAGGCGTTTGTTGCATCCGTTCACGAGCCTGCGAGTCTTCTTGTCCTGTATATTTTCCGAAAGTAAAGGGACATTTTTTTCCTGTTGTTTCTTCATATTGTTGCTGATAACGACCTAATTCTTCTGCCTGTGAGTTAATCAAAGCATTCATCGGGTACACAATGATGGCTATTGTCTTCTCAATGCAATCTTCTTGATGTTGTAAGACATAGTTAAAGATGGTAGCCATAAAAGTACGCGATTTGCCGGAACCCGTACCGGAGGTGACAATAAACTCTTTGTTTTGACATCCCAATTCGATTGCTTCTTGCTGATGTTTATAAAAAGGAGTCTTAAAAAATTGTTCCAAATCACTATGAATAGGAAGCCCCCTTTCTATCAATTGAGAAACGCCAATACCTTGGGCAAAGTTTGGATTGAATTGAATTAAAGCCTTAGGCCATAATTTCTCATCCTGAATCGCTTCACAGACCTTTTGCTTTATCCGTTCATCTTTTATAGAGACAAAACTTCCGATGTAGTTTTTATAACTACTCTTTAATTGGTTATATATGCTAATTATATTCATTCTGACTAATATTTAATTTATTGTATGTCATCTATTTACCTTATACCAGCAATGAACGGATACTTTTATAGGTTCATCGAGGGTGATAATAGTTTTGCGTAAGCTGTCTGTGCAGTATATGAGTTCTATCATATTCTCTTGAAGATAGAAGTTCCCAAAGATACTATCACATTGAACACAGCCGAATGAAGGATATGCTCCTCCAATCGTTTTGCTATATCTTGGTTTTATATCACCCATAATGAATGTTTCTGACGGATGTTCTTGTATATACCTCTTAAATCCCTTGATGATAGAGGGGTTGAATGTGAGGTCTTCATCTATCATTAAATTCTGTCCATCAATCACCACGCCTTTTTGTGAAAAGAGGCGATTGACGAAATATACATCATTTTCTTTATGACACTTCCAACATCTGTTTTTATAGAAGCATAATTCTACTTTGTTGATTTCTGCTTGTTCCGCAAACTTTATCTTGCCATCAATAATGGAATGAAGGAACGAAAATAACTCAATTTGATTAGTGGAGTTATCATCCAACTTTGAATTGAGACATACCATTTCCTTATCTGTTTTGGATATAAGGTTAAAACATGGAAGACTCTGTTCTTGATAAGATGAGTTTCTAGTTGGCAATAGTAACCAACATCCGCAAACACGCTCCTTACGCATAGCTTTGTATGCAACTTCTACATTGCGAGGACATTTACACACGTTGAAAGCCACTTTGTATGTTTTATGTTCTACAACTATATCTGCATTCCAGGTGGCAGACCTTACTTTGGTTATATAGTCTAACCCCATGGCTTTGCAAACGTCAATAATAGCTGATATGATTGTTTCTTTATTTATACTCATAATCTTGTTTGTTCTTCTTTCTCCCTTCTCTCTTTTACCTTATCCATCCCCGGCATCTTTTTGGCTAATACGCTTTCTCCAGCAGGGAAATAGAGTGGAAAGACTTGAATCAAGAAACTTACAATGTCATTACGCTTCTTACCCATATTGAAAAATGTAGAGCAAACGTAGTACATAAGTTCTTGCTGACTGCATGTTTCGTTGGGTTGGATTTTTATGGAAGGAGGTAGTATAAAGTCATGTTGGGCAAACGATAACGCACTGGCAAGAATTGCTTTTTGCTCTTCCTCGGTAAATATCTTTATTTTCCCTGCCAGCCATTCAAGCTCTCCTTGCAGAAGGACTTGTTGTTTTTCATTTTGATGTTCCAAAAGAATGGAAACCTTTTCCTGTTCTTTTGCCGTTAGGGCTTCCTCTAATTTTTGATTCTTACGTTTTACAGTGTTATACTTTTCCATATAAGCTACAGCAATGCAAAAATATCCGACTGCAATATCTAAAGCCAATACTGCATGAAACCTTATTTTAGCTGTCATGTCAGTTTGTATGTCGATATAATCGCAGGTCATAAAAGCTATCAGAATCATAAGGGTTGCGCCCACATACATTGTTCTGTATTTGGCTTTTGAACTTATTGGGGCTATGCCTAGTAATAAGGCTATGGCTAAGAAAGCTATAAGCAAGGTAAAGACTAATATGAATATCGCCATAATCCTATTCTTGTTTATGGTTTGACAATAATGCGCCAATAGCCAGCTTTATCCGAACCTTCATGCGTAAGAATCCCTCTGTCTCGAAGGTTTTTTATCTGTTTCTTGACACCATCTAAAGAGATACCCAATTCATCTGCCATTTTTTCACGAGTTATCATCGGGTTAGATATAACCATATCTATTATACGCTGAGCTGTTCTACCAACAGGTTTGTTAGTATTCCTTTTTACAGGGTACTTTTTGGGGGTACTATTTTCGTTTACAGGGTACTTTTTCACCGAACTTTCTTCGTTTACAGGGTACTTTTCGAGGGTACTATTTACCCTGTTGGCTACTTCTTCCACAGGAATTCTTCCGTTCTCGTCCCAGTTCAGGTTATAGAACGTGGTATAGAAAGAAGTCGCTTCCGTTTGATATTGCGGTTCTTTTCCTTGCAGGAAGTTGGGTAGTTTTTCCGTCAATTCTCGCATTTTGCGTAAGCCGGAACCTCGTTTCTCCATATAGTCCAGCTGTGTGAACACATCCGCAATGACGGGATTGCGGCGCATGGACGGCACTTTGTATATGTCACGGTCTTGAATTTGTGTACCGTCAAGCATGGCACCGGGCGATACCAGTTCCACTCGGTCATCGTAAATGTCAATATGTACTTCGCCACCCATTACCGTATAATCTCTATGGATAAGATGGTTTACCAACCCTTCAAAGATTGCACGGTCGGAATAGTCGGGGAGATTCAGACGATAGTTCGGCATCTTCACCCATCCGCTCATGGTGTAGTTCTTGATGAAGTCCATGCCGTATTTCAATAGCAATACTAGGTTAGCCCGATGTTCTACGGAACTGATGGCATCATCTTTATAAAGTCCGGTCCAACGGGTGCAGAAGATACGCGATTGGAATACGGTGCAATTATCCACGAACAATAATCCGGCATTGGTTAGTTTACCGTCAGGAGTAACCAGACCGAATGATTCCAGATACTTGTCATTCCATTCCTGATGGGTTTGCTCACGGAAAGTATTGGCGAGAATAATAAATGAGTGCTTGCTGGCATCCACTTGTGTAGGAAGAGAATCCCATGTCATGTGTGTACCTTTCAATACCAACGAAAGAAGTTGTTGTGAATTACACTCCACGCTTTCATTGCCAACCCGTACATATGCGGTACGTGTTCCGTCCTGATAATAGTAATAAGGTGTAAGCGTTCCTGCCTTTACTTTCACTTCAAGTAAAGAGTGCCCTTCGTGTTCTATCGGAATAAGTTGAACTTCCGGAACAGGGTCAAGTCTTGCCTTTATCATTTCGCTGATAAAGTCGGCATCGGCTTGTGGATTCTCTAAACCTACAATCACTCCATTATCGTTCACTCCATAGAACAAACTGCCACCATCCGTATTGGCAAAAGCCGATACAGATTTAAGCCATGACTTCACCTTCTTACGTTCCAGCATTTCCTTGAAATCGTAAGCCGAGCATTCCGCTATCAATGTATTGTTTTGAATTTGCATCGTTTCCTTATAATTGTTAGGGTACAACTCCCCAATATTATGTACAAAGATAAGGATAAAAGTGGAGATTCTGTTAAAATTGACACAGACTTTTGATTTTTATGCGTTTACATCTCTTTATTTATGAATAAAAATCGTACTTTTGCAGTCAAGAGCCGTGGTTGCTTCTGGATGCTTATTTTCGGATTTGCGATATAATTGCAACACGTGTACGCAAGTTGCTCATACTGAGATAATGCAGATTTTGAGGAAGTGAAGTAATTCAGACAAGGATATAAATAATAAGCAAAAGCGTGCAGTTTATCAGAACTGCGCGCTTTTGTGTTTTTTATTGTTATATACTTGTTGATATAAGGACACTGAGTTCTTTCTCTTTAATTCTTAAGAATCTATTTGCCATTACAAGTATTTAAGTCCTCATTAAAATATAAATCATGATATTATATTTTTCTTTGATGATTTATTTAATTAACCTAGGTAATGGCAAATATGAGATTAGTAAAATTAAAGTATCGTCCGAGTAAGGGCGTTTTCGTTTTTGAATACATGCAGGAGCAGATAGAGCGTCTTAGAGGGCAAGGAAAAGAACGGACAGTCGAAACATATCAGTCCGCATTGAACAGCTTCATGAAGTTCCGTGACGGCATAGACTTATGTTTTGATGAGATGGATGCAGATTTGATGAAACATTATGAAACGGAGATGCGCTCCACTCACCATTTAAGTCGTAATACCACTTCTTTTTATATGCGTATTTTGCGTTGTGTGTATCGCAAGGCAGTGGGTGAGGGACTGGCCCTTCCTGCAGATCCCTTTGAGAATGTATATACTGGTGTGGACAAGACCTCAAAGAGAGCTGCCACCCTGACAGATATCAAACACATCAAGCAGTTGGATCTTTCCGATCATAAATCGTTGGAATTTGCACGAGATATTTTTCTCTTTTCTTTCTATATGCGAGGAATGTCTTTTATAGATCTTGCCTATTTGCGCAAAAAAGATCTCAATAGTGGCTTTGTGAGTTATAGCCGTCGTAAAACAGGTAAGAAACTCATTATACGGTGGGAAAAACAGATGCAGGAGATTATTGACAGATACGGAGATTCGGAAACACAATATCTTTTACCTATTATAGAACGAGAAGATGGCACGGAGCGCAGACAATACCGGAATAAAATGTTGCTGGTGAACCGTAAATTGAAGAAGATTGCAGCCCGGGCAGGATTGACCACACCACTTACTATGTATGTGGCTCGGCATTCCTGGGCAAGTATAGCCAAGACGAAAAATATCTCGATTGGTATTATTAGCGAAGCGATGGGGCATGATTCAGAAACTACTACACAAATCTATCTTTCGTCTATACAGACTAATCAGATAGATAATGCAAATAGAAATATTTTAAAAGATCTATAAGAAGGGGAATATTTGAATTATTTTGAAATTAGGACGTACTCTTATATAGAGAGCGTCTATCGGCTGCAAAGATATAGATTTATTTTCATTTTCTAGTATTTACAGATTGTAAACTGATAAAAAAGTTTTTTTTCTCTCTCTATATATCATAAACTTATGGGCTGATTTAATTCATACAACTTACTACATTAATGGAAATCAGAAATTTAAGAAATCGGACGCTCTCTATATAAGAGTGCGTCTGTTTTTAGTCGGATTATTCCACTATGAGTATTGTAAATAACAAGGGCAAAGACATGCCACAACAAATTTTGGGAACGATGGTTCAAAAGACCGACGACGCCGTAGGCATATTCCGAAATGATCAGGAAAAAAAGCATTGGTATGTGGCTGTTGTAAATAACAGAAGTGAAAAGGCCTGTCAGGATAGATTACGAAAACGTTTGAAGAACGAAACTGATAGTGAGAAAGCTTATGAAGTTTATGTCCCTATCCAACAGGAGATGAGTATTCGTCATGATGGTAAACGTAAAAAAGTGGACCGTATTGTTTTTCCTGCTCTTGTTTTCATTCGCTGCACAGATTCAGTAAGACGGAAAGAAATAGTCTGCCTTCCTTATATAAAACGTTTCATGGTTAACATAGCCGGTTCTTCCCGAAATACTTGCCGTCCCGTAGCTATTATTCCAGATCATCAGATGTACAGCTTGATGCGTATGGTCAATGATGCCGAAGAACACGTCACTATTGAGTCATGCCCTCTGCATTTGGGCGATCGTGTCCGTGTAAACGGTGGCAAACTGGTAGGATTGGAAGGGAATATATGTCGTGAGATAGATGGTTCTACTAGTCTGGTTGTAAAAATTGATATTCTTGGATGTGCTAAAGTTACCATTGCTAGAGAATTGCTGGAACCTATAGCGGAAAAAAACTCAGTTAACATATAAATTATATATTGACAGACAATGACCATAGCAGTAGACTTTGACGGTACTATTGTTGAGCACAAGTATCCGGCAATCGGCAGGGAGTTGCCGTTTGCCATTGAGACATTGAAAAAATTGCGTGACGAACATCACAGGTTGATTCTATGGACAGTGCGTGAAGGGCGTCTGCTTGACGAGGCTCTTGCCTTTTGCCGTGATCGGGGTCTTGAATTTTATGCCGTGAACCGCGACTATCCGGAGGAGGAGAAAGGGCGTAACAATCATTACTCACGCAAGCTCAAAGCCGATCTTTTTATAGATGACCGCAACTTGGGAGGCCTTCCCGATTGGGGTACTATTTATGGAATGATTCATGACGGAACCACTTTTTCGGATTTGATACGTAGTGCCGGTGAATCTCCTGTTTCGGAGAATCCCGGCAGAGGCCTTTTCTCGCGCCTGTTTGGCAGATGATTGAATAATAAATGAAAAAACTGATATGAAGACTTTAAAGAAACTATTATTGTTTGTTGTGGCGTCCGCCTTGTTGGCAGGCTGCACCTCCTATAAAAATGTACCTTACATGCAGAATCCCGAGGTCGTGAACAGTTACAGGGAAGATCTTCCCCTTTATGACGCAAAGATTATGCCGAAAGATCTGCTGAGTATAACTGTGAACACGAGTGACCCTCAGGCTGCCGCTCCTTTTAACCTGACGGTACAGACTCCTCTGAATGCAGCCCTGACCAATATTAATACTACCACACAACCCACTCTCCAGCAGTACCTGGTAAATAACAAGGGTGAGATAGATTTCCCCGTTATCGGTCGTCTGAAGGTAGGCGGCCTTACGAAAAACGAGGCGGAAGATTTGATCCGTGAGCAATTGCAGCCCTATCTGAAAGAGAGTCCTATCGTTACAGTCCGTATGGCAAATTACAAAATTTCGGTATTGGGAGAGGTGAACCGTCCGGGTACTTTTACCGTAGGAAATGAAAAGGTAAATATCCTTGAAGCCCTTGCCATGGCGGGAGATATGACTGTTTATGGCGTCCGTGACAATGTGAAACTGATTCGTGAGGATGCAAAAGGCAAGCGTGAGATTATCAATTTGAATCTTAATAATGCAGAGCTGGTTGTATCTCCCTATTACTACCTGCGCCAGAACGATATCATCTATGTAACGCCCAATAAGACAAAAGCCAAGAACTCGGACATTGGCAGCAGCACCAGCATGTGGATCAGTGCTACATCCATTTTGGTATCTCTTGCAAGCCTTCTGGCAACCATCTTGAAATAAAACTCATAAATATAATTGTTGATTACAAACTGTTGATATGACTGACGAACAGAAGAACACCCCTTCGGGTACCGAGCAACGTGAGGAGAACGTTGATCTTTATGCTTTGTTTTTTAAATATTTTGCCTATTGGCCGTGGTTTGTAGCCAGTGTGCTGGTTTGTATTATATCTGCTTTCATCTATCTCCGCTATCAGGCCCCCGTCTATAATGTTAATGCGGCCGTACTCATCAAAGAAGGTGACAAGAAAAGTGGAAGCAGCAATAATCCTATGGGAGCCCTTCAGGATCTGGGTATGTTCTCCATGACTAACAATTTTGACAATGAGGTGGAAATCCTGAAGTCAAGAACCTTGATTAAAAAGGTGGTGAATCATTTGAATTTGTATATTTCAGTGGCTGAGGAACGTATGTTCGGCTATAACACTCCTTTATATAAGTCCACTCCGGTAAAAGTTTATATGACTCCTGAAGAGGCAGACAATCTGGAAGAAGGAGCCGAGCTTCATCTAAAATACACCATGAATGGAAAATTGGATGTAAAAGTGGAATATATGCTTGACGAGGAGAAGCAGGAGGCTGAGGTAAGTTTTGACAGTATTCCGGCTGTTTTCCCCACTCCAGTAGGAGTTTTCAGTTTTACAAAGAATGACTCGGTCCCGCCTTTGGAAGAAGATATGAATCTGGTGGCATACGTTAATTCTCCTACAGATGTGACGGAAAGTTATGTAGAGAATTTGTCAGTGGAACCCACTTCGAAGACTACCACAATTGCTGCCATCAGCTTGCAGAATACGGTAAAGCAGCGCGGTATCGATTTCATCAATTGTTTGGTTGACTTTTATAATCTGGACGCGAATGACGAGAAGAATGAAGTGGCTCAAAAATCTGCAGAGTTTATAGACGAACGTATTGGCATTATCAATCGGGAGTTAGGTACTGCCGAAACGGAACTTGCCGATTTCAAGCAACGCTCCGGATTGACCGATTTGACCAGCGATGCCCGTCTGGCTTTGGAGGAGAGTTCGAAATATGAACAGCAGCTGACCGAGAATGCCACCCAGTTGAGACTGGTGGAGTCCTTGCGTAACTACGTGCACAACCCGAAGAATGCAAACGAGGTGATTCCCGCCAATGTAGGGTTGCAGGACCAGAATTTGGGTTCTATCATCAACCAATATAACACGATGCTGATCGAACGCAAGCGTTTGCTTCGTACCTCTTCCGAAAACAATCCTGCAGTAATCAATATCAATACGGGCATCGAGTCCATGCGGCACAATGTGCAGACTACCGTGAACAGTGTACTGAGAGGGTTGCAGATAGCGCAGTCCAACCTTGAACGTCAGGCACGGAAGTTTGAAGGCAGGATCAGCAGTGCACCGCAGCAGGAGAAAGAATTTCTTACTATCTCCCGCCAGCAGGAAATCAAGGCGACCCTTTACATTATGTTGCTTCAGAAGCGTGAGGAAAACGCAATAACCCTGGCATCCACTGCTAATAACGGACGTATCATCAAAGCTGCTCTTCCTAGTAAAAAGCCGGTTTCTCCTAAGAAGATGGTTGTTATGTTGGCCGCTCTTGTATTGGGTATGGGTATTCCTGTAGGTCTTATTTATTTGAAGGATTTATTAAAATATAAGATAGAGAATGCCGAGGATGTGGAGAAGATGACGGATGTTCCTATTTTGGGTGAGCTTCCTTTAAGTAAGAAGCCCGAAAAAGGTTCCATTGTGGTTCAGGAGAATCAGAATGGTATGATGGAGGAGGCTTTTCGTGGTCTGCGTACCAATATGTTGTTCATGCTTGGTGCCAGTCAGAAAGTGGTGCTTTTTACATCTACACAGCCGGGTGAAGGTAAATCTTTTATTGCTGGCAATACGGCAGTCAGTCTGGCCTATATGGGTAAGAAAGTTGTTATTGTGGGTTTGGATATCCGCAAGCCTGGGCTGAACAAGGTTTTTAATCTGTCCCATCGCACGGAAGGTATTACCAATTATTTGGCTGATCCCGAGCATACCAATCTTTTTGATATGATACAACATTCGGATGTAAGTCCTAATCTTGATATTCTTCCGGGTGGTCCTATTCCTCCCAATCCTACAGAGTTGATGGCGCGTACGGTGCTGGAAGATGCAATAGAGAAATTGAAAGAGCGTTACGATTACATTATTCTTGATACGGCTCCTATTGCTATTGTGACCGATACTGCTATTGCCAGTCGTGTGGCTGATATGTGCGTGTATGTGTGTCGTGCAGATGTAACTCCGAAGTTGGGGTATCAGTATATTAATGTGCTGCGGGATCAGAAGAAATTTGATAAATTGGCTACAGTTATTAATAGCATTGATTTGAATTCAAGAAAGAGTGGCTATGGGTATGGTCATAAGTATGGCTATGGATATGGTCATAAGTATGGTTACGGCTATGGTATGGACAATAGCAAAAAAGATTGATAAAAATATAGGATATGAGAAGTTTTGAAAAACTTAAGATAGGGGTGGCTGGTACTGGTTATGTTGGGTTAAGCATTGCTATCTTGTTGGCACAGCATCATCAGGTGATTGCAGTGGATGTTATTCCTGAAAAGGTTGATTTGATAAACCAACGTAAATCCCCAATCCAGGATGATTATATTGAAAAGTATTTGGCGGAAAAGGAATTGAATCTTATTGCGACTTTAGATGCGACAAAAGCATATAGTGAGGTAGATTTTGTGGTTATTGCTGCACCTACAAATTATGATCCTTTGAAGAATTATTTTGATACTTCTCATGTGGAGGAAGTGATTAAGTTAGTAAGAAATGTCAACCCTAATGCCGTTATGGTGATTAAAAGTACTATTCCTGTAGGATATACCGAAAGTGTTCGTCAGAAGTTGGATACGGAGAATGTGATTTTCTCACCGGAATTCTTGCGCGAAAGCAAGGCTTTATATGATAATCTTTATCCCAGTCGCATTATTGTAGGCAGGCCGGAAGGTGATGCTCGCTTGGAAGAGGCTGCTCACATATTCGCAGAGTTGCTTCAAGAAGGGGCGATTCGGAAAAATATTGATACGTTGTTTATGGGGCTTACTGAAGCAGAAGCTGTAAAACTTTTTGCTAATGCTTATTTGGCTTTGCGTGTGTCTTATTTTAACGAATTGGACACATATGCCGAAATGAAAGGGTTGGATACTCAAGCTATCATCAATGGTGTTTGTTTAGATCCGCGTATCGGTACACATTATAACAATCCGAGTTTTGGCTATGGTGGCTATTGTTTACCAAAAGATACTAAACAGTTGCTTGTTAATTATACTAATGTACCTGAGAATTTAATACAAGCCATTGTGGAAAGCAACCGTACTCGCAAGGACTTCATTGCCGATCAGGTGCTTCATAAAGCTGGCTACTATGATTATTATAATCGGGATGACTATAATTCTGTAGAAGAGAAACGTTGCGTAGTGGGTGTTTATCGTTTAACGATGAAATCGAATTCAGATAACTTTCGTCAATCTAGCATCCAAGGTGTAATGAAGCGTATCAAAGCAAAAGGAGCAGAAGTGATAATCTATGAGCCGACCTTAGAGGATGGTAGCACATTTTTGAGTAGTAAGGTGGTGAATGACTTTATTGTTACATCCACTTTATAATGCGAATGTAATATCTATTTTTATGGGTTATATATTGGTTTCCAGTCGTTTAAAAAGATATTTTCAAATAATATTGCTGTTGTTGGGATTGTTTGCTGTATGGTCTTGTAATTCAAGAGGATGTATAGCTGTTTGGTTGTTGATATTGACTTATAGGCTATTCTTTTATAAACAGAATGTGTGGAAAGTCTTAATTGCACTGTTTTTTCTATATATGATAATTCCAAATGTTATTGTTCTTGTACAACAGTCAGGATTATTGGGAAGATTTAATTTTGATTTTAGCGATTCATCTTCCGAAACGCGACTAACAGCCTTTGAATTATTTTTTATATACCCATGGAAAACTGAGGATATTGTTTATGGATTAGGTGATTGGATTTATTATCCATTTACAGAAATACGATTGGAAAATGGTTTTCTTTTAAATTTATCTTATTGGGGATGGATTGTAGGTAGCATCAAGTCATTTGCGGAAATTTATTTGACTTATAAATGTTTGTCTTTTTACTCATTTAATGATAAAATTATCATTATGCTTGCCATTTGGGGTGTAGCAAGCTTAAATAATAACATGACATATATTATGCTGTTATCATTCTTTTTATTGGCAAATATATTCTTAAATACAGAAAATCATTGTGGCATGAAAATAAAAAATATTTTCTTCCTTTTTAAAAAATAGAAAAAGTCTTTCATCATATGAAAACAAAGATTATTTATGTGCTTGTTAGTAATGAAAATGATTGTTATTTAGAGCAGGCATTGGTTTCTATTTATTCATTGCGTTTATATAATCCAGATGCAAATTTGCTTTTACTTGTTGATGAAGAAACAAGTAGAACGTTGGAAAATGGCATTCGTAAATTGATACTTAATTATGTTTCAAAATTAGTCATCGTTGATGTTCCGTTTCATTATTCAAAACAACAAAAATCTAGGTACATAAAAACATCATTAAGAAGTCAGGTAATTGGGGATTTTTTATTTATTGATTGTGATACAATTATAAATGAAGAGTTGAAAGATATAGATAATTTGTCTTGCGAAATAGCAGCTGTGCCAGATTGTCATCTTTCAATTAAATATAGTTGGATGAAAACTAATATTAAGAAATGGTCTTCTGTATTGGGATGGAAATATTCAGAGAATGATTTTTATTTTAATAGTGGAGTGTTGTTTGTTAAAGATACAGATGATACTCATCAATTTTATGAGTATTGGCATTCTTTGTGGAGGAAAAATGTATTGAAAGGTATTAATTATGATCAACCTTCTTTGGCTAAAGCTAATGAATTAATGGGTTGTAAAATTTGTAAGTTAGATGATATTTGGAATTGCCAAATTAATGCTAACGGGTTACCATTCTTGTCTAAAGCAAAAATAATACATTATTTCGCATCAGGGATGGGAGCAAAAAGTTATGTACCTTATAAATTCCTTGATAAAAAAATATTCTGTCGTATTAAATACGAAGGGTTTCTGAGTGATGAAATAAAATTGATGATTAGAAATTCTAAATCAGCCTTCAATCCTTTTTGTACTGTAATAGGTTATGACGATGCTAGATTTTTATGTTCTAGCACTTATGGGTTATATATTAAATATCCCAATGTTTATAAAATAATCAATGTTATGTCTCGTATGTTTTTATTTCTGCTTCGTTTCTTTTAAAAAAAATAATTTAATAAAATTGATTCACTTGATATGATTCCTAAAATTATTCATTATTGCTGGTTAAGTAACGATCCCATTCCTTCCAATATCCAACATTATATGGATTCATGGAAGAAATATTTGCCTGATTATGAGTTTATTCATTGGAATTTTGATAAGTTTGATAAATCATCATCTCGTTGGGTGAGCGAAGCTTTTGATAACAAAAAATATGCTTTTGCTGCTGATTATATCAGGCTTTATGCTCTGTATCATTACGGGGGAATTTATTTGGATATGGATGTGGAGGTTTTAAAATCATTTAATCCTTTTTTGTCACTTCAAACGATGATGGGGTGGCAGTATGGTAAAGGAAAGGGGCTGGAAGTTGCAGCGTTTGGTGTTGAACGGCATTCTTCGTGGGTAAAACTTTGTTTGGACAGTTATGATAAACGTCCATTTGTTCTTCCGGATGGTAGTTTTGATATACTGCAACCATTGCCTTTGCAGGTTGAAAAAACATTATTAAATAATGGTTATGACTTGATTTCTGTTACTTCTCTTGAAGATGCGATGAAGATAGATGAAGCTTCCATGAAAATAGCAATTTTCCCTGCAACATTTTTTAGTCCGAAATCTTTTACTGATGGAGTAATAAGAACTACCACTAATACATATTCTATCCATCATTTTGCTGCATCTTGGCTCCCTTTTTATACGCGTTGGGAAATTAAATTTTGGCATCTGCTGCGGTTGCCTAATTTTAGAATATTGCATTTTATTGGACAGCTTTTGAAAAAAGTGCATCTGAAAAAGTAAATAGTTGATACTTGTAATTCTAAAATTGTATTATTTTGTAAGGGGGAGCTATGTTTTGTAAGTATTCAAAATAGATTTTCATTTGTAATGAACTATAAAAAGTTTATTCTTTTAGTATTTGCCAATGTAACTATAGTTAAGTGAAATTTAAAATATTCAACTTTTTGCCTTATTGATTTTAAAGAGATGAAAAAGACTACTTACTAATTATAACTACAATAAAATATAATGGAAAACGATATTCCCAAAATAAGTGTGATTGTACCTGTTTATAACGTGGAAAGATATCTAGATAGGTGCATACAGTCGATATTGAATCAGACATTAAAGGAACTGGAAATCATATTGGTGGATGATGGGTCACCTGATAATTGTCCAGCTTTGTGTGATGAATATGCTCAAAAAGATGCGCGCATTAAAGTTATTCATAAAAAAAATGAAGGATTAGGTTTTGCTCGTAATGCAGGGTTAAATCTTGCATCTGGAAAATTTGTTTCATTTCTTGATTCTGATGATTGGGTTGCTCCTGCGATGTATGAGGCTCTTTATCGTGTAGCTGAAAAAATGAAATGTGATACTGTATATTGTAGTTTGCAATATTATTATTCAAAAGATAAGATAATACCTTTTGAAGAGGTAGGTCAGGAAGTCTTTTTTCGTGGACGAAAAAGTGTTGATTCATTTTTATTAGATATGTTAGCTCCTTTGCCTAGTTATCGTTCTGATGTGAAATATATGGTTTCAGTTTGTAAGGCTATTTATCTTAGAAAAATAATAGAAGATAATCAATTGCGATTTGTATCTGAAAAAGTGGTAGCTTCTGAAGATATGTTTTTTCATGTGAGATATTTGAAATTAGCAGAAAATGTAGGTTTTATACCGGAATATTTTTATAATTATTTTCAAAATGAGTGTTCAATTACCCATACTTATACAGAGGATAAAATAGAACGGTTAAAGAGGTTTATTCAAGAGATGCATTTAGTATTTGCAGAGTATTTTGCAGAAGAGGATTATTGGGTTAGGTTACAACGCAAAGCTCTGCATTATTTACGTAATTCTCTTTATATTAAATATCAAATTGTAAAGAAAAAATCTTTTTCAATTCAGAATTATGAATTAAAACAAATATGCAAAGATGCATTTTTTTATCATTACTTAAATAATTATCCGTATCAATTGTTGCCAATGAAGCATCGCCTTTTTTATTTATTGATAAAATATAGAGCTACTTTATTGCTGTTGTTGGTATATAAATTAAACAAAAAATGAAACCTATAGGCCTCGTAACTTGCTATTTTCATCATAACTATGGTAGTATGCTTCAGGCATATGCTACGGAAATGATTTTTCAGAAAATGAATTTACCTTATCAGACTATTTCGTGTAAATCTCCTATTGTTTATATGCAAGGGAATAAATTGCTTTATATTATCAAAAAGATTTTGATAGCTGATTGGAAAATGAGGATAGGTAAGATAAAAATAGAGTATTATAAAAAGAAATATCCAGATTCATTTGGCAGAAATGTAGATTTACGAAATGCTTGTTTTGATAGGTTTTCGCAAGAATACTTTCATTTATCACCTTATTGTAAAAATAGAGAAGAATTGAAAGCTATGGCTAACAATTATTCTGCTTTTGTGGTGGGAAGTGATCAATTGTGGCGTACCGACAGCGTAGAGCATGGGTATTATACTTTAGAATGGGTGCCAGACAATATCTGTAAAATAGCTTACTCTACTAGTCTTGGGATTAAAAAAGTACCTTGGTTTCAGAGGAAGAAGAACAGATGGTTTATGAAACGTTTTAATTATATGGCATTACGAGAAAAAAGCGCTTGTGATTTGGTTTATAAATTAATTGGGCGTGAGATTCAAGTCGTACTTGATCCTACTCTTTTGTTTACAGGTGAGCAATGGATGCATATACAGCAGGAAAAGCCTCTAACCAATGGTAAATATATTTTTTGTTACTTATTAGGGAATAATCCTCAACAAAGGTTATTTATAAGCGAAGTGCAAAAACGAACAGGCCTGAAGATAGTGGCGCTTCAGCATTTGGATGAATATATACCATCGGATGAAGGATTTGCTAATGAAACTCCTTATGATGTAGGTCCTGCCGAGTTTTTGAATTATGTGAGAAATTCGGAATATATCTTTACGGATTCTTTTCACTGCTCTGTGTTTTCTATTCTCTATAAAAAGAACTTTTTTGTATTTAGTAGATTTAGTGAAAATGCTATGCAAAACACTAACACGCGCATAGATAATTTATTGAGTTTGACTAATCTCTCTCAACGGAAAATAGATACAAAAAAGAATATCGATAATCTTCTTTCTATGCCGCTTGATTATGTGGATGTAGATGAGAGATTAGAAATATTGAGAAAGTCTTCTCTAGCTTATCTTGAGCAAGCTTTAAAAGGAATAGAATTATGATTGTAATTACTGATAAGGTCACGTGTTGTGGTTGTTGGGCATGTGAAAATATTTGTCCAAAGCATTGTGTGGTGATGAAAGAGGATAATGAGGGGTTTCGTTATCCTGAAGTAGATGTTGAAGTTTGTATAGAATGTGGTTTGTGTGAAGCAGTATGTCCCATTCTTCATAAACCGATTAAAGAACATGAAAAAACAATTGGTTATGTTATTCAGCATAAAGATAATAATATACGAAGAGATAGTACATCTGGGGGATTTTTTAGTGCTATCAGTGATTATGTTTTGAACCAAAATGGATATGTTTTTGGTGCTATTTATAATAAAAAGATGGAGGTGGTACATTATGGAACTAATAAGAAAGAAGAAATTCAATTATTTAGAGGCTCGAAGTATGTACAGAGTAAAATAGGACATACGTATCAAGAAGCAAAGAAACTTTTGCAAACTGGTTGTCTTGTATGTTTTAGTGGAACTCCTTGTCAAATAGCCGGATTGAAGAATTATCTTAAGAAAGACTATGCAAATCTTATCACAGTAGATTTGGTATGTCGTGGTAATCCTTCACCGCTTTTATTTAGAAAGTATCTTGAATACCAGCAAATAAAGTATAAAAATAAAGTAACAGGAGTTAAGTTTAGGGATAAGTATTATGGTTATAATTATTCTACTATGACTTTAGATTTTGAAGATGAGAGAATTCAATATCATTATGGGATGGAGGCAGATTTAATGTTAAAGTTCTTTTTTAAAGGGCTGTGTTCAAAACCAGCATGTCATCAGTGTGTATTTAAGAGTATTGAGCGGGTTAGTGATTTTACTATTTTTGATTGTTGGAATGCTAAATTTTACAATAAAATCATGGATAAAGCAGGCGCTACTCATGTTTTTATTCATTCTCAAAAAGGATTTGATTATTTTGAATATTTAAAATCTTATTTTGTATATCAGAAATCGAATGTTCAAAAGGTTGTAGAACAAGATGGTTGTATGATGTTACAATCGGCAATTCCCAGTACGAGAAGGGCAGACTTTTTTAGAGATTTGAATAACTTGCCTTTTGACAGATTACAAGCAAAGTATTTTCCTCTTACATTGACGAGAAAGATTATCATTAAAATGAAACCATTTTTTTATCATATAGGGATATTCAGTATTTATATGAAATTAAAAAAAATGCTATGATAAAGATTTTATTAAGCATATATTTATTATTGTCTTCTTTTGTATTGTTTGCTCAAGGTTTATTTGAAAATGATCCTATTTGGCGAGATGAATTTAACCGAGATAATGTTCCTAGTTCTATGTATTGGAGTTATATAGTGGGAATGAGAGGGCAGGAAAGTGAATATTATACAAATAGTTCAAATAATGTATGTGTAAATAATGGTAAATTAATCATTAGGACTTTAGATGAGAAAAAAGATAAGGCTTTATGCACTTCTGGTCGAATACATACCTTAGGTAAGGTTTCGTTTTTATATGGCAGGTTGGAAATTAAGGCAAAATGTCCTACAGGAAAAGGTGTTTGGCCTGCTTTTTGGATGTTGCCGGCAGAAGAAGGTTTACCTTTTGGTGAAATTGACATAATGGAATATATTGACTGTTGGAGTTCTAAGGAGTATCAGATCAATGTCCATGTGACGGATAAAAAAAATGGGAATCGTATAAAAAAAATGAATCCTCAATTAGTGAAAGCTGATGTTTCTAAATTTCATATTTATACATTAGAATGGTACAAGGATAAACTTGTATTTTTACTTGATGGTAATTTATGTTATCAATTTGATAAAAAGGAAGGAGAAGCTTGGCCTTTTGATAAGCCATATTACTTAATTTTAAATGTTGCTTACGGTGGATGGGGTGGATCTTGTGGAATGGATGATTCTGCTTTTCCTTGTGAAATGAAAGTTGATTGGATAAGATACTATAAACTCAAAGAATGATGAAATACATTTTAGTAATAGATCATATAGCTACTGGAGGCGCGGAACGTATTTTGATTGATTACTACCACTATTTGAAACAGAATGGACATGTGCCTTATGTTTTTGTGCTTTCAGGTTATAGTGGACAAAGCAAGTGGACAGAGAATGTAGATGTATTTTATGGGTCTTGTAATGACGAAAATAATTTGATAAAGAAAACATTACAACAATTTAATCTATTTTTTAGACTAAAAAAAATTGTTGCAGATATAAAACCGGACGTCATTTTTTCTTTTCTTGAAAAAAGTAATCTACTGACGAGTCTTGTGCCTACTTCTGCTGTAAAGGTTGTTTCGGTGCATAATGTACTTTCTCTTCAATATACGAAAATTAAGTTGGGCATAGTACAGAAGTTAACTTATTGTATGATAAGGTGGATGTATAACAAGTGTAATAACGTAGTAGCTGTTTCAAAACAAGTGAAAGATGATTTGATCGTTTCTTTTGGGGTTCGGAGTGAAAATATAAATGTCATTAATAATTATGTTAATAGCAAAGATATTAAGATTAAATCTCAATGTGGAATTGATGATTTTGTTTTCTGCCCAGATAAAAAATATATAATGAATATAGGGAGGTTTTCAGAACAGAAAGCGCAATGGAAACTACTGAAGGCATTTTCGCTTTATTTGAATAAAGGTGGGTGGAATGTGTATCTTGTATTAATGGGGGAGGGAGAGTATATGGAAGAACTAAAACAATTAGCTAAAGATTTGGGAGTTTATTCACGAACTATATTCTTGCCTTTTAATTTGAATCCTTATAAATATATGGCTCACGCTGATTTGTTTGTTTTATCTAGTATATTTGAAGGATTTCCTATCGTTCTTGCAGAGGTGTCATCGTTGAGAATACCTTTTGTAGGTACAAGAAAAGCTATACCAGAAGAAATGTTTGACAACAGGTTGTTTTGGGAGGAATGTATTGTTGACAATTTAATACTAGAGAAAGATTTCACAACAATTATTCATGATGATGAGAAGCATTTAGCAAAGTTAATAGAGCGTGGTATAGATGATGATGATTTTAGGAAAAAAATATTGAATCATACCAAAATATGGGAAGAAAACAATGATAAAAGTATGCAATTCTTATTTTATGATGCAATGTGTAGGAAAGTAAGCACTAAAATATAGTGCTCTATTTTAAAAGTTACACTATTTATTCTTTACAGGAAAGTGTTATGATACCTATTTTAATTAGTCATATCTTACGAACAAATCTACGAGGTCTTGATAATCTTTTCATGGATAAAGGTAAAATATATACATTTCTAAATCCTGTTTCTTATTTGATGGCATTAGATCGTAAAGATTTGTTTGGACAGTTTGATGGTATTTTTGCCGATGGTTCCATCTTAGTGGCTGCCATAAGATTATTATATGGAATAACAGTGAAAAGACGAAGCTTTGATATGACTTCTATGGCACCGGAATTATTCCGTTTTGCCGAAAATAATGGAAAGATGTTATACATTGTTGCGTCAAAACAAGAACAGGTAGAAAAAGCTGTTGAAATATTTAAGGAACGGTATCCAAAGTTGAAGTTTATGGGTTGTCGTAATGGGTATTTTGTTTCGGAACAAGAAATGGATGCGGAAGCGAAACATATTACACAAGTTAATCCTGATTTTCTTATTGTAGGAATGGGGGCGTTGATGCAAGAACGTTTTTTGCTAAAGGTGCGTAATGCCGGATTCCAGGGTGTTGGTTTTACCTGTGGTGGTTTTATTCACCAAACTGCTAATAATGAGATTGAATACTACCCTCTATGGATAGATCGTATGAATCTGCGTTTTGTCTATCGTATGTATAAAGAGAAGCATACCCGTAAACGTTATGTACAAGCTGCCTTACTTTTTCCTGCACGCTTTTTGTGGGAGAAACTAATCTTTTCATGGTACAAAGATAGCAAACCCTTATAATTTCGCAATGCATAATTCTTTTTTAGCTTTTCTATGTTTATGTTTCTGTACTGTATTGAAGGGACAGGCATTATATGGTACTAGTGGACTATTGCATATGCCTACTGCTGATATGCAGAAGGACAAAACTGTTATGCTGGGCGGTAATGTGCTGGATAAGCATCCGCTTTCTACTTATTGGAATAATAAAAATTACACCTACACATATAATTACTATATAAATGTGACTATTTTTCCTTGGCTGGAAGTAGCATATACCTGTACCTTGGTAAAGGGAGTTAAAGGTAATTATTGGCCTGAACAGACTTGGGGAAAATTTCGTAATCAGGACCGTAATTTTTCAGGAAGGCTCCGTTTATGGAAGGAAGGCTGGTGGAAAGAATGGACTCCTCAACTTGTATTGGGAGCCAATGATCCCGGAAGTTTTGATAATAATGGTGGTGGTAATATCAATTTTAATCAAGAAGCTGGTACTCATAATTATTTCAATCGTTTTTTTCTGGCTGCAACGAAACATTTGTATTTTCAGAATGTGGGGGAATTAGGGCTTCATATGGCTTATATTTATAGTAGGGCTACTGGCTTGAATTATGAAGGACCTGCATTAGGTGTTAATTTTCGGTGTTGTTTGCCTGATACTTCTTTGGGAAATAAGATATTGAATGGACTGAATTTGATGGCGGAATATGATGCACGAACCATTAATATAGGTTTTAACTATGCTGTTTGGAAAGATCGTTTTAATCTGATAGCAGAATTGAATGATGGTAAATATCTGAGTGCGGGACTTTATTTCAAAATCTGTTTGAAGTAAACAGGTATGAGAGTTGATAATGATAGCCACATATATGATCATAATTTTTTAAATCATACTACTATGACTATGAAAGACAAATTAGCATCCTACAACCACTTGATCGAGACCTTTGTGATTGTCACCGAGACCTTTCTTTGCGGTCTGCTATTCCTGCTTTTCAGCAAGCTGTCCAATGAGATGCAGTGGGATAGCCTACAGGTTGGTGGAACCACCGTTCTGCAAGTCATGCTTACACTGATGTTATGTTACGCCCTTTGCGCCATCCATTCAGGAGTAGTGCTTCACCGGAGGAAAGTGCATTCCCTTCAGATATGGAAACGTGTGTTCGAGAATATGTTCCTGTTTGTCCTCCTGGGCGGTCTGGTCCTTTCTGTAGGAAAGTATGCGGATATAGCCTCCCTGTTCATGCTGGAGTACCTTTTCCTCCTGTTTCTATGTCTTGTTTCGTTCCGTTTCACTCTTCGTCTTCTCATCAGGCTTTACCGTATGAGCAAGAAACATACGCGTTTTGTAGTACTGGTAGGAAGTACGGACAACAACCTGGAAATCTACCATGAGATGTCGGGCAGTGAAGATACAGGTTATTCGGTCGTGGGCTATTTTGACGGTCAGGCGAATCCTGCTTTCCCGGTAGAATGTCCGTATTTGGGCCAGCCGGCGCAGGTACAGGAATATCTGGAGAAACATGATTATGTACATTACCTGTTCTGCTGCCTGCCCTCAAAAGACAGAGAGGTCATTGTTTCTCTGATTGATTACTGCGAGAACCATCTGGTACATTTCTTCAGTGTGCCCAATGTACGCAATTATCTCCACCACCGTATGTCGTTCAACATCATGGGGAACGTCCCTTACCTGGGCCTTCGCCCCGATCCCTTAAGTTGGCCGGGGAACCGCCTGCTGAAAAGAACCTTTGACATAGTAGTCTCATCGGTGTTCCTTTGTACGCTTTTTCCGGTTATTCTGATTGTGGTGGCGATAGTGACCGGATTGACCATGCCCGGCCCGCTGTTCTTCCGCCAGAAACGGAACGGGCTGAACGGCAGGGAGTTTTATTGTTACAAGTTCCGCAGTATGAAAGTAAATGCAGATGCCGACAGGATACAGGCCACAGAGCATGATCCCCGCAAGACTCGCTGGAGCAATATAATGCGTAAGACGAATATAGATGAGCTGCCCCAGTTTATCAATGTGCTGTTAGGAGATATGAGTATCGTGGGGCCTCGTCCTCACATGCTTCTCCATACGCAGGAATATTCAAGGTTGATCAATAAATATATGGTGCGGCATTTTGTGAAACCGGGTATAACGGGATGGAGCCAGGTTACGGGTTTCCGTGGGGAAACGAAGGAACTAAAAGACATGGAGGGCCGTATCCGTGGTGATATCTGGTATTTGGAGCACTGGAGCTTCGGTCTGGACCTTTACATCATGTACAGGACGGTGGCGAATGTCTTCCGTGGCGAGAAGAATGCCTATTAGTAAAACGGGCTGTTCTTAACGATCCTTCTCGATGAGGGTCCTTAGTAATTTAGCAGTTAAAAAACTTTGTTTTTGCAGCCTGTTATTTCCGTCTGCCGGCCGGAAATGGAACATAGCCGGCACTAATGTTAGATCAGAACCCTTGTCCTTTGTGAAAAGTGCAGGGGGAGCTCCGGGAACGAGAGCGCTTGTTCCCGGAGCTTTAATAATAAAGAAGATTATCCGATTAGGATTTATTCAGCTTTAAAAATAAACGCGGATTATACAATAACCCGTAACAGGAAGGATTTTTTATTTTCTGATATTACTATATTTACTCCTAAAGAATTTTTATCTATATGATAGTCTGTTTCGGTGTGTCGGTACCGGCCGGATGATCTTAGTAAAAAACTTCCCTCTGCCAGTAGTATCACTCTCTACTTGAGAGCAGAAACGAACACTGGCAAAAGGAAACCTTGGGAAAAGAAATTACCTTTCCAAATATCCGAACACCCCTTCCGCGTCAAAACACGGACAAGCCTTCGGGATGCTTCCGCTCATATCCCTATGTCCCCTTATCCGGGCACCGGGAAAGAGCTTTGCCAGACGCATCAGCAACAAGATAAGCTGTTCTGTCTGCTCTGCGGTCCGGGTGTCTGCCGGATGTCCGTCTGCATCCAGACCGCCCTCGTAGCAGATGCCGATGCTGCAACGGTTCCAGGGACGGCAGTGTGCCCCCACTTCCAGCAGTTTGCGGTGCTGGGTGATGGTGCCGTCGCGACGGATATAGAAGTGGTAACCTACAGTCCGGAAACCACGGGTCTTATGGTCACGAAGTAATTGCTCGGCAGTATAGTCTTTGTCACAACGTGTGGCGCTACAGTGGAGGATGAGGTATCGCACTGATTCGCGTCCTTGCATCAGCGCTCCGTCCTCTACGGTGAGGAGTTGGCGTTCGTTCTTCATTTCTTCCTCACCGATTATCATTGGGAATGTTTCTTGTATCATAATAAATTGAGATTTGGAAAATGTTGTGTTTGTTCTTTAGATGAGGGATGCGCAACTGGTAATGCCCAAAGCGGTGAGTGCCGCGATGGCTGCCTGGATAACTGCCCGGAGAATTTGTGTCCAGGTGATTTTCTTGGATTCGTGGTTGGATTTATTCATGGAAATATCTGTTTTTTGTCAGTTTAAAATGCGAATGGAACAAAAGGAGGTTACGGAACTGGCGGACGGACACGGGGGAGTGAAAGAAGAATCCGTGTCGCCCGTGTTCCATAATCACATCATGCTATCTCTGTGGAGCGGAACAAGCCGGTCAGCTATTCTCGTCTGCCGGTTCACCGGAAGCGGCTGGAATGCGGGAGGCGTCAGCATCGTCAGCGGCAATGCCGGCGGCAGAAGAATTGCCTGTCAGGTCTACCGTAGTCTTTCCGGCCTTCAATGCCTTCACTACTTCGGCGGCTGCCTTGCGTGTGGGAACCAGTTGGAATTCGGCATCTTGGCGCAGGTTGTTGAAACGGACGCCCGGAGCCCACAGTACGTTCACCTCGGTGATGTTCTCCACAGTGAACTCTGCCATCGAATAGGCGCCGAGGCTTCGGATACTGTTCGAAAATACGCCCAGATCGCCCATCTGTATCTGCTGTCCGTTCAACAACTGCTCGCGCAGGCAGTCCACGGCAAGAATAAGGATGGCCTGGATATCGGCGCGCGAATATACACATCCGTGGCTGGCAATGTGGTAACAGAACTTGTCCAGTGTCATTACTTGTGAGTACTGGGCGTTGGCATACGCCTTCTTGGCCGCGTCTTTGTCGGTGGGGTTACCACGCATGCAGGTGCTGTAGTTGATCATGATAAATAGGGTTTTAAGAGATGAAAAATAAAAAATGAATTTCGTCAGTGAAGAAGGAGAATACTTTACTTTTCTTGCGGATTGCACGTAGGTAACGTGTAAGGCTGAAGGTTAGTAACGTATGGGGTTACATGTTAGTAACATGCTAGGCCGAAGGTTAGTAACGTATCGGCTCCCTCATTGTTGACATTGCAAAGATAGGTACTGTGAAATGCGTGCTGACGCTTTATGACACCTTGTGGCATTTTATGGCTTTCATCCTGTTCCAAAGAGCTTGCAGGGCTATCCGGGGCTGCCCAGATGCCGGTTGATCAGTGTCACCTGGCGGCTCGTGAAGACTTTTTGCGAGGTATGGTAACCCGTTGCGGATAACTCTTCCATCAAAGGGGGACAGCCGTTTATCCACCTCATCAGATGCCGGGTGGCTATCCGGGGATTTGAACCGGGAAAATAGAGCAGAGCCAGGCTACCTTTTGTCATGGATGGGAAATAAAGGAAATCTTTCATATTTATACATTTTAAATTCAGGAATCTTGCAAACTTGCAGAACTTGCACTCTCTCTCACACCCACACACGTACGTGTGTGCATGCGCGCGTTGAATTCGTATTCGCCACGCCCCACTTTGACCAGCTGTCCGCGTTCGGTCATACGTTTCAGCAGCGAGTCCACCGAGCCTGCCGGAACTCCTACCTGTTCTCCTTTGTCGATGGCTTCGTTGCGGGTGAAGCGCAGGGGAAGGCAGTCGAACAGGGTTTCGGGAGTCATGTTCGCCGATGGTGCGCTGGGGGTTCCTGCGGGCAGGAGCGAGAGAATGTGGCATGCATGGCGGTACAGAGGTTCCACCAAGGCCAGCACGGCATAAAAGTCGTCGGTGCGGATGGAGAGGTTGAATTGCGGCACGATTCCGTCTGCTATGTTTTCTTGTGGAATATGGGCCGACGGGGTCAGTCCGGGACAGTTCAGCAGGGTACGCACGATGTTTTCCTGTGGTTCGCCGCTCCTTTCGCCTCCCGGCAGCAGGGATTCCAGAGAGCGCAGCAGGGCGATAATGCTTATGATGCGGAAGATATTGATGGCAATACGGGTTACAGCGCTTTTCATCTGGTTACCGTGAATGGCGGAGGCTCGTCCGAATACACGAGCAAAGTGGAAGTTGAATATCTCTTTTTGCTCGTGGGTGAGCTTCATGTTGATGTTGCTCACCGAGGCGGTGATGGCGTCCAGCACTTCTTTCCATTGTGCCCCCCATTCCAGAAAACGGGAGTCATAGTCTGTATCCGCTTCGTTGAACTGGTCTTCCCATTCTTCAATGGCAGGCATATAATAGAACAGCTGGCGCGAGAACAATCCGTTTTCGGCCGATGGGATAAGGGGCTTGATTTGTGCAGGCGTGCCGCTGAGAAGCACGCAGAGGAACGTGACGTTACATTCGCGGTATTCGTGATTGGTGCGCCGGTTGTAGGCCAGCCGGTCATGGTCGAAACATTTCCGGAGGAGGTCGCTCCAGTGTCCGTGATCGCCTCCAATGGCGGTGCTCACGGTGTCGGCCTCGGTTTCGCATATCAGTCCTACGCCTCCGGAGTCCATCAGGTTTTCCTGTATGCCTGTACCGGTATTGTCACCGGCTATGAGGAGCATTTTCAGCTGGGGCTGTTCGGGTTCAGGGGTATTTACCTTTTCCTTCCCCAAAGTGTCCCATTTTGTCTTTTCCATGCGGTAGGTCTTTATTTTTTCCCGGTAGGTGTCCAGCAGCGCGTTGTGTATGGGTTCTGCCAAACGGCGTACCCAGGTCAGCGCACCTTTGCCGGAAGCGGGAGGCGCGGTGACGAATACTTGCAGACAGGGATACTTGTGCTTTCGTCCGTACACAAAACTTACCAGTTTGTTGAGGGTGCTTCCCAGCACGGTTGCCGCACCCAGCAGCAGGATATCCCGTTGGGCGGGAGAGTTACCGCAGTCTATGATTCCTTGCAGGAAGGCGGGCCAGCGGTAGTCGGGGAAAGAGGGAAGTCGGGCAGGGAGGATGGTCTTGGACACGCCGTCGGACAGGGGGGAGGCTGGGTCCGTAAAAACGGTATCGGGCGGAGTCCCGTCGGAAGCATCCGGATGGGCATTATAGGATACGCGCGCACGTGTGTGGGTGTGGAGAGACTGCAAGTTCTGCAAGTTTGCAAGTTTCGGGTCCATTTTCACCCCGGCCACCTCTGCCAGATGGAAGACGGTTCCCAGGGAATTTCTGCCTGTTCCTTTGGTCAGAGCATGTCCGTACAGTTTGTCTGCTTCATCGTGGTGGTACTTTTCGGATATGCGGCAGATGCGGTGGAACCGGGTGCGTCCTTCCTCGCCGCAAGTGTTGGCTATGGCAAAGGCCAGCGGCATATATTCCTGATAGGTGGGGGCCACATTGACTCCCGCTTGTTCGATGGCTGTTACCAGCTGTTCCAAGATAGAAATAGAATCGTTCATTTTTTAATATTTATGGTTATTGATTTTTGCTTCTCCGTCGTGCGACAGAAAACAGGCTCTGGACAAGTCGGCATTGGCCCTGTCCACTTTCAGCTCGTATTTCCATTCCAGATACTCCCATGCGGTGTGCAGGGCATTGTCGAAGGATTCTTCTACGCTCAGGAAAGGGTTTATGCGATAAGGGATAAACAGTTTTACTCCCTGATTTCCGGGGCTGACAAAGGAAAGTACGGGGTGCAGCACTTCATCGGCAAAGAGACGGTCGCGCCACATTGCCGCTTCTTCGGTGGAAGCCAGTTCGTCAATATCTATGACAAAGAGGCCCGAAGGAACTTGCATGCATTGTTCTTTGCAGTAAGAGAAGATACCTGCCGGAGTGACATACGGTAAAAGGGTCTGTTTATTCTTTCGGAACACTTGCTTGTCTCCGAGTCCGGCTCTGACTTTACGCGTCAGTTCTTCCAGTTGCGGATTGGTGCTGATGTAGGTATGAAGCCCTGCCACACTGCATATACATGTGGGTATTTTATTGGTGACGGGTGCATTGAAAAATGACATGATGTATTCTTTCATAAAAGAAATTGATTTTGATTTATCTGCACAAATATACGGGTAGGGAATGACGTATGGAAATCGATTCATAACCGTTTACTATCTGTTTACTATTGGTGCATGCTATTGATTATATATTGATGAAATATGGATTTTGATTAACGATCTGTTGATAATAATTAAAGAATAGAGAAAAGAAATAGTATATGAATGAAAAACCTGATATGATGATAAATATTTATGGCGGAAATAATCTGATTGCTCCTGTGGCATCTTCCGCCATTCAGAACTTTTATGGCGACCGGGGTGATGAGGCCGCCGACCAACCGGAAGATTCTGAGAAAACGGAGAGTACAGAAAGTGTGACGGATGAGAAGCCGGCACAGGAGCCGGCGGAACTGTCGGATGATGAATTTTACGTATCGGTCTATATACCCGATATAAAGGTGATGAGGGCTTACAAGATACTTTTGGGAGAGTGTACCACGGCACGCGAACTGGCGGTGGTGGTAGGAAAGATGCTGGCCGATGAGAACTGTAGGAATGTAGACAAACACACGGTGGTGAAAGCGGCTTTCATCAAGTCGTTGCTACCTTTTGCCAAACGGCTCGTGTCGGGCGGTACGATAGCCAATATACGGGCGCAGATTAATAATATGCTGGCTAGTAAATAATTTTTTTGATTATCCTCTTACTCCATTGGCACGTTAGCAAATCGGCAAATTATTTATGTTGCGGGATTATCAGATAGAGATGAAAACACGTCTGATGGAAGCGTGGAAAGCTCACCGGAGTGTGATGGTGCAGATGCCTACCGGTACGGGCAAGACACATCTGCTGGCATCTGTGGTCAGTGAGTTTGTGTCTTCTGCAGGCAGTGGGGTATGGCTTATTGCCCATCGTAGGGAACTGGTGGCGCAAATGGAGGAAACGCTGGCTAAATATGGTATCCGGAGGGAGGATACTCCGGTCAGGGTAATGTCTGTCCAATGGCTATCCCGGCACTGGAATGAGGCGGGTGATGCTCCGGGACTGATTGTGATAGACGAGGCTCATCATGCCTTAGCCGCTTCTTACACGGAGATGTGGAAGCGTTATCCTGCCACAAAGAAACTGGGTGTGACTGCCACACCTTGCCGCTTGAACCGTAGGGGGTTCACGGAACTGTTCGAGGTGCTGGTTACTTCGTGGAGTATTGCCGAGTTTATTGAAAAAGGCGTGTTGTCTGTGTTCGATTATGTATCCATCCGTCCCGGCAGCGAGGAGCAGCGGCTCATTGACGGTCTGGAGAAACGGGGGGCCGATGGGGATTATCAGGTGAAAGAGATGGATGCGGTACTGAACAGGCGTCCCGGTATCGAGCGCCTGTACCGCAGTGTCAGGCAGTTTGCTTCCGGCAAGAAGGGGATGGTGTATGCCATCAGCATTGAACATGCCCGGCGGATAGCGGAGTATTACAGCAGGCGGGGAGTGAATGCGGTGGCTGTGGACAGCAAGACTCCTGCTATGGAACGCAAGCGGATGGTGGAGGAGTTCAGACATGGAAAAATCGAGGTGCTGGTGAATGTGGATGTATTCAGCGAGGGGTTCGACTGTCCCGATGTGGAGTTTGTACAACTGGCCCGTCCTACTTTGTCACTGGCTAAATATTTGCAGCAGGTAGGACGCGGATTGCGGAGATCGGAGGGCAAGGAGGCGTGTATGCTGATAGACAATGTGGGGCTGTACCGCATTTTCGGGCTTCCTACACAGCGATGGAACTGGGATGCTATGTTCCGGGGACGGATGGCGGGAAAGGGGAGTTTGCCCGGACGGATGAATTGTGATGCTTCCGTTACTGCTTTTCCGGTGGTGGAAAGGCCGGCTGAAGCCGGTGGGGACTTGGTGATGGTTATGGAGCACGGGCGTTTGCTTTCTTCCATCAGAGAGCAGGCTTTGCCGGATGAGAAGGAGCAGTCACCGTCATGCAGGCTGAGGGCATTTGTAGATAAGGAAACAGGTCTTTGGGGATTGGAAAAGGGAGATGAGATGCTGCCGGACGTTTCGTTTAAAGAGATTTTGAGTATCAAAGGACGTTTTGCCGTGGGGAGGCTTCGGAACGGGTGTGTCCGGGTACTGGATGATACGGGGGCTTTGGTGGCCGAACTGGGGCATTGCTGTGAGGTGAGGTTGCTGAAAGATGATTTGTTGCAAGTCCGTCATGCCGGGAATTCGGTGTCTTATGTGGATTTACGGAACGGCCGGTGTTATGCTGTCCGCCCGCGTGTCCTCAGATACGGGAGCATAGAATTGTTACAGGTGAACCGTACTTATTACAGCAGGACAAGGCAGGTGTATGCCAATACATGCGGGTTGCCTTCTTCGTCCATTGTGTGGATGGGGTTTTATGTGAAGATGTACGATGGCAGAGTGCCTTCCCGATGCCGCCGCATGGAAGATGGAGGCTTTTGTTGTGAACCGCAGGTTTGTCTGTTGGAAGGGGATGAGGAGCGTGCTTATTATCTGAGCGGACGGTTGCCGGATCAAAGTATTGTGGTGATGGATGAGGAGGGACGGTATTATCATGTGGAGAAAGGACATGGAAAGCGTTATGTGGCTTGTAACCGTCCGTCGGACCGGAGTGAGGATTTTGATGAGGCGGTGGCATTGCTCCGAAGGCAGGCGGACGAGCGTGTGGAGAAACATTTGCAGGAGGAAAAGTGCGAGACTGAACGGAAACGGCAGCGTATAATCAGCAGGAGTGTGGAGGCCGTACCTTTTCAGATAGGAGTGAAATGGGGGTTGAGGACAGCGGAGCAGATTTTGATTCCACCTGTCTATCGGAGAATATTGCGTCCGGTGGGTGGTTATTGCGCCTATCAGGACAGCTCCTGCCAGTGGGGGGTGCTGACTGTAGACGGAAGGATCATTATCCGGGCCCGGTATATGGAGGTGGAGATAGACAGGGATGGAACGGCGCGTCTTACTTTGGTTCCGGGGAAGATGGAAACGGTGAAGCTGACGGATTAATAGGATAAAAAGCAGGGGATAACTTTTTGTCAGACCGATATTTAGCGATGGAATACGGATCATTATGAAAAGTTTTGTAACTTTGCATCCGATTTTAAAAAAGGAGATATTGATATGGAATTACCTGATGACCCGATGATGCTTTTCAGCATGGTGAATATGAAACTTCGTGACTGCTATCATTCGCTGGACGAGCTTTGTGATGATATGAATGTAGACAAGGAGCTGTTGGTGAAAAAATTGAAGGCGGCCGGATTTGAGTATAGTAAGGAAAACAACAAGTTTTGGTAGATAGAGGGATCAGCCCGTTCCGGAAGAATGCTTGGGACGGGCTGATTTTTTTATTGAGATACCTATTGTTGATTATTTTTGTATAAGTCCTGTTTCCGGTATTGCAACAGGGATGTTCCGGTATGCCGCTTGAAGAAACGTCTTAAGGTGGCAAGATTGGCAAACCGGGTTCTTTGAACGATTTCCTGTATGCTGATGGATGGATTCTCCAATAATGCGTAAATCTCTTGCAGGGTATAATGTATAATCCATTCTTTGGGGGATTTTCCACTTACCAGAGTCAAGGCTTCAGTCAGGTATTTGGAGGAAACATGCAACTTTTCGGCATAGAACGCCACTTCTTTGTTTTCTTTGTAATGCTTTAACAGCAAATCCAGAAAAAAGTATCCGATTTCTTCTTTATGCAAGGTGGTGACTTTATGTTCTTTTACTGTGCTGTAATAGTCTGCATAAAGTTCCAGAAAAGGTAATTTCAGCAGATTGGTAATAGATTCTTTTGTAAATAAATAAGTTGGAGAAGTAGCTCTGTTGTATAGTAACCGGAAATAGAGGGAGAACTGTTCCGCTTTCTCTTGGGATAGCGAATAGATGCAGTGGGTTTGGGTGTAGGTATGAAAACCGGTCGGAAAACGTTTGATACTTCCATTGATCACGTCATAAAAAAGGGCATTTGAAAAAGTACAATAATCGATGGTGAAAGTCAGACTGGATTTTATAAATGAAACCAAGAATCCCGGCATGAAAATAAGAATGTCGTTTGCACAAATAACATATTTCCGGAGACCAATCTGGATCTCGGCATTCCCTTCAGTACACATACCCAAAACTCCTTCCGGCAGATAAGAGGGGTATTTGCTGAAAGGCACTGTGTGCGCATCCATATAAATACTGAAATCTTGATCGGACAGTCCTTCTTTGGTATCCTGTGGTTTTGGGGTATTATATAACATACTTTGTATCAGCTCTAGGTTCACAAAATTAGAATTTAATGATACATTCCGCCGGAAGTAGTGGACATAAGGGAAAATAAAACGGAAAAAAACTACGTGTATTTGATTTTTTTAATATAATGATAGGAGAACAATTTTAGCTTCCCGTAAGTTGTAGGAGAACACGGAAAATTATTCTTTTTTACAGAAAGAAGGGTGAATTCAAAAAGATCGTTTGATTTGTTTTTGAATTCACCCTTTATGAATGGAGCGGAGTTATTTTTGCGCCAGTAATTTGGCTATGGCACGGTCGGGTTTCCCGGTTTCTGTCAGGGGAAGTTTGAATACCGGAACAAAACGTTTGGGACGCCAGTAGGGAGGTAATTGATGTGTGCAGGTCTGTTCTATGTCGTCGGGCAGTTGCCCTTCGGCAAGCAGCACAATGATTTCTCCGAATTTTTCGTCGGGAGCGGAGGTGATCAAGAAAGGAACGGACAGGTGTTCTTTCAATGCGGCCTCTACTTGTTCTATCTGCACTTTCACTCCTCCGGTATTGATCGTATTGTCTTTTCTGCCTAGAATGCGGAATTGGTTCTGTCCGTTTATCTCGGCTATGTCATTGGTCACCAGTTCTTTTCCGCAAATTTCGGGAGCGTATATCACCAAGGTGTTTTCTTTACTCAGACGGATCTGTATGCTCTCGAAAGGGGTGTACCAGTCTGAAGCTTCAGGACCGTTCAGTCTGCGTAGGGCAATGTGTGATAAGGTTTCGGTCATGCCGTAAGTAGACCATACGGCATGGGGGAAATCTTTTAACGCAGCGTTCAATTGGGAGTCGATAGGACCACCTCCGATAATGAGGTGCCTGATTTGTTGCAATATCGCTCTCTCTTCGGGAACTTGCAGTGAGTTATAGACTTGCATGGGGATCATGGCGGCAAAGACGGGGGCTTTTGTCAGGTCTTTTAAAGGATGCCCGGATGGAGTGACAGGCAGCAAGTCCAGTCCCGCTACCAAGGCACGTACTACCACCATTTTTCCGGCAATGTATTGCAAGGGCATACAGAGCAGGGCGGAATCTTCTTTTTGTATTCCGAGGAAGGAACAGGTGAGGCAGGCGCTTTCCATCATGCGTTCTTTTTCTACATACAGTTCCTTGGGTTTGCCAGTGGAGCCTGAAGTATGTACCAGCAGGGTGTCTGCCGGGTCAAACCATTCGGAAAGAAAGGAGAAAAGTTCCTGCCGGAAACTTCGGTTGTCGGCAGGGATATTCATTCTTACCATTTCAATTTCCCAATTGGAGTAGGGGATGCTTTCTATCAGAATGGTTTGTTTGTTTCTATTGGTGCAGAATTTTGTCATTGTTTCAGCCAGTTTAGTAAATCGGGTTCTTGTTCTTCGGGGTGGAACCAAAGGCAGTCCCCTTCGATGTGAAGCGGATAGTCTATATTGTCGGTAAACAGCAAGCCGGTACCTAGTCCTTGGGGGAGGGCGGGCTGCAAGGTGGCACACCATTGTGCGATGGCATTCAGTCCGATATTGGACTCCAGAGCGGAAGTGACCCATGAGCCGATGCCTCTTTCAGCCGCCAGTTCCATCCATTCTTCGGAGCCGCTGATTCCTCCGTGCAGAGAAGGTTTCAGGATAATGTACTGAGGACGGATGGTTTCCAGCAATTCTATTTTCCGGTCGCGCCGGTTGATGCCTATCAGCTCTTCATCCAGTGCAATGGGAAAGGGGGTGGCGGCACAGAGTCGGGCCATTTCATCCCATTGTCCCGCACGGATGGGCTGTTCGATGGAATGGAGCTGGAATTCGGAAAGACGATGTAACTTTTCGAGGGCATCGGTAGGAGAGAAAGCACCGTTGGCATCTACACGCAGTTCGATTTGGGCTGGGGTGAAATGCTGGCGGATGTGCGCCAGCAGCTCCAGTTCCTTTTCAAAGTCGATAGCGCCTATTTTGAGTTTGATGCAGCGGAAACCTTGCTGCATCTTTTCCCCGATGCGCCGGTACATCTCGTCAAAGTTTCCCATCCAGATGAGTCCGTTGATGGGGATACCCTCTTTGCCTTTGCTGAACGGGGTGTGCCAGAATTGCAGGCTGCGTGCCCGGAAATGCAGCAGGGCGGTTTCCATACCGAACAGGATGGACGGATAGGGAAGCAAGGCTTCCCGGTCTATTTCCCCATTCTTTTCCAGGTTCTTGCAGGCAGTGGCCAACACCTCGTCGTATGAGGGGATATCATCACAGCTCAGGGCAGGGAGAGGGGCGCATTCACCCACGCCATAGTGGCGGCTGCCGGTGTCGGTGAGGAGGATGTACCATACATCCCGGGTAGTATATACTCCTCTGGAAGTACCGGCAGGTTGCTTGAAGTGTAATTGTTTTTTTATAATTTGGGTTTGGAACATTTTTTTTTATGTGTAGTTGGTTTGGTATATTTATCCCTGACAATCTCAAAGGCGCGTTGGACCCATGTGTATATGCTCGTGTCGGGAATATCACCATCAAAATTAAGTTGAAGCCAATGTTTCAGACTTTGGTTGATGGGATTGCCGACTGAAACATGTCTCTCTTTTATATACTCAATTTCGTCCGAAGTAGATTTGACATTGACAAAAGTGAAATTGTCAATGTCTATAAAACAGAACATGTGTCCATAAACATAAAAGGCAAGGATGGAATCATATCTTGCAGCAAATTTGCCAAATGGCATCTTTTCGGAAACGTCACCTAACGAAAGACAATATTTTCTGAATTCTTCAATGTCCATGCTTTGAATTTGTAGTTTGTTTATGGGAACTTCGGATAATCCTGGAACCGTGGCTTGCGTTTTTCCAAAAATGCCTTCCCTCCTTCCTGCGCTTCCTCTGTCATGTAATACAGCATGGTGGCATCTCCGGCAAGTTCTTGTATGCCGGCTTGTCCGTCCAGTTCGGCATTCAGTCCGGCTTTGATCATACGAAGAGCGAGCGGGCTGTGCTCCATCATCTTTTCTGCCCATGCCACGGTTTCGTCTTCCAGGCGGTCGAAAGGAACGACTGTATTGACTAATCCCATTTCCAGTGCTTCCTGTGCGGAGTATTGACGGCAAAGGAACCATATTTCACGGGCTTTCTTCTGCCCTACGATGCGTGCCAGATAGGAAGAGCCGAATCCGGCGTCGAAGCTGCCTACCTTGGGACCTGTCTGTCCGAAAATGGCATTTTCTGAGGCAATGGTCAGATCGCATACCACATGCAGCACATGGCCGCCGCCGATGGCGTAACCGTTTACCATGGCGATGACCGGTTTTGGCAGTGACCGGATTTGCTTTTGTACGTCCAGCACATTCAGACGGGGAACTCCATCTGTGCCGATATAACCGCCATGACCTTTTACGTGCATATCTCCCCCGCTGCAGAAGGCTTTGTCGCCTGCTCCGGTCAGAACCACTACATTGATATCCTGGCACTCGCGGCAGTAATACAGGGCGTCGCTGATTTCCGAAGTAGTGGTGGGGGTGAACGCGTTGCGGTAACGCGGACGGTTGATGGTGATTTTCGCTATTCCGTTGTAAAAGTCAAACAGAATATCTTGATATTCTTTGATGGTTTTCCATTTTCTTGTTTCCATTATTCATTTTTATTTTTAAGTCCGTGATAATATTCTCTTAATAGGGTGGTGTCTTTTTCCTTGTCGGTAAACACCTCCAGCAGCATGGGTTGCATCCTTGTCTCGGGTGAGGTGAATGGCTGCATCGCTTCTTCCAGCTCTTCTTCTCCGGTCACTTTCATGTAAATAAAGCCACGTTCTTCCGCCCAGCCTTTGGCGGTGGTGTAATGCTCGGCTGTGATAAACTCCCGGGAACGGCTTGATTTGTCCATTCCAGGCAGGGTATGGAATATTTCTCCTCCTTCGTTATTCAGTAACAGGATGCGGATGTTGGCACCGTAATTTTGATTCCACAGTGCGTTCATATCATAGAAGAAGCTCAAGTCGCCTATGATGATGAAATTCAGCTTGCTGGAAGCGGCGGCATAACCGATGGCGGTGGACAGGGAGCCTTCTATGCCGTTCACGCCCCGGTTGCAACAGATTTCCACCCGGGGAGGAACTGTAAATAACTGTGCATAGCGCACGGTGGAGCTGTTTGCCAGATGCAGGGCACAGGGTTCGGGTAATGCCTGAATGAGTTTTCCGATAACGGAGATTTCGGAATAAGCAAGATCCGGCATCGGAATGGTTTTGCAATAGTTTTCCCACATCAGCGGATAATGGGTCGGTTTGTTGTCCAGCAGGAAAGCTATTTTTTCCAAGAACTCAAACGGATCCATCTCGATGACGGTGGTCAGGCAACCGTATAAATCGGCTATCTTCCCGTCGGCGGCAACATGCCAATGTTCGCGCGGGGGATGATTGCGCAGGTATTTCTTCAATTGCTTGGATACGATATGTCCGCCGTAGGTAATCAGTATTTCGGGGGCCATGTCTTCCTGGCGCTCCGGCGTCATGGAATAAACGGCGGCGTCGAAATTCTTGATAGGAATGCCGGGGATGGTCTGGTTGCCCAGATGTTCCGTCAACCAGGCGAAATGTTTATAAAGCGGTTTCACATATTTTTTCTCGAACAGGTAAATCAGATTCATCTGGCCTACCACGACCATGCGCTTGTTGTACTTGTTCAGCCGTTCGATCAGTTCCTTATAGTCACGGTCGTACACGCTCAGTCCCTGATAACGGGTGATGACACGTGCCTCGGGAAGTGTTTTGGCGGTGAAGCGGTAGATGGGTTCGGAAATGGGTACATTGATATGTACGGGTCCTTTGCCGTGGTGGGTGGTTTCCAGTATGGCTTCGTTGATGAGGCGGTTGCAAAACCATTCGTCTTCCTCTGTATGTACTTCGGGCAGGTTGACAGACATCTTGACTAACGTTCCGAACACATGGGGCTGGGGCAGGGTTTGTCCGTCCATTTGTCCTATCCAGGCGGCGGGGCGGTCGGCAGAAATGACAATCAGAGGTACTTGTTGGTAAAAAGCTTCGGCTACGGCAGGGTGCAGGTTCAGCAGGGCCGAACCGGAGGTGCAGCATACTGCGGCAGGACCTCCCCCTTGTAAAGATAGGCCGATAGCAAAAAAACCGGCACTGCGTTCATCGGTTACAGAATAACAAGTGAAGTCCTCTATATTGGCCAGAGTGTGTACGATGGCAGCATTACGGCTGCCGGGACAAAGCACTATTTTCCGCACACCGTGCGCTTTGAGAAGTGCCACCAACTGAAGTATGTTCTTTTTGTCTGAATACATTATTCTTCTACTTTAATTGTTTCCATTTGTTTACTTATAAAGTCAGGATGAAGGATGCTCCGCATCGTATTCATCTTGTCTCCCGTTTCCATCCATTCCGATTCTACTTCCGAGGAAGCCAGTATTCCTCCTCCTGCATACAGGATGGCTTCACCCGGCTTTATTTCCATGCAGCGCAGATTGACGTAGATATCGGTATGCCCCTCTGTGTCCAGCCAGCCGGTGAATCCGGAATAATAACTGCGGTCGTACCCTTCATTGTCCGGAATAAACCGGAAAGCCTCCTCTTTGGGCAGGCCGCAGACGGCGGGAGTGGGATGGAGTTCTTGCAATAAATCGCCTATATGGTCTGTATTTTTCAACAAGAAATAAAAATCGGTCTTGAGGTGTACCAATTGTCCGGCACGGGCGGTATAAGGACCTTTTTCCGTCATCTTGTTGCCGAATCTTTTGGCGATCCGGCGGATGTAATCAGCCACATAGCCCTGCTCTTCCCGGTTCTTCTTGTCCCAGTCTGTCGGCATCACTTCGTTCTGCATCGGCATGGTACCGGCCAGGGCCACGGTGTGCCATTCTTTGCCGTGTCCGCTTAATAAGATTTCCGGTGTGCTGCCCAGCCAGGTTCCGGAAGCAGGGGTGTGGCATAGGTAAATCATCATGCGCGGATAGTTGTTGCAGGCCCGGACAAAAGCACCGAGTGGTGAAAAATCATCTCCGATATGTCTGGCGGAAGAACGTGACAGAACCAGTTTCTGGAACTGCTTCTCTTGTAAGGGAGTGATGAAACGCCCGAATGCGCGGGTATATTGTTCTTTATCCGTTTCTTCGGAAACAAAAGGAGAGAGTTCATTCTGCCGGCTTTTGCAGGTGAGCAGGGTATCCACACATTCCAGTGAAGACAGTGCTTCGCTGATTTCATTCCAGTCGTATGCCGTGACATCCGGACGGATAAGTACCAAGGGATGTTCCTCCGATATCCGGAAAGGAGCCATGACAAATCCCTTTTTTTCATTCAGTTCTTGAATGTCCGCTAATTGTTCCACATCGCCCGAGGTTTGCAATACCAGGTAGCATTCGTCTGTCCAAGGTAACCGGTAGAGGGCGAAACCGAGGCGGCTATGTGTCAGGCAATCCAATAATTTTTGCGTATGTATATCTGGTAGATTCATTTCTTTTTCAGTATGAAATTAACGACACGAACAGTAGAAACCAGTTCTCCCTGTGGAGTGGTGATATCTATATTCCATATATGCGAGGATCTGCCGCGGTGAATCAGTTTGCCGGTGGCGAATACTTTGCCTCCGACGGGTACGGCCGACAGATGATTTCCACTTACTTGTACTCCGCAGGCATATTCGCCTTCCCGGCATAGCGACATGGAGCCATGTCCTGCCACAATCTCGGCCAGAGCCAGTGACGCGCCGCCGTTCAACATACCAAAGGGTTGTGAAGTACGATGGTCTACAGGCATTTCGGCATGTACCGCATTCTCGGTGGGGGGTAGAAACCGGATACCCAGATGTTCCGCCATCGAATTCGAATAATCAGGTTTGCAGGTTATTTCTTCCATCATTTGTATGTCTGTTCTTTTCTATAGGGCTACAAAAATACATAAATTTTAGATGAAAATGTCGCTAATGTTGTTCTTTTAAGAACAAAAACATTCGGGGTTTGTTTCTATTTTCGGAATATATTTTTTATTTTGCAAAAAGAATTCGTACAAATGCAACAACGAATGAATAAAACAATAATTTAATACCTATGCTCATTACGATTATTATCCTTGTACTGTCCGCAGTATTTTTTGTAAATGGCAAGATACGGTCGGATCTTGTGGCTCTTTGTGCTTTAGTGGCTTTGTTGATTTTTCAGATATTGACGCCTGACGAGGCTTTGTCCGGATTCTCCAATTCGGTCGTCATTATGATGGTGGGGCTGTTTGTGGTTGGCGGAGCGATTTTTCAGACGGGACTTGCCAAAATGATCAGTTCACACATTCTGAAATTAGCGGGTAAGAGTGAATTGAAATTATTCTTGCTTGTAATGTTGGTGACTTCTGCTATCGGGGCTTTTGTGAGCAACACAGGTACGGTGGCTCTGATGTTGCCTATCGTGGTCAGTCTGGCAGTCAGTGCCAACATGAATCCCAGTCGTTTGCTTATGCCGTTGGCGTTTGCCAGCAGTATGGGAGGTATGATGACACTGATTGGTACGCCGCCCAACCTTGTTATTCAAAATGCGTTGACTTCGGCCGGTTTTCCTCCGCTTTCGTTCTTCTCTTTTTTTCCGGTAGGGATTATTTGTGTGGCAGTGGGTACTTTGGTGTTGCTTCCGCTCAGTAAATGGTTTCTTTCGAAACGGGGGAAAAACGGAGACAACAATGTTCATTCGGGCAAATCCCTGAAACAGTTGGTGAAGGAATATGGGCTATCCAGTAATTTGTTCCGGTTGAGGGTGGTCGGTGACTCCCGGCTGCATGGAAAGACGATTATAGAGTTGGATATCCGGCGCAAGTATGGATTGAATATACTGGAGGTGCGTCGTGGGGATATGTCACAACACCGCTTCCTGAAAACAATTACTCAGAAGCTGGCCGATCCCGGTACGGTTCTTCAGAAAGAGGATATTCTGTATGTGACGGGGGATTTTGAGAAAATAAAGTTGTTTGCCGAAGATTATCTGCTGGAGATGCTGGACGAGCATACTACCGAAGAAGCGAAAAACTCAGCCAATTCATTGGATTTTTATGACATAGGTATTGCTGAAATCGTTTTGATGCCTTCCTCCAATCTGATAAACCAGACGATAAAGGGGGCGGGCTTTCGTGATAAGTTTAATGTGAATGTACTGGGTATCCGCCGGAAGAAGGAATATTTGTTGCAGGACTTGGGCAATGAGCGGATTCATAGCGGGGATGTGTTGCTGGTGCAGGGTACATGGAACAATATCGCCCGGCTGAGCAAGGAAGATGCCGACTGGGTGGTACTGGGACAACCGCTGGCCGAGGCTGCGAAGGTCACGCTGGATTACAAAGCACCGGTAGCTGCGGTTATCATGGTGCTGATGGTGGCTATGATGGTGTTCGACTTCATTCCGGTAGCTCCGGTGACGGCGGTGATGATTGCGGGTATCCTGATGGTACTGACAGGATGTTTCCGCAATGTGGAGGCGGCTTACAAAACCATTAACTGGGAAAGCATCGTACTCATTGCGGCCATGCTGCCTATGTCGCTGGCATTGGAAAAGACAGGGGCTTCCGAATACATTTCGAACAGTCTGGTCAGTGAACTGGGAACATACGGACCGTTGGCGCTGATGGCGGGTATTTATTTCACTACTTCCCTGATGACGATGTTTATCAGCAACACGGCTACCGCAGTGCTTCTGGCTCCTATCGCGATGCAAAGTGCAACACAGATAGGGGTAAGTCCCGTACCTTTTCTCTTTGCGGTGACACTGGGGGCAAGTATGTGTTTCGCTTCTCCATTCTCCACTCCGCCCAATGCGCTGGTGATGCCCGCCGGACAATATACCTTTATGGATTATGTAAAGGTAGGGCTGCCGTTGCAGATTATTATGGGCATTGTCATGGTGCTGGTACTTCCTTTGCTGTTTCCTTTTTAAGTTGTTTATAATATATGATGCCGATGACGTCCGCTATAAACCATCCGATAGGAATAGACCACCAGATTCCGATGACCCCGATGGCAGGAATGCCGGCAAGCCAATAGGAAAGGGCTACACGGGTTCCCAACGATACCACTGTGAGCACTACGGACATTCCCGGCATACGGATGGCACGATAATATCCGTATAACAGGAACAAAATCCCGATTCCGCAATAAAACGCTCCCTCGATGCGTAAATAACTGATACCGATGTTCAGAATTTCCGTTTCGTGGGGGCGGACAAAAATCAGCATCAATGGTTTGGCGAATAAAAAGACCAGAATGGAAATGACCAGAGAGAAGAGAACGGTGGTAATCAAGGCACTTTTCACTCCTTTGCGGATCCGTTCCTCTTTTCTCGCTCCGAAGTTCTGGGCAATAAAGGTGGAAAAGGCATTTCCGAATTCCTGTACCGGCATATAGGCGAACGAGTCTATTTTTATTGCTGCCGCAAAGGCGGCCATGACTACAGTGCCAAAACTATTGACCAATCCTTGTACCATCAGAATGCCCAGATTCATCACCGACTGTTGTACACAGGTCAGTGCGGAGAACGAAGTGATCTCTTTCAGGCAGTGACGGTCGAAATGCAGGTCGTTGCGGTGTAATCTCAGTTCGGGGTATTTCACGTAGGCATATCCCATAATTCCCAAAGCGGATACTCCCTGTGCGGCTACCGTGGCGATGGCTGCTCCCTTGATTCCCCAATCCAACTGCAAGATAAAGAATAAATCCAGCCCGATGTTCAGTACAACGGAAACCGCCAGAAACCAAAGAGGAGTAACGGCATCTCCTATGGCACGCAGTAATGCCGCATAGAAATTATAGATAAAGGTAAAGCCGATTCCCCAAAAGATAATCCACAAGTAATCATACATCATGCCATAAATATCTTTGGGAATCTGCAATAACCTGAGAATGGGATGAATCCAGACGAAAGCCGCTATATTTAGAATCAATGTTACTGTACCGATCAGCAGGGCGGATACATAGATGTTACGGCGTAGGGAATCCGTTCGTCCGGCTCCATATTGCAAGGAAAAAACGGTTCCGCTTCCCATGGACAATCCCAGCAGGATGGAAATGAGGAAAACCATCAGCGTATAGGCGGAACCGACGGCAGCCAATGCGCCGGAACCTATACATTGTCCTACAATCAGCGTGTCGGCTATATTGTAACACTGTTGTAGCAGTGAGCCTATAATCATAGGTAAGGTAAAACGTAGCAGAGTGCCGGTGATACCTCCCTGCGTCAAGTCTATTTTAGATAACATGATGCGTGTCTGTTCGATTCAATTTCTTATTTATTTTGAAATTTATTGCGAAGGTAGGGAATAAAATATCAAACAACAATAAAGATTGTCTATTTAATACCCGGAATGTTCTTTCTCCTTAAAAAGAGTTAACTTGATAATATTTTCCATAGGAAACTTTTTATTATAAGAAATATCATGTATGTTTGCATAAAGTTTCCATTGGAAAATATTAAATCAAATAAAATAGTTTAATTATGAAGTATATAGTAATAGGAGGCGTAGCAGGAGGTGCAACTGCTGCCGCACGTATCAGAAGAAACACGGAACAGGCGGAAATCATTTTGTTCGAGAAGGGAGAATATATTTCGTATGCCAATTGTGGTCTACCTTATTATATAGGAGGTGTGATTGCGGAGCGGGAAAAATTGTTTGTACAGACTCCGGAGGCTTTTGGGAAACGTTTTAACATAGATGTGCGTACCCGGTCCGAGGTAATAGCCATCCATTCTGCCGAGAAAACAGTGGATATTCGTACTTCCGACGGGAAAACTTATACGGAGAGTTATGACAAATTATTGCTTTCTCCGGGTGCGTCGCCTGTTCGTCCTCCCTTGCCGGGCATTGACAATGAAGGGATTTTTACCCTACGTAATGTGAATGATACCGATGCTATCAAGAGTTACTTGCAGCAGCATAAGGTGAAACGGGCGGTAATCATCGGGGCCGGATTCATCGGGTTGGAGATGGCGGAGAATCTGCAGGAAGCCGGTGCGGAAGTGGCGGTTGTAGAGATGGCAAATCAGGTCATGGCTCCTATTGATTTCTCTATGGCTTCTTTGGTGCACGAGCACTTGTTGCAGAAAGGAGTACATCTCTATCTGGAAAAGGCGGTGGCTTCTTTCGAACGCACGGTCAACGGACTGGAGGTTGTTTTCAAATCGGGCGAAAGGCTGCCTGCCGATATGGTGTTGTTATCCATCGGGGTACGTCCCAATACCTCATTGGCGATAGAGGCTGGACTGGAGATAGGGGAGATGCGCGGTATTAAGGTTAATGATTACTTGCAGACTTCCAACGAGCATATTTATGCGGTGGGCGATGCTATCGAGTTCCGTCATCCACTGACTGATAGACCGTGGTTGAATTATCTGGCAGGTCCGGCCAACCGTCAGGCGCGTATTGTGGCAGATAACATGGTCTTTGGAAATAAGGTTACATACGAAGGGGCTGTCGGTACTTCCATTGCCAAAGTTTTTGATATGACTGTCGCTGCTTCGGGCCTTCCGGCAAAACGGTTGAAACAGGCAGGCATTGATTATTTGTCGGCAACCATCCATTCCGGTTCCCATGCGGGATATTATCCTGATGCTTTACAGATGTCCATTAAAATAACTTTCTCTCCTGTGAATGGGAAATTACTCGGAGCGCAGATTGTGGGGTATAACGGAGTGGACAAACGTATTGACGAATTCTCGCAAGTGATTAAGCATAACGGAACTGTTTATGACTTGATGGCTTTGGAGCAGGCATATGCTCCTCCTTTCTCTTCGGCTAAAGATCCTGTAGCAGTAGCCGGATATGTAGCCGGAAATATACTGAGCGGAAAGATGAAGCCTCTTTATTGGCGCGAATTACAGGCTGCCGATTTGAGTAAAGTTACGTTGGTTGATGTCCGTACTCCCGATGAATTTGCACTCGGTGCTTTGAAAGGGGCTGTCAATATTCCTTTGGATGATATGCGCGAAAGGATGGAAGAGATTCCTCAGGATAAGCCGGTCTATTTGTATTGTGGAGTAGGGTTGAGAGGGTATTTGGCTTCTAATATATTGTTACAGAATGGTTTTGGGGAAGTAAAGAATTTAATAGGAGGTTTAAAACTGTATAAAGCGGCAACGGCTCCTCTGCCCGAGCCGGAGGAGTTTTCAAATTCTGGCTCTTCAAGTTCTGATTCTTCAAAAGTTGATCATTCTGAACACAGTAAAGATTCTGCTGGAGCTTATACTATTGCCTCTTCCGTCATTCCTTCTATGAAAGCAATAAAAGTGGATGCTTGTGGCATATCTTGTCCCGGTCCTATCATGAAACTGAAGAAGAGTATGGAAGAACTGGCGGACGGCGAACGTTTGGAAATTGTCGCTACAGATGCCGGTTTTCCCCGCGATGCCGAGGCATGGTGTCAAACTACCGGAAACCGTTTTGTTTCAGTAAATTCAGGAGCAGGAAAGTATCAGGTAATTGTTGAGAAAAATACTCCGCAATCTTCTTCCTCGGAAGTTTGCCGGGAGGATAAAGGGAAAACTTTTATTCTGTTCAGTGATGACCTGGACAAAGTTTTAGCTACTTTTGTACTCGCAAACGGTGCGGCGGCTACGGGAAAGAAGGTAACCATCTTCTTTACTTTCTGGGGGCTGAATGCCATCAAGAAGCTGGACAAACCTGTGGTGAAGAAAGATATCTGGGGGAAGATGTTCGGCATGATGCTGCCTTCCAGTTCTTTAAAGTTGAAGTTGTCTAAAATGAATATGGGCGGAATGGGAGCTAGGATGATGCGATATATTATGAATAAGAAAAATATCGATTCATTGGAATCTCTGCGTACTCAAGCCATTCAGAACGGAGTGGAATTTATTGCTTGCCAGATGTCAATGGACGTAATGGGTGTGAAACGTGAGGAATTGCTGGATCATGTGACTATTGGTGGAGTGGCAACTTATATGAACCGTGCCGAACAGGCGAATGTAAACTTGTTTATTTAAATTTGCATGGAGAAAATAAAATCAATATGTGTCATGAGAGAGCTGTTCAAGGCTCTCTCTGAACTTGAAACCCGCTTAATGGAACAATATGAAGTGTCATTGAATGAGGCAATGGCACTTTGTTGCATTGGCGGAGATACGCTGACGGCTAGTGTGATATCGGAAAACACAGGTCTGTCTGCTTCGCATACCTCTAAGGTCATCCGTTCCATTGAAGAGAAAGAATTAATCGTCCGTAATTTGGGGGATAAGGATAAACGGCAGATGCATTTTACTTTATCCGATAAAGGGCATGAATGTTTGGAAGCGCTGAAAGCAAATGAAATAGAAATACCGGAACTATTAAAGCCATTGTTTAAATAAACCCTTCTCTTTTCCATTTGTTTATTCCGGATATGAAACTGGAGAAATGGAAAAACAAATGGAAGAAGTGGAGCAATCTGCGCAAATGGCAAATATGGAAACTGAAGCTGATTGATGCCCGTCTGTATTTCGTGAGCATATTCGTGGGGCTGCTTACGGGACTGGTTGCTGTGCCTTATCACTATCTTCTTTGGTATTTCTTTGATGTGCGGAAAACTTTTTTTACGGCACATTATCCGTGGTATTGGCATGTATTGTTGTTTTTTATCTTATGGGGGATTCTGATCTTTGTCGCTTCTTTGGTAAAACGTATGCCATTGATAGCCGGTGGTGGGATTCCTCAGACACGTGCGGCCAATAACGGTCGTATCCGTTATGAGCATCCTTTTAAAGAACTGGTAGCTAAATTCTGCGGAGGGGTGTTGGCTCTCAGTGCGGGGCTGTCTTTGGGACGCGAGGGGCCGTCTGTTCAGATAGGGTCTTATATAGGAACACTTATCTCTCGTTGGGGACATATTCTGAAAGGGGAACGGAAACAATTGCTGGCTGCCGGAGCTGGTGCGGGCTTGTCTGCCGCTTTTGCTGCTCCGTTGTCTTCTTCTTTGTTGGTGATAGAATCCATCGAGCGTTTTGATGCACCTAAAACCGCTATTACTACCTTGTTGGCCGGCGTGGTAGCCGGAGGAGTGGCTAGTTGGATGTTCCCCACGACTCCTTATCATCTGATTAGTGCGGTCGTTCCTGGTTTATCTTTTATCCGTCAGGCGGAGCTTTATATTATCTTTGCCGCCCTTATGGCTGTCATTGCAAAGTTTTATTCGCTCATCGTTCCTTTCTTTCAAGAAAGGATACCTGCCATGAAACTCTCCATTCCTGTCAAGATGTTGTATTTATTAACCATAGCTTATGCCATATCGTTAACAGAGACGAATCTGACAGGTGGCGGAGAGCAGTTTTTGATGATGCAGGGAATGAATGGAACTCATGATATCCAGTGGCTTACTATCATGATGCTTATTCATTTTGTTTTTACGCTGTTTTCTCTTTCTTCAGGTTTGCCGGGAGGAAGTTTCATTCCTACCTTGGTTACGGGAGGATTATTGGGACAAATCTTCGGGTTGGTATTGGTACAACGCGGATGGATAGGGTATGAGAATGTGAGTTATATGATGCTGATCGGGATGGTGGCTTTTTTGGTGGCTGTGGTGCGTACTCCTTTGACTGCTATTGTCCTGATAACGGAGATTACCGGTCATTTCGAGGTGTTCTATCCTTCCATTGTGGTAGGTGGATTGACTTATTATTTCACCGAATTGTTACAGATAAAACCTTACAATGTATTGCTGTATGACAGGATGTTCCGTAGCCATAATCCGGAGTCTTCCGAAGAGGCTGGTGCTCGCTATCATCTTTTTGTCGAGATAATGGATGGGTCTTATTTTGACGGAAAGGAAGTGGATACATTGGCTTTACCTAATCATTGTATCATTCGTAGTATACATCGGAATCGTAAAAACTTACTTCCTCAGGGGCAAACCCTGGTTCCCGGTGATCAAGTGGAGATAGAAATAGATGCGCAGGATATAGAAAAATTATACGAACCGTTGGTCAGTATGGCAAATATCTATTAAATTTGCCGTATGAAAAAGAAATTCCAGCTTGAAGTTCCGGGAGGAGCCGACAAGGTGTTGCTTCATACTTGTTGTGCTCCTTGTTCATCAGCCATCATAGAGTGCTTGATGCAGCATGGTGTCACTCCGGTTATCTATTATTGTAATCCCAATATTTATCCGTTGGAGGAATACATTATCCGCAAGGACGAATGTACGCGGTACGCCCAGTCCTTGGGATTGGAAATTATAGATGCCGATTATGATCATGATGCCTGGCGTTGTCGAATGGCAGGAATGGAGCAAGAGCCTGAAAGAGGAGGCCGTTGCTTGCGTTGTTTCAAGATGCGACTGCAGGAAACCGCACGTTATGCTCACGAACATGGATTCCCGGTTATCACTACTACGCTTGCTTCCAGCCGTTGGAAAAGTTTGGAGCAGATAGAGGAAGCGGGCCGATATGCTACGGCCCCTTATCCGGATGTCACTTATTGGGAACAGAACTGGCGTAAAGGTGGATTGAGCGAGCGTCGCATTGCTATCATTAAGGAATATAATTTTTATAATCAGCAATATTGTGGCTGTGAGTTCAGTATGCGGAAAGAAGAAAAGGAAGAATGACAGGAATGAGGATGCTTAAACTGTGGGTGGTTGTAATGTTATTGGGACTCTTGCCCGTTGTTTCAGAGGCGCAAGAAGAAATAAATAATGCCATTAATGTACAGTTGGAGTATCTGAAAAAGTATCCTAAAGATAAAGAAGCGCTTCGGAAAGTTAGTTTTCTCTATCTGAATAAAGCAGATTATGATCAGGCTATCTTTTATGGTCGACAATTGTTTGAGATGGGTTATAATGAACGGGATTACAATGGCGCTGTAATTTATTCTCATATTTGTCTGGGGCAGGCCCATATGATGAAGGGAAATGTAAAGGAGGCTTATAGTCATTTAGGGCAGGCCAGGCTGATAGGTGAAAGTAATAAAAATGATTCCGCCTTATGTTCCGTATATAATGGTCTGGGACTTTATGCATCGAATGTCCAAAAAGACTATTATCGTTCACTTACTTATTTCTTCAAAGGAGTTGAAGCTGCAAGACGTTGTCATTATGACAGACTCTATTCCATTTTACTTTCTAATATTGCCGGTATTTATTATTTAAAAAATGATAGCACAGGATTGAAATATGCCCTTGAATGTTATGAACTGGGACATGAACGGAAAGATCCTTATCTGATTTATAGTGGTTCAACCAATACCGCTTATATGTATTATTTGAAGAGTGACTATAATACAGCATTGAAATATATTCAGGAGGCGGAGTTCACCATGGTGCAGAATGACTTTTATGATCAATCAAACGTTTACAATCTTTATGGATATATTCTGCATAAATTGAATAAAGATGATGAAGCGCTGGGCTTTTTCCGGAAGGCTTTGGATTTGAAAGAACAGGGAAATATTTCTTCAGTGATGAATTCCTATTTGGGCTATGCCGAAATTTTAATGGAGCATCATCAGTATGACCGGGCTGTCTGGATGCTGAAAGCCGGAATAGAACTGTCTTACCAACAGGCTAATGCCATCTATCGAAGTGACCTGTTGCAGGCTTTATCCCGATGTTATGAAGAAGATGGTATGCTGGTAGAGGCGTTGAAGTATCATAAGCTCTATCAGCTGGAAACAGATAGCTTATATAATGCGGAAAAGGAACGTGCCGTGGGGGAGATACGTGCAAAATACGATATGGAACGGCAGGAAAACGAGATAAAACAAAACCGTCTGGAATTATTGGAAAAGGAAAATAAGATGCAATTGCTTATAGCCGGATTTATTTGTATCTTCATAGCTGCCTCTTTACTATATTACTTATATTACAGAAAAAATAAGCTGTACCTTACCATTGTGAAGCAAAATCAGGACGCTATCCGGCGTGAACAGCAATTGCAGAATAAAATAGACGAGCAGTTTGCAGAGATAGGCCGCCAGTCCGCTCTTTTACAAGAATATCTTACGGACTCGACGAAAACTTCTTTGCCGCAACCTGAGAAATATGCTTCATCCTCGTTGACAGATGAAAAGAAGCAGGATTTATTTCTGCGTTTGGAAACGCTGTTGCGGGAGGAGAAGGTATTTACAGACAATTTGCTGACCAAAGAGAAAGTAGCGGAAATGTTGGGAACTAATCGTACTTATCTCTCTCAAATTATTAATGAGCAGACCAAGCAGACTTTTACTCAATTTGTAAATGGTTTCCGCACAAAAGAGGCAGTCCGTTTACTTTCCGATCCTGATAACCAAACTCCGCTAAAGGCGATTTCAGCTGAATTGGGCTTTAATTCCATGACTACTTTTTATAGCCAGTTTCAGGCGGCTACTGGTATGACTCCCGCTCAGTATAGAAACAAAGTGCAGGAATTGCATAAAAATAGATAATCTATTAATTTGCTATCATAAATTTATCCAAATGCGGCAATTGCTGTATTTGGATAACCTATTTTTGCTATAATTTAAAACTTTATGCATTAATTTGCTATCGACGCGATATAAGCTGCAAAACTGTTTTAACAATAAAACGGGACTTAAAAAGTGATTATAAACAGTATTAATATTAAATCTATGAAGAGTATGAAACATTCAGATTACCACGGAAAGCTACTTCGACTGGCGATGTTTTTCGTTGCATTGTTTTTGTGTGGAACAATGGCATATGCACAAACAGACCGGATGATCAGCGGTATAGTTGTAGATGAGAATGGAGATCCCCTGCCTGCCGCTCACATCCGTCAGGTGAGCCAGACGAAAGGGGAGGAACTAGCTGCTGTCATAACCGATATGAACGGGCACTTCCGGCTGACCCTGCTCCGCACAGCGAAAGAGATAGAAATCTCTTACTTGGGCTATGAATCAAAGAAAGTAAGATTGACAAGTGCGAACAGTTACAGAATTGTTTTGGAGCCGGCCTCCGAACTGCTGGACGAGGTGGTGGTAACCGGATATCAGACTATCTCCAGGGAACGGGCTACCGGTTCATTTGCGAAAGTAGATTCGAAAAAGTTGGAAACTCAACGGTTAAGTAGTGTCAGCTCATTGATGGAGGGAAGAATAGCAGGTTATAGTGACGGTAAGATACGTGGTGTGACTTCGATGAACGGACTTACTACTCCTCTGTATGTGATTGATGGGTTTCCGGTAGAGAAAACTATTTCTGACGGACTGGGCAACTGGGTCGAAAATGTGCCTGATTTGAATATAGAGGATATAGAGAATATTACGGTATTAAAAGATGCCGCGGCTACGTCTATCTATGGTGCTCGTGCTGCTAATGGTGTAGTAGTCATCACTACTAAAAAAGCCGGAAAGAATCAGCTGAATGTATCATTTTCAGCGACATTGACAGTACGCCCTTATAATTTTTATACCGGTCACTTGGCCGGTACGGCTGACATGATAGAGATGGAAAAGGAGTGGGCGGCCATGAATCCTAATCTTCAAGGAGAGGGAGCATCCCAATATGCACAGAATTTATTGGACAATGCATCCATGTATTCCTGTTTGGGGGTACAGGCTATTTTAAAACATCATACAGGTGCGATCAGCGAAGCACAAATGGAGCAGACGCTACATGAACTGGCTTCACAGGGATTCCGTTATTATGATGATGTGAAGAAATATGGTAAACGAAATCCGTTTTCGCAACAATATAACTTGAATATCGGGCGTGGAACGGAAAAAAATACATTTAATGCTTCGCTGTCTTACAGGAATAACCGGGAAGAAGATAAATATACTGACAGCGAGAGTTTCGGATTGAATTTGCAGAACACTACCCGGCTTACTTCATGGCTGAGTCTGGATTTGGGAACGTATCTGAATTATGGAGATGGTACAACGCAGAGTTATAATCTGACCTCACCCGGATATAATTATGTTCCTTATAGTTCGTTGTTGAATGGCGATGGAAGTTACTATACTAACACGGCTGCGGACCGGTACAGTAAGTCGCAACAGGAAATTATTTCTTCTTACGGATTGTATAGTATGGATATTACCCCTTTGGACGAATTGGGAAGAAACTTGTCGAAGAGTAAGAATTTTAGTAATCGTACTTTTGCAAGACTTAATTTTAAATTCACAGACTGGTTGAGATACACTGCTTCGTTCCAATATGAAGTAGGGGAATATAAGACAAGCCAATTGCAAGATAAGGAAAGCTATGCTGTGCGTAATAAAGTAAATACATTTGCTACTGATGCAAGTGGGAGTGGCCAGGCTACTTATAATCTTCCTTATGGCAATATTTATACAACGGGAACTAATAGTATTCGTGCTTATAATTTCCGTCAGCAATTGGATTTTAACAAGACATTTGCAGAAAAACATGATGTGACCGCTTTGTTTGGTATGGAAGTACGTGAAAATAAGACGGAATACAATAATCGGAAATATTATAATTATGATCCGGCTTTACTAACTTATGATCTTATTGATGAACGGGTGCTGAGTAATACTTATACCGGAGTTTTGGGAAACTATGTATCATTCAATAAAAATGATATCTCCAACATCTATGAACTGGTAAATCGTTTTGTTTCTTTTTATGGGAATGCAGCTTACACGTATGATGGTAAATATATGGTGACAGGAAGCATTCGTTGGGATCGTACCAATTTGTTTGCTACTGGTTCCAAGTATCAGAAGAAACCTATCTGGTCGGTAGGTGCTGGTTGGAATCTGGACAAAGAATCTTTTTTTAAAGTTTCATTTATAAATATGATGAAACTGCGTTTCAGTTATGGTATCGGTGGTAACATCGCCAAGAATTCTGCTCCTTATATGACGGCTTATTATAATAATAATACCCATGTGGGCGGCATACAAGGGACTATCAGCAACCGTCCTAATCCTGATTTGCGGTGGGAAAAGACAACTACAGCTAATATTGGTGTAGATTTCTCTATGTTTAGAAATCGATTAAACGGTTCTATTGAATATTATAATAAGTCGGGCGTGGATTTGTTAGCCAATACCAATGGAGTACCTACTGAAGGTTTTGGTTTTTCTACTTATACCATGAATAATGGTAAAATGAGAAACCGTGGATTCGAGTTGACTCTTTCCGGTGATGTCATTATGGGAAAAGATTGGAATTGGAACGTAGGTGGTGTGCTGGGATACAATAAGAATAAAGTGACTTATGTCAATGTAAAAGCACCTGCTATTTTTCTTCAGTTCGATTATCCTGCCGCCTATCCCCGTGTTGGAGTGCCTTATAATGCCATTTATGGATATCTGTGGGCAGGGCTGGATAGTAAAGGGCAGCCTCAGGTGTATGACTCGGAAGGAAATATCCATGTAAGCAGTTCACCGCAAAAAGTGGAGGATGCTGTGTATTTAGGAACTTCTGTTCCGGTTTATAGTGGGGCTGTTAATACCAATCTCCGTTATAAGAATTGGGAACTGGCTGCTCAACTGCTTTTTGAAGGGGGGCACAAAATGCGGAATACCAATATAGCCTATCCGGGATTAGGAGTGACAAGTAAGGATGTGAGTAAACGTTGGCGTCAGCCTGGTGATGAGGCATATACCGATGTACCACGCTATGTTCCGTCAGAAAGCAAGGATTATAATTCTTACTCATCCGATCTTTATAGCAAGGCTTCCATTCATGTACTTGATGCCGATAACTGGCGCTTGAAGAATCTCTCTGTTACTTATCATGTTCCTGCAAGTGTATGTCAGAAGTTTTATGTAAAAAATGCACGTATCATGCTAGGTATGGAAAATGTGTTCACTTTGGCTAAAAGTCGTGATGTGAAATGGATGCTTGGGGGATATAGTAAACCAAATTATTTGTGTAATGTCAATTTGAACTTTTAAATGAGAGCAATATGAAAAAGATACTATTTATGATAATGACAGTGTTGGGGTGGATAAATCTGACTTCTTGTAATGATTATTTGGATATTGTTCCCAAAGGGAACAAAATTCCTACTACCTTGGCTGATTTTGAAGCATTGCTGCGAGATGAATATACCATTGGCTATATTCCTGTAACGAATAGTCTTTATCTGTTGAATGATAAATTTGTAGGACAAAGCAGTTTGACTAGCGTTACCCTTACGAGTGCCAATTATCTGTGGAATGAAACAGCGGACAGAATTGTACTGAACAATCAGGACGAAGGGACTTATTACCGTAGTTATATGGCTATTTCCACTTGTAATCTCTTGCTGGAGCATGTTCCCGTTGCAACCGAAGCGACTGATTCCGAACGCAATGAGGTAATGGCTTATGCCAAAGTGATTCGTGCTATGAGCTATTACATACTGGCCAATTATTATGCTGATACCTATGTGTCTGCAACTGCCGGTACTAAACTGAGTGTACCTTTGATAACCAGTGCCGATATCAATGCTCCTCACAAGCAGGTCACTATTCAAGAAATCTATGATTTCATGATTAAAGATGTGAAAGAAGCCATAGAACAAGGATTACCCGAACAGTCAAGGACTGTTATCCATCCCAATTTGGGAGCAGCCTATGCCTTCTTGGCACGGGTTTATCTGCAAATGGCGAATTATGAAGAAGCGCTGAAATACGCGGATATGGCTTTGGAACAGAATGATAATCTGTATGATTGGATTTCTTATTACGACACTCATAAGGAAGCTATTACAAAAGAAGACAGTTATCCGTCGTTACCGTCAGTGACAGGGTATGATTATGTGGAGAATTACTATTTCCGTTGTGGAGAGGGTAATCCTAACTATGCTACCAGCGAACTTAATATTCCGGTGGAACGTGCGGAGAGTTTCGAGGAAGGGGATGCACGTTTTTTTTCCCGCTGGAAACTACGCACGGTAAATCAGGATACTTACTATCAAGGTTTGGCCAAAGGATATTTCAACGGGGCTGGTCTGACCACTTGCGAGGTATATCTCATCAAGGCCGAATGTTTGGCACGTCAGGTCACAGGTAATGATTTCTCTGCTGCTATGGATGTGTTGAACAAGGTACGTAAGACCCGTATTCTGCCGGAGATATATCAACCCTTGCAGGCTTCAACTTTGACAGAAGCCATTGACTTGATCCGACGTACGAAAGACAATGAATTGATTTTCACTATTGTGCCATTCGCTGATGCCCGGAGGTTTAATGCCGAAGGTACTTTTGCACGTGCACTATCCAAAACATGGGAAGGGCAGACTTATACATTAACCCCGGCTTCACATCTTTGGATTATGCCTTTCCCGGCAGGTGCCGTTCAGAATCCGGGTAATGGAACTATCACTCAAAATGTATCTAAATAACCTATAAAAACAGACTTTATGAAATTGATGTATTTATTAGCAACATCCGCCGTTGTTTTGGTGATGATGGCATCTTGTACCCGGCAGTCGGTAACGGGGTACACACTGACAGCTGCAATTGATGGAATTCCTGACGGATCCCATGTACAGTTATTTCCTGTAAGTCATGGTCATGAAAAACCGGTGGCGGACACTACTGTTGTAGATGGAAAATTTATATTTAAAGGGGTGGCGGATGAACCTCTGGCTGTACGGTTGATGGTGAAAGATGCATACGGTTCCATGCCTCTGATGTTGGAGAATGGCAGTATAAGCGTGGAGGGTAAGGTGACTTCTGAAAACCTTAATGGAACCGTGAATTATAATTTCTCACAGGTTTCAGTGACGGGATCTCCTTTGACGGACAAATATGTAAAATTATTGAGCACACGTGATGCCTTGGATTCTATTTATGTGACGAATAACGAGAAGTTTAAGGATATCCGTGCTGCCTATGGAAAAGCGAGAGTTGCCAAAGATAAGATCTTGATGGATTCTGTCGTTGCTACGGAAGCTTACAAAGCATCTGCCGTGGCCGATAGTTTGTTCTTTGCTACGGTAGATGCCACTTACTATAAATTAGTTATGGACAATAAAGATTCTTATTGGGGACCTCTGATGATGATCAGTTTGTTTTCTTATCTTACCGAAGAGCAGAAACCGTGGTATGATGCCTTGTCAGAAGAGGCTAAACATTCCCGCTATGGAAAAATGGTGAAAGAGAATGTGGCTCCTGATAGTCAGATCGGTTCTAAAGTGCCTGTCTTTACAGCCAAGTCACAAGATGGGAAATCGGTAACTTTAACCGATTTGTGCCAAGGTAAGAAGTATGTCCTTATTGATTTTTGGGCATCATGGTGTAATCCTTGCCGTAAGGAGATTCCTAATTTGAAAAAACTCTATACGCAATATGCAGACAGGGGTTTCCAGATTGTAAGTATCTCTATTGACAAAAAAGAGGCGGAATGGACAAAAGCGCTGAAAGAAGAACAACTTCAGTGGCCTAATTTTTTGGATACTGAAGGTATTGCTGATATATATAAAGTGAAATTTGTTCCTACTATGTATTTGATAGATGCCCAAGGGGTCATGGTAGGAGAAAATCTTCGTGGTGAGGCTTTGGCAAATAAACTGGCTGAGCTTTTTGGAGAGATTGAATAATCATATTCTTTTATGGCATTCTGACATAGGACGGGGCGGAGTCGATGAATAAGTTGGATCTGTCCCGTTGTCTTATGTTTCGGACTGACCCTTCTATTGATTCAGCCCCCCTGTACAAGACTATCCAGGTTTATTTTGATTCAAATCCTTCATAAGTGTCTAATCCGCTTGCCTACAGTCGTTTATTATGAAGAATTTAAAGCACAATCCTTCATGAATCCGTCATTTTCGGGTCAACGGTCTAAATTTTAAGGCTGAGCCGTTTTCTAACTGAGCCGTCGGCATACCCTGCACAAAGCAGGATAAAAATAAAGAAGCTATCGAATATTCGATAACTTCTTTATTTGGTAGCCCGTGGGGGAATCGAACCCCCCTTTCAAGAATGAAAATCTTGCGTCCTAACCGATAGACGAACGGGCCATCCTTTTTATCGAGGATTTCTCTCTCGATTTCGGGTGCAAAGGTAGTGACTTTTTTTGAATTTGCAAACATTTCCCAAACTTTTTTCTAAATTTTTTGTTCATAGTCCATTGAATAGACTATTTACCTAAACTTAACTTTTATGAAAACTATCTTTAAATCAATGAGTTGCCTTATACTGGGCGCAATGATTGTTACGCCGATGTTTGCGCAACAAAAAGATCTTTATCCGGAGTTGGAAGGACCGGGACCTGTTGTTATTATCTCAAAAGATAAAAATGGCAAGGAGGAATTAATCAATGTATTTGAAGAAACGCAACGTCCGCATTTCCATGATCCCCGTGCCCCTCGTTTTTTACTTACTGACCAACAGGGAAAGTTTGCATTGGGTATCGGTGGTTATTTGAAAACTACAATGGAATATGATTTTAATGGGATAGTGGATGACGTTGACTTTATCCCTGCACTCATTCCGCAACCGGGATCCACTGCTGTCCGTAATCAGTTCCAGATGGATGCAAGCACTTCCACTATCTTTTTAAAATTGGTGGGGAGAACCAAGCATTTGGGCAACTTCATCGTTTATACAGCCGGAAACTTCCGTGGAAGTGGAAAGACTTTTGAATTGCAGAATGCTTATTTATCTTTCTTGGGTTTTACCATGGGGTATGATACCGGATTGTTTATGGATCTTGCCGCAGCTCCTCCGACTATTGATTTTCAAGGACCTGACGGGATGACTTTCTATCGGGCCACCCAGTTGCGTTATGAAGCTAATTTGATTAAAGGTTTGAAAGTGGGTGTCGGTGTGGAAATGCCTTCAGTAGACGGAACTCCGGCAAAAGATGTGAGAATCGGTAAGCAGCGGATGCCGGTTATTCCTGCTTATGTGCAGTATTCCTGGGCGAAAGCGAACCATATACGTGTGGGAGGAATCTTGAGAAGTATGACTTATGAGGATCAAGTGAATAATAAGGCAAAGTCATTGACCGGTTGGGGGATACAGGCATCGGGAACAGCAAGACTGGGTAATTTCCAGCTTTACGGACAATATACTTATGGTAAAGGTATTGCTCAATATTTGAATGATATCAGTAACTTGAATGTAGATATCGTTCCTTTGGCCGACGAGTCCGGGCGCATGCAGGTACTTCCCATGAAAGGATGGTATGTCGGATTACAGTATAATTTCTCGAAACGGGTATTCGCATCGGCTACGTATAGCCAGTCACGCCTGTTTACGGAAGATTGCTATGCTCACTTTAATGAAACCCAGTATAAAAAAGGTCAGTATCTGGTCGCTAATGTGTTTTGGAATATAAGCCATAACCTGCAGGTGGGTGTGGAATATCTGCATGGCTGGAGAGAGAATTTTAATGATGTGAACCGTGAGGCAAACCGTATAAACTTGAGTGCACAATATAATTTCTAACTTATTCTCTGTATCTTTGTGTCTGTCAATAATGGAAAGAGAATGAAAAAAATAGGTGCACATGTATCCGTAAGCGGGGGCGTAGAAATGGCCCCCGTTAATGCATTAGGGATAGGAGCGGACGCATTCGCTCTTTTTACAAAGAATCAGCGGCAATGGGTTGCAAAACCTTTGTCTGTCGAGAGTATTACTCTGTTTAAAGAAAACTGTGAGAAAGAAGGTTTTGATATCCGGTATATTCTTCCTCATGACAGTTATCTGATAAACTTGGGACATCCTGATAGGGAGGGGATGGAAAAGAGTCGTGCGGCATTCTTGGATGAAATGCGGCGTTGTGAGTTGTTAGGATTGAAAATGCTGAATTTTCATCCCGGAAGTCATTTGAACAAGATATCAATAGAGAAGTGCCTGGACAGGATTGCCGAGTCTGTCAATATGACTTTGGATAAGACGACCGGTGTGACTGCTGTGATTGAGAATACAGCCGGACAGGGAAGTAATGTGGGAAATGAATTCTGGCATTTGAGATATATTATAGATAAGGTGGAGGATAAATCTCGTGTGGGAGTCTGTCTGGATACTTGCCATACCTATACCGCCGGTTATGATATTGCGAATGAATATGACTGGGTCTTTACCGAGTTTGATGAAGTCGTGGGGGGAAACTATTTGTGTGCCATTCACTTGAATGACTCAAAGAAACCATTGGGCAGCCGGGTAGACCGTCATGACAGTATCGGAAAGGGGCTGATTGGTATTGATTTCTTTCGCCGTTTCATGCAGGATTCCCGTTTTAACGATATGCCTGTTATTCTTGAAACTCCCGATGATACCATTTGGAGGGATGAAATTAAAATGCTTCGCAGCTTTGAATTATAGCCTGTGCTTTGAGTGAGATGTGGTGATGCTTTTAATAGTAAACCTGTAGGTGGGAATGATTTGTGTTTTCATGTGTATGGTTAAGCCTTTTTTATTTTATGTCTAAACCTGATTGAACGCATTATTTCTATCTCCATAGTCTTTGGAGTTAACTCCCAAGCTTATGGAGATAACTCCAAAGGCTATGGAGTTAACTCCGCAAGCTTGGGAGATAGAAGTTATCAGTAAAAGAATCTTTAACCTGAAGGATACAACTGTTTAGTTTGCCGTAGTTTATAGGATAATATATCCTTTCCGTATCCTTCAGTTATTTTATACCCTGATTACATGTCTTTTATTTCATCCAGGTTCTTCTGGATATCTTCGTCTTTTAACTCATAATTCATCAAGTTACCTGCCAGATATTGGTCGTATGAGGCCATATCAATCAGTCCGTGACCTGAAAGGTTGAACAGGATCACTTTTTCTTCGCCGGATTCTTTGCATTGATTCGCTTCGCGTATGGCAGCAGCGATGGCATGGCACGATTCGGGAGCCGGAATGATTCCTTCTGCTTGTGCGAACAAACAACCAGCCTGGAAGGATTCTAATTGCTGGATATCAACAGCTTCCATCAAATTATCTTTCAATAATTGTGAAACGATGACACCTGCACCGTGATAACGGAGACCTCCCGCATGGATATTGGCCGGAGAGAAATTATGCCCCAGTGTAAACATGGGCAGCAGCGGGGTATATCCGGCTTCGTCGCCAAAGTCATACTGGAATTTACCACGGGTCAGTTTCGGACACGAAGCCGGTTCGGCAGCAATGTATCGGGTTTGTTTTCCATTCAGGATAGTGTGGCGCATAAAGGGGAAACAGATTCCTCCAAAATTGGAACCACCACCAAAGCAACCGATAATCATGTCGGGATATTCGCCTGCCATTTCCATTTGCTTTTCGGCTTCCAGACCGATAACCGTTTGATGCAGTGTGACATGGCTTAATACCGACCCTAGTGTATATTTACAGTTGGGAGTGCTCATTGCCAGTTCGATAGCTTCGGAGATGGCTGTTCCCAGTGAACCTTGATAATTGGGATTACGGGTAATGATATCTTTGCCAGCACGGGTAGACATGGATGGAGAGGCGGTGACCGTTGCTCCGAATGTCTGCATGATGCTGCGGCGATAGGGTTTTTGATTATAGCTGATTTTTACTTGATAAACGGCAGCTTCCAGTCCGAATACCTTTGCGGCATACGATAGAGCAGCGCCCCATTGTCCGGCACCGGTTTCTGTCGTGACATTGGTTACACCTTCTTCTTTGCAATAATATGCCTGGGCCAGAGCCGAGTTCAGTTTGTGGGAGCCGATGGGGCTGACACTTTCATTTTTGAAATAAATATGTGCGGGAGTCCCTAGTGCTTTTTCCAGTCCGTAGGCACGTACCAATGGTGTGCTGCGATAGTATTTGTACATTTCACGCACTGCTTCAGGGATTTCAATCCATGCGTCTGTCTGGTTTAATTCCTGTTTGCAAAGTTCTTTGGCAAAAATGGGGTAGAGGTCTTCCGGTTTCAGCGCTTCTTTGGTTTTGGGATTCAACGGTGGCATGGGTTTGGTCTTCATGTCTGCCTGTATGTTGTACCAGTATTTAGGAATTTCATCCTCTGGTAAGATAAAACGTTTCTGTTTTGTGCTCATAATCTTTCAATTTAATAGTTTTGCGGTCAAAATTAGGTAAAAAAAGTATTCCTTACTAATTTTCAACTACTTTTTTGTCGGGAACAATAAAAAAAGGGGCTGTCAGAGTAAAAATGCGAAGTTATTTGTTATTATAGACAGAGATGTGAATATTTTGATTAAGTTTGTTTTCTGTTAATGCAAGATAATATCGACATGGAACCTTTACACAAACTATTTATTTATCGTAAGAAGTTAGTAAAACCGTACATAGAGCGATTGCTGAAATGGATGGACGGGATAACTTATATGATGTCGGCTTTGTTAATCCTTACATTGGTTTATGAGCATGGATTTCTTATTTCTTTTGAAGAAATGGAGGTGATAAACATGCTGTATCATTTTGTCTGGATTGTTTTTCTGGTTGATATTTCCCTGCATCTTTTATTAAATTACTCGGACACGAAGCGGAAGTACCGGGGACTGGCGTGGATACTGAGTCTGATGCTTTATCTGACTTTGATTCCGGTTATTTTCCATGAACCGGAGGTGCAAGGGGGAATTCATGATTTCTGGTCTTTTTTCCACAGCCGTTTATATCATGTGGTGCTGCTCACTTTGCTTTCACTGTTGCAATTGTCTAATGGGATAGTCCGGCTGCTGGGCAGGCGTACCAATCCATCTTTGATCTTTGCATCTAGTTTTCTCATATTTATTCTGATAGGGGCGGCGTTACTGATGCTTCCGCGTGCCACTTATCATGGTATTTCTTTTATCGATGCTCTGTTTACCGCTACCAGTGCCACTTGTGTCACGGGGTTGGTCTCGGTCGATGTTTCTTCTACATTCACGCCCGAGGGGTTGTTCATCATTATCATGTTGATACAAATCGGCGGTTTGGGAGTCATGACTCTGACCAGTTTCTTTGCTATGTTTTTTATGGGGAATACTTCGCTCTACAATCAGTTGGTGGTCCGTGATATGGTAAGCTCGCAGTCACTCAGTTCGCTACTTTCCACCTTATTATATATATTAGGATTTACATTGGCGATAGAGGCTGCAGGGATGGGGGTTATTTTTTTAAGTATACATGGCACTATGGGTATGGATATTGAAGAGGAATTGGCTTTTTCTGCTTTCCATTCCATCTCTGCCTTTTGCAATGCTGGATTCTCTACTTTGTATGGAAACTTAGGTAACGAACTGGTACTTCATAATCATAACTTGCTATATATCACTATCTCTTTCCTGATTATTTTGGGAGGTATAGGTTTCCCGATACTGGTAAATCTGTATGAGACGGTTTCTTATGAAAGCAAGCGCTTGTATCACCGTTATGTCAAAAAGAATAAGAGGACAATCCGTAAAATACATTTATATAACCTGAATACCCGTATTGTATTGATTATGACGGCTATCTTGCTAGTGACGGGTACTGTGGCCATTGTTATTTTCGAATGGAATCATGCTTTTGCGGGAATGACGGTTACAGAGAAATGGGTGCAGGGCTTCTTTAATGCGACTTGTCCCCGTACGGCAGGATTTTCAAGTGTGGGCATGACTACTTTCAGTGTGCAGACGTTGCTGCTGATGGTGGTGCTGATGATGATTGGCGGCGGTACGCAGTCTACGGCCGGTGGTGTGAAGGTGAATGTGTTTGCTGTAGTCATGTTGAACTTGCGTGCTATTCTTATAGGTGCCGATAAAGTTAATATTTTCAACAGGGAGTTATCTCATGATTCCATCCGGCGTTCTAATGCCACATTGATTCTTTATCTGCTGATTGTTTTTGCGGGTATCTTTAGTTTAAGCATTCTAGAGCCGCAGGCTTCAGTGATGGCGTTGGTTTTTGAGTGTACTTCGGCACTCAGTACGGTAGGTTCAAGCCTGGATCTGACACCTACTTTGGGAAGTGACAGCAAACTGATTGTCATTGTTCTGATGTTTATCGGACGAGTAGGGGTGCTTACTTTGATATCCAGCCTTATTAAACAGAAAAAAATAACGAAATATAAATATCCGAGTGATAACATCATAATCAACTAGTTATGAAATACATTATTATTGGTTTAGGAAATTACGGCGGTGTGTTGGCCGAAGAGCTTTCCGTATTGGGACATGAGGTGATAGGAGTGGATACAAACGAGCATCGTGTGGATGTGTTGAAGGACAAAATCGCGACTTCTTTTATTATTGATGCTACGGACGAACAATCGCTCAGTGTGCTGCCACTGAAAGATGTGGATGTGGTTATTGTTGCTATCGGCGAGAATTTTGGTGCTTCTGTGCGTGTGGTGGCACTGCTGAAAAAGAAAGGAGTGAAACATATCTATGCCCGTGCGGTAGATGATGTGCATAAGACCGTGCTTGAGGCTTTTAATTTAGATAGTATTCTGACGCCGGAGAAAGAAGCGGCACGCAGTTTGGTCCGGTTATTGGATTTACACGTCAATGTGGAGTCTTTTCAGATTGACGAGGAACATTATGTGATGAAGTTCAAACTTCCTTCTTGTTTTGTAGGCTATAAGGTGAGTGATCTGTCATTAGAAACGGAATTCAATATGAAAATCATTGCATTGATAAAAGGGGAGCAAGTGCTGAATGGTTTGGGTATCTCGATATTGGAGCATCAGGTGGAGAATCATTTTGAGGAAAATTATGAGTTGGAAGAAGAAGATCAGTTGGTCTGCTATGGGCTTTATAAGAATTTTATGGATTTTTGGAAGGCGTTGTAGTAGGAATGCCTTTCAAAGAAAGAATATTTTTTTTCTAAGTGAGATTAAACCTTTTCTTTTGGGTTTAGTCTAACTTAATAAATAATTTAGTTTAGTTTTTAGTTTTCTCTGAAGGCCGGCCAATGTGATATTGCCCGGTTTTCGCTTTTTATAGAGGTTTTCTTGTGAGTGTCCGTTACTTTTTGTTACTTTGTCACCTAGAAATCGAGATTTAGATGAAACAGATATATTTTTTATTTGTCGTTTTACTGGTTGTAATGGCCGCTTGCGGAGGTAAGAAAGAGACTTCCGTTGATGCAGAACAATTGATGTTCCAGATAGACAGTGTGGATCATGTGACAGGTTTGCAGCGTATGCAGGTTTCACGTATTGACCAGCATATTGTCAGTGGCGGAAAAAAATATAATTTGTTTATAGAGCGTGCTCCCAGTGATTCCCTGCCTTCAGTCAAAAGTGATTTGGGGATTTTTGCCGATAATCGTATCGTCGTTAGAATTTCCCGTGAAAATGGGAGTCGGGTCTTTGCCAAAACTTTTACCAAGCAAAGTTTCTCAGGATTCGTAAGTGCTGATCATCTCCGTCATTTTATATTGGAGGGCGTGGTATTTGATGAAGAGAAGACCCGTGAGGGAAAAAATATCATATTGGCTGCCAGTGTGAGTTATCCTCAGACAGATTTGTATATTCCTTTCTCTATCACTATTACTCCTGAAGGAAAAATGAGCATATCTAAAAATGAGGATATGGAGGAGCTTCCTCCTATGTTGGGAGACAGCCTTAATTAAATCTAAAATACAGGAATAATTTTTCGCGTCATAATCTTTTTAGGCGGTTAGTTGTTGGTATGGCATTAACTAACTAAAGAATAAATTAGATTATGAGAAAGATTTTATTTTTAATGGCTATGCTGGTATGCTCTCTTCAGTTCGCCATGGCGGGCGATGTCGTGACCCGCGATGTGAATAAGCTTCCTGTTGCCGCACGTGAAATGATTGGCAAACATTTCTCTCAGACTAAAGTTGCGTATATCAAGATTGAAAAGGACTTGTTTCAGAGCACTTCCTATGATGTAAAATTGGCCGATGGCATTGAATTGGAGTTCAATTCAAAGGGAGAGTGGCTTGAGATAGATTGCAAGAACAAGGCGGTTCCTTCTACTTTTATCCCTCAGGCTATTTCTAAATATATGAAGGCTAATTATAACGGGCATAAAACGGTGAAGATAGAACGTAACCGCAAGGGATATGAACTGACATTGGAAAATGGGTTGGAAGTAGACTTTGATCAGTTTGGAGGATTCTTGAAGTTGAGCGATTAAAAAAGATTTTTTCTGTAATAGGGGAACTATCTCTCATTATAGTAATGATGCCATAAGAGGGTGTATCAGGAACAAATTGAACTATCTTTTTATTATCAGCATTGAAAATGATGGTCGCAACGAGTTCTGATTCACCCTTTTATGTATTATAAATACAGTTCTCGGTCTTTTCCCTGTTATTAATCCATCGGCTCGTAATCCTTTGCCAGACCACCTTCGCTGGTTTCTTTATATAAGGAAGGAAGATCATGGCCGGTCTGTTTCATTACTTCCACCACTTTGTCAAAGGATACACGGTGATTACCGTCTGTAAAGGCAGAATAGATATTGGCGTCAAGAGCTCGGGCTGCCGCATAGGCATTTCTTTCGATACAAGGGATTTGTACCAATCCGCATACCGGATCGCAAGTCATTCCCAAGTGATGCTCCAAGCCCATTTCGGCTGCATACTCTATCTGGGCCGGGCTACCTCCGAATAATTGGCTGGCAGCGGCGGATGCCATTGAACAGGCCACTCCTACTTCTGCCTGGCAACCGGCTTCGGCTCCGGAAATGGAGGCGTTGTGTTTTACTATATTTCCTATCAATCCGGCAGTAGCCAGTGCTCTTAAAATCCGCATATCGCTGAAGTCACGGCTTTTTTGCAAGTGATAAAGTACAGCCGGAACCACTCCGCATGATCCGCAAGTAGGGGCTGTGACGATTTTGCCACCTGAGGCGTTTTCTTCACTGACTGCCAGAGCGTATGAGAAGACTAACCCGCGGGAACGCAGATTGTCCTTATAACCTTTTGCCTTAATATAATAGGTGGAGGCTTTTCTGCGCAGATTAAGTGGGCCGGGTAATACGCCTTCTTGATCCAAACCACGCTCAATGGCTTCTCTCATGGTTTTCCATACTTCTGCCAGATAGTCCCAAATGTCTTTGTCTTCACATTGCTGGACGTATTCCCAGTAATTGCGCCCGGTACGTTCACACCAGTAGAGGATTTCACTCATACGGTTCATATCATAGATTTCCGGAGTTGAGCCTTTGTCGTGCCCTTCTTCGGCTAGAGCACCTCCGCCTACACTGAAAACAGTCCATTCATCTGTCACTTTTCCTTTTTCATTCAAAGATTTGAAAGTCATCCCATTGGGATGAAACGGATAGAAGACATGGGCTTTCCAGATAATTTCTGTAGGCGCATGTGGTTGCAATGTATCTAAAATGGCTACATCGGTCATGTGTCCTTTACCGGTAGCGGCGAGGCTTCCATAAAGAGTAACTTGAAAAGCTTTGGCTTCGGGATGTTTTCCTAAGAAGATTTCAGCAGCCTTGCGCGGTCCCATAGTATGACTGCTGGACGGACCGGTGCCGATGCGGTATAGTTCTCGGATAGATTTCATTTCGTTTTATAAGGTTAGTTATTATGAGGAACAAAGGTATAAAATAAAAGGAGGAAACTAGCAAAAAAGGAAAAGAAAAACTCTCTTGACAAATAGGAAAGTTGTCAGGAGAGTTTGGAAAACCACCGGTAGGATTTGGTGTATTGTCTTTATTCTAATTGTCTTTGTATACCTTTGTCACCAACGACAAAATACTGATTATTTTCAATCAGCATGGCACGTCCGCGCTTTTTTTCCCGGTTTTCTTTATTGTCTACATTTACTCCGATAACCTTTCCGTTATAGAAAGTGGAAATATCTTTGAAAATGGTATGTCCCACAATAATGTGTTTTGCCTTATAACGGTCCATAAGCATTTCTAGGGAGTCTTTTACCAGCGGATTGTATTTGACATCGGTGCGTACCAGTCCGCGATACCAGATGGGCCCGCTGTTTCCATACAGGAAGGCTGTGAGTGGAGAAAGCACTTTACGTTCTTTTTTCGTCATAAATAGTCCTTTGCTCATTTCTTCATTGACAGTGGGGATGCTCAAGTTCTTGTCATAGAAGTCTTTGCCTAGTCCGGCATGCACATATAGGTCGTTACCTATCATTTGCATGGTGTTACGGGTTCCCAACCATCTGCCCAGTTCGGTATCAGGACCGAATAGCCGGGGGTACTTCATCTTTAGTTTTTCAGCCAATATTTTATATTTTTCTTTGGTGTATCGGAGGTCATTGGCCAGTACCATCGGTTCATGATTTCCCAGCATGAACGATACGTGTCCTCCGGCTTTGGCTGCTTCCTCTTCCAGTTTGTAGAATAGCCAGAAGATTTGCGGTACATCTTTTCCTCTGTCAAAAATATCACCGATAATCATCAGATGGTTTTTCCCGAAGCTCCATTTGTAGTCTTTATCAATGATATGGTTGCCTTGTAACAGGCTGATTACACAGTCCAGCCTTCCATGAGGGTCGGACATGACAAAAACTTTGTCTGCCTGGGGATGATTCCATCCGGGACGTTTTACCGGGTGTAGTTTTACATCAAATGGAAACCTGCCTTTGTGGTCTGTCACATGCAGGGTAAAGTTTTGAGGTAATGTGGTATAAGTGGTATCAATGATATTCCCTTTCTTATCTACATTGATTACTCTGATTTGGCCGTCAGGCTGATACAATACGTATGGACCGTCGGCTGTTAATTCTTCTTTTTTCTCTTTGTCTTTCTTCTTGTCTTTGAAATCAAGAGTTCCGGCACTAAGGCCGGAACTGATGAATGCGAGGGTAAATGCAAGAAGAAAGTAGTTGATAAAATTAGTCTTGCTTGTCATCGATTTGATTTATAATTCAGTTAGAGTTTATCAATTTGTGTTGACTATTATTTCAGATATTCTGGTGTTTGTACAATATTAGAATTAGCATTAATTTCTTTTTGAGGAATAGGTAATATTGTACGATAATAGTTTCTGTCGAAATCCATAGATGTTTTTTCGTCAGCGAAATGCACTACCTCTTTCATCATATCGTCTGTTTCGTTAATACGAGTTACTCGTAAGTTATTACGTAATAAGTCAAACATGCGGTGCCCTTCACCAATGAGTTCTTTCCTGCGTTCTTCTAGAACATCATCAAGGGTAACCTTTGCGGGCATCGTATAGTCCGGATTTCCTCGGAGTGCGATGGCTTTCAGGTATTTTGCAGCTTTTGTTGCATCTCCGTTTTTCACGGCTGCTTCGGCTGCATTTAAGTAAGTTTCGGAAAGACGTACTATAGGAATATTGGCATCCATAATATTTTCTCCAGGTTGTGGTTGATACTTATTCAAATACATTACTTTTTTGTCTTGATTAACTAATAACTTAATGCGTACATCATTAGGCGTTTCTAACAGATGGTGATAAAAACTGACTGTAATGCACATATCTTGATATCCTTTTGGAGAAGTTAGATATCCCATACTTTCATTGCCGGGGCTTTCGGTAGTAGTATTGACTATTTCGAAGAGAATTTCTCCCGGATTTGCTTCGGAGGCTTCCGTACCCCATACAGTGGGATATTCTTCGGTATTCCATAATTGGTATTTATTGGCTTCCGATCCTTTTATTGCTTCTTCTGCAGCTTGTAAAGCTTCACTGTTCTTCCCCATATACAGATATGCCCGACTTAACAAAGTTAATGTGCCCCATTTACTGATTTTACCTTTCTTATTTAAGGATAAATCTTTTTGATTCAAACTAGTACCTGACCATGAATATGTGGGTATCATTAAACTAGCCGCATTCTTTAAGTCTTTGATTATTTGATCATAACATTCAGCTACAGTGTTACGTGAAGGCTTACTGTCGGCAGTGGCTGATGCTGAAGTGATGATAGGTACTCCTAAAGAGGCTCCGTTATCTTTTAAATAAGTATATCCGAAGAAGCGCGTAAGGTCAAAAAGGGCCAGACCACGTATTGCTAATGCTTGTCCTTCCAAATCATTGCGGAAGATATGCTCATCTTCATCGTTTGGAAGAATTTCGATATTGTCAATGCCGTCTAAAATTACATTACAGTTTTGAATGATGGAATAAAGATATGACCAGTGTGTACTTGGTCCATTTGCAGGTAACCAATCCATTTGGTAATAGTGAGCTGTTCTACAAGTTGATTGTACAGCTTGCATGTCATCTCCTGTTACATCTCCGTAGTAGATTAAACGCCCGGAATACGCATAGGCATTACGCATTGTCGCATAAATGGCGTTTAGTGAATAATCAATGTCGGAGAGAGATTTGATACTCGTTTCTGTTGGAATTTGTGTGGACGGTTCTAAATCCAACCAATCGTTTCCACATGAAGTAAACAATCCGATGGATAAGACTATTGATAAAAAATTATGTAATGTTCTCATATTGTTGTTTTTTAGTGGTTAAAAATTGATGTTGAGACCAAAAGTAACGGTTTTTAAAGGCGGTGTGGTTTGAGTTGCACTACCGGCACTAACAGCTTCAGGATCATAATTGTCATAGGCCGCCCATGTCCATAAATTGCTTGCTGATGCATAAAAACGAACATTTCCTATATTGATTTTATTTGTCCATTCTTTAGGTAACGTAATGCCGAATGTGATATTTTTTAAGCGGAAATAATCAGTACTGTGGATACGGCGGCTACTTGTTATTTTATGCATTGATACAGAAGATGATTTACCCAGCATATATACTTCTATATTGGTTTGATCACCTGGCTTTTTCCAGCTATCACGATAATAAGTCGGAATGTTTGCATAGGAATCGTAACCGCCATGTTCTGTCTTTTGTGCCCAAGTATCATAAGAATATCCTCCGAATTGATAGGAGAATAAGAAATTTAAATCAAGCCATTTATAACGCAATGAATTAGAGATACCTCCGTTAACAGTTGGTTCTGCATGTTTATAAGGAATGAATTGTGCATTTTTAGAGTTCTCGGTAATTTCTTTTATATAATTTCCGTTCTCATCCAATTCATTGGTATAGAATAGAGGATTTCCTGTTTCAGGATTGATGCCCGCAAATTCTTGTACATAGAATGTACGATAAGAACTTCCTACTTTGTGTATTTGGGTTCCACTGACAATTTGTGTCTGTTCGCCATCTAATTTTACAACTTTATTGGAGTTATGACCTAAATTGAAAGTTGTATTCCAGCTAAAGTCTTTTATTTTAATATTAGTGGAATTAATAGTTAATTCAATACCTTTATTTTTCACTTCACCTATATTCATTAAATAACTACTAAATCCTGTTGTCATGGATACAGGACAGTCCATTAATAAGTTTTTAGTTGTACGGGTATAATATTCAATCGTGAAGTTCAGACGATCCCAAAAACCAAAATCCAAGCCAATATTCATATTATAATTGGTTTCCCATTTCAGATTAGGATTTGCAATTTGGGACATTTGAATACCGGGTTGCTCCAAGTAACCACCACTAATGGAGCTTAATCCCATATAGCCGAAATAATCAGAAGGAAGAGTACCGTTTACACCGTATGATGCTCTTATACGCAAGTCTGTCAACCAATCTTTTACAGGTTGCATAAATTTTTCTTCAATAGTACGCCATGCTCCGGATACAGACCAAAATGTTCCCCAACGATTGTCACGGTGCAAACGTGAACTGCCATCAACACGAAAACTAGCTCCTAGATAATATTTATTTTTGTAATCGTAATTCAAACGGCTTAAATAGGATACCAGTCTGTACCTTGAATCACTTCCCCCTACAGATACTGTTTTCATTCCATTACTAATGGCATGTTTGTCGGGAGTTGTAAAATTGTAAGCTTCCCCTGATAAATAGTCATTGTAGGTATCATCAATTTCATATCCGGCAAGAAAGTCCAAATGATGAATGTTGTTGAAAGTAGTTAAATAGCTTAAGGTGTTACTCCATACCATTTTTTTATATTCTCTTATGCGTTTTACTACTTCTCCATTTTCATCTTCACCGTTGGAAGTACGTGGGTCATACCATTTCTCACCTTTTACAGTAGTGTAATCATAACTGAATGTTGTTTTGAATTTCAGATTTTTTATGATTTCGTATTCGGCATAAAGCGTATTGAATGCGCGTAGCATTTTTTCATGTTTATAATCGTATTCAGCTGATAATTTGGGGTTGCGGTCATTGGCTTTACGAATAAATTTACGATTCCAACTGCCATCTTCATTGTAGACCGGATCTGAAGGAGTAGCCCAATTACGTGAGGAATAGAAAGGAGATGTATAAGTGAATCCTTCGTCATAAACACTCTGATTTACATTTGAGAAAAGTATCTTGGCGCCTACAGTCAATTTGTCTGTTGCACTGAAATCTGCGTTCAAACGCCCTGTTACACGTTCCAAACCGGAACCTTGTACAATACCGTTCTGCTTCATATATGATAAAGAAGAGTAATATTTAAATTTATCGCTGCCACCGGCTAGTGATGCTTCATAGGTAGAATGATGTCCCTTTTGGAAAAGCTCTTTATTCCAGTCTGTGAAACCACACCATGGAATTGGAGCATATTTATCGATTTGCCCATCTGCATAAGTTTTACTTTGTGACATTAGCTCTTCCTCTGATATATTAGGATTTTTATCAGCTAGTTTACGTTGTTGATATAATATCAATCCATTGTAAATATATTCACGTCGTTCTTCTCCCCCCATAACTGGGCGATAATCCATTGCGAAATCATTGCTACCCCAGTCTGCTTTTAATGAAATTTGTGCTTTTCCGCTTTTTCCTTTCTTGGTGGAGATTAAAATAACTCCATTTGCAGCACGTGAACCATAAAGGGAGGCTGCTGCAGCATCTTTTATTACTGTAATATTTTCAATATCCGAGTTGTTTAATGTAGACATTATGTCAAATCCGGAGTCGGAGCTGGTAGCAGCAACAGAACCGGATTGGACGGGAACACCATCGATTACGTATAGTGGAGAATTGCTTGCATTGAAAGAACCCATACCACGAATACGGATAGAAGTGGAGGCACCAGGCTGACCTGAACTGGAAGTGACTTGTACTCCGGGAGCATTACCTTCTAGCAAACTGGAGAATGAAACTACGGGTAAATCTTTTAATTCTCCTGTCTTCACAGTAGAAGCAGAACCTGCGTATGCCGATTTCTTGAAAGTACCATAACCGGTAACAACCACTTCTTCCATAACATTATTATCAGGAGCCATGACTACTTTCAGTGTCTTTCCGGCAGTGGCTTTAATTTCCTGCTTGCCATAACCTATATAGGAGATAATCAAAGTGGCAGGTATACGGTCTACATCTAATGAGAAGTGCCCGTCCAAATCTGTAGTAGTTCCATTCGTAGTACCTTTGACTAAGATATTCGCTCCAATAATAGGTTCTCCCGTCTCATCCAGTACTGTACCGGTTAATGTTGTTTTCTGTTGAGGAACAGCAGACTTTTTTTCTTCAATTTGCTTGATAGCAATAACGCCGTTGTGAACTGAATAGGTCAAACCGCTATTCATAAGACATTTATCAAGCACATTGGCTATTTTTTCGTTATTTACATTTAGGTTTTGGACTTTTATTTGTTTTACATCATTGGTGCTGTATACAAAAGTAAAGTCGGTTTGTCTTTGGATTTCCCAAAGAATTTCACTCAACGTGGCATTCTTGAATGAGGCTGTGACAGTGGCTTGTGCAAACACTTTGTTGGCAGCCTGCATAAAACCTGTGGTAATGATACAGAAAAATAGGAACGTAATCCACAAACGTTTACTACTTTTACCGTGATTGGTGTAGTTGTGTTTTTTGTCCATAATACATCATTTTTATTAGTTATAGAATGTGATTGTTTTGTTATTGACTTTTACGTGTACTTTTTGAGTCTCTTCCAACAAACGTACAAATGGAGTGATTTCCGAATACCGATCTACATTGCATCCAAAGCGTAGGTCTTTTATTTTCTCATTGGCAAAAATTACTTCCATGTCATACCAGCGTGATAGTATTTTCATGATATCTTCCAATCGCTGGTCTTTGAAATGAATTTTTCCTTTTATCCATGAAGTATAAAATCCGGCATCTACCATGCGTATCTGTATGCTGCTGTTTCCGAGGCTGATGGTAGCTTGCTGGGAAGGCTTTAAAATACAGCTTTCTCCAGTTTCTGTATTTACTTTGACAGAACCGTTTACCAAAGTTGTCTGATACTCTTCCTGTGGATAAGCAGAGATGTTGAATGTGGTTCCCAACACTTCTACTTGCATGCCTTGAGTGCATACTATAAATGGTTGCCCTGTTTTGCAGACTTCAAAATAGGCCTCGCCTTCCAGTTCCACTTTGCGTGGACCGTTATCAAATGTCACAGGAAAGCGGAGACTGGTCATTGCGTTCAGATGCACTTTTGTTCCATCACTTAACAATAGAGCATATTCTCCACCTCGTGGAGTTTCCACTTTATTATATACAGGCTTGTTTTTTGGGGCTGTTTTTGATGTTACTTGGTAATTCAGCATTGTAGAGTCCATGTGGACTCGGGCTCCGTCTATTTTCTCAAGCAGACTCTCTGTTTCTTTATTTATATGGATTGTCTGGCCGTCCTCCAATGTCAGAATAGCTTTGGATTCCCCAGGTAGAATGGATTGTGCGATGAACTGTTTGTCCGAAAGAGAAACGGGCGAGGTGAATTTCATGGAAATACTTACAAAAAGGACAGGTAACAGAATGATTGCGGCATAACTTACTATTTTGATATATCTGCTTCTGTTATTATTTCTTTTGATTCGCTTTTCCACTTCTTTCCATCCGGATGAAGGATTGAATGCCGTATTTTTCCGGAAATGTTGCTTTTGGTTTTCTTCATCACAAATTTTCTTGAATAAAATCTCGTGCGCTGTAGATTCTTCTCTCCAAGCAGTTAGTTTTATTGTTTCTTCCGGGGTTATTTCTTCCGACAGATACCTTGCTATGAGGTTGGCTATATAGAAATCTTGTTTTATCATATTTTGACCTGTTTTTTATCTCTTTTATAATAAAACAGGTCTGTTTGAAATTGGGGTGAATAATAAAACGACTTTTTTTGAAAAAAAACAAATTAATGTCTTTTTATATAAAGAACAAGAGGAAGTAATAGTAGTCTTTCAAATTCTCTCTGAGTTTCTTGTAGGCTATTTTCTTTAATGTATGGACTGTTTCTGTAGATATGTTTAGTCTGTCTGCTATTTCTGCGTTTTTTTTCCCTTCCAGAGATAGTTGCATAATGGCTTTCATTTGGTCAGGTAATTTATTTATGGCTTCAGAAACGATACGATAAGTTTCCTCTTCAACGATTGCATCGTGAAAAAAGGAATCCTTTTTCTTTTCGATGACATTTTGAGCGTATTCATATACTACTTTTGAATGCTCCAGTTCATTGAGTGCTTTATTGCGTACAGCTGTATATAAAAATGCTTTTACCTGATGCAGATAAAAAAAATCTTCTCTTATTTGCCATAGTTTGGCAAATGAATCTTGTACAATATCTGCTGAAGTTTCTTGGTTTTCTGTATATTGATTGGCAAATAAGCATAGAGTTACATAATATTTATTGAAAATATCATGAAACCCTTGCTCATTGAGCTTAATACTTATAGTTGTATGAGAAGTTCCAGCTGCCACCTTTGCTTTTAATTTTCTCTAATTTTAGTGCGAATATAGAGAAAATTAATTAAAAACAGCCTCTTATTCTATTAAAATATTATTTTAGATTTTTATCGGTTTGACTTAACCGATTGAAGAATAAACTTTTAGCGAATTATTTGAGAAATAGAGGTAACGATTTAGCAACTGTGCGAATTTCAGCGTTTTGCGTTGCTATGCTGTCAAATAACCCTTCTAAATGCAAAGTTAGAACAAATATTCAAAACTACAATGTTCCAATCAAAAAACTATATGCATTCAATGTCAATTTGATAAGTATCATCAATCAGAATATGGTTATAGTGTCGTAACACACATTGTTCCAAGTTATACTCGTTTGTTTTTATTATCTCGTCTAAGATTACATCAGAAGACAATCGTTTCTCTATTACTTTTTCAAATCGAAGAATATCATCCAAATGAGTTTCTATATATTTTTTACTGAATATTAAACAGATATACTTGATTTGTCGCAAATCTTCAAGGGAGAAATCTTTTTCCCAACCAAACGGAATATAGCAGCCCTCCACAATCTGGTTCTGAGAATTTTCAATACAGGTCTTTATCATTTCCCGAACAATCGGCCACAGATATTCCGTCAGTTCTGCATCGCTGCTATCAGCGGAAAGACCACACTGCCCGCTCCTAATAAGTCCCATTTTCAGATGGTCTATTGACAGATAGGGATATTTGTATTTCTCCAACAGTCTTTGTGCAAGCAAGGTTTTTCCCGTATGCGTGTCACCAGCAATCAAAATAATCATAACTAATATAGCAAAAATAACCCACTATCCAATAGGGTTACAACTCTTCAATAAAATGGTTAGGATGTTCCTCCCAATATTTTTGGTATATCCAATCCTGCCCTTTTGTAAAGTTCAGTTGATACATTCTGAATGCGACCAAAAAATTCTTAGGTTGCCACAATTCCTCATACGTGTAGCAGTATTTCATACCGCAAGCCTGCATTACATTACCGCTTCTTGGATTGTTCCTGTCATGTGTGGCAGTAATGTACGGTAATCCATCTTTCTTTACTTGTTCGACAACAGCCTTGCCAGCCTCCGAAGCGATACCTCTGTGCCAAAATTCTTTACGGAGCCCATAACCAAAATCATGGTGCTCTTCCATATCAACTTTAACATATCCTATTGGAAAATTGTCGTCTTTCAGACAAATGGCATAAGCGTATGCTTGAGGTTGTTCATATTTGGCTGCATACCTTTCCGCATAGAATTTTTTGGTTTCTTCGATATCTTTTAGAGAATACCAAGGAAGGAACTTATTGACTTCTTTGTCTTTCAAAATAAGGAAAAGAGCCTCTATATCGTTTTCCAGAAATTTCCTTAGAATCAATCTGTCAGTTTTTATTGTGGGGGTATTCATATTATAAGCTGCATTCAAATAAAAACATTTCACATCGATCGTTAATGGCTATTTCCTTGTCAAAAGAAGAATAAGTTTTGACTTGAGTAAACCCGACTTCTTTCAAATATTCTTCCATTTCACCATACTTATAAAGGTGCGTCTGGAAATCCATAAATTCGCTTTGAATCAATTTCGTATCACTATACATTTCATAAATTCCGGGAGAGAGCTGGGTCTGACTTTGTTCATCGTAATGGTTCTTCGACTTTAACACCAGTTCAAAATTCTCCTTTGTCTTTACAGAAACCGCAATCGCATAATCATTGTCATCTGTACATCTATTGGCGATTGTATCAACAGCAAATACAAACTTACCCATTGGAGACAACCATTCTTTTATTCTGCACAAGATTTGTTTACACAAATCAGTATCGGTAAATAATGACACAGAGCCCGAGCTGATAAATATATAATCAAACTTCTCTCTTGGAGAATATTTTATAATATCAGCTTGAACGACTTTTGCCTCAGGCAATTTCTGTTTTAACTTTTGTAACATTTCATTGGATAAGTCTATGCCACTTATATCAAGCCCTCTTTCCACGAATGGAACAAGAAAACGTCCACTGCCGCATAAAGGTTCTAAAATCTTTTTTCCTTTTTCAGCATAAGAAAGATAAAAATTCAATTCGTCTTGCGGTGCTTCTGCATGCAAGATTTCGTACATCTCTGTACAAAGGTTTCCGTAATAGTTCTTCTCTTCAATCATCTTATGTAAAGATGTTATTTTCAATTATTTAATTCTGTAAGATTAATCACTTTGTTTTCATATAGTGTTTATATCTCTTTTGCTTTTCATTCTTCATATTCGATGTAAAATTAGCAAAAATACCGCACATTAGCCGTTTATGAACAGCACTTTTTATTGTACTTTAATGTAATGAAGGAATTACAGTTTTATCCCCTTGCCTTATTGGGGAATTTTCAGCGATACGGAGTATTGCGGCTCGGAAAATTCCCTAATAAGCTACGGTATTTTCTCCGTAAATACCCTGCGGCGTGTCGGCGGTCTTTCGGCGGTAGCTCTCCCTGCCGCCTGCTTACCCGTATAACCCCACCTTATTATTTCCCCCTTTCGGTCGGGAAACAGCCCCTTTCCGTCCGTGCGACGGTATGACCGTATGAATGTATGACGGACTGATACCCCGACCGACAGACCGTTACGCCATCCATCGGCGGCTCGGCTCGGTGTCGGCAACGACAGATACGATAACCGTCGTTTTCTCTTTTCGCTGGTGCGTTATTCTCTCCAACAACACTTTGCGGACTTTCGTCGCCCCGAACGATTCGATACGGAAAGCGAGGACGGCTATCGTTTCGAGGTCGTAAACCTCTATGCTGCTCCTATCTCAAAACTCCGCTCTTGCAGAGTGCCTTTATACTTGCCCGAACCGTCGGGGCGACAATCCCGAACAGTTCGCAGATTTCCCACTCGGTCATGGCGGTTGCGCCTATGTCGGTCGGCAGGGAGATATTGCCGTATTCATCTATCGTGATGATGTTCCTTTCTTCTTTCATCGGTATGCTGTTTTAAGGTGACTAAATGGCTCGGCAGATGTTCTTCTCCATCTCCTCCAGCTTGTACGATAAGGTTTCCATGTCTTGGCTTATCTTCTGGACGGTGATTTTGGCGTAAATTGGGGTGGTTTTGATGTTCGTGTGCCCCAATAGGCGGCTCACGGTTTCGATGGGTACGCCGTGCGACAGAAGTACGGTCGTGGCGTTCGTGTGTCGGGCTACATGATAGGTCAGCCGCACCTTGAAGCCGCATTGTTTGCCTATCTCTTTGAGTATCTTGTTATAACTGCCGTTGCTCGGAACGGGAAACACACAACCGTCCTTTGTCAGTCCCCTATACTTCTCGATGATGCGTTTGGGAACGTCCAAAAGACGGATATTCGATTCGGTGTTGGTTTTCTTCCGTCGGGTGATGATCCATAGGTTGCCGTCGAAGAATGTTTGCAGGCGGTCGGCGGTGAGGTTCTTTACGTCCGAGTACGCCAAACCCGTGAAAACAGAAAAGACGAACAAGTCCCGTACAAGTTCATGGTAGGTGTTCTTCATCAGTGCGTCCATGAGCGTCTGTATCTCCTTTTGGGTAAGGTAGCCTCTATTGACGCTTTCGGGCGAGTTGATGTACCCTGCAAAGGATTGAACGGCAGACGCCCGTCGTTCCTCGCTATGGAAACGATGTGTTTCAGCACGATCATGTAGCCCCACACGGTATTGGTGCGGCATTTCTTCTTCGTGCGCAGGAAATACTCGAAGTCGTTGATGAATGTGAGGTTGAGTTCCTTTAGCGGAATATCCTCACGCTTGTAGGTATGGGGCAGAAATTCCCGAATATGGCTGCAAACCGTCTGATAGCATCGGAATGTCCCCTGCCCCTGCTGTGCCCGACTTTCTTGGCGAACTCGGCGTTGTGCTGCTCGAAGAGTTTCAGTAAGGTTTCCTGCTTGACGCCGATACCGAGATAGGCGTCTTTCAACTTGGCGGCGGTAACATACCCGTCCGTTTGCATCAGTTCTTGGTAGTGGTGGTTTACCTCCACTCGGATTTTATCCACCGCAAGGTTGATTCTCTGCGCTTCGACGCTCTTGCCCGAAGCACGGCCCGTTTTCACGTCCCACAACCGCAGGGGAACGTCCATCTTGTAACTGAACTGTTTAATCTCTCCGTCCACCGTAAGGTGGCACATCTAAGGCAGGTGGCCGTTGGGTTTTTCGCTGCCTTTCTTCACGTAAAATAAGACCTTGAATGTACTTCGCATAACTCACTCCTTTTTTGGGTTACAAAATTAGTTTATAGTGAGTTACCGACAGCTATGCAAATCAACACAAAACGCAGTAAAAGAACCTCTTAGCAAGAAATATGCACCCGTTACGGGGGTAATGAGGTGGTAACTGAACTTCTGCACCGTTTGGCTTCGAGGTGGCATTCCGTTGGCTCTACCTAATAGAAAAACAAAGCGTAACGAACGCTTTTTCAGCTAATTCGCTACGCTTTGCCCAAATTTGCAAATCCGCTATGTGTTTATTTTAAGTCTACTACAGTAATACCTGCCCCACCAAATTGTACGTGTTCGTCTTGATAGTGTGCTACTCCTGGAACACTTCCCAAATAGCTGCGAATCAGGGTGCGTAGTATGCCTGTACCTGTTCCGTGAAGGATACGTACACGGTCTATTCCCAATAGTATGGCATCATCGATAAAATAAGTTACTGCCTGTATAGCTTCATCGCCACGCATACCGCGTACATCAATATCTTGTTTGAAATTTAGTTTCTTTTCATATACCCGATCTTGTGTTTCACTGCTGACGAAGGTACTTTTTACCATTGTTTTCTGGGTGGGCTGTATTGGTGTGCTACGTTCCAGCTTATCCAGTTTTACATTGGTTTTTATCATTCCGAACATAACTATTGCATTTTTGCCATTAATTCCTAGTACTTCTCCGACACTGGATTGACCTTTGATCTTTACAGTACTACCTACAGTGATAGGCTGTTCTTTGGGTATTGACAGTTGGGAAGATTCCGCCTTGGCTTTATCCTTTTTGTTTTTTTTCCGCTCTTGTTTTTCACGGAGTTTTTCCATTTTCCGGATGATTTCATCTTCCTTGTTCTTTTTCTCGATATCTTCTATCTGATTTTTAAAATCAGTCAGTTCCTGACGTGCCGATTGTGTACGTTCTTTATCGGCTTGTGCTTCCTTGATGATACGGATGGTATTTTCAATTCGGGCATTTGATTCCTGTAACAATTTTTCCGCATCTTCTTTGGCCTTTCGCAAAATCTCTTTACGACTTTTCTCCAGTTCCTGTAGTTCTTCTTCGTATTTGGCGATGGTTTCTTCCATCTGTTTTTCTCGTTTGCGGATGTTCTGACGCTTGGTTTCCCAATAACGTTTGTCACGTACGATATCTTGTAGATATTTATCAGCATTGATATATTCACTCCCTACAATTTCGGATGCGTCGGCTATTACTTCTTCCGGTAAACCTATTTTCCTAGCTATTTCTACTGCAAATGAACTTCCCGGATTTCCTATTTGTAATTGGAATAAAGCTTGCATTAAATGCCTGTCATATAACATGGCGCCATTAACCACTCCTTCGTGATCTTCGGCAAAATGTTTCAAATTTTGATAATGAGTAGTGATAACGCCGAATGTGCCCTTTTCATTGAAACGTTTCAACACAGCTTCAGCTATGGCTCCTCCAATTTGTGGTTCTGTACCTCCGCCGAATTCATCAATGAGGATAAGGCTGCGTTCGTTACAGCTTTTCATCATTGTTTTCATGTTGGTAAGGTGTGAGGAGTAGGTACTCAGATCGTCTTCGATACTTTGTTCGTCACCTATGTCTATAAAGATACTGCCGAATAATCCGGCATGGCTACGTTCATGCATCGGAACCGGCATACCACATTGTAACATATATTGTAGTAATCCCACAGTCTTCAGACAAACGGATTTACCTCCGGCATTCGGTCCGGATATAATTAGGATACGTTGATTTTGAGTTAGTTCTATATCTAGAGGAACAACCTTTTTATTATGCTTGGCCAGCGAGAGTTGTAATAGTGGGTGTATGGCCATGGTCCAATCCAAAATCTGTTTGTCTTCCAATGATGGTTTGGTGGCGTTCGTCTGAATTGAAAAATGGGCTTTGGCACGGATAAAATCAATTTCTGCCAAAAACTCGTATGACTGGAGGATGGCGGGGACCTGTGGACGGACTATGATAGAGAAATCTGTCAGGATACGGATGATTTCCCGGCGTTCTTCTCCTTCCAATTCCCGTATTCTATTGTTTGCTTCCACTACTTCGGCCGGTTCTATGAAAACTGTTTTGCCAGTGGATGATTCATCGTGTACAATTCCCTTGATTTTCCGTTTTAATCCCGGTGCGACAGGGATGACGAGTCTTCCGTCACGCATGGTAGGAGTTACATCTTTATCAACATAACCTTCTGCTTGAGCGTTGCGTAGAATTGCATTCAAACTGCGTGATATGCTTCCGGCTGTCGAGGCCAACTCTCTGCGGATGCGTAATAATTCGGAAGAAGCGTTGTCTTTGATTTTTCCGAATTTGTCTAAGATGTTGTTAATACGCGTAATGAGTTGAGGAAACACGATAATATCTCCTGCCAGTTTTTGTAGGGCAGGGTAGGGGGAGTTTTCTTTTTCTTGTTCTTCGTCATTCGGGGTCAGTGTCAGAAAATGGATGATATCACGAATTGTTTCTAAAGAACGGCGTAAATCAAACAGTTCTTGCTCATCCAAATACATACCTTCTACGCGGATACGTTTTAGTGATGGGCGTACATCAAAAAAATATTGGTCGGGAAAACTGTCTTCCTCTTGTATGATGCGTATGAATTCCATTACCTGTTCCAGCCATTCATTAATATCCTTAAAGGATTCTGAGAAGTTCATTTCATCTACTCTTTCTTGACCTAATGTGCTGAGACATTTCTCTTTTAGTAAATGACGGATGGAATCGAAACCTATTTTCTGTTCGAAATTCTGAGGGTATATCATGATTTATTTCTTTCGTTTATTATTCGTATGCAAAAATACGATTTGAAAATTTTATAGCAAAAAAACTGGTAAACTATTTGCTTATTTAAAATAAAGTCGTACCTTTGCAACGCTTTCAACGGAAAGCACTTCTGAAAAGAAGTCTTGGAGAGGTGGCAGAGTGGTCGATTGCGGCGGTCTTGAAAACCGTTGTACTGCGAGGTACCCGGGGTTCGAATCCCTGTCTCTCCGCTGAACTAACCGGACAAAACCGGACAATGAACAGCCAAGTCCCACAAATTCAACGATTTGTGGGACTTTTTTTATCCCCTTATGTCTGCCCTACCGGACATCATTTAGACCCTAAAAGACAAAGTTAGTAACCTAACTCGTACCCCCGACAAAAGAAAAGGCAAAAGGGGTACAGTTAGTCTGAAATTGGCGAACTTCTGTCGCTATTTGGCGAGCCTGTATAAACTTCACTTTGAGCTAATTAACGTAGTTTTGTAACCCAAAAAAGTGAGTTTATGAAGAGTACATTTTCTGTTCTTTTCTTTGTGAAAAAGGACAAGCAAAAAATCAATGGCAGTTACCCTATTTTCGTCCGTGTTACGATTGACGGTGTGGCAAGTCGTTTTAATTCCAAACTTGATGTTCAACCCAAAGTTTGGGACGGTAAGGCAGGTAAAGCCGCCGGACGTTCTGCGGAAGCTACCCGTATCAACCGATTGCTGGATGATATAAACGCATCCCTGAACACCATTTATCACGAACTGCAAAGGCGTGACAATTATGTTACTGCCGAAAAGGTGAAGAATGAATTTTTAGGTCATAGCGAGAGCCACGACACCATTCTTAACCTTTTCCAAAAGCACAATGATGATGTTAAGCAGTTGGTCGGCATATCTAAAACGATTGCTACTTATCGTAAATATGAAGTGACCCGCCGCCATCTTGCCGAGTTTATCCAAAGCAAATATAACCTGTCGGATATTTCTATAAAGGAAATAACCCCGATGTTCATTACTGACTTCGAGTTGTATTTGCGTACTACCTGTAAATGCGGCTTTAATACGACCGCCAAGTTCATGCAGTTCTTCAAACGTATCATCTTGATAGCCCGTAATAACGGCATCCTGATAGGTGACCCGTTCGCCAACTATAAAATACGTTTGGAGAAAGTGGATAGAGGTTATCTGTCAGAAGATGAAATAAAGATTATCCTCAAAAAGAAGATGGTTTCTGAACGGTTGGAACAGGTGCGTGATGTTTTTATCTTTTCCTGTTTCAGTGGTTTGGCTTATGTGGATGTTGCAAACTTAAAGGAAGATAATATCCGCAAGTCTTTTGACGGTAATTTGTGGATAATCACCAAACGCCAAAAAACAAATACAGATGTGAATGTTCCTTTACTGGATATTCCTAAAATGATACTGGAAAAGTACAAAGGTAAATTGCCGGACGGAAAGGTACTTCCTATTATCAGCAATCAAAAACTTAATGCCTATTTGAAAGAAATAGCAGATGTGTGTGGAATTAAAAAGAACTTGACATTTCATCTTGCAAGGCATACTTTTGCCACGACAACCACACTTGCTAAAGGTGTACCCATTGAAACGGTTAGTAAGATGTTGGGACACACCAATATAGAAACGACACAGATATACGCCCGCATTACCAATAACAAAATCAGTAACGATATGCAGGGACTTGACAAGAAATTTGTCGGCATTGAAAAAATCTACAAAGAAGTATCTATGAAATAGGTATATAGGAGAACTTATCACAAATTGTGATAAGTTCCTTTATGCTTTCAATTACTCACCATTAAATAATAACATTATGGACTTACAAATCATTCAAAACAAAATCTTTGAGGTCAGAGGTTGCCGGGTCATGCTCGATTTTCATTTGGCAGAACTTTATCAGGTTGAAACAAGAGCTTTGAAACAGGCTGTTAAAAGAAACTTATCCCGTTTTCCCAGTGACTTTGCTTTCCAGCTAACAAAGGATGAATGGCAGGAACTTATCACAAACTGTGATAAGTTCCCTGAAAATATCCGGCACACACCGACCCCGCCTCTCGCATTTTTGGAGCAAGGTGTCGCCATGCTTAGTAGTGTCTTACGCAGTCAGACTGCCATAGACGTGAATATCTCCATCATGCGTGCTTTCGTCCTCATGCGCCAAATGTCAATCGGTTACGAGGAACTTCTTAAACGCATTGAAGAACTGGAACAGAGTACGGACGCACAATTCAGCGAAGTTTACCAAGCACTTACCCAGTTACTAAGCAAACCCCAACCAAAACCACGCAAACCGATAGGATATAGAACCTATGACGAATAACGGTTTAAGATATTCGGTTGTCTAAGGGGTGTCACCAGTGATCCCCCTTTTCAGTTCCCTAAAGTAATGTATCTCAATCACAAATTTTAGCAAAGTTACAGCTCGGCGGGGACAAATACCAAATCCGTACCGCCGTTCCGGTTTTCTAAAAAATCTCCACACCTACGGGTCGTATTTTTTGAAAAGATATGGTTGAAGTCCCCGCCAAACTGTGGGTGTCCGGCAAAATTTCTTATTGTTTAATTTAAAATTCAGTAGTCATGAAAACAACAGAATTTACCATGCCGGAAATCACTATCTCTTATAAAGACAATGTAAAAGCATCCGAAAGAGTGAAAATACTCTCATCCGAAACGTCCTATACTTATCTGAAACCGTTCTATGCGGAATGTATGGAACACCACGAGGAAAGCCATGTAATGTTCCTCAATCGGGCTAACAAGGCTTTGGGCGTTTCCCTTATCTCTAAAGGCGGCATGGCTGAAACGGTTATGGACGTGAAAATCATCCTGCAAACAGCCTTAAAAGTACATGCTTCGGGGATTATCCTCTCACATAACCACCCATCGGGCAACCTGCATCCGAGTGAACCGGACAAACAAATAACCTCAAAAATAAAAGAAGCCTGCAAGATCTTGGATTTGCACCTGTTAGACCATATCATCCTGACAGAAGAAAGTTATTACAGTTTCACAGACGAGGGGCTTTTATAAGCCCTTTTTTTATTCTCTCATTACCCAATACAAAAAGCCTGATGGCTTTTACTTCTATCCTCTCAAACAAGAGAAAAATTTTCCCTAAAACTGATTGGAACATTGTCAAAGGTATATCCGTGCCTGTTACTGTTCAAATTATTTTTTAGAAATCTCCACACCTGCGGGTAGTATTTCATAAATAATAATTTGCCCTGTACCATTCCCGAACCTTTGAAAAGACAATGTTCCCATTCAGTTAAAGGAAAAATTTATGTGGTGGGCGACAAGCGATGTAAACAATTAAAATTCAAAAGTCATGGAAGCAGTAACATTATCAGAAGCAAGAGTTTATGTAGGCACATACGCCCGGTATAACAACGGCTCACTTTTCGGCAAGTGGTTAGACCTGTCCGACTATTCGGATAAGGACGAGTTTTTGGAAGCGTGCCGGGAACTTCACAAGGACGAGCAAGACCCGGAATATATGTTTCAGGATTACGAGAATGTACTCGAAAGCCTGATTTCCGAAAGCTGGTTGTCTGATAAGTTCTTTGAACTTCGGGATGCCATCGAGAAACTAAGCGAAACCCAGCAGGAAGCGTTTTTCGTATGGTGCGACCACCACAACAGCGATATAAGCGAGGAAGATGCGGACGACCTTGTTTCTTCCTTTGAGGATGATTATCAGGGAGAATATAAGGACGAGGAAGATTACGCCTATGAAATCGTAGAGCAATGTTACGAACTGCCGGAGTTCGCAAAGATCTACTTTGATTATTCGGCTTTTGCCCGTGACCTGTTTATGACTGATTACTGGATGGATAACGGTTTTGTTTTCCGTTGCGCCTGATTACTAACCGGGTGGAGCAATCCACCCGCAACACACCAAGACAATGAAAGTATATAATAAGATAGCGACTTTTTTACGATGGTTCATACTTGCTTTTATTATCTATCAGGCAGCCACCAGCACCGCTGGGACATGGATAGCTTTAATCATAGGCTTTTTTATTATCCGGTTCTTTCTCCGGTTGTTTATCTCCGCCGTTTACCTGTTTTGTATGGCGTTCATTTTTATTGTGCTGCTTTTACTTCTGATTATCTGATAACTCATTATAAATTATAGCAATATGGAAAGTTTAAACAAAAACGGGGTAAGCATTACCCAAACACCGGGAGAAGAAAAGTATGTAAAATACTGTTTAGGAGTATTCAGGGGACAAATTTATTATCAGCATCACTATTGCCATACAGATGGAGCTGTTCAGAAAGGTGGCTAAACTACTTGAGGAATATTGCAGGTGTAGAACGAATGGCTAATCTAAAAGAAACAATTATACGGGCAAATTTACCTTATTAATATTTTCATACATAAATGCAAAATAAAAGTAGTAAGAAAGTAATACTTTATAATTTAACAATTGACGATTATTCTTTTTGCTAAATCTATAGGCAACAATTTAGAATGAAAATAAATTCTTCCTCCTTCTATTTTAGATATTGTTACACTTAAATTCTCTTGATGATGTGTTTCTGATAAAGCTATAAGCCTATTTGCTGGTTCTATAAATTCATTTGATGCTATAGTCGTAAACTTTTTGAATACATCTAATGTCAAATTATATACATCGAAAATAAATAGAGAAACATCAAAAGGCTCTTCTACTCTGCCAATTTCTCCTCTTATTTTAGCATTAAATGTATTTGAAGATGATAATTTGTTTTTAGAACACATTGTTTGAACTTCATACCAACAGTCTGTATTATGAGGATTAAAAGTATATCGACTAAATAAGACCTCTTCAATTGGATACCCTACATGAATAGCATAATCTCTTAGTTTTATAAAAAAGCGATAAGAAAAATTATTGTCAAATAAATGGGATAGATAAGATTTAAACTTAATAACTTCTTCTGATGTATTACCAAAGATGTTTTTTATTCGGTTTTCACAATGTTCTACGAAAGATTTAAAGGACGCTATAAAGTTAATCAAACATCTGTTGAGTTCTATATAAGCTTCTTCTTTATAATCGTAGTTAATTGTTTCTCTGAAATTTTTTTCATATAAATTTGTGTAATACCTTTTAGCATCAAAAAAAGCATCAACATTCATTTTTATCTCTTTAATTCGACGTTCATAATAGACAAATTCATGAACTTTCGCTGAATCTGATAATAATGCAGAATACTCTCTGAGAGTTATGTCTATCAGTTCAATAGGAATTGGATTATTTGGTATTGTTAAGTATTGATGACCTACTATCATTGTATTACTTCTTCTTTATTTTTTCTAATTGTCTTTCTGCTAATGTAGCTAAATGTGGAGCACTATAAATATATTCAAGTATAGCTTTTGACAGAGCATTAAGAATGGGGATTTCTTTTTCACTTAATTCTCCACTTCCGGCATGAGCTCCAATATTTCCAAAATCTTTTAACCCCTTTGCCACATTTACCAGCTTTTGAGGAATCTCGTTTTTATCAGCTAAATCCTTAAGCATTGCTGCCAATGTTCCTTGTTTAGCATTTCTGTCAATACAAACTAATTCCAACATTCGTCTCATAAGTATTGCATAGGCGTTTACATCTATTGTTTTTACTTTTTCTGCGGCTTTATATGCGCTCAAAATTTTATCAGGTAATCCTAATGGATACTTTTGATTTATTGGATATAATAGTTTATACTCTATCTCATCATCTGATTCCATTCCATCATGCCAGTCATAATATATTATATTGATTTTTTTACATGCAGGACATTCTAATACACAGTATGTTATTCCACTTTCGCCTACTACATGTCCATAATCATCATCTTCATATTCATCGTTTTTAGTTATATATCCAATAATAGGCATTGCAGAAATATTAAAGCAATGTCCACATGAAGTTATTTTTGATAAGCTATCTTTTTTTTCCATAATAATGTTGTTTCGTGAATTTTTGCAACATAAATATATGATTAACTCTTTCAAATGTATCTTAAAAACTTCTCTTATTTTCCAAAAAACTCATGTCCTAAATAAGTTTTAATATCTTTCCCTATATTCAAAGTTTCTACTCTTTTAGGTATTCCAATCGTTGATGTTAAATGTCACACATTCATTTTTCCGACAAAAATATCTATAAAAAAGCATCTAACAAATAAATTGTTAGATGCTTTTCAACAGATTAGCTAATTTCTATTCTTTCTGTTCCTCTTTATCATTCTTGTTGTTAAAGCTGAACGTTAGTGTTTCTATTTTTCCGAAACTATCCTGAAAATATACATCTATTGTTTGTTGGTCGGTGGATGCAGAGGTATAGTAAAGCCGGAATATTTCACCTGGAAGCGGGTACAGGTCATTCGGCAGTAAAACCGTCCCATCGGACATTTTCAGCGTTCCCGCCCCGTCCGGCTGGAAATAACGGATGAAATACTTCGTTTCCTCAAACCGCCCGTCCCGGTGAAGCTGGCAGCGTATTTCAGCCGTTTCACCTACCTTTAATTTTTTCGGCACTGGCATCGTTTCGATACTGAACGGGTAAGACTGCTGTATATCCACGTTGTCACTACACGCACCCACCAATAACAAGGCAGCTACCATGTAGCACCCTGTTAGCATCTTATAAATTACATTTCTCATATACATTATATATAATAGGTTAGTTTATCACATTATTATCTTTAGACCGATACCAAACTGTGTGTGGAACTTTCCGACTGAAGAACCGAACAGGCATCTTTCCCTTGCGTTAATCAGGAACACCACCCGGTCGGTAATGTAACTTTCCAGTTCCAGCGTCAGCGCACCGCCATAGACAAAACCGTCCTTATCCGTCAACATCGAGCCATCAGGCAGCAGCTTGTCGCCCCAGTTACTTGTTTCATATCCGGTAAGGGCAGACAAGCCCAGCGAAAGGAAAAAGGTTTTCTTCCTGTCTGAAAGGAAGTTCACATAGTAACCGCCCTCACCTGTGAACTGGCTAACGGGTATTTGCAAATCCTTATAGGGGTAATGCTTTTCGAGGTATTCCCCGCCGATAACCCATCTGTTCCCGTTTTTGGTATAGGTGGAAAGAGCCGCCCCGAAGTAATAGGCAAAATCACTTTTACTGTTCCAGTGAACACCGTCCGCCATGCCGCCCGTAACCTGCAAACCATTCATTCCCGGCAGGCATCTTTGTGCGTGTGCCTGGTTAAAAGTCAGGCACAGCGCAAAAAGGGATATAATACAACATATCCTTTTCATGTTCATTTGATTTTAAGTTCGTTAATCACTTTGGCAGCCACGATGTCGGATTTCTCCACCCGGATAGTTTGGTGTCTGCCCCCGTTCTTTTCCACCAGTTCAATGACTAATATCTTATCGTCAGGGATAGTGAACTGTGGAACGGTGTACACGGTGCGGACGGTACTCTTGCCACCGATAACCAGTATCTCGTTATAACTCCGTACCGGGTCAATGACCGTTTCCTGAATAGCCGTTCTTTTGGCTACTTTCTTATCCACAATTTTGAAGCGGATAAAATCGGTATCAAACGGCACATTTGAACTGTTTTTCGTTTGCGTATGGAAGTAGAACAGCCCGTTATGTGAATAAATGCCCTTTACCAAGAACTGCACCCCGAAACGCTTGCATCCCAAATGCTTTATTTCCCGGTCATTGTTCTTGTAGATGGACTGCATAATCAGCTTTACCAAAAGCGGGCTTTCGTTACCCAGTTCACGGAAATAGATGTTCATCCGGGTATGGCTGAAATCCGTTGTGTCCTCATTCTCCAAGAAGTCTTTCATTTCGATGTTCAGCATTTCGGGTTCGTGTGCGTACTTCGCATTAAAGGAATAAAAGCTGCCATCCTCACAGATAACGGAAAAATTGGTTTCACCGGGAAAGCCCTCTGTCGTAGCCTTGACCCTGACAACATTTTCCGCCCCGTCCGCTTTTCCGGCAATAATGTAGTTACTGCCTAAGTCCACGTACTTCACGGCAGACGGGAAAATAATATGTACCGTTTTTGTAAACGTCACCTGTACGCCGTAAGGTGTCACCATTTGGCGGTAAGGGAGCTTCTTTGTTATGCCCTGATACAAATCGTTACTTTGTGCTTTCATTGAAACCACGCCCATGATAAGAGCAAATAAAATCATTAACTTTTTCATTTTGGATTGAAATTTTTATGGTCGTTGATAATTGATAAATTGATTATTGCTGTTTGGCGTAAAGCATCACCTGATAGTTCGCTTTCAGGTGTACTTTAACCGTTCTGAATTTCTTGGCGAGGTATTGCGACCCGCCCTGCATCAAGCCCCTTGTTATATCCATTGCGACCTGCTGCCCGGCACTTTGCGCAAAGGAAATACTCGTACCCAGTCCCGCACCGATATTCGCCATCGCTTCTTTGGCTGCTTCCTGTTCCAGTGACGAGGGGACGGAAAGCCCCTTTTGCCCGTCACTGTCGTAAACGGCAAGTTCCACCGGAATGATGTTACCCGCATATTCGAGCGAGGACACCAGTATGTCGAGCCGTTCACCCTGCACTTTGGCACTTCCCGATACAAGGCTATTTTTCGGGACAATGACGTTTCCCGCTTGCAGGGGTTCTAACAGCCGGAGTTTAACCGTTTGTCCGTCCATAAGTGTTTGGTCGTTATGGACACACGCCTGGATAGTGTTCTTTCCCATCGAATAGCTGCTGCCGACCGCCGTATTAAACCCGTAATTGCGTGGCTTGCCGTATTCGGTGATAAATTCGCTGTTGCTCATAGGCTGCTGCAATCCTGAAACCGTCCTGTTCGATACCACTTTTACAGGTGTGGCACTTCCTTTGCCCTGAACGGGTACTGTAGGTATCACTTGGGCTACTTGTCCCTGTTGCCCGCCATTCATATACTTTGCCGCCAGTTCGTAGGATTTTTCCATAAGTGCTACCTGTTCATCCATGCTGCCCGCACCGTTTTCTTTCGCATCGAGCCGGGCAGTGAGTTCTTCCACCTGACGTTTCAGTTCCTCTTTTTCCTTGTCCTCTTTCGGCGTTTCGTAGAAACTGCCTAACTGACGGTTCATATCCCGGTAAGCTGCCGCCGAAGACTGGATAGAGGAACGGCTATTGTTCGGCGCACCCGCCCCGAAGTCTATTACATTGGTTTTCGGTTTTTCCGCCGGAGCATCATCTATCAGGGTCAAATCTTCCCCGTTCCCGTTTTCCTCTCCGAGTGAAAAGGCAAAATCCTGCAAGGAACGCATCTTGTCCGCCTGTTTGTTCTCCATCTGTTCCTGTTCGTAAGCTGTCTTTTTATCGCTGATTATCCCGTCCCCTTTGGGTTGCGGAATGTCGGCGTTAAAGCCGCCCACGCTTTCCACCTTTGCTTCATCCTTTTCGGACGGTGCAAAAATCAGATACATAGACCCTAAGAATACCAGTCCCATAAGCGGATAAACCAGCATCTTCTTTCGTTGCTGTATCTGTTGCGGGGTAAGTTCCTTTTTCTCTTTTTCTTCTTTCTTCCTGTCCGTTTCCGGTGCGGGAACTTCATTCTTCACTTCTTTTTCTTCCATTGTCTGACTGATTAAAAATATTCGTACTGTCTTTACTTTGAAGTTGTAACTGCCTGATATGTTCTATCCGTATGGTTTCGCCATCCTCTTTGCCTATCCGGTAAATGGATGATACCGTAAAGTAGATGGATAGCCCGCCGAAGAACAGGAGCATAAGCAGGATTACCGCCAGCCTTATTTCCGGTGTCATGCGCCCGCACAGGTGGCGAAGTTTTTCATCCGCCCAGTCCTGTACATGGGTAACTGCCTGATTCACCGGAGAGAGTATTTTCCGTATCATGGCTTACCGCTTTATGGTGTTCAAGTCCTTGTTTTCCGTTATCTCGAAACTTTCCATCATAAAGCCGTGCGGGTTATTATCACTTCTTACAGCGTTCAATAACCGGCAACGGGTGACAAGGCTTCTTTCCGTCACGCTGCTTTCACGGATAATCATTTGCCGGGCATAGGTAGACACCGCATACGGGTACACATCGAAATTGCATGAAACGCTGTCTATCCGTATCGTTTGGCTGATATTGCCCGATATGATACGGTTGTAATACCCTTTTTCCGAGAGGTCACGGTAATAGTTAAATGCGCTCTTATCGGCAAGGAACAGCGACCGTTTGATATTGCTTTCGATAGCGTTCTTATCGGGTGAGAGCGTGAAAAAGAGTTCGTGGAAACGTTTCACGTGTTCCCTTGCTTCAACCGGACGGTTTTGCGAGAGGTCTTGCGAAAGCGCAAGCATCAACGATTTGCCACCGTCCAGCACATAAATCTTCTGCCGTTGCGCTTCGGCAAACGTGTAGGAGTTCCAAACGGCATAACCTGTTATCAGGGTACACATCACGACAAACACAATACCGAAAAGCCGTATCTGTTTGAAACTGGTTTCAATGTTCTTTAAACTTTTAAATTCCATCTTGATTTTTAATTATTGATTACCTTTGATTAGTTTACCGCCGACCCTGCCGCCAGCGTTTCCGGTTGCTGCCCCGGCTACCGCACCGACACCGCTACCCGCTTTGTTAGCCGCACTGTTTATATTCCGGCTCATGTTACCCATTCCGCCCGCCTGAATAATCCAGTTCGATACGGTGGGGATGGTGAAGTAACCGACAATGCCGATTATCATAAAAATTATGTACACGCTATTGCTGCTGTCCGGTATGAAATTGGGGTCTGATAGTTCCTGAATATCCTTTTGGAGCATAAGCACCTGTATTCGGGCAAGAATGGAACTGAACAGGTCGGAAACGGGCAACCACAGGTAAACGGAAATGTACCTTGTTATCCATTGGGTCAGTGTCGCCTGAAAGCCATCATACACGCTGATGGCAAAGGCTATCGGACCCAGTATGGCAAGGACAATCAAGAAAAAGGTTCGGATAGTGTCTATCACAAGGGCTGCCGCCTGAAAGAGCAGTTCCAAAAGTTCCCTGAACCAGTCCCGGACGGATTGCTTGATATTATGTGCCGCCCTATCCATATACATGCCGCCCATCGTGGCTATGTCTTTGGCAGACCACCCCAGTTCATCTATCTGCTTGTCAAACGCTTCATCCGAAACAAGATAAGCCGTTTCCGGATTGCGTACCATCGCTTCATATTCCAGCTTGTCCTTTTGTTCCCGGTAAGCGTTCATATCAAAAGTTTGCGTTTCGAGCATATTGTTACAGCCCTTGACTACTGGCGACATCACGCTGTTAATCGTACCCAGTACGAATGTGGGAAAGAACATAATACAGAAGCCAATCACAAAAGGACGCAGAAGTGGGTAAACGTCTATCGGTTCGGCACTGGCGAGCGACTGCCATACTTTGGCAGCCACATAGAACAATGCGCCCAGTCCCGCTATTCCTTTGGCTACCCCCGCCATGTTCCCGCATAAAGGCATCATATCCGTGTATAAACAACGGAGTATCTGATGCAGGTTATCAAATTCGATTGCTAATAACATACTTGTCTGTTTTTAGAGGTTACCAGTAACGTTCATCCACCGAGCCGTAAAGAGCCATTACCCGGTCGGTGTCCTTTTTCTTTTTTGCCCGCAGGTAGGAAACGGAAATGTTCTTCCGGGTATAGTAACTCACCAAGTCCCGATAGTTCCTGATGGCGTTATACGTTCGGTCGATTACGTCCATCCGTTCCTTGTCCGACATGGAAAGCCCGTTGATGTTCACCACGCTTTTCATTTCTTCCAGTACATCGGAACTTTCCTGCAACAGTTGGGTATAGCCGTAAGCAATCGCCGAAAGTTCGTCCGGTGTATAGTTTTCATCCGAAAGCATCTTCTGAAAACTGTTCACGTATATATCGGAAATTTCCCCGATAAGCAGGATGGACTTTTGTACTTTCCGGGCATCTTTGACAAGGTTATGCACTGATTTTAAGGCATTGTAATATTCTTTACCTTGTTGATAAATCTTTACCGTTTCCTGAAAATTCTTTATCATGTTCTGTGCGGTGGATGATGTCTGTACGATGTTCTTTGACGCATTGATAATCCCTTGCGCCAAATTACCGGGGTCACTCACCACCCACTGTGCACTTACCTTTCCAGCAAACAGGCTGCATACTACGAGCAGCATTATAATCTTTGTTCTCATGCGCTTATTTCTTTATTGGTTGTTTACTCCGTTTGTATTCTCCACCGGGTGAAAGTAGAATCCGGTCGTTCTCTTTGTCGTAGGTCAGCAAGACGGAAAGCCCCGTTTCGATGAACAGGTTTCCGTCCTGTTCTGAAATCTGATAGGTTTCCGTTTGGACAGTCCCCCGGTAGGTCTTTCGATAGGTCGTTACCCGGTAATGCCCGTTTTCTTCAAAAAGGGTAAATGCCGGACGATTTTTTACACTTTTCCAGTCGCCACACATCGCCCTAAGACGGTCGGCGTTCGTTTCCTTACAGGAAGAAAACCCCAGTAACAAGGTGCATAGCAGCACCGGAAACAAAAATTTTAAATATTTCATACTGATTGATTTTTAAATTGTTGATTGATTATTTTTCAGGATTGCGCTTGCTTTCGGCAAGCCGTTTGATAGCCAGTTCGAGGTTGCCGCCCAACTTTTCAGACAAGGCGAAAAGTTCCATCTTTTCCGTTTCTTCCGTTGTGAATGTGTAATATTCTTCCAAACTCACTTCTGTGGCATATACGGCGGATTGTGTACCGCCCAAGCCTATCCAAACTTCCTTATATTTCCGGTTGGGATGGTTGGCAAGGTTGATGGAAAGCACCTGTGAACGTTCCTTGTCGGTCAGTCCCAAAAGGTTCTGTATGCTGTCGAATTTATTAAGGTACTTCCGTTGGTCGAGCAGTATCTTACAATCAGAATTGTTTATAATACTCTCTTTTACAATGGGTGAGGAAATAATATCTTCGACCTCTTGGGTAACAACAATCGCTTCGCCGAAATACTTTCTAACCGTTTTGTAAAGGTATTTTATGTAATCCGCCATATTCGCCGATGCAATCGCTTTCCACGCTTCTTCTATCAATATTAATTTCCTGATACCCTTTAATTTACGCATTTTGGAAATAAATACTTCCATGATGATAATCGTAGTAATCGGGAACAGGATTTTGTGGTCTTTGATATTATCCAACTCAAAGACAATGAAGCGTTTATGTAGTAAATCAAGCTCTTTGTCGGAGTTCAACAGGTAATCGTATTCACCGCCTTTATAGTAAGGCTCTAATACATTCAGGAAGTTATCTATATCAAAATCCTTTTCCCGGACGTTCTTTTCTTGCAGGTGCGCCCGGTAGTCATTCCTCACATATTCATAGAACGTATTAAAGCAGGGAGTAATCGAACTGTCCTTAGTAATCAGTTCGATATAGGAACTTACAGCGTTTGACAAAGCCACTTCTTCCGCCCGTGTGGGTGCTTCATCGTCTCTTTTCCACAGGGTCAGGATAAGCGTTTTAATACTCTCTTTCTTTTCAATATCAAATACCCCATCTTCCACATAGAAAGGATTGAACGCTATCGGATTTTCGGTGGTATAGGTAAAATATATCCCATCTTCCCCGTGCGTTTTCCGGTTAATCATTTCACACAGCCCCAAGTAACTGTTTCCGGTATCGACCAACAGCACGTGTGCATTTTGTTCATAATACTGGCGTACCATGTGATTGGTAAAGAATGACTTGCCGCTACCACTCGGTCCAAGTATGAACTTGTTACGGTTGGTGATAATGCCCCGCTTCATGGGTAAATCTGAAATATCAATGTGCAACGGCTTTCCTGTGACCCTATCCACCATCTTGATACCAAAGGGAGAAAGTGAACTTTTGTAGTTCGTTTCTTCGGTGAACAGGCAAAGAGCCTGTTCTATAAAGGTGTAGAAACTTTCTTCCGCCGGGAAATCCGCCTGATTACCGGGTATTCCCGCCCAAAACAGGGTCGGCGTGTCGGTGGTGTTGTGGCGTGGCTTGCACTCCATAAGTGCGAGCTGTGACCCCACATCATTTTTAATGTGCTTTAATTCATCCCGGTTGTCACTCCAAGCCATGATATTGCAATGGCATCGCACGGAAATAAGCCCCTGTGAATGGGCTTCGTTCAAATATTCCTCTATCCAAGCCTTGTTTATCTGATTGGCACGGCTGTATTTGGAAAGGGAGTGCATATTGCGAGCCATCTTTTCAAACTGTTTCAAGTTCTCCGTATGGTCGTCAATGAAGATATACTGGTTATAAATATGGTTACAGGAGAGCAGCACACCCACCGGGGAAGCAAACGACAAACGGCAATCGCTCCGGTCAGTGGATAGCTTTTCATAACGGGTATCTGTGCCTACTTTTCCCGGCATATCTTCTGCATCCGAAAGGGTATGCAGGCAAAGAATATCATCGCCAATCTTCATTTCGTCAGCACCCAGTGAAATATCTTTCAGTGTGGTGGTGTCGGTCTGTGAGAGTGAAAAGTATTTCTCCACGATACCCGCCGTTTTCCTTGTCCCGGTTATCTCGTCCGAAGTCAGACGGGTAAGGGTAATGAAACCGCTATCGTTCATAATGCTTTCAAACTGCCCCACCGCTTCGAGGAACTTTGTAACCGTTTCCTTATCCTTTATCTCTTTGGGGACAAGGAAGCCCCGGCAAAGAGTGGAAAAATTGCTCTGCATCCGGCTGCGTTCCTTTGTCGTTTTCGTCAGGAACAAATAGCAGGTATGGTTCAAGAACGGTCGTTCATTGAAATGGCGTTCAAAGGAACGGGAAAGGAAACTCAAATCATCCTTTTGGATGTCAGGTGCATAGTTCTCTTTGATGAACCAGTCCTGTTTGTGTACGATGCTGTAATCGGGCAGCACCTTTACCGCCTTGTTCCAAGAGGAATGTATCGCTTCGTATTCGGCAGCCGTGACGGTGAACAGTTCGGGTAGTTCCACCCGGAACGCCACTGTTATATCGGCATCTTTGGAAACGATGCACCCGTTTTCCACCGTGAATAGTGGAAACTTGTTTTCCAGCGTGGTAGCTTTCAATATATTTCTCATTTCGATGCTTGTTTTAAATGGAATAATCGGGATATGGCTTTGCGGTTGATGATATGGAAAGGGTGGCTTTTGCGTGCGGACAATTTCATTAACCCGTGTGTCCCGTACTTTTCGTTTAACCGGAATGTGAGCCATACCAGCAGCGTTGCCGAAGTAACGCCGAAGATGATGCACACCCACTGGTTAATGCCTACCATGTACATGATGATAAAAAGTACGAACAGGGCTAACAGCCCGCCCGCAAAAATAAAAAGATATTGACTTTTCAACCCTTTAAACTCAACTGGCTTGCCTATCCCCCTGTTAATCGGATAGTCTGCCATGCTCTTTTCTTTTATAAGAAGAACGAGCGTAGAATGGTGGCAGCCACAATCAGGAAGATACACGCACCGAACCAGCTTGCAGCAGTTTTGCTCGTATCAGGGTCGCCCGAAGAAAACTTGCCATACACTTTCACGCCACCAATCAAGCCGACAACCGCACCGATAGCGTAAATTAATTTTGTTGCCGGGTCGAAATAACTTGTCACCATATTAGTAGCTTCGGTAATACCCGCCATGCCGTTACCCTGTGCAAAAGCGGAAGATGCAGCCAAAAGTACGGCTGCTGAAAAGAGAACTTTCTTTTTCATTATAAATACATTGATTTTTTAATTGCCGGACGGGTGGATAGTCCGCCCGGCGGAGTGATTAATAATTGAATTTTTGTGGTTGCGGGGAGTGTTCCCCGTGTTCTAAAAGGTCTGTTTAACCGTAATCTCTTTGTTTCATCATCTTATTATTTAAAGTTTGCCATTAAAGAAAATCGTTCATGTCAAAGGCTGCCATTTCATTATTTCCGGCAGCCGGAACAGTGGCGGGTACGGGTATATCATGCTTTTGTAAAAGTTCCGCCACCCGTGACCTGCCCCCGTTAATCTGTTCCACCAGCGAATGAAAGAGGTTTGTTTCCGTCCGGCAGATGGTCTGCACTGCTTGCCGTTCTTCCGTGTCGGACGCTTGCTTAACCTGAATGACCTGTACCATTTGCCCCAGTTCACCCAGTGTGATACCCTGTGCCATTTCCGGCTCACTGTCCCCCATGTAACAGGCGATTTCTTCCGCTTCGATTTCATCCGGCGAAACGTCCGTTTCTTGCACGTTTTCCGTTTCAAATTCCATTTCAAATTCGGTGTCTATCGCTTGAGGTGCAGGTGTTTCAGTTACCGCTTCACCACTTTGCGGGACAAATATAGAAGCATTATCAACCCCTTTTAAAAGGTGTCCTAAGATGTCCTCGTTTGTCCTCATTTGTCCCATCCGGTAACGGCTTGCCCCTACAAGAGAATCCCTGTTTCCGGTTTTCACGGTCGGTTTGCTTTCCGGTTGTTCCGGCTGCTTTTTCCTACCCGTGAACCATGTTTCCAAGCTATCCCGGTATCGCCATAAGAAAATGGCGTAATACAGGAGCGTTCCGATAATAAACCACTTCAACATATCAGAACGGCTTTTCAAATTTGCTTTCGTACAGTTCGTTTATCTCGTCCTGAAACTGGTCGAAATGCCGGAGCAGGATATTTTCTACATAGCTGCTCACGGTCGCCTTGCGTCCGCCGATAACGGTTACTATCTTCATCAGCTTTTCGTGTGTGGCACGGCTGACATATAACGGCTGGCGGTCGGTCAAGTCCACCCGCATGAAATAGGTTTCCCGGTAATCGCCCGGAGTGTTCTTTTTCCGGCGGGCAGGTTCTTTCACTGCCTTTTCTTCCTTTGGCGTTTCCTGCTTGTCTGTTTTATCATCCGGTTTATCCGGCGTTTCTATTTTCGTTTCTACTGCCGCCTTTGGCGTTTCCTGTTTTTTCACGGGCAAGCCCTGTGATATAATCTCTTTCATAAAATCCTCGTCTATTTGCGGTTTCCCGCCGCTTTGCTTTGCCATATCGTTACAGTTTTATAAGGTATGCGATTTCGGTTATCAGTTCTTCCATGTTGCTGCCCTTTACCAGCCGTTTGTCCGCCGGAAACAGCGTGGAACGGAACACGGTTTTACGTTGTGCGTCCAGTTCCTTTTTAAACCTTTTGGTGTCGGGGATAAATACTTTCATAAGGGGTAGTTCCAGTTCCCCGATGGTTTGCTCATATAGGGTGTAGAGGTCTGTTTTTTCCCGTCCATCTACCATGTTCCAAAACAGGTGCAACCCTTTCAGGCGGCACGCTTCATTCTTTACCAGCAGTTTATGGATAGCCACCGCAAAGGAAAGGCTGCTTTCCAATACCACCCGGTCGGCAGAAATAGGAGTGAAAATATAATCCACCCCTGAAAGGGAGTTGATAACGCCCTCACTGTTCACCGTTCCGGGCAGGTCGAAAAAGACCACATCATAATCCGACCCGGCAGACGCAAGAAATTCATCCGCCGTTTTTATCGCTTCGTCCGGTGAACTGCACAGCACCGGGTACGCTTTCTTTCCCAGTGTATTGAACTGGTGAAAGGCAAGCTGTTTGTAATACTCATCCCCGTTCACCTGTTCGGCATCCCGTTTGCGCATGGCACTGATACTGTGTTGCGGGTAATCGCAATCCACGACTGCCACATTATACCCTTTCAGGTAATACAGGTAACTTGCCACTAAGACGGTGAACGTTGTTTTGCCGACCCCGCCCTTTTGGGTGGAGAAAGCCACATACAAGGTTTCTTTCTTCATTGTAATAATTCTTTTTTGTGATACATCTTTATTTCATTCCATCCGTACAGATTGACGGATGGTTTTCTTTCGTTCCATGTTGAAAGTCCGAAAGAGAGAATGACTTCTTTTTTTCTTTCCTTGTTTCTTGCTACCTTTCTACAAAGACAGCCTGTTTTCTTCCTTGCTTCTTTGTTTTCATTCATTCCACAAAGACAGCTTGCTTTCTTTGCAGACAGTTGGCTTTCCCGATTGAATGACTGTTTTCTTTCAATCATTCCATCCGGTTTGCTTTCCTGCTTTCTTGAAAGATTGCAATCTTGAAATCTTGTTTTCAAGTTTTCAAAACCGCTTTCTTTCCGTCCGTTTTCCGTTACGTATTTCCATCCGTCCATATTGCTTTCTTTCTTAAATTCGGGACAAATAAACACAGAAAAGTAGTCCCTTTTGAAAGGTGTCCTCAAATGTCCCCGTTTGTCCTCATTTGTCCTATAACCCGCTATTTCACAGCATTTTTAATACCCGTTACTTTGCAACCGAAAGGTATCGGTCAGGCTAACCAAGCCCCCGGTGTCGGGAGCGTTCCAATATCCGCTAACTCCAATCCGTCCGTAGGCGGATTTTTATTTGCACTGGCAAATAGCAAGGTGTGTTCTAAGCAGCTTACAATTCTTTCAGCAGCTTTGAACGCCTTGCCCGGACGAAGCCGGGACATGGGTCACTCCGAAGTCGTAACCCTTTAAAAAAAGAAGCATGAAACAGAAAAATGAAAATGCGCCCCGTCCGGGTGGCGCAGGACGAAAGCCCAAAGCAGACCCGGCAGTGTTCAGGTACTCTATCAGCTTCAATGCGATAGACCACGCCCGCTTTTTGGCATTGTTCGACCAGTCCGGTATGCGTACCAAAGCGCATTTTATCACCGCCCGTATCTTCGGCGAACCGTTCAAAGTGATTAAAATCGACAAGGCGGCAGTCGAATATTATACCCGGCTGACCGCTTTATATTCCCAATACAGGGGGATTGCCGTGAATTATAATCAGGTGGTAAAGGCTCTCAATACCAATTTTTCAGAGAAGAAAGCACTCGCGTTTCTCTATAAACTGGAAAAGGCAACGATGGAACTTGCCGACCTGAACCGCCAAATTATTGAACTGACCCGTGAGTTTGAAACAAGATGGTTGCAAAGATAAGTGTAGGCAGTTCCCTGTTCGGTGCGCTTTCCTATAACCAAAACAAGGTGGATGAACAGCAGGGAAAGGTACTTTTAAGCAACCGTATGTTTGAAAGCGAGGATGGGAATTTCAGCATCCGGCGATGTATGGAATGTTTCGATATGCACCTGCCCGCAGACCTGAAAACGGAAAAACCGATTATCCATATCTCCCTGAACCCGCACCCGGACGATGTACTTTCAGACAGCCAGCTTGCGGATATTGCCAAAGAGTATATGGATAAGCTGGGGTACGGCAATCAGCCGTATATGGTTTACAAGCACGAAGATATTGCAAGGCATCATATACATATCGTTTCCATCCGGGTAGATGAAACGGGCAAAAAGATAAACGACAAGTTCGAGCATATCCGCAGCAAACAAATCACCCGTGAACTGGAACAGAAGTACGGGCTGCATCCGGCAGAGAAGAAACAGGCAGCCGAACGCCCTGAACTTAAAAAGGTGTATTACCGGGCAGGGGACGTAAAGCACCAGTTATCCAATACGGTGAAAGCCCTTGTCGGCAGTTACCGTTTCCAAAGTTTTACGGAGTACAAAGCGTTGCTATCTATATATAATGTACAGGCGGAGGAAGTGAAAGGGGAAGTGAACGGAAAACCCTATAACGGCATTGTCTATTCGGCAACCAATGACAAAGGAGAAAAGCAGGGAAACCCCTTCAAATCTTCTTCTTTGGGAAAATCGGTAGGTTACGAAGCCACCCAAAGGCACATCAAGAAATCCGCAAAGGACATTCAGAACAAGAACCTGAAAGAGCGTACCCGCCGGACGGTCGGCGCAGTGATGAAATCAGCTCGCAGCCGGGAACAGTTTATTACGGACTTGAAAGGGAAAGGCATAGATGTACTGTTCCGGCAGAACGATACGGGCAGGATATACGGTGTAACATTCATCGACCATGAAAACCGTACCGTTCTGAACGGGTCACGGTTGGGAAAGGACTTTTCCGCCAATGTTTTCAACGACCTGTTTTCCGGCTCCCGTACTCTTGTTACGGGAAATAGCAAAGCGGAAATGCAGGAACATAAGCAAGGGAATAACCCCACCGGGCATCTTTCGGAGGGGACGGGTAAAGCCGTTGCCGGACTGTTCGGTTTGTTATCCGGCGGGAATGATACGCCACCCGACAACAGCCAAGTTCCGTCACCCAAGAAGAAAAAGAAGAAGAAACAAAGACGTATTTAATGACTATAAAAATTTCAATTATGCAGAATGAAGATGATTTAAGAGGACTGGCAAAGGTCATGGACTTTATGCGGGCAATCAGTATTTTATTTGTAGTGATAAACATTTACTGGTTTTGTTACCAGTCGTTCCGGGAATGGGGTATCAATATCGGGGTAGTCGATAAAATCCTATTGAACTTCCAGCGTACTGCCGGGCTGTTCTCCAATATCCTATATACCAAACTTTTTTCAGTGGTATTCCTTGCGCTTTCCTGTTTAGGTACAAAGGGAGTGAAAGAGGAAAAAATCACATGGAACAGGATTTATGTGTTCCTGATAATCGGTTTTATCCTGTTTTTTCTGAACTGGTGGTTATTGGTTTTGCCGTTACCACTGACTGCAAATACAGGTTTGTATATCTTTGCCATGACAGCCGGGTATCTTTCATTATTAGCTGCCGGAGTATGGATTTCACGTTTGCTGAAAAATAACCTGATGGATGATGTGTTTAATACCGAGAATGAAAGTTTTGCACAAGAAACACGCTTGATAGAAAACGAGTATTCCATCAACCTGCCGACACGGTTCTACTATAAAAAGAAATGGAATGACGGATGGATAAACGTTGTAAACCCGTTCAGGGCAAGCATGGTATTGGGTACGCCCGGTTCGGGAAAATCGTATGCGATAGTCAATAACTACATCAAACAGCAAATCGAAAAAGGTTTTGCTGTTTATATTTATGACTACAAATTTCCTGACCTTTCGGAGATAGCTTACAATCACTTAATCAGTCATTTAGATGGATATAAAGTGAAACCTAAATTCTACATGATTAACTTTGACGACCCACGTAAAAGCCACCGATGCAACCCGATAAATCCGGCGTTTATGACGGACATATCGGACGCATACGAAGCCAGTTATACCATCATGTTAAATTTAAACCGCAGTTGGATAACCAAACAGGGAGATTTCTTTGTAGAAAGTCCGATTATCCTGCTGGCTTCTATCATTTGGTTTTTGAAAATCTATCAGGGTGGTAAGTATTGTACATTCCCGCACGCCATTGAATTTCTGAATAAGAAGTATGCTGATATTTTTCCTATTCTTACTTCGTATCCCGAACTGGAAAACTACCTTTCACCATTTATGGACGCATGGGAATCGAATGCGCAAGACCAGTTACAGGGGCAGCTTGCAAGTGCTAAAATTCCGCTTTCGAGGATGATTTCACCCGCCTTGTATTGGGTAATGACAGGGGATGATTTTTCACTGGATATAAACAATCCGGAAGAGCCTAAGATATTGGTGGTAGGCAATAATCCCGACCGCCAAAATATCTATTCCTGTGCTTTGGGGTTGTATAATTCCCGTATTGTGAAGTTGATAAACAAGAAGCACCAACTGAAAAGTTCTGTAATCATAGATGAATTACCCACTATCTATTTTCGGGGACTGGATAACCTGATAGCCACCGCACGAAGCAACAAGGTGGCGGTCTGTTTGGGCTTTCAGGATTTCAGCCAGTTACGCCGGGATTATGGGGATAAGGAAAGCAAAGTTATCGAAAACACAGTGGGTAATATATTTAGCGGTCAGGTGGTTTCTGAAACGGCAAAAACACTTTCAGACCGTTTCGGAAAGGTACTTCAAAAACGGCAAAGCATGACTATCAACCGGAACGACAAATCAACCTCAATCAGTACGCAGATGGATAGTTTGATACCGCCCAGTAAAATATCCAACTTAACGCAGGGTATGTTTGTGGGTGCGGTCAGCGACAATTTCGATGAAAGGATAGAGCAGAAGATATTCCATTGCGAAATTGTGGTGGATAACGAGAAAGTGAAGCGGGAAACAGCCAGTTACAAAAAACTACCCCAAATCATAAATTTTAGGGACGAAAACGGGAATGACCGGATGCAGGAAGAAATACAGGCAAATTACAACCGGGTCAAGCAGGAAGTCCAGCAGATTGTCACGGACGAAATGGAACGGATAAAGAATGACCCTGATTTATTGCATTTAATGAAGTTCAAAGAATAATACTTCATTCTCTAATTAATATAACGATATAAAAAATGATTAAGTTGGTTTATATCGTTATATAATTGAAGTTCATCTGACATTGCATCATTGTCATTTGGCATATTGAAACTTCATGTTTTTAATATTTTAAGAACACTACATTTGAATTGTATTGATTATAATTATTTGTCTAACACTCAAAGGTTTTATATAAAACCGTGTTTTACTTTAGTTAAACACAATAATTAACATCAATATGCTATCTTAAACAACAAAAAATGGAGTTAATATAAACTGATTAAGTGAAACAAGAAGAAACCAATCGTTTTATTTTTCAAAGTAACTTAATATCTTATAACTTAAATTACAGCCCTATTGGGACAAGTCCAAGATTGTTAATTGTCTCATTTACATATTGTAGAGATTCATGTACTTTGAGAACTTCTGTATAATCCCAAAATTTCACTTCACCCTTAATTGGTAATGTTGCTATCTCTTTTTTGATTTTTTCAATTTGCTTTTGGTCGGTAACAGCTACGATACCTTGCACTGCCTTATTGTTCTTTGCTTTCATCAAATTAAGTATTAAGCTGTCAACTGAACCAGAAGTCTGTACCTCAAAAACATAAATTACTCGTCCCATGTTTCCAATGGTAACTTCCCAAGTGGTATCGACAATAGCACCATCAGCAATTTTCTTTTCGATTTCAGAATTAAACCCAAGAAAATGACCTATATCTGCCAGTTTATCTCGAATATCATTATGAATAAATGTAGCATCTTTTGTATTTTGGGGGATAAGTTCTTCGGGTACTTTTGTTTCTATATCGCTATTAATTTGTAATTCTTGCCAAATGAATGTATTAAGGGTAAGCATATCAAAGACCTCATGATATTCATTTTCTTTGGCAAAAGCAACCATATCTCTACCTTTGGCAGATAGATAAGCGTAGGTTTTACCATTAAGGCGAGCTTCGCAATGAGGTAGTTCAGGTACTTGCAGCAATCGAAAACCATTATATGTTTTTTTATTCCAAATCAAAAATTCATTAGGATAAGTTTTACATAGGAGTTCACTCATTATTGCTGGTCCCACACCTTTGATTTTTGAGCGAAATTCATCCCAACGTTTCTCAATAGAAAAGTTGCCATACATGAGGTTAGCGAATTGCTCTTGAAGCAGTTTCATTCCATTTGTTTCGATTATATTATTTACTTGGTAGTGCTTATTTCCCCACATTGCCATAGCCCACAATGGAGCAATATAGTTAAATAATTCTTCTTCTGACATATTCAATAGTTTCTCTTTATTATAACTTTGGATATGGGCAGCAATGTCCTCACGTTCTTCCTGTTCTATCGCAGCTTGAACTTTATTTGCCTTAAACCACTTTTTAAAAGTGGTTAAATATTGTTTTAGAATTTGTGCATTCATTACTCTCATCTTTCTTTTTTAGGTTTAATAATGGCATCTCTAATTATTTCATCAATTTTGGCTCGTAACTTTTCTATTTTAGCTTTTATTGAATTTTGTTGCTCTATTCTTGATTTTATTTCTCCAACAATTCTTTCTTGTTCGTTAGCATCAATGATTGGTATTACAAATTGTTTAATCTCATTAGAGGAGACTTTAACCATTGTTTGCTGTTTGCCTTTAGCAGCATATTTAAAATACATACGCCCTATTATAGAGTTAAATACATAAGCAAGATAGTCTCGATTTATTTTAGTCGTATCAAAAGTAATGCGAATCATTAAATCTGGATAAATATATTCATTATCCTCAATATTTTTTGCTACTGAAGCTAGTGCAACTAAATCAACAGTATTTCCCCGACTAATAAAGAAATCATTCTCCTTTATTATAAAATCTTTGATCTTACTCTTAGTCTGATTCGTATATTTGAGATTCTCAAAAGTCAGCAAACCATTCTTCCTTATTGCATCAATACCAAGCACCATAGTTTCATCTTCAAATTCTGAACATTCGGGTGACCAGCCATTTTTAGTTCCACCACTTACAAGATAATTTCCAAGAAAATCATATTCAGGTATATTTTTAAATATTGCTCTCTCAATTAATTGTAACTTATGCCATCTACTACTGCTGCGAAGATTTGTATTCTTATTACTTATATCTTGAATTGAAGCATGAATATATTTCTTATTATTGATATCTTTTACTTCATTGATATTAAAATTAAACTCACGAGAAAAAATCTCATTGATAATATCCTGCTCAGGAACTATTTGTGATTTTAGTGTTAATATCTCTTTTTCTATTAATTCAATTTCACTTTCAATAGATGTGCTGTTTTCCCGAAGACTCTCGATTAATTTCCGCTCAAACTTTAAAAACTTCAAATCTTTATCGCTTATGGTTGGATAACCTTTCCCTTGGCGAGCTATCGCAATTAGATTGTTGTAGAATAAGGTTTTTAAAGCATAAAATAACGGTTTATTTATTTGTTTAGGACGTAATACAATAAATGCAGATGTATAATAGTAAAAAGATGTGTTTTCGTCAATCAATATATACTTCTTTAAGTTTGGACGAACTTTTGCAATAAGAATATCTCCCACCTTAGGTTTAATAATGTCTCCCTTTTCAATTTTCTGAAAGTAATTCTCATTTAGCTCATTTCTAGTATCCCATGATAGTTTTACAGGATAAACGTCTTCATTTTTGCTTATATCACCAATCTCAACATAGTAAAATTCTTCAATATCTAACACATCAACTCTACAATCAACGATATCAAATAATTCACTAAAACGATAATAATTAGTTTTAGAAATATTTGTATCTGTTAATAGATAGTTACAGTCAAATCGTAACGAAGTTTCTTTTGATATAAAATCAATTCCAATATTTGTTGATACTACTCCCATCTTAATCCCATTTTATTGTTCTCATATAGTCAAGAGCAGTTTCCATAATTTCGTCGTCAACCAAAACTAAACCTTTCTCGTTAACTCTGAAAAGATCGTTAGGTTGGGACTTTTCACCACGCTTAGTACGTTTATATCCGACATTATCAACTTCAGCTATAAATACCTCATAATTCAATTTACGTGAAACACCACTAAATACCCACCAAGTATTTACAAATCCAAATACATCCTTTAGGTCTTTATCAGGTTTACAAATATCGGCAATGTCATCAGCATATTTTACCACCAAATCAGCTATATCGAGAGATTTGTCTTTGTCAGAGAAGTGAGATTTCAATAAACATTGGAGTAACCATTTTTCTCGCACTGGGTTTAAATCCTTAATACTCCGTAATTTATTGCGATCTTTGCCATTTAAATACACATCAACAATATTTTCACAGCGGGTTTTTAATCTTCCCCATTTTTTTGAGTAGTGCTCCCATTGAGTATTCCATTTTTCAATTTGCTTTGCTGTTTTCTTTTGTGCGAATATTATACTTGTCTTTGTATTTGTGTATGGTGAAAACGTGACTTGAGGCAGAGATACCACTGCCTTTACTGTAAAATATTTATAGATAAATAGTCTGATATATTTATTTTCAGTCGTATCATACACACTTTCAGGTAAGACAATCCCCATGCGACCATTTTCTCTAAGTAAATGGTAATATCTTTCAATAAATAAATTTTCAGAGTTTTTCTTGTCACCAAAAATAAAACTATTACTCAAACTTTTTTTTGTGTCGGTATCTAATTCAACAGAGAAAGGAGGATTTGAAATAACTACATCAAACTGTCCATTGATTTCTTTTTCAGCATAGAGTTTATCTTTTGAGCTATTCTTTAACGCATTGGGAGCGGTTTTTTTATCGTAATTCGAAAACGGCAAAAGACCATCTTTAACAAAGATATTTGTAGAGCCATCGCCATGCAATATCATATTTACTTTTGACGCCGTACCGAGATTGAAATTGTGTTCAATTCCGTAAATATAATCTTTTGCCCACTTGTTTTCACGATGATCTGGCATAAACCATTCATCAAATTTATCCTTAACATCTCGGTTTTTTGCTAATTTTTCTTTAAAACGATACTTGACGTTTTGCGTAATAAATCGCATATATTCAATCAAAAATGTACCAGAACCAGCAGAAGGGTCAATAAGATAGGGAATTTCTTTGTCAGTATTTATTCGTTGAATGGCTAATTTATCTAATTGAAGTGCCCAAAGTATAAATGTTACAATGTTCGTATGGGTAAAAAACTGTCCTTTGCTTTGCTTAAAGCCATCACGAATTATACCCTCAAAAAAGTCTCCTAAGATATCTTTACCATCATAACTGTTCTTGCCATCAACCAAAGAATATTTTTCTAGTACCATTATGGCATATTTCAGTTTTGTTAAGGAAAACTTCTCTTCATTTATTACAAAACTTTTATCAATTTTATTTTGCTCTGTTATGTACATACGCTCTTTCAGAGCTCGTCGATATAGATTATTTATCCTATTGAATAAATCTTCATTTGTTTCAAATGCATCTCCTTCATCCGTTGAAAACGCAAAACTTTGAAAATCATATTTCTCACCTGTTCTTTTTTCACTCTCGTCTTGTATTTTAGCAAGAATGATATTGACAAGGGAAGAAAAGACTTCGTTATCGTCAGTTCCACCACCTCCCCAAAGGACATTATGGAGGTTTTTACGAATACTATCTATTTGTTCTTTAGTATAGTCCTTTTCAAGATCTTTTTTACCATCTTTTATATATGGTGTTTTGATAGCACGATCATATTTTATTGGAATCTCATCAGCATAATAACGTTCATTTTTCCATTCATCAAAAGAGTGATATTTATCGTAGTCAATAACTATAAGTTTATTGCCAAAAGATTCATCATTAAGGTCACAAGTCATTAACACAAGGTACTTTACTCTTTTACCTAATCCTAACTCAGCACCTGCTAAATTAAATAATTGTTTTTCGATTATTTCATCTTGATCCTTTTCGAACTCATCAGGGGATTTTAGCTCAATATAGAGAAATGCATTACCATCAATGTCTTTTACTATAATATCAATTCTTGGTGTAATGACTTTAGGACGACCTATTTCATAAGTTTTTTCTAATTCAATTCTATCAATTGGATAACCATATTCGTTGACAAGTTTAGTCAATACAATAGCTCTCACTAGTTCTTCATCGCCTGTAATTTCTTTTATATTACGATGAGATTTTATTAGGGTATTATATTTAATTTTCTTTTTCCCAACATCAATCGAATCAACAGCTTTTAAAGGTTGATTTGCGATATATTGCTCTAAATTTACCATATCTATTTTTTTCTTTTATTGTCCGTTATCAAGTCCTTTGTATCCACTCCCAGTATTTCAGCTATATTAAATAGTGTTTCAAGGGGTGGTTGTTGACGATTGCAGGCATAAGCATTAACTACACTAAAACTCTTACCGAGTTTTTTAGCTAACCAAGTCTGTGTTATGCCCTTATCATCAAGCACTTCTTTAATTCTATTAAGTTTCATACAAATCATTTTCCATTAGAAATACCATGTATTAGCTACAAATATAGTGAGGATTTTGCTATATCCACTATCCAAAGCCCAAAAAGTAACTTTCAATTTATTTAAAAGTTACTGTGATATCGAGACAATGTTTGAGTAAAGTGCATTAGTCACTAAGTAAGTTTACTCCTAAACAACCAAAATTTGATTAATAAGGAGCAAGTAAAATGAACAAATATATATTTTGATTTATCTGTTCGGTCTCTTATTCCAAAATAGTTTGTTTGCATAGTCAAATGAAGCCAAACGAGGACTAATGAAGCCACCCGTTCCCAAATCCTTAAATATACTCTATTTCATCCGTACTTTTACTCCCGAAAATTTTATTTATTCACTAAAATTCAAAAAGTTATGGATGTAAACACAGCCAACCAATCCACCACTGACGAACAGATGATGGATATTCTTCTTGTACTGGATAAGGAGAAAAAGACAATCAGCGCAGTGAAAGGCGTGGATGAAAACGGGGAACTTCAAACTGTACCGCCGGAGAATAACAGCGAACTTCTGAAATTCGACCGTCACGGCGATTTCTTTTCCAACTTCTTTTCCAACATGATAAACCAGTTGAAGAACCCCACCCGTTTCAACTTCTTCAAAATCCCAAAATTGGAACTTCCCAAAATCGAACCGATAATCAGGGACAACTTCAACCACCCGACACCTGAAAATGAAGCGGACATAGCACGTTACCGGGTAACACCTGAAACCGTGAAGCAGGAAAGGAAGAAAGAACAGCAGGAAACCCAAACCCAACAACCACAGCAGCCATCCAAAGAAATGGGAGCAACGGCGCAAGCACCGCAGCAAGCCGATAAAAGCAAGTATGTGATTGACCCGGATAAAGTGGATTGGGAAGCCCTGAAAAACTTCGGGCTTTCCAAAGAACAGCTTGAAAAGGCAAAGGCTTTAGAACCCATGTTAAGGGGGTACAAGTCACCCGGTGCGTTCACTATCACAGGAAACTACAATTCCGCCATTATGAAACTGGACGCACGTTTGTCTTTCCGGCACGACAAGGAGGGAAATGTAGTATTAGCGATACACGGCATCCGTCAAAAGCCGGAACTCGACCGTCCGTTCTTCGGTCACGAGTTTTCCAAAGAGGATAAAGCCAATCTTCTTGAAACGGGCAATATGGGACGGATAGTAAATCTGAAAAACTATATCACGGGAGAAATGATACCTTCTTTTGTCAGCGTGGATAAGGTAACGAACGAACTGGTTTCCATGCGTGCAAGCAGCGTCCAAATCCCCGATGAAATAAAGGGTGTCAAACTTAGTAAGGAACAGCAGCAAGCCTTACGGGAGGGAAAGGGTGTATTCCTTGAAAATATGATTTCCAACCGTAAGAATCCTTTTTCCGCTACCGTTCAGGTCAATGCCGACAAGAAAAGTCTGGAATTTATCTATCCCAATGCCAAACAGTCACAGGAGCAACGGCAGAAACAGAAACAGCCGAACAACCTTGTCACCAGTGACGGTGTAACCATCCCTAAGAGCATTTCAGGAATAGAACTGACACGCCAGCAACAGCAGGATTTAGTCGATGACAAGACCATCTTTATTGCCGGGCTGAAAGACAAGAGAGGGGTCGAATACGATGCTTATATTCAGGTGAACCACGACAAGAAGAAACTGGGCTTTTACAGTGACAACCCCAGTTTTGACCGTTCAGCCGTGAAAGAGATTACTCCGGCAAGCAAGAACCGCACACAGGTAGCGGTCAATTCGGAGGGCAAGACCAACGAAGCCACCAAGAAAGTGAAAGAACCCTTGAAAAAAGATCAGGACAAGCCCACTGAAAAACAAAAGACCAAGCAGGATAAAAAGGAGAAGCAGGAGCAAGCGGACAAACCCAAGCAAAGCAGGGGACGCAAAAGATGATAGCGGTACTAATCCTTATCCCGGTTGTCGGTTTCGTCCTGTTTACCCTTGTTTGGTTCAAAACAGACTGGAAAACCATAGACGAGCAGAACCGACAATTTTATGTAGTTGGCTATCACATCTACTATGACCGGAAAATCCTAAGACAAAAAGAAGTAGAACAATTAAAATCGAAATTAGAATGATTGCAGTAATCGGAGAAAAACCAAGCGTGGCAAGGGACATTGCCCGCATTTTAGGGGCGAATGAAAAACAGGATGGCTACCTTTCGGGTAACGGGTATCTCGTAACATGGGCTTTCGGGCATCTTGTAGGTTTGGCAATGCCGGAAGCCTACGGCATACAGAGTTTCCGCCGGGAAAGTCTGCCTATTATCCCGGAGAGTTTTCAACTTACCCCCCGGCAGGTGAAAGCGGAAAAAGGGTACAAGGCAGACCCCGGCGCATTGAAACAACTAAAGGTAATCAAAGAAGTATTTGCCCAGTCGGACAAGATTATAGTCGCCACCGATGCAGGGAGAGAGGGAGAATTAATTTTTCGTTACATCTACCAGTATATCGGATGCAACAAGCCTTTTGTTCGCTTATGGATAAGCAGCCTTACTGACAAGTCAATCCGTGAGGGACTGCAAAACCTGAAAGACGGCAGCCTGTATGATAACCTTTTCCTTTCGGCACAGGCACGCAGCGAAGCGGATTATTTAATTGGCATAAATGGTACACAAGCTTTAAGCGTGGCAGCCGGACAAGGCATTTTTTCTTTGGGACGGGTACAGTCGCCCACGTTGGCTATGATATGTACCCGCTTTTTGGAGAACAAGAACTTTGTCCCGCAAAAGTATTGGCAATTGAAATTACAGGCGGTAAAAGACAATGTTTCCTTTGCTGCACTATCCGCAGACAAATATGATACGCAGCAAGCCGCCATCGACACGCTGCAAAGGATAAAGGAAGCGGAAACGGTACAAGTTAAGACCGTAGAACGTAAGGAAGTGAACCAAGAACCGCCCTTGCTCTATGACTTGACCTCACTTCAAAAAGAAGCGAATACGAAACTGAATTTTTCCGCAGACAAAACCCTATCCATCGCACAAAAGTTATACGAGGGTAAACTAATCAGCTACCCCCGAACCGGAAGCCGTTATATCTCACAGGACGTATTCGAGGAAATCCCCGAACGTCTTGTTAATTTGGAACAGTACGCCCGTTTTGCCGGGTATGCAGCCGGAATGAAAGGTAAAGCCTTAAATTCCCGTTCCGTGAACGATGGCAAGGTAACAGACCACCACGCCCTGATAGTAACGGAAAACCTGCCCGGTAAACTGGAAACAGACGAACAGGCAATCTATGAACTGATAGCCGGAAGAATGTTGGAAGTCTTTTCTGAAAAATGTGTCAAAGACGTTACCTGTGTAACGCTGGAATGTGCAGGGTCGCTTTTCACGGTCAAAGGCTCTGTAATCAAGTCCGCCGGATGGCGTGCCGTATTCGGCGAGAAAGAGGACGGAGAAGATAACGCCACTTTGCCAGCCATGCAGGACGGAGATAGTTTACCGCTTTCCGGTATTGAACTGTTGGAGAAACAGACCAAGCCCAAGCCGTTACACACGGAAAGCAGTCTGCTTTCTTCAATGGAAACGGCAGGTAAGGAACTGGAAAACGCCGACCTGAAAGCCAGCATGAAAGATACGGGTATAGGCACGCCCGCAACACGGGCAGCCATCATCGAAACGCTGTTTTACCGCCAGTATATCGTCCGGGAGAAAAAGAACCTTGTCCCGACCGAGAAAGGTCTTGCCGTTTACAACATCATCCGGGACAAGAAGATAGCAGACGTTGAAATGACGGGAATGTGGGAGAATACGCTTGCCAAAATAGAAAGCGGGGAAATGAACCCCGACACGTTCCGCAAAGGTATCGAAGTGTATGCACGGCAAATCACGGCTGAACTTTTGGACGTTCAGCTTTCTTTCGCTTCGGGTAGTGGTTGCATTTGCCCGAAATGCAAGACCGGACGCATCCTTTTCTATCCGAAAGTCGCCAAATGTTCCAATGTGGATTGTTCTGTTACCATCTTCCGCAACAAGAGCGACAAGCAACTGACGGACAAACAGATTACCGAACTGGTGGCTACCGGGAAAACCGGGCTAATCAAAGGCTTTAAAAGCAAGAACGGCAAAGTCTTTGACGCTTCACTTGCCTTTGACGAGCAGTTTAATGTTACTTTCGTGTTCCCTGAAAAGAAAGGCAAACCGAAGAAATAAGATGGAAATCGTTATATTTGCCACAGAAAGTTTCATTATAGATAGATTATAATTGAAATTTTTGTGGTTGAAGCACCCGGAGGGACACCGGGTGCTTTTTATAAATCTTCTCTACATCACCCTATAAATATACCATTCCCATCTTTTTTTATTTTTTTTCGCACGTAACTATCTGATACGCAAAAATAGTTACCCCTTTGTAACTGTCTAACGTTTAAGTAACTTCTTTTTTTATACTAAGTATATTTATAACTTTGCCATCGAAAAAGAAACTAAATAACAGTTGATATTCTACTGTTTTTGGTCATTGTTTACATAAATAAAAGGAGAAATAATTATGCATTACACAGGAACTATTTGGAGACCGCCTTATGAGGCATACTCCCTTTTAATTCAAGTTACAGCAGGATGTACTCATCATTCATGCAAGTTCTGTACTCTTTATGAAGACTTGCCTTTCAAGTTTCGAATGTCACCGCTCGAAGAAGTTAAATCAGATTTGAAAGAAGCTAATCACTACTATAAAGATGCAGACAGAGTATTCTTTACAGGAGCTAATCCTTTTGTACTTAGTGTGGATAAGCTCAAAACATTGGCGAAGATGGTACATGAATATTTTCCAAACTGTCAGAGCATCGGTTGTTTTGCAAGAATAACTGATGTTAGCCAGAAATCCGTCAAAGACTTGCAAGAGTTGAAAGACCTCGGTTATGATGGAATTACGTTTGGAATTGAAACGGGAGATGATGAAGCACTTGTTTTTATGAAAAAGGGATATTTGTCTAAAGATATTATCGAACAATGCAAAAAGTTAGAAGAAGTGGATATGAGCTATAATTTCTTTTACTTGACTGGTATTTCCGGTTCAGGGAGAGGAGAAATTGGCGCAAAGGCAACTGCGGAAATCTTCAACCAGCTTCACCCGCAAATCATAGATGCTTCCATGCTAACCATCTATCCCACCTCTCAGCTATTTCAAGAAATTCAAGCAGGAAATTGGAAAGAGGAAACAGAGATTGAAAAATTGCAGGAGTTAAAAACACTGATTCAGAGCTTGACGGTAAATGCAAGGTTTGCTACTGATGGAGCTTCTAACTTAATCCAAGTCCGTGGTAACTTAAAAACAGATAAGCAAAAGATGGTTCATTTTTTGGAACAACAAATCCATAATCAAGATGAATCTTATTTGCGGCAATACCGTGAGAACTTGCCTCATTTATGAAAAAGGATGTTAGAATAATTGTTCAAAATATTCAACGGTATGACGACTATACGGATAAAATAGTAACTAATGCCATTGGAAACTATTCACGTTCTGGTAGTAGTCATTCTGTTTTATACCGAGAATTATGTGCAGGAGGACATGTTGTTGAAAACCGACTGATAATCAACCCGGAAAAAGCTAATTTATATCGTACAGGGTCGATTTTTACTGAAATGTCTTTCTTAAATGGGGAATTAACGGAATCGGATTATATCACCGCTGATGGAGATATTAATATAAAAGTAAGGACATTGCTTTATCAGCTTAAAATATATGATGACCGCATTCGTGTTGAATTGAATTATGATTTATTTCTTAATGACAAGTTTACGTCTAATAATGCTCTTATTATAAGTATTAGAGATATTGCATAAAAGAATAATGTTATGAAAATAAGAATCGTAGATTTATTAAAATCAGATATTTATGGAATTGATGTCTATGTGAGAGGTTGGGTTCGCACGCATCGGCAGAGTAAAAATATAAGCTTTATTGCTTTAAATGATGGCTCTACTGTACACAATCTTCAAATTGTGATTGAACATGTAAAGTTTGAAAAGAACATGCTAAAGACTATTACTACAGGAAGTGCAATCGGTATAAAGGGCAAATTTATCCGGTCTGCCGGAGGTAAACAACAAGTAGAAGTAATAGCCGGAGATATCGAAGTATATGGAATAGCAGACCCACAGGAATACCCCTTACAGAAAAAGGAACATTCTTTAGAATACTTACGGGAAATAGCTCATTTACGCTTACGTACAAATACTTTTGGTGCAATATTTCGTATACGCCATAATATGGCTTTTGCCATACATCGTTATTTCAATGAAAGAGGATTCTTCTATTTCAATACTCCTATAATAACAACATCGGATAGTGAGGGAGCAGGAGAACTCTTTGAAGTCAAAACAGAATTAAAAGATGATTTTTTCGGTTCCCCAGCCAATTTAACAGTTTCGGGACAATTAGAGGGCGAGCTCGGTGCGTTAGCATTGGGGGCAATTTACACCTTTAGCCCGACCTTTAGGGCAGAAAATTCAAATACATTCCGTCATCTTTCCGAATTTTGGATGATTGAACCGGAAGTTGCCTTTAATGATATTAACGACAATATGGATTTGGCAGAGAATTTTTTGAAATATTTAATCCGTTATGCACTTGAAAATTGCGAAAGTGATTTAGCTTTTTTAAATGACAACGTAGATAATGGTTTAATGGATAAATTACATTTCGTTGCAAATAATGAATTTATGCGTTTGCCTTATTCTAAAGCTATAGAGATTTTACAAGAATCCGGGCGTCAGTTTGACTACCCTGTAAAACCGGGAATTGATTTATGTGCTGAACATGAACGTCATTTGGTGGAAGAATATTTTCGCCGCCCTGTGATTGTTACAGATTATCCTAAAGAGATAAAAGCATTCTATATGAAACAAAATGAAGATGGGAAAACAGTTCGTGCAATGGATGTATTATTTCCGAAAATTGGGGAAATCATAGGAGGTTCTGAACGGGAAGCCGACTATACAAAATTATTGCAGCGAATGAAAGAATTGAATATGAATACCGAAAAACTGTGGTGGTATCTTGAATCACGCAAATTTGGCACTGTTCCCCATTCAGGCTTTGGATTGGGTCTTGAACGGTTGATGCTGTTCATTACAGGCATGACAAACATTCGGGATGTTATTCCGTTTCCACGTACACCCAGAAATGCAAATTTCTGATTATAACGAAATTCAATCATGCAAGATTATATCAATGAAATATTGCATCGAATAAATGAAGAAATGGAGTTGCTTGGCATTGATGAAAATGTCTGCGTGGAGGATGCTTTGCATATGATAGATGTCATACGACCTTTATTCGATAACCTGCGGAGCATGACTGTAAAATATGAATTTCAGAACGAAGAAGAAGAAATTCATTTCTTTAAAGATATAAAGCCAGACATTCTTAGTCGGTATTTATACTTTTACAAAATAACAAGAATTGAGATGAAGCGTCCGATTGGCAGTGATGATGTACAACGAGAGTATCTTCATTGCCAATTGGATAATTTGAAATATTTCTTTGACCAAAATCTTGATTTCTACCAATATTATCGTTCGAAAGCAACTCACTTAGATTCTTATTACTTTGTTCGATATAAAGCGAATTTCAGATTGTGTGTTGATAGCGCATTTTTAGATAAAGACCCTGCCTTTTCTACCGGATATGATTATAAAGTAGCTAAAATTTTGTCGAATGAAATGCTACGAATATATCTCAATAGACAATTACAATTGTTAGACAGGAAAATGCAAATATCTAAAATACGAGCGGCACTTTCTGACTTTAATCTGAAATGGACTGGCTCTAAATCAGATGCAGTAGAGTTTGGATATGGACTTGTTGCTATTGCAACACTCAATAATGGAAATGTGACAATAAAAGAAATCATGGCTTTCATTGAAGCAGCTTTTGACATAGATTTAGGAGATTATTATCGAACATATCTAACTCTCAAAAGCAGAAAGAAAAATCGAACTGCCTTTTTTACATCAGTAATCGAACAACTGTTAAAGCGAATGGAATCGGACGAACTGTAATAAAGATATTTAGTCCACATAAAAACTACCAAGTAATTACCAACTTGGTAGTTTTTGTTTTTATACGATTTAGATATGAAATGCAGCATTTTCGGGTAATAACACCCTGTTTTTGCTACTGAAAAAGAGAAAAATAAATATTTACCAACTTGGTTATACCTTGTAATTTTTATCTTTTGAAACCCGCCATCTTTGCAGCAAATCAATTAGTTAGCGAAATGGAGATAATAACATTTGAGTCAAAAGCCTATAAGGAATTAGACAACAAGATTACCGCTATTGCCGATTATATATTTAATCACACAGAAGCGGAAAGTATCAATGAGGATGAAATTTGGGTGGATAGTTACGAGGTCTGCACATTTCTAAAAATCAGTGACCGGACATTACAACGCTTGCGGGCAGCCGGGACAGTCACTTATTCCAATATCAAGGGACATTATTTCTACAAGATTGGAGAAATAAAACGATTATTGGAAGAACGCCTGATTAAACGAGATAAGGACAGTATTAACGACCTGATAACCAACCACCAGCTATATGTTAAGGAAAGAAGAAATATTAGAAAGGACAAATAATGGGTTATCCGTGTTCAAGCATTACATATCCGGTAATTGGCGGATAGGTCGCAATTTCTTGAACCCGCTTTATGAGGATAACAAAGCGTCCTGTAACATCTATTTCGACCGCCGAAGCGGTATCTATAAGATGAAAGATTTCGGCAACGACAGTTATAGCGGTGATTGTTTCTTTTTCGTGGGGCAACTTAAAGGGCTGGACTGCAATAATTCAATGGATTTCGTGGAGATACTGGAAACGATAGACCGGGATTTGGGATTGGGACTGGCAACAGGTAATCCGATACCAGTTACCCGTACTTCTTCCCATATAATAAATGATATGCCGGAAGAAACACCTGAAAAGGAAAGCAAACTCTACCAGTTCAGGGAACAGAAATTCCCGCTTGCCGAATTGATGTACTGGCAGCAGTATGGTATCACACCGGAAGTATTGGAATTTTATAAGGTGTGTTCCTTACGGGACTTTCAGAGCGTAACAGCGGATGGAACACCGTTCACTTATACTTCATCCGTAACAGAACCGATGTACGGGTATAAAAATAAACGGTACATAAAACTGTACCGTCCGTTCTCAAAAAACCGCTTCCTGTATGGTGGTAACTTCGGGGAAAACTATTGTTTCGGATTGGAACAACTGCCCGCAAAGGGTGATACACTGTTTATCACGGGTGGCGAAAAAGATGTCATGTCATTGGCGGCACACGGTTTTCATGCAATCTGCTTCAACAGTGAAACGGTGACTATCCCGCCTACCCTGATTTATAAGCTGACATTCTGTTTTAAGCATATCATCCTATTATATGATACCGACAAGACGGGTAAGGAAAGCGCACGCAAACAGGAAAAACAGTTGGAAGAATTGGGGGTAAAACGTCTGCTCTTACCACTTCCCGGAACGAAAGAGGAAAAGGACATATCGGACTATTTCAAGGCAGGAAATACCCGTGAAGATTTCCTGAAATTGTTTATCGAATTTTTAGATAACCTATATAGTGATACATTGATTATGCTTAAATCGTGCGAAATAGACTTCAATAATCCTCCGGCAAAAGCACAGGTGATAATTTCTGCCGGAGATGTCCCATTGGGGACACAAGGAAACCTGTTCGGTATTACAGGCGGCGAGGGAACAGGAAAGAGTAATTATATAGCTGCCATGTTAGCGGGCTGTATCTGCCAACCGGATAAGGAAGTAGATACGCTCGGCATACAGATAACCGCCAACAGTAAACACAAAGCGGTATTACTCTATGATACGGAACAGTCCGAAGTACAACTGTTCAAGAATGTAAGTAACCTGCTGACACGTGCCAAGCAAACGAACAAACCGGAAGAACTGAAAGCATTTTGTCTGACGGGTATGTCCCGAAAAGAACGGTTGCACGCCATTGTTCAAAGTATGGATAAGTTCTATTACCAGTATGGCGGCATCCAGTTGGTGGTGATAGACGGTATCGCCGACCTTGTAAAAAGTGCCAATGATGAAGTGGAAAGTGTGGCAGTGATAGATGAACTATACCGACTGGCAGGAATTTATAATACCTGTATTCTCTGCGTGCTGCATTTTGTACCCAATGGATTGAAGTTACGGGGGCATTTAGGCTCGGAACTACAACGTAAGGCGGCAACAATTCTTTCCATCGAAAAGGACGAAGAACCCACACAATCAGTGGTAAAAGCCCTGAAAGTCAGGGATGGCAGCCCGCTGGACGTTCCCCTGATGCTGTTCGCATGGGACAAAACAGCCGGAATGCACCTTTACAAAGGAGAAAAGCCACGAGAGGAAAAAGAGAAGCGCAAGGAAAAGGAACTGGTCGGGGTTGCACGTGACGTGTTCGGCAGACAGGAACATATAACCTATATAGACCTGTGCGAGCAGATACAACAGATTTTGGACGTGAAAGAACGCACCGCCAAAAGCTATATCCGCTTTATGCGGGAACGGGACATTATCATCAAAGACCCGTCCAACCAAAGTTATTTTATGATTGGTTTAATTTAATCAGACAGCCTTATGTATATAGATAAAGATGATTTTATCGCATGGATGGAACGTATCATGGACAGGTTCGATATGCAGGACAAGAAGATAGATAAAGTTATAAAAGGTCGTAACTGTTTGGATGGTGAAGAACTGCTGGATAATCAGGACTTGTGCCTGATGCTAAAAGTAGCCCCCCGAACACTGACCCGTTACCGGAAAAAGGGAATACTCCCTTTCCTTATGCTGGATGGCAGGTGTTATTACCGTGCAACGGACGTACACAAGTTAATTCGGGAGAAAACCGATTAATTTTTTCTTTTCTAATGGTTTTCAATCCTGTTTTGTCGTAAGATAAGGCAGGATTTCTTGTTTTGTATATAGGAGTTTTCAGGGATTTGGCTAACTTTGCAAAAGTTACATAGAAGATAATGGCGATTGAACAGTAACCTGTGATGTTGCCTTTATATATATCATATTCGTTCGCCGAATATCTCACTACGAAAACTGGCACTTTTCAAAATGACGGGATTTTCAGCGCAATGTCTATGCTATGTTTTAACATAGCGTGGGCTTGCCTGTTTCGTCATTTAGGTATGCCAGTACCTCGTAGTGGAGCAGTGTGAGTTCACGCTTCTTTTTTGAGATACTAGCGGACAGTTTGAATAAAGATTATAAACGGGTAACCCGTAAAAAAATAAACTGTTTAATGCCTAACAATATGAAACAAATTAAAGCGCATATCGCTGTGTCTCTCGATGGTTTTATCGCAACATCGGACAATGAACTGGACTGGATTACTTCAAATGTAAAATCGCTTATTGGAAAAGAATACGAAGCGGCTACTTGCTTGCTGATGGGAGCTAATACTTATACCTATTTATTTGAGCATTGGGGTGGATGGTTATATAAAAGTAAACGTACTTTTGTAGTTTCCCACCATGATGCAAATGTTACGCCGGATTGTGGAGTGGAATTTCTTATAGATACTCCACTTCGGAAAGTACATGAAATGAAAAGTGATAATGATATGCTGTTAGTTGGTGGTGGTAAACTTTTGACTACACTTATTCAAGCGGGACTGCTGGATAGTCTGACCCTTTACACTATTCCTGTTATGCTTGGTAAAGGTATCAGTTTCATAGGTGAAACTTTTGGCTCAAATTGGTATTTGGAGAGTTCTAAAATTATAGATAACAATATTTTGTTATCCTCATATAAATATGTGAATGCAAGATGATAAAAAGGGAGAGTATAGAACATTGAAGTTCTATACTTTCTTCTGTTTTTCCGTTTTTTGACGGTGTTCTAAAATTTCATCGGAATGTTCCAAAGCCCATTGAATAATACCATCTAAGGGCGACATTAAACTTTTTCCAAGCGATGTAAGACTGTATTCCACTTTTGGTGGTATTTCTGGGTACAGTTTACGATTCACTAACTTATCGGCTTCTAATTTCTTTAATGCTGTAGCCAGCATCTTTTGTGACACATTCGGAGTGTTTCTTAATAGCTCATTGAAGCGCAAGGTTCCCTTCTGATGCAGAAGAAACAATATGCGTAACGACCATTTATCACCGAAACGGTCAATTATTCCACAGGCAGGACAAATAGCTTCTCTATAATGAGTATCATCCATCTTTTTTTTCTTATTTAATTCATTATCAATCAATAATAGTTACCTCTACGTTACTCTCTTACTTAATGGTAAGTTCTTTTTTTATACTAAGTATCTTAGTAACTTTGTTCGCACAAAAGTAACTAAATATATTGAATATACAAAGTTTTCGGTCTTTCTAAATATTTAGCAAAGACTGAAACTTACAAAAATTAAGAGTATGGAAATAGAGAAAATGCACTTTGACGGTCAAATTTGGCGACCGCCCTATGAAGCAAGTTCGCAACTGTTACAGGTAACAGCAGGATGTACATATCATAAATGCAAATTTTGTAGCCTGTATCATGGAACTAAGTTTAGATTATCTCCTGTTTCGGAAGTTGAATCAGACTTGAAAATAATTCAGGAATACCAGCCTAAGGCAAGACGTGTCTTTCTGACTGGTGCCAATCCTTTTGCTTTGAGCTATAACAGATTGTTGGATTTAGGATTATTGATTCGGAAGTATCTCCCTTATTGCGAAACAATAGGAACATTTTCCCGCATAGCAGACATTAAATCCAAGAGTGTAGAAGAACTGAAGAACTTGCGTCATTTAAAGTTTGACAGTATTAGTATTGGCACGGAATCGGGAGATGATGAAACCTTGTCAAGAATGAATAAGGGTAATACGGCAGCAGATATATTGGAGCAGTGCAGAAAGCTGGAAGAAGCCAATATTCGTTATAATTTGGTTTATCTGACAGGGCTTGCGGGAAAGGGGAAAGGACAGCAGAATGCAATCCATACGGCTGAAATATTTAATCAGCTACATCCTTTTACTATAAACTTTGTTTCTTTGACCGTATTTCCCGAATCGGAACTTTATCAGGAAATACAAGAGGGTAAATTTATTGAGGCATCGGAGCAGGAACGTCTGTTGGAGTTGAGAACCTTTATTTCTACCCTTAGCGTAAAGACAACTTTATTGGGAAATACAGTTTCAAATACAATACCTTTTGTAGGTATGATTCCCGATGATAAAGTCCGAATATTGAATGAACTGGATGCTGCAATCCGTCAAAGCAGTGAAATAGAATTAAAGCAGTATAGAAACGGCATAAGGTCATTATAAAAGCAGAGAGAAACGGGGGAGGTAATTTCCCTGTTTCTCTCTTTCTATGGCATGATGACATTATAATATGGTTACTATCTCATCAATGCTTTTGCGGGCTGTTGGATTGTGCTTGGAATCCACTGGATAACCTATAGGAATTATTGCAACCGGATGAATATTAGCAGATAATCCCAAGCTATGTTTGCATTCATCTATATCGAAATTGCAAACCCAACAAGTTCCTAACCCTTGTTCCGCTGCTGCCAAACAGATATGTTCCGTAGTGATAGCAGCATCAATATCTGCATGATTTTTATTATCATACTGACGTGTCCATGCAACCGAATCATTAGCACATACAATGATATATAAGGGGGCTTCCACAAACCATTTGGCTGGGTAAACCTTTTGCAGCTTTTTTTTCTGCAATTCACTTTGTATCACTATAAATTGCCACGGCTGTTTGTTTACGGCAGACGGTGCATACCGGGCGCATTCAAGAATATAATCCAACTTTTCTTTCTCTACTTCTTGGGAAGTATAGCTTCTTACGGAATAACGCTTTTTTGTTAATTCTAAAAAATCCATGATGTATAATATTAATTGAGTTAAAAAATAAATCGCTATGTCTTATAACTGTATTATTTGTCCTGTACTGATATAATTTATTTTTTCGTCAGCAATACCTTTCAATATTCCGTAGGCTTCTTCACCAGTACAATGACAAGTATAAAATGTTGTATTTCGGCATAAAAACGTATTTGCAATATCTTTAATTAGGTTTATGTTTTCGGTTCTTTTCTTCAATGGGTCATAAAGATGAAAACCTGATATGCAATATTTCATTTCCTGTTTTGCAATATCTTCGGCTCTATTTAGAATATTGACTATTCCATTGTGAGCGCAACCGCTGAATAGAGTTTTATAATTGCTTTCGGTTATAATCAAATATTGTTCATGCTTAAATGTATCATGCTCATACGTCCCATTTTGTTTGACGAATAGACTGTTGTTTGCTGTAGGTAAATAAAGATGTTCCTCTATATTGGAAAATATTTGCAATTCCTCATCTATTACATACTCATCCTCGATAAGAATAATTCTTGGATTATCTTTTAATTTTCTATCGAGACCAACGTACCATTTCATACCTAAGAAATTAGCATAATATTCCTCAAAAGCGTATCGACTAATGTATATGTTCGCTTTGGCATTATTTTCTAAAAAATACTTCAAAGCTCCCCCGTGGTCATTGTGCCCGTGAGAAATAATCACAGAATCAATATCCGTAATATCCACACCTAATTTGACTGCATTTCCCAAAAACAAACTGTTTGAGCCTAAATCAAATAGTAGTTTATGCTTTTTTGTTTCAATATACAAGCATAGTCCGTGTTTACTTTTATAGTCTTTGGATATGCTTGTATTTTCAACCAATGCTATTACTCTCATTTCATTTGTTCTATTTTGAAACCAGCTTTGCTTATCAGTTCTACTATTTCACCTGCAGCCAACTTATCGGACGTTACAGTCAGGGGACGATTGGAATCGGACAAATCCAAATTCCATTCTTCTCTGTTCATTTTATCTTGCAATATTTCTTCTATTTTAGCAAGACAGCCTATGCATTTGGCATTTGTTTTAAAAGTCATTGTTTCCATTTTAATTGATTATTAAGTTATTCTTTTTCTTTTTAAACGCAAGCTGTTTAACACCACAGATACAGAACTGAATGCCATAGCCGCACTTGCCCACATCGGATTTAAAAGGAATCCGTTTACTGAATAAAATATGCCTGCCGCAATGGGAATACCAATCAGGTTATAAATAAACGCCCAAAACAAATTCTGATAAATTGTTTTTATCGTCAATTGCGACAGCCGGATGGTTTCCGGTATTTTCAGTAAATCGGATGAGAGTATGATCGCCATTGCCGTATCTACAGCAATATCACTGCCTTGCCCCATTGCTATGCTTAGATCCGCTTGTGCTAAAGCCGCACTATCATTAATTCCGTCACCCACCATGCCTACTTTTTTCCCATTGGCTTGCAATTCTTTTATGAATTGAGCTTTCTCGTTCGGCAACACTCCGGCTTTATAATGGTTTATTCCTACCTTTCGAGATATGGCTTGTGCTGAAATTGCATTATCTCCTGTCAGCATATACACTTCAACACCCATTTTCTGTAGTTGTGATATGGCTTGTGCCGAAGTTTGTTTAATTTCATCGGTAAGGGCTATAGCTGCAATAGCTTGTGTGGAATCAGCAAACCATACCAATGTTTTAGCTTCCTGTGTCCATTTGTTTGCCAATTCCTGCAAATGACTGGCTATCGCAATATAGTTATCATTCAATAATGACAGGTTGCCTGCGTAATAAGTCTGACTGCCTACTACACCTTTTACACCTTTTCCCGGAACGTTTTCAAACTTATCAATGGAAATCTCTTTTTCATTCTGCAAAGTATTGACTACGGCATCCGAAAGAGGATGTTCCGATAGCTTCTCTAAACTGTACAGTATTTTTCGGCTATGTTCAAAGCCGTTTTCCCATAGGCTTTCGACGACTATCGGATGCCCTGCTGTGATAGTCCCTGTTTTATCAAGAATTATCGTATCTATCTTTTGGGCAATCTCCAAGCTTTGGGCATCTTTAATTAAAATCCCTTTTTCAGCACCTTTTCCAATGCCTACCATAATGGCAGTGGGAGTAGCCAAGCCTAATGCACAAGGGCAGGCAATTATCAATACAGTGACCATTGCCAACAATCCATTGGTGAAGCCGTTCGTTGGTGCTAAAAATATCCATGCAACAAAAGCTATAATTGAAATACTTATAATAGCCGGGACAAAGAATCGGGCTATTTTATCCACTAACTTTTGAACGGGAGCTTTGCTGCCTTGCGCATCCTGCACCATGCGGATGATTTGTGCCAGCATTGTGTCAGAACCTATCTTATCGGCAACAAACCGGAATGTTCCCTTTTGATTGATGGTTCCGGCAAATACCTTTTCACCGGATTGCTTGTGCATGGGAACAGGTTCGCCATTCAACATACTTTCATCCACGTATGATTCTCCTGTAACAACTATGCCATCTACTGCAATGCGTTCTCCGGGTTTAACAAGAATTGTATCACCTTTTTGTACGGCTGTTATCGGAACGGTACGTTTATCAGAATCTACAATAATAGTTACCGTCTTAGGTTGCAGCCCGATTAACTTTTTTATGGCAGTTGAAGTGTTTTGCTTCGCGCGCTCTTCGAGTAATCGTCCCAACAGGATGAATGCAATGATAACACTTGCCGCTTCAAAATAAATATGTGGTTCAATCCCTCTTGACAACCAAAAATCAGGAAACAACAGATTAAAAACACTGAATGTATAGGCTATTCCGGTACTAACAGCTACAAGGGTGTCCATATTGGAAGTGCCATGCTTTAATTGCCGCCACGCATTGATATAAAATTCACGTCCCAAACCGAAGACCACAGGTGTGGCAAGAATCCAAAGTGCATATTTTAAAGAAGATATGTCTTCAAAAAACATACTGATAACCATAATCGGGAGAGATAACAGCAAGGCGGCAACTGTGCGTCTTTTTATCTTCCGGTATCTTGTCAAGCGAATTTCTTCCGCTTTATCGGCTACATCTTCACCGGTATCAACCAGTAAATCATATCCTGCATCTTGTACGGCAGATTGCAGTATTGCATCGGAACATACTTCCGGATTATATTCTACCTGTGCTACCGCAGTCGCATAATTCACTGTTGCCTGATATACTCCCGGCAAATCATTTAATGTTTTATCCACACGAGCCGCACATGAAGCGCAACTCATACCCAAAACCGGATATGTATTTTTGATATTCTTACCTTTTTCCATATTGATAGTTTTTATGTTGCAAAGGTAGGATGCTTTTATCTTCCGGCTCTTACATAATTATGGATATGATTTATATCATTCAGACTTCATCCAAAGGTTTCAGTTTGTGTCCTTTTAAACGCTTGAACTGGCTTGGAGAAATGCCTGTCATATTGCGGAACTGCGTGCTTAGGTGTGCCGCACTGGAGTAGTTAAGTTTATCGGCAATTTCGCTGATTGATAATTCATCATACACCAACAGTTCCTTTATACGTTCTATTTTCTGAAAGATGTAGTATCTTTCTATACTTATGCCATTCACTTCGGAAAACAACTTGCTAAGGAAACTGTAATCGTGATGGCACTTATCCGTAAGATAATCAGACAGGTTTGTCTTGGACGAATTATCGTTATAATGCACTAATTCAATCACCGCAACTTTTATTTGTTCGATAATCCGCATCCGTTTATCATCTATCAACTCAAATCCGTATGCTTCGAGAACAGGCTTTATGGCAGCACGTTCCTCTGCATATATCGGTTCTTGCAAAATAGCTGTCCCCAGTTCAACACTAAGTGGAGTAAACCCCATTCTTTTCAGTGCTTCTGTTACAACCATAATGCAACGGTTACAAACCATATTCTTAATGTGAATAGTATTGCTTTTCATCATATATCCATCGTTTCTGCAAAGTTAATAACAATGCACTGCTTATCATTTGGCAAGCTCTGAATATTCTCAATATTTAAGGCTTGCAATTTATTGATAGCGTTTATTGTTTCTTCATTTTTGCAAATTTACGAATCGGGTAGTGCAACCTAATTGCAAAGTTGAGTAATCTGAATTAGGTGTAAGGTGCAAGTATATATCTATATATATAGCTTGCACCTTACACCTAAGCTGAAATATTTATATTCAGACATTTGCGTAATTCAAAAGGAAGCTGTATCTTTGAACTGAAGTTTTAGGCAGACAATGAACAGCCAAAGGACGACAGATAAACGTCTTTTTTGAAACCTAAATTGTACCCCCCAAGGCATTGACATATTGATAAAGAGTTGAATTAAAGCGACATAAGGAGATAGGTTCATTACCCTGTCTCTCCGCAATAAGTATTGAAAATCAATGAGTTATAATAAAAACACCCAATCTTACATATAGAAAGATTGGGTGTTTTTATTATTTTATCTAAGTATATCCAGACTCACCTGCAACGGACTTTAGCTTTTATAAAGATCATTTTGTTCTCTGATCAATTTCGGAAAGTGTCCTTGACGTATTATCTTTCTCACTAGAAAGTTCGGGGGTATTTATGCCCTCATGCCCTCACTGCATGTATAATAGGTTAATTATAAATGACTTATATGACAATAGTAAAAATATTTGCTTTCACTTATACTCTCATGCCCTCACTATGTTTTGAGGTTGATTTTTACATAATATGCTTGCTGTCAGCTATATATTCTCTTTTTATAGACCGTTCCAGCTTGGTATAAAGTAGAGCGTTTTCAAGCTTTTTTCTCGTAAGAATGCGCATGAAGGGGGGAGACACTTCCACGGAATGATAGCTTACGAATTCCCGGCAGCGATAAAAAAAGAGCAAGACATTTTAAAAAAAACTCTTGTTCTTTAAAAAAAAGGCGGTTATCTTTCTTGAAAAGCTCTTGATCTTTTTAAAAAACGTCCTTGTCTTTGATATGGAATTTCATTCTGGACTAAAGCGTTTTACATACATACGCATAAGCTTGTACGTATGTATAGCCCCGTGTGAATGTATGTGCAAAAGCGTGTTTTCTGACAAGGGTAAAGCATAGTCATACGACACTCCCCATTGATAAGGATTCTCAATAAACATATTAAAACATTCTTTTGGTATTCCTGATTACCTTTAATACAATACTTAAACCTAAGTGCAGATTATATTATCCTAACAGAGGAGTTCCATTACAGTTTTGTGTATAAAAGCTTTTATATCCGCCCCCTTTGTATTCTTTAAATGCTTTTCATTTATTGAATCTGCGCATTGATTTCGTTTCTGAACTTTATAGGATTGGTGATAAAGTCAAATTTGTTGGTGACTCCGCCTGTAGTAACTACAATAGAACCAAAACCGAGCATACGTCCCATGAGGCTTTGATTAATCCGTATCCCTTCGCATTTGTTTAAAACCAATTCAAGGGCATCCCGGCTTAAAATACCGGATTTTAGAATGACTTTCTTGTTTGTGACAACATATTCAGTGCCCATCTTAAGAAGAATTCTTTTTATCAATTGGAATAATCCGGACAATAATAGAAATAAGCTAACATAATGGAAAAATCCGGTTTGTGCAGAAGAAAAGAAAACGCTTAATAATAGTAGTATTACCGGATATGCAAATATATACCAGTGAATATCTGCTTTGTATTTTATTTCTTCACCAGCTTGTAGATTGTTTTGGATATAGCTCATTGTTTTTGTAAATTAATAGATTGCATAATTTTATTATCAAAAGACAAATATAAGGATAATCAGAATGGTATAAAATAAATCTTGGTTTATTTTAAAGCTGAAACTTAAAATAAAAACAATTCTTCCTGTTTTTCTTCTTGTCAATATCTCTTTTCTTATCAAATATTTTCTTCTTGTACTTGTTGTTTCAAGAATTTGTAATCCTTATAATTTTTTCCTCTCTTTATTCGGAAAGTTAGTTTATGCCATTCGTCTTTTGTTAGGGGGATATCCACGTTCATACAAAAATAGCAGGTTTCGTAGCCAATGAGAGGGGAAATCCATATTTTTCCTATACATTCTTTCTTGCCGGAGTTGGAATAATATAAAAGACAGCGTACTCTTCTTATTTGTATGCTGTCTTCATTGCATACTTTTATCTCTATACGTTTACCTTTTCCGATGTTGTAGAATTGGGGAGTAGACATTTTTATTTTGTTTAAAATACTATCTTTATCATTTACACAGACTACGGTGAACTTCTCTATATTGTTTGGTGATTGGGAGAAAGTGCTTTTTGTGGTAAACAACAATATTAAAAGTAATGTTATAATTTTTTTCATGTGATTGGACTTGTTGGTTAAAGCAGTAGCAGATTATTAATTAAGATTTTACTCTTCTGATAATAGATACTTCATACTGCAAAGTAAATATTTTTTTTGTTTTAAGGGTTATAATTGTTAAAATGCAAAAATAGCCTGCATCTGCCAATCTGTCAAGGGCTGTTTTTCATAAAAAATGTTCAATTCTTTGGTATTTCTTTTGGATTTTCTTGGTATGAAATTTCTGATAGATTATATGAAAAGTGATTTGAAGGCTATTGCAATTCTTTTAGAGTGGTGCATTAAGCAATGGGAAGTTTTAAAAGCTTGATTGGCATTTGAATGCTTTATCTTTGTAATTTGAACAAAAAGTAATAAATAAAAGAGGTATATGGACATTCTTGTATGGGGTGGTCTTGGAAATTCCGATTATTTGGAAAAAATGATGTCGTTTTCCAATATATATTTGTACTTTTGGCTGAAAAGAAAACAAGGTATATCTCGTGTTTATATTTGGTGTTTTTTTATATGTATTTTAAATGGACTGAGGTTTTATGACAAACATTATAGATAATATGCTCTCTTTGTGTCCGGTTTCTGAAGATACGATACAAGAACTGAAAAAATGTATGATTTTATGTCGTTTCCCTAAGAAATATCAGTTAATAAAGGAGAATACATTTTGTAAATCAGCTTATTTCATAGAAAAAGGAATGACGCGTTCTTTCTGGCTTGTAAATGGAGAAGAAATAACAACCTCCTTTTCATGGGAAGGAGGTATTGTTTTCAGTATGGACGAGTTGTACTATAATAAGCCGAGCGAGGAATTTGTGGAAACGCTTGAAGATGTAGTTGTTTACAAAATATCATTAGTTGATTTAACCAAGCTGTTTCAGACTAATATTGAATTGGCTAATTGGGGGAGGATTATTCATCAAAATGAGTACAGGCGTTTGCATCGTTCTCACAAAGAACGGCTGACTTTGCCTGCAAAAGAAAGATATGAGGAGTTTAAACAACAGTTTCCTCAAATATGCCAACGGGTGAAGTTAAGGTATATTGCATCTTATTTGGGTATAACACTTCCCACACTTAGTCGTCTTCGAGCTAAAAAATAATTTATGTATTACTGTTTTTTTGTCATAGGACAAATTTAAAAGCCTTTAAGTTGTGTAACTTTGCAGCATTATTAGTAACGGTTAAAAAGAATTAATTATTAAATCTATTAATTTATTATGGAAAAAATCTCTTCTGCAGCATTTACAGATACAAAGCCTCATTATGATCTTCTTGATGGATTGAGAGGAGTCGCTGCTCTTATGGTAATATGGTATCATGTATTTGAAGGCTTTGCTTTTGCTAGTGCCGGTAATATCGAGACTCTCAACCACGGGTATCTTGCTGTGGATTTCTTTTTTATTCTTTCGGGTTTTGTTATCGGTTATGCGTATGATGACCGTTGGGGGAAGAATTTCACTATGAAAGACTTTTTCAAACGCCGTTTGATCCGTCTTCATCCGATGGTAATTATGGGTGCTGTTTTGGGAGCTATTACGTTCTGTATTAAAGGTTGTGTGCAATGGGATGGAACGCATGTCGCCATTTCCATGATTATGTTGTCTTTGCTTTGTACAATATTCTTTATTCCTGCCATGCCGGGTGTGGGATATGAAGTTCGTGGTAATGGTGAGATGTTTCCATTGAACGGACCTTGCTGGTCCCTGTTTTTTGAGTATATAGGTAATATTCTTTATGCGTTGTTCATTCGTCGTTTGTCTAATAAAGCATTGGCTGTGCTGGTTGTGTTGCTGGGTATGGCATTAGCGTCATTTGCTGTTTTCAATGTATCTGGTTATGGGAATATGGGAGTGGGATGGACACTCGACGGAGTGAATTTCTTAGGTGGAACCTTGCGTATGCTTTTCCCATTCTCGTTGGGTATGTTGATGTCGCGTAACTTCAAGCCTATGAAGGTGAATGGGGCATTTTGGATATGTACTATTATACTGATTGCGCTGTTCTCGGTTCCTTATCTGGAAGGATTGGAGCCGATTTGCATGAATGGTATTTATGAAGCTTTTTGTGTAATTGCGGTTTTTCCTTTTCTTGTGTGGCTGGGGGCGTCGGGTACTACTACGGATAAGCAGTCTACAAAGATATGCAAGTTCTTGGGAGATATATCCTATCCGGTTTATGTAGTACATTATCCGTTGATGTATTTGTTCTACGCATGGTTGATTGAGAATAAACTTTATACATTGGGAGAAACTTGGTATGTAGCTGTGGGTGTTTTTGTTTTGAGTGTCATTTTGGCTTGCCTGTGTCTGAAACTGTATGATGAGCCCGTAAGAAAATGGCTGAGTAAGAAGTTTCTTGCTCCCAAATAAAAATACTGCATTTCTTGATGGATGTTCATTAAAAGGTCGGACACTATACAAGAAGATATTACAGCTTTGAATAACTGACAATTAGATGAATGGCATCCGATCTGTAAATTCGGATGCCTGCATTCGATTATTTCAAAATGGGCTTTAGGATTGATTTCCTTTTTTGGCAATAGTCACACATGTTGATGAGAGCATTCCGAGCATAGACCTTTCAGGACATAATTGATACTTTGTACGGTGAATCCGGGAGGTAGTGTCACGATGGGCACGTGGATACTTTTCATACAAAACGTGCGATGACAGTTCTCACAATAAAAGTGAGTGTGGAGATCGTCTACCTCACAATTGCAATCATTACTGCACACGGCATATTTTAACGATCCTGTGCCGTCATCAATGCCATGAACCAAATGATGGGCTAAAAAAAGGGTTATGGTGCGGTAGATGGTTGATTTGTCTACCGTATCCAATTCGTTTTCCAAATCCAACAGTGAAAATGCTTCTTTGTGCTGCATCATGGTTTTTAGAATAAGCAGACGTATGGCTGTCGGTTTGATTTCCCGCTGTTCCAATTTTTTTAAATAGATTGTTTCATTCATAGGTCAAATCATTTTATTCTTTTCATTTCTGTATTCTCATTGCATTAAAAATGGCGAGTAAAGCTACGCCTACATCTGCAAATATAGCTTCCCACATAGTGGCCATTCCGCCGGCTCCTAATAGCAATACTAACAATTTCACTCCGAATGCCATCGATATATTTTGCCATACAATGCGATGGGTCTGTTTTCCTATTTTTATAGCTTCCGCTACTTTACTGGGTTGGTCTGTTTGTATCACTACATCCGCAGTCTCTATAGCAGCGTCACAGCCTAGACCACCCATGGCAATCCCAACATCGCTGAGTGCCAGTACGGGAGTATCATTGATACCGTCTCCTACAAAAGCTACACGATTTTCAAAATTTGCTTTTAATTGTTCTAAATGTGCTACTTTACCTTCGGGTAGTAAATCGCCGAAAGCATGTGTGACACCTATCTTTTCGGCTAAATTAGAAACAATTGTCTGTTTATCTCCCGATAATATTTGAATATTATTAATATTTAAGTCTTTCAGCTCGCGGATGGCTTGTACAGCATCAGGTTTTGGGGTATCCGCCAATGAAAGATATCCCAAATATTTGTTTTCCATTGCACATAGCACGATTGTTTCTGTCATGTTGCTGATTTCATAGGGAAAAGAGATGCCGTATTTTGATAATAACCGTGTATTTCCTACATATACTTCTTTACCGTTTGTTACGGCTTTTATTCCATATCCGGCAAATTCAGTGATTCTCAGTGACGAGTTAAGAGATATACTTTGTTCTTCCGCATATTTGACAATGGCTTTTGCGATAGGATGATTGCTGAAACTCTCTATAGAGGCGATAAGTTGAAGCAGTTCCTTTTGCGAAACACCTTCGGCTGCCGATATTGCCTGAACACTGAATACACCTTGGGTGAGTGTTCCGGTTTTATCGAATACTACGGTGTTTATTTGGGTTATGGCATCTAGATAATTACCCCCTTTGAAAAGAATCCCTTTGTGAGATGCGGCACCAATACCTCCAAAGTATCCTAATGGAATGCTGACCACTAATGCGCAAGGACATGATATGACTAGGAATACTAAAGCCCGATAGAACCAATCATCAAAAACAAAAATGAATTCAGGTTTTATCAGAGAGTATAAATAGGGGAGTATGACAACTAGTATCGCCAGTCCTGTCACTATCGGTGTATAAATTCGTGCAAAACGGCGGATAAATAATTCGGCAGGGGCTTTTCTTTCTGCTGCATCTTGTACTAAAGTGAGGATACGTGCTAACGTACTTTGATCATACGGTTTGTTTACTTTGATCCGTACCACTTTATCTGAAGCGATCATTCCTGCTAAAACTTCTTCTTGTTTATATAGAGTCCGGGGAACACTTTCTCCGGTTAGGGCGGCCGTATTAAATGAAGCGGAATCTTCCAGTAAAAATCCGTCTAGAGATACTTTTTCTCCAACTTTTACTTCAATGGTTTCTCCTGGCTGTACTTTTTCCGGTGCTGTTATTTTATATGTGTTATTATATACTACAGTGGCTGTTTCGGGACGTACATCCAATAATGCTTTGATGTTGCTGCGTGCTTTGTGTACAGCTTTGTGTTGGAACCATTCACCTATGAGATAGAACAGAATAACGGCAATACCTTCCCAGTATTCTCCTAGATAGAATGCTCCTGATACAGCTATCCCCATTAAAGTGAATTCATTGAAAACTGATTCTAATTTTATTTTTTTCATTGTTTCTTTTTATTTATGGCAACAAAGATAGTGGAAAGAAGATGCAACTAAATTGCAAATTATATTGTACTTTTACATCGGGTAATTTTTTATATACATGAAAAAAATATATTGGGCTTTTTGGATAGGAAGCTGGTGTTTGTCTGTGGGAATGCAGGCGGCCAAAGTGGATACTTTGTCGGTACATAGTGACGCAATGAATAAGGAGGTTCAGGTAATTACCATCTGTCCGGATAAAGCCATGGCAGGTGAAAAATGTCCCGTACTTTATCTGCTTCACGGATATGGAGGCAATGCGGGAACGTGGCTCGGTATAAAACCGGAATTACCTCAAATAGCTGACAAGGAAGGAATCATTTTTGTTTGTCCGGACGGGAAGAACAGTTGGTATTGGGACAGCCCTTTGAATAAGGAGTACCGTTATGAAACATTCGTATCAAAAGAATTGGTGAACTATATTGATAAGAATTTTACTACGAAAGTGGAGAGAGGGGGACGTGCTATCACCGGGTTAAGTATGGGTGGTCATGGAAGTTTATGGTTGTCCATCCGTCATAAAGATGTCTTTGGAGGAGGAGGTAGTATGAGCGGAGGTTTAGATATCCGTCCGTTTCCCAATAATTGGGAGATGAAGAAGCAATTAGGCGAAGAAGCGAGCAACAAGCAGAGATGGGACGAACATACGGTAATTAATCAGTTGGATAAGATAAAAAATGGTGATCTGGCTGTTATAATAGATTGCGGTTGTGATGATTTCTTTCTGGAAGTGAATAAGGCTGTACACGAAAAACTGTTGAAGAAGAAAATAAATCATGACTTTATCATCCGTCCGGGCGGGCATACAGGCAGGTATTGGAATAATGCCATAGACTATCAAATACTATTTTTCAGTAAGTTCTTTAATAAATCGAAATAATAAAATGGATAAAATTGTTTTTATTACAGGAGCTTCCAGCGGTATCGGTGCCGGATGCGCTCGCAAGTTTGCTTCACAGGGAGCAAGTTTGATTTTAAATGCTCGTAACGTAAATAAACTGAGTGCATTGAAAGAAGAATTAGAAAAGCAATATGGTACGGAAATATATTTGCTTCCTTTTGACGTGCGCGACCGTAAGGCGGCAACGTCTGCTTTGGAATCATTACCCAAGGAATGGCAATCCATTGATATACTGGTGAATAATGCTGGGTTGGTTATCGGTACGGATAAAGAACAGGAAGGTAGTCTGGATGAGTGGGATATTGTCATAGATACTAATGTTAAGGCTTTGCTGGCAATGACACGCCTGATTGTACCGGGAATGGTGGAACGTAAACGAGGACATATTATTAATATTGGTTCTATTGCCGGAGATGCTGCTTATCCGGGAGGTAGTGTGTATTGTGCTACAAAGGCCGCTGTGAAAGCTTTATCGGATGGACTGCGTATAGATTTAGTTGATACTCCATTGAGAGTGACTAATATTAAACCGGGGTTGGTAGAAACAAATTTTTCAGTTATTCGTTTCCGAGGAGATAAGGAAAAGGCGGATAATGTATATAAAGGTATTCGTCCATTGACGGGAGATGATATTGCGGAAACTGTTTATTTTGCTGCTTCTGTACCAGAATATATGCAGATTGCAGAAATGTTGGTTATGCCTACTTATCAAGCTACAGGGACAATTGTTTCACGCAAATAAAAGAGGTAGAAGAGATATAAATAAAGGCGACCCTTTATAAAGCCGCCTTTATTCTTACCTTCTCATTTTACCTTCTTACCTTAAAAAACAATTATAATTCAATAATCAATGATTGACGTGCACCGACTGTCATATTTTTGGTAAGGTCAATTTTTTTGCCACTGATAAGTTCTTTACCGCTTTTTGAGTCATTTGTCATTATGCGGTAGTGGTTATTAGCCACCACTTGTTCGGCATTGGTGCTGTTTAGGACAATGAGTTCAGTTTTCCCAGAATTAGTACGTGCGTACATATATATTCCGTGTTGGGGAATATGGTACTTAACTGTTTTCTTTTCCATCTTCGTTTAATTTAGTTTGGTTTTACGGTGGCAAATTTATATGTTTTTCAGCATATCTTATATAACTAATCATTCAAAATTCATAATAAATCATTCATTTCTTAATCTATATCAATAAAAAATCCTCTTCCACATATTAGTTGAAGAGGATTTTATTTGTTGTTGTTCAATGAATTACATCAAGAATCCAAGTAAAATACCGGCTGCTACGGCAGAACCGATTACACCAGCTACGTTGGGACCCATAGCATGCATCAACAAGTAGTTGGTAGGATCATATTCCAGACCAATAACCTGAGAGATACGTGCCGAGTCGGGAACAGCAGATACACCGGCATTACCGATAAGCGGGTTGATTTTGTTATCCTTACCTAATACCAAGTTGAATATCTTCACGAAGATAACTCCAGAAGCAGTAGCAATGATGAATGACAATGCACCCAGCGCGAAAATCAAGATCGAATCAATGGTAAGGAACTCTGAAGCTTGCGTGGAAGCACCTACTGTCAATCCTAATAAGATGGTAATGGTATCAATCAGCGGACCGCGGGCAGTTTCTGCTAAGCGACGGGTTACACCGCTTTCTTTCAATAAGTTACCAAAGAAAAGCATACCCAATAGAGGCAGACCCGACGGAACCAGAAAACAAGTAAGTAACAAACCAATGATAGGGAACATTACTTTTTCTGTATGAGAAACGACGCGTGGTGGTTTCATACGGATCAAACGTTCGTGCTTGGTAGTGAGCAGACGCATGATAGGCGGCTGGATAACCGGTACCAATGCCATGTATGAATAGGCTGATACCGCAATAGCTCCCATCAGGTTAGGCGCCAGTTTGGATGAAAGGAAGATTGCTGTCGGACCGTCCGCACCACCGATGATGCCGATAGCACCAGCCTGCATCGGATCAAAGCCCATTGCCAATGCAATCATGTATGCACCGAAAATACCAAACTGTGCGGCAGCACCAATCAACATCAGTTTAGGATTTGAAATCAATGCCGAGAAATCCGTCATTGCACCGATACCTAAAAAGATAAGTGGTGGATACCATCCGGAGGTAACTCCTTGATATAAAATATTAAGAACAGAACCTTCCTCATAGATGCCGACTTTCAGTCCGGCTTCCATGTTGAAAGGAATATTACCGATCAAGATACCAAAACCGATAGGAATGAGCAACATCGGCTCAAATTCCTTGGCCACGGCAAGGTATATGAAGAATAAACCTATCAGGATCATTACGATATGACCAACAGTAGCATTGGCAAAACCCGTATATGTCCAAAAGTCAGCTAGGTTATTCCCTAAAAAGTTGATAAATTCTCCCATATTATTCAATAATTACAAGGTCAGTACCTTCGAGAACGGATTCTCCTTTACTTACATTGATTGCGGTGATCTTGCCGTCTTTGTCTGCGTTGATGTTATTCTCCATCTTCATAGCTTCAAGGATAATGATGGTTTGCCCCTTTTTTACGGTATCACCAACATTTACCTTAATATCAAGGATTACACCTGGCAACGGAGATTTAACGCCCGATTTTCCTGTAGAAGTTGCAGCAGGCTTTACTACTGTAGTTGGAGCCGGAGCAGGGCTGGTTGATGCAGGACGAACTACCGGTTTCATTACAGCTTTCGGGGCTTTTTCCATTTCTACTTTGTAAGGAGTGCCGTTTACTTCAACATGAGCGATATTATCTTCTATATCTCCAATGGCAACCTTATATATGTTACCGTTAATCTTATATTTATATTCTTTCATCGTTTTATCTTTTTATTGGTGACTTACTTTTTGTGGGGAGTTTCACGCAAGGTATAAATCTTAGAACTCCACGGTGAATAGCTACGTTTTACACGAGTAATGGTAAGAACAGTTTCTTCTACATCGTGTACATCGCTTTGCATTTCGTGCATAGCCATGGCAATTGCGGCGAATACTTCGCCTGGAGCTTCACCCAGTTTCTTTTCTTTGGCTTCTTGTTTGTCGGTAATACCTTTTACCTTCATGGCATTGCGCTTGCTCAGGTTGACAGAAATACGGCCTATAACTTTGAAAGCAATAAACAGAAGGAGCAAGCCTACGAATACGACACTCATAGCTGATATGGACATACCAATACCCACACTGTCATGTTCTTCAAACTTTTCCATCTTAGCGTTGCTGTTGATAGTCTTGTTGTTAGTGCTAGGAGTTACATACTTGTCTGCACTAGAACCTTTTACTTCCCATTCATTTGCAGCGTCGCTGACACGTGCGTATGATTGGTTTGCCTGTAATGTACCTGCAGGAACTATAATCTGATCCAATAATTTCTTGCCTGAATCATACAAGCCGATCCAATTGTTCGTTGCGGCATTCAGGGTGAAGTTGGTGTGGAAAGTACCACGGTTAGGTTCACCATCTGCCCAGAACAAAGCGTGCTGGCGAGGTTTGATCAAAGTCAATACATCACCTTTAGGGATAAAATAAGTAGCAGTATCTCCAGGCTGGCTGCTCACCTTCAGTAAACAACCGGCAAGGTCTGCGCTACCAAATGATCTATTGAATATTTCAATCCATGCGCTGTGTACTCCGTAGTCATCTTGGAAATTGCTTTCATTTTCAATCAGCACTTCATTCAGTACCAGCTTGGTGTTTGATTTCTGTTCTCCACAAGAACATAAACCCACCATCAGCAGCAAAGAAAGGAATATTCCTATATTTAATTTCTTCATGTTCAATTCTCAATTTTTAATTTTTAATTAAAGAGGAATATTACCATGCTTCTTAGCCGGATTGGTTAATTTCTTAGTTTGCAACTGTTGCAATGCACGGATGATGCGGAAACGGGTATTACGCGGTTCAATCACATCATCAATATAGCCATATTTGGCAGCATTGTAAGGATTGGCGAACAGCTTGGTGTATTCAGCTTCTTTTTCGGCTAGGAATGCGACAGGATTTTCCTGTTCTTTGGCTTCGCGGGCGTATAATACTTCTACTGCACCTGCACCACCCATAACGGCGATTTCGGCAGTAGGCCATGCATAATTCATATCACCGCGAAGTTGTTTACAGCTCATTACAATGTGAGATCCGCCGTATGATTTACGCAGGGTAATTGTTACTTTGGGTACAGTCGCTTCGCCGTAAGCATACAGCAACTTGGCGCCGTGGAGGATTACGCCGTTGTATTCTTGTCCTGTGCCTGGAAGGAATCCCGGAACATCTACCAATGAAACAAGAGGTATATTGAAAGCGTCGCAGAAACGTACAAAACGCGCACCTTTACGTGACGCATTGCTGTCAAGTACACCCGCCAGATATTTTGGCTGGTTTGCAACAATACCTACAGATTGTCCGTTGAAACGTGCGAAACCAATGATGATATTTTTAGCGTAGTGAGGTTGGACTTCCAAAAACTCACCATTATCTACGATGGCGCTGATCACCTCATACATATCGTATGGTTTGTTGGGGCTGTCGGGGATAATTTCGTTCAAAGAGTCTTCCAGACGGTCGATAGGATCGGTACAGTCTACATAGGGAGCTTCTTCCAGATTATTTTGAGGAATATAGCTTAACAATTTGCGGATCATGGCTAACCCTTCTTCTTCCGTCTTGGCAGTAAAATGAGTAACACCGGATTTGGTAGAATGAACGCTTGCACCACCTAAGTTTTCTTGGCTTACATCTTCACCTGTAACAGTCTTTACCACTTTCGGTCCGGTAAGGAACATGTATGATGTGCCTTCCATCATCAATGTGAAGTCTGTCAGCGCAGGAGAGTAAACAGCTCCGCCTGCACAAGGACCGAAAATACCTGAAATCTGTGGAATAACACCTGAAGCAAGAATATTGCGTTGGAAAATTTCAGCATAACCGGCCAGCGCATTGATACCTTCTTGAATACGTGCGCCACCCGAGTCATTGATACCGATACAGGGAGCACCCATTTTCATGGCTTGATCCATTACTTTGCAGATTTTCAGAGACATTGTTTCTGACAGAGAACCGGCAGAAACAGTGAAATCCTGTGCAAAGATGTAAACTAAACGTCCTTCTATGGTACCACAACCTGTTACTACACCGTCGCCCGGATAATGTTTTTTCTCCATGCCAAAATTGGTGCATCTGTGTTCCACAAACATATCCATTTCTTCGAAACTGCCTTCATCCAGCAACATGGCTATGCGTTCGCGGGCTGTATATTTTCCTTTTTCATGCTGTTTTGCAATTGCTTTATCACCTCCACCCATGCGTGCTGTAGCCCGGCGTTCGATAAGTTCTTTTATTTTTTCAAGTTGATTGCTCATTTTACTTATGATTTTACAATTTACGATTAAAAAATATTTCTATTTACGCTTGAACCAGACTAAATACACTGATTTCAATTGTGAATAGTCAGATCTCGTGTTTTATGGTTTTTCGCAAAGCTCAGTCAGGACACCCAAAGTTGATTTGGGATGTAAAAAAGCAATTTGCAAACCTTCAGCACCTTTACGCGGAGCTTTGTCAATGAGACGGATGCCAGTGGTTTCCGCTTCGGCTAACGCATTTGCCACACCATCTTCCACTGCAAAAGCCAAATGATGCATACCACCGTTGCCATTATTTTTTTCAATGAACTTTGCGATAGTGCTTTCGGGGCTTGTAGGTTCCAGCAGTTCTATTTTAACATCACCTACTTTCAGAAAAGCGGTTTTAACTTTCTGATCCTCTACTGTTTCGATATTGTAGCATTTCAGACCTAATACGTTTTCATAATACGGCAGGGCCTCTTCAATGCTCTTTACGGCAATGCCCAGGTGTTCAATGTGTGAGATTTTCATGATCTTATAATTTTAATAGTTTGGTTTTATACTCAAGTTTTCAGATAAAACTGCACAAAGAAAGTAATTTCGAGTTAAATAAAGAAATATTTCTTCAATTTTATTTCTTATTTGCGAGATGCTTCACAACACTTTAGACAAAAAGACAAAAATGAATTAAATATAGAATTTGCACAAGAGTTTGTTCAGCCACTTCCAACTGAAGCGGAACCAGCGGCGTGTACTGCTCTGCTTGCCGCCAAAGCGGAGTATAAAGTCCCTGTAACCGTGCTTTTTGAACGGTAATCCTGCATCCATGAATTCCAAATGTGCATATCCTTTTTCGTGAGCATAGGTAATAGGTGCCCATACGGCTAGAATACCGGGGTAAAGAAAAGCATAGGTTTTCCGCATACCTCCTGAGAACCACAGATAAGCACTTTCTTTTGAGAAAAGACAGATAGAACCACCTATGATTTTGCCTTTATATTTCACAAGAAACACTTTGGCTAATTCTTTTTCTGGGTTTTGCCATGCTAATAGCCGGAAAAAGCCGATGTCCGGGAAATGTTTTCTTACCTGTGAGGAATAGGCTTTTTTCAACATTCGTGAGAAATCTTGAATATCTTTCTCATTGTCGGCTACTTCCATGATGGCACCGTTTCTCAACGCTTTGTTTATTTGTCTTTTGCGAGACATGCTCAGCCGTTCGTAAGGGACTTTACTGTGCAGTGAGTTACGTACTCTTAGCCAATTAATGGCGAAATAGTTGTTCTTTCTGAAAGCTTTGTATCCGAATAGCGGATTTTCCAAGTTGCGGAACTCGATGAGGAACGATTTGCATAATACTTCGTTGGTGAGATGTTCCAACATTTCCCCGAACAGGTCTTCCTTATTCTGTTCTTCATCAAAATACTCGCCTGTGCCATAAATCTCGCATCGTTTGATGATTGCGGGGGGGAACAAGCGCATACTCTTCCGGATGACAGCCAGCAGTTTGCCTACAGGACGGTTTCCTATATAGGCTACGATAAGCAGAGGTTCGTATCCCCGAGTCATTTCAAAGACATGAAATAACTCGGTAGAATGGAAAATGTTTGTTCCAGGCAGAGGGGGAATGGCATTTCCTTTGCGATATGTACTTAATCTGACAGGCATCTCTAATTGCAAATTTATTGTTTTTTGTTTATCAATCCACATTCTAGTTGTATATTTGTGCAGAAAAATAAATTAACTGAGTATATTATGGAACAATTTAGTGACTTAATAAAGAACAGACGCAGTATGCGTAAGTTCACGGATCAAGAGTTGACACAGGAAGAGGTGGTTGCTTTGTTGAAGGCTGCTTTGATGGCTCCGTCTTCTAAACGTAGCAATTGCTGGCAGTTTCTTGTGGTAGATGATAAGGATATGCTGGAAAAACTTTCCCATTGTAAGGAAATGGGGGCAGCTTTTCTAGCGGATGCTGCTATGGCTGTAGTTGTGATGGCTGATCCGTTGGCTAGTGATGTTTGGATTGAAGATGCGGCAATTGCTTCCATAATGATCCAGTTGCAGGCAGAAGATTTGGGGTTGGGAAGTTGTTGGATACAGGTGCGTGAACGTTTTACCGCTACCGGGATACCCTCGGGTGAATACGTGCATACGCTGCTTGATATTCCGTTGCAGTTGCAGGTGGTTTCCATTATAGCGGTAGGACATAAGGGCATGGAACGCAAGCCTTTTAATGAGGACCATTTGCAATGGGAGAAAATTCACATCAATAAATTTGGAGGCAAGTAAACGTGGCTGCTGTCAATCATAAGGATACGTATAAAGCTTCTGCGGTGTTTCTCATTGTGATGGGTATGCTTTATCTGATCGATAAGTTTATAGGATTTGCCTCACACGGGTTGCCATGGGTTATGCAGAAAGACAATCTGTTACTGTATGCAGCTGTTATTTTCCTTTGGTTCAAGGCCGATAAGTCAGTAGGAATTGTATTGGCGGGTATATGGCTGATATTGAATATCAGTTTGGTGATAGCTTTGTTGGGGCAGATGTCTGCTTATTTGTTGCCGGCGGCTTTGTTGTTGTTAGGAGTTATTTTATATTTAGTTTCGACCCGATGATGAAAATAGTTCTGATAGGAGCTGGCAATGTGGCTACCCATTTGGGAATCGCTTTACAAAAGGCAGGGTGTCTTATTTTGCAGGTATACAGCCGTACAGAGGAGTCTGCTTCTGCATTGGCTGACAGACTTTTAGTAGACTACACAATTGTGCCGGATGAGATACGTCGGGATGCCGATTTGTATATTGTAGCGCTGAAAGATGCAGTTTTGCGACAATTGGCTCCTGTATTGGTGAAAGGAAGGGAGCAGGCTTTGTTTGTACATACGGCGGGTAGTATGCCTATGGATTTATGGAAGGGGTTGGTAAAACGCTATGGGGTACTTTATCCTATGCAGACTTTTAGCAAGCAGCGTGAAGTTGATTTCAATACCGTACCTTTTTTTATAGAAGCATCTGCTCCGGCAGAAGTGGGAGTGCTGCGTATGGTGGCAGTTCGTCTCAGTCCTAAAGTGTATGAAGTGACTTCCGGTCAACGTAGGCATTTGCACCTGGCGGCAGTCTTTGCTTGTAATTTTGCTAACCATATGTATGCATTAAGTTCACATATACTGGAAAAGCAGGGGATTTCTTTTGAAGTGATGCTTCCGCTGATAGACGAAACTGCCGGCAAAGTACATGAACTTTCTCCCACACAGGCGCAGACAGGTCCGGCTGTACGCTACGATGAAAACGTAATAAGCAAACATTTGGAGATGTTGGCGGATGAGGAGTCTTTGCAGGAATTGTACGAAAAGATAAGTAAAAGTATTCATGATCTCCCTTTGTCTGTTATTCAGACAAATAAAGAGGGAAAGAACTCATAAGTGGTATGATAAACTATGATTTAAAGAAAATAAAGGCATTGGTATTTGATGTCGATGGGGTATTGAGTGCGGAAACTATTTATTTGCACCCCAATGGTGAACCCATGCGTACGGTTAATATCAAGGATGGGTATGCATTACAGTTGGCTGTGAAATGCGGGCTGCATGTTGCCATCATTACTGGTGGAAATACCGAGGCGGTGCGTAAGCGTTATGAGGGGCTGGGTATCAAGGATGTTTATCTGGCTGCTGCGGTAAAGACCCGGGAGTATGCCCATTTGAAGGAAAAATATGGATTGCAGGATGAGGAGATACTCTATATGGGCGATGATATTCCCGATTATGAAGTGATGCGTTTGTGTGGGCTACCTTGTTGTCCTGCTGATGCGGCACCTGAGATAAAAGAAACAGCTGTTTATATTTCTCATCGTAATGGGGGCTATGGATGTGGCCGTGACGTGGTGGAACAGGTTTTGAAGGCTCAAGGAAAATGGATGGCTCATGAAAGAGCCTTCGGGTGGTAATGAAATAAAGAAAAGCTATGTTGGAAAATTTAGAAAAATATAAAATAATCCTTGCTTCCAATTCTCCGCGCCGCAAAGAATTGTTATCCGGCTTAGGTATAAAATATGAGGTAAAAACACTACCCGGCATAGAGGAAACCTATCCGGATACATTGAAAGCAGAGGAAATTCCTTTGTATATAGCTTGCGAGAAGGCGGCTGCTTACCGGAATATCATGCATCCGGACGAATTGATTATTACTGCTGATACCATTGTATGGTTGGACGGTGTAGTCATGGGCAAGCCTCATAACGAGGATGATGCACGGCAGATGTTGTGGAAGCTTTCTGGCAAGACCCATCAGGTGATAACTGGGGTTTGTCTGACTACTGCCAGGACTCAGAGAAGTTTTTCTGCTGTGACAGAAGTAACGTTTGCAGAATTGTCCGATGAGGAGATCGATTATTATATTCGGGTTTACAAGCCGATGGATAAGGCTGGTTCTTATGGTATACAAGAGTGGATAGGCTTCATTGGTGTCTGTGGAATTTCGGGTAGTTACTTCAATGTGATGGGACTCCCTGTGCAGTGCCTGTACACAGAACTGAAAAAACTATAAGTCTGTATGTGAACAGTAAGGGACGTGTTTTTGTTATTTATATGAACTATAAATAAAAAATAATTATGGCTTATAAAATAGCTTTTTACGACACGAAACCCTACGACGAACACTCGTTTACGGAGGCTAATGAGAAGTTTGGCTTTGATATCAGGTATTACAAAGGCCATTTGAATATGAATAACGTGGTGTTGACCAAAGGAGTGGATGTGGTTTGCATCTTCGTAAACGATACGGCTGATGCCGAAGTTATCCGGGCAATGGCGGATAATGGTGTTAAACTGCTGGCTTTAAGATGTGCTGGTTATAATAATGTGGATTTAGCGGCAACGGCAGGTAAGATGAAAGTGGTACGGGTACCGGCATATTCGCCATATGCTGTTGCCGAATTTACAGTGGCATTGATGTTGTCACTCAATCGTAAGATTCCTCGTGCCACAATGCGCACACGTGACGGAAACTTTTCTTTGCATGGACTTATGGGATTTGATATGCATGGCAAGACTGCCGGAATTATCGGTACGGGTAAGATTGCCAAGATTTTAATTCAGATATTACGTGGATTTGGTATGAATGTTCTTGCATATGATCTTTATCCCGATTACAATTTTGCCCGTGAACATCAGGTGGTTTATTGTACTTTGGATGAACTTTATCATAGTTCGGATATCATCTCCCTGCATTGTCCTTTGACAGAACAGACAAAGTATCTGATTAATGATTATTCCATCAGTAAAATGAAAGATGGGGTGATGATTATCAATACGGGGCGTGGGCAGTTGATTCACACCAATGCCTTGATAGAGGGGCTGAAGACCAAAAAAGTGGGATATGCCGGTCTGGATGTATACGAGGAAGAAGAGCCTTATTTTTATGAAGATAAGTCTGATAAGATTATTGATGATGACACTTTAGCTCGTCTTCTGTCTTTCAATAATGTGATTGTAACTTCACATCAGGCTTTTTTTACCAAAGAGGCAATGACGAATATTGCTCATACTACTCTACAAAACGTGAAAGACTTTGTTGAAGGTAGACCTTTGGTGAACGAAGTAGCGGTGGGGAGGGTCTAATCTCCCCTGTAGTAATACAATAAGGAATGGCGGGCTATAAAGTCCGCATTCTTTTGAACCAGTTCCTTTTCACCAAATTCGGGGAATTGTGCATCGGGGATATAGTGGTTGTTTATTAAATATTCCATCAGGTCCGGCGGACATTTGGTCGGGATAGTAAGCAGGCTGAATGCCTCTTGGGCAGCCGTTGCGGCATCATACATCGGGTTAAGAGGATCACTGATGTATTTGCATATATCCTTCGCCAATAGAATACCTTTTTCGGAATTTACCATCATGATGAAATCCTTATGTTCCTTCATTTGGGGCAAAGTGTGATTGGAATCGTCCGGCCATTGTAATACTTGGGTAAGGAAACTGTGTAGTTCTTTATAGCTTTTCAGATATACGATACGGGCACCATTTGTGCCTTGCGTGAACAATTGATAGGTATGGTGGTTCCTTTCCTTCATCTCGTCCGATATTTCGGGAATGGCAGGGTATAGTCCTTCTATCTCTTCCCAACATTCGGTTTCTCCGTTGGTCAGCAGGTCAATCCATTCATGAAGAAACAGGGCAAGGGGGCCACATGGAATGATGAATTTGTCGGTTTCTGTAACCTGTGCAATATATTCTTGTACAGATGGTTCTGTGAGATAAGTATGTCCGAACAGCCAGCGTAGTTTATGGTTTGCGTCCTCTTTTCCTTTGAAATCCATAAAGAACTCCTGTAACGTGGCATTGGCGGGAGCCGTTTCATATTCTTCATCCAATATCCGGAAAAATAAATGTGCAGTTTCTTCGATATTCCTGTCCATCGGATTGATATACAGATGTTTATATGGAGCCTTCTCTAAAGTGTTCCAAATGATGAAACGGATATCTTCCTCATTGATCTCATCTTTTATATAATCCGGTCGGATGGTATAGAAAGGAAGTGACGTATCATATAGTTCCAGATGCTTTTTGATGAATGCTTGCCATAGACCTAAACCTGAAATGACATCTTCAAAATAGGCAGCGGTGTAAAGACATAACTTCTTTTTAATGGATTCGGGAATCTCTCTTATCGTACAAGTGGAGTATAATCGGTTAGCCAGATCGACAAAATATCTGTCTGTAGTCTGTTGTTGGATATAAGGATGGATAGCCAACCAGTCTTTTATGTATAATTTTATGGTTTGCATATTAGTTTATTGGAATTATTTTTATTGCAAAGATATTCCTTTCATTGTAAAAAGGAAGGAGAATATCGGGATATTTACTTTATCTTTGCAATATTCTAACTTTGAAATACCTATAAAAATGGAAATAGATTTAACAACTCCTGCTTTATTGTTCTCAGCCATATCGCTGATTATGCTGGCATATACCAATCGTTTTCTGTCATATGCTCAGTTAGTACGCACGTTGAAGGATCAGTATCGTGAAAATCATTCGGCGGTTACGGCAGCACAGATTTCTAATCTCCGCAAACGCCTTTATCTGACACGTGCTATGCAGGTGACAGGTATCGGGAGCTTGTTGCTTTGCGTGGTCAGTATGTTTTTAATGTATATACAGCTTTACCTCATATCCGTATATATTTTTGGACTGGCACTGGTGCTGCTCATTATTTCTTTAGGCATTTCTGTCCGCGAGATTTATATTTCCGTCAAGGCGCTGGAACTGCATCTGAGTGATATGGATTCTTGATTTATCTTTTTGCAAAGATATTTATCATAAAGGAACAGGCTGTTAATGCGATCCCTGTTCCTACTACTCCTTGCCATCCAAACCAATGCCAGAATGTTCCGGCAAGGAATGTACCTACGGAACCACCTATAAAATAAGTTGTCATAAAAATGGTATTAATACGGTTGGCTGCTTTCGGGTTGAGGGCGAAAATCGTAGTCTGATTACTCAATTGGATACATTGCATACCTATATCTATAATAAAAATTCCGGTGATGATACCCACGTAAGAGTCCTGACCGAAATAAAGTGAGAACCACGCTACAAAAATCAAGCCACAACCTATGTAATTCAGTCGTTTGACTCCCAAAACATGTACATATTTTCCTATATACGAGGCGGTGAGAGCTCCTGCTATGCCGCACAATCCTAATAACCCTACAATATTGTTTCCTGCAAAGAAAGGAGCTTGTCCCATTTTGAATGCCAGCGAAGTCCACAGAGCTAGGAATGAACCGAAAGCAATTCCGGCACGTAAGGAAGAAATACGTAACTGGGGGTATTCTATCACTAATGAAAACAAGGATTTCATCAGATCACTATATTTCCCTTTAAAATTACATGGCATATCGGGTAGTACACGCATGATAATGATGAGACATATCACCATCATTCCCGCCGCTACAAAGAAAATAAACCGCCATCCCAAATATTCGCCGACAATTCCGCTGACTACGCGCGAAGCCAAAATACCAGTCAGTAACCCTGATACAATCATGCCTACATTTCTTCCTTTGGTTTTGGGGGTGGAGAATTGTGCAGCTATGGGGATAAAGATTTGTGGCATCACCGAACAAATGCCGGTCAGCAGAGAGGCAAATAAAATGAGATGGATATAAGGAGTCAGTGCGATGGTTAGTAATGAAACGATTAGGACTGTGAAATTGATTAGAATAATGGTTTTCCTTTTAAATAAATCTCCCAAAGGAATAATGAACAGCAATCCGATGGCATAACCTATTTGGGTAATCATTGCTATCAGGTTGGCGGTGAATTCGGATGTTTGGAGATCACGGCTGATGCGATTTAATAAAGGTTGGTTATAATATAAATTGGCAACGGAGATTCCCGCAATAATTGCTAGCGTCCAAAGTAAGGAGGCAGGTAGTCCTTGGTTTTCTTTTAATTCTTGTTTCATGCTGCAAAAGTAGTAATTTCATGAAAATCATGTTATCTTTGTAAAGAAGAAAAATAGAAATGAAAATGAAGAATTATATAAAAACGGTCTGTTTTCTGTTTTGGACCTGTGTAATGTTTATAGCGTGTATTGATGATGATGTGGAGGAAGGTACTGTTGATTTACAAACAGGAGAGAACATTCCTGTTTTTTCTGTGGTAATGGATGATGGACAAATAATAACTTCCGAAACCCTGAAAGGAGAGGTTTCCTTGATTGTGTTTTTTCATACGGGTTGTCCGGACTGCCGGAAAGAACTTCCTGTGCTGCAAAAAATATATACGGATTACGGTCAAAGAATCCGGATGGTTTGTATTAGCAGGGAAGAGAGTTCGGCAGAGATTGTCCGTTATTGGGACGAAAATCATTTGACTTTGCCCTATTCGGTCCAAGAAAACCGCACGGTATACTATCAGTTTGCTAAATCGGGGATACCTCGTGTTTATGTCATAGATAAAGAGTTGGTTATCCGTAGTGTTTTCACGGATAACCCGTTGGCAAGTTATGAAGATTTGGCTGAGGCTATAGAAACCTGTTTGTAGTTTTTAGAGAGGGTAAAATCCCTAAAAATAGGTATTGTCAGATAATGATAAGCTCATTACCTTTGCCATCATAAAAACAGAATCACAGCTGATTATACATGCAAATATTAAAGGATAACATACGTAGCCGTATTTTGGATGTAGCCAAACAACAATTTGAGTTGAAAGGTTATTCCAAGACTTCCATGCGTGAGATAGCTGTGGATGTAGGTGTTGGGGTGGGAAATATTTACAACTACTTTAAAAGTAAGGATGAGCTGTTTCATGAAGTTGTTCGTCCGGTTTTGTATGCGTTGGAAATGCTGTTGCAGGAACATCATGGAATACAGGGCGAGGATATTATGATGATGAGGTCGGAAGAATACTTGGAAACCTGTATAAACGAATATATTTCCTTGTATGACACCCACCACAGATTGATGAAAATACTGTTATTTCGTGCGCAAGGTTCTTCATTGGAACGTTTTCGGGAGAATTATACAGACCGTTCAACCGAATTAGTCAAAGTCTGGTTTACGGTGATGCAGAGAAAGTACCCGATGATAAATATAGCTATTCCCGATTTTATAATCCATTTGCATACTGTATGGATGTTTACTATGTTTGAGGAGCTTTTGAGGCATTCAATAGCGAAACAGGAAATGAAAGCTATTTTACACAATTATATTCTATTTGAGATCCAAGGTTGGAGGGCCATTATTCGAATATGACAGGTAAAATTTGTATATACAGACTGGTTGCTACAGTAAGGCAGCAGGAAAGGAGGAAGTCTTTACGGAGGTTTCCTCCTTTTTTTATGAACAAATTTGAATACCGTTCACTAATAATCCGTTTGATATAGTACAATTATATGAAAAAGAAGAAAGAAGGATTGCCCCGTTTGTTAGAGATTGCGGGACAGAAGAAAGGGTTGCTTCTGCTGGCAGGTTTGCTGTCGGTAGGTAGTGCCATGTGTATGCTTGTGCCCTATTGGGCTGTCTATGAGGTGCTGAAAGAGTTGTTGTTGCATGGCAGCAATCCTGTTTTGGCAAATGGAACTGAAATGATACGTTGGGGATGGATCGCACTGGGTGGACTTGTCGGCGGATTGGTTTTGCTGTACGCTGCCCTTATGTCCTCTCATGTAGCCGCATTCCGAATCTTGTATGGGTTGCGTGTCCGTTTATCCGAACATATCGGTAAACTTCCGTTGGGCTATCTGAACAACACTTCCATCGGGTCCATCAAGAAAACGATGGATCAGAACATCGAGAAGATAGAGGGATTCATTGCACATACTATCCCCGATTTGGTAAATGTGATAGCTACGGTGGCAGTGATGTTTGTCATTTTCTTCTCATTAAATGTATGGTTGACAGTGGCGTGTTTGACAGTTGTCGTATTAAGCCTTTTCCTGCAATTTTCCAATTTTATGGGAAAGAAAGCGAAGGAGTTTATGCGTGTCTATTACGATGCACAGGAAAGGATGAGTACTTCTGCTGTACAATATGTTCGTGGAATGCCTATAGTAAAGATTTTTGGGCAAAGTGTATACTCGTTCCGCCAGTTCAATGCAGAGATACAGGCATACAAGACATTTGCTTTGAAATGCTGTGATACCTACCAGAACGGGATGATTGCCTTTACTGTTCTGCTTGGTTCAATGGTGACATTCATTCTTCCAATGGGTATCCTGTTGCTGAATGCCAACCCGCAATCTTTGTCACTGGCTGCGGTATGGTTGTTTTTTATTATTATGGGACCAGGTGTGGCTTCACCTATTTACAAACTGACTTTCTTGGGTGGGAACACACGGGAAATCAATGAGGGGGTAGCACGTATTGACCGCATACTGGAGAGGCAACCTATTCCCGAGCCGGAACATCCACAAGTGCCGGAGAGGTATGATATAGAATTTCGTCATGTGTCATTTTTTTATGAGAACACAGAACAGGGAACACGGACGAAAGTTTTGCATGATATCAATTTCAAGGCACAGCAAGGGGAAATAACTGCGCTCGTAGGACCATCTGGTAGCGGTAAATCGACGGTAGCCAACTTGATACCGCGTTTTTGGGATGTAGAGCAGGGCGAAATCCTTATCGGTGGTGTGAATATCAAGCAAATAGCAACAGCAGAGTTGATGGATACCGTATCGTTTGTCTTTCAAGACACTTTCTTGTTTTATGATACGCTGTATGAAAACATTGCCATCGGTTCTCCTTCTGCCGGTAAAGAAGCGGTGATAGCTGCTGCTGAAGCCGCCCAATGCCATGATTTCATAGAACGGTTGCCAGATGGTTATGATACTAAAATTGGGGATAAAGGTATATTTCTTTCGGGCGGTGAGGCGCAACGGATATGCGTGGCACGCGCCATCTTGAAGAATGCGCCGATACTAGTACTGGACGAAGCCACTGCTTTTGCTGATCCGGAAAACGAGTATAAGATGCAAATGGCCTTGCAGTCTTTGATAAAAGACAAGACGGTTATTGTAATAGCTCACCGTTTGTCTTCTATTGTATCAGCTCATCAGATTGTTGTCATGAAAGAAGGCCGGATTGTGCAATGTGGAAAACATAATATTTTATCTGTGAAAGAGGGGGTATATAAAAGTATGTGGGATGCTTATAGAAACGCTTACCATTGGTCGTTAAACAAGAATTAAACATATATTGATATGAGAAACAAGCATTTATTAAACAGTATTTTGCAGAATACAAGCTGTCCGAAAGGTTTTTGGGGTCGGATGATTTTATGGGGAATGAATCGTTTTCATGCTTCTTTGGCCCGTCGTGGTATGAAACAGGTAAACTGGCAACCGCAATGGACTGTCCTAGATATTGGATGCGGAGGTGGAGCCAACCTGAATCGTTTGTTGAAACAATGTCCTCAAGGAAAGGTTTATGGTATAGATTTATCGGAAGAGAGTGTAGTTTTTGCAAGCAAATACAATGTGAAAGAATTAAATAAACGATGTTTCATACAGCAAGGAAGTGTGTGCTCCTTGCCATACAAAGACGGGACATTTGATGCTGTTACTGCTTTTGAAACAGTCTATTTTTGGTCGCCCATAGAGATAGCGTTGGCTGAGGTGGTACGAGTCTTACGAAAAGGAGGATGCTTCCTTGTCGGCTTGGAAGCAAGCAGTCCTGAACTCGGAAAAATGTGGACTGAACGGATAAAAGGAATGGTGGTATATACAGCCGGAGATTTGAAGGATTTGTTGATAGAGGCCGGATTTTCAACCATTCAGGTTGTTCATAATAAAGAAGAAATGTATATTATTGCACGTAAATGAAAGGAATAGGTATGAATGCGATCAAAAATATTACAATTGGTCATACGAAACGTCTTTGTAGACCAGTAGGTTTAACAGTGCTTGCCAATTTGATTAATATTGTGCCGTTTTGCCTCTCTATTGAGGCGGTACGTATTGTTTTTAATACGTTCGATGGAAGTGGCCGGCCGCTTGACACGGTTCGTTTGTGGTATATATTCGGAGTGATGGCTTGTTATATGATAGTCATGGCGTTAGCGGAACGAGCTTCCTATCGTTCCAATTTTAGAGGGGCATATGAGATGAGTGCTTCGGGACGTCTTTCTTTGGCAGAACACTTGCGGAAGCTCTCGTTAGGATTTCTTTCACAACGTGATCCCGGTGACTTGTCGTCTATGCTTATTACCGATTTTTCAATGGCAGAAACCGGAATATCCCATCATTTGCCTCAACTGATGGGGGCTGTAGTTATGCCTGTACTAGCTTTTGCTTCACTAATATGGATAGATTGGCGGATGGCTGTTGCTATGTTTGCCGCTTTACCACTGGCTTTATTCATTTTGTGGGTAAGTACGAGTGTGCAGAAAAAATTGAGTGGAAGTCAGGTTCAGGCCAAAATTAATGCTGGAAGCCGATTTGAAGAATATCTGCAAGGTATCCGGGTGGTGAAAGCTTACAATTTGTTGGGAGCCCATTTTGATCGGTTGCGTGATGCGTTTGCAGAACTGCGCCGTGCCTGTATCCGTCAGGAGGCACAGTTAGGCCCGTTTGTGCTGCTTTCCATTGCTTTGGTGCGTGCCGGGCTGACATTGATGGTACTGTGCGGTACTTATTTGCTATTGAGTGGAGATCTCTCGTTGCCTATTTTTATACTGTTTCTTGTAGTAGGATCTCGTGTGTTTGACCCGTTAACTTCTGCCTTGACCAACTTTGCCGAGTTTCGTTATTTCTCCATTGCTGGAGGGCGTATTTTAACACTGATGGATGAGCCGGAAATGAGAGGAGAACTGCAATCTCCGGTTACAGGTGATATATGTTTTGAACATGTTTCATTTGCCTACCGGGACAAGGAAGTCCTGCATGATGTTTCAATTACGCTTTCCAAAAACTCATTGACTGCCCTTGTCGGTCCTTCCGGAAGTGGAAAAAGTACAGTAATGAAACTTTGCGCCCGTTTTTATGACCCACAGAAAGGACGTGTTTTTTTTGGTGATCTCCCGATGGATAAAATAAATCCGGAAAGTTTGATGAGTCATATCTCTATGGTATTCCAGGATGTCTATCTGTTTCAAGATACGGTACGCAACAACATACGTTTTGGTAAGGCTGGTGCAACGGATGATGAAATTATTGTCGCAGCCCAAAAAGCTTGTTGCCATGATTTTATCATGCAGTTGCCGCAAGGCTATGACACGATGATAGGTGAAGGCGGTTGTACTTTATCCGGAGGAGAAAAACAGCGTATATCCATTGCTCGTGCTGTTCTGAAAGACGCACAAGTCATTCTATTGGACGAAGCAACTGCCTCGCTTGACCCTGAAAATGAAGTGGAAATGCAGAAGGCCATCGATACTCTCATCAAAGGTCGTACTGTTATAACTATCGCTCATAAGCTCAAGACAATCATGAATGCTAATCGGATAATTGTTTTGGACGATGGTCAAGTTAAGGAACAAGGAACACATGATGAATTGATTCGGGTAGATGGTCTTTATGCCCGGCTATGGAAAATTCAGGAAAGTACTTCTGGATGGAATTTATGAGGAATTCTATTTGATTACACAATTGAAAAGAGAATATGAATTACTATTCTCTTTTCAACTTTTCTTAATAGGACTTAAATATGAACAGATGAGAAAAAATATTATTTTGCAGAATATTTTAACGTTGTGAAAATAATGTATTCTCTATCCGAAAGAAGTGTTTTGCGGAAGAGCGGTCGGGTAGTAACAAACCAGATTAAGATTGTTATCAGATCATTGTTCCATGCCTCAAAACAAATATGATATTTCTCGTTTAAATCATTTTTAAGGATTTGTCGGACTTTTATAAAAAACTCCTTTATTGTTTTTTATTTCTATCATTCCGTTGTCTGAATCATACAGGAATGGTGGAAAAGTAAAAAAGACATAAATCTCGGTGTCTTTTAGTTTGTACAGCTTGGGAGTGATCTTTTTACTGATTCCGCTTGGGAATACTTGGTCATCCATTTCGGTAGGAATATAATAATCTGCTCCTTCCCTCAATACATTTTTGCTAATCTTGGCTTCTGCTTTTGATTTGGCAATCGTATAGAATCCCTCTATATCATATTTATCCCAATTTTTATACTCTTGTCCAAGCACCATACTTATGTTTAAACATAAAACCAGTAGTAATAATATTCTTTTCATATCTATCTGTTTTTAAGGTTATTCCAAGTTGGTATCACAAATATAAGAATTCTTATTGGTTTTTTCAAGGAATAAGGAAGAAAATAGAGAGTAGAATTTTAAAAAAAGAAGGTAATCCCTATCCATACCAGAGCTCCTGATATCAGAACGATTCCTAACATGATTAATTTTATTTTGAAGAGCTGGTTAGTTTCCGCTTCTTCTTTTTCTTGCGTTTTTATTCTGATCTCTTCTAATTGCTCAAGGGATAGATGGGAGGAGTGCTCTTTTTTGTTCAAATCAACCAGTCGGTTTCGAATTTCATTTAAGCGTTCCTTTCCTGCTTTTCGTAGTTCACGATTTTCTTTATCTCTTCTCATCATGTCATTGATACAACCTAAAGTTCCCATAATCTAACTGTTTAATTTGAATTCATTTCCACAAATATAGTGTTTTTTGCAGTTGCTTTTCTTCACTTGCTAATTTAATATTTGAAGGATAGATATTACTTAATAAACCTGATGTGCCTTGACTGCCGGATATAAATATTCTGCCAATGGATTTGTAATATAAAGTTGTATGCCATTATGCTTTCATACCATTGCTTATGGGGTAATATGTTGATAATGAACTGTATTTATATGGCGTGGCATTTTCCCCATTGAAACAGGTAAAAAGTAGATGTATTTATCTTATCATTGAAAAAAAATGTGAATATAAAGTTTAGGTGAAAGTGATTTTATTTGTAAATTGTATACCGTCATGTAGGTATCTCCGATCTATGTATAATTTAGTATATACCTAGAAATGGGGATTGTGCCGAGCTTTTATGAATTGTAATTTTGCAAACCAATAGAGAATGAAATGATTTGTAAGATTACATATATTTTTTTATTTATAATTTGTAGCAATGTGTCTCTTTTATGGGGGCAGACATTTGTATTTCGGGGAACTGTACTGGATGAGCAGACTCATAAAGCGTTGGATTACGCTACAGTTCAATTGTTTGTGGATAAGCAGATTGTTTATGGGGGAATAACAGATGCGAATGGACATTTTGAACTTCTACATATCCATCCTGGAACTTATCGGGTTATTGTATCCTATTTAGGATATGATTCTACAGAAAAAGAAGTGAAGGTCATTGGGGATATTTCAGCAATCTTTTATTTAAAACCTTCGGTCATGGCGCTGAACGAGGTAGTGGTGACCGCTTCTGAATCAAAACGCGCTACCAGCGCTTCTATCGTTGACCGTACAGCCATGAAACATCTTCAGCCCAGCAGTTTCAGTGACTTGATGGAATTAGTACCTGGAGGAAAGTCGGCTGATCCTCAGATGGGGCAGGCCAATCTGATCCGGATACGTGAAACAGGTAAGACGGAGGATATCTCTTCATTGGGAGTTGGATTTTATATTGATGGTATCTCCCAGAATACGGATGCGAATCTGCAATATATGCCAAACAGTACTTCCGCAGTGAATGCAACGAGCACAATGTCAAAAGGGATGGATATGCGTACCATCTCAACCGATAATATTGAGAAGGTGGAAATCATTCGTGGCATTCCTTCCGTGGCTTATGGTAATGTGGCAAACGGTGCGGTAATCATTCAGCGTAAAATGAATGAGAGCCCCTTGTCTGCGCGTTTTAAGGCTGATAAAACCAGTAAACTGTTTTCTGTAGGCAAGGGAATTCGGCTGGATGGGAACGGGCGTTATGTGTTGAATGCTGATTTAAACTATTTGGAGTCCAAAATAGATCCGCGTAACAGTGTGAAAAATTACACTCGCCTTACTGCTTCCGCCCGCTTGGATGGCAAATGGTTATGGAATGAACGTAATATTCATTGGAATATCAGTTCCGATTATACCGGCTCGTTTGATGATGCGAAGAGGGATAAAGATGCGACAGTAAAGGAAGATTCTTATAAATCGGACTTTAACAGCCTGAAGATAGCGGGGAAATGGAGCATGAAGTTTCCGGCCCATTTATGGATTCGTGAGGTTGGTGTGACTACTTCTGTCAGTCAGCAGTGGGAGAAGATGCGTGAAATAAAGTCCGTTTCTCTGAATCGTCCGGCAGCTATTGCTACTCAGACAGAAACCGGAGAGTTTGATGGCATCTATCTACCTTATAATTATGTGGCACAGATGGATATTGATGGTAAACCTTTATATGTTACGGCTTCCGCCCGTACGCGGTTGGCTTTCCCGTTGGGGGTATTACAGAATGCGATGAATATGGGGATGGAATGGAATTATCAGAAGAATTTGGGAGAAGGCCAGGTATTCGATGTGACACGGCCCATCAGTGAAAGTTTGAGTACACGGCCTCGCCGTTTTAAGGATATACCGGGGCTGCAACCTTTCGCCTTCTATGCCGAGGAGGTGTTGAATCTTCCTGTAAATAGACATAAATTGGCTTTTACGGCTGGTATCCGTTTGCAGTCTTTATTGGGGCTGGACACTAAATATAAGATGCAGGGCAAGATATATCCCGATCTTCGTCTGGACTTGCAATGGAGTTTACCGGTATCAAACGGATGGGATGTTGCCTTTTCGGGAGGTTTGGGCTGGATCAGCCGTATGCCGACCACCGCACAGCTATATCCGGATTTTAAGTATGTAGATTTGATTCAGTTGAATTATTACCATACCAATCCGGATTATCGCCGTATCAATATGATGACATATAAATGGGATAATACAAACTATCAATTGGAACCAGCACGTAACATGAAATGGGAAGTGCGGGCCGACGTCAGCTATAAGGGAAACCGCCTGTCGATAACTTATTTCCGCGAACGGATGAATAATGCTTTTGATGATATCACTTATTATAGGTCATTGGCATATAAACTATATGATCCTGCTAGTATCGACGGATCAGCATTGACGGCTCCTCCAGAACTTTCTCAGTTGACTTATACAAATGAATATAATCTGGATGTGTATTCCACACAAGGTAATGTAATGAAGGTGTGTAAAGAAGGAGTGGAGTTTCAGTTCGCTTCCAAACGAATAGAATCGCTCAAGACTCGCGTCACTATGTATGGAGCCTGGATAAAGACAATTTATAATTCGGATTCTCCTCAATATAAGGCCTCTTCTATATTGTTGGACAATAAACAGCTGAAATATGTGGGATTGTACAATGGGGACAACGGAACAGAAAGCCAGGCATTCAATACGAACTTTATGTTTGATACCTATATACAGCGTTTGGGACTTACTTTCTCTACGTCGGCACAATGCACTTGGTATACCAACAGACGGAACTTGTGGAATAATGGCGTGCCGGTAAGCTATATAGATCAATCCGGTGAAACGCATCCGTTTCGCGAAGAGGATAAAAACAATATTCAGTTACAGCATCTGGTGGAGAAATATTCAGCCACTTATTTTGAGCGTACTACCGTGCCTTTTTATATGGATATCAATTTGAAGGCGAGTAAACGGATCGGTAAGTATCTGAATCTGGCTTTTTATGTAAACCGGCTTTTGGGTATTTATCCTGATTATACGTTACGGGGCGTACTGCAACGGAGAACGTCCGAATCGCCTTATTTCGGTATGGAAATGAACTTAACTTTTTAGTAAATGAACAATAAAATAGAGATGAAGATGAAAAAGAATCAATTGACAATGTTAGTCCTTTTTGCGACAATGCTGGGATTTACCGCATGTAGTGATGATGACAAAGTGAGCATATCCACTGTAGGTATTACCACTACTGTAGATACAACTATCGAGGGGCTGCAACTGACCGGTGGAACCTATACTTTTGAAAATGTAAATACATCTGTCAAGACAGACATTACCTATCCGGCTCAGAGTATTGAACTGGCGGACGGGTTGTATAATGTAACTTTCATTGGTAAGGGAACTTACTCACAGAATGGAACTCCGGTGGAAGTCGATGTACAGGGAGTACAACAGAATGTGGCCGTATCTGGAGGGTCGTACAAGCTGGAACTGAAGGTTCATGTACTCAATACAGGTGACCCTGATTTTGTGATTGCCGAGATATTTATTCCCGGAACCTATAATGAAGCAGGTAAGCAATATAATGGCGACCAGTATATACGTATCTATAATAACTCGGATAAAGTTTTGTATGCGGATGGATTGATATTTATGGAATCACAATTCCAAACTACTCAGAAATATCAATCGGTAGATCCGGATATCATGGATGAAGCTATTGCGGTAGGCTCTGTTGTAGCAGTACCGGGCAGTGGAACAGATTATCCGGTACAACCGGGAGAATCCTTTATCCTTTGTGACAATGCGATCAATCATAAAGAGGCTAATCCGAATTCTATAGATTTAAGTAAAGCCAATTTTGAGTGGTATATTGAATCAAAGCAAGATGTGGATAATCCGGCTGTTCCCAATCTGGATGTTTATTATTGTTATTCCAAAACTATCTGGGTGTTGAATAAACAGGGAAATCGCGCTTATGCTATTGGCAGATTACCCAAAAGTATGACTAAAGAAAAGTATATTTCAGACTATGCATACAACTATACGTATATTATGCAAAATGGAACAGCCAGTAAACCGCAAAGCAAATATAAGTTCCTCAATGAATGGGTGATTGATGCTGTAAATGTAGGTGCTTCCAATGAATGGCAGTGGAATGTAACCTCTACCGGGCTGGATATGGGGCATACTTATATCGGTATGAACAATACCGTTGCAGAAAACATCGGAAAGTGCGTAATGCGTAAAGCCGCCTACAAGGATGGTGATCGGGAAGTATTGCAGGATACAAATAACTCTACCGTTGATTTCACACCTGCGGCTACTCCGAGCCTGTTTAACAAATAATTGAATCCGTCTTATTGATATATAAATCTTTATTATTCATGATGCTAATCCGAATTATCATTATGTTGCTGATTGCTTTATTTGTGGAGAGTCGGCAGGAAGCCTTCGGGCAGACTACCGACACACTCTCCCTGTCCGATAAGGTAATCCGTACCGCTTCATTTGCGACCGGATTTCGTGGCGAGATATGGCAGAATCCGGCACTTTATTATTACTATACTCCGTATACATGGACAAGGCTGGACGTAAATGGAGCTTATCATGATAAAGGAAAAGCATCTTTGAAACAGGAAGGTGATAAGGATACCCGTATCGGGGTAGATGTCAATTCCTTCGTTATTCTTTCGGAACGTGATCGTGTATTCGGTTCAGCAGGATACAGGAGTGAGAAGCAGGAGAATGTGTTATGGAATGAAAATATAGACTGGAAATTGATAGCTCCTTACGTGACTGGTGATTCCATTGGTGGTTTCCTGAAGGGAGAAACTTATTATTTCAATGGAGGTTACGCCAGTGAGTCAGGTTCCTGGACATGGGGAATCACCGGTGGTTACAGAGCGTCTCATAATTATCGGGATAAAGATCCGCGTCCACGTAATACAGCTTCCGATCTCTCTTTTGCTTTGGGAGCAGGATATCGTCTGGGGACATATCGTTTGGGAGTTTCCGCAGATTTCCGGCTTTATCAGCAGAAAAGTGAGATTTCATTCCTTGCAGATAAAGGCTCTACTTCGGTATACCATATGTTGGGATTGGGCATGGATTATGTGCGTTTCGCCGGAAACCAGACCGGGACGAAGCATCAAGGCATCCGGTGGGGAGGAAGCATAGGCATTCTGCCAGTTGATACGGAAAAGGGGATATCGGCCACAGTTTCAATTGACCGTATGTCAATGGACAAGAAATTGAGCAATGCCAATAATCTCACTTTGCTGGAATTGAATACGACTGATTTGAAAGGAAACGTGACCTGGATGCGGGAACTTCAGCAGGCAGAACACCTTGCTGTGAAACTGGATGCAGGCTATATAGTTCGTAAAGGAATGGAGAATATTTACGGAGAGGCGGGCGGAAGCTCCTATGGAGCATTAATTAGTACATCTCCGGGAATGAAGGTCACGAATAGTCGGATTGCCGTAAGTGGTTTGTGGGAGAAGCTTTTGACCGATAAAGGTGTATGGGGAGGAGCAATTGTCCCAAACATAATCTACCATCGGTTGGAAACGGATTACAACGCCGTATCCCGGTTTGTTCACTTGTCTGTTTTGGAGAGTTCTTTGCGTGCCCGTTTGCTGTATCAGAAGAGGCTGCTACGATTGACCGCAGAAGCTAACGGTGGATATTATGCCAATTTATCGGCTGAATATTCTTTACCGGGATTGAATGCCGCGAAGTCGTCCGCCCAGACTTTATTGGCAAATATTGACTATTTATCTGATAGTTATAGTATGGTGGGGATTCGTCTGCAAGGGGATTATCCCATCATGAAACAATATAACCTGTCTTTGTCTGTTCAATGGCAGGCGGCATATTATAAAAAATGCGGAACGGCCCAGTATGCCGTTTGTTCATTGGGCATCTTTTTTTAAAAAATAAAAACAGTTAGCATATGAAAATTAAGTTTATGGTCGCTGCAACCTTAATGGCAGCTTTAGTAACTACTACTTCTTGTGGAAACAGTAACAAACAGAGCCAGTCTGAAAAAACGGAGCAGGCGGCTCCGGCGGCATTGAGTATCGATAATCTGCTGGTGCATGCCGATTCACTGGCCAACAAGGAGGTGACTATCGAAGGAATCTGCACACATACCTGCAAGCACGGAGCTACAAAAATATTCCTGATGGGCAGTGATGATACCAAAACGATTCGTGTGGAAGCCGGACCTTTGGGCTCGTTTGATACCAAATGCATCAACGCTATTGTCACAGTGACCGGAACGTTAAAGGAACAGCGGGTAGATGAAGCTTACTTGCAAAACTGGGAGGCTAAACTGAAAGCACAGACTGAAAAATCTCATGGAGAAACTGCTGCCGGGTGTGATTCGGAAAAAAAAGCACGCGGTGAAACAGCCAGCACCCCTGAAGCCCGTATTGCGGACTTTCGCGCAAAGATAGCAGAAAGAAAAGCTGCTACCGGAAAAGATTATCTGTCATTCTACTATATGGAAGCCAGTTCTTATGAAATCGCAGAATAAAGGTACTGCATTCCGCAAGTGGAGCCGGATCATCCATCGTGATCTGTCTTTCTTCTTTGCGGGAATGATTTTGATTTATGCTATTTCGGGTATCGTGATGAACCATAGGGATAGCATAAATCCCCATTATACAGTTACACGAACGGAATATAAAATAACAGAGGATCTGTCGGACAAGAGCAAAGTTAATGAGAAGATGATTTTGACTTTGTTGGAACCGCTGGGCGAAGCCGGAAATTTTACTAAATATTATTACCCGGAGCCGGATCTGATTAAGGTTTTTCTGAAAGGAGGCTCAAGTCTGGTGATTAACACCCGGACAAAAGATGCTGTCTACGAGGGGGTGAAGCGCCGTCCGCTGATCTCTTCCATGGTACAACTCCATTTCAATCCGGGTAAGTGGTGGACTTGGTTTGCCGATGCTTTTGCTGTCTGTCTGATTATTATCACTGTCAGCGGTATAGTGATGATAAAAGGTCCTAAAGGATTGTGGGGTAGAGGAGGAATCGAGTTGGTGGCCGGTATCTTGATTCCTATTCTTTTCCTGGCGTGTTTCTAATAGCAAACGAAAAATGATTTATAAAGCATGAGTGCAATTATAGAATGTAAGAACCTGACCCATTATTACGGTCAACGCAAGATTTATGAGAACTTGAGTTTTGAAGTTCCTCAAGGGCGTATCTTGGGGTTGTTGGGTAAAAATGGTACAGGGAAAACGACAACCATTAATATATTGAGCGGTTATCTTCAGCCGCGTTCAGGCGAATGTCGCATCTTTGGTGAGAACATTCAGACCATGAACCCTGCTTTACGCAGGAATATCGGTTTATTGCTGGAAGGTCATGTTCAATATCAGTTTATGAATATCACACAAATAGAAAAGTTTTATGCTTCTTTTTATCCGGGACAATGGAAAAAGGAGGCTTATTATGACTTGATGAATAAATTGAAGGTAGCTCCGGGACAACGTATCTCAAGAATGTCGAACGGACAGCGTTCGCAAGTGGCATTGGGACTGATCCTGGCACAAAATCCGGAGTTGTTGATTCTGGATGATTTCTCTTTAGGACTTGATCCGGGCTATCGCCGTCTTTTTGTGGATTATTTACGTGATTATGCCCGTTCCGAGAACAAGACTGTTTTCCTGACTTCCCATATTATTCAGGATATGGAGCGGTTGATTGATGATTGTATTATTATGGATTATGGCTCTATCCTTATTCAACAGCCTATTGAAACGTTGATGAAAGAGCTGAGAAGATATACTTGTACTGTGCCCGAGGGTTATCAGCCTCAGTTGCCGGCAACTTGCTATCATCCGGCTGTCATTCGTCAAACCTTGGAAACGTACTCCTTTTTGCCTCCCGTGGATGTGGAGAAACTGTTGAAGGAAAGTCAAGTTCCCTTTACTGGTTTGCAGCACGAAAATGTAAGTCTGGAAGATGCCTTTATCGGTCTTACCGGAAAGTATTAATATGTAAACTAAATAGAAGAAATATGATACAAGCCATATTTTATAAAGAGTGGATAAAAACGCGTTGGTATTGGTTGCTGGCAACTCTTTTTATGATAGGGATCACAGGATATTCCATGCTTCGTATTGGCCGTACCATTGCCATACAGGGAATCGATCATTTATGGGTAGTGATGGTCCAGAAGGATGCTATATTTATTGATTTGTTGCAATTTGTCCCTTTACTTATCGGTATCTTGCTTGCTGCCGTACAGTTTTTCCCCGAGATGCAACGTAAGTGTTTGAAGCTTACTTTGCATTTGCCTTATTCACAGAAGAAAATGGTCATGTCAATGTTGGCCTATGGCGTACTTGCACTGGTGACCTGTTTTGCTATGAGTTTTATTATGATGGGAGTTTATTTGCCACAACATTTTACAAGTGAGTTGGTGCAGCGTGTTTTATTATCTGCGGCTCCATGGTTTCTTGCCGGATTTGCCGGTTATCTGCTTGTTTCATGGATTTGCCTGGAACCCACATGGAAGCGCAGGGTTTTGAATCTGATTATTGCGGCATTGATTTTCCGTGTCTACTTTCTGGCTCCGGGAGCGGAGGCATATAATAGTTTCTTGCCCTGTCTGACACTTTATACGTTGCTTGCCGCTTCTCTTTCGTGGATTTCTGTGGTACGGTTCAAGGCCGGTAAGCAAGATTAATTGAATGTTTATTATTAAAAAATCAAACAAACATGATTCGATTCAGCAAAATATTTTTTTATATTACCGTAGCTGTCCTGCTTGTATGGCAGTTGCCTTGGTGTTATGCTTTTCTCACACTGAAGCCTGTCAAAACTCCTTTTACTATGTATAGTTCCGTACTTGGTGATTTTGTTATTACACAACTAGATGAGAATAAGCAACTTCACCGCTATGATACGAAAGGCAATACATATACACAACAGCAGGTAGACAGTTTGTTGCCTTCTCTCTATGTGCGCCAGCTTACGGCGGACGAACGTTTCCCTGATACCATTTGTGGTAAGGCAGTTAGTCCGAAAGATATTCAATTGACAAACTTTACTTTCAAGAGTGTGCCGTCAGCCATCAATGCTCCCCAGACAGGACTCTATTTTCTGATGGAGTCCATGTCCAAACGGGTGGATTTGAAAATGCCCGAAGATGCATTCCGTTTTACCGATAAAGGTATAGAATTTATTCGTATGGAGACGAATTGTATCGATGAGGCGAAAAGCAAATTGTTTACGGATATGCTGGTTCAGAAAGGGTTTGCTTTTCCTGCATGCTATGCTTCGGGCAATCCAACTACTCGTAAAGACTATGATGAGGGATATCTGGTTTTAGATGCCAACCATAAATTGTTCCATCTGAAGTGCACCAAAGGACGTCCGTATGTGAAAGCTATTCAGTTGCCTGAAGGAGTCTTGCCGGAATATGTGTTTATTACTGAATTCCGTAGCCGTCGGACTTTGGGGTATATGGTAGATAGCAAGCATCATTTTTATATTATCAATAGTGATGGAAGTTTGGTGAAATCAGCTCTCCCCGGTTTCGATCCGGCAAAAGATGAATTGACCATCTTTGGAAATATGTTTGACTGGACTGTAAAGTTATCGACAGATAAAGATGATTATTACTATGCTTTGGATGCTACAGATTATTCACTGATTAAAGAACATGCCTATAAAGATATCCGCCGTTCTGTTCCGGGGTTGTCTTTTACATCTCCAGATGACAAATTTGTAAAACCTCGTTTTTGATGTGAATTTGGCAGGGGAAGTGTGATATTAAAATGTATATTAGTTCGAACAGACCGAAAACAACTAGGTAAAGGGGCTATCATGTTAGGCATCAGCTAACTCTACCTTCTGTGAGATACTGCAAATACGGGATTATATAATTGTGCGGACAGACAGGAGGGCGTGAAAACAGCCTTCCTTTTTTTGATAATATTTAAGATACAGGGATTTGATCTAGTTTTTCTTGCTCGTCAATTTTATATTATGATAATCGTTCTTTGAGTATATGCAGGATAAAACAGGTTGTTGAATTTTGCTTGTTTTTAAATTTTCAAAAATGCCAGATTGCATATAAATAATCTTCGTTTTGACCTCCTTTTATCCTAAACCAACTCTTAATTGTATAACCGATTTATGATTTAAAGAACCAATTTCATTCCGTAATTTTAGACAATTATTTGCGATACTTTTGATTGATATTGAAAAATAGGAGGGGGTGGGTCATCAGTTAAACGAATGAAATTACTGGAAATAAAAATCCCTATAACTGCAATGGTTATAGGGATTTATATATTAGCAATGTATTATATTACTTGCTCAAAGCAGTAGCAACGTCTACAGCACAAGCTACTGTACATCCTACCATCGGGTTGTTACCGATACCGAGGAAGCCCATCATTTCCACGTGAGCGGGAACTGATGAAGAACCAGCGAACTGAGCGTCTGAGTGCATACGACCCATAGTGTCGGTCATACCGTAAGAAGCAGGACCGGCAGCCATGTTATCCGGGTGAAGAGTACGACCTGTACCACCACCTGATGCAACTGAGAAATAAGGCTTACCTGCAAGAACACGTTCTTTCTTGTAAGTACCTGCAACCGGATGTTGGAAACGAGTCGGGTTAGTAGAGTTACCGGTGATTGATACGTCTACACCTTCTTTCCACATGATAGCTACACCTTCGCGAACATCATCAGCTCCGTAGCATTTCACTTTTGCACGAGGACCGTCAGAATAAGCGATTTCACGAACTACTTTCAGTTCACCTGTGAAATAATCGAATTCAGTCTGAACGTATGTAAATCCGTTGATACGAGAGATGATCTGTGCAGCGTCTTTGCCCAAACCGTTCAAGATGCAACGCAGAGGTTCTTTACGTACTTTGTCTGCTTTTGCAGCGATTTTGATAGCACCTTCGGCAGCAGCGAATGATTCGTGACCTGCCAGGAATGCGAAACATTTAGTTTCTTCGCGCAGCAACATAGCAGCCAGGTTACCGTGACCGATACCTACTTTACGGTCGTCGGCTACAGAACCCGGAATGCAGAATGCCTGCAGACCGATACCGATAGCTTCGGCAGCTTCAGCAGCGTTTTTGCAACCTTTCTTCAATGCAATGGCAGAACCTACTACGTAAGCCCACTTGGCATTTTCGAAACAGATAGGCTGAGTTTCTTCACAAGTTTTATAAGGATCAAGTCCGGCAGCTTCGCAGATTGCGTTAGCTTCTTCGATGTCTTTGATGCCGTTTTCGTTCAAAGCAGCAATGATCTGTTTGATACGACGGTCTTGGCTTTCGAATTTTACTTCTCTAATCATATTCTTTCCTCCTTATAATTATTCGTGACGTGGATCAATTTTCTTAACAGCTCCTTGTTCTTCAGTTACACGTCCGTAAGTACCTGTAACTTTCTTCAATGCTTCATTAGCATCAGTACCCTTCTTGATTTCGTCCATGAACTTACCCATGTGAACGAATTCGTAACCGCAGATTTCGTCGTTCTTATCCAGGAATACGTTTTTGATGTAACCTTCAGCCATTTCAAGGTAACGGGGACCTTTAGCCAAAGTACCATACAAAGTACCTACCTGGCTGCGAAGACCTTTACCCAAGTCTTCCAAACCGGCACCGATAATCAGACCGCCTTCTGAGAAGGCTGACTGAGTACGTCCGTAAACGATTTGAAGGAATAGTTCGCGCATTGCTGTGTTGATAGCATCACAAACCAAGTCAGTGTTTAATGCTTCCAATACAGTCTTACCCGGAAGAATTTCAGCAGCCATAGCGGCTGAGTGAGTCATACCGGAGCAACCGATAGTTTCTACCAATGCTTCCTGGATGATGCCTTCTTTTACGTTAAGGGTTAGTTTACAAGCACCCTGCTGAGGAGCACACCAGCCAATACCGTGTGTCAAACCAGAGATGTCTTTAATTTCTTTTGATTTTACCCACTTTCCTTCTTCAGGAATAGGAGCTGGTCCGTGATTAGGACCTTTTTTCACAACACACATGTGTTCTACTTCGTGTGAATAAGTCATATTCTTTACGTTTTTTGGTAATAAAATAAATATTCGTAAACCACGTGAAAAGATTGGTTATTCTTTTCGCCCACAAAGTTAGTCGTTTTATTCTTTTCTGCAACTTGTTGCCCGTCACTTTTTATCTTTAAATAAAATAAATTTATTGTAGGACAGCATTTTGCAAACTAGAGTTGCCAAAATGTTTTTTCTTTCCGATGAAACCTCTATCTTTGTACCTATATTACAATGATAGGAATGGAAGCAAATAAAATAGCAATTACAGACGAAGCTTTGCGCCGAGGTGCGGAAGAGGGTATGGATGGTTTTTTGAAGGTGTTTATAGATAAATACCTAGAGGTGACAGGGGGTGTTGTCAATGCGGAAACAATGCCTTTGCTCAATGGTTACCAGCATTCATTGTTGGGGTATCATTTCTTGCGTGAAGAAATAAATGAAGGTGGTTTTGTGCAATTGATACAGAATGGTTTTGGACCTTATATCTTTGATAATCCTTTTGCAAAAGCAATGCGGCAGTTTGGAGCGAAAGAATTTGCCAAATTGATTTATAGCGCGAAGAAAATATATGATGAGAACCGTGCTGATTTGGAAAAGGACAGGGATGATGAGGAATTTATGGCAATGTATGAGCAATACGAGGCCTTTGATGAGTTGGAAGAGCAGTTCATGGATATGGAAGAGTTGGTAACTGTCCGGATTGCAGAATATGTGGACAATCATATTGAGGAGTTTGCGGAGATTGTATGACAAGGACTTTTGCGTACGTTTGCCTGGTATAGACTCATGAGTTTTGATATAAAAAAGTAAATTGGCTTCAATGGCTAAGTAAGATAGTTCGTTGGCTGACGAACCTATGTTATTTGGTCAAGTAAGTTAACTTACTTTTTTCTGTTTTGTTATTCCTGTGTCATTTATTGTTTCTTGATAGACCAGCCTTTGATATAAGCGGTTGCCAGCACGGCAAGTCCTGCCGCTAGGCAGATTCCTGTAAACATCAGCCCGTAACCGTTCAAGAAAGCTACCGGAGCGAAAGTTATCAGGGAAATCTCTACCGGGGCGATGAACAAGTAAGCCAGTGCATAGTTATCCAGGCATCGGCTGCGCATTTTGGGGTCTGCAACGCGGAGCAATGCGATGCCCATAGCCATAGTTCCTGTAAACCATCCCCATGTGAAGATAGCTTTCTCGAACCAACAGTCTTTCATTAATTTGCGAGCCATGACCAGAACATAAATCAGGGTTGCAATTAATCCTGAGACTAACAGAATTAATAAGGGTATGATGTACTCTATTACAACAGATATTTTAATGGAAGCAATTCCAAAAGCTACCAGAAAATCGGTAAAAGTTCCGCTGATGTGTCCTATGGTTTGCGGGCAGACATAATCACTGGTCTTTGTTTTGTCGAATATCTTTTTGATGAACATACCCACCACAAATGCGCAACTGAATACCGGCAGTTCAAACCCCGGCATAAAGTGGGATACTGTTTTGCTGATGCAGTATCCGCCTAATGCTATCACTGCTACAATGATAAGATTGAAGGTCAGCGGGTCAATGGAGATGGAAGAGCAAGAACTTTCACCCATGCTTTCCCGTTTGTCGCCGGGCAACAGGCCTGTCTGTAATTCGTGAGGAAGGTCATCGTAATTGGCGAGGAAGGAGGTGTGCCCTTTCTTTGTCCCCCATTTTATAATGATCAATCCGATAATGACTGCTGCTACGATACCGAAGGTGGCGGCAGTCATGGCCAAAGTTAGAATTTCGTCATATCCGAACTGGCTGAAAGCCTGTCCGATGGCTGCTGCTGTACCGTGCCCGCCGCAATAGCCGCTTGGCATAGTGATGCCGAAGGCAGGGTTCAAGGGCCATATCCGGTTTAAGACAAGCAATCCCAACAGTCCCCCAAAAGCCCATTGCAACAACATTCCTGCCTGTGAATATGCCCACATGCTGCCTATATTGTCTGCATCTCCTTTAGCTGCCTTTTGTGAGGTGAGGGGGAGGGCACCGAAAATGAAGGCTATCAATATGCCGGCATAAGTTCCTGTTTGGGTGGAAAGAGGAATGATGCCGAAACCGTGAGGTCCCAAGGCCAGTCCCATAAACCCGGCCAACAGACTGGGGGGAATGAACAGCTTTTGGATGAATCTTATTTTTACTCTCATGAGTTTGCCGAGCAGTAGCAATACTGAGATGATGCCTGTATCGACAAAGAGTGTCCACGGGGTGAAATCGGTCATAAATTTAGGGCTTGTTTGGATGTATTCGTTGAAGAATACAGTGTTCATAAATAGTTTATTTTACCGAATCGGTAGGAATGGAAATTTATCTTATCGGCAAAAATAATATACAGGTATCATGTAGATTACATATTTAACTATATATTTATGCCGATTCTTTTAGTCATAGGCTGATTTAAAAAAATGTTCTTGAAAAATATAGGGTAGATGAGGATTGGTTATGCTGTAGTCCACTTCATTACCCTATATTAAATTCAAATGTTTCATTTTATATCTTTAAGAATATAAGTAACCTTGGAACCTTTATTGAATGCTCCTTTCCATTTGCCACTCATCTCTATAGTTTCTCCTTTGTCATTTGCAAAAATAGCCAAATAGGTTGCTGTATATTCTTTGATATATATTTTACATTCAGTCGTTACTTTTGTATGTGGAGAAAGTTTTAGTGTTTCTTTTGATTTATATAGAGGGGAAAGCACTGTTTCGTTAAGGGACAGAGGTGCATGTAAGTCGGATGATAATTTTCTATATTCAGAACTCAAGGTACTGGCATTAGCTGTAATATCAACCAATATATTCTCTTTTAAAGTCAAAGAATTGAATAGTTCCGGGTCGTCACTGTAAAATTGTGATGTCTCTTTTATGTTTTTTTCAAATGAAAAAGTGATAGACATAGGTTCTTCTGTATTGTTGCTGGTTATTTTAGGAGGCAACTCAATTGTATCGACTTTCTCGGCATCATTTGCACTAAGTTTCCATTGAATGGATTGCAACTGATAATTGTTGATATCCAGTTTATCATTGCTGCTGCAAGAGTATATAAACAATGTACATAGGGCGGTGATCAATGCTTTACATGATTTCTTGAGTATTAGCATAATATTCTAGATTTTATGGTTAATGGGTGTTTTGTTTCAAAGATAGGAAATAAAGTGGTACTATAGCTAAACTGCTTGTTCTTTTATGTATTAATTTTTATTAATGGGTTAATGGCAGATAGAGTACAAGTGAATCTCAGTGGAAAAAATAGCTAAAACAAAAGATAAAGCAAGTCTTATCAGAGAATGAGATATGAATAAAAAATAATGTTAAAAAGTAAGTGACGACGCAGTATTTAAGCCAATTTTTCATTTAATCATTAAAACAATAAAAAGAATTAAGTTTCTTTCTTGAAAACCGGTTCTTTTATTTAATTTTGCAAACCCTAATAATTATAAAGAAGAAAATGAAAAAAATGAAATTGGCAGCAATATTTGCTGGGTTAGTATCGGTGTTTACTTTTAGTTCTTGTTTGAATGATGGTGATAGCGGCTCCAATTATGATCTTTATGAGATCGTTACTGTGGAAGAAGGTAGTATTTTTGGTGGAACCGTTCTGAAAGGAGATGCATGGGGATATACTTATACTCCAGTGGCTTCAAGTGTATTGGCTGGTCTTAAGGCATCTGACGGCAGTTATTACAAGCGTGCGCAGGTAGGGATCAAATTGATGGAAGGAGAAGCAATTACAGAAGGGAAAAAGTCTTATAAGGTAAGTGAAGTTGGCGTATTGGCTATTTTGAATTATAAAGATTTTAATGTTCAGTCTGATACATTGAGAACTGATTATGCACTAGTGTCATTGGAAGATTCTAATAATAAGATATGGGCCATAAATGGATATGTTAACGTACCTTTTACTTTTAAAACTAAAGAACAGCTGAGTATGAACGATTTCCATTTATATGCTGTAGAAGCCAAAGAGGATACATTGGTGACAAAACTTCAACAGACCAAAGGAGCTGATGATGCTTATCAGACAGGGAGTGCTTTGATTAGTTTCCATATGCCTTTTAATGATATGAAATTTCGTGATATTTTCGATCAAGTAGTGCCTAAGAGTGATACTATTGTAGTTAAGGTGACGGCAAAGGGAGAAAATGATAAAGAACTTGTTTCTACAGTGAAATGTAGTGCTTCGAATATGCAAGCAAGCTATTAATGATATTTTATTATATAGTAAAATCCTCTTCAGCTACGGTTGAAGGGGATTTTTTATTTAATGGAACTATATGGTTCAATTCATAAGATAAGGGGGATAGAAATTTGACGGGGACTACTTCTTATTTTCCTGTTCATATCTTTCTTTAGATTCAGTATATACCTCCTGCGTGTGAAAAGAGTTAACATGAATTTTTAAACGGTTCGATCTTTCTGCTGCCGTAATAACAACATATCGCATTCGTTCCTGTTGCATAAACATTTTCTATCTCTTGATTAAACCTTTTTATGCGGATGTATTCTATCTCCATAGCCTTTGGAGTTATCTCCATAAGTTTTGGAGTTATCTCCCAAGACTATGGAGTTAACTCCAAAGGCTTGCGGAGATAAAACAGGCAGGAAGAAAACCCTTAACCATACGGCAAGAAAGGTTTAGAGGTATGGATAAGATCTTTTAAGGATGAACCTGATTATAAAGCTATGCATTCCCTATGGAGAGAAAATTCCCAGACATCCTTCTTTTAAATTAACATTTAGTTTTTTTATATTCTAAAGCTTTCAAAGTTTTTTCTTTTGTCATTTTGCCTTAGTTATATTTGTCCTTCTTCTAAATTTATAATAAAAGTACTCTTATTTTTTGATTCCCCCAAGAGAAGTATGCGTTTTTTATTCGTTTATTCCAGTGAATTAATTACCTTTGCATTTCATTGAAGTTGAACAGAGGTAAATAGATTAGGCATTGAACTACAAAGATTTATTTAAGCGAGTAATAGCGTTGATTTCGTCTCCGGCAAAAGTGTGGGAGGAAATTAGCAGAGAAGAGGATAGGCGTAAAGTGTTGGGAGCATTTGTTTATCCCATGATAGGCTTATGTGGTTTATCCGTTTTTATAGGTACATTCATAGGAAATACGGAAGGAGTCGCTGCTTTCCAAATAGCGATGACACGATGTTGTGCTATATTTGTATCCTTGTTTGGAGGATATTTTTTGGCGGCATACGCCATAGACCAATTGGGCAAGAAACTTTTAGGGCGTGAAGACCAGTATGAACTAAATCAGCAGTTTGTAGGTTATTCTATGGTAGTGACTTTTGTGCTCGATATTGTCAGCGGGTTGTTTTCTATTTCCATCCTTCATTGGATATTGCAATTTTACACCGTATTTGTGGTGTTCGAAGGTGCACGTACCCTGATGAAGGTAAATGAAGAGAAACTGACACGATACACCTTGATTGCTTCAGTTATTATAATTGTTTGTCCGGCATTGATTGCCGCTGTGTTTAATGAGTTATCTGTTATTTTGAATTAATGAAACCGACTCCTGTTAATATAAAGAATAAGCGTGCATCGTTCGATTATGAATTTATCGATACGTACACGGCAGGTATCGTGCTCACGGGAACTGAGATAAAATCCATCCGTTTGGGCAAAGCCAGCTTGGTAGATACCTATTGTTATTTTGTGCAAGGCGAGTTGTGGGTGAAGAATATGCACATTGCCGAGTACTTCTATGGTTCATATAATAACCACTCCGCCCGTCGAGAACGCAAATTATTGTTGAGCAAGAAAGAACTGCGAAAATTGGAAGAAGCCGGAAAGAATCCCGGTTTTACGATTGTTCCTGTCCGTCTGTTTATTAATGAAAAAGGACTGGCAAAGTTGGTTGTCGCATTGGCAAAAGGTAAAAAACAATATGATAAGCGCGAGTCGTTGAAAGAAAAAGACGACCGTCGCGAAATGGACCGTATGTTTAAAAGATAAATATTTTATAATAATTAGGCACGGATTACATGAATTTCACGGTTCCCGGTTGTAGCAACCACAGAGGAAATCCGTGTTGTCCGTGTAATTCGTGCCTAAAAAATAGACCTATGGCTACATTAAAACAAATAATCAACGAGCGGGTCCTCATCCTTGACGGTGCGATGGGAACCATGATACAACGGTACAACCTGTCCGAACAGGATTTTCGCGGAGAGCGTTTTGCCGGGATACCCGGACAAATGAAAGGTAATAATGATTTGCTTTGCCTTACCCGTCCGGATGTGATAAAGGACATTCACCGCAAATACCTAGAAGCGGGAGCTGATATTATTGAAACAAATACGTTCAATGCCCAACGGATTTCGATGGCAGACTATCATATGCAGGATTTGTGTCGTGAGATTAATCTGGCCGCTGCCAGACTTGCTCGCGAACTGGCCGATGAATATACCGCGAAGACCCCTCGTAAACCTAGATTTGTAGCAGGTTCGGTAGGTCCTACTAACAAGACTTGTTCCATGAGTCCGGATGTCAATAATCCGGCCTTGCGTGCTTTGACATACGATGAACTGGCCACCGCCTATCAGGAACAAATGGAGGCCCTGCTGGAAGGAGGGGTGGATGCGCTTCTGATAGAAACCATTTTCGACTCCCTGAATGCCAAAGCGGCCATTTATGCTGCGGAAACGGCAATGAAGAAGACAGGGCGCGAGGTTCCTCTTATGCTTTCTGTTACTGTTTCGGATATTGCAGGACGTACTCTTTCGGGGCAAACATTGGATGCTTTTTTGGCATCCGTACAGCACGCGCCTATTTTTTCTATCGGTCTGAACTGCTCATTCGGAGCGAAACAATTGAAACCTTTTTTGGAAGGGCTGGCCGCACGCGCACCTTATTATATAAGTGCTTATCCCAATGCCGGACTTCCCAACAGTTTGGGACAGTATGACCAGACTCCAGAGGAAATGGCTTCAGAAGTGAAGGAATATATCGATGAAGGATTAGTGAACATTATCGGTGGTTGTTGTGGTACAACGGAGGAATATATTGCAAAATATCAGGAATTGATTGTTTCCGGTTCTGCCTGGGTGCCTCCTCATATCCCTGCCACCACTCCTGAGAGGCTGTGGCTTTCCGGGTTGGAACTGTTGGAGCAGACTCCCGAAATGAATTTTATTAATGTAGGTGAGCGTTGCAATGTGGCCGGATCCCGTAAATTTCTCCGTTTAATCAATGAAAAGAAATATGAGGAAGCGCTAAGTATCGCCCGCAAGCAGGTGGAAGACGGTGCTTTGGTGATTGATGTGAATATGGATGACGGTTTGCTGGATGCCCGGGAGGAGATGACTACTTTCTTGAATCTGGTCATGTCCGAGCCTGATATAGCCCGTGTACCCATCATGATTGACTCTTCCAAGTGGGAAGTCATTGAGGCCGGACTGAAATGTCTGCAAGGAAAATCTATTGTCAATTCTATTTCTTTGAAGGAGGGGGAGGAGAAATTTATAGAACATGCCCGTCTGATAAAGAAATTGGGAGCTGCCACTGTGGTGATGGCTTTTGATGAGAAAGGACAGGCAGATACTTTTGAACGTAAAATTGAAGTATGTGCCCGTGCTTATAAAATATTGACGGAGCAGGTAGGCTTTAATCCTCATGATATCATTTTCGATCCCAATGTACTGGCTGTGGCTACTGGTATTGAAGAGCATAATAATTATGCGGTAGACTTTATCAATGCCACCGGATGGATAAAGAAGAATTTACCCGGAGCACATATCAGTGGTGGTGTGAGCAATCTGTCGTTCTCTTTCCGTGGAAATAATTATATCCGTGAGGCAATGCATGCCGTATTCCTTTATCATGCTATTCGTCAAGGTATGGATATGGGTATTGTAAATCCTGCTACTTCGGTGCTTTATACAGATATTCCTGCTGATGTGCTGGAACGGATAGAGGATGTAGTCTTAAACCGTAGGCCCGATGCTGCCGAACGTTTGATAGAAACTGCTGAGGCATTGAAAAATACGGCGACCGGAACAGAAGCCGTAAAGCAGGATGTGTGGCGTGAGGAACCGATGGTAGAGAAACGTCTTCAGTATGCCTTGATAAAAGGTATTGGTGATCACTTGGAAGAAGATTTGGCGGAAGCGGTGAAACTATATCCTAAGGCGGTGGATATTATTGAAGGTCCGTTGATGGAAGGTATGAATAGGGTAGGAGAGCTGTTTGGAGCAGGGAAAATGTTCTTACCGCAAGTTGTGAAGACTGCTCGTACCATGAAAAAGGCAGTAGCTATTTTGCAACCTCTTATTGAGGCTGATAAACAAGAAGGTGCCCGCAGCGCTGGAAAGGTATTGATGGCTACCGTAAAAGGGGATGTGCATGATATTGGGAAGAATATCGTATCAGTGGTCATGGCTTGTAATAACTATGAAATTATAGACCTTGGCGTGATGGTTCCTGCTGAAATGATAGTCCGGAAGGCTATAGAGGAAAAGGTGGATATAATAGGATTAAGCGGGCTGATTACTCCATCATTGGAAGAAATGGCGCATGTGGCTGTAGAGTTAAAGCGTGCGGGGCTGGACATTCCCATTATGATTGGAGGAGCCACTACTTCCAAGCTGCATACTGCCTTGAAAATAGCACCTGTTTATGGAGGTCCGGTCATTCACATGAAAGATGCTTCACAGAATGCCTTGGTAGCCGCCCGTTTGCTGAATCCGGAATCTTCTTCTGAATTTGTGGAAAGGCTGAACAAAGAATATGAGGAACTTCGTCTGAAAAACAGTACCAAACAGGTAAAAACGGTATCTTTGGAGGAAGCTCAAAAAAATAAATTGAACCTTTGGTCATAATGAAGTGTCCCCCAAAAGTTAGACACAAAACTTTTGGGGGGCACTTCATAAAGTTACGACTTTTTTTATCTGCCCATTTTATCCGAAAGAATAAGAAGCTGTTTTGTTGGATATATTTCTTGGACTGGTTATAATTTACTGAGAAACTCTTCCGCTTTTTCCAGATTTTCCGGTTTACCGATATCAAGCAATTGCAAATCATCTTCTACATAGCACTGGATGTCGACTCTGTGACATATGGAGAGATAGAAATCGATAATGGAATATTTTCCTCTGGGAAGGAGATTTAAAATTTTAGGAGTAGTCACTTGTATCCCGCTATAGGCGTATTCCCGATATTCCCCTTCTTTATACCGGAGTCCTGCCGGTTTGGTTTCCATGGTGTCTTTATTGACCCAGCCACGTAACAGATTGTCGTCATTAAACAACAGATAACGGGAGGTCTTGCGTGGGCTGACTAAAAGGGTGGCATTGATGTTAGAACTATTCTGATGATAATACATAAGACTTTCAAAATCGCAATTGGAAAGGATATCTACATTGTGGAGCAAGTAGCATTCTTTCCGCATAATTCCTAAGCCTCTTTCGATTATTTCTTCCTCATCCATTCCTTTCATCAGATTTTCGAATATCAGTTCATACGGAGTTTCGCCTTCTTTGGTAAACATATCCTCAGGATGATGTAATAAGTAGTATGCTCTTTCCAAACCGCCGCCCGTATCAAGCAGACAGTCTGTCTCGTCCGAGATTTGTATATCGATTCCGAAGTTCTGGTTAGCTTCCAGAAAAGCGAGAATCTGATTGGAAAAGTGGTGTACATTGATTACTATTTCATCAAATCCTGCTGCTTTCAGTTTTAAGATGATGTGCTCTAACATGGTTTTTCCACCCACCGTTATTAATGCTTTAGGCCGGGTGTCTGTTAAAGGTTTAAGTCGGCTGCCTAGTCCGGCTGCAAAAATCATTGCTTTCATAATGTTCTTTCAAATGTTTGTTCTATATTCTGTTCTCGGTGTATTAACTCTACTTTTATACCGAATTTTTTATTGAGGTGTTCTGCCATGTGTTGTGCCGAATAAACAGAACGATGTTGTCCTCCTGTGCAGCCAAAACATATAGATAAGTTACTGAATCCGCGTTCCATATATCGTTTTACCGAAGCGTCTACTAAAGAATAAGCAGCATCCAGAAATGGGAATATTTCACCGTCTTCTTCCAGAAAGCGAATGACCGGCTCATCCAGCCCGGTGAAAGGTTTATAACGTTCGTATTTTCCGGGATTATTTACGGCACGGCAATCGAAGACATACCCTCCACCGTTGCCTGTAGGATCATCGGGAATACCTTTCTTATAGGCGAAACTCATGACTTTCACTGTGAGTTGCCGTTTCTTCAAATCATCCTTGAACTGCTTCAGTTCGGTAAGTTCCCTTAGTACGGAGCATAAATAGGGATACTCGGGATATTCATTATGAAGTAATTGCCTCAGGTTCTCAATGGCGTATGGTACACTTTGGATAAAATGTGGCTTCTTTTCGAAATAGCCACGGAAACCGTAAGCTCCCAATACTTGCAAGGTGCGGAAGAGCACGAAATGACGCAGTTGGTTGAAGAAATAATCACGGTCTACGGGTTTATATTTACATAGGGCGTCTATATATTCTTCCAACAGTTCATTGCGCAGAGTTTCGGGAAATTTAGCTTTAGCCTGCCATAAGAAAGAGGCTACATCATAGAAAAACGGTCCTTTACGTCCTCCCTGGAAATCAATGAACCAGGGTGCTCCATCCTTTATCATCACGTTTCTGCTTTGGAAATCCCGATACATAAAAGTGGCGGAAGAACTGCGTAGCAGTACATCACTCATTTTTTGAAAGTCATCTTCCAGCTTGTCTTCTTGGAACTCCAGTCCGGTAGCTTTCAAAAAGCAGTATTTAAAATAGTTCAAGTCCCAAAGGATAGAACGTTGGTTGAATTCGGCTTGGGGATAACAGTGTGAAAAATCAAAGCCGTCTGCTCCGGCAAATTGGATAGAAGGCAGTAAGCGGATGGTCTTGCGCAGCATTTCTTTCTCCTCTTCGGAGAAGACGCTGGTCGCCCGCCCTTTTTCAATAGCGTTGAATAAAAGGATATCTCCTAAATCTTCTTGCAGATAACAATTCTTGTCTTCAGAACAGATGTATACTTCTGGAACAGGAAGACCTTTCTTGCGGAAGTGTACTGCCATATAAAGAAAGGCTTCATTTTCTTCTTTGGAGGTGCCGTATACGCCAATCAGTTTTTTAGTTCCGGTCAGCCGGAAATAACGCCTGTTGGAACCGGATGAGGGTAATTCTACAATCTCTTCGGGTACTTCTCCGAGGTAGGTTTGATATAGGTTCTGTAAATCCTCTGTAGTCATAATCATATTTTGGAGCAAAGATATATATTATTCTCCCTTCCTTTGCTGATTTGCAAAGAAAGTTAATGCTTTAGTTCCAATTTATGAGAAAATTACTTGTTTTTACTCTTTCATCCGTATCAGTGCATTTGAAATGATGGCAGTAACTCCACCTGTTGTAATGCCGGATGAGAAAATATTCTTTATTGATTCTGGAAATTGACATAGTATTTCAGGAACCATTTCTACACTTAAACCTAAAGCGAAACTAAGTGCGATGACTAATGTTGCTTTCCGGTTAATCTTTTGTGCTGCGATAATACGAATGCCTGCTGAAGCTACTGTTCCGAACATCAGTAAAGTAGCGCCTCCCAATACAGGTTCGGGCATTAGGGAGAAAATTAATCCTACACTGGGAAATAATCCTAATAAAATAAGGAAACCTGCAATGTAATAGCCTACATATCGGCTGGCTACTCCTGTCAGTTGTATCATGCCGTTATTTTGCGCGAAAACGGAGTTTGGAAAAGAATTGAGAATACCTGCCAGCATCGAATTGAATCCGTCTGCCAAAATTCCTCCTGAAGCACGTTTGATGAATACTTTTCCTTCTACAGGTTCTCCTGATATCAGAGAATTGGCAGTAATGTCTCCATAGGCTTCTATGGCTGTTATCAAAAATACTAATCCCAAAGCTATGAATGCGGAGAAGTCGAAATCCAGTCCGTATTTGAATGGGAGGGGAATATTGAAACCACCAAAACTTTGTACTGCCGAGAAATCAATTCTACCGAGGCCCCAGGCAACTAAATATCCTATAATCAAGCCGATAACGATGGAACTCATGCGTAGGTAGCGGTTGGAACTTCTATTAAAAAGGATAATGAGAATGAGTACCAGTAGAGCTAGACCTAGATTCTCAAAACTTCCGAAAGTGCCGTTGCTTTGGGCGGAGACACCTCCGCCACAAGCTGTGATACCTACTTTTATCAGGCTCATTCCAATCAAAGTGACTACAATACCTGATACCAGAGGGGTGATTATTTTACGGGTATATTTTAAGATGCGGCTGATGACCATCTCTACAGATGATGCCACGATGCAAGTGCCGAAAATCAGTGGAAGTCCGCCCAGCATACCTGCCGAGATGATAGGACCAATAAATGAAAAACTAGTTCCTTGGATACATAAAAGGCCGGTGCCGATACCTCCTATCCGTTTACATTGGATAAAGGTAGAAATACCTGAGGCAAAGAGAGACATGGATACTAGGAAACTGGTCGTTTCCAAATCCAGTTTTAATGCTCCAGCGATGATAAGAGGCGGAGTAATGATGGCCACAAAAATAGCAAGCAAATGCTGTATGGCGGCAAAAATGGCCTCTCGTACAGGAGGGCGGTCGTTCAATCCGTAAATCAGTCCGGTATTGGATTGGGCGGTTTGAGATTCCTGCATGGGATTATCTTATTTTGATTTCACAATTGTCCAGACTTTCAATGATGGCCAATGACTCTACGCGGATACCTGCATTACGCAAATAATCTCCGCCATGTTGGAATGCTTTTTCGATGATGAATCCCATTCCGGATAGTTCGGCCCCGGCTTTTTCTACCAAATCGATGATCCCCTTGGCTGCATTGCCGTTGGCGAGAAAGTCGTCAATAAAAAGAACACGGTCTCCTTTGGACAGGAAATCTTTGCTGACGCATACATCATAAGAACGGTCTTTAGTAAATGAATATACACTGGTGGTGAGCATATTTTCCATTGTGACGGGTTTCTTTTTCTTGGCGAAGACAACAGGAAGTTCCAGTAAGTAGCCTACCATGATGGCGGGAGCTATACCACTGGCTTCGATGGTCATAACTTTATTGATATTGGTAGAGGCAAAACGGCGTACAAATTCTACAGCAATGGATTTCATGAGGATAGGATCCATTTGGTGATTGATGAAATTGTCTACTTTCAGTATTCCTCCTTCGAAACATTTTCCGTCCCGTAAAATGCGTTCTTTTAGTGCTTTCATTCAAATAGTATTTTATAAATGAGTCGCAAAAGTACGTATTTTGCGGCATTATGCCAAACGTTTGTACAACTATCTCTACAGAAGCTTTTTTACTTAATGGCTAGGAAAGTTGGAATAGATAGGGCTGTGAAAGCATAAGCTGGTGTGGATTAAAGAATGTTTATTTCCACAAACTTTAGTTTATATATTTGGTATGTACTTCTTTTCTTAATAATTTAGTTCTCAATATAGTTTTCTTAATTTAGTATTCTTACTTAACGAAGATATTCTAATGGAGGAAAATGACTGAATATGATGTATATTTTTCTTGTCTTTTATGATATCTGTCGGTAGGTAAACATTTAAATTTAACCATTATGAAAAAGATATTTTTATCACTTGTATTCCTTTTTGGTGTAGGAACTTTTGTCATGGCTGATGATACCATGAAAGTAAAGAATGATACAGTTACTGTGGAAGACGGATTTAAAAACATAGACCTGAAAGAGGTTCCTCAATCTGTTAAAGATGCCATAGCTAAAAAATATCCCGAATCGACTCTTAAAAGTGCTTCTCTTTCTCTAAAAGAAGAAGGGGTAAAGGCATACAGAATAGTATATGTAACCAAAGAAGGAGTTGAAAATAGTATTCTTATTAATATAAAGACGGCTCCTGCTAAAACAGCTCCTGCTACAAAGTAGTTTTTGACAGGTAATATAGAATGTTTTATTAATATATTGAAAGCCACCTTGCTATGGTGGCTTTTTTGATGGGATAAGTTCTTTTTCCTGTCGGATTTAGACTTTATATATAGCAAAGAACAGATTGAATTTGTAAGAAATAGGGTATATGCTTATATTTGAACATAGTTTAAAATCAAGTTTATAATCAAATAGAAAAAGTATGAAAAGACAATTATTTGCAGTGTTAGTGTGCATGACGATGTTTGCTGTTACATCTTGTGGTGAAAAGAAAGGAAAGGATAAATTTGAGGAGCGTATAGAAAAAGCCAAAGAATCGGTTGAAGACGTGATGGATGATGCCAAGGATCAGATTGAGGATAAAGCTGATGAGGTTGGGGAAACTTTGGATAAAGCTAAAAACAAGATAGAAAAGACCAAAAAGAAACTTGATGAGGCTGATAGAGATTGAGGAAAATTAACTATGAATGAATGGAAAGAGATTGTCGGCTGATTTATATTAAACCAGCCGACTTAATTTATATTTCTAGACCTTTGTTTACCATTTATTATAATGGATATTTTCGGTCTTGAATTTATCTTTAGATTCTTCCCGATGTTGTGGATAACCCACTGAAATCAAATTGAAAGGAATGATATGGTCTGGTAAAGATAAGACTGACCTTACCTTTGCAATGCGGTCGTTCTCTGGATAGACCGCAGTCCATACCGCTCCCAACCCCATTGACTCTGCTGCCAGTAACAAATTTTCGGATGCGGCGGAGCAATCTAGCATCCAGTACCGGTCTTTTTCTCCGTTCAGAGCTTTGCTTAAATCACCACAAACCACGATGGCTAGTGGAGCCTGTGCCGTCATCTTGGCATAAGGCAGTTCGGCGGCTAGTTTATCTAATACTGTACGGTCATCCACTACCACGAAAGCCCAAGGCTGCTTGTTTACTGCTGTCGGTGCAGCCATAGCAGCTTTTACTAATAAGTCCACTTTCTCTTTTTCTATCGGTTGGGATGTATAGGCACGGACGCTCTTTCGGGCAAAGATATTTTCTATAGCCGTGTTTTTTCCTGTTTCTTCTTTTTTTGTTTCCATATTGTTACAACCTCCTGTCATTAGTAATGTTATTGAAAGAGTAACAGTTGTCAGAGTTTTAAAGATTGTTGCCGCATTCATTTTTATTATTGATTAATAATTGAGATGGAATTCTACCACAGCTTCAATTCCTTTACGGAATATATCCAGAGAGAAGTTTTCATTAGGCGAATGGATGGCATCACTTTCCAACCCGAATCCCATGAGAACGGTCTTTATACCTAAGATTTGTTCAAAATCACTGATGATAGGAATACTTCCTCCACGGCGTACGGCAAGTGGTTTTTTCCCGAATGCTTTAGCAAAGCCTTTTTCGGCAGCCTGATAGGCGGGCAAGGTGATGGGGCATACATATCCTTCGCCCCCGTGCATCGGGGTTACTTTTACTTGTACATATTCCGGAGCGATAGACTGGATATAGTCCACAAACAATTGGGAAATAACTGCGTGGTTTTGATGTGGAACCAGTCGGCACGATACCTTGGCATATGCTTTTGAGGGAAGTACGGTTTTTGAACCTTCACCTGTATATCCGCCCCAGATACCACAAATATCAAAAGAGGGACGGCAGCTATTACGTTCTAAAGTGGAATATCCTTTTTCACCTTTCAGTGCTTTTACGCCAATGGCTTCCATATATTTTTTTTCATCGAAAGGAATTTGTGCAATCATCTCACGTTCGGCAGCCGGTACTTTCTCTACATCGTCATAAAAATGGGGGATAGTGATGTGTCCGTCTTCGCCAATGACTTGGGCTAACATACTGCACAGGGTATTGATAGGATTAGCTACCGCTCCGCCGAAGTGTCCGGAATGAAGGTCACGGTTCGGACCGGTCACTTCTATTTCCCAATAAGCCAGACCTCGTAAACCTGTAGTCAGAGAGGGAAGGTCCGCGCCTAGCATACTGGTATCCGAAACTAGAATTACATCGGCTTTCAGCAATTCCTTATGTTCCTTGATGAAGGTATTCAGACTGGGAGAACCTATTTCTTCTTCACCTTCGAAAATAAATTTCACATTGTGTTTCAGCAGTCCGTTTTTTACTACGTATTCGAATGCTTTTACTTGGATCATAGCTTGTCCTTTATCATCGTCAGCGCCACGTGCCCAAATGTGTCCGTCGCGAATTTCAGGTTCAAAAGGTTGGCTTTTCCAAAGGCCCAACGGCTCGGCAGGCATTACGTCATAGTGGGCATAAATCAATAGGGTAGGAGCATCATTGCTTACATGCTTTTGTGCAAATACCAATGGATTGCCTTGTGAGGGCATTACTATGGCTTCATCTGCTCCGGCTGCCAACAAAAGTTCTTTCCAACGTAAGGCACAGGCCAGCATATCGTCTTTATGTTCGGGTAAAGCACTGATGCTGGGAATACGGATGAGGCTGAAAAGTTCCTCCATGAAGCGTGCTTCATTTTCTTTAATGTATTGTTTTATTTCCATAATTGAATGATTCTTATAGTTGTGTAGTCCTGTCTATCAGATAATAATCCAAAATGGTCATGGCAGCCATGGCTTCTACAATGGGGACGGCACGCGGCAGCACGCAGGCGTCATGACGTCCTTTGGCTTTCATGGTCGTGTCTGTGCCGTTGATATTTACAGTATGTTGCTCCATCAGAATTGTGGCAACTGGTTTGAATGCCACACGGAAGTAAATGTCTTGTCCGTTGCTGATGCCTCCTTGTATTCCTCCGGAATAATTACTTTTTGTTTCTACTCTTCCATTATTATTATAAAATACATCATTCTGCTCGCTGCCTTTTAGTTCCATAGAGTCAAAACCTTGTCCATAAGAGAAACCTTTTACGGCATTGATACTTAACATGGCATTTCCTAGTGCGGCATGTAACTTCCCGAATACGGGTTGGCCTAATCCGATAGGGCATCCTTTGATGACGCAACTCACTACACCACCTATTGTATCGCCTTCTCCTTTGATTTTCCAGATAAGCTCTGCCATTTCCTTGGCTTTCCCCGGATCGGGACAACGCACATCGTTTGTTTCTATCAATTCGAGGTTATAGCTTTTGTAATCTTTATCAAGTTTGACAGATCCTACTTGTGAGGTATAAGCTGTGACACTGATTCCTAGTTGTTTCAATGCTAATTTGGCTAAAGCTCCTGCTACTACGCGCGAAATGGTTTCTCGTGCTGATGAACGTCCCCCGCCACGGTAATCACGGATTCCGTATTTTTGCATATAAGTATAATCTGCGTGTGAAGGGCGGAACAGATTCTTGATATTCTCGTAGTCGTTTGAATGTTGGTTCTTGTTCCATACCACAAATCCGATGGGGCAACCGGTGGACTTGCCTTCGAATATACCTGAAAGGAATTCCACTGTATCAGGCTCCTTGCGGCTGGTGGTAAGTAATGACTGTCCGGGACGGCGGCGGTTCAGTTCCTGCTGAACGAAATCCATATCAACCTTAATACCGGCAGGGAAGCCGTCAATGACGCCGCCTACTCCCGGTCCATGGGATTCACCGAAACTGGTTAACCGGAAAATATTACCAAATGAATTGAACATATTGCTTGTAGTTTTAAAAGTTTCTTTCCGTAAAGATAATGATTTTAGGGATAATATGCTTGATTGTTGTTGAAAAATTAGTGAGATGGATAAAAATAGGGTACGGATTGTATGATTTTTACAGTTTGGCATAAAAAAACTGCATGGTTTCTACAATCCGTACCCGAAAGCTGTTTCTTAAGATTGGAAACAGGGACTTGTAAGAGTTAGAATTCTACTTTAGGTGCTTTATCAGCTCCTTCTTCAGATTCAAAATATGGGCGTTTGTCAAATCCGAACATACCTGCAAGCAAATTGCGGGGAAAAGTGCGGATAGCTGTGTTATATGCGCGTGCTGTGTCATTGAATCTTTTGCGTTCTACACTGATTCGGTTTTCTGTACCTTCCAGTTGTGCTTGCAACTCTTTGAAGTTCTCATTGGCTTTCAAGTCGGGATAAGCTTCGGTGATAGCGAGCAGGCGGCTCAACGCACTACCTACTTCGCCTTGTGCCTTTTGATAGGCCTGCATTTTTTCGGGAGTCAGGTCATCGGCGCTGATCTGCATTTGAGTGGCTTTGCTACGGGCGTCTACTACAGCTTGAAAAGTTTCTTTTTCGTGTGAGGCGTATCCCTTTACTGTATTTACCAAGTTGGGGATTAAATCAGAACGGCGTTGGTACTGGTTTTCTACATTGCTCCACGCTGTGCTGACAGATTCATCCATTTTTACCATACCATTATAAGAGGTTATTCCCCAAATGGCAATTAATACAATGACTACTATTACAATAATCGTTGACTTTTTCATATGTATATACTATTAAAATTATGAATATTCTTGTTCTTAAAAACGGCTTCCGGCTCCTCCGCCTCCAAAGCTTCCACCTCCGAAACTTCCTCCGCTAAATCCGCCGCCACTTCCACCGTGGCCACCAAAAAATCCTCCTCCCATTCCGCCTATGAACGGACCTCCTCCTCGGGGACCTTTGTAATTCTCATCTCTCGACCGTTCTTTCCGTCTGAGGATATGTCCGCAATTTCTGCATTTATATACTACTTCTTCAGTCTTTGTTCCGTTACTTCGGTCTATAACTTTGGAAGAAAGACGTTGCAATTTGTGTTTTTTGCAATGGGGGCAGCGTGTTTTACGCCAGTTTGCATATAATCCGATGCCAATAAATCCTCCGAAAATCACAAAAAAGATGATGATGAATTCTAAGGGATCATCTTCGCTTTCGTCATTGTTTATATTTTCCATGGAACCGTCCAGATAGCCGTTTACAGCCCGTATTCCTGCTACCATTCCTGCGTTCCAGTTATTGTCCTTGAAATAGGGCAGCATATAGCGGTTCTGAATCCGTTTGCAGATGGCATCCGGCAATATCCCTTCAAGACCATATCCAGTAGCGAACTGCACACACCGCTCGTCGGTGGAAAGCAAGATGACCAGCCCATTGTCACGTTCTTTTTGTCCTACGCCCGTTTCCTGTCCCAGCCGGTGGGCGAAATCAAAACAATCACCTCCCTCTATGCCTGTTACCGCTACCACTAATGTTTGTATACCTGTTTTTTGCTCTAAAGCGTAGAGGATGCTGTCCATAGTGGTGACAGCGGTTGATGAAAGGATACCGTCGGGATTGCTGACGTAGCGGGTACGGTTTTGCAAATGTACCATCGGTATGTCTTTTATGGCATATTCTTTGGCTTGAAGGTGGACGGAGCCAAGGAGCATGAAAAAAGTAAGTAAAAATGTCAATTTTCTCATTGGATGTATTTGTCTACAAATGCTTTTACTTTTTGGGTATATTCTTCGGTATTGAACAGATAGGAATGTGCATGGTCTGCTTCCGGAACTATCCATAATGCTTTGGGCTGAGGTTTTGCCTCATACAATTGGTACACCATCCATGTGGGTACGTAGTCATCTTTATCACCATAGATAAAGAACATGGGCAGATGGCATCGGGCTACCTGTTTCAATGCGGATGCTTCTTTGAATCCCCATCCATATTCCAGCTGGCATAACCAGTCGGCAGTGTACATTAACGGGAATTGAGGCAAGCCGAATTGTTCTTTCAATTCTTTGGAAAATTGATCCCATACGCTGGTATATCCGCAGTCCTCGACAAAACATTTCACATAGTCGGGTTGCGGTTCGCCTGAAACCATCATAGTGGTGGCTGCACCCATCGAGATTCCATGTACTACCATGCTGGTACTGTCACCGTAAATTCGATTGGCAACCTCCATCCATTGTGTTACATCTTTGCGGTCTAACCATCCCATTTGTATGGCATTTCCACCGCTCAGACCAGTATTGCGCAAATCAGGTAGGAGGATGTTGAAATCCAATTTTTTATTGTATAGATAACCTATCATCATCATGCGGATGGCATTGTCTGTATACCCGTGTACTATAATTGCGGTTTTGGCTGTCGGGCGGCTGGAAGCCACATAGTAAGCATGCAGTTTTACGTGGTCGGGAGAATAGATAAAGGTATCTTTCAGTGCTTGGTTCTGTTTCAGACTATCTATCCATGGTTTTAGATAGGAGTAAGTCTTAAACATATATTGCCAGGAACTTTCTAAATTCTTTCCCCTGTTTTTAGGGCGTAAGGAATAGTTCAGCATATATTGACTGGCTCCAAGTAGGACTATAATAAGCAGAACGAATATACAACTCGTTCCAATAATCATTTTTTTTCTTTTCATACCTTATCTATTTGTTCCATATATCCCATGCACCAAAGGCTTGCAATAAGAGCATTTCTAAACCGTTTTTGGTAATTGCCCCTTTGTCTGCCCCCTTTTTCATAAAAAGAGTAGTGTCAGGATTATATAACAAATCATAAAGCAAATGGTTGGGTGTGAGATATTGGTATGGAATATTGGGGTATTCATCGGCACGGGGATACATACCTACAGGAGTGCAGTTAACAATTACTTTATACTCATCCATGATTTCGGGAGTGAGCTGATTGTAAGTCAGCATTTCTTCACGCAGGTTTCGTGATACGAATTTGCATTCCAAACCTAATTTTTTCAGTCCGTAGGCAATCGCTTTCGAGGCACCTCCTGTTCCTAGAATCAGAGCTTTTTTGTGCTGGGGTTCCAACAAGGGGTCGATAGATTGAGTGAAACCAATCACATCGGAATTATAGCCTATTAGCTTAGTCTTACCTTTTTGGCGGACAATTTTGATTACATTGACGGCTCCGATGGCTGCCGCATCTTTATCCAGTTCGTCCAAATAAGAGATGACTTGTTCTTTATAAGGTATAGTGACATTGAACCCTACTAAATCAGGATTAGCCAATAACACAGAAGGCAGTTCTTTGATGGATGGGATTTCGAAGTTTACATATTCGGCATCAATGTTTTCCGAATGAAACTTTTCATTGAAAAAGTTCTTTGAGAACGAGTGTCCTAACGGATAACCTATCAAACCATATTTTTTCATAAAACTCTATACTTTAAATTATTTCGTTGCTAAATAAAGCGTACAGATACCTAGCGTCAACCGTTTGAAACTCACCTGATTGAATCCGGCTTTACGGATAATGTCTGTCATTATTTCGCCTTGTGGAAAGGCTTTAATGGATTGCGGCAGGTAAGTGTAGGCACTACGGTCTTTAGAGAGTAGCTTGCCCAAAGTGGGGATGACTATTTTAGAATAGACAGCATATAGCTGTTTCATGGGAAACCAGTCGGGTTCAGAGAGTTCCAAAATGACTAGTTTTCCGTTGTCTTTCAGTACGCGGTGCATTTCGCGGAGTCCTTTGTCAAGGTCCTCGAAATTGCGTACACCGAATGCTACGGTAATAGCGTCAAAGCGTTTGTCGGGAAAGGTAAGTGCTGTACAGTCTTCTTTAGCAAAGGAGATACGGCTGTCCAGTCCGGCGGCTTTTACTTTTTCACGTCCCACATTCATCATGCCTTCGGATATATCGGTACCTATCAGCTCTTGGGGGTGAAGTGTCTGACAGGCTTGAATGGCAAAATCGCCCGTTCCGGTGGCTACATCCATTATGTATTGCGGGTGAAAAGGTTTCAGCCAGTTAATGGCTTTGCGGCGCCAGCTTTTGTCAATATTCCATGAAAGGGCATGATTCAACTGGTCGTAAGCAGGGGCAATGTTGTCGAACATTTTCTCTACTTGGACGCTTTTCTTTTCGTCAGCGTTGTAGGGCTTGATTTTTTCTTGTGGGTAGTTCATGTTTAATTAAAATTGAAAATTAAAGATTAAAAGGAGAGGGTGGAGGATTTTTGGATTCCTGTACTTGTCTTTTAATCTTTAATTTTTCATTTTTATTTATTTCAAGTATTCGGTTACGTTCTTTTCTATACGTGCGGCGATGTTTTCAGTGTCTGCTTTCACAAATTTTTCGCCGGTGATGTGCTCGAACAGTTCCATGTAGCGTTCGCTGATAGAATTTACGATTTCCGGAGTCATTTCGGGAACTTGTTGTCCTTCTTTGCCTTGGAAACCATTTTCCATCAACCATTCGCGTACGAATTCTTTAGAAAGTTGTTTTTGAGGTTCGCCTTTTGCAAAGCGTTCTTCATAACCTTCCAAATAGAAGTAACGGCTTGAATCCGGAGTGTGGATCTCATCCATCAGGTAAATAGTGCCGTTGTGTTTACCGAATTCGTATTTGGTATCTACCAGGATCAGTCCGCGTTCTGCAGCGATTTCAGTACCGCGTTTGAACAGAGCCAATGTATATTTTTCCAATATTTCGTATTCTTCGGGAGTAGCCAGACCTTGTTTCAGAATTTCTTCCTTAGAGATGTCTTCGTCATGCAGGCCCATTTCGGCTTTAGTGGTTGGAGTAATGATTGGTTCGGGAAATTTCTGGTTTTCTTTCATTCCTTCGGGAAGTTGTACACCACAGATTTCGCGAACGCCGTTTTTGTAAGCACGCCATGCGCTACCGCACAGGTAACCACGGACAATCATTTCCACAGGAAAACCTTGACACATAACTCCTACGGTAACCATAGGATCTGGGGTCTCCATTTTCCAGTTGGGGCAGATGTCAGTAGTTGCATCCAGAAATTTGGCTGCAATCTGGTTCAGCATTTGTCCTTTGTAGGGAATACCTTCAGGCAGAACTACGTCGAATGCGGAGATACGGTCGGTAGCTACCATTACTAACTTTTCGTCATTGATGTTGTATACATCACGCACTTTGCCGTGGTACACACTTTTCTGTCCCGGAAAGTTAAAGTCTGTTCTTGTTAATGCTTTACTCATGTCTTTATTTATAATTAAAATCAATAAATTCGTTTTATGTTTTCAGATTTTTCACTTCGTCCAGAATGGCATGAATGAAGGGTTTTCTGTTTTTCTTCAAACTTCTCGTATGCTTCCACAATGCGGGTAACCAGTTTGTGCCGTACAATGTCCTTCTTGTTGAGTTCGATGAAACTGATTCCTTTCACGCCTTTCAGAATTTTTAGTGCTTGTATCAATCCCGAAGTTTGTGAAGATGGTAAGTCTATCTGTGTCATGTCACCTGTTACAATCATTTTGGTGTTCATCCCCATACGAGTGAGGAACATTTTAATTTGCTGGGTGGTGGTATTTTGAGCCTCGTCCAATATCACTACAGCGTCATTCAAGGTGCGTCCGCGCATAAATGCCAATGGGGCAATTTGAATCACATTCAGTTCCATATATTCTTTTAGCTTGGCGGCGGGAATCATATCTTGTAATGCGTCATATAGTGGTTGTAGATAAGGGTCAATCTTATCTTTCATATCACCGGGTAAAAATCCGAGTTTTTCTCCTGCCTCTACAGCTGGACGGCTCAAAATAATTTTTTTGATTTCTTTGTTTTTCAGAGAACGGACAGCAAGGGCAATAGCGGTATAGGTCTTTCCTGAACCTGCGGGACCGATAGCGAACAGCATATCGTTCTTCTCATATTCTTGTACCAGCCTCAATTGGTTCTCACTACGGGGGACGATCGGTTTTCCTGTTACACTGAATACAATAGTATCCCCTGTTTTCTCTATTTGGGGTGAACGACCTTTCACTATATCTAAAATCACTTCTTCTTTCAGTGAATTATACTGGGCGCAATGCTTTTCCAAAGCCAATATATTCTCTTCAAAAGCACACATTTCCTCTTCGTCTCCCAATACTTTGATGACATTTCCACGTGCCACAATTTTTAATTTGGGATACAAAGCTTGTATCATTTTCATATTGACGTTGTTTACGCCATAAAATATAACAGGATCAATATCCTCTAAAACTATATGTTTTTCTATCATTTAACTAGTTTAGGTACTTTACGTACTTGTTTATAGGGTGCAAATTTAATGAAAGGTTTTCATTGTTCTTATTTTCCGGGCAATTTATTTGCATAAGCTTTTTCAGAAAAAGGATTTTAATCTATCTTTGCGAGGAATTTGAAAAGATAGTTAGATTATGAATTGTATGAAAGGTGCATGTTGCACGCTATTGTCACTTTTGTTTTCCTTGACAGTTTCTTCCGGTTGCAAGGAAAAAGATATGTCCATGAAGATGAATGAGCCTCATAATATAAAAGGTGTAATTAGCTATAAACGTAGTTTCGGTGATTTGAATGATACTCATCTCAGTGTAGCGAAGAAAATAGGAATTCGCCCGTTGGCTTCTCGTTCGGAAGCAGAGGGATTGGGTGGTAAATTGGTCCAGATAAAACCTTGTGAGCGTTATGCTATGGATTCGCTGACTCACTCCATTCCTTTTCTGATTCCGCAAGCTAGTGCGTTATTGGATACAATAGGAGCCAATTTTTTGGATTCATTGAGTTGCAAAGGATTGAATCCTAATCAAATCATTGTTACTTCTGTACTTCGTACGGCAGATGATGTGAAACGTCTTCGTCGTCGCAATGGAAATGCTTCTGCTAATTCAGCTCATGCTTTTGGGACAACTTTCGATGTCAGTTACCGTCGGTTTTGTAAAGTGGAAGATCCGGATGGACGTCCTATGCAGGATGTTAGTCCGGATACGCTGAAGTTGGTATTGGCCGAGGTACTCCGTGATCTTCGGAAGTCGGACAAATGCTATATCAAATATGAGTTGAAACAGGGATGTTTTCATATAACAGCCCGCTGAATTATTGAATTTTCACTTGGTTAGAGGCTTTACGATGCGGTATTTCATATATTTGGCTTATGATGGGACAAATTATCACGGTTGGCAGATTCAGCCCAATGGTGACAGTGTACAGGAAACATTAATGCGTGCTTTTTCTACTTTTCTCCGTCAAGAAATAGAGGTAGTGGGAGCAGGACGTACTGATGCCGGCGTGCATGCACGTCTCATGGTCGCGCATTTTGATTATGACCAGGAGTTGGATTGTGTTCAGATAACGGAGAAATTGAATCGCTTGCTTCCTTCCGATATAGCGGTTTACGATGTGAAGCGGGTGAAGGATGATGCGCATGCCCGTTTTGACGCGACTTATCGTACTTATAAGTATTATGTGACTATCCGGAAAGATCCGTTTAACCGTCATTATGCTTGGAGGCTTTTTAATTCATTGGATTTTGAGAAAATGAATGAGGCTGCCCGTGTATTGTTTGATTATACTGATTTTACCAGTTTCAGTAAATTGCATACTGATGTGAAGACGAATAATTGCCGGATTATGTATGCTGAATGGACGCGGGTGAGTGGAACAGAATGGGTATTTACTATTAAAGCCGACCGTTTTTTACGGAATATGGTAAGGGCTGTGGTAGGTACGCTGGTGGAAGTGGGGCGTGGTAAAATGACTTTAGATGGGTTCAGGAAGGTGATAGAGAATAAAGATCGTTGTAGTGCCGGTAGTTCTGTGCCGGGACATGCCTTGTTTTTAGTAGATGTGGGATATCCGGAAGAACTGTTTATTGTTTCTCCGTCAGATATTTCCAATACCTGACAGGCATATCTTGCCGGTGTTTTTGGGGATTCCAACGTTCTTTGATACAAATGGACTTGAAATATGTTTTCCAAAGTTCCTGAAATAATCTCTCATTGTTGTCCATCAATGTTTCATTTAGCATTCCTGTGACCAGATGTGCTTGGCGGGGATCTTCAAATGTTACTTCTTCCATCTCTGTTAGATTATAGTAATACCCATATTGTCGCTTCACATCATAAATGAGCCAACGCTGGTCGGCAAAACGGTCTTTGAAATGATCCACAGCCAGTGGCAGTGCGTTGAATTGAGGTTTTACGGCTGCAAAGAAAGTTCCGTCCGCTGCTTTTTGGAAACGGACGAACTGCATGAGGTGTACTCGTTCTCCATCTACTCTTTTATAGATTTTCGCAAGCTCCAGCACATCAGGATCGGCAAAGTTGGTCTCAATAGAATGAGGAGAGTTTATGGCCTTCTGGATATAGTGGAAAAGCATTTCGTCCACCTTTGGTAATTCTGATAACCAGCAGCAGGTCAAGCTGAAAAGGGCATGCTTGGAGATTTTTTTCTGTAATCCGCGCCACACGCGTCCGGCTTTCTCTTCATCAGTGGCTATGTGTATGGCTTCATTGTAAAACAAGGGTAGCGGCTCGCCTTCCATCAAGAGCAAGTCAGGAAAGGTTTTGCGGAAGTAAGCATCGAAAATGCAAGTCAGCAAGCCTTCAAATGTATGGTCATAGATAAACAGAATCATTCGTTATCAGTAAAGTTTAGTATTAATTGGCGTTCGTCCACTTTCTTTTTGGGTTTGGGTACTAACAGTCTGCGTACTCCTGTCGGAGTTAGTTCATTAACAGTCCGGGTGGGGAGTTCGTTGCAGGTTATGAAGTATTGCGCTTTTTTCATCACTACACCTATTTTTTTCAGTTCATAGAATCCCAGTTTTGAGAAGCGGCGTGACGCGATGATTTGTCTTGCCGATTTGATTCCGATACCCGGTACTCTGAGAATCATTTCGTAATCTGCCTGGTTTATATCTATAGGAAATTGTTCTGGATGCCGTAATGCCCAACCTAATTTGGGGTCGATTTCCAAATCTAGATCAGGATAGGAGTCATCGACTATTTCTTCTACTTTAAATTGATAGAAACGTAACAGCCAGTCGGCTTGATACAAACGGTTCTCACGTACCAATGGCGGCTGTTTCAGTGCCGGAAGCCGTTTGTCGTATGTATTTACGGATATATATCCAGAGTAGTAGACGCGCCTCATGGTGGGGTGTTGGTAGAGTGAAGAAGAAAGATAAAGGATGTCTTTGTCTGATTCGGTTGTGGCACCGACAATCATCTGCGTACTTTGTCCGGCAGGAACGAAGCGTGGAACATGGCGGAATTTTTTTCGGTCTTCTTTGTTGGTAAGTATTCCCTGCTGGATATAGCGCATGGGCTGGTATACACTTTTGTGATCTTTTTCGGGAGCCAGTAATTTCAGATTCTCTTCTTTGGGAATTTCTATGTTTACACTGAGACGGTCGGCGTAGAGTCCGGCTTCATTGACTAGTTCGCGACTGGCTCCGGGGATACTTTTCAGGTGAATATATCCGTTGAATTTGTGTACTAACCGCAGGTCTTTGGCAACACGTACCAACCTTTCCATGGTGTAATCAGGATTGCGTACAACGCCGGAACTGAGGAAAAGCCCTTCTATATAGTTGCGTCGGTAGAATTCGATGGTGAGGTCTACCAGTTCGCTTACCGAAAGCGTGGCGCGGGGAATGTCATTGCTTCTTCTATTGATACAATAGGCACAGTCATAGATACAATAATTGGTCAGCATTATTTTCAGCAAGGATATGCAACGACCGTCCTCGGCGAAGCTATGGCATATCCCCCAGCCGCCTACGGTGTTTCCCAATGCGCCGGATTGGTTACGGCGCACGGTCCCACTACTAGAGCAGGAAACATCATATTTAGCAGATTCTGCGAGTATTTTCAATTTGGCAAGGACATTCTCATTCATTTGATCAGAATATTTCTGCCAAAAATACAGATAGTGTTTGGAATGGGCAAACGGTTTGGCATTCTCTCTGTTCATTTTTAACTTCTTTGTTACATTATGTTATTCTTTAGTCTTATTATCTGTGTCTTGCAATAGAAGAAAAATGTGTTTATTACCCAGCTAAATGCATTTGTTTCGCCTATGAATCAAGATAACCGGTCCTATAGTCAAAAAGAACCGGACGTTTTTAAAAAAGGTCTAGTTCTTTTTTTAAAAGAACTAGATGTTTAATAGAAAAGAACTAGATCTTTTTTGAAAACTTCAAGTTCTTTTTTTTGAAATGTTTGAAGAAACACTGAAGCTGCCAATCAGTATTGTTTCGTTATCAATAATAAAAAGAGGGCGGATGTTTTGTTCCGTCCTCTTCTTTATCTATTGTTTAACGAAATTAATGACAATGTCCGCATCCGCATCCACCTTCATCACCGCATCCTTCTCCGCAGTCACCACAACCACAGCCGCATCCTTCTCCACTCATCATTTTTACCATTTCCTGAATTTCTTCATTAGTGGCTGTGCGGGATTCTACTACTTCACCTTCAAAAGTGAGATCTTTACCTGCATGAGGATGGTTCAAATCTACAGTTACAGTGTCATTGGTTACTTCGCTTACGGTAGCGTAGAAGTGATGTCCCTCATTGTCCTGTAAGGGAATGACAGCTCCCGGGAAGATGCGTTCTTCATCAAAAACACCATCAATGGTGAACATATCTTTAGATACAGTGCGCACACCTTCGGGCATATATTCTCCGTAGGCTTCTGCGGTAGGAATGACAAATTTAAATTTGTCACCCTTCTTTAAGGCTGTTATTTCTGTTTCAAAGCGTTCCAGTGTGGTTCCTAATCCGGATATGAATTGGAAAGGATGTTCTACAGTTGCTTCTTCTACCAATGTTTTCTGGCCGTCCTGCATTACATAAAGTTTGTATGCTACGGTGATGTACTTATTTTCCATGTTTTCTTATTATAATAATGTAATATAAACTATTTACGTAAGTTTTTTGTTGGCAAAGATACGAATTAATTCCCCTTAATCCTTTGTTATTACGTTTATATTACATAAATTTGTTATTATGATACTATAAATGCGCTTTTGATTGCGTTTGATCCTTGATATAAATCAATTAACCGCTCGCCTTGATAGATTTTTGCTTTAATTAACGGATATATGACAACATGTCGTAAAGCATGTTGTTATATTTGCAGTGTAAAGAGAAAGAGATAACGAGATTGTTTTTAAAAGGTATTATTTAGTTCTTAGGTACTAAATAAATTGTTTTTAGGTTTAACAAATTAAAATTTTAGGTATTATGAAACGTTTAGTATTGTTGGTTGTAGTGGCATTAGGAATGTCAGCTACAAGTTTTGCAGGAGAAAAAGTAGAAGGTAAAGATTGGAAGGTAGATGTTAACGTCGCAAAGTTGAGCAAATATTTGAATTTGGATGCACGTCAGATGGAGGAAGTTGCTAATATTTCTGATTATTTTGCTGACAAAGTACAAAGCGCAAGCTACGCAAAAGAAGCTAAACAAGGTAAAAAATTGCGTGAAGCCGTATATGGAAACTTCAAACTGATGAAACGTACATTGACAAATGAGCAGTACAAGAAGTATGTACAGTTGTTGAATGTTACATTGAAAAACAAGGGGTTGGATTCCTATATGGAAGATGTGGCGAATAAGTAAATTTATAAAATGAAATAAATGAACTGAAAAGAGAATGCAAACCAATGCATTCTCTTTTTTATTTATCCGTTGGAAGATACAGTGTATATTTGTGATAAAATGATTGTTTAAAGCTCGATTTAGTTACGAATAATAATTTATAAGAAAAAAAATCTTCATTTTATTTGTTTGTTACGAAAAACGCCTTACCTTTGCAGTCGTTAAAGAAACAAAGAAAACAGATATATGAATATTACTACTCTAAATAACCTAGCAGTCCTGCATATTATTCGCGTCGTGGTGGTCACACTAGGAGCGTGAGAAAGGTTGTGTATGTGTAGTTGTACATATAAAGAAATAATTGGAAGCCTTTCTCACATGGTGAGGAAGGCTTTTTCAATAAGTATAGGACGTTATAGATTTAGAATAAGATGAAGAATCAGTTACGCAGTTCGTTTAGCACACAGGGTCGCCGTATGGCAGGAGCGAGAGCTTTATGGGTGGCTAACGGCATGAAAAAAGAAATGATGGGCAAGCCCATTATAGCCATAGTAAATTCGTTTACACAGTTTGTTCCGGGACATACCCATCTGCATGAAATAGGTCAGCAGGTGAAAGTTGAGATTGAAAAACTGGGATGTTTTGCAGCAGAATTCAATACGATTGCCATTGATGACGGAATAGCTATGGGACACGATGGTATGCTGTATTCACTGCCCAGTCGTGATATCATTGCCGACAGCGTGGAATATATGGTGAATGCTCACAAGGCGGATGCAATGGTGTGTATCAGTAATTGTGACAAAATCACTCCAGGTATGCTGATGGCTGCCATGCGACTGAACATACCGGCTGTTTTTGTATCGGGTGGTCCTATGGAAGCGGGAGAATGGAATAACCAGCATCTTGATTTGATAGACGCCATGATTAAATCTGCTGATGCATCGGTCAGCGATGAGGATGTGGCTCAAATTGAAAATAATGCGTGTCCTGGCTGTGGTTGCTGTTCGGGTATGTTTACGGCTAATTCCATGAATTGCCTCAATGAGGCTATTGGTCTGGGGCTTCCGGGGAATGGCACTATTTTGGCGACTCATGCCAACCGTACTCAGTTGTTTAAAGATGCGGCTGCTCTGATAGTGAAGAATGCTTATAAATATTATGAGGAGGGAGATGACAGCGTGTTACCACGCAACATTGCTACTCGTGACGCTTTTCTGAATGCCATGACATTGGATATTGCAATGGGTGGTTCTACCAATACTGTGCTCCATCTTTTAGCTATCGCCCACGAGGCGGAAGTAGATTTCAAGATGGATGATATTGATATGCTTTCACGCCATGTGCCTTGTTTGTGTAAAGTAGCTCCGAATACACAGAAATATCATATCCAGGATGTGAACCGTGCCGGTGGTATCCTTAATATATTGGGAGAATTATCCAAGGGTGGTTTGCTGAAAACTGATGTGAAACGAGTGGACGGCCTGACATTGGCGGAAGCTGTCGAAAAATATAATATATGTAAGAAAGAAGTGGATACTGAAGCAAAACGTATTTATTCAAGTGCTCCGGGAAACAAATTCAATATAAAGTTAGGTTCTCAGAATGCTGTTTATAAAGAACTGGATACAGATCGTGCCAATGGTTGTATCCGCGATTTGCAACATGCCTATAGTAAAGATGGGGGTTTGGCCGTTTTGAAAGGGAACATTGCACAGGATGGTTGCGTAGTGAAAACGGCCGGAGTGGATGAAAGTATTTGGAAATTCTCGGGGCCTGCCAAGGTGTTTGATTCGCAGGATGCTGCTTGTGAAGGTATTTTAGGAGGAAAAGTAGTCAGCGGAGATGTTGTTGTTATCACTCATGAAGGTCCGAAAGGTGGTCCCGGTATGCAGGAAATGCTTTATCCTACTTCTTATATCAAATCCAAGCATTTAGGAAAAGAATGTGCTTTGATTACCGACGGACGTTTTAGTGGAGGAACTTCGGGATTAAGCATCGGGCATATTTCTCCCGAAGCTGCAGCGGGTGGTAATATCGGAAAAATAGTGGATGGTGATATAATTGAAATCGATATTCCGAATCGCAGTATCAATGTGAAACTGAGTGACGAAGAATTGGCCGCCCGACCGATGACACCGGTGACCCGTGACCGTAAAGTTCCTAAAAGCTTGAAGGCATACGCTAGTATGGTAAGTTCTGCAGATAAAGGAGGAGTGAGAATCATTGACTAAATTAGAAATTAAAAATTGAGAATAAAAAAAATAGATTTGTTGTCATTGGTCGATTGTACGGCATCGTATTTTTTTGATTCTCAATTCTCAACTAAACAATTATGGCAAAAGAAAAGATAACAGGAGCAGAGGCGATGATGCGTTCTTTGGAGTATCAAGGAGTGAAAACTCTTTTCGGATATCCCGGAGGTTCTATCATGCCTACTTTTGATGCTTTATATCATCATAGAAATACATTGAACCATATATTGGTCCGTCATGAACAAGGAGCTGCCCATGCAGCACAGGGATTTGCCCGCGTATCCGGTGAGGTTGGTGTCTGTTTGGTGACTAGCGGGCCCGGTGCGACAAATACCATTACTGGCATTGCCGATGCTATGATTGACAGCACGCCTATCGTGGTGATTGCCGGGCAGGTAGGAGCTTCCTTTTTAGGTACGGATGCTTTTCAGGAAGTGGATCTGGTGGGCATCACTCAGCCTATTACCAAATGGAGTTACCAAATTCGTCGTGCGGAAGATGTAGCTTGGGCTGTAGCCCGTGCTTTCTATATAGCTAAAAGCGGACGTCCCGGTCCTGTCGTTTTGGACTTTGCCAAGAATGCACAAGTGGAGATGGTGGATTATGAACCGATGAAGCTTGATTTTATCCGTAGTTATGATCCAGAACCTAATCCTGATAAGGAATCTCTTCAGGAGGCTGCCGAATTGATAAACAATGCTCAAAGGCCATTAGTGTTGGTAGGACAGGGGGTAGAGTTAGGTAATGCGCAAGATGAGTTACGTGCATTTATAGAAAAAGCCGATATGCCTTGTGGCTGTACTTTGCTGGGACTTTCGGCTATACCAACTTCGCATCCTTTAAACAAAGGAATGTTAGGTATGCATGGAAATCTGGGGCCCAATGTTAAAACTAATGAATGTGATGTGTTGATTGCTGTAGGTATGCGCTTTGACGATCGTGTAACTGGAAAATTAGATACATATGCTAAACAGGCAAAGGTGATTCATTTGGATATTGACCATTCTGAAATAGATAAGAATGTAAAAGTGGATGTACCCGTATTAGGTAATTGTAAATATACGCTAGCTATGCTGACGCAACTTATCCGGAAGAATGAACATTCCGAATGGATTGATAGCTTTACTGAATATGAAAAGACGGAATATGAACATGTTATCAGTAAAGAAATTCATCCTGTTGACGGGGCGTTGAATATGGGTGAAGTGGTGCGTGCGGTAAGTGAGGCTTCGAACAACGAGGCTGTATTGGTGACAGATGTAGGACAGAACCAAATGATGGCTGCTCGTTATTTTAAATACAGTAAGAACCGTAGCATTGTAACTTCGGGTGGATTGGGAACGATGGGATTCGGTCTTCCCGCTGCTATAGGCGCTACTTTCGGTCGCCCGGATCGTACTGTATGCGTATTTATGGGGGATGGCGGTTTGCAGATGAATATTCAAGAATTGGGAACTATCATGGAGCAAAAAGCACCGGTAAAGATTATTTTATTGAACAATAACTATTTGGGTAATGTTCGTCAATGGCAAGCTATGTTTTTTGGTCATCGTTATTCATTTACTCCGATGTTGAATCCGGATTATATGAAGATTGCCGAGGCATATGAGATTCCTGCCCGCCGTGTTATGAAGCGTGAGGAATTGCAGGCTGCTATCCATGAAATGTTGACTACTGACGGGCCATTCCTGCTGGAAGCTTGTGTGATAGAAGAGGGAAATGTGTTGCCGATGACACCTCCGGGAGGCTCGGTGAATCAGATGTTACTGGAATGCTAATTTAATAATTATGGACAAGACATTATATACATTAATCGTTCATTCAGAAAATATCGCCGGTTTGCTGAACCAGATTACGGCAGTGTTTACTCGCCGCCAAATTAATATCGAAAGTCTTAATGTTTCTGCATCTTCCATCAAGGGGGTGCATAAATATACTATTACTGCTTGGACCACCCAGGATGTGATAGAAAAAGTGGTGAAGCAGATTGAAAAGAAAATAGATGTTTTGCAGGCACATTATTTTACTGATAGTGAGATTTATCAGCATGAGATTGCTTTGTACAAGGTTTCTACTCCTGAATTTCAGGAGAATCCTATGGCATCTAAAGTTATCCGCCGTTATAGTGCCCGCATTGTAGAAGTGAATCCGGTTTTCTCTATTGTTGAAAAGAATGGGATGAGTGAGGAAATTACTGCTCTTTATGAGGAGTTGCGCGGATTGGGATGTGTGTTGCAGTTTGTCCGTTCGGGACGTGTGGCCATTACTACCAGCTGTTTCGAGCGTGTGAACGAATATCTGACCCAACGCGAGGAAAAGTATCGCCAGCAAAAAACAGAATAATGATGAGTGAGAATAAAGTAGGAACATACAGATTTGTGGCAGAACCCTTTCACTGTGATTTCAGTGGAAAGTTGACCATGAGTGTGTTGGGTAATCATTTACTGAATTGTGCCGGCTTTCATGCTGCCGACCGGGGTTTCGGAATTGCTACGCTCAATGAGAATCATTATACATGGGTACTTTCCCGTTTAGCTGTAGAGTTAGAGAATATGCCCTGTCAATATGAGGGTTTCAGTATTCAGACATGGGTAGAGAATGTTTATCGTCTTTTTACAGACCGTAATTTTGCAATTTTGGACAAGGAAGGAAAGACTGTCGGATACGCCCGTTCTGTATGGGCGATGATCAGTATGGAAACTCGCAAACCTGCTGACCTGCTTACGCTTCACGGAGGTAGTATCATTGATTATGTATGCGATAAGAAATGTCCTATAAGCAAGCCCGGTCGTATTAAGGTGACAGAGAAAGCTCCGGTTTCTGAATACCAGACCAGATATAGCGATATTGATATTAATGGTCATGTGAACAGTATTAAGTATATAGAACATATTCTCGATTTGTTTCCTATAGAGTTTTTTAAAGAGAAACGGATTAAACGTTTTGAGATGGCTTATGTAGCTGAGAGTTATTATGGTGATATATTGAGTTTCTACCGCGAGGAAGTGGAGGAGAAAGAATATGATATAGAGGTGAAGAAGAATGGCACAGATGTTGTCGTTCGTAGTAAGGTGATATTTATTTAGAATCTAATTTTTAATTTTTAATTTATAATTTAAAATGGCACAATTGAATTTTGGCGGCGTTACAGAAACTGTAGTTATCCGCGATGAATTTCCTTTGGAAAAAGCACGTGAAGTATTGAAAGATGAAACAATCGCTGTGATCGGGTATGGTGTACAGGGACCGGGGCAGTCTTTGAATCTCCGGGACAATGGTTTCAATGTAATTGTTGGTCAGCGTCCGGGAAAAACATATGAAAAAGCAGTTGCTGACGGATGGGTTCCGGGTGAAACTCTGTTTGGTATTGAAGAGGCTTGTCAGAAAGCGACTATCGTAATGTGTCTGTTATCTGATGCAGCTGTTATGTCTGTATGGCCGACTATCAAACCTTACTTGACCCAAGGCAAGGCACTTTATTTCTCTCATGGCTTTGCCATTACTTGGAGTGACCGTACAGGGGTAGTTCCTCCTACTGATATTGATGTGATCATGGTAGCTCCTAAAGGTTCGGGTACTTCACTGCGTACCATGTTCTTGGAAGGTCGTGGCTTGAACTCTTCATACGCTATCTATCAGGATGTAACCGGTAAGGCTTATGAACGTACTATTGCATTGGGTATTGGTATCGGTTCAGGCTATTTATTCGAAACGACTTTCCAGCGTGAAGCAACTTCTGACCTGACAGGTGAACGCGGTTCTTTAATGGGGGCTATCCAAGGATTGTTGTTGGCTCAGTATGAAGTATTGCGTGAAAACGGACATAGTCCTTCTGAAGCATTTAATGAAACTGTAGAAGAATTAACCCAGTCATTGATGCCTTTGTTTGCTAAGAATGGTATGGACTGGATGTATGCTAACTGCTCTACCACTGCTCAGCGCGGTGCATTGGATTGGATGACCCCATTTCACGATGCTATCAAACCCGTAGTTGAAAAGTTATATCACAGTGTGAAGACTGGCAACGAGGCTCAGATTTCTATCGATTCTAACTCTAAACCCGATTATCGTGAAAAATTGGAAGAAGAATTGAAGGCATTGCGTGAAAGCGAAATGTGGCAGACTGCTGTAACCGTACGTAAACTTCGTCCTGAAAATAATTAATAGTTAGTATTTAATGTAGAAAGCGGGGATGCGATGAGGTATCTCCGCTTTCTTTTATATATATTAATGTTAGTGGTGTTGTTTATATCATGTGTAGTCGCTAATTTTGTGAAAACTTGACTTAGGCATGAATAATAGATTATCACTTTTATTAATAGGGTGCATATTTCCCTTTCTATCTTTTTATGCACAAAAGAACATGAATCTCCCGCCATATTATCCTACAGTAAAAGGTATTACGGATTATGCTGTGTGGCAGCTCGTATATCCGGATTCTTTATTAAGGGCCAATATTGCAGGTGAAGCTGTGTGTACGCTCCGCATTGATAGTTTGGGGACTGTCCGTTGTAAATATATTGAAGCCACTCACCCCTTGTTTGCTAAGGCGGCCGAAGATGTGATTGAGGGTATGCGTGAATGGCAGCCTGCAAAGAAAGCGGGTAGAGATATAGATACTACTATCGTCTTTCATATTCCTTTTAATCCTGATGTTTACAGTGACCGCATTTGGCGGCAGCAGCAAGTTCTGGAATCTTGCAGAGGACAACTTGTCGATTCCATGCCTGTCTTTCCTGATGATATTCGTAGTCTTGTTATGGGAAATATGAGTTGGCCTGACGATAAAGTGGATAAAGCCGTCGCTATTTGCCGTTTTACGGTAAATGAAAAAGGAGAAATTGTGGATATCCGTGTGATAAAAGGTACTCATCCAGCTTTTGATAAAGAGTCCATACGTATTCTTTCTAATTTTCCCCGGTTGATTCCTGCTATGAAAAACAGAAAATCTGTGCCATATGATTATTTTTTAACTATGCGTTTTTGGAAAGAGGATCTGGAGCATTATTTATTATATAGGGAATGCGCACAGGAAGATTTGGAAAAGATCACTTGGGAGCCTTATAGATACTCTTCTTATCCCGGTGGTACTGTTGCTTTGACGCAATTTATTAATTCTCATCTGAAAATTACTCCCGAAATGAAGGCTACGGGAAAGCAGGGACGGGTGATTTATAGTTTCAATGTGGATATAGATGGTTCAATGAAAGATTTTCAGTTGGTGAGAGGACTTGATCCATTAATGGATGCCGAAGCATTGCGGGTACTTCAATTAGTGAATGAAAGATGGAGTACGGGGTATTATTTCAATTCAAAGAAATGGTATCGGGAGTTTTATGTGAATCAATTCACCATTCCAATTATTTTTAGTTGGTAGTGGTGGCAGAGGGCAGATACGCGGACTGCCCTCTGCGAAAATGATAGCATTATTAAAAGTGGATGAAATTTATTAGGTAGGATTCATGCTGTTTCATAATAGCGGGATGATTGTGATATAAATACCTGTAATAATTGCTGAAGTAATAACTCCCGATATATTGGCTCCTAGTGCATCTCCTAGGATAAATGAATCAGGATTGTCTTTACTGACAATCTTTTGTGCCACTTTGGCAGTAGTTGGTACGCAGCTTACAGCAGCAATGCCAATGACTGGATTATAATTTCCTTTCTTGATATAGTACATGATATATCCGCCTAAAATACCTCCGATACCTGATAGTAACAATGCCAACATACCTAGTATCAGCAATTTTAAGATTTTAGGATCTAGTAGCAGATGAGCGTCGCAAAGCACTCCTAATAATAATCCCAGCATAAAAGTAGAACCGTAAAGCAATGGACCGTTGACAAAATCATAAATATGTTTCATCCCTGATTCACGTACAGCCACTCCTAGAAATAGAGAGAAAAACAGGGGAGAGGCCACTGGAAAAAGGAAGCAGAGTACAGCGCAGAGTACCGCTGCGAAAGCAAGCTTTACCTTGGCATCGTAATTCTTCGGCGCTTTCTTTACGGTCATTTTGATGGAACGGAAACGTTTGGGAATCAGTAATTTAACCAAATAGGGATAACCGCCGTAAGTCAATCCTAAATAGAGATAAGCTACCACAGTAATCGGTACAAACAAATGCTTGGCTAATGCCAATGAAGTGAACAGTACCATCGGACCATCTGCACCTCCTACCATGGCTACAGAAGCACTCTCTTGTGCCGATAAGCCAAGTGCATTGGCAATTGGCAATGTGAGAAAGGTTCCTAGTTCTCCGCAAAGTGCCAGAAACAAACTAGCAAAAGGTTTTTGTAGCAGGAAACCTACATCTAGCAAGGTTCCGATTCCCATGAAGACGAAACAAGCGATGAGTCCATTACTGAATGTGAGGGTGTAAACCGGTTGCAGAAAATCTATTTGCATGGTATTCATCAATTCGTCTGTATCCGAGAGCATGGGATCAAGAAAAAGATTGCCTAGATTTCCATCCGGCATGATTAATGTTCCACAATTGATGGCTATCATACCGAGTCCCATTGGAATCATGACCATGGGTTCCAATATTCCTTTCCAACCTAGATAAATGAGTAGAAATCCCAAAAGAATTAAAAAAACGCGCGCACAGGCAAGGAACCAACCGCTTTCTATCATTGTACCAATGCCTTGGAAAAGTATTCCAAAATCTATATTTTCCATATCTAATTGTTGATTTTCAGGTTATTTATTCATTGAAAGATTCTTTTTCACATGAGTGCTTTTTTGTTGCTGATTATGCATTTCCTCCCGTTTCTTAAGGTAGATCATCTTTGTGTCCGGATAGTAATAATCTATCAGATTTAATTGGGATGCTCCATGACTGACACCATGGTAGTAACCACCTTCCTGTTTTCCTCTCAGATCGCTGTTCATTCCTCGGTTCCAGTTTTCACGGCTGTCTCCTAGAGCTTCCATCTCTTCTGGAGAATTATTCCATACTAATTGGATAAAACGGGCACGTGCTTTTTTGATTTTTCTTAAACGTTGAAGTTCCAATAGGTGGGAGCTATAGAAATCCATAGAATCTGCTGCCAGCGCTATTCCTTTAATAATAGCAGCGACAAAAAAACCGATGAGGAAAGTAAGCCCCATCATGGCCAATGTGGATAAAAATAAGTGTAGCATTATAATATAAATGTGATTTAGTAGGTAAAATAGTATTAAATTCCGAGTTATAGTGATATTCACATCGTAGTGTCACACATATATGTATACACGCCGATAGAATAATTTCAATCCGGAATGATAATGATCAAGAATAAGTAAGAGGAAATAGCTGCTAAATCAAAATATGTCCTAATGTGTAAATGAAGTATTTACACGAGGATTTTACATAATTAATGCTAGGATATAGGCTATTAAATTTTTGTTCAGGTAGAAGAATACGGTAATGGCAAAGTACTTTGATTGTAGATAAGGGTTTTGATGTTTTGGTAAACATCGGAGTACGTAAAGTGAAACATAAAAGATTTACTTCGGATAGTTTCACATTAGGAGCGTCATATCGTTTCTCTGTAGATAATTGGCGATAGGAATTCGTATCATCCGAAAGCATGGATATAGAAGATATGACTTCTGGCGGGCATTCGCGGATAATTCCTCCTTTATTTGTACTATTAAAGCTACATAACAAAAGGATACACGTACATATAGCAATAAAATACTTCATAATTACTGTTGCAAACATAATGATAAAAATGGGAATACGGAACGTAAACGAATAGATTTTATAAATTATTTCATCTTTAATTTTTGCGAAAATAGGAATAAGACAAAACAGGCTGTATCGACGAATTTTCGATACAGCCTGTTTTGTCTTATTGATAACTTTCTGATATTAGAAATATAAGTAACGGTCGTCTTTTACATCAGCTTTCTTATACAGGTCATTGATGAAACTGCTAGCATAACGCCCTGCCATATTGGACAAGTTGTTTTCTTCATTCTTGGCATCAAATTCTTCTGCACTCTTTTCTTTGTTGTAAACCTGAATCATGTAAACACCTGCATTACCTTTGATAGGACCAGTTAACTTATTTATTTCAGCTTTACTTGCATAAGCACCTAAAGCTGGTTCGCTAGCGCGAGTTACTGAAACATATGCCGGAGCAGAAAAAGTTATATGTTTTACAGAATCGCTAACTGCATTTGCCATACTTTTTACTTGGTCAATGCTGCTTGCACTTTTCATTTCAGCTATCAGTTTTTCAGCTTTTTTATCTTTGATGATTTCTGCTTTCAGCATGTCGGCAACAAGATTAATATTACGATATCCGGCAGGATTAATCTTTTCAAGAGCAACTACCATCAAGTGATCGTTTTCACCACATTCATACAATGGGGACACTTCACCTTCCTTGGCTGCAAAAATCCATTTCAACGCTTCACGAGTTCCTTTTACACCACCCACACGGTGTTCTGCGCTACGGAAATCAGCACGTTCTAACAAGCGATATCCGCTTTCTTCTGCATTGGCAATAATTTTATCCATTGTAGTGTTCTGTGCTACGAATTGACTGAAATCATTGTATGCTTTGTTGTATGTTTCTTTGCTAAATTCAACCGGACGTTTAATCACTGCAACTTTATATTTATCTTTCATAGCTTTTTTGTCCAATACTTGAAGAATAACGTTAGCTTGTCCGATCTGAAGATTGGTTAATTCTTTGACATTAGAGTTTATCAATGTGTTAATGTATTTAGCATTGTCTGCATCTAATGCAGCACCTTCATAGTTGCGTGCAGTCAACCAAGTCGCTTCACCTGTCTGACCATATTTTTTTGCAATATCAGTAAAGTCTGCTCCACCTTTCAGTGCATTAAAAATACTATCGGCTAAAGTTGCGGTTTTAGCAGCATCTTCGGCATATACCTGAATTTGACGATATTGGATTGAGTCGGGAGCTGTCTGTTTGGCAATAATTTTAAAAGCATTATATGAATCATCTGCTTGGTTATAGTAAGGACCATATACTTCGTTGATAGTTACAGAGTCCAAACGAGCAACTACATCATTAGGATATACAGTCTTGTTGATTGCAATTTCAGAAAAAGGAACTACAGAACCGGTGGAACGGATGAATGTGTTCATGTCTGCAGCAGTACCTAGCTGGGTAGCGTATTCGGTTACTTCGTTTAATACCTCTTTGCGATCTTCGTCAGATGGAGTAACCAATACATCAATATATTTGATGTTACGAGTTTCAACTGGCTGTTCAAAAGAACCTTTTTTCTTGTTATACAGATCTTTGATTTCACTATTTGAAACTGTAATAGTTGAATCGCTGATAGAAGAATAGGGAATTGCAGCTAATAAAACGTCTGATTGTTCAGTACGTGATATAAAAGCATCTTCAGCTGCAACCGGATTTGAAATCAATGATTTTGCAATCAGGTTCTGATATTTTTCAGCTAAAGTGGATTGTATCAAAGTCTTTTCAATAAAATTCCAAAAAGCTCCCATCTTTTGATAGTATTCTACATATTGTGCAGGCATTTTGCTTGCGTCCAGATGAGCGTAATCCACTAGGAATTTTTTCAGCATATCTTTGTCGAAAGCACCGGTTTGCGGATTGCGGAACGGGGTTTGCATCAACAATGGGTTAGTACCTTCCTCGATGATTGCTTGAACTTCAGCTTTGCTGACGGTCAACCCCAATTTTGCAGCTTCCGCTGCGATTAATTGGTTATTTACGTAAGATTGCCATACTTGGTCTTTCACTTGAGTCAGTTGGTCGTCATTTAATGCAGAAACACCTTGTGTCAATTTTATGACTTCTGTGTATTCATCTACCATTTTTTGATACTCTTGTGCTGTAAGTGTTTTTCCATTTACTTCACCTACGTCTTGTTTACCCTGATGTGGTTGGAGAACCTTCCATGCGTCTCCGGCAATGAATGCGAAGAGGGCAAGTCCGATTACAACGACCAACAGAGGGCCTTTACTTCTGATTGTTTGTAATGTTGCCATTTAATTTTACTATTTTTGTTTATTGTTTTTTTATACTTCATAGATTTAGCGCACGAAGATACAAAAAATGCAGCTTACAAGCTATTTTATTGTGAAAAAAATCTGTTATTCGATTACTTTCAACTTTACTAATTCAATTCTTGTTGCTGTTACTTTAATTATTTTGAAATGGAATTTATCGAAAATGATCTCTTCATGTATTTTGGGGAAACTTTGGTATTGGTGCAGGATGAGTCCACCGATAGTTTGGTAATCATCATTTTCCGGTAGGTCAAGTGAGAACAATTCATTGGCTTTTTCTATTTCCAGACGTCCGGAAAGGATGTATTCATTGTCACCGACGGATTTGGCAATGTAAGAAGTTGTATCATGCTCATCTTCTATTTCGCCGAAAATTTCCTCCACTAAATCTTCTAGCGCCACGATGCCGGATGTACCTCCGAATTCATCGACTACTACAGCTAAGGATTTCTTTTGTTGCATAAATAATTTCATCAGCTTATGCGCTCCCATCGTTTCAGGAGCAATAGGCAATTGGCGGACACTCTTAGTCCAGTCTGTCTGTTCACGAAACATTTCAGAGGAATGTATATAACCTATAATATTGTCAATGTTTTCTTTATAGACAATAATTTTACTTATTCCGCTTTCAATGAAGCGGGCTTTTAATTCTTCTATGGGAGTTCCATATTCGATAGCAACAATTTCGGTTCTAGGTACCATACAATCCTTAATTCTAATATTCGAAAAATCTAGTGCATTTTGGAATATCTTGACTTCGGTGTCTATGTCTTGTTCATTTTGAGCATCTTGTATACTACTTTGAATAAAGTAATCTAGGTCGACTTTAGTAAAAGCTTTTTCATTAGCTTCTTTATTTGTTTTAATGCCTACAATGTAAAGTAATATATTGGATATTCCCGAAGCAAACTTGCTGATGGGATAGAGTAAGACATAGCAAATGTAAGTGGGAACTGCAAAAATATTCAGAGTGAAATTGGGGTTAATCTTAAATAAGGTTTTAGGTAGGAATTCTCCTGTGACCAAAATGATTAATGTGGAAATAATTGTTTGGATTAGTACTAATAAAAAGTGGTTGTCTATCAATCCTGACAACAAGTTTTGTTCAATGACTTGTGCCATCAATATACCGTAAATAACTAAAGCGATGTTGTTTCCTACCAACATGGTAGAGATAAAATTGTTCGGATTATGAAAGAAGATGGAAAGTATACGTGAATTTATGCTTTGGTTGTTACGATCCATTTCAAAACGTAATTTATTGGATGAAACAAAGGCTATTTCCATTCCGGAAAAAAAAGCGGAAAAAGCCATTGTAATAAGAATCTGTATAATAATGCCCATAATAGTGAGTGAATTAGCGTATCGAATCAGTTCTAGTGCTATTTGCAACAGCTTTTGTACTGTCTGCTGGTGCTGTATCTTCTACAGTGAAAATACCTGTGTTATTATAAATTTGATATTCTGTCATTTGCTGGTTAGATTCAAATCCATAACCGGTAATGATTTTATCTTCTTGTTCAATGCGGATAAATTTGTCAGAATAGACCCTTTCCTGCTTTTCATCCCAAAAGAGCAGATCTGTGTCAAATTTGTCGCCTCTTTGGCTGCGGATATGCACATTGCTTCTCAATTCCCAAAGTTTCTTTTTCTCGTAGTAATAAGCTGTATCGGCTTTTATGCTGGCATCAATATGGAATAGGGAATCAAATTTTTCCAAATAAACTCCTTTTTCAAATGCCCAATAAGGAGGATTCTTTTTATCATAAATTTCCCATTCTTCTGTGATAATTTTGTAGCGGGTGATACCGGAATCGGATATAAGGGTAGTAACTCCCAATGTTTTCATGCTGGGCAACGAATCTCTTTCTGTAATAGCTTCTGCCAGATTCTTTTCGCCTCTTGAGCATGCTGGAAATAAAACAAACATAACAGTTGTCCAAACGGCAACTGTTATGTTTAAGAATATAAAGTGTGATTTTTGTTCTTTTTCAGACGACATAATTATCTGATAGTTGTTGTTTCACCAATCCATCCGCCGATTGTAACAGAGTCACCTTTCTTTAAACTGAGGAAGAACAAATCAGCATCTTTGGGGGTATGGGCTGCATAAGTACTAATTAGTTTGTTTGCTTCTTCAGCAACACTAGGATCTACGCTTTTTGCTTTTTGCAATTTGTCGATAACTGCAAAATAAGTGCATTTGTTCAATGCTGCTTCATCACTCCAATTAGGACTTGATGCATACATGTTAGCAATCAAAATGTATGGTTTACCGTTGTTGCCATCTAACGAGATCGCTTTCAGTGCATATTGTTTTGCTTTGCTCAACTGTTTCTTACTAAATAAAATGGCAGCGGTTTTATATGCATAATCAGCTTTCTTTAATTGGTCTTGTTCTAAATTGATAGCTTGATCAAAATAGTCGATACATTTGTCCATATCGCCTTTCTTATAATACATGTATCCGCAACCTACAGCCGTTTCTGCTGTCGGTTCGATGGCATGTGCAGCTTCAGATGCAGCAAAGTAAGCTTCTTGTTCTGTACAGTTTAACATCTGCATTACAGAGATAACCTGTTTCAGATAATCCAAATTAGTCTTGTTTTGCTCAACTTTCGGAGCATAAATTGCTTGTAAATTATCACAAGTTGCCACACCACTATTAATGAAGAATGCGTCAATATTGTCTTTTGCCACTTTCAATAATTTTTTGTCATTTTCCTTTGTAGCGGCTTTCAAAGCTCCATCAGCAACTCCTGATGCAAATAAATAATCTTGAATGAATTGTTCTTTGTATGATTCATCACTTTTCATTTTACGGGCAGCTGCATCCATGAACTCTTGTAATACAAAGTAGTCAGAGTTTTCTTTTTCAAGTTCAATGGCTTCTTTGAACATGTTATATGCTTCATTCATGTCTTGGCCACCCATTGTGAAGTAGTCATGGGCCTTCATACCGATGATTGAGCCTTTTGTAGCATCTCTTTTAACCAACTTGTTCAAATCGTCCAGATATTGGATGCGTTGGTCGTGAACTTTCATCAGTTCGTTAAAGTATTGTTTTTGTTTAGCTGCATCTTTTTCACCGGCTATTAAGGCACGAAGAATTTTTGCACCATTAGTATAAGTGCTTACTTGAGCTTTGGGGGCTTCTGTAAATACACTCATCCAAGGAGTGTAAGCATCCTTGAAATTGTTAGTCTTAACATACTCAGTGTAAATACTGATATTTTTCAAGCATCGGATACTGTCTTCACCATGTCCGAATCTTGATCCGTCTGACGCTCCGGTCTGAGCAAAAGAAGCTGTCGTACCTAAGGAAAGAACGAACAGCGCTGTTATCATCTTCATTTTCATCGTATATAAATTTAGTTGTTGTTATTTATTTGCTTCTCTCCATTTTATTAATCAACTTTCCACTTCATGAACCAACGTTCATTGAAAGTAAGTCCAATATTGATTCTCAAATAATTTTCTTCCATTAATCCTTTAAATTTAGGACTGACTTTAATGTATTGCCCGGAAATGTTCAGCATAGATTTACTTTGGAACATGGGAAGTCCAAACCCAATACTGACACCATATTCGCGTGCACCGTCTTGGAAACTGGTTGTTCCTGTGTCCGGACTAGTATAGCTGACCTTATTATAAGGACTTGAATAATAGGCCCCCATACGGTAACGAATACGTTTCAGATAGTTGTGGCTGATATAACTTGGTACGAATTCCGCACCAAAAGCTATTTTTGTACGGCTATTCATTTCCACACTTTCTTTATTGAACTTACTCCAAGCTAGATCGGCTGTATTCCACTTTTGTAAAGTATAGTCAACCCCTATAGTTAAGCGGTTATCATATACATATGTAAGCCCTATACCAAATGTATGTGGCATTTTAAACGGATTCGGAATAGTATCGCCAGTTTGTGACTGTACATAGATAGAACCATTACTTTCCGCACCTGTTTGATGATACTTATATGCATCTCCATGCAAGGTACGTCCCAAGGTATAAACAGCACCTATATTAATAGTGTTTTTTTTATTTAACTTATAAGTATACTGTAAACCAAAATCTAATTTATAATCACTGATAGAAAATTTGTCTAATTTAATACTACGTGTATCTGTCGCTCCAATAGTTGTCATGGATTGATGAGTAATATCTCCATAAAGATACGAAAAATTTGCACCAACAGACAAATTATTAAAAACTTTATAACCTAATCCTATGAAAACTTGATGAAAACCTCCGTCGCCATCATAAGATTCGCTCCACTTCCCGTTATTGTTAACATCCTCAAAATCATGTGTTTTGGAGATGCTGTAACCTACTGTGGAAAATGGAAGAAACCCAACTGTCATCCCCATTTTTTTCCATAGGCGAAATTGCATAGCCAAATAATCAAAGCTTGAATTTTTAGCATTGGTTTTTACATTACCATCCTTGAAGTTCGCATTTTGAAGGGTCATTCCTGCATCGAACAAGAATGTCAATGAATCGATGGCTGTATAAGATGCCGGATTAGATGCGTTGATTTGGTAGCCGTTTCGCAAGCCGTATGCTATTCCTCCCATCGCTTTACTGTTACCAAAATTTTGATCAGCTAACTGACCAAAGCCGTAGCGTGTATAGGGAGAATTTGTGCTTGTTTGGGCTACGGCTAGCCCTGTGACTGTGAGTAATATTGACGCACTAATCAGTCTTTTATAGTTTATCATTATAGCTTAATATTCTGTTTAAACCTTTCAATACTAAAAATCTATCTGCAAAGATGATACTTTTTAATTTTGTATCAAAAGAAAATTCATCTCCGCCCGTTAAAAAAACCAAAAGTCCCGGATAATTCTTTTGAAGATGGGTGATATACCCGCTCATTTCAAATTCCATTCCGCGAATGACCCCTGCCCGGATAGCTGTTTCTGTAGATTGTCCATACATCGGAACTTCTCCTTTGGCGCTTACTTTGGGGAGTTTGTCGGTGAATATGTTCAATGCTTTGAAACGCATACGCATTCCTGGAGAAATATTACCCCCATGATAGGATCCGTCGGCATCGATAAAATCGTATGTAACACAGGTCCCTGCGTCAATAACCAGTACATCGTGTCCAGGCTTCAGCCAGTTTGCTGCAACCACAGCTGCTAAACGGTCCATACCCAGTGTTTGAGGCGTTTTATATAAATTAGTGATAGGAACAGGGGTTTCATGACTTAATTCGATGATATTAAAAGGCAATCTTCCCAGTTGGCGCCGGATAGTATTGCTTAGTGTTATGACAGAAGCTATGATACCTCGTTTCAAGGGGTATCGAGAACAAAGCATCGGGAGACAATCTAAAGAATGATTGGAGCCACGAAATACTTCAACTAACTCGCCTTTGTCAAATATAGCCAATTTAGCTACTGAGTTTCCTATGTCGATTATTAAATTCACAACTTTGCTTTTTCGGCTGCAAAGTAACGTAAAAAATAAATAGGAATAGCAATAAAAAATGGTATTTGTGAGGAATTAATTAATATTTAGGTGTACTTTTGCATCGGTAAACAGAAAATGGATTTTATGAATAAATTAATTATAGCATTGATTTTGTTATTCTTTTCCTTGAGTCAATCGATTAGAGGTCAGGAGGATAATATAAAGGTGAGTCTGATGACTTGTGCTCCCGGTACAGAAATATATGCTTTGTTCGGGCATACGGCATTGCGCTATGAGGATACGGCACGTGGAGAGGACTGGGTGTTTAATTATGGTATGTTCAGCTTTAATACTCCCCGTTTTATCTATCGTTTTGTCAAAGGAGAGACTGATTATGAATTGGGCGTAACCCGTTATCCTTATTTTGAAGGTAGTTATGCTATGCGTGGTTCCTCGGTCTATCAGCAGACATTGAATTTGACTATTTCGGAAAAACAGAAACTCAGAAGATTGCTGGAAGAGAATTATCTGCCGAAGAATAGGGTTTATCGTTATAACTTTTTCTATGATAATTGCACTACACGTGCGCGTGATATAATAGAAAAGTGTATTGAAGGAAAGGTTGTTTATTCTGAAGGAAAAGAGAGACTCTCTTTTCGGGATATTGTCCATCAATATACTAAAGGGCACGAATGGGATGAGCTGGGCATTGATATGTGTTTGGGCAGTGAAGCTGATAAGCCTATTGATACGCGTAAGCAGATGTTCGCTCCTTTTTATATGTTGGAGGCAGCAAAAAAAGCAACTATAGTAGTAGGTGACAGCGTGCGTCCTTTGATTCTGCATGAAAAAAAGGTAGTGGATGTAGAACCAGAGGACGTTAGGGAAGGCTTTCCGTTGTCACCCATGGTGTGTGTCTTTATTTTAATAGGAGTTACTTGCTTTGTAGGGTGGTTGCAGTTTAAAATCAGGAAAATAATCTGGATTTGGGATTTGCTTCTTTTCGGTGTACAAGGATTGGCGGGATGTGTCATCACTTTCTTGGTCTTTTTTTCTACTCATCCTACGGTAGGGTCCAATTGGCTTATCCTTTTATTGAATCCTATCCCTTTAATTTATCTTCCGGTTATGGTTTATCGAGCTATAAAAGGTAAAAAAGACTACTATCATACAATAAATATAGTGTGCTTAACATCTTTTATGATGATAATGCCGTTTATACAGCAAAAATTCAACGTAACGGTATTACCTTTGGCACTGTGTTTGTTAATATGTTCTGCAAACCACGTTTTATTATATTACAGACAAAACAATAAATGAAAGGACGCATCTTAACTTCTCTTTTGACTGTTATCGCATTAACAGGGTTGCAGGCACAGAACATTCCTGCGGTCCCTAGGTTAGTGGTCGGATTGACTATTGACCAATTGCGGACTGATTATATAGAGGCTTTTTCGGCTTTATACGGTGAACGTGGCTTTAAGCGGTTGTGGAAAGAAGGACGGATTTATCGGAATGCCGAATATGATTTTATTAATGTAGATAAGTCATCAGCTGTGGCGGCCATTTATTCTGGTACTACACCTTATACCAACGGAATCGTGGGGGATAACTGGATGGACCGCAGTACTCTTCGAGTCCTTAATTGTGTGGACGATGCTGATTTTATGGGCATTTATACTTCAGAGTCTACTTCTCCGCAGAAAATGAAGGTGTCGACTTTGACAGATGAGTTGGTAATAGCCACACAAGGAGTAGCTGAAGTTTATTCTATCGCTCCTACACGTGAAATGGCGGTGTTAGCTGCCGGCCATGCTTCGAAAGGTGCATTCTGGTTGAATGATGAAACAGGAAAATGGAGTGGCAGCACATATTACGGTATATTTCCTGCATGGGTGACTACTTATAATGACCGTGAAGGACTAGATTTCCGTATCGGCAATATGTCGTGGGCGCCTTATTTGCCTGTGACTGTCTATAAATATTTGACTAGCGAGAACAAACAAGTTACGTTCAAGCATAATTTCGATGATGAACGGAAAAATAAATACCGTAAATTGAAAACAAGTCCCTATGCTAATGATGAGGTAAACCGTTTGGTTAATGCTTGTTTGAGTAATACTTCCATTGGAAAGGATGCTGTTCCGGACTTTTTGTCACTAGCATATTATGCCGGGAATTATGATCATAAGGCTCCTGCAGAACTCCCGATGGAAATGCAGGATACATATGTACGCTTGGATAACAGTATTGCTGAATTATTGGAATTGATAGACCGGAAAGTTGGTTTGAACAATACTTTATTCTTTATAACCTCTACAGGATATGCTGACACAGATCCTGTTGATCCTCCTCAATATAAAATACCGGGTGGAGAATTCCATATTGAACGTTGTTCTGCTCTGTTAAACCTTTATTTGGCTGCTATTTACGGTGAAGGGCAATGGGTGGAGGCACATTTTGAGCAACAAATATATTTGAATCATAAGCTGATAGAGCAGAAACAACTGAATATGTCCGAGATATTGAACCGTGCGGCAGAATTTTTGGTACAGTTCAGTGGGGTGAAAGATGTATATTCTTCACAACGTTTACAATTGGGGGCGTGGACTCCTACCATTGATAAAATAAAGAATTACTATAACCCGATATGTTCTGGAGACTTGTGGATAGAAGTTTTACCAGGTTGGACTGTGTTCCGTGAACATTCGCTTGATACGCAGGTGCAACGCTATTCGTATGCGTCGGCTCCATTGATTTTCATTGGGAACGGAATAAAACCGGAAATAATCCATGCGCCTGTAAAAATAGGTAATATAGCACCCACCGTAGCTCATTATATGCGTATTCGTGCTCCTAATGCAGCCGTTCTGGCACCAATGACAGACATCAGAAAATAATATTAAGGAGAGAAGTGCAAATTAATCTGCATTTTATTGTAACTTTGCATTTTCAAAAGTAATCAAATTAGAAAATAATAAAAACAAAAAAATACAATGGGATTTAATGAATTTATTGGCAAATTATTTGGAAATAAGGCCACTCGTGACATGAAAGAAATCAAGCCATGGGTTGATAAAGTAAAGGCTGTTTATCCGGAAATTGCCAAATTGAGCAATGACGAGCTTCGTGCAAAAACAGTAGAATTAAAGAAATACATTTCTGATTCGGCTGCAGAGGAACAAAAGAAGATAGAAGAATTGAAAGGTACTATCGAAACTACAGAACTGGAAGATCGTGAGGGCATCTTCGCGCAGATAGACAAACTGGAAAAAGAAGTGCTGGAAAAATATGAAAAGGCACTGGATGATGTACTTCCGCAGGCTTTTGCCATTGTAAAAGACACTGCACGCCGTTTCTCTGAAAATCCGGAATTGATTGTAACCGCTACCGATTTTGACCGTGAATTGGCTGCTCAAGGAAAAGATTTTGTGCGTATTGAGGACGATAAAGCTATTTGGCAGAACCATTGGATTGCTGGTGGCAATGACATGGTATGGAGCATGGTGCATTACGATGTACAGTTATTCGGTGGCGTAGTGTTACATAAAGGCAAGATTGCCGAAATGGCTACTGGTGAAGGTAAGACGTTAGTGGCCACTTTACCTGTATTTTTGAATGCACTGACCGGTAATGGTGTACACGTAGTTACTGTTAATGATTACTTGTCAAAACGTGACTCGGAATGGATGGGGCCATTGTATCAGTTCCATGGATTGAGTGTGGACTGTATTGATAAACACCAGCCTAATTCAGATGCACGCCGCAGAGCTTATATGGCCGATATCACTTTCGGCACGAATAATGAATTCGGTTTCGATTACTTGCGTGACAATATGGCTGTCAGTCCAAAAGACTTGGTGCAGCGTAAACATAATTATGCTATTGTCGATGAGGTGGACTCTGTATTGATTGACGATGCTCGTACTCCGTTGATTATTTCCGGTCCTGTTCCTAAAGGTGAGGATCAGTTGTTTGAACAACTTCGTCCTTTAGTAGAGCGTCTGTTTGAAGCTCAGAAAAAGTTGGCTACCCAATATTTGGCCGATGCCAAACGCTTGATTGCATCGGATGACAAGAAAGATCAGGAAGAGGGATTTTTGGCGTTGTTCCGTAGTCATAAGGCACTCCCCAAAAATAAGCCATTAATCAAGTTCCTAAGTGAACAAGGTATTAAGGCAGGTATGCTGAAGACCGAGGAAATTTATATGGAACAGAATAACAAGCGTATGCCTGAAGCCACTGATCCATTGTATTTCGTAATTGATGAAAAGCAAAACAGCGTAGATTTGACCGATAAAGGTATCGACCTGATTACAGGAAATGCGGCAGATCCTACTTTATTCGTTTTGCCTGATATTACTTCCCAATTGTCTGCTTTGGAAAATGAGACAGATCTGACAGAAGAAGAAAAGCTGGCCAAGAAAGATGAACTGATGACAAATTACGCTATCAAGTCTGAACGCGTACACACTATCAACCAGTTGCTGAAGGCTTATGCTATGTTCGAAAAGGATGACGAATATGTTGTAATCGACGGACAGGTTAAGATTGTTGACGAACAGACAGGACGTATTATGGAAGGCCGTCGTTATTCTGACGGTTTACATCAGGCTATTGAGGCCAAAGAAGGCGTGAAGGTGGAAGCTGCTACCCAGACTTTTGCTACCATCACTTTACAGAACTATTTCCGTATGTATCATAAATTGTCGGGTATGACCGGTACAGCGGAAACGGAAGCGGGAGAACTTTGGGATATTTATAAATTGGATGTCGTTGTTATTCCGACGAATCGTCCTATTGCCCGTAAAGATATGAATGATCGCGTTTATAAGACAAAACGTGAGAAGTATAAAGCTGTTATCGAAGAGATTGAAGAAATGGTGAAAGAAGGACGTCCTGTTCTGGTAGGTACCACTTCGGTGGAAATCTCTGAAATGTTGAGCAAAATGCTTGCTATGCGCAAGATTGAGCATAATGTGTTGAATGCGAAACTGCATCAAAGAGAGGCGGATATTGTGGCACAGGCAGGTCAGAAGAGTATCGTGACTATTGCTACTAACATGGCAGGTCGTGGTACCGACATTAAGCTGAGTCCGGAAGTGAAAGCTGCGGGCGGTTTGGCTATTATCGGTACGGAACGTCATGAAAGTCGCCGCGTGGACCGTCAGTTGCGTGGTCGTGCCGGTCGCCAAGGGGACCCGGGTTCATCTGTGTTCTTTGTATCATTGGAAGATGATTTGATGCGTTTGTTCTCTTCAGATCGTATTGCCAGTGTAATGGATAAACTTGGCTTCAAAGAAGGTGAGATGATTGAACACAAGATGATTTCAAATTCCATTGAACGTGCGCAGAAGAAAGTGGAAGAAAATAACTTCGGTATTCGTAAACGCTTGCTGGAATATGATGATGTGATGAACAAACAGCGTGTGGCTGTTTATACCAAACGTCGTCATGCCTTGATGGGTGAGCGTATCGGTATGGATATCGTGAATATGATTTGGGATCGTTGCGCTTATGCTGTAGAATTGGGCGACTTTGATAATGTGAAGATGGAAATATTGCAGACATTGGCAATGGAAGTACCATTCACAGAAGAGGAGTACAACAAGATGAGAAAAGAAGATCTTGCAGAGAAAACCTTTGAAGCGGCAATGAACAACTTCAAGCGCAAGACAGACCGTATGGCCCAGATTGCCAATCCCGTTATCAAACAGGTATATGAGATGCAAGGACATATGTATGAAAACATCATGATTCCTATTACTGATGGCAAGCGCTTGTATAATATTTCTGTTAACTTGAAAGCGGCTTATGAAACAGAAGGTAAAGAGATTGTGAAATCATTTGAGAAGGCGATACTGCTTCATACTATTGATGATGCTTGGAAAGAAAATCTGCGTGAGCTGGATGAACTGAAACATTCTGTACAGAATGCTAGCTATGAGCAGAAAGACCCGTTGCTGATCTTTAAGTTGGAATCGGTCAATTTGTTTGACAACATGGTACATAAGATCAATAATAATACCATCTCTGTATTGATGCGCGGACAAATCCCGGTTCAAGAACCGGAACAAGTTCGTGAGGCTGCTCCCGAACCGCAGACTCCTCGCCAACAGTATAGAGAGGAGAAGCAGGATTTAAGTGATCCTCACCAGCAAGCTGCTGCCGAACGTGATACTCGTGAGGTAAAGCGTGAGCCGGTTCGTGCAGAGAAGACAGTAGGTCGTAACGATCCTTGTCCTTGCGGAAGCGGTAAGAAATACAAGAACTGTCACGGGCAAAATGCGTGATAAATAACGATTATTATAGAAACGTCCGGGGCGAATTTACTACCCGGACGTTTTTTTTATTCCTTTTAACTCACTTCTTACGTAAATAAGCGTATTTTTGTTCCCTAAGAAAAAATGATAATATGAAAAGATCCGTTTCATTAATAATTCTAGTTGCTGGGACGCTTCTTGCTTCCTGCAGCAGTTTGCAGACCATATCTTTTGATCAGTTACAGGCAGCCGATGTCAGTTTTCCAGATGCTGTGAGAAAAGTGGCTGTGATAAACAATATGCCTGTACTGAAAACTAAAGATAATCATGAAATACTGAGCAGCGAATTGGAAGGCGATGGTAAAGTGGCATCCGAAGCTTTGGCAGAGAATATTGCCAATGTGAATTATTTCGATCAGGTCATTATCTGTGATTCTGTATTCCGGGCACAGGATAAAGTGCCACGGGTTAATGTCATTCTGACCAATGAGGAAGTACGGAAACTGAGCGAGGATTTGGGGGTGGATATGATATTGTCTTTTGATCGTATTCATATTCAGACTAAGCCCGGCGTACTGTTCTATCCGGATTTTCCTATGCCTATAGATGCTGTAGATGGAATTATATCTCCGATTGTTAGAGTATACATTCCCAATCGTGATAAACCTTTGTTTGTAGTTGCCAAGCAAGATACCATTTCCTGGGAAATAGAACCAGCTCTTTCTGACCGGAAGATAGTAAAAGAAGCTTCGGAATATGCCGCTTCTATTCCAGTAGAACATCTGTTGCCACATTGGGATGAGGTGGCTCGTTTTTATTACGATGGCGGGAATATTGAAATGCGTGATGCCGGTGTATATCTTCGTGAGAACAATTGGGATGAAGCGTATAGTCAGTGGAAGATAGCCTATGAGAAGAGAAAAGGCCAGCAAAAGATGAAAGCGGCTTTTAATATTGCACTATATTATGAAATAAAGGATAATGTAGAACAGGCCAAGGAATGGTTGGGTAAAGCGAAGAAATTGGTGAAATCAGGCAGCAGGGATGAACAATTGATAGCCTTTTATTCATTGGAGTTAGAGAAAAGAGAGAGTAAGCTATCCCAATTAAGAATACAAATGAAACGTTTTGATGATAATTTTTAGAGAATAAGTGTTGAGAGAAAGATTTTTTTTGTACTTTTGGATATAAATAATATATAAAATTGATTTTGGTATGAAATTCAGTGCACAGTCACATGCTTCTATTGCGTCTTCGCTCCGGGAAGCGGTTGATAAATATATAGCGGATGGAGAGAGAACAGTAGTCACCGATATCCATTTGCAACCTAAGCAGGACAGTGGTGAATTAGTTATTTTTAATGATGATGACGAAGAATTGTCACGTACCATAATTGAAGAGTGGGTGGATTATAGTGAAGATGATTTTTATACAATAGTAGAGCGTATACTTCGTGGGGAGATCAACGCATTGAAAGATACGGGAGTTTTGGATAAGTTAGCTATAATGAAGCCTTATTCTTTTGTTTTAGTTGATGAGGATAGGGAAACTGTAACCGAACTTTTATTGATAGATGAGGAAGACACTTTATTACTGAATGATGAACTTTTAAAGGGTTTGGATGAAGAATTGAATGCATTTTTAAAAGACTTGCTTGAAAAATAGATAAAATAATAGAAGTATCGGGATAGTAAAGTTCCCGATGCTTTTTTATATCATAGGAGAGGAAAATGATTTTTCAAGAATGGTGTTTAAAATATTGTTTTCTCATCCATCGGTCAAAAATAATGAATAAGGGTATAGTTATGATGAATAGCAGATAAATGAGAGGTATTTGTATTTTTAAAACATGACTAAATGCATGATACATAGTTGCTTTAAGATGCTTTCCAAAATAAATATACAGACCGATGCTGCTGCTTATTATTAAGAATAGAGAAGCAGCAATAGTAGCTAGTAACATCTTTCTCTCCTGTTTCTTTTCACGTAAGAGTATAGCTTCCTCTACTTTCTGCATGGTGCGGAAAGTAAAATTGGAGGTCAGCCGGAATTGGGGCTGTTCTTTTACAGCCTTCATTAATCCTTTATCTTTTTGTTTCTCGTTCATTCTGCTTCTGTTATGAGTATATATAATTTTTTTCTTATTCGATGCAATTTTACTTTTGCATTGCTTTCCGTCAGTCCCAGGATAAGGGCGATTTCACCGATAGTTTTCTCTTCATTATAAAATAGGGAAATCAAGGCGCGTTCTTCTGCATCCAGTTTCTTGATGGCCTTATTGAGTTTTCCTACCCGTTCCCCGCTTTCATCATTCAGGGCATCGTCTATTTGCTGGTCAGATATATTCATTAACATGGCACTGTCCATAACAATTAACTCTTGTTTTTTTTTTCTGGTTGCCGATATGGCGGTGTTATATGCAATGCGGTATATCCATGTAGAGAAACTACTCTCTGCTTTAAACGACGAAAGATGTTCAAAGGCTTTCAAGAACGTATCCTGGGTCAACTCTTCCGCATCCTCCTGATTCTCCACGATGCGTATAATCAGGATAAATACTTGCTGACTGTATTTATCCAAGAAGTATTCGTAGAGAGAAGTTTCTCCTTTTAATATCCTATGAATAATATGTGTTTCGTCGTTTTCCATTTTGTCTATTAGACGCAGGGCTGGGAGAGAGGTTACATAAAAAGAGAAAATATTTTTTCTTTCTCAAAAGTGTAACCTCTTTGGCTACGCAGCGTCTAATGGATACAAAGGAACAAAATTAATAACTTAAATACGAATAAATTATGGGTTACATTACCGGTTGGATTGTTGTAGGTATCATTACATTAGGAATCTACAAATTATTTGAACTTTTTGTTGGTAAGAAAGAGCGTCTTACTATGATAGAAAAATTGGGAGACAAGTTAGATCCTTCCATGTTGGGGAACAGGCTTAGCCTGCCTCTTCCTGTAGGAACTCCTTTCATGTCATCTTCTCCGATTTCTTTCTCGGCCTTGAAATTTGGCTGTTTGTTGCTGGGTATGGGACTAGGGTTGTTGACTGGTTATATTATTTGTGCAACCACGGTTCCCGATTATTTCACAGAGCGTAATTGGCGCATGAGCGAGTTAACTTCATTGATTTATGGTGCAAATGTCTTGCTTTTTGGTGGTTTGGGCTTGGTAGTTGCTTTTATAGTAGAATTGAAAATTTCTCAGAAAAACAGGAAAGATCATACCCGTTGAATAATGAAAGACAATTAGAAAAAAGAAAGAGATGTGTCAAAATTTGAAGTAATTATCAAAACTATCCGAGCTTTGCAGCAAGACAATAGCAGAATTACTTTTGACACATCTCTTTACTAAAAAAGAAGTGATGACCGCTTTACATAGAATGTTGCAATCTCTGTAAAGCGGTATATTTTTTTATTTTTTCAAAGCAGCAATACTTTCTTTTAAAGAAGCTATTTTGCTTTCTGCATCAGCCTGTTTCTTGCGTTCCATATCAATAACGTTGGCTGGTGCTTTGCTGACAAATTTTTCATTGCTTAATTTTTTCAATACACTTTGCAAAAAGCCTTCCTGATATTTTAAATCAGCCTCCAGTTTTGCCAACTCTTCTTCTGTGTTGATTAAATTGCCCAATGGTATGGCATATTCAGTTGTACCTATCATAAATGAGCCGGAGCCGTCAGCTTTATTCTCTACGGCTTCGATAGAAGAGAGGTTACACAATTTAGTAATAACAGGATTGAATGTAGCTACTGGATTTACACCTACTACTTGCAACTCCAAAGTTTCTTTCTGTGCAATGTTTTTCTGTAAACGAATAGTGCGGATACCACCGATTACTTCTTTCACTACTTCAAATTCTTTGACGATAATCTCATTACAAGCAGTCGGAATGTTCAATTGCTGTACCATCAGGCTTTCTCCTTCTTTGCGGTCATATATATGTTGCCATAACTCTTCGGTAATGAAAGGCATGAACGGATGCAGCAACTTCAGCAAGTTATCAAAGAAGCCTAAAGTTTTTTCATAGGTCGCTTTGTCAATGGGTTGTCCGTATGCCGGCTTGATCATTTCCAGATACCAGCTTGAGAATTCGTCCCAGAATAATTTGTATACAGCCATCAGTGCTTCGCTCAAACGATATTTGCCGAATAAGTCAGCTACTTCTGCAGCTGTTTTTGCCAACATGGATTCAAACCATTCAGTGGCCAGTCTTGCATATTCGGGCTGTGCAATATCGGCAACTTCCCAACCTTTCACCAAGCGGAATGCATTCCATATTTTGTTATTGAAGTTACGTCCTTGTTCACATAACGCATCATCAAATAAAATATCGTTTCCTGCGGGAGCGGCAAGCATCATACCCATTCGCACGCCATCGGCACCATACTTGTCAATTAGTTCCAACGGGTCGGGTGAATTACCCAAAGATTTTGACATCTTACGTCCCAGTTTGTCGCGTACGATACCAGTGAAATAAACGTTTTTGAACGGCATATCACCTTTATATTCATATCCTGCCATAATCATTCGTGCCACCCAGAAGAAAATGATATCCGGTCCTGTAACCAAGTCGCTAGTAGGATAATAGTAGTTTATTTCTTCATTATTAGGATTATTGATACCGTTAAATAAAGAAATGGGCCACAGCCATGAAGAGAACCAAGTGTCCAGACAGTCATCGTCTTGACGTAAATCTTCCATTTTCAGATTGGCATTACCGGTTTTTTCTTGTGCCAACTTCAAAGCTTCTTCCGCTGTTTCGGCTACTACATAACCGCCTTCGGGCAGAAAGTATGCTGGAATGCGATGTCCCCACCAAAGTTGGCGGCTAATACACCAGTCTTTGATATTTTCCAGCCAGTTTTTGTAGGTATTCTTGTATTTGGTAGGATAGAATTTCAGTTCATCATTCATTACAGGAGGCAATGCCATGTCTGCAAAATGTTGCATCTTCAAGAACCACTGCATGGACAGTTTCGGTTCGATGGCTACATTGGTACGTTCCGAGAAACCTACCTTATTGGTATAAGCTTCTACCTTTTCCAGCAATCCGGCAGCTTGTAAGTCTTGTTCAATCTGTTTACGTACATCAAGACGGTCCATACCTATATATAGTCCGGCAGCTTCGCTCAGTGTTCCGTTGTCATTGAAGATATCAATGCTGGGCAAGTTATATTTTTCGCCAAGCATATAGTCATTCACATCATGGGCAGGTGTTACTTTCAGACATCCTGTACCAAATTCAATGTCTACGTAGTCGTCTTCGATAACCGGAATGATACGGTTTACCAGTGGTACAATTACCTTTTTGCCTTTCAGCCATTGGTTTTTCGGGTCATTGGGATTGATACACATGGCAGTATCTCCCATAATTGTTTCGGGACGAGTGGTAGCAACTACTGCATAGCGTCCTTCAGCATCATCTTCTACTTTGTAACGGAGATAATACAGTTTGCTGTGTTCTTCCTTGTAAATAACTTCTTCATCACTGAGAGCTGTCAGTGCTTTTGGGTCCCAGTTTACCATGCGTACACCGCGATAGATCAAACCTTTGTTGTAAAGGTCTACGAATACTTTGATAACACTTTCGCTACGTTCTTCGTCCATGGTGAATGCTGTACGGTCCCAATCGCAGGATGCACCTAGTTTACGCAGCTGTTTCAGGATAATACCTCCATGTTCTTCTGTCCATGCCCAGGCATGTTTCAGGAACTCGTCACGGCTAAGGTCAGTTTTCTTTATACCTTGTCCGGCCAGTTTGTTCACCACTTTGGCTTCTGTGGCAATGGAAGCATGGTCGGTTCCCGGCACCCAGCAGGCATTCTTGCCTTCCATGCGGGCACGGCGTACTAATATATCCTGAATGGTATTGTTTAGCATGTGTCCCATATGGAGTACTCCGGTTACGTTGGGTGGTGGAATGACGACTGTGTAAGGTTCACGTCCGTCGGGTTTTGAACTAAAGAGTTTGTTGTCCAGCCAATACTGATACCATTTTCCTTCCACGTCAGCGGGATTGTACTTACTTGCTAATTCCATTTTATATTTTATTTATTTAATTGATTATCGCATAATTGAATGCAAAATTAATAAAAGTCGTTGGATTATTATGTACTTTTGCACTACAAAATGATATTAATAAACTGATTATGCATACAAGAAAAGAACAAATGGAAGCATTTGGCCGCTTTCTCGATATTTTAGACGAGTTGCGAGAGAAGTGTCCTTGGGATCGGAAACAGACGAATGAAAGTCTACGTCCTAATACGATTGAAGAAACTTACGAACTTTGTGATGCTTTGATGAAGGATGACAAGAAGGATATCTGTAAAGAGTTGGGTGATGTGTTGTTGCATGTGGCCTTTTATGCAAAGATAGGTAGTGAAACAGGAGATTTTGATATTAAGGATGTGTGTGACTGTCTTTGTGAGAAGCTGATTTTCCGTCATCCTCATGTCTTTGGCGAAGTGAAAGCCGAGACTGCCGAGAAGGTGACTGAAAACTGGGAACAGTTGAAGATGAAGGAAAAGGATGGTAACAAAATGGTTTTGAGCGGAGTACCTCCTGCTTTGCCTTCGCTAATCAAGGCATACCGCATTCAGGACAAGGCCCGCAACGTGGGATTTGATTGGGAGGAGCGTTCGCAGGTTTGGACTAAAGTAAAAGAGGAGATCGGCGAGTTTGAAGCTGAGGTGGAGAACATGGATAAGGAGAAGGCGGAAGCGGAATTCGGTGATGTAATGTTCAGTCTTATAAACGCGGCCCGCCTTTACAAGATTAATCCGGATAATGCATTGGAACTCACTAACCAGAAGTTTATCCGTCGTTTCAATTACTTAGAGGAACACACCATCAAACAGGGAAAGAACTTGAAGGATATGACTTTGGAAGAAATGGATGCTATATGGAATGAGGCTAAAAAGGAAGAAAAATAGTAGGGTTAGAATTGTTTTTTATGATGTGTGTTATTTTTGTCTTGCTTGTTTTTCTGTTTTAATCAATAAAGGGTATTGTATTTATTCTAGGTAATTTAATGTATGGTGATATCAAATTGTGTTCTATAAGAATGAGGGGTTGTCTTTTTTTATGACAGCTCCCCATTCTTTATAAAATAAGTTTTACATGAATTTTATTCTACCCATTCTTTGATGGCTTGTGAAGGATCAGGATTTAAAACTGCACCTTTGTTGAATACATTTTCATAAAGACTGATAAAGATATTCATCCAGGGCGCACAGTAGCCTTCTATTGAATTAAATCGATATCCGATAGGAGCATTAGTACCTGGATAACCACGAACAACTTGTAACTCTAACCGTTTGTAATCCCAAAAGATGATCCCTTCACCCCAGAATTCAATACGTTTCTGTTCAACAACCTTCTTTTGAAACTCTTTTAGATCATTTACTTTACATGTATAGCTACCCACAGAAGTATTATAACGAAATGTATTTACGAAATCTTCTAATTTAGAAATACCGGCTGCTAATCCTTGGCTCATTCCTATTGCTTCGGCTTCAATTAAATACATTTCCTCTATACGCATTAACGGATAGTCAACGGCAGCTCCGATTGTATAATCGTTCATTTCTCCATTTTTAGGTCGGAATTTGATACCTGTATATGGAGGCATATCAGCGAAATCATCATCGGTCAACAAAGTTTTATATTTAGTTCCGGGAGCTTTGTGTGCATCTTCAGGAGCAATCCAAGTTGTTTTTCGCCAGTCTGCATTTGGTATTTGATCGAACAATTTTTTGCCGATAAGCTTGTATCCTTGCCATTTTCGGTTACCGTAACCGAAAGTTTGTTCAGGACACATGCTTCCGGCAAAGTTGAGCCAATAGCTATGTACATCCTCGGTAGTCATGATGGATCCCCATACCCATGAATTGGTTAGTACACTGTTGAAGCCGGTAGTATAGCTGTCTCCACCAAACCATTCCTTTTCGGTCAGAGGCATTGCTCCGCTTTCGTTAATGACTTTGCGTGCGTATTCGGCTGCTTTAGTGAAACAAGTTTCTTTTGATGCAATGTTTAAATCTGTATTGTTGTTTAGGGTGTTGAGATCTTCAGGGTAAAGTTCGAAACGAGATCCCATTTCCAGCCACATACGTGCCATCAGACCATGGACAACCGGGGTACAGGGCAAGTTTTTGGTTGGGCGTTGATAATCACTCAAAAGCTCCTCAGCTGAGGCTAGATCATCTAATATGAATTTGTATACGGCATAGAAGGGAGCACGTGGATTATTACGCCCTTCTTCTTCTGTGGTTTCATCGGTAATAATGGGTACGGTTATGCCATATAAATTTTTACTGGCTGCTTCTGCATCTAATTTCTCTACTCCTGTTTTTTTATATTCATACATTCGGACTAAGTCCATGTATATCATGGCTCTATAAGATAGGCATATACCTTTATAATACTTGTTTTCGGGTGCATCATCTGCTTTTTCTAAAGCACTCAGTGCATTATTTACATTATTCAGAAACTTGTAGTTATAATACCAAATAGTATTGACAACATCAGCATCACCCAAATCATTACATACTCCATAAGTATCAAAAAAGTCAAATTTGGGTTCGTGGCAGAAGAAGTCTTCGCATGCACTTTCTCTGATTAAATTATATCCACTATATCCAAAATCATGATAAAATTGTGGACCGTAACTTCTAAATGCATTAATAAATGCGACTACTGAGTTTACCATTGCGCTGATAGCTTGGTCAGATTTTCCTATTTGGTCTATGGTAGCTGTGCTACTTTCTGGAAATACCTCTTCGATACAACTGTTTAAGCTTAATGCTGATGACAGACATGCAGCAATCATTAGTTTGGTAATATATTTCTTTTTCATATTTTTGATTGTTTATGTGTTGATTAGAATTGTAAACTTAGACCGGCGGAGAATGCGCGTACGGCTGAATATTCTCCGGATGAATCTTTATTTCCGTTCCATGTTACGCGTGAATCGAAACCTTTTCTTTTTGACCAATAATAAACATTGTCGCAGGCCACATAAATGCGCAGATTAGTTAGATATAGACTTCTAAGTGTTTTTTTTGAAAAAGTATATCCTAATTGAATGTTTTGAATACTTATGGAAGATGCATTAGTTAGAAACCTGTCGGATGTTTTTACACTGTACAGGTCATTGAATTGCCATTGTGGAATATCACTTTGAGTATTCTCCGGGCTCCATGCTTTATAAATATCTTTGTGAACATTATATCCTAAATGAGTTGAAGTAGGAGGTGACATTAATGCTTGGTAACCATAGTCGTATGCCTGACCTCCTATACTGTAGTTTATTTGTGCAGAGAAATCAAAACCATAAAATGAAAGAGAGGTATTGATACCACCGTATAGGTCTGGAACAGCGTCACCACATAAGTATAGATCAGCTTGAGAATAGGTTGTTGTTGTTTTCATCTCACCGGTTTGCTTATCTGTATAATACCATTGTGGTTTGCCTTCTTCGGACACACCTGCATATTTTTGAACATAGTTAGTATACATTGGAAGTCCTTCTCCGTAATAATACAAACCGTTTACATAACCGGCATGTCCATCTATAATGTCTGTTTTTTTACTTTCTGCAAGACGGCTGATCTTATTTCTATAATGTGTTGCATTAAAGCCAATATTCCATGTTACGTTTCTAGTCTTGACTGGTATATATTTTAAATCAATTTCAACACCTTTGTTATTCATGTCGCCAATATTGTCATAATAGCCTGAATACCCTAATGATAAAGGTACGGAAAAACGGTTAAGCATATCAGTTGTTCTGCGATTGAAATATTCTATGCTACCACTTAATCTGCCTTTTAATAGTTCGAATTCTATACCTAAATTTATATTTGTATTGGTTTCCCAGGTAATATTTTTATTTCCTTTTCTGGAAAAACCTAATGATAACTCATTATTGCTGTTATTGATATTGTAAGTATCTACATATAAGAAATCGTCTATTCTGTCGTTACCCTGTTGACCTACAGAAAACTTTAGTTTTAATAAATCGAGCCATTTAATGTCATCCAACCATTTTTCTTTGGTAAGAATCCAAGCAGTTCCCACAGAGTAGAAATTACCCCAGCGATTATCCGGGTGGAAGCGGGAAGAGGCATCGCGCCGGTAAGAAAGTTGGAAAAAATATTTGCCGTCATAGTCGTACATACCTCGGAATAAATATCCTTCAGTATTGTATTTGCTCTTATAGGATGACTCATCGTTGGTACCACTGATGGCACCGTTTAATTCTTGATTCTGAAAAAAAGAGAACATACTGTTTTTGGCTGCGTATAATTCTTCATAAACGTTATTAAAGCTTTCATGACCTGCCATCAATGAAACGTTATGTAATCCGAAGCTATGATTATAATTTAATATTTGTTGTAGGTTGAGGGTTGTTCGACGCCAATGCTGGACATTGATGCTTCCATTCAAGGAATTTGCTGTTCCATAAAAAGGATTTAAAGCATTTTTGTACCGGCTGTCACGTATCGAAGTGCCTGCATTGAATGTGAATTTGAAGTCTTTCAGGAAATTAATATCTATAAATGCGTCTCCATTCAAAGTATTTGCAGAGGTGTTATATGTATCAAGCTGACTTAATTTTATTCCGTTAGAGTTCGGGTTGATGGGACGGTTTAGAGGACCTTGGTTGGATACTCCGAAATCGTACATGTCACCATTTTTATCCTGCATGATCTTACCATTTGTATCACGTAGGTAAAGCGGATATATAGGGGCTGTATTGAATGCCTGGGCAAAGCCGCCGGCCGCTGCATTCTGTATTGAGTGTGTATAACTGATATTGGCACCAAATCTCATCCATGGTTTAGCCTGGTAAGTCGTTTTCAGACGACCGGTAATACGATTATAGTCAGAACCTTGTGCGATGCCATCTTCATCTAGATATCCGAAAGAAGCATAGATTTGCGCTTTGTCACTTCCACCGGAAATATTGACATTATATTCCTGGCGTAAAGCTGTATGGTATGTGGCATCAACCCAATTATCGGGAGTGAGATAATAACCGTTTACTATCCGTCCTAATTTTGCATTAGGATTAAGAAGACCGTTTTTACCAATCAGATATTCTCCTTCAGGATATGAATATACGTTGTAGGATAAACCGCCGGTTTGGCTGTTGGTTCCTATCATATTAGTATTTGCGCTGACATATGCTTGGTCAGGGGTTTGTCCTTGGGCATTTAAATAATAATTGTATAATGCTTTATAGTGTGCTTGATAATATTCTCCTGGATCTTTTATGTAGTCATATTCTATTTCACCACGGGTATTGGCACTCCATTTAGCGTCTACTGTGATTTTTGCATCGCCTGCTTTGGCTGATTTTGTTGTTATAATTATGACACCGTTAGCACCTCGAGCACCATAAAGAGCTGTGGATGCTGCATCTTTTAGTACAGAAATAGATTCTACATCTGCTGGATTGATGTTATTCCATCCTCCTTCGTATGGCATACCGTCTAATACGATGAGGGGATCTGTTTTTGCGCTCATTGAACTGATGCCACGTATCAGAATGCTTGGAGTTTCGCCAGGCTGTCCATTTGTCATTGTCATTTGTAGGCCTGCCACTTGTCCAGATAAACTTTCTATGACATTAGTAACCGGACGTTTAGTTATTTGTTCTGTATGAATCATTTTTGCAGATCCTGTAAAAGCTGATTTTTTTGCAGTACCATAAGCAACTACCAAAACTTCTTCCATCACTTCTGTTGTTGAAGTCATAACAATTTTCATTTCCGGCTTGATGGTTACTTCTTGGGTTTCCATTCCAATGAAAGAAACAATAATTGTTTTGTTGGTAGGTGAGATGTTTGTAAGTGTAAACTGACCATTGATGTCGGTGATTGTTCCATTGGTTGTTCCTTTTACCAATACGGAAGCTCCGATTACCGGTTCGTTGTTTTCGCTTGAGATAACGGTTCCTTTCACTGTTACCTGTGCTTGTGCATGGCTTATTCCTACGAATAAGCATACGAATAGTAGTAATAGTGTCTTTTTCATAATGTTTGTAATAGATTTGTAAGTTTATGGTTTGCACAAACCTAGGAATAAAATCTAATAAATCAAAATATTTTTGATGGTAAATGTTTAAAAATAAAAGCATATTCTAATCAATGTAACAAAAACTTAATAAGCAAGAAAATTAACTTGTTTTTATAAAAGAAGCATCTTAAGCATTTTGTCGTTTCGCTGAACTTTTTAAATACAAAAATCCCCAAATCTAAGTTGATTGATAGATTTGGGGAAAAAGTTAGAAATATCTCTTGTTGCTTTTATTTTTTTTGAGATTGGTGCATAATTTTTAAGATATCACGGTGGAATTTAATCTCTGCACGTTGCAACTTATATATTTTCTTGGGAGATAAGATTTTTTTAAAGCGCTGTAGATATTCCAAATCCAATTTATCGGCTTCAATCCTTGCTTTGACAATACCTTCTATAATTTGTTCGTATTCGGCATCGGTTGTTTTAGGATTTTTGCCTTTGCGTGCTTGCTCCCATGCTTTATCATTTACTGTTTTTTTACGGTCTTGTAATTCGAAGTAGATAGGGAAGAATTTAGTGGCCTCTTCTTGCGTTATTTCTGCTTTGTGCGTGAGATATGCTTCTTGTCTAGCTCTGAATTCTTCTTTGGTGAAACCAGGTTTCTTTTTGTCTTGCGCCTGTAGCGAAATGCTTATATATAAAGTGATAAGCAAGGTTACCAGTCTTTGTATCATGTGGTTATTATTTAATTATACATATCTGAATTTGCATCTGTCAAGTATTGATAGAGCGTATAATCATCCATCATGGAATGATCTAAAATCGTTTCAATATATTCGTCTGAGAATTGTTCAGTTTCCGCTGCTGTAAAAATAGGAGTGTCTTGTTTAGGGGGACCTACAACAACTCTGACGCTGAACATCAATCCACAAAACATAGCTGCCATATATATCCAAGGCTTGATACGTTGCCAAGTAGTTATTGTTTCTTGCGGAGTAGAAGTTTGTTCCTTCTCCGGCAATTTATTCATCAACTCTTTTGAGAAGTTGTCGAAATAACCTTCGGGTACCATGAATGGATTTTTTGTCCCGCATTTTTTTAATAGTTCATCTTCTTCCTTCATAGTGGTTCTCCTTTCTTTGTTAGATACATTTCTTTTAAAAAGGTTTAAAGGTATTCTTTTAAAAAGTTCTCTATTTTTTTCACTGCATGGTGGTAGGAGGCTTTCAGTGCTCCTATACTTGTTCCTAATATTTCAGACATGTCTTCATATTTCATTTCTTGAAAGTATTTTAAATTGAATACTATACGCTGCTTTTCAGGGAGTGTCAGTAATGCCTTTTGAAATAATATTTGAGTTTCATCTCCATTAAAATATGTATCACTTTCCAGTTTGTTCACCATATCTGCATCAGCGTCGTCTATGGATAATTGGTTGGTGGCACGTTGTTTATTTAAAAAGGTTAAGCATTCATTCAAAGCTATGCGGTAAAGCCAGGTTGACATTTTGGCTTCGGCACGAAAATACTCTAGATTAGTCCATGCTTTGATAAATGTATTCTGTAACAGATCATTGGCATCTTCATGAGAAAGTACCATCCGGCGTATCTGCCAATATAGCTGTTCGCTGTATTCGTTGACAATACATTCGAAGGCTTCTTTTTGTCGTGCCGGGTCCTGTAATAAAGCTATTATTTCTTTCTCATTATAAGTGTTCATGTTCCTATTTTTTAATTAGATATCCGGTTTATGTTATGGTTTAATGGATTCTATTGAAATTTTTAATGCTTCCCGTGCAAGTAGAGTGTTAGGAAAAATATCCGATGCTTCCTGTAACAATATGCTTTCATCTTCGTAGCGGGCTGAAAAATGTCCTATAAGAAGTTGTTTTACTTTTGCGGTACGGGCGATTTCTCCAGCCTGTGAAGCAGTTGTGTGAAAGGTTTCTTTCGCACGGGCTTGTTCGCTTTGTGCAAAGGTGGCTTCATGAAATAACAGGTCCACTCCGTATATTTGTTCTATGATACGTGGCAAATAAATAGTATCTGAACAATAGGCATATCGGCGGGGAAGGGCAGAAGGGATAGTCAATTTGTTGTTTGGTACTATTTTTCCGTCCGGTAATGTGTAATCGGCGCCATTCTTTATCCGGTTGAGTTCGTATACGGGGATTTCATAAAAGTCAATCATGTCGCGACGAATATGGGCGGGAGTCTGTTTCTCTGAAAAGAGGAATCCGCATGTTGGTATCCGATGACGTAAGGGAATTGTTTCTATGGTTAGCGAACGGTCGTCATAAATTATTTCAGCTTTGCCCGGATCAAAAGTTTGGAAAACGACTTTGTAACTCATACCTTTGCAAAAAAAGTCGAGTTGCGGAGTAAGAAGACGTTCTAATTCTGCATGACAGTGAATATAGAGTGTGGCTGTCCTTCCCAGCATACCGAAAGTTGATATCAGTCCCATTAGTCCGAAACAATGATCGCCATGCAAATGTGAAATGAATATATGGTTTAGCCGGGTGAATTTCAGTTTTGATTTGCGTAATTGCATTTGTGCTCCTTCACCACAGTCTATCATAAATAGTTTTTCACGGATATTTACGACTTGTGAGGTCGCAAAATGCCGTGTGGTCGGCAATGCTGACCCGCATCCTAATATATGTACTTCAAATTTCTCCATCGTTACAAAGATACTATCTTTTTTGAATGGAAAATAAAAAATGCCGTAAAAACGGCATTATAGGATTGAACTATTTCTTAAGTTTTATTTTCACAGCATTCATACCACGTGACCCTTTTTCTAGTTCAAAAGTCACGATGTTATTTTCTATGATATTGTCTATCAGTCCACTAATATGAAAGAAGTATTTCTCTGCATTCTTCAAATCTTTTACAAATCCATATCCTTTGGATACATTGAAGTGCTCTATTCTTCCTTCATGTACTAGTTCTATCGGTTCTTCAGTTCTACGAGGAGTTGAAACTTCAATGGTGGACATATCCACTTCTTGTGGTTTATTATTAGAAATGGGAGGAGTATCGGTTATCATACCGTTCTCGTCCACATAGGCAATCATATCTTCGAAGGAGGATGTGCCGTTATTTTTTCTTTCTTCTTTTTTCTGCTGTTTTGCTAAACGCTTTTCTTGTTTTTTCTTTTCCAGATCTCGTTTGGTAAATGAAATAGGTTTCGCCATTTGATTCTTTTTAAATTAGTAATATACAGTCCGACCTGCTAAGGGGAAGTGTATGGAATTAATAATGAGGTAATAAGAAAACGGGGGAGAAGTCGTTGTGAAATACTAACTCGAAATTTTATTACTCTATAAAGATACGGTTTTATTACGGATATCCCATAGAATATTTTCCTTTTTAAGAAATAATGGCATAAAAAAGGATGCATTTTAATAAATGCATCCTTTTGGCTTATCTTGAAGTAAACTGATTACTTCTTCTTGTTTTCCAACTGTTCTTTCAAAGCAGCCAAAGCATCGATATCACCTAAAGTGGTAGAAGCTGCCTGATTTTGGATAGCAGGAGCGTCTTCTCTCTTAGTTGTTTTCTTTGCATTAGAAGCTGCTTTCTTTTCAGCTCTTTCTTCTGCCTTGGCAGCATCTTCGAAAATGCGGCTGTGAGACAGAATGATTCTCTTGGCATCCTTGTTGAATTCAATTACTTTGAATGACAGTTTTTCATCCAATTGGGCTTGAGAGCCATCTTCTTTTACCAGGTGTTTCGGAGTTGCAAAACCTTCTACACCATAAGGAAGAGCTACTACAGCACCCTTATCCAACATTTCGATGATAGTACCTTCGTGTACAGAACCTACAGTAAATACAGTTTCGAATACATCCCAAGGATTTTCTTCCAACTGTTTGTGACCAAGGCTCAAGCGACGGTTTTCTTTGTCGATTTCCAATACTTGAACTTCGATATCTGCACCGATCTGAGTGAATTCAGAAGGATGTTTTACTTTCTTAGTCCAAGACAGGTCAGAGATGTGGATCAATCCGTCTACACCTTCTTCGATTTCCACGAATACACCGAAGTTAGTGAAGTTACGAACTTTTGCAGTGTGCTTGGAACCTACAGGATACTTTTCTTCGATAGTTTCCCATGGATCTTGTTTCAACTGTTTGATACCCAAAGACATCTTACGTTCGTCACGGTCAAGAGTCAGGATAACAGCTTCTACTTCGTCACCTACCTTCATGAAGTCCTGAGCAGAACGCAAGTGCTGTGACCAAGACATTTCAGATACGTGAATCAAACCTTCTACGCCCGGAGCAATTTCGATGAATGCACCGTAGTCAGCCATAACGACTACTTTACCTTTCACTTTGTCACCTACCTGCAAGTTAGCATCCAAAGCATCCCATGGGTGCGGAGTCAGTTGTTTCAAACCAAGAGCAATACGTTTCTTTTCGTCATCGAAATCAAGGATAACTACGTTCAACTTCTGATCCAGTTCAACTACTTCTTTCGGATCGCTTACACGCCCCCAAGACAGGTCAGTGATATGAATCAAACCATCTACACCACCAAGGTCGATGAATACTCCGTATGATGTGATATTTTTAACAGTACCTTCCAGTACTTGTCCTTTTTCAAGTTTACCGATGATTTCTTTCTTCTGCTGTTCAAGTTCAGCTTCGATAAGAGCTTTGTGAGAAACAACAACGTTTTTGAATTCCTGGTTGATTTTAACCACTTTGAATTCCATTGTCTTACCTACAAATACATCGTAGTCGCGGATAGGTTTCACATCAATTTGAGAACCCGGCAAGAATGCTTCGATACCGAATACGTCCACAATCATACCACCCTTAGTGCGGCATTTGATGTAACCCTTAATAATTTCTTCATTTTCAAGAGCAGCGTTTACGCGGTCCCAAGAACGAGTAGCACGTGCTTTTTTGTGTGACAGAATTAACTGTCCTTTCTTATCTTCCTGATTTTCAATGTATACTTCTACAGTATCACCTATTTTCAAATCTGGATTGTAACGGAATTCATTCAAAGGAATGATACCGTCTGATTTGTAGCCGATATTGACAACTACTTCGCGTTTGTTCATTGCAATAACAGTACCGTCTACAACCTCGCGGTCGTTTACTTTGTTCAGCGTACCGTCATAAGCTTTTTCAAGATCTTCGTGGCTCATGCTGGTTACAGCTTCGCCGTTTTCATAAGCATCCCAGTTGAAATCTTCAACAGGAGTGATGTTTTTTAAATTTTCCATTAATAAAATTGTTAAAATTCTCAGTTAATTACGTTAGACATTATATTGTTTATCTAATTTCGGGCGCAAAGATACAACAAAATACTGAAACACAAACAAGTTTGCTGAAATTTCTTGCTGATTAAAATTTAAATGGGATATAATCGTTGTTTTTAATTTATGTTTGTACATTTGTAGAAATTTAACCTATTAAAATATGGTAGCGTTCATTTTAGTTTGTTTCTACTTTTAGGTTTTTTATGGGAGATAAGAAAGAGGAAAAGTTTGGAAAAGGAGTTCGTTAAGAAGAAAAATAAGGTGTGTTCCGTGAAAGAATTTTCGGATACCATATTGTATAATGTGGATGCATATATAATTTTGGTTGATCGGAATTTTTTGGTTGAAAAGACCAATTACTATAATTTGAATAATACTTCTGAAAGATAAGCGGAAAGTAATGTCCAGAGGCTTTAACGGTTATTTGTTCAAGCCTCTGAACAAAGAAGCTTTGTTTAATATGCTTCGCCAAATGGATATTTAATCTTCCAAAGAGTAATCAATGGTGGTTACAACACGGATACGTTTGATGTAAGGAGTATTGGCATCACGATCCTCGATACTGAATTGTCCCTGATAAGCTCTTTTTATCTTACCAAGTTCGCTGTCCGAGTCCTTGGCGAATTTAATAGCTGCCGCCCGTGCGTTTTTAGTTGCTTCCTCTATCATTTGAGGCTTGATGTCGTTTAAACCGGTATAGTCATATTGCACATTGTAACGATAATCTCCACCGGTAATAGCGATACCTTGCTTTAAGAGTTCGCTTTGTTCGCTGATCATCTTTCTCACCAGATCTACTTTAGTTGAAGTAACCGTGATGACAGAGGTCACATTATAGCGGAAGGGAACTGAATTATTATTATAACGTTCAGCTTGCATGTCTATAATTTCCGGTGCATTGATACTGATTTCGTTTTCAGTGATTCCTTTCTGTTTCAAGAAGCCGACAATTGTTTGGTTGGTTGTATTTATTTTGTTATATAAGGTCGGGAGATCATTTCCCAGGTCTTTATACATTAAAGGCCAAGTTACTTTATTAGCTGGCACCTCCATTTCTGCCAGACCTTTCACATTCACTACTCTGTCTTTACCAGAGAAAGTGTCCAATCCCTGTTTGATAAAATACCCCATCATCAACATGCCTATAGCAAGGATGACGGCTTCTTGTTTCCAACTTTTCATACTTCAGTCGTTTTTAGTGATACAATTATTTGTTTTGTAAGCGTCAAATGCCTTTTTAACAGAGCCCTGTTCTTGCAGCAATTGTTTTGCTTCTGCTTTATTAATATGTAATTCGTCAATTAGCATTTGTACTCCTCGGTCTACTAGTTTTTGATTGCTGAGTTGCATGTTTACCATCCGGTTTCCTTTTACTCTGCCTAGTTTTATCATGACGGTGGTACTTATCATATTCAGTATCATTTTTTGCCCTGTGCCGCTCTTCATACGCGAGCTGCCTGTGATAAATTCCGGACCGACTATCATTTCGATGGGTATATCTGCTACATTCGAGAGTGGAGAGTTTGGATTGCTGCTGATGCTTGCTGTTAATATTCCGTGTTCTCTCGCTTTTTGCAGCGCTCCTATAACATAAGGAGTTGTTCCCGATGCCGCTATGCCTATCAGGATGTCTTTATTTGTGATGTGATGCTTTTGTAGTTCCATCCAGCCTTTTTGACTATTATCTTCAGCACTTTCTACAGGATGTTTCAAAGCTTGTTCACCACCGGCTATAATACCTATGACACAGGTATCAGGCATACCGAAAGTCGCTGGAATTTCAGAAGCGTCCAATACTCCTAGGCGTCCACTGGTTCCGGCTCCCAAATAGAATATGCGTCCTCCTTGATGCATACGTTCTACTATTTCATTTACTAGTTTTTCAATTTGTGGTATGCAGGCATGAACAGCTGAGGCTACTTTCCGGTCTTCTTCGTTGATACCTTCCAGTAACTCTCTGACGGATTTTTGTTCCAAATCCTCATGTATGGACGGTTGTTCGGTTATTTTTATAAAATTCATACTTCGAAATGATAATCCTTTAATCCTTCCAGTGGACTTTTTAAAACTTTTCCGATGGACACATTCAGTCTTAGAGCTGCTTCTTTTACTTCTTCTTGAAAGTAAAATGCAATAGAACCTGTAAAATGTACAAGAATATCATGATATTCGTATTGCATTACATTACGGGTGAAGAAATCAGTGAAGCAGGAAATTAATAAATTCTGTATCTCTGGTCTATGCTTGTGGGCGAAAAGAAAAGGAGTCAGACCCGCCAGAAAGCGGTTGGCTAAGGGCTGTCGGTATACTTTATCTAAAATCAGTGCTGGGGTCAAATCGTATTCTTTAAGGAAATCTCGGCAAAGGTCATCGGGAAGTTGGTGTTTCAGGAAGTCACCTACCAGACGTTTCCCTAATACGGCTCCGCTACCTTCATCTCCTAAAATATACCCTAACGGAGAAATATTAGCTGTTATTTTTTCCCCGTCATAAAAACAAGAGTTGGATCCGGTTCCTAAAATACATGCAATCCCTGCCGTTTTACCACATAGGGCGTGGGCGGCACCTAACAAGTCACTTTCGACAAGGATATTTGCTTTGGGGAAGTTCTGCGCCAAAGCTGTTTTCACTATATTCGTTTTTTCGGGAATACATCCTGCACCATAGAAATAAATAGTTGTAAATTCAGTGGTGTCTCCCAACTGGGGAGTTAGTGTGGAGGCAATCACTTCTTTTATTTCATCAACTGATTGGTGGAAGGGGTTGATACCTCCTGTTCGAACTGTCCTGCTGTTTGTCTTGGTGTTACCCAGACACCAGTCTGTTTTGGTAGAACCACTATCTGCTATTACTATCATATCGGATAATAAGATGATTATTAGTCTTACAAAAATAGTATAAATTTATCCGATATCCATTGTTTTCCGTATTTATTTGTCGGGCTCTTATATTATTTTAGTAACTCTGTTTCTATATTTAATTTGATGTACAAATAGTTATAATTTTAGTCTGGTGTTCGATTTCTACCCAATTTTGACCAATTTTTCAATAAAGTGTATCTGTTTTGCTGCTATTTTTGTGTATTCGAATTTTTAGGTATGAAACTATGAAACACAATTTATGCCGGACACTTCTGCTTTTTGCCGGAGTATTCCTCTTTGCAACTATAGATGCACATTTTAAGACTACTCCTCAGTCACCTGTTCATATTACTGAAACCGACGAACTGGTTTATAAATCGTATCCTAACGGCGATCGGATACCTGATTTTTCTTTTTGTGGTTATCGCCAATCTGAGTATCCCATTCCTTGGGTGGATGCAAAAGTATATGTTCCTGTCGTGGATGGAGATGCAACCGGTCTTATTTAGCAGGCATTGAATTATGTAGCCTCTCTTCCTATGGAACCGGATGGTTTCAGAGGTGCAGTTCAGTTAGCTCCCGGTAACTATGAATTGAAAGGTAAACTTTTGATGCGGGCTGACGGAGTGGTTCTCCGTGGTAGCGGATGCCATAAAAATGGAGGAACGGTTTTACGTGCATTGGGACCGATGAAAGATGAATTGATTCGTGTTTTGGGTTATAATAATGCGAAAACGGAAGACACTATTCATATTGCCGGGCAGTATGTACCTGTAAATGCTACGGTTATTCCTTTGAAACAAACTGCAACATTGAAGGTGGGAGATAAAATACGCATTGTCCGTCCATCAACAGCCGGATGGCTTTCGGTGCTTGGTACGGATAGATTGGGCAATGAACAGGAATATAATTTCTCGAAATGGACTCCCGGTCGTCATGATATGGTGTGGGAGCGTACTGTGGTTGCTGTTACCTCTGAAAGTATTACCATAGATGTACCATTGACCATGAGCCTTGATCCCAAGTATGGTGGTGGGTATATTTTACCTCTTTCATGGACTGGGAGGATTAATAATGTCGGAATAGAGAATTTGTGTTGCGATTCTGAATATGATCATACTAATTTGAAAGATGAGAACCATCGTTGGCAGGCAATTACCTTCAATCATGTGAAAGATGGATGGGTACGAAGAGTGGAGGCTCATCATTTTGCAGGTTCGGCGGTAATGGTATTGGAGGGAGCGATGCAGGTGACTGTGGAGGATTGTAAATTTCTGTATCCCGTGTCCGAGATAGCCAACCATAGGCGTTATGCTTTTCATACTTTGGGACAATTAACTCTTTTTCAGCGTTGTTATTCTGAAGAGGGGTACCGTGATTTTACAGTTGGGGTTGCCGTACCTGGACCTAATGCTTTTGTACAATGTCATTCCGAACGGCCTTATAGTTTCAGTGGATCTACTGGTGGCTTCTCTAATGGTATTTTGATGGATAAAATAACGGTGTCAGGAGGAATTATTCAATTGGGTTATCGGGATATGGCAGATCAGGGAGCCGGTTGGGTGGCGGCTAACTCTATGTGCTGGCAGGGACGAGCTTCACAGACTCATTGTGTTACTCCTCCTACAGCTCATAATTGGGCTTATGGAATGTGGACGCAACCTTTTGGTAATGGCCATTATGAATTGTCGCATACTTTTGTCAAGCCGGAAAGTTTTTTTTATGCTCAACTGGCGGCTCGTATGGGTAAATCTTCAATGGAAGAAAAGAAAATATTTGTGTACACTACTGATGAAACTACGAAGCCAACTCCCGAGTACGCTCATTGGATGTCTGTACAGTCATTAAAACCGGATATGCGAATGGATGTATGGATAGACAGTATGATAGTGAAATATCCTTTGGAGATAACCCAGAATAATGCTCCTCTTTTAAACGAAGTGAACTGGCGGCCTGAAAAAGAGAAGCATGTGGTCATGGCAGAACCTTTACAAGTGAAAAATGGCTGGATTGTGCGGGGAAATCATATTCTCATTAACGGAACTTATTTTCGCAAGAATATTCCCGGTACTACAGGATGGCAGGGCAAAGGATCACTCAGTCAGTTTGTTCCGGGACGCACCGGTACGGGATATACCGAAGAGCCAGATAGTGTTGCGCAAGTATTATTGCTTTCGGGAGCACATGTGCTTCATCATCGTACAGGATTGTGGTATGAGCGTCGTCGTAATGATCATGAGCGGAATATGCATGCTGATGCTGAAGTTTGGGCTCCTTTTAATGAAATGCCTTATAGCCGTAGCGGGCAGGGGGAAGCTCAGGATCGCTTAAGCAAATATGATCTGAATAAATTCAATCCTTGGTATTGGAATCGTTTGAAGCGATTTGTAGATGTGGCGGATCGAGACGGACTGGTTTTGTTACATGATCATTATAACCAGCACAATATCATAGAAGAAGGAGCACACTGGTGTGATTATCCTTGGCGCTCTGCTAATAATATAAATCAGTTGGGATTTGCGGAAAAGACTGTTTTTTCGGGGGACAAGAGAGTGTATATGGCAGAACAGTTCTATGATATTACTCGTCCGGTTATCCGTGAATATCACAGTAAATTTATTCGTCAGAGTGTAAATGTGTTCCATGACAATAATGGTGTGGTACATAGCATTGGATTGGAATATACCGGACCATTGAATTTTATGAACTTTTGGTTGGAAGAGGTCAATGCGTGTGATAACCATCAGTTAGTGGCGTTGACAGCAACAAAAGATGTGCAGGATTCTGTCTTGAAAGATAAAAAACATACTTCAATGGTTGATGTGATTGATATCCGTCAGTGGCATTATCGCGCAGATGGAACTTTATACGAACCTCAGGGAGGGGTAAGTCTGGCTCTTCGCCAGCATGCGCGACTGATTGATCCGGGCACGGTATCTTGTGCCAGTGTTTATCGTGCGGTACGTGAATATCGCTGTAAGTATCCTGATAAAGCTGTGGTTTATAATGGTAGTACAATTAGAGTTCCTCGTAATGCTATGAATTGGGCTATATTTATGGCGGGTGGCTCTTTTGCCAAAATTCCGCCGATTGATGAATTACCGGTTTATGAGAAGGCTTCTTCTTTTTCTCCTATAGATAGACAGACCGATATGGATACTCAGTGGGTAATGGGGGCTGTCGGAAAGGGATACCTTGGGTACTGTGTGAAGAATGAGATTAATTTGGATTTGATGGGAGATAGAGAAACGTATAAAGTCTTTTGGATTGATCCGGATAAAGGAACGGTTATAAAAGAAGATGGTAGCGTGAGAGGAGGTGGAAAAGTAATTTTAAAGGCTCCTGCTGAAAGTTCTATTTGTTTTTTACAATTGTGATTGCAAAGCTTTTGTAAAACTGTTGGTTGAGTAATAGGAACGGATTCCAATCTTGTTCCTATTACTTATAAGTTAGTGCTTTTTTATATAAACAGACTTTTTTAATAATTGAGCCAAAGCTTCATTGCAGCTATCTTTTCTCTGCTTACAGTAATTTTATCTTTAAATGGCGGTTTTACCTGTACTATTATTTTTCCTAAAAAATAGTTTTCTATTTTCTGTATGGCATGTACACTAATCAATGTTTGCCGGTTGGTGCGGAAAAAAATATCTGGGTTTAGTTGTTCGGACAGTTTGTCGAGCGATAAATCTATGATATGCTCTTTCCCTTCTTTTGTGACGGCAAAAGTAATTTTGTTTTCAGAATAGAAATAAGCTATATCTTCTACTTGCAAGGTATACAGCTTTTCGTCTCCTGATATCAGGAAGCGGGTACGGTATTTTTTTTCCGGATTACTTATATTTTTCAGTAAGTTCAGTAATTCATTGGATGAGCTCGATAGGTTGGCATTGCCATATCTGGCAGTTAATCTTTCAAACTTTTCGATGGCTTCGGCCAATCTTTCCCTGTTTATTGGCTTCAGCAGATAGTCTATGCTGTTTACAGTAAAAGCACGTATGGCATATTCGTCGTAGGCGGTGGTAAAAATAATCATACTTTCCGGTTGGGTCTGTTCTATGAAAGTGAAAGAAATGCCGTCGGTCAGTTGGATATCTAGAAAGATTATATCCGGGTGTGGATGCTCCTGGAACCATTTTACAGATCCCTCTACGCTGCCGGGTAATACAACTATCTCCCAGTCTGGCCTTAATCCTGACAACATTTTATGTAGCAGGCGTCCTGCAGGAATTTCATCTTCTATAATAGCGGCTTTTATCTTATTCATTCAGCAAAGGTATTTTAACGGTGAAATATTCAGAATCGTCAATAATTGTGATATGCAAGTTGCAAATCAGCAGATAGCGGGCAGATAAGTTCTTCAGTCCCATTCCTGATTTTGCAACATTCTTTTTTAATTTGATCTTGTTTCTTACGGAAAGAGTTTGATCTTTGTCAGAATAATCCAAATGGATGACCATTGGATTTTCCATATTGATGATGTTATGTTTTATCACATTTTCGATAAGCAACTGTAGAGTTAATGAAGGAATTTTCTTGTTCAATAACGTGGGGGGTATTTTGTTTTCCAGTTGAATACATTTTCCCAGACGCACTTGATGCAGATAGATATATGAATCCAGAAATTCCAGTTCATTACGTAAAGTAACAAGTCCTTGTTCCTGACTTTTTAGGATATAACGATAAACATCCGATAGCTTTTGTGTAAAAACTACTGCGTTTTCCGGATTGTATTCTATTTCGGATATTAAAGTATTCAAACTATTGAACAGGAAATGTGGATTTAATTGATTTTGTAAAGCCGTGTATTGTGCTTTGATGGAACTTTCTTCCAGTTTCATTGTTTTTTCATGCAGAATAACCAGCTGCCTGTAAAAAGCGTTCATGATACTTAGGCTCACAATCACAATTTCTACCAACCATATAATCATGATCAAGCGCAGGCCCGGACTGCTTAGTACAAATGGGAAGGGCAGTTCCAGCAATACTTTACAGATGGTCAGAGTAGCGTAATTCATGAAGAAAAGAATAGCTGCAATCAAAATGCAATTGATGATCAGTTTGTTTCTCTTCTTGATAAAGAATAGATAGCTTTTTTTCAGCCATCGGTTGATGAATATCAGACTAAAGCCTACCAGATTGAATATGAATACCACAGAAATAAATCCCAGAAAGGAGATTAATATTTTCTGATGTTGAGGCGTAAGGTCGGTATATAGTACCAGCGAAAGGTATGAGAAACATGCCAGACCTGAAAACAGGAAAAAGTTGAAGAATTGATTGTATTTATTTTGCATAGCCATTCCGCTGCTGAAAATGATTTGGGTTATTTTACAAAACTATGAAAAAAAGAGGAAATTCAGAAAAAAATAGAATACTTTCCAAATCTCCTCTTTTATGAGCAAACGCTTAGTATGGATTAAAAACAAACTCCTACACGCACACCCATGCTATTTCTTCCATCTTCAGAATAAGTCAGGATATCGGTTTGATTGGTTGCGTAGCTATAATATACGGCTACATGAAATCCCAGACGCTGATAAGGTACCGGATGAATATCTATTCCCAATTCGGGTGATACATAGAATCCCCACGGGCGTTCATACCATTGTACCAGATTGTTGTAAATGGAGTTTTGAGAATACATGGCACCCGATTTGACTCCGAAGTAAGGTTTTACATACCTGTTATCCAGTAACTTGTAGGATACAGATATTCCAAAGGGAAGTTGGAACGCCGATTGTTGCTGGTCTGTTGTCAATGAAGCCGTTGGGGTGAGGGGGATGGTCTGGCGGTCCACGTATCGGTGATTGGTATGAAAATTAAGGAAAGCTCCTATAGACCAATAGGGAGTCAGATCATATTTTCCTTCAAAGTTCATTCCCCATCCGCTGAATTTATCGGCAAAGTTGCTGTTCAACGGCATATTCATCTGCCAGTCTACGTTGAAATGTACATTTTCCCAGATCTGTGCTTTACTTGTGAAACAAAAGAGAACTAATAACACTCCGATGAGGATACGTTTGGGAGCTCTGTGTTTTAATATTTTCGTTTTCATGATTTTCCGGTTTTATTGTTTGTTTGACAGATAAGGAGATTGTGCAAATGCCTGATTGACGGCATTTAATGTCAACTGCATATTGAAATGGGAGTTTCCGTATAGCAGTCCTGACGCATAAGCATGCCAGATGACAGGCAGTTTGTTTTGGTTAGACTGATCGACAGGTTGTCTTAAATCAACCATTTCCATAATCAGGGTTCCTGTGTCATAGCTGTAAGTTACCGGATAAGGATAATACCATCCTCCTCCCCAGTAAGGTCCCCAGAATCCGGCATCCCACCAGCCGCCATACCATCCTCCTGTGGTTATTTGTATTCTTTGTTGGGCGTATGACAACTGAATGCCTACATTGGCTTTTTCTTTATCTTCCGTCCTTACATAGCCTTTCTGTTCCATTTCATGGGCTACTGCACTGATAATGTTTTGGGCATTTTCATCTTTCCAATAATTGGCTTTCAGGCTGTTGTCCGGAACCAGAATGCTATCTGGCAGATAATAGGTGGAAAACTCATTGAAATGTACACTGTTGTCATAATCGGTGTAAACGCTGTAGTCACTATCCAGTTTATTCATATCCGGATCTTTCTCGCACGAAGTAACTATCATGGCAAGCATGAATAGTGGAAATAGTAGCTTCTTCATATTCCTATTATTTTAGTTAAGTAGTTTATAGTGAGCGTCCTTTAAACACATTGGCTTTCTTTAATGGCAATATTTGACCGGATAAAGTCATGTGGCTGGAATTAAAGTTCGGAAGAATATCTACAGTCGCATTGTTGCTTCCATAAGGTATATCAATGCTTACTTGGGCTGAGATTCCGATTCCCATCACGTTCATACTGACATGAATATTACCTTTTTTGTCGGTTTTTACTTTATAGTTCGAAGCATTCCCGTCTACGGTAATACCTCCTAGTCCGTTCGGACCGCTGAAAGGTACATTGAATGCTACTTGCACTACAGCCTTGTCACCGTCCAGTCCTACAAAGTTGGTGTTGGATGAAACGAAAGCGGAGGTTCCGTATTTAAAGTAAACTCTGTCCGCTTCCAGTACAAAGGTTTGGTTGTCTATTGCCTCTTTGGCTTCCTGAAATAACATTTTGTCCAAAGCTTCCTGAGCTGCTTTTTTTTCCTGACGTGTCATTTCCTTTTCTCTTGTTTGTGCCTGTGAGTACTCTACGCAGGTAAACAAGGTTACTAATGTTAATATTACAACTTTTCTCATAATACCTACTTTTTTATTTTATGTTGTTTTCCTATTGAAATCCGGTACAAACATAATAAGCTTTGGCATAAGTAGGTAGTAATTTGTTACTGAAACGGAAAAACCGGTTGCTGAAGTGTATTTTTGAAGAACTGAAATTAAAAGTGTGAAGAGGAATGAATGGGAAATAAACAACCCTGGAAATCTGCTTTAACAAAATTTCCGGGGCTTATGTTCTATGAACTATAAAGTGATTAGAAAGACCTTCCTTTAAATACATTTGACTTGTCAAGCGGCAGTAGTTCACCGGATAAAGTCAGGCGGTTGGAATTGAAGTTGGGCCGTATATCTACGGTGGCATTGTTGCTTCCATGAGGTAATGTTATGCTTACCTGAGCAGATATACCCACCCCCATTACACTCATTGTCAGATACATGGTTCCTTTCTTGTCGGTTTTGATCTTGTAACCGGAAACATTGCCGTCTACAGTGACACCTCCTAATCCGTTAGGGCCGCTGGCAGGAATGTTAAACGCTACCTGTACGGATGCTCTATCGTCGTCTACCATTACAAAATTGGTATTAGAAGAAACAAAGGCATTTCTGCCTCTTTTAAATATAACCCGGTCAGCTTCCAGTGTGAAAGCTTTGTTTTCTATAGCTTGTCTGGCTTCTTCGAACAAGGCTTGTTCCATGGCTTTTTGCGCCTCTTTCTTTTCCTGACGTGTCATTTTCTTTTCTGTTGTTTGTGCTTGTGAGTAGTCTACGCAGCAAAACAAGGTGACGAATACTAATAAAATAATCTTTTTCATATATGTATCTTTTATGTTATTGTTTGAATATGAAACAAATATAATAACTGTTTTGTTGAGAGGACTTTATCTTATTTTTTAGGTTAAAACTCTTCCTTGTCATATTCTTTCTAGTCTGTTTTATTTGGCTTGAGTTTGCAAGTATAGCATTATTTTCTGTCTTTCTATCTTTTAAAAAAGATTTTTTCTTCCGGGGGCTATGTGAACTTCTATTTATTTTTTTTCTCTATAGAGTTTCTTTTCTACTGCCACTGCTGCCACCTTTTGTCTGGAATGCTCATAAATAAAGGCTTTGAGGGGTGATGGCAGCAGAATATTTGAAGGGATGGAAAATGTTACTGCCACCATTTTAGGATATTCTTTTTGATAATAGTAATTGCAGGAAGATTGTCAACCCGGCAAAGAAATAACTCTTGAAAGAGTCAACTGATATTATAACTAAGTATTATCTCTGTCAACCATCCGTACAAGTAAGATGAAAGAGTAGTCAACCTAAAGCGTTAAACTACACTGCATTCATTCTACATGCCGAGTTGTTCCAGACTGTTCCATTAAGTTGAAACCGAAACATCATGCGGTTGAATGTATCAGAAGATAAGCATGTATTGTTCGGAAGTTCCTTATCTTTTTTCAAAAGGAGAGGAAGAATTCCTCTAAATATATGTTCCTTTTTGTGGGAATAATTCGAGTCTTGATGAGAAAAGTATTATAAGAGGTGGTGGCAGCCTTTTGGGTATCTAAAAAATACTGCTGCCACCACCTCTATAAGATGCTTATATCTAGATTGTTACTTCTGATAAAAGCTCAGTAGTGGTAGCAGAAATGAAAAACTCTGTTGGAGAAAGAGGGCAAAGTCTCTGTTTGTAGATGTATTCTTCATCATCGGCATCAATCTTTTTTTTTGCCGAATTCCGGATCAATCTTTAATAGTGCCGTCACCCCAAAGGTTACAGCGCAACATATCATAATCCAGATAAAGAAATGGTTGTATCCCATCTGGTCCTGAAGCCAACCGGCGGCCATTCCGGGAATCATCATGCCTAATGCCATAAATGCGGTACAAATGGCATAATGTGCCGTTTTATGTTCTCCGTCCGCAAAATAAATAAGATAAAGCATATAAGCTGTGAAACCGAATCCGTAACCGAATTGCTCTATAAAAATGCAAATATTGATAAGGTATAGGGAATCGGGTTGGACATAACTGAGGTAAACATAGACTAAATCAGGTAAGGAAATAGCCCATACCATCGGCCACAACCATTGTTTTAAACCGTTACGGGCTACGGCTATTCCTCCTAAAATACCTCCAAGGGTAAGCCCGATGATGCCGACTGTTCCTTGTACGAAACCTATCTCCTCAGTGGTGAGCCCCAAACCACCTTCTTCAATAGGATCTATAAAGAAAGGAATACACATTTTTGCCAGTTGTGCTTCCGGTAAACGGTAGAGTAACATAAAGAGAATAGCAATACTTGCCTGCTTTTTCTGAAAGAAACTGGCAAAAGTGCCAAAAAATTCTTTGAGTAGGGTAGAAGCGGAAACTTCTTTGGCTGCATGGTCTGAATCCGGATGGGGAAGAATAAACTTATGATAGATCCACACTCCCAGGAAAAGCCCGGCCAATACAAAAAAGGTGATGGACCAGGCGTAAGGTATATTGTCTGTTACAATTTCCAGTCTTCCTGCAAGCATGATAAGCAACCCTTGTCCTGCAATAGTCGCAATGCGATAGAAAGTACTGCGGATTCCTACAAATAAAGCTTGCTGGTGCGAGTCCAGTGCCAGCATGTAAAAACCATCGGCAGCAATGTCATGCGTGGCAGAGCTGAATGCCAACAACCAGAAAATTGCCAACGTAAGTTGGAAAAAGTGTTCGGTGGGGATGGTGAAGGCTATGCCTGCCAGTCCCGCACCCATTAAGAGTTGCATAGTGACGATCCACCAGCGTTTCGTTTTGATAAGGTCTATGAAAGGACTCCACAAAGGTTTGATAACCCAGGGCAGATTAAGCCAGCCGGTATAAAAAGCCAGTTCGGTATTGCTGATTCCTAATCTTTTATACATAATGACTGAAATAGTCATCACTGCCACGTAGGGCAGCCCTTGTGCAAAGTATAGCGTGGGTATCCATGCCCACGGTGAAGTATGTTTGTTTTTCATTATTCCTTTTTCATTTTAAAGATTCCGGATGGAAATCCTATCCGGCGCATGGCTTGGTGGATCGGTTAATAGAAACGGCGGATATCTGCACCTTTATAATAATGCAATAGAATTTCGTCGTAGGTATATCCCCGTTCCCCCATTACGGCAGCCCCGATTTGGCACAGGCCTACTCCATGTCCCCAACCGGCACCCGTTAGCAGAAACCATTCGGGGACGCCGTTTTTCAATTCTCCCTTATCTACTACAAAGGCTGAACTGAATAGGTGGGACGAAGACAGGGTACGACGTATCTCCAATTCTTTTCCGATAGTCAATGTTTTCAAAGAACCTACAATTTTCAGTTTGCAGATACGTCCGGACTTGCCACGTTGGATGGGAATCAGGTCGATGATGTCTCCATAATCTGATTTTGTATTTTGACGGATCAGTTCGGCTAGCTCTGACTGGGAATAACGCACTTTCCAACGATAGAAATCTGTGGTTTCCTGATCGTAATTGTTCAGTATTTGTGAAATTACTTTTTTATCGTGGGTATCACAGAACGAAACGGGAGAAGTACGTATCCAACGTTCTGCCTCTTCTTCTTTAGTCAGATCGGGTAACGGACGGTTTTCTTCTTCTTCCGTATCACGGATGGTAGACAAATAGGGATAATTCTTATCTTCCCAGCAATAGCCGAATTCCTCACTTGCACCTCCGCAACATTTAGAGAAACGAGCATCGCAGATGCCGCGTTCATACATTAGTAATTGCCCTCGGGTTGCCTGTACTGCTTCAGTTACGGCAGCACTGGATGCCTTGGTTATTCCCTGATAACGTTGGCAATGATCATCTGCACAAACGTCGAATATGGTGTGGTCTTCCCGGTCGTACCAACGGATATATTCGGTATCGGTCTTGATAAAGGAAAAGAAACCTTCATTTTTGCCACTTAAAGCTTTGCGTTTCTCTATTTGAGCAAACAGCCAGCTGCGTGATACCACGGCATGTGCTTTCAGAAACTCTAAAGAGGAGGTGGCGTTCATCTCCGAAGAGATGACGCTTATCAAATAGTCTTCGGCGGGAAGAATATTGATAGCGGTGATTTTGCCTTCGTCCACCACTAGTTTCAGTGTTCCCATAAAACTTTGGGTTTCTTGCCGTTCCCAGTGGAAATTAATTCCGATGGTTACGTCATATAATGAAAACGAGGCATGTTCGTCTTGTGGAGTGAAGGTCAGTTCGCGGTAAAGATTACCATTCCACAGAATACCTCCTTCGCTGAAGGCTACTTGTTGTTCACCACAGACCGTTTCTCCTTTAGCGAAAAAATTGCCGTTCAGTGAAAAATGAATTTCTTGTGCGTTTACTATTCCTACGCTTATTTCGGGTTCTTTCATTGTTATTCGTCTTGTTTATGGGCTTGCTGTAATTCCTTCATCTCTTCGTGTTCTCTCTATCTTTTTGCTTTCTCGTCAAAATAACGTCCGGGTATCTTCTCGGCTTCTTCTACTGTTATTCCCACTTCTTTTATGATGGATGCCACTTTTTCTTCTGTTATTTTGTCGAAATCTTCCTGACGGGTGGTGACGATTACGCCAGCCATGTCCAAAGCTCCCGGACTGATGAGCATCTGTTCGCTGCCTTTTGCAAAGTAGCAGTCGGGACGGTGCTTGCTGCGGGGAAAAACCACCGTATAGTATAGATGGCCTTCCTTCCATAACAGCAGGTTGAACTTCGCTTCTTGTCCGTCTTCATCCGGTGGGAAAGCGGCGAGGGCGCTGTATAACAGGGAGTCGTCATAATGCGTGTTGCTTGAGAGGATTACCAAAGGACAGGGATAGTCCTTGGTGTTGAGGTAAATTCGGCTACATTCTAGTGGATAATCTTCCTCTTCTTCTAGGTAGGGAAAATACATGCTGCGTATATCGATTGTCTGTGCGTGGGTTATCAGCTGTTGTACGTTCGGGATGATGGGAACATCAGTTTTTCTGACTCCTTGAAGATGGAGATGGTCCGGTGCAGAGGCTCCGCAATGTGCTCCATTATAGAATAGGGCGTAGTCCGGATATTTCTGTACGAATGCACGGACGTCATCGTAACTGAAAATATTCTCATCCATGAGTTGGGGGATGTGATCTTTATGGGCGATAGTGAGGTGATCCGGCAATATGGGATAAGGGTTAACGCATATTCTGTTTGCAGTGATGGTTTCCAGTGCTTTCTGCTCCTTAGGCTGGTTTTCCTTGCACAGGAAACAGGGGCGTGCTTGGATGCTGTCCTTATCCACTTTGGCGGTAGTCGAAACCGCACGCTGTGCATTGCACTGTACCACAAACGTGTAGCCGTTTATGGACAGTTCCTTGGTCTGTACAGTCTGTAATGCCTCGTGGTTGTGGTGTGCCAGTGGCCAGCACGCCAGTTGGCTGTCTATAAATCGCTTGATTTCATTCCGGTTCTTCAGCTCTTCTGTATATTTTTTGCGGATTCCCAGTTCACGGGTGCGCAGGCTGTCTTTGTAGTGATTGTTGGCATTGGTCTGCTCTATGCTCAGGGCGGCATCCGAGTTCCCTTCCCAGCGGCGGCACAGATAGAGTACATCATAGATTCTTCCTATCTTATATTGGCGCGAGAAAATGAGTCCCAGGGCATAATCTTCTCCGTAGCTGACATTGGGCACGCCTGTTTCGCGCAGGATAGGTGTGAAGAATGCGCGCGGAGCTCCCAGACCGTTGATGCGCAATGCGTTATTGTGTCCGTTCTCTTTCGTCCACTCGCTATGGTCTATCACTCCCGGAGCGATGGTGTTCAGCCGGAAGTCCGTCATGCGGTAAGTTCCTATTACCATGGCGCATTGCTCTTTGTAGAACGTGTCTACGATGGTTTGCAGGGTATGGGTGTCGCTGTACAGGTCATCGCTGTCAAGCTGTATGGCGAAGCGTCCGCACCGGGGGTGGTTGATTGCGAGGTCCCAGCATCCCCCTATGCCCAGATCGGTACGTTGGGGCTGAAGGTGGATTACCGCTTTGTTGTCCTTGTATTGACCGATGATTTCTGTGGTTCCGTCTGTCGAGTGATTGTCCACGACGATGATGTTGAATGGAAAGCGTGTTTCTTGTGTGAGTGCCGACCGGATGGCATCGTTAATGGTACGGGCGCGGTTGCGCACGGGGATGATGATGGAGGCTTCGTACTCGAAATTTCCTTTCTTTACATCCGTTTCCACATACATAGGTTCAAGGAGGGCATCGATGGCTTTCAAGTACAGTGTGAACACTTCTTCCATTTCTATCTGTGCTTCCCTGTTGCGGGGATTTACGTAGTCGAATTGCTTTTCGCCGGACAGGCGGTTGTCGCTTTCTGTTTCCGTATAAAGATATTCGTTGATATGTACCAGATGAGAATGGAGGGTAAGGAATAGGCGCAGTTCATAAAGGGCGGCATACTTTCTTTCCTCTGTCATTTGGAGGCTGGCGAGGATGAATTCCGTTCTGTTGAATATCAGTAGCGGACCGAAGTCGAAATCATCACGCACACTGCCAGGTTGGTAGTCGTTGACGGGATGTTTCTTCTTTTCTCCGTTTTTCCATTCATGATGGTCGGCATAAACCATGCCGCATTCTCTGTCTTGCAGGAAGTCAGTCATGCGTTCCAGTGCCTTGTAAGCCAGTTCCAAAGCAGAAGTTTTGGTGTAGAGCAAGATATAAGGTGTGTCTGCCTTTTCAGCAATCATCTTCATTGTCTTAGAACTGGTTAGTGAATCAACAGGTAATATTTCGCATCCATCGGGTGTGGATAATGTCTTGTTGGGTTCAATGTTCAGCAGATAGATTTTGTTGACTATGCTACTTTCTTTTAGAGCATGGATTGTCTGTTCTGCCGCTGTGCTTTCCATATAAGGAATAAAGCAATTAATTGTTTTTCTCATTGTTAAAAAGTATTTCTCACGGCAAAGATAGGTAATATATCTTATTTTTTCTCTACCTTTGTACGCTAATTGTCTTTTAAATATAAATGGAAACTCCGAAAACAGCATTACTTGGCAGGACATTGGATGAGATTCAACAGATTGTGAGGAATCTGGGAATGCCTAAATTTGCCGCAAAGCAGATTGCGTCTTGGTTGTATGATAAAAAGGTGGAAACGATAGACGAGATGACCAATTTGTCATTAAAGCATCGCGAAGCGTTGAAAGAAGGGTATGAGGTGGGGGCATCTGCCCCGGTGGAAGAAATGCGTTCGGTAGACGGTACGGTGAAATATCTTTTCCGTACGCCAACCCGTAATTTCATTGAAGCGGTTTATATACCCGATGAGGACCGGGCTACTCTTTGTGTTTCTTCGCAAGTAGGATGCAAAATGAACTGCAAGTTCTGTATGACCGGGAAACAGGGTTTTACAGCTAATCTGACAGCCAATCAAATATTAAACCAGATCTATTCTATCCCCGAAAGGGAAAAGCTGACTAATCTTGTTTTCATGGGTATGGGAGAGCCTTTCGACAATTTGGACGAGGTGTTGAAAGTGCTTGAGATCCTGACTTCAGAATATGGTTACGGCTGGAGTCCGAAACGCATCACTGTTTCTTCTGTGGGTTTAAAGAAAGGACTGGAGCGCTTTCTGAATGAAAGTGATTGTCATCTGGCTATCAGTATGCATACTCCGATTCCTTCGCAACGAAGGGATTTGATGCCCGCCGAGAAAGCTTTCTCCATTACGGAAATTATTGATATATTGCATAATTATGATTTTAGCAAACAGCGTCGTCTGTCTTTTGAATATATCGTATTCAAAGGAGTGAACGATTCACTGATCTATGCTAAAGAGATAGTGAAACTCTTGCGGGGTATTGAGTGTCGTGTCAACTTAATCCGGTTTCATGCTATTCCTGATGTTGATTTAGAAGGGGTGGATATGGAAGCAATGACAACTTTCCGTGATTATTTGACGCAACATGGCGTATTTGCCACCATTCGTGCATCAAGAGGAGAGGATATTTTTGCCGCTTGCGGAATGTTGTCTACAGCTAAACAACAGAAAGAGAAAGGTGTTACATTACAGTAAACTAAACAATAATATCATATAATTATGAAACGAATAGCATTTTATTTAAGTTTGGTGCTGGTGGTTCTGGTACTGGCTTCTTGTAAGAAGGGACAAAAGAACTTGTTTACCCCCACGTCCAGCGGTAGACCTTACGAAGTATTGGTCGTAGTAAATAAACCTGTATGGGACCGTCCTGCAGGACGTGCATTGTTTGATGTATTGGATACCAATGTGCCCGGACTACCCCAGGCGGAGCGTTCGTTTCGTATATCAAATGTGGACCCTCAGCATTTTGACCGTGTGCTGAAAATATTCCGTAATATCATCATTGTGGATATTCAAGATATTTATACTCAGCCCAAACTTAAGTTTTCCCGTGATGTTTATGCGTCTCCGCAGATGATTATGACAATTCAGGCTCCTAATGAAGACGAATTTGAGGAATTTGTAGCAAAGAACAGTAAAGTGATTATAGATTTCTTTGTGAAAGCTGAGATGAATCGTCAGATAACTTTGTTGAAACAAAAACATAGCGATGTGATTTCCACTAAGGTAGGAAGTATTTTTGATTGTGATATCTGGGTGCCGATAGAACTGGCTAACTATAAAGAAGGCAAAGATTTTTTGTGGGCTTCTACTAATCGTGCTACAGCGGATATGAATTTTGTAATGTACTCTTATCCTTATACAGACAAGGATACCTTTACTAAAGATTATTTCATTCATAAACGTGATTCTGTAATGAAAGCAAATATTCCGGGTGAACGCGAAGGAATGTATATGGCAACAGACTCTATGTTTGTGGATGTGGAAGATATTGTTGTAAAAGGAGAGTATGCGCAAGAAGCTCGCGGATTATGGGAAATGGAAGGTGACATGATGGGAGGTCCGTTTGTGTCTCATGCACGGGTGGATCGTGCTAACGGTCGTGTCATTGTGGTTGAGGCCTTTATTTATTCACCGGATAAATTGAAACGTAATCTGATGCGTCAGATGGAAGCTTCACTTTATACATTGAGATTGCCCAATGAAAGCTTGATTGACGAAATTGTAATTAGTGGTAATATTCCGGAAGAAAAAATAGATACAACAAGCCGGGTAAAGTAAGAAGAGACATTATAATATATAATATAGATGGAAGATAACTACAAGATACGAGTTGGTATTACTCATGGGGATATCAACGGAGTAGGATATGAAGTAATTCTCAAAACTTTTTCGGATCCTACCATGCTGGAACTTTGTACACCCATTATTTATGGATCACCTAAAGTGGCTGCTTATCATCGTAAAGCAATGGATATTCAAACAAATTTCAGTATTGTCAATTCTGCAGATGATGCTCAGCCGGATAAACTGAGCATCGTGAATTGTACGGAAGACGAATTGAAGGTGGAGCTCTCCAAACCGACACCGGAAGCTGGTAAAGCAGCTTTGGATGCGTTGGAGAGAGCTTTGCAGGACTATCGGGAGGGAATGATTGATGTTTTGGTAACTGCTCCTATCAATAAGCATACCATTCAGTCGGAAACTTTTCATTTCCCCGGTCATACAGAATATATTGAAGAGCGTGTGGGGGAAGGACAGAAAGCGTTAATGATTTTGCTGAAGAATGATTTCCGGGTAGCTTTGGTGACTGGTCATGTTCCTGTACGCGAGATAGCACAAGATATTACCAAGGAACTTATTATGGAAAAATTGGCTGTTTTCCATCGTTCTTTAAAAGAGGATTTTGGCATCGACAGTCCGCGTATAGCTGTGTTTTCATTAAATCCTCATGCGGGTGATGAGGGATTGATTGGTACGGAAGAGAGTGATATCATAATTCCGGCAATGAAGGAAATGGTTGCCAAAGGCATTCAGTGTTTCGGACCTTATCCGGCCGATGGCTTTATGGGATCTGGCAACTATACTCATTTTGATGGAATTCTAGCTATGTATCATGATCAGGGATTGGCTCCTTTCAAAGCTTTGGCAATGGATGAAGGAGTGAATTACACGGCAGGACTTCCTATTGTACGCACTTCTCCGGCACATGGTACTGCGTATGATATTGCCGGACAAGGGGTTGCCTTGGAAGATTCTTTTCGCCAGGCTATCTATGTGGCTATGGATGTTTTCCGTAATCGGATTGTCGAAAAAGAAATCCATGCACATCCATTGCGTAAACAGTATTATGAGAAACGGGATGATAGCGATAAACTGAAGTTAGATACCATTGATGATGAAGATTGATGGTGAACCGGTCTAAAATATAATTTCAAGAAAAAGAGTAGAAATGAAATTTGCAATTATATCAGCGGGTGAAGGCTCCCGACTTTCACAAGAAGGGGTAGCTTTACCCAAACCTTTGGTGCAACTGAACGGAGTTGCCATGATTGACCGTCTGATACAGATCTTTGTGCGCAACGGGGCTGATAAGGTGGTCATCATTATTAATAATGAAAGTCCGTTGACAAAAGAGCATTTGGCAAAACTACAGGCGGAAGAGACAGTGCCATTGGAAGTAGTTGTGAAAACTACGCCTAGTTCAATGCATAGTTTTTATGAACTGAACTCTTATTTGAAAGACGATAAGTTCTGTTTGACTACTGTAGATACCATATTCCGTGAAGAAGAATTCTCGACTTTTATTGAAGCGTTCAAACAATCGGACAAAGATGGATATATGGCGGTGACCGATTTCATAGACGATGAAAAACCGCTTTACATTTCTACAGATGAAGCTTTGAACATAACTGGCTTTCATGATGAGGCCATCTCCGGATGCCGCTATATATCGGGAGGAATTTACTGCCTGACTCCGACAGCGGTCAAGACATTGCACGGGTGTATGGAAAAAGGTATGTCCCGTATGCGCAACTTCCAGAGGCAGTTAGTGGCCGACGGCTTGAAATTAAAAGCTTATCCTTTTACAAAAATTCTGGATGTAGACCATGCCAGTGATATAGTGAAAGCGGAAAACTTTCTGACCGGTAAGGACGAGTAATTTAAAAGATAACATAAAGGAATGAATGTGATTTCAATAATAGGGGTAAGCCGTGGAAACGAATATTCACCCAATCATGTGGACAATGATGCCGCCATATTTAATAAGGTGGTGGAAGAGTTGGGACAATTGGGCTGTGAAGTTGAGGTTTATGCCGAGAAGGATTTCGTGGAGCAGGGTGTCAAAGGAGATATCATTTTTGATATGGCCCGTGATAAAGCAACAATAGCCCGCTTGAAGTCTTTGGAGGATGGAGGTGCGTTGGTGATAAACTCTGCTTACGGTATAGATAATTGTGTACGTAGACCCATGACGGAGCTACTTATAAAAAGAGGAGTTCCTCATCCGCAGAGTTTTATTATTTCCACAGCAGACGAGTATTCTGAAAACTGTTATCCTTGTTGGGTAAAGCGGGGAGACTCTCATGCTATGGTGAAAGAAGATGTAGCTTATGCCACTTGTAAGGAAGAGGTGGAGAATATTCTGGCTGATTTTCGCAACCGTGACATTCCTGTTGCGGTCATCAATGAGCACTTGCAAGGCGACTTGGTGAAATTCTATGGGGTACACGGCACTGATTTCTTTTATTGGTTTTATCCGTCTCCTTGTTCGCACAGTAAGTTCGGTTTGGAAAAAATAAACGGAATAGCCAAAGGGATTCCTTTTAGCGTAGAGGAATTGAAAATACAAAGTGATAAAGCTGCTGAGGCGCTGAACGTACCCATTTACGGAGGTGATTGTGTGGTTTCAGCCGACGGAACACTGCGGATTATAGATTTTAATGATTGGCCCAGCTTTGCCCGTTGTCGTGAGGAAGCGGGAGGTAAAATTGCAGAGTGCATTTATAACCGGGCTAAAAAGCAAATGAAACAATAAAGACATGAGTACAGAGAGTGAGAAGAAAGGAATAGAGGCTTCTTTCAAATCCATGGACACAGAGGAGTTCCTGGATATTTATTTCAATCGTCCCATAGGATATGCATGGGCGCTATTGTTTAAAAAATTGAAGGTACATCCCAATGTCGTGACCATTTTTTCTATTATTCTAGGTATAGGCGCAGGCGTGATGTTCTATTACCCCGATATGAAACATACCCTGATTGGTATACTTCTATTGATGTGGGCAAACCATTATGACAGTGCGGACGGCCAATTGGCACGGCTTACAGGGCAGAAAACCCAGTGGGGACGTATGTTGGATGGCTTTGCCGGTGATATTTGGTTCTTTACTATTTATGCGGCGATCTGTCTCAGACTGATGGACCAGCCTATGCCGTTTCATATTGGTGACGGGATGCATTGGGGGATTTTTATTTGGATATTGGCTGCTTTTTCGGGCACTGTTTGTCATAGTAAACAATGTACATTGGCGGATTATTATCGTAATATTCATTTATATTTTCTGAAAGGGAAAAATGGAAGTGAGCTGGATAATTTCAAACAACAGCGTGAGATCTTCTATAGTTTACCTTGGAAAGGAAATTTCTGGTGGAAAGCTTTTTTGTATTTTTATGGTAATTACACACGTCAGCAGGAAAGAATGACCCCTAATTTTCAGCGTTTCTATGCTTTGGTAAAGGAAAAGTATGGGGACAATATTCCACAGGAGTTGCGGAACGAATTTCGTGCAGCTAGCAAACCTTTGATGAAATATACCAATATCTTGACTTTTAATACACGTGCCATTGCTTTGTATATCAGTTTGCTGATTGGCGAACCTTGGTTGTATTTTGTATTCGAGATTATTGTAATGACTTCTTTATTTGTATATATGCGCCATTGCCACGAGGCGGTTTGCGCACAGTTATATTATAAATACGCGGCGAAGTGAAAAGTAAATATAGAAATATATTCCTGATATTTGGGATTGTAGCTATCGTGGTAATGCTCTGTACTTTTGATATGGAGTATGATGAATTGTTGGCTAACTTGCGCCGGGCAGGGATTTGGCTGCCGGCTGTAGTAGGGTTATGGATTATCATTTACTTGTTCAATACCCTTTCTTGGTACATTATTATCCGAGATGGAAAAAAAGGAACGCCTATTCCATTTTGGAAAGTTTATAAGCTTACAGTTTCCGGGTTTGCACTGAATTATGCTACTCCGGTAGGATTAATGGGAGGAGAACCTTACCGTATCATGGAACTGACTCCTTATGTCGGGGCCAGTAAGGCAACATCATCAGTTATCCTTTATGTGATGATGCATATTTTCTCGCATTTTTGTTTTTGGTTTTGTTCTATTTTCTTGTATTTGGCTTTACGCCCGGTAGATATTGCCATGGGGACTATGCTGGCTGTTGTGGGTGTGGTTTCTCTTTTGGCTATTTATTTTTTTATGAAAGGATACAAGAATGGAATGGCTGTCCGTACTTTAAAATTATTACAATATATTCCTTTTATTAAAGGATGGGCCAAACGTTTTTCAGAAAACAAACGGGAGACTTTGGAACGTGTGGACAGTCAGATAGCAGAGCTGCACAAACAGCGTAAGTCTACATTTTATGCCTCGTTAAGTCTGGAATTCATGGCTCGGATTCTAGGTTGCCTGGAAGTGTATTTCATATTGAATATTCTGACAACAGATGTTAGCTTTCCGGCTTGTATTCTGATTATGGCATTTACTTCTTTATTTGCTAATTTGTTCTTTTTCTCGCCTATGCAATTGGGCGCTCGTGAGGGGGGCTTTGCTTTAGCGGTAGGAGGACTGGCTATTCCGGGAGCTTTCGGAGTTTATACCGGATTGATAACCCGTGTACGTGAATTGATTTGGATTGTAATTGGTGTGTTGTTGATGAAAGTCGGCAACGGTACACCTACTAATAAAGCATGAGATAATGAACGCATTGAAAGATATTCAGGGAGTTATATTTGATTACGGCGGTACGATAGATACGAATAGCCGTCACTGGGTGGAAGTATTGTGGGCCAAGTATGTGGAACATCAGATTCCGGTGGATAAGGAGAGTTTTCGTGAGGCATACGTCTTTGGAGAAAGAGCGTTGGCTAAATACCCTTTTGTCCAGCCTTGGCATGATTTTCATGATGTACTTTCCATTAAGGCCAAACTTCAGATGGAATGGTTGGCAGAACAGAGAAAGTTGCCTATGGATGAGTTGAAACTGCAATCTTATGCCACGAAAGTAGCAGACAGCTGTTATGAGTATGTATTGGATATATTGCAGGTTACACGTCCGGTAGTGGAAGAGTTGTCCAAAAAATATAAGTTAGTGCTGGTTTCTAATTTTTATGGTAATATTCAGACCATCTTAAAGGATTTTGGACTTCTGGATTTCTTTGATGAAATTATTGAATCCTCTGTGGTGGGTGTTCGTAAACCAGATCCCGCTATCTACAGACTCGGAGTGGATGCTATGGGATTTGTGGCAAAGAATGTGCTGGTGGTTGGAGATTCTTTCTCAAAAGATGTTGTTCCTGCCAAAGCGGTGGGATGTCGTGTAGCTTGGTTGAAAGGAGAAGGTTGGGGAGGAGAAGTTATTGACGAATCTGTTCCTGATGTGATTATAACGAATTTGGCCCAACTTCCTGTTCTATTATAAAAAGTATGGAGACACAAAGACATGCATTGGTAAAAAGGGACTATCTAGTTCCTTTTGTTTTAGTAACCTCTTTATTCTTTTTATGGGGATTTGCACATGCTATTCTTGATGTGCTGAATAAACATTTTCAAGAGGTGATGGATATTACCCGTACTCATTCGGCAATGGTGCAGGTAATGTTTTATTTAGGTTATTTCGTAATGGCTGTTCCGGCAGGGTTATTCATCACCAGATATGGATATCGTAGGGGAGTTGTTTTCGGATTATTGCTTTACGGCATCGGGTCGTTGATGTTTATTCCCGGCGAATACTGGATGTCATTTGAATTTTTTCTGTTCTCTTTGTTTGTCATCGCTTGCGGCTTGGTTTTTTTGGAAACGGCTGCAAATCCTTATATGACAGAATTAGGGGATAGGGAAACAGCTGCCAGTCGGTTGAACCTGGCCCAGTCCTTTAATGGATTAGGATGTATTTGCGGCCCTTTGGTGGGAGGACTATTGTTGTTCTCGGAGAAGGGAGAGGCGAATATTTCATATCCTTATATGCTGATGGGGGTAGTTGTGCTGATAGTGGCACTGGTCTTTTCCCGTATCAAACTTCCGGAGATTGTTCATACAGACAATGTGGTGAATGGAAAGACAGTTAAAAAAGGCTTATGGTCGCATAAATTATTTTTATTTGGTCTACTGGCACTATTCAGTTATGAAATAGCAGAGATTTCTATCAATAGTTTCTTTATCAATTATGTGGTGGACGATGGATGGATGAATGCCCGTGATGCGGCAGTAGTGCTTTCATTCGGTGGGCTCGGGCTATTTATGTGCGGACGTTTTGCCGGTAGTTGGATTATGCAGCGAATTCGTGCAGAAAGAGTTTTGCTATACTGTGCTTTGGGAACGGTAGCGGCTACTTTTCTTATCGTTTGCAATTTAGGAAAAATTTCATTAGTTGCTTTGTTTTTGGTATATGTGTTCGAAGCCATCATGTTTCCCACTATTTTTGCCATATCTTTGAAAGGGTTGGGAAATAAAACCAAACGAGCCTCTTCTTTTTTAATGATGTCTCCTGTAGGAGGAGCTATTGGCCCTGTGTTGATGGGATATGTGGCAGACAATAGTAATATGTCCTTATCATTCATTATACCATTTGTTTCTTTTTGTGTTGTATTATTCTATTCGTGGTATGCCGATGTAGAAGGAAACTGAAATTAAAAATCCCGATATGGCTGTCTGGCTTTATCGGGATTTCTATCTATTTTTAAATTTCCTCGGCTTTCAAAGGACTAGTCCGGATAATATCCCATACATCTTCTTCTGTTTTGCTGAAGGGACCGGATGCTTCTAATTTCAGTGTCGACATGGCTGCTGCAAAACAACCGGCTTTTTCATAGGATACTCCTTTGTTGCGCATATATAAATATCCTGTGGCATACGTATCTCCGCATCCTGTAGCATCAACTATATCTTTAGGAGGATAGGCGGGTATCTTATGAAATCTACCTTCTGCATAAATTACAGAACCCAGACTTCCCAAGGTTATCAATACCTCTTTTACTCCCCATTCAGCAAGTTGCAAAGCGGCTTGTTTTATGTCTTTGTGACCGGTAAGCACTTCCATTTCGTGTTCGTTTACCTTTAGAATATCAATATATTTTAAGGCTTCCAACTTGTCTGTCCAATCTATGGGATAAACTCTTTCACCCCGGACTTCGCGCAAATATCCTTGGGCATCTACCGCCAAAATACCTTTTTCTGAAAGATATTTTACAACATCCAGTGAAAAATCATCTGCCAGAAGGCTTCCCAAATGAAAAATATGGGCATTTATATTCTGTAGCTGTTCCACTGTGAAAGGATCGGCTTTAGCTAATACCCGCTGACTGCGGTTATCTTGATTTTCCCGTATGTATTCTCGAAATAGACTGTTCGCTGACTGGGAATAACAGTGACTCTGATACCTTTTGCACGGATATCTTCTACAGCTTTAAATTCACTGGGCGCTAGTGCTGTGACCAGCTGATAATGCTTTGTATCCTTTAAATGACTGATTCCGTGTGAAAAATAATAGGATGTTCCGCCGGGCATATAAGTCGTTTTCCTGGGTGTTACTATCTTATCTAATGTAATGTGGCCTATGCAACAAATATCATCCATACCTATTTATATTAAACGGTTGCAAAGCTACAAAAAAAACTAGAAAAAGCATGGAAGTTTTCAAAAGAAGGTGTAACTTTGGCACAAATTATCTTAATCTCTGCTATGAGATGCAATTTTAACAAAGAAATTAGAATGGAAAAAATGAATGTGAAACCGGCAACCGGTAAATTGGGCGTTCTTTGTGTTGGATTGGGCGCTGTTACTTCAACTTTTATGACAGGTGTGCTGATGGCTCGTAAGGGACTGGCAAAACCTGTCGGATCTATGACTCAATATGATAAAATGCGTGTTGGCCGTGGAGAAAATAAAAAGTATTTGCATTATGGAGAAATCGTTCCATTGGCAACTTTGGACGACATTGTTTTTGGTGCATGGGATGTTTATCCTGCTAATGCTTATGAATCAGCTGTAAATGCTGAAGTTTTACAAGAAAAAGACATTCTTCCTGTAAAGGAAGAACTGGAAAAGATAGTTCCGATGAAAGCTGCTTTCGATCACAACTATGCTAGTCGTTTGGATGGCGATAATGTGAAAGATTGCAAGAATCGTTGGGATATGGTAGAACAGCTGCGTGAAGATATCCGCAATTTCAAAGCTGAAAATAATTGCGACCGTATCGTAGTTCTTTGGGCTGCTTCTACAGAAATCTATGTACCTGTTGAAGAAAAAGTACACGGAACCTTGGCAGCATTGGAGCAAGCGATGAAAGAGGATGATAAGGAACACATTGCTCCGTCTATGTGCTATGCTTATGCAGCGCTGTCAGAAGGTTGCCCTTTCATCATGGGAGCTCCTAATACTACAGTTGATATCCCGGCTATGTGGGAATTGGCTGAAAAAACGAAGATGCCTATTGCTGGTAAGGACTTCAAAACAGGCCAGACATTGGTTAAGTCAGGCTTCGCTCCGATTATCGGAACCCGTTGCTTAGGCTTGTCCGGCTGGTTTTCTACAAATATCTTAGGTAATCGTGATGGTTTGGTGTTGGACGAACCGGCTAACTTCCGTACTAAAGAAGTCAGCAAGCTGTCTACTTTGGAGTCGATTCTTGTACCCGAAGACCAGCCTGATTTATATACAGATTATTATCACAAAGTACGTATCAATTACTATCCCCCTCGTAATGACAGTAAGGAAGGTTGGGATAATATCGATATCTTCGGATGGATGGGCTACCCCATGCAGATTAAGATTAATTTCCTTTGCCGTGATTCAATTTTGGCTGCTCCTTTATGTTTGGATTTAGTATTATTGAGTGACTTGGCTGCACGTGCAGGACGTTTTGGTATACAGCGTTTCTTGAGTTTCTTCTTGAAGAGCCCGATGCATGATTATACAGAAAATGAAATACCTGTCAACCATCTCTTCCAGCAGTATGCTATCTTGAAGAATGCTATTCGCGAAATGGGTGGTTATGAAGCTGATCAGGAAATTGATTAATTTATAACAGACTGTTTTTATTCAGGCGCGGATTGCGCGGATTTTACGGTTTCTCTTTATAAAAGACCGTATCAATCCGTGAAATCCGCGCCTTATTTTTTATTTTTCTGCCATAATTACTTGCTGTCTGCTCGGGAATTTGTAATTTTGTCATATAATAAAATGAATATGGTCAGGTCAGAAATACAAAATGTTAAACTCAGATTTGGTATTATTGGTAATGCTGAAGGATTGAACCGTGCCATAGACGTGGCTATTCAGGTGGCGCCCACAGATTTATCAGTATTGATCACCGGTGAAAGTGGTGTGGGAAAGGAAAATTTTCCGCAGATCATCCATCAGTTCAGCCGTCGGAAACATGGACAGTATATAGCCGTGAATTGTGGAGCTATACCTGAAGGTACAATAGATTCAGAACTTTTCGGACATGAGAAAGGTGCTTTTACAGGAGCTATCAGTGACCGTAACGGTTATTTTGCCGAAGCCAATGGTGGAACTATTTTTCTGGATGAGGTGGGAGAGTTACCTCTTGCTACGCAGGCGCGTCTGCTACGTGTGCTCGAGAGTGGTGAATTCATTAAAGTAGGTTCATCCAAAGTACAAAAGACGGATGTACGTATTGTTGCCGCTACCAATGTAAATCTGACGGAAGCCATTGCCGAAGGCCGTTTCCGCGAGGATTTATATTATCGTCTGAACACTGTGCCTATCAAGATACCACCTCTGCGCGAACGTGGAGATGATATAACATTACTTTTCCGCAAATTTGCATCGGATTTTGCTGAGAAGTACCGTATGCCGGCCATTCAGCTGACAGAAGATGCAAAAGCCTTGTTGTTGGCTTACCCATGGCCCGGTAATGTACGCCAGTTGAAGAATATTACAGAACAGATATCTATTATTGAAACCAATCGCGACATTACGGCGGAAATTTTGAGAAATTATTTACCGGAACAACGTGTAAACTCCGGTTTACCCGCTTTATTTGGTGTGAAAGCAAGTGCGGGGAAGGCTTTTGAAAGTGAGCGCGAGATTCTGTATCAGGTGCTGTTTGATATGCGGCGTGATGTAACTGAGTTGAAGAAATTGGTAAACACCTTGATGTCGGAACGTGGAGCGCAACCTGTTCCGCCACCGGCTACTACAGCAGTTTCTTATTATCAAGAACCTCAACGGAATTTGGTCGCTACAGTAGTGCCTGCTACACCTACCATTATCTCTGCCGCTAAATCCGTGCATCCTGTAGTAGATGATATTCAGGACACGGAGGAATTTGTGGAAGAAGCGACACTGTCATTGGATGAAGTGGAAAAAGAAATGATACGTAAGGCGCTCGACCGTCATCATGGAAAACGAAAGAATGCGGCAAAAGATTTGAATATTTCAGAGCGCACACTTTATAGAAAAATAAAAGAATATGGTTTGGATTAAACAATTGAAAGTAGTTGGTGTGTTGATGGTACTGGCGGGAATAGTAACTGCTTGTTCCATCTCTTATAAGTTTAACGGATCGTCTATAGACTATACTAAGGTAAAGACTATTTCGTTCGAAAACTTCCCGAACCGTTCGGCAGGTTTTGTGTGGGGACCGATGGAGAGCATGTTCAATACGGCATTGCAGGATATTTATATGCAGCAGACCCGGTTGAAGCAAGCCAAGCGTGGAGGTGACCTGCAATTGTCAGGGGAAATAACCAATTATGATGCTTTGAATAAAGGAATTGGTTCTGACGGTTATTCCAGCATGGTGGAATTGCGTATGACGGTTAGGGTGAACTTTGTCAACAATTCCAATCCGACAGAGAATATGAATGGTCAACAATTCTCGGCTAGCCGAGAATACAACGCTAATCAGCAGTTGAGTGCTGTACAGGATGAATTAGTAACCCAGATGATTAAAGAAATTGTAGAGCAAATATTCAATGCTACCGTGGCAAACTGGTAGTGAGCCCTTTTCCGTCATGACACAACAGCAATTATATGAATGGATAACCCATCCTGAATTATTAAATCGGGATACACTATACGAGCTGCGTACGTTGCTTGCGCGTTATCCGTATTTTCAGACGGTGAGGTTGCTTTATCTGAAGAATCTGTTTTTACTGCATGATATAACATTCGGTGAAGAATTGCGTAAGGCTGCATTGTATGTGGCCGATCGCAAAGTTCTTTTTTATCTGATAGAAGGGGAGCGTTTTATCATTTCTCCTCTTGACAAGCAAGAGAAGCCTAAGGAGGAAGGCGGATTGGACCGTACTCTTTCATTGATAGATGCTTTTCTGTCTTCTTTACCCGAGGACTCTGCTGCCGTGGAGTTGCCTATGGATGTAACAGCCGATTATACTTCTTTCTTATTACATGAAGAAGAGCATCCGTCCGATGATGGTATTCCTCGGATGAAAGGCCAGAGTCTGATAGATGATTTCATTGAAAAGTCTGCAGAGGAACCTTTATTACCTCAATTAGGGATAAAAGAGGAAGTGCCGGTGAAAAAGGAAATGCCCGAAGAGGATGAACCGGAAGCGGAGGAAGATATAGAAGATGAAAGCTATTTTACCGAAACATTGGCCAAAATATACGTTAAACAGCAAAGATATTCTAAGGCTCTGGAAATTATTAAAAAATTAAATTTGAAATATCCAAAAAAAAACGCTTACTTTGCAGACCAAATAAGATTTTTGGAGAAATTGATTATTAACACTAAATCAAAATAAAGAAAATGTATTTATTACTTATTGGATTAATTGTGCTTGCAGCTCTTTTGATGTGTTTCGTCGTACTGATTCAGAATTCAAAAGGAGGTGGTTTGGCTTCTAGTTTTGCTTCTTCAAATCAAATTATGGGAGTTCGTAAGACTACGGATTTTATTGAGAAATTAACATGGGGATTAGCTGCTTTTATGGTAGCATGTAGCGTGCTTACCGCTTATTTTGTTCCTACTGCTCATACAGATTCTTCTATCATCATGGAAGAAGCGGTGAAAGAGGGAGCTACCAATCCGTTGAATGCACCTTCAGGTTTTGCTGCTCCGCAGACAAATGATGCTGCAGAGACTCCTGCTCCGGGTGATTCGGCACAGTAATTAAAGAGAGCATTTTCCTTAATAAGGATAGGCGTTCTGTTTTATCAGTGAAACAGAGCGCTTTTTTGTTTTAAGATATTTTGCTTTGATAAGTATGCTTTTGTGCTTACTTTTGTTCTGGAATATGTTAGTTTAAAAATAATAAAAGAATCATGTTGAAATTCATATCATGGAATGTAAATGGCTTGCGAGCTTGTTACGATAAAGGTTTTGCTGATGCTTTCAATCGTTTGGAAGCTGATTTTTTCTGTTTACAGGAAACAAAGATGCAAGAAGGACAACTGGATGTACAATTTGAAGGGTATCAGTCCTATTGGAATTATGCTGAAAAGAAAGGATATTCGGGTACTGCTATTTTTTCTAAAGTAAAGCCATTGTCCGTTACATACGGTTTAGGCATTGAAGAGCACGATCACGAAGGCCGTGTAATTACGCTTGAACTGGAATCGTATTATCTGATAACTGTTTATACTCCTAATTCGCAGGAAGAATTGCGACGCTTGGATTATAGAATGAAATGGGATGATGATTTCCGTGCTTATTTGAAGAAATTGGAAGAGAAAAAACCGGTAATTGTGTGTGGTGATTTGAATGTAGCACATAAGGAGATAGATTTGAAGAATCCTAAAACGAATCGGAAAAATGCAGGTTTCACTGATGAAGAGCGTGCAAAGTTCACTACTTTGCTTGAATCAGGTTTTACGGATACATTCCGCTATTTCTATCCGGAGCAAGAGGGAATTTACTCATGGTGGTCCTATCGTTTCAAAGCCCGTGAGAAGAATGCGGGTTGGCGTATTGATTATTTTCTCACTTCCGATTCGTTGAAGGATAAATTGAGAGGTGCTCAGATTCATACTGACATCTTGGGATCAGATCATTGTCCGGTGGAATTGACAATAGAATTGTAAAAATGGGCTAAAAAAACTTTGTAGTTGTCGCAAAATGAATCCCTGATTATCTGCAATAAAAAGATAATCAGGGATTTGTGTCGTCGCAAAACTTATTCTGTTTTATTCTCATAAATCATGGATTCCTGTATATCTTTGTTTCGGGAAATAAATATTTTTTTCCTGAAAAACTGATTGAATCTATGAAACAATGGCATTTATTTTGCTTGTTGCCTTTGATGGCAGCTTGTGACTCCGGACATTCCGGTTCCGGAGAATTAATTTCGGTGGACTTGCGACAGGGGATAGATCATCCTTCTATGCTCAATCTGCAAGATGAGGTAGAGAGTGTGGAATATATACCTTTGGAAACAACCGATGATCCCGCTTCTTTGTTGGATGGAGTATCCGAATATGCTTTGACAAGCAAATACATCTATGTTTCTCCCGTAAAAGAACAACGGATTGTTCAGTTTGACCGGAAAGGTCATTTTATAAAGACATTGATTCCTTTCGGACAAGGACCGGGGGAGTTCAGTAATTTTTTAGCAGGTATACAGGCCGATGAGGAAAATAATCGTCTTTACCTGTTCAGTGCTAATCAGATAGGGGTCTACACCTTAGAGGGGGAGTTTATTCAAAATTTGAACCATGATTATCAGATAGTATATCAGCGTAAGGTGGAACAAGACTGTTTTGCTTCGGTGGCATTTCCGTATATTCCTTTTCGGAGCGGGAGTTATGGTTTAGGCATATTCACAGAGCAAGGGGACACTATTGCTGTAAAGAATGATTTTACTTCGCCACTGGTTCCTCCGGAGAAAGCAGGTTTTACTATAGGCATTGCAGCTACCTATTCAGGTAAGCAGCAGTCATTACTGTTTAAAACAGGATGTAATGATACTGTTTTCAGAATTTCCGATCATAAAATTATGCCAGCTTGTGTTTTGAATTTACAGAATTCAGACCAAGAAATCATCCGCTGCCTGGATGCGACTGATTTCAGTAGCTTACATCAAAAATTTGGAGGAAATAAGGATATTTTTGTGTCTGATCTTTTTGAGACGCCACGAAGTTATTATTTCCGTTGCAGGTATGATGGAGGACATTATGTGGTTTCCGTTGATAAAGAAACAGGGAAGATTCTGGCGGAGCAATGTGAGCAGCCTGAAGATATTTTTAAACTTTCTGATGCCAATCTTCTTTTTGGTATGTTGGGGACACGGAGTTATCGTAGCTTTCCCGTTTGGGGCCGTATGGAGAAAGATGGTTTGGTGCAGGTTGTCATTCCTTATGAGCTGAGTCTTTATGAAAAAGGATCCACCCTTACTGTTCCGGATGAATTAAAAAAGATAAATGTGGATAGTAATCCTATTTTTATAGTCTATAAATTGCGAGAAGGCTAAAAAGTGATACATTTGCGATATGATGAGAAAGTACTTGTTTATAGGCTGGGATGTATGGATGGTGGTGATATTGGGTATCATCTCCTCTTGCAGTCAGGATAAGGGCACTTCTAGACTGGCATGGGGGAAATATTATTTGTGGAGTGCCCCGGATTCCTCCTACCGGATACTGAATGCCATTCCTTTTCCCGATAAACTTTCCGTAGAAGAACAAGCGTGCTATGCATTACTGATGACACAAGCTATGTATAGATGTGGGCATAAGATATCTTCCGATTCATTGATAAACATTGCTGTACAGTATTATTCTTCACAAGGTAATGCAGATGATAAAGCTTCCGCTTTGCTTTATAAAGGATATATTTTAGAGGACTTGGGGCAGGATAATGAAGCTTTGTATGCCTATAAACAGGCAGAGGAGGCGGTAAAGACTGTTAAGGATTTGCGGATCCATTTTTTGATATATACAGCTTTAGGGAATATCAATGGAAGGTATGCTCATTATGAGCACTCACTGTCGTATTATAGAAAGGCGTTGGATCTTAATCTATCAGTTCCGGCTTGGAATGCAATGGGGGGAGAATATATATTTGCCCCTCTTTATCTGGCTCAGGGAACTCCCCGGTACAATGAAGAGGTCAAGTTGGTTTATGATAAGTTTTTAGGTTTGGTTAATAGGATGGACTTTACCTCGCAAGAGAAAATCTATTATCAATGGGCCTTGAAGGAGAAAGACAAGCAGGAATGGGATTCGGCGGCTTCGTTCCTGTTAAAAGCGATGGACTATACCACTACTGTTGAGTCCCGTTACTGGTATGATGCTGAATTAGCTGTTATCTATAAACATTTAGGAAAAACTGAACTAGTAGACAGCCTTCGTAATAGGGCATTGAAATCTTCGCGACCACTTTTGAGATCCTCTGTGTACAAAGCTATATACCAGGATTTGCTGGCGGCTGGTAAGTTAAGTAAGGCTAATGAATATATGCAATGCTATATCAATGAACTGGAATTACTATTTACTTCCGGAAGCCGTACTGAATTGTTTAAAATCGAGAAAAGATATGATTACACGGCTTTATTACGTCAGAATGATGAATATCGAAGCCGATGGAGCATTACTCTGTTGATAACAGTGGCTGCTGTTTTTTCATTGACTTTACTGCTATGGGGTAGTTGGAAATTTTTTCGCCGCCAGAAACTGGAGATTTTAAGTCATTATAAAAGGGATGCTTCCATGTTGCAGCAGCAGATTGATGATTTACAAGAGAGGATAGAAGAGAATCAAGGTGAGGCGAAGAATCTGCAAGAACAGATGCAAATCCTTGAAAAGGAAAAGAAAAGTAAGGAAATACGTATTCGTCAGTTGGAACTCACTTTCCGTTCGAAACACATCTCGCTTCCGGTTGAGTCGGTGGAGGCAGCACAAGTATACTTGCAAATCGTGACGAAGGGAACTCCTCATTATACCCCTGCTGAAGACCGTACTAAATTAGAGTATTGGTTGAACATATCCCGTAATCGCTGGGCCGAGCGATTGGAAAAGCTTTATCCATCTCTGACCAACGGAGAGAAGGATATTTGTTACCTGTTTGTAGTGGGACTTTCATTTGATGAGATGGCCAGTTTGTTGGGAGTGCAGTCCCGTTCTGTAAACCGTGTGGTATATAGAATTTGTAGAAAGATGGGTATAGAACAAGGAAGCAAAGATGAATTTGTGGCGCAAATTTTCCGTTTGGATGATTGCGACACAAATATATAGCTTACATGGCTACTTCGATGGCCAGTATTTGCGCTTCGGATTTAGCTTCAATTGTGACACTTTCAATGTCCCAGATACCGATACCGTCACGACGTGAAAGATTCTCGCCTGCTATATTTATTTCTCCTTCTATAATGAAGATATAAACACCTGTGCGTGGTTTGTGCATACGGTATGTCACACTTTGTCCGGCATCCAATGTGCCCATAGAGAACCATGCGTCCTGTAGCAGATGCGCCGGTGTATTGCCAGATGGTGAGATGAAGGTGGCTAGTTCGTTACGTTTCAATAACGGACGAATGTCATAATTATGGTATTCGGGTTTAGTTCCCTCCACATTGGGAATAATCCAGATTTGCAGGAATTTTGCGTCTTCAGTCTTACTGGCATTGTATTCGCTATGATAGATGCCTGTGCCTGTACTCATTACCTGAATTTCACCTGGGGCAATGGTACTTTCATTCTGTACGCTGTCTCCATGTCTTAAATATCCTTGTAAAGGGATAGACACCACTTCCATATTTTTATGGGGGTGCATACCGAAACCTTCTCCGGGAGCTACTGTATCATCATTTAGTACGCGTAAAGCACCGAAGTGAATTCGTCTTGGATTATAATAGTCTGCAAAGCTGAATGTATGGTAGGTTTTTAGCCATCCGTGATTAAAATACCCTCTTGTATTAGCTTTGTCAATTACTGTTTTCATAACTCATATCCTTTCTTTTTTAATTTGTTGATATTTGATATAACAATTGGGAAACAGAAAAGTTTAACGGTTGCTGTAAGGTGGGTTGTACTTTAGATTCAGCTCTTTTAAATGATCTGTTAGAGTCTTTTGTTACATTAGAAAACACATTTTGTTTCGGTTTTAGTGAAGATTTTTGGAGAACACTCTATGGTAAGAAGCTTTTGGTTTAGCAGACAGGTAAAAAGATAAGTTCGTTTTTCAAAAAGGGCCTTATCTTTTTTTAAAAGACCTTATTGTTTTGGAAAAACATCCTTATCTTTTAATGAAAGGAACTTATGTTTGGCACAAGAATTCATAGAACTTGGCGCAGGATCCGGCAGAATTTGTATCAAGATTCTGAACACTCCGGTAGGAGGAAATGTAGCTTCTTGAAACCGGACAAGGGCTATCGAACTGATTGGGAAAGTAAAATAAAGCAATGTGATGATTGATTGCCCAACAGAAGAAAACGAATTTGTATGTATACATTTGTTTTTACGAACGGAATAAAATCCTTTCATCACCATATCTTATTGTTGTTCAATGGTTTACTGTGTAGAAAGATGGTAAGACATGCCCAAGTGGTAGTTGACGGTGAATATGCCATACACTTTTCGCTTCCGGAACCAGACGGGCATGGCATGTCCTTGGAGCATGTTGGGCTTGTCCGGGGTCAAACCACTTGAGCGTCTTTTACGTCCTTTTATCACCACAAATTACTGGATACTAATTGATTATAGTGATTGAACAATTTTATTTTTCATGTAAAGACAATTCGGATGCTGGCAACTTGAGTAGTTAATCTTACAGTTCATACATTTAAATCTTATAGCTCATAGATAACTTATGACGTTGTCCACAGAACAAGCTAAGCATGTTCGTCAAACAAGCTAGGCCTGTCCTTTGGACAAGCCCGGCCTGTACGTATGCATGAAGCTATACATATGTATGCATCGCCTCATGCGTACGTACGTGTAAACCGGATTTGCATTTTCTTCTTCCCAAAAAGCGTTCCACCCTTTTTCACTTTATGCCGGAAGGTTTTTTCAAACTATCCTTATAGGTTTGACGAGTTTTGCTCAGAGTTTCCCGGAGTTATGCTTGAAGTTTTATCAGATTCACCTATTACTTGCAGAGGGTCTGTCACAAAAACGGGACAAAGCAAAAGTGTTCCTCTATGAAATATCGGATGAACCTGGTTTCTTGGAGCCGAACAAGAATTCTTGGACATCCTGCTCTTATAATTATCGGGTAAGTGAAGGAAGGGTAGGATATAAAATAAAAGAAGAGATGATTTAATCATCTCTTCTGTAGAGCGGAAGACGGGGCTCAAACCCGCGACCCTCAGCTTGGAAGGCTAATGCTCTATCAACTGAGCTACTTCCGCAATTTTTGTGGGCAAAGATGGATTCGAACCACCGAAGTCGAAAGACAGCAGATTTACAGTCTGCCCCATTTGGCCACTCTGGTATTTGCCCATTCGCTCTTAAGATTCTATCTCAATTCTCTTATTGAGTAGGCTTGTTTCTCAATTGCGATGCAAAGGTACGTCTTTTTTTTGAATATGCAAATTCTACAAGAACTTTTTTTCAAAAAATCTGCTTTCCCTGCACTTTTTGCTTGAAATCGAGCATTTTGATGGCAGTTATTGCACATTCATCTCCTTTATTACCTAATTTTCCACCGGCACGGTCTTCTGCTTGTTGCATGGTATTGGTGGTAATCAAACCATAAATTACAGGAATATCTCCTTCGGCATTCAGTTGGGCGATGCCTTGGGTAGTACCGGCACATACATAGTCAAAGTGTGGAGTGTCACCACGAACTACACATCCTATTGCAATCACTGCGTCTACTTTTCCGCTTTTTATCATTTGTGCGGAACCAAAAGTCAGTTCAAAACTTCCGGGTACAGTTTGTACCAAAATATTTTCATCTTTTGCACCATGTTTTTTCAAGGTGGTTACGGCGCCTTCCAATAAGGGACCGGTGATGTTACTGTTCCATTCGGATACTACGATACCGAAACGCATGTTTTCTGCATTGGGAACCGAGTTAAAGTCATAATCAGATAAGTTATGATACGCTGTTGCCATTATTTTTTGTTTTTTAGTGGGATTAATAAAAGAAAAAGGTTATCTGTACGTGGGTGCAGACAACCTCTTTATATAATTCAAGGTATATTTCTTTTCTTATTTGATAGAGGCACGCTCGATATATTTGTCGATGTCCATTGACTGATAAGAATTGAAGTATTTTTCTTTCACCAATGTATAAGCTTTAACAGCTTCACTGTTCTTACCCAGTTTCTCGAACAACTGACCTGCCTGAATCAAATAGATAGGGCTTAATGCCTGACTGTCTGCTTTGTCTGCTGCTTTCAGCAAAGTTCCGGCAGCTTTGTCCAATTGCCCCATCTCAGCGTAGCAGTTACCGATAGTTCCCAAAATAGCGGGGCTTACCAACTGATCTTTAGCGCTGAATTTATCTAAATACTTCACTGCGTCTTCATATTTGCCTAACTGTGCGTAGCAGATACCTGCATAAGCATTTGCTAAATTACCGGCAGCTGTTCCGCTGAATTCATCTGCTACTTTCAAGAAACCTTTGTAACCAATGCTGTCGCCGTTCAATGCTGTTTCAAAGTTATCGGCTCCGAAATATTGTTCTCCTTTGAACAAAGCTTCTGATGCTTTCATTTCATTGGGTTCAGAAATAAAATGCTTATATCCCATGAAACCTGCAATGATAATCACAACTGCTGCAATAGTTCCAAGGATTTTTCCTTTGTACTTGATAAGGAATGCTTCTGAAGTACTCAGTGCTTCTTCCATATCCAATGGGTCCTGAGTGTGTTTTTGTTCTGCCATTTTTATATTTACTTTTTTATTATTTTGCGAATCTACTTTTTCGGTCAGCAAAAGTAGTTCATTTCTATGTATTAATGAAATTTACGGGCATATTTTTTTAGTTTTTCCCGTTTTTATCTCTAATTTTGTATCCTCAATTAAACAGAAGTTCTATGATACTGAAACGCATCTCGATATTGAATTATAAAAACCTGGAGCAGGCAGAACTGGAATTCTCGCCAAAGATGAATTGTTTTATCGGACAGAACGGCATGGGGAAGACGAACCTGCTGGATGCGGTTTATTATCTTTCATTCTGTAAAAGTGCCACTAATCCCATAGACTCGCAGAATATCCGTCACGAGGGCGATTTTTTTGTGATTCAGGGTTTCTATGAAACGAATCAAGGAGATCCTGAAGAGGTATATTGCGGCTTGAAGCGTCGTCAGAAAAAACAGTTTAAGCGGAATAAAAAGGAATACAGCCGTTTATCAGATCATATCGGTTTTATTCCTCTCGTAATGGTTTCTCCTGCTGATGCGGAACTGATTGCGGGAGGTAGTGACGAGCGCCGCCGTTTTATGGATGTGGTGATATCTCAATATGATAAGGAATACTTGGATGCACTGATACGTTATAATAAAGCGCTGACACAGCGTAACGCCTTATTGAAGTCGGAGCAGGAACCTGATGAGGAATTGATGTTGGTATGGGAGGAGATGATGGCATTTGCAGGCGAGATTGTTTTTAGAAAACGTAGTGAGTTTATAGCCGAATTTATTCCTACTTTTCAATCTTTCTACTCTTATATTTCGCAAGATAAGGAGAAAGTGAATCTGGCGTATGAATCTCATGCTATGAATGGGAATTTGCTGGATATAATAAAAGAGAGCCGCAAACGTGACCGTATAATGGGGTATTCGCTGAGAGGAATTCATAAAGATGACTTGGTGATGCAGTTGGGTGATTTCCCTATAAAGAGGGAAGGTTCACAAGGGCAGAATAAAACTTATCTGATCGCTTTGAAACTGGCTCAGTTTGATTTTTTGAAGAAAACGGGGAGCAATAGCACTCCTTTGTTGTTGCTGGATGATATTTTTGATAAGTTGGATGCTTCCCGTGTGGAACAGATTGTGAAACTAGTGGCCGGGGATAGTTTCGGACAGATTTTCATTACGGATACCAATAGGGATCATCTGGATAAAATATTGAAAAAGATTGAAAGGGAATACAGAGTCTTTTCTGTAGAAGATGGCTGTGTGACTGAAAGAAAGGAAGTGGCTGAATGAGACGTAATGATGCGGAACAAATAGGGGAGATGATTCGGAAATTCTTCCGGCAGAATGCTTTGGAGGCACCACTGAATGAGTATCGTCTGATACAAGCATGGAAAGATGTTGTGGGGCCTGCCATTACCAAATATACTAGTAATCTTTATATCAAGAATCAAATACTTTATGTGCATATCACTTCGTCCGTGCTCCGTCAGGAGTTGATGATGGGACGTGATTTATTGGTGAAGAATCTGAATAAGCAGGTAGGGGCACAAGTGATAGTCAATATTATTTTTCGTTAACTAGGCGGTCTTCTGTATGTTCTTTTGGTTATCTCCGAAGGTTCCTGTAAAACTTCCTGCCAGGTGCGGATTTTTACGGATTTTCCTTCATCTTTTTCGTAAAGTCCACACTTGACTTGAAAGAAGTGTGATGTAAGAGTGGCTTATGGGGCAGTTCTTATCACGATAGATTCTATTTCAGTATTCCATTCTCAGTCCAGACTTCATCCATTCTCCGGTCGAAAGGTTCGACAGGCAGCTTTTCGCTTACTTGGAAGTTATAACATATACCTATATTATAGGAATGAAGAAGAGGCAGTAATTTGTCATAATATCCTTTTCCTCTTCCCAATCGGTTGCCTTGGGCATCAAAAGAAACACCCGGTATAATGGCGAGGTCTATCTTCTCATACGCTGTAAATGCTTCTCCCGTCGGTTCCTCTATGTGATAAGCCTCGCCGTTTTTCAGGTTTTGTCTACCTGCATAAATACGGAGTTCCAATTCGTCTCCTTTGACTACCGGCAGCAAAATTGTTTTCTGCCGGTGCCATTTCTCAACGAAGTCATGTGTCTGTACTTCATCACCCAATGAATAATAGAGCAAAACGGTACGGGCCGATGCAAATTTGGGATGCTGTTCCAGTTTCTCAAGCAAAGCAGCGGACTTTGTCATTAATTCGGTGATGTCGTGACGGCGTTTTTCTTGCGCTATCTGCTTGCGCAGTTGTTTTTTTAGTTCCTTCATCGCTTACTTTCGGTTCTATGGGTTGTTCGGGAGCTTTGGGAAATGATTCACCTTTATCCAATACTTCCAATGCTTTGAGGACAGTTTTGTCGCTCTTGTTTAAGTATTCTATATAAGCTTCCATGCCCAGCATATTATAAATGATGTTTCCATATAAATTTGTTTCAAATAGTTTCTGTGATTTGTACATCAATATGTTGCGACGTTTTAACCCTTTGCTTTCAGCGAAACGGGCGAATTGTTCCAAAATGTTCTGATGTTTCAAATATTGCAACAGGCTTTCTTCTGTTTCATATTTTTGCATTTCGGCACGGTGGTTGTCCGTATACTGGAAAGCAAACTGGATGGTTAGTCCGCGGTTAACGGACATACGATAATAGGAAGTCACACCGGTAGTATCCTGCGGTACAAAGATATCGGGCATAATACCTCCACCTCCATATACAGGACGGCCTAAAGAAGTTTCAAAGATTTGGCTTTGATCCTGTTTGATACTGTCCTGTGAGAAAAATTCTCCGTGTTCGTAACGGGTCAGGATATCCATTTCATAATTTGCGTCATTACCTTTTACATACGGTTTTTGTATACAGCGTCCTGACGGAGTATAGTAACGGGCAATTGTCAGACGGATGGCTGAACCATCGCTGAAGTCGATAGGCTGTTGTACTAGCCCTTTTCCGAAAGAGCGGCGCCCGATGATTGTCCCTCGGTCATTGTCCTGGATAGCTCCGGCAAAAATTTCGCTGGCAGAAGCCGATCCTTCGTCCATCAATACGACAATAGGCATTTTCTGGCTACTTCCGGTTCCGTTGGATGTATAGTTCTCACGTGGAGACTTACGTCCCTGTGTATAAACGATGAGTCTGTTTTTGGGTAAGAATTCGTTTACCATCTGGATTGCTGCACCCATATATCCGCCGGTATTACCGCGTAAGTCGATTACCACTCCTTCGCAGTTTGCCTGATTTAGCTTGGCTAATGAAATCAATAATTCGGGATAAGTTGTTTCACCAAACTTGTTTACTTTTATGTAACCGAATTTGTCATTCAACATATAGGCGGTATCTACACTCTTTACCGGTATGTCACCACGAACAATGGTGAAGTGTAAAGTTTCTTTTTCTCCCGGACGAAAAACGCCAAGTTTTACCTCACTGCCTTTGGGACCTTTCAGTCTTTTCATGGATTCATAGTTGGTGACAATTTTTCCTACAAAGGCACTGTCATCAACTTCTATAATGCGGTCTCCTGCCATTAGGCCCACTTTTTCTGATGGTCCGCCTTGGATGACACTGTTTACATGGATGGTATCTTGCTGGATGGTAAACTGGATACCAATTCCGCTGAAGCTCCCTTTTAAATCAGAATTTACAGCTTCCAGGTCTTTTGCCGGAATATAAGAAGAGTGAGGGTCCAGCTCGCCTAGAATTTGCGGCATAGCATCTTCCACCAGTTCACCCATGTTTACTGTATCTACATATTGGTCGTCAATGATACGCAATAATGCATTCAGTTTGTTGGATGAAGTATTAATGATACCTAATTTGTTTCCTGAAAAGTGGTTGGCGTAAAAAGTTCCAATCAATATTCCAGCTACGATGCTTACCGCAACGATTACCGGCATAAAACGGGATGTTCGATTTTTGCTCATATCTTTATTTGCTATTATTCATTGGGATTGATATAGATTACTTCAATATTTGCGCGTTTCAATAAATCAAGCCCGTCTTCCAAACGGTATTTTTCTGAGTAAACTACACGTTTGATTCCTGCTTGGATGATGAGTTTGGCACATTCTATGCAAGGAGATGCGGTGACGTACATGGTTGCTCCGTCACTGCTGTTGTTGCTTCGTGCTATTTTGGTGATAGCATTCGCTTCGGCGTGTAGCACGTAAGGCTTGGTGACTCCGTTGTCATCTTCGCATACATTTTCGAATCCTGCAGGAGTTCCATTATATCCGTCGGAGATGATCATCTTGTCTTTTACGATTAATGCTCCTACCTGACGGCGTTCACAGTATGAATTTTCCGCCCAAATACTAGCCATGCGGATGTATCGTTTGTCGAGTTTGAGTTGTTTTTCTTCTTTCGTTTCCATTATTTCAGTCTTGCTTATTATGTGCAAATTGAATATAAGTTTTTTTCCCTTCGGGAGCTAGCAATAAAACATTGCTGTCACCTTGATAAAATATTGCATTATTCAATGCTTCTATGAACTCGTTATTATAGCTTGTTGAAGATGGAGTCTTGGTAAAATTTATGTTTACTGTCCGGTCTTTTCCATCCGCTTGCCATGTGCCTTCAATGGTTCCGTTTTGTATGCTTCCTGTAAAAGTGCCATCCGCTTTGAAAGTAATGTTGAAACCATGAATGATATCCAAGGCTTTTCTTCCTTCGGCTGCGATAGTCTTATCCGGGTTGTGTGCCATTGCATTGTATTTGGGCTCTCCGTTCCGTTTGTCCCAATTGGCTTTACCATAGAAATCCACTACATGCCATGTGCCGCTTGCAAAGATTTCCTCTACATCGTCTTCATTGTTGCAACTCCATAAGAAGGGGAGTAGCATCAGTATATAAAGAATAGACTTTAGTTTCATATTGTTTAGTTTTTTAGTTGATTATTCCATTTCTTTTCAGCAAGGCATGGATACTGGGTTCTTGTCCACGGAAGCGTTTGTAAAGGGCCATCGGATGTTCCGTTCCTCCTTTCGAGAGAATATTCTCCCGGAAAGAAGCAGCGACTTCCTGGTTGAAGATTCCTTTTTCCTTGAATAAGGAGAAGGCATCCGCATCCAGTACTTCCGCCCATTTATAACTGTAGTATCCGGCAGAATATCCCCCCGCCATGATATGTGAGAACTGTACGGACATGCAGGTATCTTCTACTCCGGGCAGTATTTGCGCTTTTTTCCATGCTTCTTTTTCATAAGCGCGGACATCTCCGTCAAATGTTTCCTGGCGGGTGTACCATGCCATATCCAGTAAGCCGAAACTTATTTGACGTAGGCAGGCGTAGGCCACATTAAAATTGGATGCATCTACAATTTTTTGAATCAGTTCGGCAGGAATGGGTTCTCCCGTCTGATAATGTCTGGCGAATGTATTGAGAAATTCTTTTTCAGTGGCGAAATTTTCCATAATTTGTGATGGAAGCTCCACAAAATCCCAGTATACGCTGGTACCACTCATGGTTGAATAAGTGGTATTGGCAAACATTCCGTGCAAGGCGTGTCCGAATTCGTGTAAAAAAGTATTTACTTCCGAGAAAGTCAACAATGCCGGTTTTCCAGCTGATGGCTTGGTGAAGTTCATGGTAACGGATACGTGGGGGCGGCTGTTGACTCCGTTTTCTATCCACTGTTCCTTATAGCTGGTCATCCATGCACCTGAACGTTTTCCGGCACGGGGGTGGAAATCTGTATAAAGTACAGCCAGGAAACTTCCGTCTTTGTCGAATACTTCATAAGCTTTTACATCGGGATGATAGACCGGAATTTCTTTATTTTCTTTAAATGTGATGCCATACAGACGGGTAGCCAGACCAAATACGCCTTTCTCTACTTGGCTAAGCTCAAAATAAGGACGCAACTCTTCTTCATTCAGATTGAATTTCTTATTTTTCAGTTTTTCTGAATAATAGGCCCAATCCCATGGCATCAGCTGGAAATCATTGCCTTCCATTTCGCGTGCCAATGCTTCTACTTCTGCTACTTCCTTTAGGGCGGCAGGGGTGTAGGCTTCCAATAATTGGTTGAGCAATTTGTATACGGCATCACTTGTTTCGGCCATGCGCTTTTTCAGTTTATACTCGGCAAAAGTGGAGAAGCCTAGTAAATGAGCCAGTTCCATGCGAATGTTTACCAATTGCTTGATGATGTCCACATTGTTGTAGTCGTTATTGTGTGTACATTGGGTATTATAAGCCATATAGACTTCTCTGCGCAGTGAACGGTCGTCACAATATTTCATGAAAGGAACAAAACTGGGAGCATCCAATGTAATGATGCTGCCTTCTTTTCCCTTGTCCTTTGCTGTTTGAGCATAACTTTCCAATGAACTTTCGGGTAATCCTTCCAATTGTTTTTTCGTCAATGCCAATTCGTAGTTATTCGTTTCTTTCAACAGATTCTGAGAAAAACGTAAGGTTAATATGCTTAATTCAGTATTCAGTTGGCGGAACTTTTCTTTTGCCTCACCGGTCAGATTGGCACCGCTTCTTACAAAACTGTCGTATGTTTTTTGCAGCAGTTGGGCGTCTTCACCTTTCAGTTGCAACTGGTCTTTCTGCTCGTATACAGCTTTTATGCGGGCAAACAGTTTTTCATTCAAACTGATGTTGTTGCTGTGTTCAGACAGTAAGGGCATCATTTTTTCTGCCAATTCCTGCATCTCGTCACTAGTCTCGGCACTCATCAAATTGCCGAAAACAGTAGTTACGCGGTCTAGCAACGCACCCGAATTTTCCAGAGCAACAATGGTGTTTTGGAAAGTCGGTGCTTCGGGATTATTGACAATTGCATCAATTTCCTCATTTTGTTCTTTCATTCCTTCCAACAAGGCAGGTTCATAATGTTCTATCTTGATAAGATGGAACGGAGCCGTGTCATGAGGAGTGTTATAGGGTTTTAAAAATGGATTTTTATTTTCAGTCATGGCACTATTTTATTTGACTTACAAATTTGCTAAAAAAAAGTATCACTATCCTCATTCTATTTACTTATTTAACAAAGTATATTAAATAGTTAGGTTAAAAATAAAAAAGCACAAGCAGAAATGCCTGTGCTTTTCATCTTTATGAGGTTTTACCTGATTATTTATTCTTTTCGGTCAGTTTTTCCAATGCCGGAATGGAGATTGCTTTTCTGCTAAGTTGTACCAATCCCTGTTCCTGTAAATCATTCAGTACTTTTGACACATTGATTCGTGTCTCATCAATCAAACTCGCCAAATCTTCCATTTTGATTTTAAGAATTTTTTTCCCTTCGGGCTTCATGGAACGCAGTACTAAAAAATTCAGTATTTTTTCTTCTGTATTACCTATGTGGCTGTTCCATAATTTTTCGTATGCCACTTGTGCCCTATTACTCAGAATATTTAAATAATTAAGGCGGAAGATTTCGTAGTTGTTCAGTTCATTTAATACAAATAACTTATCTATGGTAACTATGTTAATATTTGTACGTGCTTTGTAAGTCGCTGTATAGTTGGTCTGCATGCCGAATAATGAATAGGGCTCTATAACGAAAGGACTTCCAAAAGTTTCAAATAAGGAGTATGAATGTTGGTTATCGGTTGCTTGGGAGGTTATCTCCCCATTTAAGAGAAAGATTAATTGAGTGCAAGGTGCTCCTTGTTCCACAATGATATCATCGGCGTTGTATTTACGAAAATGTAGCTTTACCTTACCTATGATATTGGTGAAGTCATTTTTACATAATCCCTGGAAGAGAGGAAGTTGTAAAAGTGTATCATACATTGTTATTTCCATAAGTTCTAATGTTCGTTAAGTTATAGTTTAACACACAAAGGTAACGATAAAACGAGATTTATTATTTATAGGTGGGAGAACTTTTATTTTTTTTATTGTTTCTTACCGTCTCCTAATGTTTAAAAGCAGAATACTTGCGGGCTGTATAAAAAATAAATATATTTGCATTCAAAAAAGGAGGAGTTTATGTTTGGATCATTTGATTTTCAAGAATTTTTAAGTGCGTTTATCGTACTTTTTGCTGTCATTGATATTATCGGATCTATTCCTATTATATTGAACCTTAAGCAGAAAGGGAGAAATGTCAATGCTAATAAAGCTACCGGCATTTCTTTTGCTTTATTGATAGGTTTCTTTTATGCAGGAGATATGATGCTGAAGTTATTTCAGGTAGATATCGCTTCGTTTGCCGTGGCGGGTGCTTTTGTTATTTTTCTCATGTCTTTGGAAATGATTTTGGATATCGAAATATTCAAGAATCAAGGTCCTATCAAGGAAGCGACTTTAGTCCCCTTGGTCTTTCCGTTATTGGCAGGTGCGGGGGCGTTTACTACGTTACTTTCCCTTCGTTCGGAGTATGCTCCTGTAAACATTGTTGTAGCCTTGATATTGAATATGGTTTGGGTTTATGTGGTGTTGAAGTTGACAGATCGTATCGAACGTTTCTTGGGTAAAGGTGGAATTTATGTTATTCGTAAGTTTTTCGGAATCATTTTGTTAGCAATATCAGCGCGTTTATTTACGGCTAATCTGACTTTGTTGATAGAACAGTTTCAGAAAGCTCAGTAATATGCTGTTTCTTTGCAGATAATAATGTCGGAACTCACCATAGATATTTTATTGGAAACCAACTGCTTTGTGTTAAATTGATATTAATCTGTGGTGAGTTCCGGTATCATTCCATTTGAATGATAGTTGTTCGATGTTTTGATGCGCCTCTTTAATGTCTATTTCTCGCTGGCGATAAATTTCTTCATCCCATCTGTAAAATAAGTTTCATATTTATCCCCTTCGCCCGAGCAGATAAAATAGGCATCCAGTTCAGGATGTGCTTCACAAAAAGCTTTGGCTGAGTCCAGTCCCATCACCATGAAAGCAGTAGCGTATGCATCGGCACTGGCGCAATCTTTTGCAATGACAGTGGATGACAGGATGCTATGTTGTACTGGGTATCCGGTGCGTGGGTCTATGGTATGTGCATATTTCTTTCCACCTTTGTAATAGAAATTACGATAATTTCCTGATGTCGCCATACCTACGTCACTAATGGCAAGTACAGTCTGTAACTCCTGGTTTACTGACAAGGAGTCATCTACAGGTTTGTTTATGCCGATACGCCAAGCGTTCATTTTGGAATTTTTGCCTCTTACCACTACTTCACCACCGATGTCTACCATGTAGTTTTTTATCCCTTTACGTTCTAATAGCCTTGCTACTGCATCTACTCCGAATCCCTTGGCGATAGCGCTGCAATCCAGCATTATACGAGGGTCTTTTTTTATTATCCGGTTGTTCTGTAAGTCTATTTTTTGATATCCTATCATTGGGCGTAAGCTGTCTACTATCAGTGAATCCACTCCTGTAGATTTTTTGAATCCAAATCCCCATGCATTTACCAAAGGTGCGACAGTGATATCAAAGGCTCCATGGGTTTCATCGGATATTTTTTTTGCGAGATGGAATACATGTACGAAAAAACTGTCAACTTCTGTCTTTTCATTGTGGTTTACGCGGGTGATTACAGAATTCGGATTGAAAGGAGAGAGGGAGTAGTCCACTTTCTTCAGTTCGGTTTCTATTTCTTCTTTCAGATTATCTTCGGACTGGTAGGTGATTTTGTATACAGTACCGAATACAAAGCCTTCATCCGTACGGAAAGGTGCTTGCTTTTTTAGAATAATAATTGTTCCTATTATCAGAATTGCTAGAAACGGCAATTGCCATGCTAATTTTTTTTTATTCATACCTGTATTTTAGTTAAGAAAGAAATAAATGTTCTATTAAGATTTTAACACCGATAATAATCAGAACCAAACCTCCCCATAATTCCATGCGCAGGTTGAAACGCTTGCCACAAAATACACCTATCAGACTTCCTAATGTTGAGATAACAAAAGAGGTAAAGCCGATGATGACAATGGGAGAAAGAATGGAAGTGAAAGAGTTCATTCCTACAAAAGCAAATGATATACCGATGGCCAACGCATCAATGCTGGTTGCTATAGCCAGCGTAACAACCACTTTTAATTTAGTGGGGTCGAAGCAGCATTTGTCTTCATTGCTGAAACTCTCTTTAATCATACGCCCTCCCAGGAATGCCAATAACCCAAAAGCGATCCAATGGTCGTAATCCTCTATCAGGTGGCTGAAGCGGCTGGCGGCAAACCAACCGATAAGCGGCATGACGGCCTGGAAAAGACCGAAGAAGAATGCCATAATAAAAAAAGTGCGCCAGCAAATGCGACGCATGATAATTCCGCTTGTTATGGAAACAGTGAAACAGTCCATAGCAAGGCTGATGGCAAGGAGCCATATTTCTAAAGTTGTCATTAGTTAAAATGGTAATTTGTATATTAAACTGTATGTTACTCCTAAGTTAGTCGAGTTGTTCTTTCCGAAACCGGGAATATACCAAGGCTCGGTGTGTTCCGTCTTTTTCATGTTCATGCGTATGCGGTAGCGCAGTGACCAGCCCATATAGAAATTCTTGTATACATTTACCTTTATTCCTGCCAGCAGTTCGGCCCAGGTTACTGTGGTTTTAACTCCCTCATAACTGAAGGGGATTTCCGGAAATCCCCATGTAGGGTCTTTCATTGTCGGAGCATCTACATCGTATGAAAAAGAGGTGAATCCGTAACGTATGCCTCCATACAGAAAACCAGGCAGATAGGGCTTCTTGAAAAAGAAGTTGTAGTTCATGCCTATGCGGAAATAAGGAGCTGAGGCTTTATAATGTATATTGGTACCGTCATCAGTAGTGTCGGTGGTTCCATATCCAATTTCAGCTACGGGGACATAACGGTTTTTCAAATTGACCTCCACGCTGATTTCTGTACTTGTAATGTCACCTCCAAAAATTTTGCTTCCCAGGCCAAATATATCTACACCGATAGTAGTTCCCTGATAGAAGGGTACCTTTTCTTCCTCTATGGTTGTTTTTTTTTCTTGTGCCGCCAGTGTGGGGCTGTACAACAGCATACTACTCAGTAGCGTTAACAACGTAATATATGTTGAAATTCTTTTTTTCTTCATTATTGATGTCCGAATTTACAATCTCGATAGATTTTAGGTTATAGGTGGTGTATTTAATGTCTTCCACTTTATAAAACATCATGGTGCCACATTCTATATTCTGCAAGTAGGGGATATTCTGGTGAATGAGTGTGATAGTGTCACGCATCTTTTCCGTATAATGCAATACGTAGGTAGTTTTTGATGTATAACTCAAAGGCAGGCTCATACTGCTTTCCGCTTTATTGAATATCGTGTCATTCATCAATGAGTCTTTTACTACAGTTTCCTTAATAGTTCCATCTTCCAGTGTGTCACGTACAATCACATCGGTAGTGATAAATCCAGTGACGTCAAAAGCCGGACTGAATTTTACAGCTTGGTGTGTCTCTGCATCCAGAAAGTCGAAATGGGCAAAGGAATTGGTGGTAAGCGGACAATCGCTTTCCCCACAGCTTTGCATTAAGGTACTTACGGTAATCAGGAGCAATAAGATAATGGCTGGTAGTTTCTTCATTTTAAAACTCTTTCTCTATTTTATAATTATTGCGTTCAGGAGCATTCCGGGCTATCAGTTCTCCTATGAATCCTGCCAGAAACAGTTGGGTTCCCAAAATCATCAAAGTTAGGGCCAGATAGAAGTAAGGAGAATCAGTAATTAATATATAAGGTAAACCATGTGACAAGGCATATAGCTTGTTTGCTCCGATGATAATGACGGAAATGAAACCAAGAATAAACATCAATGATCCCATAAACCCGAAGAAGTGCATCGGCTTGATACCGAATTTGGATAAAAACCACAGAGTGATGAGGTCTAGATAACCATTGAAGAAACGGTTTAATCCGCCAAATTTTGTTTTACCGAATTTCCGTGCCTGATGGTGTACTACCTTCTCGGCTATCTTAGGAAAACCTGCATTCTTTGCCAGATAGGGGATATAGCGGTGCATTTCACCGTATACTTCGATGTTCTTTACAACATCACGACGATAAGCTTTTAGTCCGCAGTTAAAGTCATGCAGATTCTTGATGCCTGAGACGGCACGTGCTGTGGCGTTGAATAGTTTGGTCGGAATGGTTTTTGATAACGGGTCATAGCGTTTTTGCTTGTATCCTGATACTAAGTCGTAGCCGTCTTCTGTAATCATTCTGTATAATTCCGGTATTTCGTCCGGGCTGTCCTGCAAGTCGGCATCCATTGTAATCACCACATCACCTTGCGCCTTTTCAAAACCACAATACAAAGCAGGGGACTTGCCGTAGTTCCGGCGGAATTTAATACCTTTTACGTTGTCCGATTCCGAGCGTAGTTTCTCAATCACTTGCCAGGAGTGGTCGGTGCTGCCGTCATTGACAAAAATAACTTCATAGTTGAAGTGGTTGGCATCCATTACACGTTGAATCCATGCGAATAGTTCCGGCAAAGATTCTTCTTCGTTATACAAAGGAATAACTACAGATATATCCATCTTTTATTCATTTTTCTTTTTACGCATCACGATCAATGCCGTAGGGATAGCCATTAGCATCCCGTAAAACATATTTTGTGATATCAGTTGAAATGTCATTTCCAGCGGGGTAAGTCCCGACAGTAAATCTATCGCTTCTTCAAATTGGTTTAGTGAGGTTGTCAGTTCGGGTCCGGCAGTTTCTTTGAACTGATTTAAGATGGAGCGGTATGCCTCGAATACGAACCCGCCATCTATATAGCGGAAGTAGATGTAATGCACTACCGCTACAAATAGAGAGGCGAACATATACATAAAGGTAGTGAATAGAAACGCACGTGAAAAAGTGATGCTTCCGCCACAATGCCGTTCTCTGAACTTTTTGGCAAATATGTATCCTAAAAAGGGTACTCCTATAGTTAAGACTATAAAAAGTAATTGTAGGAAAGGTATTCTCAATCCTAGTGGGAAGAGCATGAATTTGAAGGCCCATAAAAGACCCATGCCCGTACCATAGCGCATGGCGCATTCCTGCAAAGTCGGTTTATAATTCGTCATTCTTTATTAATAAGTGCACAAAAGTACTTCTTTTACGGGAATCCGTCCTATAGTTATGGGTGAAAAATGTATTTTTTCTGCTAAAATCAGAAAAAAGTATTCGAAAGTATTGTAGTTTTGAAAATAATGTCTACCTTTGCACTCGCAAAACAAAAAATGGGTAAGTCCTATACGGCCAGCTCCTGATGAATCCTCCAGGGCTTGATCGCAGCAAAGGTAGTTGGTTGTAGCGGCGCGATATAGTAAGCTTACCCACCCGCCTCTTTAGCTCAGTTGGCCAGAGCACGTGATTTGTAATCTCGGGGTCGTTGGTTCGAATCCGACAAGAGGCTCAGAAAAGCGAGAAGGACGAAGAAATCTTCATTCTTCTCGCTTTTTTTCTATATTTGCGCTGATATTAGTTTTAAGGTTGGTACAACCGTTATTTAAGAGTTCTTTTGTATGATAGAGTCACAGATTGCGGCAAGAGTATTGCCGTCTAAATGCCGTGAAGCGGTAAAGGTTCTTTTGCAGGAAGTGTACGGATATGAAGATTTCCGTAATTTAGAAGTTTATGATGACTTGTTCAAAGGTAAGGAAAAATTGCAATTGTCTCAAGGGCAATTAATTGAGGAAGTCATCATGGAAGCTGAAAAAGGGATCAAGGGTGATTCGTCTGTTCATAATTTGCTCCTGACTGCTCCGACCGGAGCTGGAAAATCATTGTTGTTTCAGCTCCCTGCCATTTATCTGGGTAATGAATATAAGCTTCTTACTCTTGTGGTTTCTCCGCTGAAAGCATTGATAGTGGACCAGGTTGAGGCGTTGCAGGAGTTAGGATATGAACGTGTGGCGTATGCTTCGTCCGATCTTTCACCTGAACAAAAGAACGAAGTATATCGTCGTGTCCGTGACGGGGAGGTTGATCTTTTTTATCTTTCCCCTGAATTATTGTTGGCGTATGATATTAGTTATTTCGTAGGTGAACGCCGCATTGGATTGGTAGTAGTTGACGAGGCTCATACCGTGACTACTTGGGGTAAAGAGTTCCGGGTGGATTATTGGTTTCTAGGGCGTCATCTGGAAGCTTTAAAGAATGCGTTGGGATATGTATTCCCTGTTTTTGCATTGACAGCCACTGCTGTGTGGAATCCCAAAGGTGGGAACGATATGATTTTTGATACCATCCGGTCGTTGCATCTTGCTCCGTGTGCCTTGTATGTGGGCACGGTGAAGCGTGAAAATATTGGCTTTGACATTACCGCCATGACCATAGAGGAGGGAGAGACCTACGATAAGGCCAAGCAACGTACTGTTGCCGCCCGGGTGGAGGATTTTCTGGACGGGCATAAGACTATTATTTATTATCCTTTTGCCGGAGGTATAGATATGAAACTGAAGACTTGGGTGTATCCGGCTAACTGGCATTGGGTGGCATCTTATTATGGTAAAAAGGATAAAGAGCAAAAAGCCGAAATTATACAAGCTTTTAAGGAGGGTGAGAAAAAAATAATCGTTGCTACGAAAGCTTTTGGCATGGGGGTGGATATCAGCGATATTGACCGTGTGTATCATGTGGCTCCATCCGGTACCTTTGTCGATTATATTCAGGAGATTGGCCGTGCAGCCCGTGATAAGAACATTTCTGGTGTGGCAGCGACGGACTTTAATGAACGCGACTTTTATTATATGAAACGCCTGCATTCTGCAGGTGCCATCTCCCAGGAACAGTTGGGGATGATTCTGAAGAAAGTATGGGAAATATATCTGATGAAAGGCTGTAGTGATGAAATGCAGATGTCTTTATCCGATTTTGAATTTGCAGTGAGGCTGCCTCGTAAAAAGAACAAGCTGGAATATGAATCGGATTTGGAGCAAGTCATCAAGACGGCTTTGTTATGGATAGAAGAGGATCTGAGTTTCCGGCATGGCGGTTCTCCTGTTGAAATCAATTCACAGACTCTGTTTGCCGATGGCTATGTACAGGAAAAGACGGGTGATGCCGCTTTCCGTAAAAAATACAAGCAGTATATGGTTCCCGTGGAAGGGGTTGAAGGAGTCTACAAGGTGGCTTTTGAATCTTTGTGGGAAAATTGTTTCTCGGAGATGGGGTATCGTGAGTTTAAGCGCGATTTATACAATGGAAATCTCTTTGAGGGAGTTCGTGCGGCAGCTGTGGGTAAGCATGATGTCTTGTTAAAAGAGAGTGCAGCGGATATCTGCTCCAAGCTGGCAAGTCTCTTGAAGAGTTTGAAAGATTTGTTGACGGTGAGTCTGTATGGTAATAAAGGAAAGTTCGAGGAGGACGATTTGCGTAGTATTTTTGCGGCGTATGATATGGATGTTCCTTCTGCCAAGCGTTTTATCACTTCGTTACTGGAGTCCAGGGTAGAGGAGGGCAGAAGTGTGAGTTACATCACCAGTGCCAAGAAGAAAGATGAAGACAAACTGATGTTTACCGTTACCCGTGGTTTTGATTTGTTATTGTCCCGTTACCAGAAGTTGTGTGCCCAGCGTATTACAGGAAAGAAAGGAGACCGGCTGTTGTTCTATGTCACTCCGTTCTCCGATCTCAATATGTTGCTCAACTTGCTGTCTATGCTCAATGTGGTGGACTTTACCGTAGAGGGGGGTGTTCCTTCTGTTGGAGTGCGTGTTCGTGATGCGGAGATATTGAAAAAGGAAGCTGCCTCGGAGGGCTATCAGAACCGTGTGCTGGAGAATAATGAGAAAATATTCCAGGAACAGATAGAGTTGTTCCGGCTGTTCTTTGGCAATACGAAGTTAAGTGACGAGCAGCGATGGGAGTTTATAGAGGATTATTTTACGGGGATGAATTTGGAGGGATTGAAAGAAAAATATTCTTGTGTTGTGGAATGCCGGCTGTGTAAGGTCTGAAATACCGTATGATTTTCACGGCTCGATAAAGACAGCTGAGGCGGCAGAAAGCTATATTGTCAATTGCATGTGGAAAAAACTCGGGCAAGAGGAAGAGTGGACTGTATATTGGAAACAAAGGATTATGTATATATATTTGAGCTTAAACTGGATAGTACGGCTGCTGAAGCTTTACAGCAGATAGAGGACAAAGGATATGCTAAGCCTTATCTGACAGATACGTGCAAAGTTACGGGAATTGGTATCAGTTTTTCATCGGAAACCATGACGGTGGAGGAATGGGAGGAAAAACATTGTAACCCTGTTGTGATTAAATAATAGTGCAAAAATATGCCTCAAGCCGGAATCATCACGATCCGTCTTGAGGCATTCTTCGTTTATGGAATTGGGGATACAAACCGCTTACGCTTTAAAATTGCGTGCTATTTTTTTATATCCATATACGGCACGGTTGCCCAATTCTTCTTCAATGCGGAGCAACTGGTTGTATTTCGCCATACGGTCGCTACGGCTCAGTGAACCGGTTTTAATCTGTCCGCTATTGGTGGCTACGGCGATGTCCGCAATGGTAGCATCTTCCGTTTCACCGGAACGGTGGCTGGTCACAGTGGTATAGCCGTTACGTTGAGCCATCTCAATAGCATCCAGAGTTTCGGTCAGCGAACCGATCTGATTTACTTTTACTAGGATAGAGTTTGCACAACCTTCACTGATTCCTTTTTCCAGGAACTTCACATTGGTAACGAACAGGTCATCACCTACCAGCTGGCAGCGATTGCCCAGACGCTCGGTCAGCATGCGCCATCCTTCCCAGTCGTTTTCTGCCATACCATCCTCTATCGAATCAATGGGGTAGTCCCAACTCAATTTTTCCAGATAAGCAACCTGTTCGGCGGCACTGCGCTTTTCCCCTTTTGGGCCTTCAAACTTGGTATAGTCATAGATGCCGTCATGATAAAATTCGGAAGAAGCACAATCCAAGCCGATGGTGATATGTTTAAACGGTTCATATCCGGCAGCTTCGATAGCGGCAAGGATACAATTCAAAGCATCTTCGGTGCCATCCAATGCAGGGGCAAAACCACCTTCGTCTCCTACGGCTGTACTTAGTCCGCGTTTTTTCAATACCTCTTTTAAAGCATGGAATACTTCTGCGCCCATCCGCAAGGCCTCACGGAATGTTTTAGCACCGACAGGACGAATCATAAATTCTTGAAAAGCGATAGGGGCATCGCTGTGTGAGCCTCCATTAATGATATTCATCATTGGAACAGGCATGATATAGGTGTTTGTTCCGCCAATATATCTGTAAAGAGGAATATCCAAATAATTGGCTGCAGCTTTTGCCACGGCTAGGGATACGCCCAAAATAGCATTTGCGCCCAGTTTTGATTTAGTTGGAGTTCCATCCAGATCAAGCATGGCTTTGTCAATACCACGTTGGTCCATAGAGTCCATTCCTTTCAATGCCGGAGCGATAAGAGTATTTATATTTTCTACAGCTTTTAATACGCCTTTGCCTCCGTAACGGGTCTTGTCGCCATCACGTAATTCCAAAGCCTCATGTTCACCGGTTGACGCACCCGATGGGACAGAGGCACGGCCCATAATCCCTGATTCCAATATAACATCCACTTCCACAGTGGGATTACCACGTGAGTCCAAAATCTCTCTTCCTTTAATCTCTGCTATTTTCATATAGTTCTAATTTTATAAGATGGTTTTATTTTAATAACAATAGAGAAGCCGGATTTGTTGAGGTACTAGGGAAAGTTTTTTCATGATATTTACTTTTTTATTTCTTTCCACAGAGTACATCCGTCTTTATTTTTCGTCTCCCTTTAATAAAAGCTAGAGATCAATATGAAAATAAAATGGATAGTGGGGGGGCTGTTATGGGCAAGTTCTTACTTGCAGGCTGCCGCACAAGAATATAAACTGTGGTATGATGAACCCGCTCAAGTTTGGACTGAAGCACTTCCGCTGGGTAACGGGCGGTTGGGAGCGATGGTATTCGGCAATCCCGGTGTGGAGCATATCCAGTTGAATGAAGAAACTATTTGGGCAGGACGTCCCAATAATAATGCTAATCCCAATGCGTTGGAATATATTCCCAAAGTGCGCCAGTTGGTGTTCGAAGGAAAATATCTTGAAGCACAAACATTGGCTACTGAGAAAATAATGGCGAAAACCAATAGTGGTATGCCCTATCAATCGTTTGGCGATCTGCATATTTCTTTTCCGGGGCATACACGTTATTCCGATTACTATAGGGAACTGAGCCTGGACTCAGCTCGTACCATTGTACGTTATAAGGTGGACGGGGTGACTTATCAGCGTGAAACATTGACTTCGTTTGCTGATCAGGTAGTTATGGTGCGTCTTACTGCCAGCCAACCCGGAAAGATTACTTGTAATGCCAATCTTACTACTCCGCATCAGGATGTGATGGTCTCGACGGAAGGGGAGGAGGTTACCCTTTCGGGCGTATCTTCTTGGCATGAGGGGCTAAAAGGGAAAGTCGAATTTCAGGGACGTATGACTGCACGTAGTCAAGGAGGGACCCAGGCTTGTCGTGACGGAGTCTTGAGTATAGAAGGGGCGGATGAGGCTGTGATTTATATTTCCATTGCTACCAACTTTACTAATTATAAGGATATAACAGGTAACCAAGTGGAGCGTGCGAAGAACTATCTGCGCCGGGCTGTAAGTAAGGATTATGTGACATCACGTAAGGCACATGTTGATTTTTTCAAGCAATATATGGACCGTGTCTCTTTGGATTTAGGTATAGACAAATATGCAGGGGTAACCACTGATATGCGTGTGCAGAATTTCAAGGAAACGAAGGATGATTTTCTGGTAGCTACTTATTTCCGTTTCGGCCGCTATCTGTTGATTTGTTCTTCACAGCCGGGTGGGCAGCCTGCTAATTTGCAAGGCATTTGGAATGATAAATTATTTCCTTCCTGGGATAGTAAATATACTTGTAATATCAATGTTGAAATGAACTATTGGCCGGCCGAAGTGACGAATCTTAGCGAATTGCACGAGCCTTTGATACAGCTGATTCGTGAAGTGAGTGAAACAGGGCGTGAGTCAGCAAAGATTATGTATGGGGCGGATGGTTGGGTATTGCATCACAATACGGATATATGGCGTGTTACCGGAGCTATAGACAAGGCTCCGTCGGGATTATGGCCTACGGGTGGAGCTTGGCTGTGCCGTCATTTGTGGGAACGTTATCTTTATACAGGCGATATGGAGTTTCTCCGTTCGGCTTATCCTATCATGAAAGAAGCCGGTAAGTTTTTTGATGAAATAATGGTGAAGGAACCGTTACATAACTGGTTGGTGGTATGCCCGAGCAATTCTCCGGAGAATACTCATGCGGGCAGTAATGGAAAAGCGACTACGGCTGCCGGGTGTACTTTGGATAACCAACTGATATTCGATTTATGGAATCAGATAATCACTACCGCCCGATTATTGGGTACGGATGCTGAATTTGCCACCCATTTGGAACAGCGTTTAAAGGAAATGGCACCCATGCAGATAGGACGTTGGGGGCAATTGCAGGAATGGATGACAGATTGGGACAATCCGCAGGATGTGCACCGTCATGTATCACACCTTTATGGTTTGTTCCCCAGTAATCAGATTTCTCCTTACCGTACTCCCGAATTGTTTGATGCGGCACGTACTTCGCTGATCCATCGTGGCGATCCGTCTACCGGATGGAGTATGGGATGGAAGGTATGTTTGTGGGCTCGTCTGTTGGATGGTGATCATGCTTATAAACTGATAACCGATCAGTTGACTCTCGTACGTAACGAGAAGAAAAAAGGAGGAACTTATCCTAATTTGTTTGATGCCCATCCACCTTTTCAGATTGACGGTAATTTTGGTTGTACAGCGGGTATCGTAGAAATGCTGATGCAGAGCCACGATGGTTTTATTTATTTACTTCCCGCATTGCCGGCGCAATGGAAAGAAGGAAGCGTGAACGGGATTATAGCTCGTGGAGGTTTTGAATTGGATTTGAGTTGGAAGAATGGTAAAGTGAGCCGGTTGGTGGTGAAATCCCGTAATGGGGGGAACTGTCGTTTGCGTTCTTTAAATCCGCTGGCAGGCAAAGGGCTGAGAAAGGCAAAAGGGGAGAATCCGAATAAATTGTATGCCATACCCGAAATCTTGCAACCGATTATAAATAAAGAAGCGAAATTGAATAAAGTTGAGTTGAAAAAAACTTATCTTTATGATCTGGAAACCAAAGCAGGTGAAGAATATATATTCTTAGGTAAGTGATGATTCTTGCACTGATTGTAAGGATGAAAAATAGTAAAAAGAAGAAATATGAAAAGAACAGGATTAAACATTATTTGCTCATTGTTGCTGGTAGGTGGAATGTGTGCATGTACTGCCACTCCTAAACAGACCGAAGAAATCAAATGGAGCGAACGTATGGCTCAGTCGGAAATGCAACGTTTCCCTGAGCCTTGGATGATAGAAAAAGCGAAAAAGCCTCGTTGGGGCTATACGCACGGACTGGTGGTGAAATCCATGTTGGAGGAATGGAAACACACCGGTGACACAGCCTATTATAATTATGCAAAAATATATGCAGACAGTCTGATAGACACTGACGGTAAGATAAAGACCATGAAATATCTTTCTTTTAATATTGATAATATCAATGCCGGAAAGATTTTATTCGATTTTTATGAAAAGACGGGAGACGGGCGTTATAAGGTGGCGATGGATACTCTTCGTAAACAACTGACCGAACAGCCCCGTACCAGTGAAGGTGGCTTCTGGCACAAACTGATATATCCGCATCAAATGTGGCTGGATGGTATATTCATGGCTTCTCCTTATTTGGCTCAATATGGTAACGTATTCAAGGATACTACGGTCAATGCCGATATTGTGAATCAAATAAAGCTGATTGCCCGTAAAACGTATGATCCTAAAACCGGTTTGTTTTATCATGGTTGGGATGAGAGCAAGACACAAAATTGGGCAAATAAGGAAACCGGATGCTCACCCAATTTCTGGAGCCGCAGTATAGGCTGGTATGCCGCTGCCGTGGTGGATGTATTGGATTATATGCCGGCGCAGTTCGAAGGACGTGACAGTATAATGACGATCATAAATATGTTGGCCGAAGGTATTGTAAAATATCAAGATCCTGAAACAGGGGTATGGTGGCAGGTGACTGACCAAAATAACCGTAAAGGAAACTATTTGGAATCTTCTGCTTCATCGCTTTTTGTGTATTTCTTGTGTAAAGCAGTGAATAAAGGATATATTTCTTCGGAATATAAGATGGCTGCAGAACGTGGTTTTAATGGCCTGATCAAACAATTCATTAAAGAAGAACCTGATGGTTCGTACACTATTACCAACTGTTGTGCTGTTGCCGGATTAGGCGGTAAAGGAAACCGGGATGGAAGTTTTGCTTATTATATAGGTGAGCCGGTAATAGAGAATGATCCGAAGTCAGTAGGTTCCTTTATTTTGGCGGCTATTGAATATGAGAAAATGAAGTAGTAGGAATAATCTGAGAAAGATGAGGACATTTGTCAAAAAAGTCTTCATCTTTTCTCATAAGATCAAGAGCTTTTTAAAAAAGATAACCGCCTTTTTTAAAAAACATAAGGACCTTTTTTTAACACCTTGTTGTTTTGATAAAAGCTCTTGTTTAGAGATTGTTAATTAATTAATAAACGAATTTGAAAATACAATGATGAACAGACACGCATTACTTTCCTTATTGGCTTTATTGCTATGTTACTCTACTTCCTTGCCGGCGCAGAAAGCGAAAACGTATATTCCCTGGAAGAATGGCAAACTGGTGGTGTCCGAGGAGGGACGCTACCTGAAGCATGAAAATGGAGTACCTTTCTTCTGGTTGGGTGAAACTGGATGGCTGATGCCGCAACGCTTGAATCGTGACGAGGTTTCTTACTATCTGAATAAGTGCAAGGATGCCGGATATAACATGGTGCAGGTGCAGGTATTGAACGGTGTGCCTTCCATGAATATTTACGGTCAGTATTCCATGATAGACGGTTTTAATTTCAAGGATATCAACCGCAAAGGGATTTATGGATATTGGGACCACATGGACTATATTATTAAAAGTGCTGCTTCACGGGGCATCTATATAGGGATGGTATGTATTTGGGGAACTCCCGTGGAACAAGGGTTGATGAATGAAAAAGAAGCCGTGGCATACGGTAAATTTCTTGCGGAACGTTACAAGGATGAGCCGAATATTATTTGGATGATAGGAGGGGATATCCGTGGTGATAATAAGACGGAGGTATGGGATGCGTTGGCAAACAGTATCCGTAGCATAGACAAAGGTCATCTGATGACTTTCCATCCGCGTGGACGTACCACGTCGGCTACTTGGTTTAATGACCGCGAATGGCTGGATTTCAATATGTTCCAAAGTGGACACCGTCGTTATGGGCAGCGTAATGGTGATGGTGACTATCCTATCGAAGAGAATACGGAAGAAGATAACTGGCGTTTTGTGGAAGCTAGTCAGGCAAAGACTCCGTTGAAACCGGTGATTGATGATGAACCTATTTATGAAGACATTCCACAGGGACTGCATGATCCCAATGAAACCCGTTGGAATCAGCACGATGTGCGTCGTTATGCCTATTGGTCGGTATTCGCCGGATCATTCGGGCACTCATACGGTCATAATGATATCATGCAATTTATCCGTCCGGGATATGGAGCCTCTTTTGGTGCCGACGGACGCAAGAAAGCATGGTGGGATGCTTTGGAAGATCCCGGCTTCAATCAGATGAAATATCTGAAGAACTTGATGTTGACTTTTCCTTTCTTTGAACGTGTGCCCGATCAGAGTGTTATTGCGGGAACTAACGGCGAACGCTATGACCGTGCCATCGCTACCCGTGGAAATGACTATTTGTTGGTTTACAATTACTCAGGACGTCCTATGCAGATCGATTTGAGCAAAATCAGCGGTGCGAAAAAGAATGCATGGTGGTATAGCGCAAAGGACAGTAAGTTGGAATATATCGGTGAGTTTGACAGTAAAGTCACTTCTTTCCAGCATGATAGCGGTTATCTGAGCGGTAATGATCAGGTTCTGATTGTTGTGGATTCTGCAAAGGATTATGTGCAGAAAGCTTGGACAGCCTTGCCGGATGCCATACAGAAATGGAATAAGTAAGAAATATGCATATCATGAAAAAACAAGTATTATTAATCATTCTTTTGGCACTTCCGTTGTGGTTGAAAGCAGCGGATGTTTCGGTTACCGGCCTGCGTACCGAGCAGATGGTAGATCCCATGGGGCTGGATACTGCTGTCCCTCGTATGAGCTGGCGGCTGGAATCTTCTCAAAGAAATGTGATGCAGACCGCCTACCGGATTTTGGTTGCCTCTTCTCCTGAACTTTTAGCACAGGATAAAGGGGATTTGTGGGATTCCGGAAAAGTGGAATCCGATGCGTCCGTATGGATTCCTTATCAAGGGAAGCGTTTGAAAAGCAATCAGCGTGTTTACTGGAAAGTGAAAAGCTATACCAATCGAGGTGAGACAGAATGGAGCGAGCCTGCCCGATGGGGGATGGGACCTTTAGGTGAGATTCATTGGAAAGGACGATGGATAGGTTGGGACGCTGCGTTTGCATGGGATCGGGAAGATTCACACAGCCGTTTGAGCTCTCGTTATTTACGCACGGAATTTAAAACGCAAGCCAAGGAGATAAAGTATGCTACCCTTCATTTGTGTGGTTTGGGAATGTACGAACTGTTCATTAACGGTCAGCGGATAGGTGATCAGGTATTGGCGCCGGCTCCAAGTGATTATCGTCGTACTGTGCTTTACAATTCTTTTGATGTCACTAAACAGGTTGCCGGAGGAAATGCCGACAATGCCATCGGAGTGACCCTGGGCAACGGACGTTTCTACACTATGCGTCAAAATTACAAACCTTATAAGATTCCTACTTTTGGTTACCCCAAGTTACGTTTGAATCTGATTATAGAATATACCGACGGCAGTATACAGCGCATCAACAGTGATGAGAAATGGCGTTTGACGGCTCAAGGGCCTATACGTAGCAATAATGAATACGATGGTGAAATTTACGATGCCCGTATGGAATTGGGAAACTGGACACAGCCCGGTTATGATGATTCCAAATGGCTGAAAGCGCAACGTGTTTCATTGCCGTACGGTACACTTCGTGGCAATACCGCTCCCAACATGAAAGTGATGAAAACGCTGAAGCCGGCTGTCTTCAAGCAATATGGTAACCGTTATATGATTGATTTCGGTCAGAATATGGCAGGATGGGTGCGTATTAACATAGCGAAAGCCGCTGCGGGAGATACGATTTGCATACGTTATGCCGAACGGGTAAAGAATGACGGTACGGAACTGGATGTGGAAAATCTCCGCCATAGCCAGAGTACGGATTATTATATCTGCAACGGTAAAGAAAACAACACTTCCTGGAGTTCTCGTTTTTCTTATCATGGATTCCAATATGTAGAAGTGACAGGTTATAAAAATCTGAAAGCGGAAGATTTGGTTGCTGAAGTAGTATATGATGACTTGGAAGATAACGGTACTTTCGAATGTTCCAATGATATCATGAACCGGGTTTATCGGAATGCCTGGTGGGGGATTTCCAGTAATTATAAAGGAGTGCCTTTGGATTGTCCCCAGCGTGACGAGCGCCAGCCCTGGCTTGGCGACCATGCTATGGGAACGTGGGGGGAAAGTTTCATGTTCAATAATGGAAACACCTATGCCAAATGGGCGGATGACATCCGTGAAGCGCAGCGTGAAGACGGTTGTATTCCTGATATTTGTCCGGCTTATTACAATTATTATACATCGGAAATGACGTGGTCATCCACATTTCCGGTAATCTGTGATATGGTTTATGAACAGTTCGGCAATATCGAACCTATTCGTAAAAATTATGCCGCTATCAAGAAATGGATGCACCATATACGCAGTGAGTTCACTACAGAGGATGGAGTGATTAACGCCGATAAATACGGTGACTGGTGTATGCCTCCCGAATCACCGGAATTGATTCACAGTCAGGACCCTGCCCGCAAGACGGATGGAGCGCTGATTGCTACAGCCTACTATTATAAGGTATCGCAAATGCTGGCCAAGTTCGCCCGTTTGCAAGGTTTGGAAGATGAGGCGAAGGAATTCGAGAAGGATGCAGCAAAAATTAAAGACTGCTTCAACGCCCGTTTCCTTACAGTTAAGAAGGGAACTTCTCCGGTACAAATGCCCCATGTTCTTTATCCCGACAGCATATTCTATGGTAACAATACAGTGACGGCTAATATCCTGCCACTGGCTTTCGATATGGTGCCTGAAGCCTATAGGGAAGAAGTGGAAAAAAATGTAATAACAGGCATTATTACCCGGAATAAAGGTCACATCAGCAGTGGGGTGATAGGTATGAACTGGATGATGCGTGAGCTTACCCGTATGGGGCGTGGCGATGTTGCTTTCTTGTTGGCAAGCAACAAAACTTATCCCAGTTATGGCTATATGATAGAAAAGGGAGCTACTGCCATTTGGGAATTGTGGAACGGTGATACCGCCAATCGTTGGATGAACAGTTGTAACCATGTGATGATATTGGGTGATCTATTGACTTGGTATTTCCGTGATTTAGCCGGATTTAATCCGGCACAGCCCGCTTACAAACAAATCATCTTTAAACCGGATTTTTCCATCCAAGAGTTGAGTTATGTCAAAGCTTCGCATAACACTTTATATGGTAAGATGATTAGTAATTGGAAGAAAACTCTTACGCATCTGGAATGGGATATCACGATTCCTTGTAATACTACTGCATTGGTTTATCTTCCTACCTTGGACGAGAAGGCGGTAAAGGATAAGGACGTTACCTTTGTACGTCGGGAAGGCAACTCTACCGTATGGAGTGTTCCTTCGGGAAACTATCATTTTTCGGTTAGTATGGATCCATCTTTAGGTAAAAACCGTGCAGGTATCGTGGAAGATCAGTTTTTATACGAGCAAGCTTCTTTTCCCGAATGTCATGGCGCTACTATTGTGGAATTGAAGAACGGAGACCTGGTAGCTTCTTTCTTTGGAGGTACTAAAGAGCGTAATCCGGATTGTTGTATCTGGGTATGTCGCAAGCCGAAGGGTGCGACGGAATGGAGCGCACCTTATCTGGCTGCCGACGGGGTGTTTAGTCTGGATGATCCGCAAGCTGTTTTGGCGGGCATTACAGCAGAATCCACTCCGGCGGATGCCGGCCCCGTGGCTTCTACGTTTAAAGGGGATAAGTCCCGGGCACGCCGCAAGGCTTGTTGGAATCCTGTGCTTTTCCAAATACCCGGCGGAGATTTAATCCTGTTCTATAAAATAGGATTGAAAGTAGCCGATTGGAGTGGTTGGCTGGTACGTTCTAAAGATGGTGGAAAAACTTGGAGCCAACGTGAACCGTTGCCAAAAGGTTTCTTAGGTCCTATTAAAAATAAGCCGGAGTATGTGGATGGCCGTATTATTTGTCCTTCCAGTACAGAAGGTGATGGAGGATGGCGTATCCATTTTGAAATTTCGGATGATAAAGGAAAGACTTGGAAGATGGTAGGTCCTGTAGAGGCGGAAATGAGTGTGCCTACTGCTTTGCGTAAGGCAAATGCAGCCAATGTAGACGATCAGGAAGGCGGTGAAGCCATAAAAGGAGAAGGTGAGAAGCCTATTTATGCTATCCAGCCCAGCATTTTGCGTCATAAGGATGGGCGTTTGCAGGTGCTTTGCCGTACACGTAACGCACAGATTGCTACTTCATGGAGCAGTGACAACGGTGAAACATGGAGTAAAGTTACCTTGCTTGATGTTCCCAATAATAATTCGGGTACGGATGCCGTAACAATGAAAGATGGTCGTCACGTATTGATTTATAATGATTTCAGTACATTGCCGGGCACTCCGAAAGGGCCACGTACACCGTTGTGTGTGGCGGTTTCGGATGATGGTATTCACTGGAAGAATGTAATGACATTGGAAGACAGCCCTATCAGCCAATATTCTTATCCGTCCATCATTCAGGGCAAGGATGGCAAACTCCATGCCGTATATACCTGGCGCCGTCAGCGTGTGGCTTATAAAGAGTTGGATTTGAGCAAACTGAAATAATACGATTGTGGATAAAGGAGTTCTTTGATAGAAAGTATTGGAGAACTTGAAAAAAACGGGTGTCTGAAATAAAAATCAGAAACCCGTTTTTTGAAAACAGACTTTCATTATCTGCCAATGAAAGCTCTTTCTAAAGATACAGAATATGAAATAATTATAAATAGAGTACAAACGTTTCTTATTATCGTCCTCTCTTTATAAAGAAAAGAATAAGTGACAGATTATTATGAAGAGCATTAGACTACTACTTTTACTGGCTTCCGGAGTAACTACGGGAGCATTTGCCCAATCGGGCGGGCTGACGGATATGAGCCAAAGTCGTTTTGCCAAGATGGCCAATACGGAATTAGGTGCTGTGCATTGGACAGATGGCTTTTGGGGCGACCGTTTCAATGTATATAGCCATACCTCCTTGCAAAATATGTGGGATACATGGAACAATCCCGATGTTTCGCATGGTTTCCGTAACTTTGAAATAGCTGCCGGTGTTTGCGAAGGCGAACATTGGGGACCTCCCTTTCATGATGGTGATATGTATAAATGGATGGAGGGAGTGGCTTCCGTGTATGCCGTCACGAAAGATCCCGAATTGGATAAACTGATGGACCACTTCATTGAACATGTGGTGAAAGCCCAGCGTGCGGACGGTTACATCCATACCCCTGTCATCATTGAGGAAAAGAATAAGGGGATTGACACTCATTCGGAAAAACAGCAACAGACGGTAATTGGTACCAAAGTAGGCGGTGAGGACGAGAAAGGTGCATTTGCCAATCGTCTGAATTTTGAAACCTACAATTTGGGACATCTGATGATGGCAGGTATTATTCATCGCCGTGCCACCGGAAAGACTACTTTATTCGATGCTGCCGTAAAAGCGACAGACTTCCTCTGTCATTTCTATGAAACCGCTTCTGCGGAACTGGCAAGAAATGCTATTTGTCCCTCCCATTATATGGGCGTGGTGGAAATGTACCGTGCTACAGGGAATCCCCGTTATCTGGAACTTTCCAAGAATCTGATTGATATCCGTGGAATGGTGGAAAATGGCACCGATGATAATCAGGACCGTATTCCGTTCCGTCAGCAATACAATGCGATGGGACATGCCGTGCGTTCCAATTACCTGTATGCCGGTGTGACCGATGTGTATGCCGAAACAGGAGAAGACCAACTGATGAAAAACCTGACCAGCATCTGGAAAGACATTGTGACCCGCAAGATGTATGTTACAGGAGCGTGCGGTGCGCTGTATGACGGTACTTCGCCGGATGGTACCTGCTATGAGCCGGACAGTATTCAGAAAGTACACCAAAGCTATGGCCGTCCTTATCAGTTGCCTAATAGTACGGCGCATAACGAGACCTGCGCCAATATCGGCAATATGCTTTTCAACTGGCGTATGCTGGAAGTGACGGGCGATGCCAAATATGCGGATATTGTGGAAACTGCCCTCTATAACAGTGTGTTGAGTGGTGTCAGTCTGGATGGAAAGAAATATTTCTATACCAACCCGTTGCGCATCAGTGCGGATTTGCCATACACACTTCGCTGGCCTAAAGAACGTACCGAGTATATCAGCTGCTTCTGTTGTCCGCCTAATACGCTGCGCACCGTTTGTCAAGCCCAGAACTATGCTTATACGGTGACTCCGAATGCGGTATATTGCAATTTGTATGGAGCGAATACACTGGCTACAACTTTGAAGGAAACGGGAAAGATCGGGCTGATGCAAGAAACGGAGTATCCGTGGGAAGGTGCTGTGAAGCTGACTGTTACCGAAGCTCCGAAACCATCAAAAAAGAAAGCATTCTCTTTGTTCCTCCGTGTTCCGGACTGGTGCGAGAAAGCAACTTTGAAGGTAAATGGTGAACCGGTGCAAGGAACTTGGAAAGCGAATACATACGCCGAGGTAAACCGCATCTGGAAGAAAGGGGACTGTGTGGAATGGGTGATGGATATGCCTGTAAAATTGCTGGAAGCAAATCCGTTGGCCGAAGAAATCCGTAACCAGGTAGTGGTAAAACGTGGCCCGTTGGTATATTGTTTGGAAAGTATGGATATAGAAGGCGGACATAAGATAGATAATGTGCTGATACCTGCCGATATCCGGTTGACCCCGAAAAAAATAATCATTGAAGGCAGTCCGATTGTCGCGTTGGATGGTACTGCCCGTCTGGTTGATGAGGTATCGTGGAAAGATACATTGTACCGCGAGGTAGGAAAGGCCGACAAACCGGTCAATATCCGTCTGATTCCTTATTATGCATGGGGAAATCGCGGAAAGGCTGAAATGACGGTATGGATGCCTTTGGCGCGGACTAATCACTAACCACTTACTCCTAATGATTTACAAATGAAAAAAATATTCATAACCACTACTGCGCTGCTGATAGCTTGTACACTATCAGCAGCCGATTTGTTCGTATCTCCGAAAGGTAATGACCGGAATCCGGGTACCAAAGACTCTCCGAAGGCCACCCTTACAGCCGCATTGCGTCAGGCAAGGGAACTTCGTCGTCTTAATGATGAGAGTGTAAAAGGTGGCATCACCATTCATATGGAGGCAGGTGATTACCATCTGTACGAACCCGTCTTTATTCGTCCCGAGGACAGCGGGACGGAAGCTTCACCTACAGTCATCACTTCGGATGGAAATGCCATTCTGAATGGTGGGGTGGAAATCAGAAACTGGAAGAAGCAAGGAAAGTTGTGGGTAGCCGATGTCCCTATGTTTAACGGACGTCCGCTGGATTTCCGGCAACTGTGGATCAATGGACAAAAGGCTGTTCGTGCAAGGGATGTGGCAGACTTTGAAAAGATGTATCGCATCATCAACAACGATCCCCAAAACGAAATACTGTGGGTACCTGCCGCTGCTGTAAAGAAAATACAGAAGGCCCGATATGCCGAAATGGTCCTTCATGAAATGTGGTGTGTGGCAAATCTCCGTATCAAGTCGGTCGAAATACAGGGAGACAGTGCCGCCGTGCGTTTCCATAATCCTGAAAGCCGCATCCAGTTTGAACATCCGTGGCCGCGTCCTATGGTGACTAAGGATGGTCACAACTCGGCTTTCTATCTGACCAATGCCATGGAATTGCTGGATGAACCCGGCGAGTGGTATCATGACATTGAAAGCCGTAAAATATATTATTATCCTCGGAAAGGAGAGAAGATAAGCAAAGCCGTAGTTCCCGGCATCGAAACTTTAGTATGGGTGGAAGGAACTATAGACCGTCCGGTAAAGCACATTCGTTTTGACAATGTTACTTTCCAATATACCACCTGGATGCGTCCCTCTTTGCAAGGTCATGTTCCTCTTCAGGCAGGTATGTACATGACAGACGGGTATAAAATCCGTCCTTCTATGATTCGTAAGAACAATCATAAGCTGGATAATCAAGGTTGGTTGGGACGTCCGGCATCGGCAGTCGTAGTCAAGGCTGCCCAGGATATTGATTTCGAGAAGTGCCGTTTCCAGCATTTGGGCTCTACAGGTATTGATTATGAATGGGCCACCGGTGGAGGACGTATAAACGGTTGTCTTTTCCGTGATATTGCCGGAAACGGTATTGTGGCGGGTAGTTTCAGTCCTGCCGCTCACGAAACACATCTTCCATACGATCCTGCCGACCGTCGTGAGGTCTGTACCGGACTGACCATTTCCAACAATTATATCAATGATGTGACCAATGAAGACTGGGGTACCTTGGGCATTTGCGCCGGTTATGTAAGTGATATCAATATCGAACACAATGAAATCAGTGATGTATCCTATTCGGGCATCAGTTTGGGATGGGGATGGACACGTACAGTAAACTGTATGCGCAATAACCGCGTGCACGCCAATCTGATTCATCACTATGCCAAGCACATGTATGATGTAGCCGGTATTTATACATTAGGTTCACAACCTCATAGCTGGATTACGGAAAATTGCGTTTCTAACATTTTTTCACCCGGTTATGCACACGATCCCAATCATTGGTTCTATCTTTACACCGACGAAGGATCTTCATTTATCACCGTCAAGGACAACTGGACGGAAGGAGAGAAGTTTCTGAAGAACGCCAATGGTCCGGGTAATACATGGGAAAACAATGGTCCGATGGTGAACGACAGTATCAAGGCAAATGCCGGACTGACAAAGGAATATAGCTATTTGAAGGAAAAATAAAACGTGATACCATTATGAAAAACAGACTTGCCACTTTAGTCGGAGCACTTGCATTGAGTGCTGCCGCCTCCGCCCAGACCTGGATCTGGTATCCGGGTGATTATGAAATATGGCTGGGCAACCAGATGAACAACCGCCGTACGGAACGCGGTGCTTTTTTCCCTCCCTTCTGGAAAACAGACAGCCATTATGTGGTAGTGGAATTCAGCAAGAAATTGGACCTGGCGGAACCTGAAGAGATCTTCATTGCCGCCGAAGGAAAATACAATGTGAAATTGGATGGCAAACTGCAATTCGGTATGCCCTCCACTTTGAAACTCCCCGCAGGAAAACACAGTCTGAACATCAAAGTGTGGAATCAGTCCACTCCCCCCACTATTTATGTGAAAGGAAAAACCGTAAATACGGACAAAACTTGGAAAGTAACCTACGAGGATAAAGAATGGATAGACGAAAGCGGAAAAGCCAGTGATACTTCTGCTACCGTTTATATGGATGCAGGGTGTTGGAACTTTGACGGAGCCACCCAACTGCCTTCCAAGTTTTCATTGGTTAGAAAACCGATGAAAGCAGTTTCCTCCACTCCCCGGAAAGAGGGGGTATTGTACGACTTCGGAAAAGAAACCTTTGGTTATATCACTCTGAAAGATGTAAAGGGAAAAGGAACGATCCATATCTATTACGGTGAAAGTCCTGAAGAAGCCTTGGATACGGAATATTGCGAAACATTGGACAAATTGCTGGCAGAGCCGGGGCAAATAACCGATCTGGCCATCCGGAATACACGGAAACTATACGATGAATATACTTTAGACAATAGCAAGGCTTTCCGTTATGTCTATGTCACTTGCGATCCGGGAGTAACGATGCAGGACGTTTCCATGCAATACGAATACTTGCCCGAAGAGTACCGGGGCTCATTCAAATGTAATGACGAAGAGCTGAACCGCATTTGGGAAGTAGGAGCATACACCATGCACCTTACTACCCGTGAATTCTTTATCGACGGCATCAAGCGCGACCGTTGGGTATGGAGTGGCGATGCCATCCAGAGTTATCTGATGAACTACTATCTGTTCTTCGATAATGAAACCGTGAAACGTACCATTTGGCTGCTTCGTGGAAAAGACCCTGTGACCAGCCACAGCAATACCATTATGGACTACACCTTCTATTGGTTTCTCAGTATTTACGATTATTATATGTATTCCGGTGACAAAGATTTTGTAACCCAACTCTATCCGCGTATGCAAAGCATGATGGACTATGTGTTGGGACGTACCAATGCCAACGGTATGGTGGAAGGTATGACCGGTGACTGGGTATTCGTAGACTGGGCAGACGGTTATCTGGACAAGAAGGGCGAACTCTCCTTTGAGCAAGTCTTGTTCTGCAAAAGTTTGGAAACCATGGCGCTTTGTGCCAGTCTGGCCGGCAATACGGCAGACAAAACCAAGTATGAGAAACTGGCTTCCGCTTTACGTTCCAAGCTGGAACCCGCTTTCTGGAATGAGCAGAAACAAGCGATGGTACACAACCGTATTCAGGGAAAGCAGAGTGAGTCCGTTACCCGTTACGCCAATATGTTCTCTGTCTTCTTCAATTATCTGAATGCCGATAAACAGCAGGCCATCAAACACTCCGTATTGCAGAATGACAGTATTTTGAAAATCACCACTCCTTATATGCGTTTCTATGAACTGGAAGCGCTGTGCGCCTTGGGCGAACAAGAATCGGTAATGAAAGAAATGAAAGCCTATTGGGGCGGTATGTTGAAAGAAGGAGCTACCAGTTTTTGGGAGAAATACAATCCCGAAGAAACAGGTACCCAGCATTTGGCCATGTACGGACGTCCATACGGCAAGAGCCTCTGCCATGCATGGGGAGCCAGCCCCATCTATTTGTTGGGCAAATACTATCTGGGAGTAAAACCCACCAAACCCGGTTACGAGGAATACTCCGTCACCCCTTGTCTGGGCGGGTTGAAATGGATGGAAGGAACAGTACCTACTCCATACGGCAATATCCATATCTATATGGATAAGAAAGTAATCCGTATCAAGTCCGACGGCGGAAAGGGAATACTGAACATTCCAACCCGGAAAGGAATGAAAGCCATGACCATAGAACCCGGAAAAGAACAAGTATTCAAATACTAATGGTATAGATCAAAAAAAGGTGATACCTACCTTCCCAGGCGGGTATCACCAACACTACTTCGTAAGTTTCCGTTATCCGCTGATAACAGTACTTACCTCTGATCTAACATTAGTTTTCTTATGGGCTTCCCCCTGTATCACTACATTCGGAAGCGGGGATTCTACATCTTGGAAAAAAGTATCTTCCAAAAGCTTCGCTTTTTATTCTCTTCTTTATTATCTGAACTTTGATAAATATCTTCGTATCCCCATTTGTCATGGATCATTCTGTAAATCATCCCCCATTCGGGCAGTCCTCCCAGATTGCGGTCATCAATAAACAAATCCGCCTTCAGTTTTCTGGAATAATGATCACTTTCCAGGGTTTCTTCCGCATAATTGCTGTTTACGGCATAAAACTCCAATCCACGCTCCCGGCAGAAATCCACGGCCTCCTGTAATAATTTACCTTCCCGTACACTCCACAGAATAAGGCGGTGTCGTTCCTGTTGTAGTTTTTTCAGCGTTTCTATGGCAAAGGGTAGTTCCCTGCCTATTTCGGGATATTTATGCTCCACTATTGTGCCGTCAAAATCAACTGCTATAATCATTCCTTATGCTTTCGAAAATTCTTTAATACGCTGCTCCTCTGCCAGTTTGCATATCAGCAGGGTTCCCTCTTTCTCGGCTATGATATATCCGTCCAGTCCTTGTATCACCGCTTGTTTCAAATGCGGTGTGTGTACAATGCAGTTATTACATTCATACAATCGGATATTTTCGCCTACGATGGCATTGTTCCGGTTATCTTTGGGCAGCAAGGAATGTAATGAGCTCCAACTGCCCAGATCAGACCATCCGAACTCTGCCGGCAATACATAAATCCGTTCCGCTTTTTCCATTACGGCATAATCTATGGATATACTTTCACAAGTAGGGAACAGCTCTTCTATGGTTTCTTTTTCCCTTTCGGTATAGAACTCCGGATAAATCCTGTCGAACACCTCGGCGATGCCCGGTGCATAACGGCGTATAGCCTCTTCTATGGTTTTTACATTCCATACAAAAATCCCTGCATTCCAGAAATAATTCCCGGCGTCCACATATTGCTGTGCCGTTTTCAAATCCGGTTTCTCTTTGAATTCATCCACTTTCCTTATATCCTGATCCACCTCTTCTCCTGCGGCTATATATCCGTATCCCGTTTCCGGACGGCAAGGTTTGATACCTATGGTTACAATGGCCTTGCTTTGATCTGTCATCAGCAGTGCCTTGGCTATCGCCCGGCGGAATTCATCCGTATTGATAACCAATGCATCCGCAGGAGTCACTACAATATTGGCGTCAGGGTGGTGTTTTTTGATTTTCCAGCAAGCGTATGTGATGCAGGGTGCCGTGTTACGTGCAACCGGCTCCGTCAGTATATGATGAGGCGGCACAGATGGCAATTGTTTCCTTACTGTCTCCTTATACTTTTCCGAAGTCACTATCCATATATTATCCGGAATGCACAACCCTTGAAAGCGTTCCACTGTCAGTTGGATCAGGCTTTTGCCACATCCCGTCACATCAATGAACTGTTTGGGACATTCCGGCGTACTCATGGGCCAGAAGCGGCTTCCTATGCCGCCTGCCATGATAACGATATGAGTTTCCATAACGCGTATGTTCTTTATTTCTTTTTATATTCCAGATACCATTGGTACATCTTGTGCACCCCTTCCTCTATGTCTATTTTGTGATGCCATCCCAATTCGTGCAATTTGGTCACATCAGTCAGTTTGCGCATGGTGCCGTCCGGTTTCTCCGGATTGAATGTAATGTTGCCTTTATATCCCGTCTCCTTTACTATCAGATGAGCCAGGCCGGCGATGGAGATTTCTTTTCCCGTACCGATGTTGATGTGGCAGTTGCGTATCTCTTTTGTGCCGGGACGGTAAGTATCTTTAAAGTCCACATGCTCCATGATGAATACACTGGCATCCGCCATTTCCTCACTCCATAAGAATTCGCGCAGTGGCGTGCCTGTTCCCCACAGTTCCACCCCGTCCTTGCTGATACCGTAGCTTTTCAGGATAGCCAGTATCTCCTCTGTTCTGCTCTCTCCGTTTATACCTTCCACCGGACGCATGTCCAGATCATAGCGTATGTTCTCCCAGTTATCTTCGTTCAAGCATTTGGCAAGATGTATTTTCCGGATCATGGCAGGCAGCACATGGCTGCGTTCCAGATTGAAATTATCATTGGGACCGTACAGGTTCGTAGGCATAACAGCGATATAGTTAGTACCATATTGCAAGTTGAAACTCTCGCACATTTTCAGACCCGCTATTTTGGCGATGGCGTATGGCTCATTCGTATATTCCAGCGGGGAGGTGAGGAGAGCATCCTCCTTCATAGGCTGTTGTGCGTCTCTGGGATAAATGCAGGTACTTCCCAGAAACAATAATTTCTTCACTCCGTGACGGAAGCTTTCTCCTATCACGTTCTGTTGTATTTGCAGGTTCTTATAGATAAAGTCCGCCCTGTATGTACTGTTTGCCATGATACCTCCCACGTGGGCGGCGGCAAGGATTACATAGTCCGGTCTTTCTTGGTCAAAGAAGTCCTTTACGGCAACCCCGTCCAGTAAGTCCAGTTCCTTGTGACTTCTGCCGGTCAGGTTGGTGTAGCCTTTTTCTTGCAGGTTACGCCAAATAGCGGAGCCCACGAGTCCGTGGTGCCCTGCTATATAAATTTTGGCTGATTTCTCCATTGAAATTTTAACTAATGATTTAACAGCTTGCTTTAAGATGGAGTTTCTTCACGAATTTCATATCGTGTTTCACCATGATTCCCACCAGTTCCTCAAATGAAGTCTTGCGGGGATTCCATCCCAGTAACGTTTTGGCTTTGGTAGGATCTCCCAGTAATTGTTCCACCTCTGCCGGGCGGAAATATTTGGGATCCACCTCTACCAGCACCTTGCCTGTAGCTGTGTCAATACCCTTCTCGTTCACACCTTCACCTTCCCAGTGCAAGTCGATGCCCACTTCCTTGAAAGCAAGGGTGGCAAATTCGCGTACAGTGTGATATTCTCCGGTGGCGATAACAAAGTCTTCGGGCGTATCGTGTTGCAGAATCAGCCACATACATTCCACATAGTCTTTGGCGTATCCCCAGTCGCGCAGGGAATTCAGATTCCCCAAGTACAGTTTATCTTGGAATCCTTGTGCGATGCGTGCTGCCGCCAGGGTAATTTTCCGGGTAACAAAAGTTTCGCCCCGGCGTTCACTTTCGTGATTGAACAAAATGCCGTTTACGGCAAACATGCCATAGCTTTCGCGGTAATTCTTGGTTATCCAGAAACCATATTGCTTGGCTACTCCGTATGGAGAACGGGGATAGAAAGGAGTTGTCTCTTTCTGAGGAACTTCCTGTACCAGTCCGAAAAGTTCCGAAGTAGATGCCTGATAAATCTTGGTTTTCTTTTCCAGTCCCAATATACGTACCGCCTCCAGCATACGCAGCGTACCTACCGCATCCGCTTCCGCTGTGTATTCGGGCACATCGAAGCTTACTTTTACATGGCTTTGTGCGGCCAGATTATAAATCTCGTCAGGTTGTACAGACTGTATGATGCGTATCAGTGAGCTGCTGTCCGTCATATCCCCCCAATGCAGGTTCACCAGTCGGTTCTGCTTCATATCCCGCACCCATTCGTCCAGATACAGATGTTCTATACGTGCGGTGTTGAATGAAGAAGAACGTCTCAGAATACCATGTACTTCGTATCCTTTTTCTATCAGGAACTCGGCCAGGAACGAACCGTCCTGACCTGTGATACCTGAAATCAATGCTACTTTTTTACTCATATTTTGTATTAATTGAAAAGATTGTTTTAGCCTATAGTGCCACCACCATGCATACTTGAACTTTGGTTGGTATAAACAAATTCCACTCCCAGATAATGTTTAACTTTTACAGTAACCTTTTTACCGGCAATAGAGAAAGTGTACTCTTTTTCTACATATTTGGCTTTGCAAGAGAAATACAGAATATAGTCACCGCTTATGTGGGCTGTAAAGGTCTTGTTTACGGTGTATACACCTTCCGATCCACCTTCTTGTGCGGCTATGGCAGCTTTCACCAATGAAAGAGCGCCTTCATCCAGTCCGGATGCAGAGATTTCCCATCCTAATTTGGCAATATAAGGAATATCATAAGTAGTAGCGCTCATATTTCCTGCGTTACTGTAGCTGTCTTCTTTCAATATTTCATCGTTCTTGGTTTCGCTGACATTCTTTTCACTCTTTACACGGATAGAATAATCCTTATTCAGTGAACTTCCCTTTTTGATGGCAGCTATGTAGCTGTTGGTCGCTTTATCAAAAGCGGCGTCGGCATATTTCTTCCAGTCACCGATAGCACGTGCGTTAGTCTTTTCGTATACCTCTACTTCGTCAAAATAATAATCGCTGGAACTAGCATTGGCTACAGACAAGGTAACATCCTGATTTAGGGCTGCATCCTGGCTGGAACTGATAGCAATATTAGTCATGGGAATCGCTTCTTCTTTGCTGCCCGGAGTCACATCGGTTGCAACAGCTTCCAGATACGGAGTAAGAGTTACATCGGTAGCGGTTGATACGGCACCGGCGGGAATAGTCAATACTGTCTGGGCATCTTCTGTTTCCCCTTCTCCTTTTTCTGTAATCACTTTATCACTTTCAGGATCAACAGCTACAGCCACGCCTTCCTTGCTCATAGTCACGTTCAGTGTTACTAGACTTCTGTTGGTAGCGTTGTTAGCTATTTCTACTGATGCGTCAGAAACAGTTCTATATCCCTCCTTGGCAAAGCTCACCGTATAAGTTTTCTTATCTTTTACCGTCAGTGAATATTGACCGTTTTCGTCTGTGGTTGCGGTAGCCTCTCCCGCTGTTACGCTGACTCCGTCCAGTGCGGCATTATCCGCTACTACTTTACCTTCAATGTAATATTCCACATTTTCGCTTACAGGGTCAACTACAATTTCCGGTTCTTTGTCGTCATCCCCGCAGCTTATTAACCCCCAAACTTGCTACAAACAGCAGCAAACCTGTTTTAAAAAACTTGCTTGTTCTCATTTTTCTTCGTTTTTAAAAATTAGTAATCTATTTATTTGCTTCCTTTATCAGGAAATAGCGTATATATTCCGGTTGGAAAAACCGGTTACTCCGGTTCTCATCAGGTCGGGTGCGATAAGTTTCCCCCATTTTTTCATCCGCATATCTGCCCCAGGATTCCATACTGTATTCCATGGCAAAATAATCCGCTTGCCTGACACGCACTCCCCGGTTACGGCTCCACTTCTTGCCGGGCAGAGGGATGGCAAAATGGAATCCTCCGTTTATTTCCCCATCGGTATACATTCCATACACGCCGATGGCATATTCTCCGAAATGGCGGGTGCAGTCGCCTCTTACTCCATAATCCCCATATAGATAACGTGCAGCTTGCAAATCAAATTGCAAATTGAAGCGAGGTTCATACACAGATGCTTTCAGTGCGGCATTCATCCGCAGTTTCCGGCTGATATACCATCCTTCGTCATCGGTCAGCACTGATTGCACAGTAGCTCCTGCCACAGCTCCCAGTTCCAGTCTGCCATTTGCTATGCGGTATTTCATCTCCGCTTGTGCCCCCATGCGGTTGTTGGTAAAGTTTCCTGCGGTTACTCGTCCCAAAAATCCTTTGCCGAAGCAAAACTCTTGCGACAGTGCAATCATTCCGGGACGTATCTTCTTATATTGTCCTTTTAGGTTGGTCGCTACCGGGAATACCACTTGCGCTGTCAGTTCCGCCCCTTTCCATAAAGCCATTTCTACGGCTGGAGCCAGGTTGACATAGTAAGTATAAAGTCGGTCAAAGCTGGAGTTTTCCAGTTTTACTTCCGGATAGACCACAATGTCTACTTTCCCTGCCGATGAATTGAGTGTCCGGTGTGTCTTTTTCAGTACCTCCATCGCTTCATCGGTATCATAACTGATTCCCATCTGTCGGTACACTTCCCCTATGGTAATCTGTTTCTCTTTATATTCGGTTATCACCTTATCGCTCAGCGTAATGCATAGCTGGGGGATACTGTGCTCCAACACCACCATTTGCAGATTTCCCCCGTACATTCCTTCCATGGCTGCTTCGATGGCTTTGCCTATTCCTCGGTAAGTACCTCTATATACATTGTCTTCAAAAGCAATCGTTGTGTTGCCGTTCACCTCCGTTACCGTTTGTATATTCTCCATTCCCAGTTGCTGTAGTTTCTCGGCCACTTGTGCCCGGAGGGAGATGCTCCATGCCGAAAGGAGGATTGCTATTAAATATTTGCTCATTGCGTCAATGTATTAGGGTACACTCATAGCGTATACCACCCGATACGCAAGTAAAATCGTGGGTAAAAGCATGCATGGACAAATGTTTCCACAGCCTGACAGCTGCTCCCACATTCACCCCGTCCGAGTCATATTCGGCCATCATCTTCAATTCTTTGCAGAAAGCGGGTATATAGCTTATCCCTCCGAATACACCTTTGTATTTATTGCCGAACCATTTGGTATTACTGTTCTTCCCGCCTTCCAGATAATATCCCAAAGAAGCCGAGAGATAATGCTCTCCTCCCAGATGGAATCCTTTCGTTATCACTCCATAGTAAGATTGAAAAGTGTTGGCTCCTTTATCCGCTATCGGATCATTGGCTCCCAGTGCTATTCCCGGCAGAAACTTTCCTTCTTTCCACACACACAGCCGGATGGAGTAGGAACGATCCTGCTGATTGTATTTAGGCTTGGATGATATATAGTCCCCTTTTATTAAAGTTTCCCGATAGGCAAGCTCCAGAAAGGAAAAGAAACTGATGCTCACAAAGTAATTTCCTGTGTTGTAGTCGAATCGTGCAGGCATCATCTGTTGGGGCAGATAATTTCCTCCCAACATCACTGTTCCCGGCTTCTGCCTGTCGGCGGTAGGAATATTCATCATACCGGTAGTTCCCAGCATATATTGTGCTTGTATATGCTGATGAACTCCGATAATCAGCAAGGTTAGAACTAGTAAACGTATTTTCATTCTTTTTTATTTGCGGCGGCAGGTTGTATCAGGCTTTCTTCCTCTGCTTCCGGTATTTCACTCCACGGCAGTCTGGCTTCAATGAACTGTGGAATCTTTGAAAGAATTTTGCCTTTCAGCGCCGAGATGGGTTTTATTCCGTGACTTTTATACATTCTCAAGTCCTCCGCCCATTTCAGTTTGCTTTTTCCTGCATCAGTAGAAAGTCCCCCCATTCTCATTTTCACGATGTATTTGTTCAGGTAATATACTTTCAGGTTGGCTTCATACAGATAGCGCACCAGCAAATCCGAGTCGGCGGCTATCTTATAACTTTCGTCGTAAAGTCCCCATTTATCCATGCACTCCTTCTTTATATAGACAGTGGGGTGGAGTGGGAGCCATCCGTTTTTTACATTCTCTTTACTGTACCGTCCGCTTATCCAGTTTCGTATCATCTGGTTGGTGTCGTCATAATCTACAAAGACTCCGTTGCCGTATATCATATCCGCATCTTGTTCCTCGAATGTTTTCACTATGTCGGAGATGGTGTGAGATGAGAACAGGAAATCGTCGGAGTGAATCAGACCGATAATATCTCCTGTTGCTGCACGTATTCCTTTGTTAATCGCTTCATACATACCTTTATCCGGTTCGGAAATAATTGTATCTATCCCGTTTTTATATTCATTGATGACAGCCAGCGAGTTATCTTTCGAAGCTCCGTCCACCACAATGTATTCTATGTAGGGATAATCCTGTTCCAGCACACTTTCTATTGCTCCACGGATGGTGGCTTCCCGGTTATAGCAGGAAGTGATAATTGAAACTTTCATAATGTTGATGCTTTTATAATGTAATATTTCTTGTTCGAATTTTTAGTGCGGGATTTCCTTGATAAATTCCGTATGCTTCCATATTTTTAGTAGCAGTAGACCCAACTGTTAGTATTGCGTGCGATTTAACTTTTATTCCGGGGCATACCACCGTTTTTGCACCAATCCATGCACCGTCTTCTATTATAATGGGGGCATTTCGGTAATCGAAAGTGGACAGTGTATAATCATGGTTTCCGGTAAGTAATAATGCTCCTTGCGAAATGCATACATTATTTCCTATTATGACTTCATCAAGATTATCAATCCATGCGTTTTCCCCTAACCATACATCATTTCCTAATGTCAGTTTCCAAGGGAATTTTATGTTCACATTATTTTTTATTACTAGTCCTTTCCCTATTTTTGCACCGAAAAGTTTTAGAAAGAACACTTTTATTCCCATAAAAGGATTCCAGGAAGCACGTACAAATAATGCGTTGACAAAATACCAAAGAGTTTGTTTTATAAATCCTGCTCCTTTATTAAAATTTCCTGTGTTGAAAGAAGATAAATGGACTTCTGTCATTGCTCTAATATTTTTTGAAATACATTATCCATATTGTTTATATATTGCTGTTCTGTATAGTTCGAATGAGCTATATTATAATTTCTTTCGCATATGTTTCTTAATAAAGAACGTTCTTTATCTAAACGCAATATATAATCGTATATCTCTTTTAAATTGATGTTATTTTTATCTATAACTAGTCCGTGTTCTTTGTTTGTTGCTATGTCGGGGATACCTGCATGGTTGGTGGTGATAATAGTCATAGCATTTCCCATTGCTTCTAATATGGAGATAGGTTGTCCTTCATTTGGATAGCGAGTAAGCAATATGAATATATTACATAAGTTTAATAAGTCATTTTTCTTTTTGCCTGAAACGATTCCATGGTAGGTGATGGTATTTTCTAGTTGATGTTTAGTTATAAAATTTTCGAAATACATCCTTTCTTTTTCTTCGAAAAATTTTCCTGCGAAATGAAAATGTAAAGTGTTTTTTTGCTCTGTTTGTACTTTTGCTGCTAATTCCAATACTTCTTTATATCCTTTTGATTCTATAAAGTTGCTTAGATAAAGGATATGTAATACAGGTTGTGAAGCCAATAAGTTTATTTTTTCTTTGTAGCTACAGGCATTCAGCATATATTCTTCATCAACGCAGTTGGGTACAACGAATATTTTTTGTTCATTTATCATTCCTTTGAAAATGCTTTTTAAAGAGTTACCTAATACAATAGTACCAGATATGCGACTTATAGCTTTATAGTTTAGGCTTCTCTGTGATTTTCCACAGTCTTTTTCTATCAAAGTGCGATAATATCCTCCATGCAAATGAATCAAACATTTTCTTTTTTTCCATTGTAACAATTTTAGAATTAGTAGATCTCGCCAGTTCCCTCCACGCGTTTGTGCTATGGTAAGATAGTATAAGTCGCTTGTATTGGTTACAATCTTCCATAATGTTTTTAAGATCTCTTTATTATTAGTTAGATTTATTTGTTGAAAGAGATACTTTGACTGGAGTGCAGAAGTATAAAGAGTTTCTACAGCTTTTGAGAGTCCATGTATAGGAGGGGGAAATTGGGCTATAAAACAAATTCTTTTCATTTTTAAAGTATATTTCTTTCATTGAAATTTATGTATATTTTTTTATTATATAGAATAAAAAGGGAGGACAAATACCTTTTATTTTTCCTTTTATATATTGTAGTGTAGATGGTTTATATCTATGATTAATGAGATAATTAAAGTTAGAATTTGTTAGTTCTTGATATATAGTATCTCTTGTTTTCTTTCGTTTAACTTGTGAGGTTAAAGCTGTATTAATTAATTTCAGATTATTATAATTCCCTGGATATATTTCATTTCCTTCAATTTACAATATTGAATAATTTTTCTCCTTTTTCTGTATTAATGATTACCGCTGTAACGCCTTTATTGGTTTGAATTTTTATGTTTTCTTTTTCTATTCCCCAATAGTCTCCAATGGTAATGTCTGATATTCTATTGGGATTGGTGTATTTACAATTGTAACAGCATTCCCTATAAGAATCACCAAACATGTAGAAATAATAATAATTTAAAGTATTGTCATTATGTATCTTCGTATGAAGATTTCCTTTGTGAACATAGCTACAGGAACTTACGCACTGAATCCCATATTTACTTTTATCACGAAATTTAAATTTTTGTATTTTCCCTAATTTAGATTGTATATATTGTAGATATTTTTTAAAGAATAAAAGTGAAGGAACTCCATGACAAATAATGTCCATAGTATATAGATTATCATATTCTTTAAGTAGATAGGACTTTAAACCAGCGACTTGACAAGGTGTGCCAACAAATAATACTTTCTTGAAGGATTTTAATTCTTTCTCTACTACCGCATACGTTGCGCCTATTTCGCTTTGAACATATTTACTACCACAAAACATGGGTAAGTCAGATATGTTTTTGCATATTCCAAATTTTATATTAAAATCTTCATCCATGTATGTTGCAAATACAATTCCTTTTTCATTGATTATATGACTGGCAATATTGGGGAAAAAGCCTCCAGAGGAACTCTGTTTTATATGTGATGGATTATTATTTACAAATGCATATAGTTTAGGCAGTAAGTTGAATTGAGGTTGAGAGTGGTTAAGATGACAAACTTTTTCACATAAATTACAATTTATACAATTGTTAGTATCTTTTATTGGATAATAAAAGCCTTCTTGTGTCAACTTCATGGTAATACAATGTTTGGGACATTTTAAAACACATGTTCCACATCCTGTGCAATCTTTATTCATGTTTACTATCTTTAAGTGATTGATTGAGGAAATTGATAGATTGTTCTCTTAATAAATTTAATTTTAGATTGATAAGATTATAATCTATGGCCTTTATTTTGTTGATATCATATTGTTCATTTTTACCTAAAAAATAATCCAATAGATTTAATTTTTGCAATAAAGAATAGAATCTTTGATTCTCTGAATTTTTATCTGTATCATTATTTCTTTTTAGAGCGATAAAGTTTTTATTAAAATTTATAGCGAATATAGTTCCATGAAATGAATCGGTTATAATATATTTTGCATGATTTATATATGCAATAAATTCAATAGGAGTAGGGTGTATAATAGTTGCATTTTTTACTTTATAACTATATGGTGCAGAGGTGCCAACAGAATATATTATATATTTTTTTTGAGGGTTTAAACTTGAAATAACTTTGTTGTACCAATTATTGTTAGACAAAAAATAGCAAAAAATATAGTTTTCTTTATTAGTTATGGATGAAGAATTTAAGTCTTTAATTATATTATTCCATTCACTATGGTCAATTAAAAGTGTAGGATCAATAACAGGAAAAACCTTTTTCTTTGATATCTTTTCTAGGATTTTTATATTACTTTCTTCTCGTGTGGAAATATAATTAAAGTGTTGCAAATTTAAATGATATTGATCTTGCAATTGAGAAGGAATATTTTTTCCTCCTATACTTGGCGCATAAGCTATTTTAACCTTATCCTTTTTTACAAAATTTAAAAAATATGATTGATCAAAAAAAGCAGGATTCCAAATTTGATCACTTCCACAGATGAAATAATCAAACTCATTATTGAGATTGGGTAATTCTTTTTTGTGCATATATTGGGTTTGGGGAATATTTTGTAAAAAAGAAATGAATCCTTTTTCTTTACGATTAATATCTGAAGAATATTTTAATTGATAGTAATTACAAATAGATTTGAGTAATAAAAGATGTGTTCTTTTAAATATTTTGTTACAAATAATTTTTAAGGACCATTTTTTAGTGAGGTCTAGATGTGTTTTATTTAAATCATAATTAATAAGTTTACATTGGCACTCTTTTATGCTATTTATGTAATAATTGAGAGCAAATGCTTGTAATACGGTGCCGTAATTGTGGAATATCCAAGTTATGATAGCTATTTTTTTCATTCTTTTATTTGTTTATTCAGATAATCTTGAAAACTTGCGATATGAACTTTTGCCATTTCTTCTATTGTATAATTCTTTATTTTGGCTAAATTATTCTTTTGCATAGTTTTCATCAGTTCTTCATTATCTATTATTTTGTTAATTGCTTCTGATATTTTTTCAGGATAGTTTGTGGGAACTATAAATCCATTTATATTATTGATAATTAGTTCAATACCTGCAATACATTTATTAGTTGTTATGACGGGTAACCCATAAGACATTGCTTCATTTATGACTAAGCCCCATATGTCTTCTCTTGTTGGAAGAATAAATAAATCGGCAGCCTGATAAAATGAGGTTAGGCTACTTTTATTTTTAAAAGGAATAAAATGGATATTTGAAATGTTTTCTTCTTCTATAATTATTTTATATTCTTTTTTTATTTCACCTCCTACTATATAAAGTCCAATCTCTTCTTTTTTATTTATTCCTTTTATTGATTTTAATAATATATCTATTCCTTTTCTATAGATGAGTTGTCCAACATAAAGTATTACATATTTTTCTGTAATTTTGTTAGCTTTTCTGGCTTCTTGTTTCATTTCATTTGTCGTAACCGTAGTTGGTATTTCAGATTTTCTCATGGAGGTAAAAGGATATTGATATATATTTTTTGTACCTCCATAATGTTTTAAATAATCTGATGTCATTTTACCTGTGCTTAAATATGCATCAGCGGCTGATATAAAATGTTTTTTAAATAGATATTTTATTGTATTATCATTTTTAATGAATCCTCCATCCGAATTAAGTATGAATGGAATACGTTTAATTCGGAGGTATTCGATAAAAATCATAGCGGATACAGAATAATAGGTACCTACAATTATAATGTCATATTTCCCTTTTTTTATGAATTTATGATATCCATAGTTGATTCTTGTTTTACTGGCTTTACCTATTTTAGGTAGAATATATAATAGATAATTTTCCACATTATATGATTTAAGCCAATCACGGTTTAATGAATTACCAGCAGAATCGTTTTCCATTAAAACTGTGAGATCACAATATTTACCCAATTCATTAAAGAAATCCATTCTATATGGAACAGGGATATTAGTAAAAAATAGAACTTTCATTTTGAATTTGATTTAAATAGGTCAATATAAGTATTTTCTAGCTTGAATGACTCCGTGTTTATATTGTATTCTAGAATTTTGGGCGTGAAATCCCTTTTTACTCTTGTGGTGTAGTTTTTAATTAAGAAAATACTTTTTTCAACCCATTGATTTATATTTAAAGGAATATGCTCTACATTTTGGGAAATAATGGCTTCTTGAGGTACTGATGTTGATAGAAAAGTATTACATCCATTTGCTTCAGCTTCTATTGCAACAATCCCTAATCCTTCAAATAATGATGGTAATACGAATAGATCAAAAGCATTGTAAAAGAGATTAGTATCATTCCTTATGCCTGTAAATATAACAGCGTTTTCTAAATGTAATTCATGAACTTTTTTTTTGATTTCATTTTTTAAATGCCCATCTCCAACTAACATAAGTTTACTATTAGGAACAACTTTATGTACTTTGGCAAAAACGTCTAGAAGAAAAGCGTGATTTTTTTGCATGTCAAATCTTCCTACGTGACCTATCAGAAAATCATTTTCTATATTGTATTTTTTTCTAATTTGATTACGTATATCTTCATTATATTGGAACTTTTCAAGTTCTATAGCATTTCTGATTATTTGAAATGGTTGATTTCCAAACAACCATTGACCTGCCATATTTGAACAAGCCATTCGATGAGTAGCATATCGGTTGATATTTTTTCTTGCTTGCTCTAAAAAAAATAATTTAAAGGGATTGGTGGTTAAATGTTGTGTGTTATGGCTATGGGCTATTCGTATAGGAATTCCACAGTCTTTTGCTGTTTTTAGTACCCAAGCCCCCATTGCGTCCATATGGGTATGGATAATTTTATGGTCGTTTCTTTCTAATATAGCTTTTAATTGAGATGTATAACTTAAAGGATGTTTACTTTTTTGTGGTAAAACAAATATTTGTCCTCCCATATTTTTTATTTCTTCATCATAATAGCCATATCCTCCGGCATTATGTACTATAAAATCAATTTGAATTTTATTATGATTGAAATGGCGATAGTAATTCATCATGTATGATTCTATACCACCTCGATTCATAAGTCCTCCATTTACATATAATATTCTTATAGGTTCCATGATAGATCGTTTATAGTCATGATTATTTTCTTTTTTTTATCAAGGAGATGGGAGATTGTTTGCTGAGATGTTTTTGGGAATATAAATCATATCGTAATGCAACTATGGGAAGTGTAAACATTACAATAACCATATAGTTTTGTCTGATGCCCATACTAAACCAAGCTGATGCAACAAATATGATTATAAATATCATAAATATAATATTTAATAAATTTATTCTTTCCCATCTTTTGAAAAAATAGAAATATTGTCTTATTAATGGAAGTAAAAAGAATAATCCGATTATTCCATATGAAGAAAAAAATGCAGGGAAATATGCCCCTCCAGAGTCTATAATGCCTACTTCTCCTTTATAAATCTTAGAAACTTCTGGTGATATTAAGAAAGAATTAGGTATATTTTTATTATAAAAATAACCTTGTATGCCATCTCCAACTCCAGTTATTGGATAATTGCCAAGTATTTTCATATTATTGATAATGGTACTTGAACGCATCATGGTTGATAAATTATTTGTATCTTGAATTTTTCCTAATAGTAAATATTCTATATTTGTTTCTTCTTTATTTTCATTAGTATTCTTCTTATTAAAGTTACCTATTCCATAGCCAATAGCTATAATAAAACCAATGCTGAATGTTATTCCTAGAAGAAATTTATATGCTTTTAAATTTTTAGTTAGTACAATGAATGTAGCACAAATTGTCAATAATAAAGTTATCCAGACAGATGCACTTCCTGATGATATAAAGAGTGGTATAAATAATAAAATCAGCAATATGTACCATTTTTGTTCTTTCTTGTTTTTTTGTTGTATTATTCTTCCTAATAGAACAGGTATTGTTAATGCAAAAAGTGTAGAAGCACTTGCAGGTTCCGATCCAAAGAATACTACTCCTCGGTTTAATTTATCAATAGGTAATAATGCGAATATAGATGTTAGTACTGTATATATACTTCCAAAAGGTCCCCCAACTTTAACAGCTGTATATTGCAAATATCCTATAAATAGTATAACAAAAGAAGAATATGTTATAGTTTTTAGCATTGTATGAATTGTAATAAGTTGCGTTAAGCCATAGTAGTTATAGTATATATGTAAAAGGACTATAAGCCAGAAAAGCATACTGCCTATAGATGCTCGAAATGTATCTTCTCCATGTAATATTCCCAATGGAATATACAATATTGTGGCCATTAAGAGTGAATATATAATTTGAAATTTATATAGTCTTTTCCATTTTTCAAGAAATGGATTATATCCTATTGAAACTTTCTTTATTGTCATTATAATGAAACCAAAAAAGAAAAAAAAGCAGCAGAATCTGTTAAGAAAGTAAGTTTGAAGAATGGTTGGTAAATGAAAATCTATAAACCGCCCAAAAGGCAAAGAAAATAAATAGATTAAATATATATTTTTTTCTATATTATTGGATATTATTTTTTTATGGTAAGTCATGACTGATGATTATTTTTATTTATTCCAAATGCCTTTAAGATCATTGTTTAATATTTTTTTTATCTGTATATTGCAAAATATAAGCTGAATAATAGGAGTAATGCATAATATTAGAATACCACCTTCTAGGCCAAAGTGTGATAAAAAAACAATAAGAGTAGGAACGGATATGATTGATAAAAATAAATTAATGTACATCTGTACAGTTACTTTTCCTACACCATTTATTAAATATAGGTTTAAATTGGCGCGAGATAATAGTAATATATATATAGCCATCATACAAAGTACACTAAAAGGTATTTGTATATTTTCACCTATCCATAGTTTTATAATCCATGATGAATTTAATAGGAAAAATATTAATATACAAGATATTCCTATCCATGCTTTTTGCAGCTTTTTATACATATTCCTCATCCATGGAAAGTCCTTTTTGGTATATGCTTCTGTAAATGCCGACCAAAAAGGAGTTAGTATGATTATCATTATCATGTTAAATATGCTAAAATATTTATATGCAATATTGTAAATAGTAACGTATTCAGGACCTTTAACATTCGATAGAACGATATTTGTACATTGAAATAAAAATATCATAGAAATTTGGATAATAAAAAATTTGCCTCCTAATGTTAATATGTTTTTTATACACTTTGTATCTATATCTTTAATGCTTGGTTTGTAATCTTTATATGTTGTGTTGAACAAAATAAAACTTGTGATTAGCCATACTAAGGATGGGATAAATGATATTGATTCTGCTAGGTATAATAATGAACCTTGTGTTGTTTGGGTCAGGATAAATATAATAATCAGACTCAGTACTTCAGCAAGTGTACTTATACCTGAAGCTAGAGCAGGTTTTTGGTCAGCAATGATGAGTGAAGTTATGACTTTTAATATCATTTGTAAACAAAAAAATGTAATGAGTATGTTGAAAATTTTTCTGAGCTCATTATTATAACTAGAAGGCACATTTAATATTATGTTCCAGTGTAAGAATAGATTGATAATAAATCCTATGATAGCTACACATATGAAGATAACTCCTATTGACATATAGGTAGTACTTACATATTTTTTAGCTAACATACTATTTCCTGTAGCCTTAGCTTCTGCAAATTTATTTCTGAACCCATTAGACAGACCTATATCAAAAAAAGATAACCATCCTAAGATAGAGCTTAAAGTTAACCATATACCATATTGTGTTGCATTTATATAATTAATAGTTATTGGAACGACTAATAGTGTGGTACATATATGTATTCCTTTAATAATAAGGGACAAGAGTATATTTTTTTTGGCTTTAAGTGTGCGCTGATTACCTTTTGTAAAAAAGTTTTTTATTGCTTTTGATATTATTCTCTCCATTAGATTATTAAATGTTTTTTTCTACAATCCATTCATTAAGTATAAGGGGACTTTTTTTCTTTTTTATGCTCCAAAATTCAGGAACTATAACTTTTTTATTTGGATATTTGCCAAGGTATGCTCCCCACCAACTGAAAGTGCTGTTAGACATGATAAAATGATTACAACTATATAAAAGACGCATATCTTCAGGAGAGGAGTTGTTATTGTCTATGAATATTAATTCACTTCCTTTAAATTTTAGATTTGTCTTTACCCATGATATATCATCAGAGAAAATAAAAAAAGTGGGATTTTTTACTATATCCATCATTTTTTGCATACATCTTTCATAGTAATGGATGTCGCAAACAACTAAGCCGAGTTTAACATAATCGCCTCTACGGATATGTACACCCACAGAATTACTATTTTGTATTTTTGATAGAAAATAAGAATTGGATTGTGACAAAGGGGTTATAACTTTAATTTCATTTTTTAGTTTTTCACCTTGTTTGATAACCATTTCTGGCCATATCCATTGTCCTCTAATTATTTTATTTTTACAAAATGATTGTGTGGGTTCATGATACTCCCCAAAATGTTCACGATAAAATCCCAATAAATTAATAAGCCTTTGATAAAAGGTACTGCCTATATGGGTTTTATAATATCTTGCATATAGCTTGTTTGATTTTATATATATGCCTGTTATTATCAGATAAATAAAATATTTCCATCCGAAGCGTTTTATTCTACTTCCTTTACACTCCTTTCTTGTCCATTCTTTAGGAATGATAAAAGAATCTAATTCAAAATTTCTATATTCTATATTTTCAGAGATGTATTTTGATACATCATATGTAACATTTTCTTTAAAAAGTTCTTGTACATATCTGGCATAGGCAAATTGGAATAATTGATTTCCTAATCCGCCTTCAAATGATATTGTTATCATAGTTAAATAATGTTATATTGTTTATGCTTGTTCGAAAATCTCTTTTTTGCTACATACCTTCCATGTATAAATTTAAATATTTGCTTAGGCGTTATTCTTTTTTTATTTTGAATAAATAAATTGTAGTAATATGATAAAATAAATTTTTTGCTATTGTTTATAATTATTTTTTTTGATATTTTTTTATCGTATTCTTTAATTATATTAGGTATGATGAGCAATTGTTTGGCTTGAAGTATTCCTTTTTTAAGGGTCATTCTTCGTTTTAGAAAATGGATATACATGAATTCATCTGTATATATTTTTTCTTTATAAAAGGATTTACTATATAATTTTCCATTTTCCCATGTAAATATTCTATGTCGATTCTTACTCATTTGTTCATTCTTAGAGTAGCTTAATATAAATTTAGGAGACCACGGGATAATATCTGCAAAAATTAATTCTGTATAGGTTCTTATTTTTTGTGCATTACAAATTATATTTATCCACTTTTCGTCGAAGAAATAATTTGTAAGGCTGTTTGTGGTAAAAAAATCTTTGTATATTTCTTTTTGATTAACAGGAGATTGATAAATGAATTTTAGTTTTTCAGTGTTTTTATATAATGTGGAATGTCCTAAATATCCTATTTTTTCATAATTGTTTAAAATATCATCAGTTAAAAAATTTCGTATATTACCCCATAGCATATCTAGATCGCAATATCCCCAATAATCATAATTATTTAATTCTTCTTCAAATATATGTCCATAAGCAACTTTATAATCACATAAGCGATAAGGTGAAGGCACTAATATTTTAAAAGGGAATTTAGATTGTATTTTAGATACTAATTCTGTAAAGGTCATATATGTAACTTTTACATTATTAGGATATTGATGTTCTGTTTTGTCATTTGTAAATAACAGCCAATCAATTGTAGGATTTAAAGCACAACTCTTCAACCATAAATCAAACATTTCTGGTAATTTACCAAAGTAGGGAATTATATATGCTATTGTTTTCATTAAATAGTTTTTATAAATAAAATATTAGTGGGATATCTTACTGTTGTTTTTTGTTTTGCATCTTTGGTTGATGTGAATCGTTTTTTAACAAAATATGTTACCTTTTCTAATTTCTTTGATTCTTGTTTTTTTTTCTTTGACAGCCTCTCGTAAATCATTGGGTGCTTCATGTTTCAAATATCTTCGAAGAAATTCTCCATAATCGGCCCATTCTGTTGCTAATTTTGAGATGAAATTATTTCCATGATGTTTGTAACGTAAGTATTCGCGATTCAGGATAATCATTCTTGTATGTTTTTGAGATGGAATTCTCCATTCTTGAGTAACATTATGTTTTACAATAACGCGATTAGACATAACACATTTAAAACCTTCTTGTTTTGCGTATTTGTAATATGAATATGAAAAATCTAAATCTTCGGGATAGGCATAATTTATGAGATGTTCATCCCATTTTAAATTCCATTTCCTTATCAAAAATGTACGATATACAGAAAAGAATCCCATAGCCCACTCTGTATCAGTAATTGAATCAATATGGGTTGGGAATCGTCCATACATAGAAAGAGTTACATGCCCTATTTTACGTTTAAACCAATTTTTCTTCCAAAAGAGATAACCTAGAAATGATTGGGGTTTACTGTTATACCCCTCATTTATTCCAGCAAGCATAGCTACATTATTATTTGAAAATATGTCAATGATAGTGGATAAAGTATTTATACATATATCTACGTCATCATCCATTTGTATGACTAGGTCACTTGAAACCCAATCCATACCATAGTTTCTAGCTTTAGTTAAAGATGGTTGTTCTTGATGTAAATAAATACATTTGATACATTGCTTTTTGAGGAAGGCTTGAGTTGCCTCTATTATTGTTTCGTCTTGAGTTTGATCAACAATAATGATTTCTTGTGGTAATACATTTCCTGATACAATATGTGAGATCGTTCTTTTTAGGGACTCTAATCTATTCATTGTAGGAATTACGATAGAAATTGAAAGCATATTATTTTATAAAGAGTTTAATTTTTCTTTTCATATTTTGAGAAATCCAACCTAAAAGAAATTCTTTTATTAGTGATTTCCATCTTTTTTTATAAAATAGATTCCTCATACCTTGATATCCTTTTTTTCGGAAACTGTCTAAATATAATGATCGAAGAGGATGTAAATGAGAAGGGTATGATAACTGATGATTATATTTTGATATTCTATTTATATTAATAGGATGGCTTATTATTTCTCCTTGGGCTTCGCTCCAAAATTTTTTTCCTTTGGGGCTGTTAATTAATACGCATGATATTCCTTTTGAGAAATTAAGATCTCCTCCTTTGTTTATATCTAGTTCAGGGTATTCTTTTTCTATTCCCCAACAATCTCCTATAGTAATATCCGATATTCTTTGAATAGTTGCATATGGGCATTCGTAACATGAGTCACGGCAGATTGCTGAGGAAAGGAATAATTGGTAATAGATAGAACGATTATAATGGTGAGAAAAGGTTTTTATCTTTTGTTTTTTATTTGTTGTAGTATAATTGTAATAATAACCCCATCCTTTACTCTTATCTCTGAAATTAAAACTTTGTATTTCTACTTTTTTTTTCTTTTCTATATAAGATATATATGATTGGAAGATTTTTGTATTAGGTGTTCCATGACATATAATGTCTATAGTAATTAAGTTGTCATAATTGCGTTGAAGATAATTTTTTAACCCACTTATTTGGCATGGTGTACCAGAATATAATACTTGAATACCTTTTTTTAAAAGTTTTTGAGTTTCATAATATGTATTTTGGGTATCTGCTTGTACGTATTTGCTACCTAATAAGGGCTGTAAATCTTTTAAGTTATTGGCTGATTTTATTATAGGTTTGTACTTTCCTTGTATTTTTTCCATTGCACATCCGAAAACTACTCCACCTTTGAATATAATGTAAGTAGCCATAGAGGCGAACATTCCTCCGCTTGCACATTTTATAATATTTTTGTTATTCCATGCAGCAGTAAATGCTATAATAGGAGTATTTTGGGGATTGGAATTTATGGGGCATACTTTTTCACATAAACCACATTCGATACATTTTTCTAAGTCAATTTTGGGATATGAAAATCCATATTCGTCTTCATGCATATTTATTGCTTTGCTGTGGCATATATTTATACATGCACCGCAAGCATAACATTTTTTTTAATTTTACTGAGATTAATCATTGTATTGTTTAAGAGTACACGCTTTTTTTAAGTAATTGATTGAATGCTGACGATATTTTTCTATTTTTTCATCTACGGGAGTGTAATTTATAGTTTCATTATACTTGCAAGATTTCCAATTATTAGAATCTAAAATTCGAGATTTTAGTCCAACAATTCCACAAATATTAGTTATTCTGCTATTGGGCTTGGATGAAGACCCTGTAAATACCCAAAAAAGTTTGTGGAATATAAGAGAAAAAGCTACAGCATGGAAACTTGTTGTAATAATATATTCTGCGTTTTTTATTAGTCCAATGAATTCCGATGGTCCCCCTTCATAATAGGAAGTAAATCCATATTTTATGTCACGCAAATTTTTTAGTATTACTATTGCTTTATAACCCGACTCTTTTTGTACTTTTTGGGCAAAATCTCTTAAACCTGGTGTATCTCCGATAAAGTAGCATAAAATATATTTTTCTTTTATTGGATTTGCAGCTATGTTTTGCCATTCTTCTTTTTTTAAAAGGAATACAGGGTCTGCTACGACTTCTATAGGCCTTTGTATAATATTCTCAAGATACTTGGCACCAATATCTTCGCGCACTGATAATGCATCAAAATTAGATATATATTTTTTGAATATTTTATTTTCTTCTTCGCTGAATTGGTTAATTCCTAAACTAGGAGCATAAGCAACTTTGCGACTATTGGTGCTGAAAGATAAAAAATAGTTTATATCTTGATCATCGCAATGAATGTTCCAAATTTGATCACTTCCACAAATGCAAATATCATATTTTTGTGCATATTGTTTTAACTTATTTGTATCATTCCCTATTGTTTCAGACAGGGAGATATGTATGGATATGAACTTTTTAAATGCTTTCTTTTTGTTTTTCAAAGCTTTTATATTCAATAATGTATGAATATTGCGTATAATGTTCATTATTGAAGAATTTGATTGAAAAAGATTATACATCTTTTCTTGGGTTTCATTGTAGTAATCAATAGTTTCTACGTGAAATTTGGAATTTATGTTTTTTATATATTTATTTAATGCATAAGCTTGAAGTACCGAACCGTAATTTTCAGCTCTATGATAAGTTATAATACCAATATTCATAATATTTATATTAGAGTGTGTTGATTTTTAGCTTTTTAGACTAAATATTTGTATGTGTTTTTTTATTAGCTGGATAATAGATTATATCAATATGAGAAGATGGTTGTGTGTATAGATTTATCTTTTCTAATTATCTGTTTTATATTCCAAGAATTAGTTGAATAGTGAGAAATATATTATGATTAGTTCCATTCTTTTTTATTTCTCAAGAAAAGTCACTATCCTTTAATAAATTAATAATCAACAATATGAATCTAGAAAATTTCTTCCAATTAACCTCCTTTACGGCATGGAAAACGATCCCATTCACCAGCAAATAGATTTTATTTAACACTAACTGAATGATTTCCGTTGTACTTTTCAGGTCTGCTTGGATTGTCCAAGCATCTTCTCCACAAACCCCACCGGCATATCAACCCCCGCACATCCCAACAAATCCAGTCTCACCACCACTTTCGCCTTTCCATCCACTTCCACCAATTCTCCTTCCAGTCCCTTTAGCGGACCTTTGACCACTCGTATCAATTCTCCCGGAACCAATGGTGCGGCACACATCTCCACCGCCTCGTCCGAATAATCCAGCATAAATTTGAACCGTTCCATTTGCTCGTCCGGAATCACCGCCGGAGTATGTTCGCCATGCAGCACCATATACCGGCTGATGGCCGACAGTGTGAGCACCTGCGAACGTTCCGCCGCATCCACATGGACAAAAATCATCATAGGGATAACCACCCGTTCTATTTTCTTTTTCCGGTAAGTCCATTGGCGGATTTCTTCTTGTACAGGCAGGAAGTTTTCTATATTCATTGCAGTCAGCCGTTCGGCCGTCTTCTTTTCGTGGTGAAGGCGGACATACGCCACTAGCCATTTTTTCATATTCGGAGGAAGGAAAAGTAATGTTAGATGTTCTAAAAATTGAAAGAAATGATGCCTCTTAAGCACGCTACGCTGTTACCTGTGTCATTCCCAGGTAAGCTTGTCGTTAAATTCTGATGCAAATATAGACAATATTTTACGATAACAAGCTATTTGTTCGCAAAAAATGAAAAAATTAACAAGAATAATACATTTATTCCTACTTTTGTACTTTTTATATTTTAAATCATATTAACATCATGGAAAAATCAAGATTTATAAGAAAAATAATGGCAGATTGCAGTTCTTTCAGGAACTGGAGATAGTAATGGTGAAATATCGCCTGTCCGGTGAAGGATACACCGATGAGGAAATGAGGGTTTTGAAACACATGTGTAAGGATACACTGGCTGATATAAACGAGTTTATGCGGAAAAAGGAGGAAAAGAAGAAGAAAGAACGGAAAGAGAAGAAAAAGAGGAAAGAAAGGAAATAAGGAATAAAATGTAAAAAAACACTAAAAGGAAGTCTCCCGGTTATTTGTACACTTGTGTAATGAATGGGGGTTGTAAATCAATACTTTATGTTTGGTTAGTGTACAATTTTAACTTTTGATTGTATGGGTTTGCAATATACTTTTGTTTTCATGGTGGAGGGAAATGCCCTCCTTTTGATAATTTAAATTCATACATGAATGGTTTATACCGATTTATGCTCTTTCTATTTCTCGGTGTTCGATGAACATGCCGTGGATATGACATTGAAAGAGTTTGTGGAACTTCTGCGTGGCGAACGTTGGAAAGCGCAAGTGGAAGAGTATCAGCGCCTGAAGGCTTCGGGCAGGGAGACAGAGGCCAAAAAATTAAAGAGAAAACTGGCCGCGCTGGTGATAGCCGGGCGTTGCGAAGGGAGCCATGCCGAAACTAATCTGAAGCAGTGGAGCGGGGACGCCATGCTGGATGTGGATAAATGTAACGGCCGTGTGTCTGAGTTTTTGCAGGTCTTGAAGGACACTCCTTGGGTGAAGGCGGCATGGCGCAGCGTTTCGTACGACGGGCTGAAGCTGGTGGTGCGTGTGGAAGCAGAGAGTGTGGACGAGTATCGTCTGGCATACGCGTTGGTGGCATGGCACGTGGCGCAGCTTCTTGCCTTTCCCTGTGACATGAGTTGCAAAAATCCCACCCGTCCTTGCTTTGCGTCGTATGATCCGGAAGCTTTTTTTCGTCCGGATACCGAAGTTTTTCCCTGGCGCCGCTTTGTGACGGAGCATCCCGACAGGGTGGGGGAGATTCTGGCAGAGTTGAAAGTGAAGACCCCGGCAAGTGCATCCAAGCCTCTCGTTGCGGCTTCGGGCATGCTGCACACATTCTTCAACGAGTTCCTGGCGCAGAATCCCTTTGTGGATGGCAAAAAGAATGAGTTTTTGTTGAAGCTGGGACGTATCGCCCGCTATAAAGGAGTGGGGGAAGAAGAGTTGGTCCGGCTGAAAACGCTGGCGGTGGAAAGGCTGGCGGGTATGGGGTGTGCCGCCGGGGATATACCTCCGCGCATAGACTCCGGATACCGGTATGCCGACATGAACAAGGGTTCCGAAACACCTGCTTCCAGGGCTCACAAGGCTCAAGGCTCACTTAGGCGGTATTCTGATTCCGGCGAAGAGGGTGAAGAGGCTGAAATAGAGAAACTTGAGGCTGACAAATTGCGCCGCAATGTTCCGTGTCTTCCGGATGAACTGTTCGACCGTTTGCCCGACTTTTTGAAGCGTGGTTTGACACACGTCCGTAACAAGCGCGAGAGGGATATTCTGTTGCTCTCCATGATTACCAACATCAGCGGTTGTCTGCCGGGGGTGAGGATGAATTATGGAGGAATGGTTTATTCCGCCGATCTCTACCTGGTGGCTTTAGCCGGTTCGGGCAGAGGAAAAGGGGTGATGCAACTGGCGGCAATTCTGCCCGCAGCCATTCAGGGGTATTACGATGAACTGAACAGGAAGGATGAGCGTGAGTACCGGCAGAAATTGCTGAAGTGGAATCTGGAGGAACGGCTTGCCGCTCAGGAAAAGAGGGTTCCCGATTTGGACCAATGCCCGGAGATGCCGGTGGAACGCATCCTGAAGGTGGCTCCCAATATTTCGAAAAGCCAGTTGATATTGGCTTTGGAGGCGGGTGGATCGGTCGGCTTGGTGATGAATGCCTCCGAGCTGGATATGATAAGTTCTGCCATGCACCAGGAGTATGGAAAACATGATGATGTGATGCGTGCCGCCTCCCAGCACGAGGAGGTGTCTTCTTATTTCAAGACGGATCACCGGCTTGTTATTGTGAGTGATCCTCATCTGGCATTATGTGCTTCGGGTACTCCCGCCCAGTTGCATAAATTTATTTCTTCGCTGGAGAATGGAATGTACAGCCGTGTGGCTTTCTATGTGGGACAGGCCCCCTGGGAGTATAAGTCTGCCAATCCCGGCAAAGTCCGGCTGGATATGCGCGCTTATTTCAAAGGGATGGGCGAGGAGCTGCTGCGTATGTTTATCTTTCTCTCCGGATCGTCTACCGAGGTGATTTTCACCGAGGAACAATGGAAAGAGCATACGGAGCGTTTCAGAACGTATCTGCGTGAGGTAGTGGCGGAAGATGATGATTCTCCGGGTGCTATTGTGCTGCGCCACGGACTGATGATGTCTCGTATTGCCATGGTGCTGACTGCATTGCGTAAGTGCGAGCCGCAATGGAATACATCGGAGTGGAAATGTTCGGATGAGGATTTCCGTACGGCCATGCAGATAGTGGATGTGTTGCTGGAACACAGTTTGCTGCTTTCCACTTCCATGGATGATACTGCCGGAAGAATCAGGCCGGTAAAGGCTTTTTTCAAACTGCGTCCCATCTTGAGAACAATGCCGCGTGAGTTTACATATTCGGAGCTGATGGCGGCTGCCAATGAAGCAGGGTTGCCTACAGCATCCGTGAAACGTTATTTGTTGCGTTTGGTGTATTATCAAATCGTTGAGAAAGAGGATGGTAAGTATAGAAAGACCGGTAAGTCTTGGCCTAAATTACCGCCTAAGTGAGCCCTGAGCCTTGTGAGCCTAAAATACTGGTAAAAAAGGTCCTGTTGTTTTCAAAAAACAACAGGACCTTTCCGGTAAAACAACAGGGGATTTTAAAAAAACAACAAGGTCTTTCGAAGTAAACAACAGGTCCTTTGGGAAGCGTATGTCCTAAGGTTCTCCCAGATGCCTCACTATGATTGCCACTTCATGCTTCAGAAAGCTGTGGCGGAATTTGTTGTAGCCCGCTTCGTTTAATTCTTCCTGCAGCAGCATATTTCTCCGCATCCAGCGATATAGGGTTTGCAGGGCTGCCGCAGCGGTCCGTCCGGGGCTATATAATTCTGCCAGTTCCGCTTTGTCATACGCTCTGATAATGAATGCTTTTTCTTCTTGGTTCATGTTCTTTTATCTGTTTTGATTATAGAGTAAAGATACACAAAATGTCCTTGTTTTCCTACTCTGCCTGTAAGTTATTCTCGACATTTCTCGACAATGTTCTACGGCTCTCTACCAATGTCGACACAGGGCTTCCGCTTCATCGTATCTTTGTAGTGTAATCAAAAGTCAATCATAGCCGGCTTAGTGATTAACAGTTGATTGTCAGTGTGTTTCTTAATTTAAAAGTTTTAATTTTTAATTTTAAAAGTATGGGAAGAACAGTTTCTTATTCGGTAGTAAAGCGTAATAATCCGCTTGATCAGGATGCGGTGCCTAAGTTTTATGCACAAGCTCAGGCCAATGGCCATGTAGAGATTCGCGAAATGGCGGATCGTATTCAGAAGACCTGTACGGTGACGCGTGCGGATGTAATGGCTGTGCTTGTTGCTTTGGAGGATGTGATTATGGAGGCTCTGGAAGGGGGTGAGATTGTAAGGCTTGCCGATCTGGGCACTTTCCAGATAGGTTTGAGCGGAAGAGGTGCGGAAACGGAGGATACGTATGATGTGTCGATGATTAGAAAAGCGCGTATCAATTTCCGTCCGGGTATTGCGCTAAGCGGTATTCTGGCAGCACTGAAATATACGAAAGTGGATAAATTGCCGGTGAAAACGAAGGAGGAGCAAAAACCTGCTTAAGTAGGTGGCGGACAAGTGTTTAATTTAAAAAAAAAACTGTAGAATGAAAGGTAAATCTGTTTGGAGCACTATTTTGAAAGTGGTGATTGCAGTAGCTACGGCTATTGCGGGTGTAGTAGGAATAAGCTCGTGCATAGGAGGATGAGAGTGATTAATCTGATTGTTGTCCACTGTTCCGCCACAAAGGCGGACAGGGACTTTACCGAACAGGATTTGGAGGTGTGCCACCGCAGGCGTGGAATGAACGGACCCGGATATCATTTTTATATCCGTAAGAACGGGGATATAAAAACAACCCGTCCCATAGAGAAAATCGGGGCGCATGCGCGTGGGTATAATGCGCAGAGTATCGGGATATGCTATGAGGGGGGAGTCAGCGAGCGGGGCAGGCCGGCGGATACGCGGACGGTGTGGCAGAAACATTCATTGCGTGTACTGGTCAGGGCGTTGCTGGTGGATTATCCCGGTTGCAAGGTTTGCGGTCATCGGGATTTAAGTCCGGATTTGAACGGAAATGGTGAGATAGAGCCTGAGGAATGGGTGAAACAGTGTCCCTGTTTTGATGTTTCAAAAGAAAAGTATAGTAAATAATATTTATATATTAAAACATAATAAGACTAATTCTCTTCTGAATTTGTTAAAATATTAACGTTCTAGAAAGAGGATTAGTCTTATTTTATTATGTAATTAATTTTGAAATTACTTTTTGTTTACATTTTCTGCGCCGTATCCATAGCCGTAACCGTATTTTTTACCATATCCGTAATACTTGCCATACTTGCCGTATCCATAGTAATATCCGTACTTTTTTTTCTTCATGTCCAGTCCGTTGATAATGGTACATAGGTTGGGCAGTTTTTTCTGTTCGCCCAGTTCGTTGATTAAAGTATAATCTGCCTTGTGGGTGTAGTCTGCCCGGCACACATAGATGCTGGCATTGGCTACTCGCGAAATCAGTTGGGTGTCGGTCACCATGCCGATGGGGGCGGTATCCAGAATGATATAGTCAAAATGCTTTTTCAGTATGTCGATAGCCTGAGGCAAAGATTCACGTGCCACCAATTCGGTCGGGTTGGGAGGGATAGGACCTCCGGGCAGAATGGACAAGTTAGGATTGATGTTTGAAACTTGTACCAGCGACATCAGGTCGGTATGTTCCGGATTAGCGAGGAACTGGCTGATGCCTTGTTCCTTGCGTGACAATTGGAAAGCTTTGTTCAGACCCGGCTTGCGGATGTCAAGCCCCACAATCACGATTTTCTTTCCTAATAAAGCCAGACTGACAGCCAGATTGGAAGCGATAAAGGTTTTGCCTTCTCCTGTAGTGGTGGAGGTAACCAATATAACTTTCTCGTTACTCTTCATCATATAAAGTACATTGGTGCGTACATTACGGAAAGTTTCGGCCATCAGGTCGTTTTGGTTTTCGTGTACTACAATGGCTCCCTCCGAAGATTTATTTTCAGAGAAAGGTACGTCACCGACTATAGGAAGGGATGTGATTTTTTCCACATCGGCACGTCCTTCTATCTTGTATTTAAAAAGCTCGATGATATAGATCACGGCAACCGGCAGAGCGACGCCTAGAATCAGTGCTACCAGATAAATCATCTTTCCTTTGGGAGATACGGGGATGGCATCTGCCAGTGCTTCGTCTACTATGCGGGCATTGTTGGCGGTAGATGCTAGAGTGATGGCATTTTCTTCACGCTTTTGCAGCAGCATCAGGTAAAGTCCTGCTTTGATTTCCTGTTGGCGCGAGATACTGACTAGTTGGCGTTCCTGTCCCGGAGCATTGGTGATGCGTCCGGCATATTTGCCTGCCTGGCGTTCCAGATCCGCCTGGGTGATGGCCAAGCCTCTTTGCACGCTGTTGATGGTGGTCAGTACATTGCTGCGCATGGCGCGGATGCTGGCATCCAGATTGACTACCACCGGGTTGTTTTCCTGAGAGGAGCGGAGCAGGCGCTTGCGTTCCAGCAGCATCTCATTGTAGCGGTTGATCAGTTCGGTCAGTCCGGTATCTGTCAGGCCTACATTGACAGGAAGTACTTCGTAGGCATGATCCGGATTGTTGGCATAGCTGGCCAGGAATTGTACCAGCCGGAGCTGGGTGCTGTTTTCAGCACGTTTTTTTTCGTATTCCGAGTTTTCACTCAATGCCAGTTGGGCGTCGCTTTTCAAGTCGGTTAGCCCGGCATCGCGCTTGAAGGTTTCCAGTTCTTGTTCCGTAGTTCCCAGTTCACCGTTGATGATATTAATACGTTCATCAATAAATTCTGCGGTCTTGGTGGCCACTTCGTTTTTATCGTCGTTGGCATCCCGGTTGTAGATTTCCACCAGTTTGTTGATAAAATCCATACCACGTTGCGTATGCGTGCTCTTTACAGAGATCTGTGCGATAGTGGTGGATTTGGAAGTAGGCTCTATGCTCAATGCTCCCCGGTAGCTGCCGGCCACACTGCGGGGGGAAGAAACGGTAGCCATGATTTTTTGCTCGCTTTTTGCGATTGTCGAATCAGCCGGGGTGAAGCTGAAAGTCCCCGACGGAGTGGTCAGCAAGGCAGGCAGTTTGTCGAATTGCTTGCTGTATTCCTGTTCTCCTATTGTGATCTTCACATTCAGTTTATTGCCCGGTTGCAAAGTCAGGTTGATATATGCCGGAGCAGGGAGTTTCTGAGCTTCTTCAGGGGTAATCCATACTTTGACAGGGGAACTTTTGTAAAGTTCTATATCATGAAAACTACTTTTTGCCGCATAGCTGATGTAAAGATCCAGTTCTTCCACTACTTTCTTGATAAGCGTGCGCGATTGCAGGATTTCTACCTCATTGTCAAAATTGTTGATGGAAGAATAAAATCCCAAGTCTTCCAAGTCGGCCATGCCGCTGCTTGCTTTGCTGTTTTTGTCATTGTCTTTGATGATGACGGACGCCGAGATGTTGTATACCGGCGGGGTGTAACGCAAATAAAGCCAGGCTCCTGCCATGCATAACAGAATGCATGCCACGAACCAAGGCCAATGAATGGTATATTTAAAAAGAACCGCTTTAAAATCAGTCTTTTCTTCTTTTTCTTCCAGATAGAGGTCGTCGTATAAATCTTCTTTCATAATTCTGTTTATTTGGCAATGGTTACTATCAGGCTGACGAGTGAGACAAGGGTTCCCACTACAGAGAACCAGATTGTAGTACTGTTGCTGATTCCTGCATTTTTGGCTTTGGTCTTATTGGGAGTGACATACACTACATCATTCTGCTGGAGGTAGTAGTAAGGAGATACGATGATGTCGGCATCGTTCAGGTTCAGCGGGATAACCTGGCGGTTGCCTTGCGCGTCTTCACGGATCAGTTTCACTTTGTCGCGTTGTCCGTATACGGTCATGTCCCCTGCCATAGCCAGTGCTTCCATGATATTTACTTTTTCATTGGTGATGGTGAATGTACCGGGGCTGGCAACTTCTCCCATCACAGAGATTTTGTAGTTTGCCATGCGTACATTTACAATAGGGTCTTCTTTGATATAGGTCTTCAGTTTCTCCTTTATCATATTTTCCGCCTGGCTTTTGGTAAGGCCGCCGATGTGCAGTGTTCCCAAAACAGGGAAATCAATGTTTCCGTTATTGTCTACCAGATACTGTTGTAAAGATGGTTGGCTGGTAAGGTTTTTGCTGTTTGCCGTGATGGGGGTGGCTACCGTCAGATTAAAGGGAATGGCGGCATCGGGATCGCTGGTATTCACCGTGATAGTCAGCAAATCTTTAGGCATGATGTGTGCATCATACAAGGGTGTTTTGACATTTGCCATGTCCAGATACTCGGACCCTTGCAGGTAAGGTACTTTTTTGTAGGCACTGCAACTACATAGTAGTAGTGAAACCAGCGCGAATAGGGTAAGTTTCAATCTTCTCATTTTTTGGCTCTCTATTAATTTTAATTCTCTATTTTGAACTTAATAAGCTTGCTTGTCTTTGCGTAGCACATTTGCCACGGTTTTGTACATGATATAAAGGTCGAGCAGGAAAGACCAGTGCTCCATATACCATATATCGGCTTTCACACGTCCTTCCATGTCTTCCAGCTCACGGGTTTCGCCACGGAAACCGGTCACTTGCGCCCATCCCGTGATACCGGGTTTGATGAAATGGCGGACCATGTATTTATTGATTATCTTGGAATATTCTTCCGTGTGTTTCAACATGTGAGGGCGTGGTCCCACAATGGACATATCTCCCAGCAATACATTGATGAATTGCGGAAGTTCGTCAATATTGGTCCGGCGCATGAAATCGCCGAATTTGGTTTTTCTAGGATCATTGAGGGTAGCCTGTAAGGTGTCCGATTCCTTGTTCACTTTCATAGAACGGAATTTATAACACCAGAATTCTTTATTATTCAATCCATTACGTTTCTGACGGAAGAATATGGGGCCCGGAGAAGTGATTTTAATGGTCACTCCTACAATAAGGAATATAATGGGGAACAATGTGCATAAAAAGAGTAATGAGAAGGCTACATCGAATATACGTTTTATCAGCCTGTTTTCTATTTTTCCCAAAGGTTCCTTGCGGATGCTGAGAATGGGGACACTGCCTATCATTTCAAAGTACATACGGTGGCGCAGGTAGTTGCGCACATTGGGCACACTGTAGAAATGTATCAGGTTGTTTTCGCAATAATTAATGACCGGCACGATACATTCGCTTAATGCCGAGGGCAGGCAACAATAAAGTTGGTTCACTTTGTTTTTTGTCAGGTAATCAATGGTTTGCTCCGGCTTTCCCAAATAAGTACAACTGGCAGGGAACTTGGCATTGGGGGTTGTGTCGAAGTATCCCAGTACCCGGTATCCGGTAGTGGCGTCGGAGGTCATTTCATGATAAAGTTCGGCTATATTTTCGGTGCTTCCCAAATAAAGGACGGTACGGAAATTACCTCCGCGGCTTCTGTATAGCTGTATGCAGAAACGGAAAAGCAGACGATAGAAAGTGATGCAGAGGAAAAGTAGAATGAAATAATAGACAAAAAAGCGATTGGAGTATATTTCAAGTTCTGATAGTACAATTAAGCTTGTTGACAATAGGGAGAAATAAAAAACGTTACGGAGTGCCCGGAATACAATTTGATCGGCACGGGCTCCTCGTCGATGTAATATGACACCTCCTGAGATAGTGCACGCAAAATAGCATACGCTGAATAGAGTTAGAATTTGGGGTAAAGTGCCACTGTAGGCCCTCTCCCCAAACAACTCGTTCCATATTGAATTAAATGAGATGAAAAGTACATTCAGAATGACTAAATCTCCTAGAATGACTGCTAATTTAAGTGCTTTATTAAATCTCTGAACTTGTATCATAGGTTAAATTTTTTAGATGTCAGATCTATATTATGTTTTTAAAAGGTGTGTTTTAAATATGTCACTTTTTTTCTTTTTAATATCCTTCTGTTACTTCGTAAGTAACAGATCTTATTTGGAGGGCAAAAATAGACAATTAACTGATAGCAAACAAATAAAGGCACAGCTTTTTTCTAGATTTTAATTAAAAAGGTTATATAATAGATAAAAAGTAATAATAATATGAACAATTATCAAATCGAAGGAGAACAAAGAAATACAACAACACACATTGCGCTTTTTACTATTAACGCAATGCAATAAATTCACTATATTTCACATAGTTATCTCTTATATATATTTATAAAACGACAGAATATTAATTATACAACTAATCCATTAATTCACGTTCTGTTACTTACGAAGTAACACAATATAAATCTATTGATAATTAGAATTTTATATATTTATACTCTCTTTTTCCCATTATTTGAAACGTATAGAATTATCGCATCATTAGCTTTCTTTATTTCTTCATTCTTGAAATTTTTCAAATATGTTTCTGTAACTTTCACTGACGAGTGTCCAAAAGCCTCACATATTAATTGTTCGGAGAAATTACAATATTTGGCAAGGGTGGCCCAGGTATGGCGCGTAGTGTATGAACTGACCTTGGTTGCCACTCCGCATTTTTTCGCCAATCTGCCTAAATTGTAATTCATGGTTCGTAGTGCTTGCTGATACTCTGTATATAGATCCTCTCCGGTTTTTGTTCCACTGAGGATGGGAAAAAGGTAGGGAGAGTCCTGATTGGTATTTTGATATTTGTTTATCAGCTTCATTGCTGTTATCGGAATATCAACAATCATTTGCCCACCTGTTTTATATCGGCGATAAGAAAGTGTGTTGCCTTTCAAGTCGCTTTTGTGAAGATGGGCCAGATCAACAAAGGGCATTCCGCGTAATTGAAACATTAAATTAGCCCAAACTCTGCATCGTATCAAATCTTCCGGTAGTTTCTTTAGAGGAACCTCGTTTAGTAACTTGTTTATCTCTTCTACTTCCAATGCGCGTTTTATATCGTTTTTCACGCCGGTGTAGACATGATGAAATAAACGGGAATTCTCGGTTATTATTTTTTTATCCACTGCTTTGTTATAAGTTGCACGCAATGTCCGCATATAGGTGGAAACAGTATTCCAACTTAGTTGCTTGTCACGCAGGTAGGTTTCAAATTCTTTCAGATTGGCTCTGTTGAGCTGGTGAAAGTAAATAACCTCACATCCACAGAATTCACTGAATGCGTTCAAGGTGCTTTGATAAATGTGAGCCGTACCATAACGTTTCTCGTCTTTCAGTTCATCAATCGTTTTGTTCATAAACTCGTTGAATTTTTTTTTATTTCTCATAATGTTCCGTTTTATAGATTTTACAAAATAAGTTGTTTTCTTAACGGAATCGAATATAGGTTGAAATGTTCGAATTAGAAAGGTTATTTATCTAATTCTGCATTATTTATACGTATCATCCATCCGTTTACTTTCATTTGTAAACATATATAAGGTTGCTGCGGATCATTTGTTGAGTCAAGAAAAAATATCAGATTATAACGGTCTTGCCTGTCAAGATATTCTTGTGGAGGCATATAGGTTGTCTCGACATTACGTGACAGGAGCAGATATTGTGTAAGCGGAATATCGAAAATCTCTTTTCCACTAGGTTGATAGATTAACCGTAGACGGGTATCGTCATTTTCCATCAGTCTCAATGTATTCATTCCGGCATGCACTACCTGTATGTCTTCCAAATTGGCGCTTTCTTGCATAAAGGGGAGATAACAGGTGGAAACGGAGTCTATCGGAGTGTTCCAATGATCCATGCATCCGTTGCCGGCAGTCAGTTCCAGACGGAAATCATCTGTATCCAGCGGGACGGCCGACTGACTTTGCAATATGCAGCTCAGAATATTCGTGTTTTTAGTAAGAGAGAGAGCCAAAACCTGATATTCGCCGCTGATATGCACGTTGTCCAGCCGCCCGTGGAATAGAGATGAAAGTTTTTCGGATTGTTCTCCCGCCTCATTGCGTAATAGTGTCAGTGAAGTGGGAGTATGTTGATAATGCGAGTCCGACAAACCTGCCCAAACCAGAAAGGTATAATCTCCCTGAGGCAGGGAGGGGACTTGGATTATACATTCATTTTGATGGAATGTAAGACTGTCTACTTCCTCCCGGTCTATATAGTTTCCTTCCTGATCGAGAATAAATAGCGTGACATCTTTTACCTGGGTGGTCACGGCATCTACATTCAGCATATTATAGGTATAGGATAACTTTAACCAACAGCCTGTGGGACAATCGGATTGGTCATCGTCTACCCAGGAACATGCACTACAGAAAAGAGTACATAGGGCGAAGAGGATAGTAGCAGTTTTACTCATTGTTTTTCTATTTTGAGACTGTTTTATTCAAGGTCGGCATCTTGGTCACGGACAATCCACGGATATACTCCGAATTCTACGTCCAAGTATGCTTTGTATTCGTCCGGATCGGGTTTGGTATCCGGAGTGCCGGGACCCAGGTTCTTGATGCTGGTAATATTGACAGAATAAATATTGTTACGTACAATACCGAATTCCATTACGCCCATTGTGGTAGGATCGCCGTTATCAAGATGTTTGATCCAATAGTTGTAGAAGGTGGAGAAATTACCTTCATTCTTGGTGAAACGGGTAATCTGCTTGGCTGCCAGGTCTGCATCGCTGGATGCTTCTGTCAAACCATCAATATTGGCATCACCATGTTCACCCACAGCCGCCAGCGTGGTGTAGAATTTATAGTTGAAATAATACAGTGTCTTGAACACGAGCGGGTCTTCTACCGGCTGGCCGTCAGTGCCGATGGTCTGTGAGGCTTCCGGAGTGAATGTACCTTTCAGCATGATGCCGGTGGTGTACACCGTGTTCTGTGCCGGACGGAACATACAGTTTTCAAGACAATACATAGAAACGTACTTTCCTGCATCGGCCAGACCGGACCAATTGCTGTCTGTTTGTTTTGACAGGTGGTTAGTGTAGAATGAACCGCCTGTGAAACTGGTAGTAGCTCCTGCTACGGTCTTGTCGAAGAAATAGGGATCGATAAGATAACCGTTGTTGTCGGCTATGTTACCGAAATTTCCTGCTTCCACGCTGTAAGATGACGGAGCGGAAGGAGTTTCAGATGCGGCATCCAGTGTAGCGACATGACGGAAAGTGTAGAACTTGTTTGCCAGATTGATGAATTTGTAGTTGTTCAGCCGGACTGTGGCGTAAGTCACTCCCTTAGGATTCTTCAACGTGTAGATTTCCTTGCTGTCATTTCTAACCATCAGTTTGGCAACGGCACGTTCCAAATTGATTCTGACGTGTGCTCTGGTGTCGCTCTTTTCGGGAGATTCTACGGCAATGTTCAGATTGGCCGAGCCACGGTTGGACATGATGAATCCCTTTCCGGGTACGCTGGTTATCATACCGTTTCCATAAGTGGTGGCGTCAATCTGTCCCAATAATGTTGATTCCTGGCCTATTTCTTTTTCGATGTCAAGGTTTTGTGTACCGTTTGCTACGGCAAGGATGTCATAGTTGCCCGGTTCCAATATGATTTCCTTGTTGCAAGAATAGATGATGGTTTGTCCTTCTTGGCTGTTCTCTTTGCTGGAGATACCCAATTCATTTTGATCTACGTCGAGGGTAGTAACCAAATTCTTGCTGGAAGAATCAAACAGATAGAGTTTCACATTGCTCACTTTGTATTCTTCGGCAGTACCGTCTTCATAGACTCCAGAGTCTTCGGCGGAAGCGGCACGGCTGCCGTTAGAAGAGTTAGGGACTACAAATGAAATCTCCATGTTGCCTCCTTTGGCTCCGGAAATCGGATTGTCTCCATTTCCTGAGGGGACATCTGCATCATTAATACATCCTGCCATTGCAGCTGCAAGAGCGAAGGATAATAATAATTTTTTGTTCATAATGTAAAAATGTTTTTAGTAAAAAAATGTGATTAGTAAATCTCATGTAATATCTTCAGGTTTTCATCTGCTTGGGGCAGTCCTGCTTCTTTCGCTTTGCGCAGCAGGTTTTCTGCTTCGGTATAATTCCCATTCAGCATTTGCATGATACCTTGCAAAAGGGTCTTTTCGGGAGTCTCACCGGCTTTGTCCAAATAGAGTGAGGCGCCTTTTGTATCTCCCTGTGAGAGCAGGATGCAAGCTGCATTGAGATTGGCAACGGGATGTTCCGGATTAAGCAGAACGGCCGTCATGAAAATCTTATTGTATTCCGGACTGCCGGCAGGGTAGGTCTGGGCTATGCGGAACATCTCTTCAATACTCAGATTCTTGGGGTTGCTTTCGAAAACCTGCTTGGCCTGCTCTACCGTAAACGGACGTACCACATAGTGGATGGTGTAGTCTGAATGACGGAGACCCGGGAACCAGTGTTGCAGGATGAAACGGAACTCTTCGGGATAACGTTTCCGTATTTTCCGTTCTTTCTCATCGGGGCTGTTTTTGCTCTCCGCAATATGTAACAGTTCCTCGCGATGGGAAATAACGGTATCGGTCAGCAACTTGATAAATCCGTCCCAGTCTTCGGGGGTGTAATGGGTGGTAAACAATGTATCATTGAAAGAATATTGGCTGCATACATAGTCTTTCAGGGTCTGGGTCCGTTCCCGTGCCAGACGCTCGTTGTTTGAGTAGGGACCTTCGGGAGAGGCGTATCCATGAATGTCAATATGTGAAATGACTACATTGGTATCGTTTTTTATCAAGTCGATACTGCGTTTTATCTTTGCCAGTTCGGCCGGATTGTTTCTGTATTCGGGATAGATAATTGTTTCGTTGAGCGGGAAGTCCAGATAGGCACGTCCGCTTTCTTCACGCAATTTCCTTTCTTCCATCTGCGGAGTGATAAACGCTACGTGCGGATGGATATCGGGAAGCATATTCAGGCGGGTCAGATAGGTGGAGTCTGTATGGCGGGGGACTCCGCATCCGCATTCTTTTTCGATGAGATGCAAGGAGGCATGTTTCATCCAGTGAGTGAAGGGGATGCTGCGTAAGTAGTGTACGCTTTGTTTCCGGTCATTGCGGCGGCGTAACTCTTCATAGTCTTTTTCCTGCCGGCCGGTTTCACGTTGGAAGAAAATATGTTGTTTACGACCGTTCACATAGATGGCGGGAAGCTGGATGAAGTTGTCCAGGCTGTCGCTGAGCTGGGGAACCAGTATGACTGATTCGTTAGAGGGAATCTGTCTGGTAATGTCTACTTGCATGGACACTACCAGACTTTCTCCCATCCGGTAGAGCTGGGAGGAGGCGATGTAAATCGAACTGTCCCGTTCTGCCGGCTGCGCTGATGAGCAAAGCGTAGGAAAAATAAATGATATAAAATAGAATAAATATTTCATGGCTCTTTAGTTAAATATGTAAACTATACTCAGGGATGCTTTGGAGGGGCCGAAATAGTGATAATGGCCTTTTTCCAGTAATTCGGCACACACGTCAGGGCATTTATATTTCTTATAATCGATATATTCATACCCTACACCGACGGAAACTTCTATATTCCAGTGGCGGTTGAGCATGATGTGGTATCCGTAACTTATGCCTCCACCGGCCAGCCAGCCTGCATATCGGTGCTCTTTCAGCCAGGGGAAGAGCCCGAAAGGCATCTTTTTCCCTCCTACGTTGAACTGCGCTCCGTTGAGATAGGCTCCCCAAAAACTGCCGTTGAATTTCTGGCAAGTCCAGTAGCGGTATTCAGGTTGTATGAGCCAATATTTGTTGACATATCCTTCCGAGCGTTTCCACGGACGTATGCTGCCGGACAAATCGAATGTGGATTTGGAGCCGAAGGCATATTCCACACCGGCATTCAGCGCACCGTTGGCGGCGGAAAGCAGGTTGCTTTTGACAGCCATTTTCTGTGCGGAAACGGAAAGGGCGCCGCCGAGCAGAAGACAAGAAAGGATATACCGGGTTTTCATATTTTATTGTATATTGGTTTGATTGGATTCAAAGAATATTTTCAGGTTATAGGTGGCTTCTTCCGAGCCTTCGGCTTTGGCTGCTTTCAGCAGGCGGATGCCTTCGTAGGTGTTGTTGCACAACAGTTCGTAGGCGCCACGGCAGTTCTTGTAGGCAAGCGTTTCATGGGAAGCCATTTGCAGATAGCGGCCGGCTGCCTGTGTGTTGCCCCGTTCGATGGCGGCAGCAGCGGCGTTGAGGTTGGCAACGGGGCTTGCCGGATATATCTTGACACTAATATCTATGATTTTGTAGAACTGTTCCGGAATGTTCTTGTAGCTGATGGCTACGGTGTAAAGCTCGCGTAACGAAAGCATCTGCGGATTGATTTCGGCTATGACACGCGCTTCGTCCAGACTGAAGTTCAGCTCTTTCTGGTTGCGTTCATCGGTTGCGTCGCTTTCGGGAGATACATAGCTTCCTTTGAAATATGGTTTGGCAGATGGTGCAGACGGGGCAGGGGAAACAGGACGGTGTTCCGGAACAACGGGGGCAGAGGGTGAGGCTGCTGCCATAGGAGCTTCCCGGTTCCTGTCCTGTTGGGGAACGAAATTATCTGTTACTTTTGCTATATGGGTTGCTTTGTCCGGAATGGGGATATTTTCACTTTGTACTTTCTCTCCGTTGCCGTTGATGACTTCTTTCTTGAGGTTCAATGTGGCGAACTGTACCCAGTCGGCTGCCGGGAGGGAAGCACGGTAGTGGATAGTCTGATCGCTGTCTGTCAAGGGGATAGCGGTAAATACGGGAGTTACATTCGCTTTGCCTCTTCGTTTGTTGAGCGCCAGGGTGCGGCGGTATAGCCGATGTGCACGTTCTCCGTTGAGCAGAATTTGAGGTAATTCTGCAGTGTGGGTTCCGTCTGTGAGGACAGGGGTGAGACGGATATGGCTTTTGGTGTCCATCTGGGGAACATTGAGAGTCATTTTCATGGACACTATGGCAGAGTCCTGTCCGAGAGTAACGGAGGGAGGCAGGATATCAAGTTTCAGGTTTTGTGCAGTGGCAAAGGTGCCGCATAATAAAAGACTGAATAGTATGTTTGTCTTGAGTTTCATGACTGATAGGGTATATTTGCTTTTATATTTATTGAATGAAATAAATGAATGATATGCCTAGCTGGGTAGGTCCGACATAGTTGGAGTGGGATTTCTTAATAAGTGCGTCTCCTTTGGCGGGACCGTATTTATCATAGGTGAGATGGGCGTATCCGACAGATATGCTTGCTTCAAGACTCCAGAATGTGCTGAGCAACCATTGGTGTCCATAGGTAATGCCGCAACCTATCAGATTACCCTGATAACGGTTGTTCTTTACTGTTGTAAAAGGAGTGGTTCCACCGAAATTGTATTGGGCGAAATGGGCTTGCACCCCGAAAAAACTTCCTATGAATGTTTCATTGAGCCACCAACGATATTCGGGCTGGATCAGAATATGTTTCATTTTTTTGTTTTCTCCCAGATTCCAGGGATTATAGTTGACGCTCAGATTGAATGAATGGGTGTCATCACACCTTATTTCTCCTCCCAGGTTGAAAGTGCCGGTAAGGTCATAAAGAACATTGCTTTTTACAGCGATACTTTGAGCCGAGGCTATACGCGGAGTTATAACTGCTAGCATGATTGCTATTATAAATAAGTAAGAATGTCGCATTGTCAATATTTTTGTTTTGTTTTTTTCTGTTACTTTAGAAGTAACAGTCTTGTAATTTACTGTTTTATAATGTAATGTGAAGTTTTAAAATTGATTATATAGAAATGTTAATGTGATTAATTATTACTTTATTTGCTTTGTCTAATTCATCGTTTTTAAAACTTTTCAAATAGGTTTCGGTCACCTTTGTGGAGGAGTGCCCTAGGGCATCACAAATCAATTGTTCCGAAAAGTGGCAGTATTTAGCCAAAGTGGCCCAAGTGTGGCGGCTGGTGTAGGAACTGACATTGAGTTTGATTCCGCAGTATACCGCCAGTTGTTTCAGGTCATAGTTCAGTTTCCGCAAGGCATGTTGGTATTCTGCATATTCTTCTTCGCTTTTCCGGTTTCCACTGAGAATGGGAAGCAGGTAGGGGGAGTTGGAATCTGTATTTTGATACCGTTTGATAAGGTTCATGGCAGCGGGAGGAATCTCTACGGTGAGCAGGGTTCCTGTTTTGTGGCGGCGGTAGGAGATAACGGAATCTTGCAGGTCTGTTTTGCGCAGGTGTGCCAGATCCACAAAGGGCATCCCGCGTAACAGGAACATTAGGGTAATCCATGCCCGGCTCTCTTCCATACTTTGCGGCAAGGGGCGTGGAAGGGAGGCACTTAATAATTTGCTCATGTCTTTGGCATCGAGGGCGCGTTTGGTATTGGCTTTTACACCAGTATATACGTGACGGAAAAGACGGGGCTTTTCTTCTGTCAGACCATCGTCCACGGCTTTGTTGTAGATGCTTCGCAAGGTACGCATATAAGTGGAAACAGTGTTCCAGGTGCATCCCTTGTTACGCAGATGGTTCTCAAATTGTTTCAGGTATGAACGTTCCATCTGGTTGAACCGGATGGTGTCGGTCTTGCAGAAGAGCATGAAGGCGTTCAATGTGCTTTGGTAGATGTGGGCGGTACTGAAACGCTCTTCTTCTTTTAGCGACCGGATAAGTTGTTCCATAAATAGGGTCAGGTTAGATTTTTCTTTCATTGTTCTTTCATTTTTAAAATTTAGATACTGTATATTTCTCAGTTTAAATGCGCATTCTCTGAGTTAATCTTAAAAGTCCGGATGAGTTTATTTGTTCATCGTTTTATTTCTTTTTGTGATAGCTTGTGCTTTTTCCTCGCTTTTTGACGATTGGCGGAGGTCTTGTGAGTACGTCTTGTTGTTTTTTTCGTCTAACTGTAAATAATTTATATGAAAAGAATGAAAAATATCAGGCTAGGAACACTTGTCGCATGTATGTGCGTGTTATGGGGGTGCGAGAAACCCAATGTGAATATTGTGATGCCGCAGGAAGCGTCGAACCGGGTGCTGTTTGCTGGAGAACATTTGAAAAAAGCGCTGGAAGATGCGGGGTATTCGTCTGTTATGTTGTCGGATACTGCCGGTATAGATAAAGATGAGGTCTGCATCCGTCTGGAACAGGCTACTGATACAGCCGGACTGAAAAAGGAGGGATTTACCATTTCTACCCGTGGAAACATGACTACAGTGACAGGAAACGACGGAAACGGTGTGATTTACGGCTGTCGTGAATTGATAGATCATGTAGGACAATACAAGGATTTGAAGTTTCCGGCACAACTGACGGATGCTCCCGAAATGGTGCTTCGCGGAGGTTGTGTAGGGATTCAGAAAATGGAATACCTGCCCGGAAGAGGGGTGTATGAGTATCCCTATACGCCGGAGAGCTTCCCTTGGTTTTATGATAAGGAACAATGGATAAAATATCTGGATATGCTGGTGGAAAACCGTATGAATTCCTTGTATCTGTGGAACGGGCATCCGTTTGCTTCCTTGGTGAAGCTGGAAGAGTACCCTTTTGCCGTAGAAGTGGATGAGGAAACTTTCAAGAAAAATGAGGAAATGTTCTCGTTTCTGACTGCCGAAGCGGACAAGAGAGGTATCTTTGTGATCCAGATGTTTTATAATATATTGTTAAGCAAGCCTTTTGCCGAGCATTACGGGTTGAAAACACAGGATCGTAACCGTCCTATTACTCCGCTGATCAGTGATTATACACGTAAGTCGGTGGCCGCGTTTATAGAAAAATATCCCAATGTGGGTTTGCTGGTATGCTTGGGGGAAGCGATGGATACCTACGAGGATGATGTGGAGTGGTTTACCAAAACCATTATTCCGGGAGTGAAGGACGGGTTGAAGGCACTGGGGCGTACGGATGAGCCGCCCATCTTGCTGCGTGCGCACGATACGGACTGCAAGATGGTGATGGATGCCGCGCTGCCGTTATACAAGAACCTCTATACCATGCATAAATACAATGGTGAGTCACTGACTACTTACGAACCGCGAGGTCCTTGGTCCAAGATACATTCGGATCTGAGTGCTTTGGGAAGTATTCATATCAGTAATGTGCATATTCTGGCAAACTTGGAACCGTGGCGTTGGGGATCTCCCGACTTTGTACAGAAAGCGGTGAATGCCATGCACAATGTACATGGAGCAAATGCCCTGCATCTGTATCCGCAGGCTTCTTATTGGGACTGGCCGTACACGGCTGATAAGTTGCCGGATGGCAAACGGGAGTATCAGCTGGACCGTGACTGGATATGGTACAAAACCTGGGGACGCTATGCATGGAACTGTCATCGGGACCGTTCATCTGAAGTGGAATATTGGGACAAGCAGTTGGGTGATTATTATGGTACGACTTCTGCCGAAGCTGGAGATATTCTGGAGGCATACGAGCAGAGTGGAGAGATTGCTCCGAAGTTGCTCCGTCGTTTCGGCATCACGGAAGGGAACCGGCAGACTTTGTTGCTGGGTATGTTTATGAGTCAGTTGGTGAATCCTTATAAATATACTATCTATCCGGGATTTTATGAGAGTTGCGGGCCGGAAGGTGAGAAGCTGATAGAATATGTGGAGAAAGAATGGAAAAAACAGCCACATGTGGGCGAATTGCCGTTGGATATTGTGGCGCAGGTGGTGGAACACGGTGACAAGGCGGTGGCGGCCATTGACAAGGCTGCCGCAGCGGTGACTCGTAATAAAGAGGAGTTCGGACGTTTGCAGAATGACATGCATTGCTATCGTGAATTTGCATACGCGTTTAACCTGAAAGTGAAAGCTGCGCAGCGTGTCTTGAACTATCAGTGGGGAAAGGATCTGAACGAACTGGATGCCGCTATTCCATTGATGGAACAAAGTTTGGATCATTACCGCAAGCTGGTGGCATTGACGGATAGTACTTATTATTATGCCAACAGTATGCAGACCGCGCAACGCCGTATTCCTATCGGTGGTGACGGTGGCAAGAACAAGACCTGGAAAGAGATGCTGGTGCATTATGAAAATGAGCTGGCTAATTTCAAGGCGAACTTGCAGTTGCTGAAAGATAAGGCGGCAGGTAAGGTGACGGAAAGTGCAGCTGAGATAAAACCTTTGTCCGCCGCAAATGTGAAGATTCTGAACGGACTGACTCCGGTGAAACTGGCGACGGGTGCAAGCCTGTTTTCCAATGTGCCGGGCAAGGTAGATGCGTTGGCCGCTGAGCTGGAAGGGCTGACTGCTTATAGAATGAACGGGGATGTGCAGCGCAAGGAAGGTACGACAATAGAGTTTGAAGCGGCTGCTCCGGTGAACTTGTTGGTAGGTTATTTTCGTGATGACCAGAAGAAGTATGCGAAAGCTCCGAAACTGGAAACGGACGCTTCTGCCAATGATTACGGTCAGGCGGAACCGAAACTGACCAATGCCGTACGCATAGCGGGTATGCCGCTGGCGAATGTACATGCATATCATTTTGAGGCTGGAAAGCATACCTTGTTGCTGCCGAAAGGATATACGATGGTGTTGGGATTTACAGACGCGCAGGTAACTCCGCGTAATGCGGGACTGGCCGGTGCGGAGGAAACGATGGACTGGATGTTCTATTAGTAGCCGTAGTTCCAGAGGCTGGAATCCGTAGTATAGCGTAAAATTTTCAAGTATATCTTGAGAATTTTACGCTATTTTTGTACATAGTTCTAAGATTTTTATAAGGAAAAGTTGCTTAACTGATAAACTTTTTTTTATTTTTGTCGTATGAGCAGAAAGATAATAGCATACGAAAACTACTATTAAAGATTTTTTTGATGCTCTGGATAAAGGTACGCAAGAAAAAGTCCTATATGGATTACTCTTATTAAAGACTCAAGATAGACTACCGGCAAAGTATGTGAAGTTTCTTAAAGAGGGTCTGTATGAGTTAAGAATAGAGTGGCAAGGTAATATCTATAGGATTTTCTTCTGTTATGATGAAGGGCATATTGTTATATTGTTCAATGAATGCTTTCTTTACCGGGCAAATAATTGAAGAGGCAAGGAAGAAAGCAAATATGACACAGGCGGAACTTGCCGAAAAGATAGGGACTAATAAGTCTTATATTTCCCGTGTGGAAACAGGAAAAACAGAGCCTAAGGTTTCTACTTTTTATCGTATTGCTTCTGCTTTGGGATTGAATGTTGAGCTGACCCCTGCTATGTGATGGTAAAAATAGAGAATGAGATAAAAGTTTTCTGAATGGGTACATTTTTTTCTTTTGTCCGTCTTGCCAATAGATAAAAAGATAATTATGAAGAAGATATTGATACTGGCATTTTCACTGTTGTCATTGGGAACATACGCCCAACGTGAAGTTCCGCAATCGCGCATGGAGCGGATTTATGAGGAAGCCAAGACTCCTTATAAATATGGGCTGGCTGTAGCTCCGGCCGACAACAAGCATAAAATAGACTGCCCTACCGTGTTCCGCGAAGGGGATAAGTGGTATATGACCTACGTGGTTTATAATGGTAAGAGCGGACTGGACGGACGTGGATACGAGACATGGATAGCCGAAAGTGATAATCTGTTGGAATGGCGTACATTGGGACGTGTCTTGTCTTATCGTGACGGATTCTGGGATTGCAACCAGCGTGGTGGTTTCCCTGCATTGCCGGATATGGAGTGGGGAGGAAGCTATGCCCTGCAGACGTATAAAGGCAAGCATTGGATGACTTATCTGGGTGGGGAAGGGACCGGATATGAATCGGTGAACAAGCCGCTGTATATTGGTTTGGCCTGGACAGACCGGCCTTTGGGTTCCGCCCATGAATGGCAGGCACAGGACCAGCCCGTGATGAGTATCCATGATAAAGACGCGCAATGGTGGGAAAAGCTGACTCAATATAAGAGTGTGGTCTATTGGGATAAGGAGAAAACATTGGGCGCACCTTTCGTCATGTTCTATAACGCGGCAGGACGGCATCCGGAAACGGATTTGAAAGCGGAACGGGTGGGTATCGCCTTGTCCAAAGATATGAAGAAATGGAAACGATATCCGGGCAATCCGGTCTTTGCACACGAAGCGGACGGAACCATTACGGGGGATGCGCATATCCAGAAAATGGGCGATGTGTATGTCATGTTCTATTTCTCGGCTTTTGAACCGAGCCGCAAATACAAGGCATTTAATACATTTGCTGCCAGTTATGACCTAGTACATTGGACGGATTGGAAAGGGGCGGATTTGATTATCCCTTCTAAAGACTATGATGAATTGTTCGCTCATAAGAGTTATGTGGTGAAATACAATGGGGTGGTGTATCATTTCTATTGTGCCGTGAATGACGCGGAACAACGTGGTATAGCCATTGCTACCAGCAAACCGATGGGACGTTCACAAGTGCATTTCCCGGAACGGGAGGTGAAGAATCGCCGGATGGTGATGGAATTGGATAAAGGATGGAAAACATGGCTGACGGAAGCAACTCATCTGAAAGGGTTGTTTGCTCAAAAGGCAATAGAAGTAAATATTCCTCATAACTGGGATGATTATTATGGCTACCGCCAACTGACACATGGTAATTTGCACGGTACTGCCATATACGAAAAGACCTTCACATTGGATGATTCTCAGTTTCTAATTTCCAACTCTTCATTCGGAAAACGTTATTTTCTTCGTTTTGAGGGAGTGGGGACGTATGCCACTATAACGTTGAATGGAAAGGATTTCGGCCGTCATCCCGTAGGGCGTACTACGCTGACATTGGATGTGACGGATGCGTTGAAGCTGGGAGAGAATAAGCTGGTAGTGAAAGCGGAACATCCTGAAATGATAGCCGACATGCCTTGGGTGTGCGGTGGCTGTTCCTCGGAATGGGGATTCAGCGAAGGTTCCCAGCCTTTGGGAATTTTCCGTCCCGTGGTGCTGGAGGCTACGGATGAGATCCGCATTGAGCCTTTCGGAGTGCATATCTGGAATGATGATAAGGCGGGAACTGTCTTTGTGGAAACGGAGGTGAAAAATTACGGAAAGACTGCTGAGACGGTGGAAGTGGTTAATAAATTCAGTAATGCGGATGGCAAGCAGGTGTTCCGCCTGACGGAGAAGGTGACTTTGCAGCCGGGTGAAAAGAAGGTGGTGAAGCAACAATCGCCAGTGCAGAATCCTGTTTTATGGAGTACGGAGAATCCTTATTTGTATAAACTGGCCAGTATGATAAAGCGTGGTAAGAGTACTACGGATGAGATTAGTACACCCTTTGGTATCCGTACCATCAGTTGGCCGGTGAAACGGGAGGATGGTGACGGACGGTTCTATCTGAACGGACAGCCTGTCTTTATCAATGGAGTGTGTGAATATGAACATCAGTTCGGACAAAGCCATGCTTTCAGCCGTGAGCAGGTGGCAGCCCGTGTGAAACAGATCCGTGCGGCGGGCTTCAACGCTTTCCGTGACGCTCACCAGCCCCATCACCTGGATTATCAGAAATATTGGGACAAGGAAGGAGTCTTGTGGTGGACTCAGTTTTCGGCCCACGTGTGGTATGATACTCCGGAGTTTCGTGAGAATTTCAAGAAACTGCTCCGCCAGTGGGTGAAAGAGCGTCGTAACTCGCCCAGTGTGGTGATGTGGGGATTGCAGAACGAAAGCACGCTGCCTAAGGAGTTTGCCGAAGAGTGTAGTGAGATTATCCGGGAAATGGATCCTACGGCCCGTACCATGCGTGTGATTACTACGTGTAACGGTGGTGATGGGACAGATTGGAATGTTATTCAGAACTGGAGTGGAACCTATGGTGGTGATGTGAATAAGTATGGCCGTGAATTGTCACAGAAGAATCAGTTGTTGAACGGTGAATATGGGGCATGGCGCAGCATCGGATTGCATACGGAACCGGCAGCTTTTGATGTGAATGGTGTATGGAGCGAGGAGCGTATGTGCCAGCTGATGGAAACCAAGATACGACTGGCGGAACAGGCAAAGGACAGTGTGTGCGGACAATTCCAATGGATATTCAGCAGTCATGATAATCCGGGACGCCGCCAGCCGGATGAAGCGTATCGCCGGATAGATAAGGTGGGACCATTTAATTATAAAGGATTGGTGACTCCGTGGGAGGAGCCGCTGGATGTATATTATATGTATCGCGCGAACTATGTGCCGGCTTCCGAAGATCCGATGGTTTATCTGGCATCTCATACATGGGAGGACCGTTTTGCGACAGGCCGCAGACGGGCTACCATTGAGGCGTACAGCAATTGTGACAGTGTGTTGCTGTACAATGATGCGGTGGATGCTGAATACTTGGGACGGAAATTGAATCATGGGGTGGGGACTCATTTCATGTGGGAAAACCGCGATATCCGTTACAATGTGCTTCGTGCTGTGGGGTACTTTAAAGGAAAACCGGCAGCGGAAGATGTGCTGGTGCTGAACGGTCTGGAAAAAGCTCCTCATTTTGAAGCTCTTTACCGTGGTTCTGCTATAGTGCCTGTTGCTGCCGACCGGTTGAACGGAACTGATTTGTTGAAAGGAGCTGAGGGATATACGTATCTTTATCGTTTGAATTGCGGAGGAGACGCTTATACGGATACGTATGGTCAGGTCTGGGCGCAGGATAACAGCCGTTATTCTCATTCGTGGGCGGAATCGTTTGTTCATCCGTCGGATAGTGTACAGTTGTTGAGCCCTTATCAGGCGAGCCAGCGTACCACGAATGATCCCATTCATGGCACTAGGGACTGGGAACTGTTCCAGACTTTCCGCTTCGGACGCCATAAGCTGAACTTCCGCTTTCCCGTTCCGGATGGCGAGTATCGTGTGGAACTTTATTTTACAGAACCCTGGCATGGTACAGGAGGCGGCGTACAGACGGATTGTGAAGGCTTGCGTATTTTTGATGTAGCGGTAAATGATAAAGTACTTCTGGACGACTTGGATGTATGGGCTGAAGCGGGTCATGACGGCGCTTGCAAAAAGGTGGTGAATGCTATCGTGAAAGGGGGAGTCTTGAAGATTAATTTTCCGGAGGTGAAAGCGGGGCAAGCTTTGATTTGTGGCATTGCGATAGCTTGTAAAGGCGACTTGGATTCCGTTCGCTCTTTTTCTGCCCATAGCTTCAGCTGGGCTGCACAAGACAAGGAGGTGATGGAAAAGACTCCCAAAGAATTATTGCCTGAAGATAAAAACGCACGTGCCAATGTGACTTATCAAGCGGAGGATGCTGTGCTGAAAGGTAAGTTCATAAAGAAAGAGGTTAAGAAACAAACCGGGGTTTTCTTTGGTAAAGGTACACAAAGCAGTATTACTTGGAACATTTCTACCGGTCTGGCACAAGTCTATGCTCTTCGTTTTAAATACATGAATGTTACAGGGAAGCCTATGAAGGTGCGTATGCAGTTCATTGATTCCAAAGGGGTGGTACTGAAGGAAGATAATCTGACTTTTGCCGAAACTCCCGGAAAGTGGCGTATGCTGAGTACAACGACGGGTACGTATATCAATGCAGGCTATTATAAGGTGGTGCTTTCCGCACCGGATATGGAGGGACTGGCATTGGATGCGCTGGATGTGCAATAAAGTATTTTTTTATTTGCCGGTAGGAATAAATAGTTTATCTTTGTTCTCTTAAAAAGTTTGAATTCGTCAGAACAGAGTTTATGCCAAAATTTATAATAGATAAGATAGGTCCGATAGAGCATGTTGATTTTACTTTGAATAAAGTGAACATGCTGATTGGTCCGCAAAGCAGTGGGAAAAGTACAATAGCTAAGGTTATCAGTTTCTGTCTATGGTTGGAAAAGGATGTGCTGATGCGTCGTAACACTGATTATGTAAGTTGGAGCTTTGTGGAAAAACAGTTGCTAGAGTTTCATAAATTGAAAAACTATCTGAATGAAGGATATGCTATATTCTTTGTGGGTGATGCTATTGATTTTTGTTATACAAAAGATATGTGCTTCGCTAAATTAAAAGACGGGTTTGAAAGGTGCAAAATTGGCAAAGTCGCTTATATACCCGCTGAAAGAAATGCTGTTACGTTACCCAATATTGCGTCATTGAAGATGCCTGAATATAATACAAGAAGCTTTATTTTTGACTGGTTGGAAGTTCATCAAAAGTTCCAAAAGAAAAATGCTGTCGATTTGCTGAAACTGAAATTGAAGTATTATTATGACGAATCATCCCAAAAGGATATGATTGTGCTGGAAGATGGAAAAGAAATAGGATTGGAGGAGGCTTCCAGCGGGTTGCAGTCGGTTGTGCCGTTGTATGTTTATGTATATTATTTAACCCATTGGATATATGATCATCAGGAAGATATTTCTTTTGAAAAGAAAGACAGAATAGAAGGGGCATTGTCCAGGGAGTATATTAAAATGTTTTCCAAACAAATGAATGTTGTTATGGATGAGGAATTCTTGAATCAGGCAGTAAAAGAAGCAAAGCTTTCTCCAGGGTTCAAAAAGATATTAGGAACAGCAAAGACCTTGAAAAAAGCGGGTAATGATTCTTTGGATAATTTGTTGGAAACCGTTTTGGAACTTGAAGAGAATATTTCTCATCCTCATTACTCCAACATTATAGTGGAAGAGCCGGAGTTGAATTTGTTTCCCGAAACTCAAAAAGATCTTATCTATGATCTGTTGGAGATGATCAATAGCGGACGGGATCATTTACTGATGACTACCCACAGCCCTTATCTGCTTTATGCACTGAATAATTGCATGCTGGGGGCTTTGGTACAAGAAAATATACCGGAAGAAGAGGAGGGATTACAAAAGATGAAGGATTCGTTTGTCAAGCCGGAGGATGTTTCTGTATGGGAGATTAAAAATGGAAAATTTTTTCCTTATAAAGAGAATCCGAACTATACTATTCAAGATGAAAGAGGATTGATTCGCAATAACTATTTTGCTCGGATAATGAAGAATATCATGACAGACTTTGCTGCCTTAATGGATTATTGTGATGAGGATTGAAGCTTTTACAAGATATAATGAGATGACAGGTGACGCCTATGTCATGGATTATACACAAGCGACAGCCGGTAAACGGAAAGTATGTATAAAGGAAGAAGATCCTGATGATATAGCTTCTTTTCATTTGATTAATCCAAGAAAAACGACTTATTGGGCAGTGAATTTTGAGGAGAATCCGGCTGTGTTGAAAGGTTCTGATCAGTGTGAATGTATGTTTGTTTCCAGTAGGGCAAGCAGTAAGGGATGGGTTTGCTTGGTTGAACTTAAATATTGTTTGGAAAAGAACATAGAGAGGAATGCAGGAGATGCTTTTAAACAATTGTATGAAACATTGAACAAATTGGTGGAATTGAACATTGTAGATTATAAATCACATCGGATTTACTTAAATATATCTATACCTGAACATTCCCATAGGGCACCGTTTACTGCTTTTCAGAATACCCAAGATGATTTGTTGGAATGTTTATATACTCATAAGGTTAAAGTATTGGGATATAATGAAGTTCTGATATTAAATGAATGTTTTATCAGACCACCGAAAGAGGAGATCTGAAATCTATATGTATCATTAAATGGGCGATCTGAAAATATAAAATGGAATCATAAGGGGAAGGTTTCAGCATTTGGCATTTTTTACTATCTTTGTGCTCTGAAACTAACCTCTTAAAAATATGTTAATTGATTTACTGCATTCTTCTTATTTCTCGCTCTTTCTTATTGTAGCGTTGGGCTTTATGCTAGGGAGGATTAAGATAAAGGGCTTGTCGCTGGATGTGTCGGCCGTTATCTTCATTGCCTTGCTTTTCGGACATTTCGGTGTGATCATTCCTAAAGAATTGGGGAACTTCGGTTTGGTGCTCTTTATCTTTACCATCGGTATTCAGGCCGGTCCCGGATTTTTTGATTCTTTCAGGAGTAAAGGAAAGACACTGATTCTTATTACTATGCTTATTATTTGCTCTGCCTGTCTGACGGCGGTAGGACTGAAGTATGCTTTCGACATTGATACGCCCAGTGTGGTGGGATTGATAGCAGGGGCATTGACCAGTACGCCTGGTCTGGCGGTAGCTATAGACAGTACAAATTCACCGTTGGCTTCCATTGCATACGGTATTGCTTACCCGTTTGGAGTGATAGGGGTGATTTTGTTTGTGAAGCTGTTACCCAAGATTATGCGGGTGGATCTGGATAAAGAAGCGCGCAGGTTGGAACTGGAACGGCGCAGCGGTTTTCCGGAACTGACAACTTGCATTTTCAGAGTGACCAATCAAGCGGTATTCGGACGTACTTTGGCGCAAATAAATGCGCGTGCCATGACGGGAGCCGTTATTTCGCGGGTAAAGCATGAGGATTCTATATTGATGCCTAAAGCGAATACCATGTTGCTGGAAGGGGACTATGTGCAGGCGGTGGGAAGTGAGGAAGCGCTGAATCAGTTTGCCGTATTGGTTGGAGAACGGGAGGAAGGCGAATTGCCTCTGGACCAGACACAGGAGATTGAATCTTTATTGCTGACAAAGAAAGATATGATAAACAAGCAATTGGGAGATCTGAATTTACAACGTAACTTTGGTTGTACGGTAACCCGTATCCGTCGAAGTGGCATAGACTTGTCACCTTCTCCGGATTTGGCCTTGAAATTCGGTGATAAGTTGATGGTGGTCGGTGAACGGGAAGGACTCAGAGGCGTTGCTCGTTTGTTGGGGAATAATGCCAAACAGTTGTCTGATACTGATTTCTTCCCGATAGCTATGGGGATTGTATTAGGTGTATTGTTCGGTAAAATAAATATTTCATTTTCAGACAGCGTTTCATTTTCACCCGGATTGACCGGAGGAGTATTGATGGTGGCATTGTTGCTGAGTGCCGTGGGAAAGACAGGACCCATATTGTGGTCTATGTCCGGTCCTGCCAATCAGTTGTTACGTCAGTTGGGCTTATTGCTGTTTTTGGCTGAGGTCGGTACTTCTGCCGGTAAGAATCTGGTGGCTACTTTTCAGGAGAGCGGATTGTTATTGTTCGGAGTGGGGGCGGCCATTACTGTTGTGCCTATGCTGGTTGCTGTTGTGGTTGGCAGGTTGGTCTTTAAAATCAGTTTGTTGGATTTGCTGGGCACCATCACTGGTGGTATGACCAGTACGCCCGGTCTTGCGGCAGCCGATTCCATGGTAGATAGTAATATTCCGAGTGTTGCATACGCTACGGTGTATCCGATTGCAATGGTGTTCCTTATTTTGTTTATACAAGTGATCGCTTCGGCAGTTTATTGATATATCAAACAGCCGGGTGGGTATGTGCCAAAGGTAGTAAATACTTTTGGCACATTTTTTATTTGGATGAATGTTGTATTTTTATTTATCGATATGAGGAGAAAAAAATATTCATTTTGTTTCTTTTATAGATTTTAATTTATATATTTGTCACAACCTTAATATAATACGGAGAAAGATTAGGCTTATTCGGTGACAGAATGACGATTGGAATATGTATGAATAAGCTGAACTCATATATGGTATTTATAAATATACTCAATTTTATGAGGAATAAAGACACACACACTCGAATTACAGACAAATGCAGATGTTTGTTTGTAGTTGCCTATTCGGCAATGTCTATTACAGGATTGAGCTCCGTGCTCGCAGTGGAAAACCATGCACTATCTTCTCCGGTTTCAGATCGTGTGGAAAGCGTACAGCAGAAAAAACATGTTTCAGGTAATGTGCAGGATGCTAACGGAATGCCTTTAATCGGGGCGTCCGTAATTATCAAGGGAACCAATACCGGTATGATTACCGATATTGAAGGTAATTTCGCTCTTGATGCTAAACAGGGTGATATTATCGTAATCAGTTACATCGGTATGAAATCGGCGGAGGTGAAAGTGCCTGCTAACGGGCAAATAAGAGTGATGCTGAAGGAGGATTCTCAGTTGATGGATGAAGTGGTAGTGACTGGTTATGGTGATTTTAAGAAGGCTACTTATACGGGGTCTGCTTCTGTTTTGAATACGGATAAATTGGAGTCATTGCCTGTTGTGTCTGTAGCACAGATGATGGAGGCTAATATTCCGGGGTTAAGTTCAGTAGCCAGTTCTTCCCAGCCGGGTTCTAAAGCTACAGTGCGGGTGCGTGGAATTGCTTCTATGAATGCTTCTACAGAACCTCTTTATGTATTGGACGGTGTGCCGGTAGCGTCTAGGGATATGAGTGGTCTAAGTGCCAATGCCAGCGCGGGAGGACTTGGTTTGATCGAGACATTAAATCCTGCGGATATTGAAAGTATAACCGTATTGAAAGATGCCGCTTCTGCTTCATTATATGGAGCAAAAGGATCTAACGGTGTAATCCTTATTACTACTAAAAAAGGTAAGGAAGGTAAAATGAGAGTGAGTATGCAGGCTACTTACGGTATTACGGATATTGCTTACAATTATCGTCCGATAATGGGTGGTGAAGAGCGTAGGGAATTGATTTATGAGGGATTTGTTAATTATCGTTTGAATCAGGGGGACTCGGAAACCGAGGCAAAGGCTTATGCGGATGGACAAATTGACAATTATGCGGCACGCCCGGTCAACGGATATGCTGATTGGGAAGATGCTTTATTGAAAAAAGGACATCAGCAAGACTATAGTTTGTCTGTAAGCGGAGGTAATGAAAAGTCGAATTTTATTGGTACGTTAGGATATACCAATCAGACAGGTATAAGCATAAATTCAGGAATGGAACGTTTTACCGGTCGTATTGATGCAAACAGTAAATGGAATAAATTTGAGTATGGAATGAATGCTACCTTTTCATGGACTCGTAATAAACATACGCCGGAGGGACAGTATTATGCCAGTGCGCTTTATTCTTCAAAATATCAATTGACCCCTTCTATACCTATTTATAATGAGGATGGCAGCTATCATACGGGTTTCCAGAATAATGGAGGCATTAACCCGCTGTATGAGAATTCTGTAGATTCAAATTATGCACGTCTGGCACGTACAATGGCATCTGCCAAGGCTGCCTATCATATCTTGGACGGGTTGAAGTTATCTACTATCTTTACAGTAGACTATTCTTTAAATAAAGACTTTTTCTTTTACTCGCCTGACGGTAAAGATGGGGAAGCTACACAGGGATCCGGACAGATGATGATGATTGAGAGAATGAGTTATACTTCACAAACGAATCTGGCATATAATAAAACGTTTGGTAAACATAACATTAATGCGGTCTTAGCGTATGAGGTTATGAAGTACGATTATGAGGATATGTATGGTGAGAAACAGGTTTACGGGCAAACACTTAATCCGTCGTTGGATAATGGTGCCAAACCTGCTGATCTTACTAATACAAGGCAGGAAGATGCTATGGTGTCGTATGTGGGAAGCTTGAATTATGGATATAATGATAAATATTATGCAGGTTTCAGTTTCCGTCGTGATGGCTCTTCCCGATTGGCACCTGATACCCGTTGGGGAAACTTTTGGGCTGTTTCCGCTTCATGGAGACTCTCTCAGGAAAACTTCATGAAACCGTGGGAGAATGTTGTGTCGGATATGAAATTAAGAGCATCGTATGGTGTGAACGGTAATCTGCCGACCGGTTATTATGGTTATCATGGAACTTATACTACCGGAGCATTTTATAATGGGAAACCTGCTCCGTGGGAAGATGCTATTGCTAATCCTGATTTGACTTGGGAAAAGAACTATGCATTGAATCTGGGGGTTGATTTAAGTCTGTTCAGACGGGTTAATTTGACTTTCGATTGGTATACCAGAACGACTAAGGATTTATTGATGAGTAAGCAATTGAATTCTATTAGTGGTTTTGGCAGTATTCTTACGAATGTGGGTGAAATGAAAAATACCGGTTTTGAAATAGAAGTACGCTCAAGTAATATTCAAACCAAAGATTTTAGTTGGACAACTTCTTTAAACTTGTCACATAATAAAAATAAGATTGTAAAACTGGCGGATCTTCCGGAATTTATAGATGGAAATTATATCAGAAAGGAAGGCTGTTCGTATGCGACAATTTATTTGAGAGAATATGCCGGAGTGGATCCTAATGACGGACGCCCGATGTATTATGACAATAAAGAAGACGAAAATGGCAATAGAAGCAGGAATATTGTGTATGATCCCAATGATGCCGACCGTGTGGAGTTGAAAGATATATATCCTAAATTAACCGGTGGATTGATGAATACGTTTAATTATAAGTTTATTGATTTATCTTTTAATTTGTCGTTTCATTTAGGTGGATATTCTTACGATGGTGCCATGTATGCTTTGCAAGATGACGGCTATACGGCACAATACAATAAGAGTACAGAGTTACGCCGCCGTTGGAAACAGCCGGGAGATATAACAGATGTTCCCCGATATGTGTATGGACAAGAGTATGGTGGCTGGTGGAACTCATCACGTGGTATTCATAGTACAGATCATTTGCGCTTGAAAAGTTTGATTGTTGGCGTTTCTGCTCCTCAGTCTTGGTTAAGAACCATAGGTATTAATTCTGCCCGTATTTATTTTTCGGGTACCAACTTGTTGACATGGGCTGCATACGATCAATATGATCCGGAGTTGAATGGAATTGTAAGTTATTTTACTCCTCCTCTTAAAACATTCGCATTTGGACTTGAACTTAAATTCTAATCAATTAACACCGAACTGTTTATGAAAAAAAATATAATTATATTAGGCTTGATTTCTTTATTGGCCGTATCGTGCGGGGATGATTTTTTAACCACTCATCCTGGTGATAGCGTTTCTACGGATTTGGCACTGAGTACAGAGCAGGATATAGATAATGCTGTGAATGGATTGTATGATTTGATGTCCAGCTATGGCTATTATGGCGGAACCATGTTTTTTTATGGGGATATGAAAGGGGATGATATGCAGAGTTCTTATAATAGTGGGAGAACTTGTAACCGGTGTTATTTATATGATCATCGCTCTACAAGCTTAAATGCCGGATATTTATGGGGACGTCCTTTTTATATTATCCGTAATGCATGGAATGTGATCAATGCGATTGATGATGGAAAAGTGCAAGGTTCAGAGCAAAGATTAAAGGAATTAAAAGGTGAGGCGATGACTATCATGGCACTTTGCCAGTTTGACTTGACCCGTTGTTTCGGTTATCCTTATACTAAGGATAAAGGGGCCGGTTGGGGAGCTCCAATTGTAGATCATGCAATTACATTAGATGAAAATCCGCCACGCAGCACTGTAGCAAAGGATTATGAGTTCATAATCAATACATTGGAGGAGGCTATACCTTTAATGAGTACTTCTAAAAATAACAGCCGGATGAATGCGTATGCTGCAAGAGCATTGCTGTCTCGTATTTATCTGTATCATGATGATAACGAGAAGGCGTTTCAAATGGCAAGCAACTTGATTGAAGAAGTGGAAGGAAATGGAATGTACCGTCTTTATACACGTGATGAATATATTCCGGCATGGGATCTGAAAAATACGTTTGGTACGGAATCATTATTTGAAATTGCTAATAGTACAGATGATAATGGAGGACGAAGTTCATTGGCATATCTAATGCATTGGAATGGGTATCGTGAGATTTTTGCTACTCAGAAATTTGTGGATGAGTTATTGAGTGATCCGGATGATATTCGCTGTCTGTTGCTGGAAAAGAATGTTTATAATAAAAATGATGTATGGTGGTTGAAAAAATGGCCGGGAACAGATGCTACGACTCCATCTTTTGAAAATAATTATGTTATTTTCCGTTTGTCTGAAGTCTATTTGAATGCGGCGGAAGCCGGAGTGAAAATAGGTGGGGCATCTGCCGTAAAAGGTTTGAATTATCTGAATGCAATTGTGCAGCGTGCTAATCCTGTAAAAGAAGTAACGGCGGCTGAATATACATTGGATAGGGTGTTGGAAGAAAGAAGTAAAGAATTGATAGGTGAGGGGCATCGTTTCTTTGATATGTTGAGAAATGGAAAGACCATTGTTCGTAAGGGAGGATATCATTTACCGGGTATCGTGGAGGAAATAGACTGGGATTATTATAAATGTGTTTTACCGATTCCAACAGACCAGTTTACATTTAGTCCTGATATGGAGCAGAATCCGGGATATACTAAAAATTAATTTTAAATAATTATTAAATGAGAGGGTGTGGTATCACACCCTTTTTTTGTGTGGACAAATTCTACATTCATGTGGATTTATTCTACAGTTTTACAGATGTTCTGTTTGCTTATTTAGTTAATATACAGTGATTTGACGGGCGGTTATTGTTGTTGGCATATCTTTTGACCGGAACATGATAAATTATTATATAATTATATAAATATAAATCATGAATAAATCTAGGTATGTTTTTTTCATTTTGGCTTGTTTATTCGGTTTGTACGTGCAAGCTCAGAATAGAACAGTGAAAGGACGTGTTCTCTCAGCAGAGGATAAAGAACCATTAATTGGAGCTACTGTCAAAATACCCGGTACATCTATCGGTGTGGTGACAGATATAGATGGCAATTTCTCTCTGGAAGTTCCCAACAAAGACAAAACATTAGTGATTGAGTTTTTAGGTATGAGTACACTAACGGCGAAGATACCTGCCAATGGGGTACTGAATGTATCTTTACGTCCGGATACACAACGATTGGACGAGGTTGTGGTGACAGGCTATGGTAATTTTTCCAAATCCTCATTTACCGGTTCGGCAAATACATTACGGGGGGACTTGTTGAAGAACGTTCCGGTTGTATCGGTAGAACAGAAGTTGCAGGGTATGACTCCGGGTGTGTCCATTTCGGGAAATTCCGGTCAGCCGGGTGCTAATCAAAGTATACGTATTCGCGGTATGGGGTCATTCAATGCATCGAAAGAACCTTTGTTTGTCATTGACGGAGTACCGGTGACTTCCGGAAGCTTGAGTGGTGGCTCGGCAGATGCCGCTTACATGAATAATTCTAAAACGAATATAATGAGTACGCTGAACCCTTCGGATATTGAAAATATAACAGTCATAAAGGATGCGGCGGCGGCTTCTTTATATGGTTCACGTGCGGCAAACGGTGTGATTCTGATAACCACTAAAAAAGGTACAAAGGGACGTGCTAAGGCTACATTAAAAATTGATGGTGGCTTTTCTAATGCTGCTGTGGAATTCCGTCCAACGTTGAATGGGGAGCAGCGTAGAGAGCTAATTTATGAAGGTTTGATGAACTTTCAGCAAGATGAGATAGCCAAGAATCCGGAGGCGGGATTGGCATCGCCCACAGAGTATGCTGATTTACATATCAATGATTATGCCTCCATTCCGGAACTGGGATATACTGACTGGAGAAAGGAATTAATGCGTACGGCACATCATCAAAGTTATGAAGCGTCCGTATCGGGAGGTAATGACAAGACTACGTTCTATTCTTCATTGGGTTTTAACCGTCAGGAGGGTTTGGTGGAAAATTCTAATCTAGATAGATATACAGCGCGTTTGAATGTAACCCAGAAGGTAGGTTCCCGTGGGGAAGTGGGTGCCAATGTGATGTTCTCTCAATTGAATCAGGAAATGAATGAGGAGCGTGGATCATCTATTAATCCTTTCCTTTGTGTGGCTTTGAACACCACTCCGTCTTTTCCGGTACGTGACGCTGAAGGGAATTATGTAGGGTCATATCCCAGTAGCAATGTGAATCCGTTGCGTGATATCCGTACAGATTATAACCGTACCCGCATGACACGTATGTTTTCTACAGGCTATGCTTCGATAGATATTATCAAAGGGTTGAAATTAAAAGAAACGCTTAGCTATGATTATAATATTCAGAAAGATTCCCGTTATTGGAATCCGTTGAGTGGAGCCGGAGCTAAAAGTGGTAGTGATGCACAGACGGCAAAGGGATTTATAGAATATAGTAAATTGATTTCTTCCACTTCATTGGGATACAATACGACTATAGCACAGTTGCACCATGTGGACGCATTGATAGCTTATGAAATTGAAAATTATCAGACTGACAAAGCAATGGGGGATAAATCCAAACTTCCTTCAGATTATTTGGTGGAACCGGATAATGCAGCATCATTGAACAGCTTTGTGTCTTCTACTCAGGATTCAAGAATGATTTCTTATGTATCCCGTATCAACTATGATTATGATGACCGTTACTATATTGCTGGTAGCTTTCGTCGTGACGGCAGTTCACGCCTGTCACCCGAGAACCGTTGGGGAAATTTTTGGTCTGTATCCGGTATGTGGAATGTAGGTGCGGAAAAATTTATGCAATCTATAAAGAGTGTGCTGAGTGATTTAAAGATACGTGCCTCGTATGGTGTGAATGGTAATCAACCGGGTGCTCTTTACGGATATATGGGACTTTATTCCTACGGGCAGAATTATATGGGAGGCGGTGGATCTTATGAATCGGCATTACCGAACCCGAACCTTAAATGGGAAAAGAACTATAACTTGAATTTGGGACTCGACCTGGCATTTATCAATCGTATTTTTGTCAGCTTGGAATATTATAATCGCGATACGAAAGATTTGCTTTACAATCGTCCTATCAGTAGCACTACCGGTTTCCAAAATTATTTGGGGAACTTGGGACAACTGAATAATAGAGGTTGGGAACTGGAACTGCGTACCATAAACTTTGCCGGTAGCAACTTTAATTGGACTTCTGTTTTGAATATGACCCACAATAAAAATAAGATTGTATCATTGGATGGTAAATTGGAACAGTCTATCGAGGGAAGCTGGTTTATCCATAAAGTGGGGTTGCCGTATTCTACCTTCTATGTGAAAGAATATGCGGGGGTTGATCCTCAAACAGGAAAAGCTTTGTACTATATGAATACACAGGATGCAAATGGCAATTATGACAAAACAGTTACTACTGACGCTTCTGCAGCACAGGCAATTCCTTATAAGTCTGTGGATCCGAAAATTTCAGGAGGTTTTACCAATATCGTGAATTACAAATGGTTTGATTTAGCATTGACATTGACTTATTCTTTAGGAGGATATTCTTTTGACAAAACCGGAACTTATAATGAAACCGACGGTGCAAAAGAGCAGAACTATAACTTGCCCATTTATGAATTGGATCGTTGGCAAAAGCCGGGTGATGTGACAGATGTACCCCGATTTGTACTTGGCCAAGCAGCAGGACCGCAGAATTCATCCCGTTATGTACATAGCACGGATCATTTACGTGTAAAGAACTTGACTTTGGGCTTTACATTGCCAGATCAGTGGTTGACCAAACTGGGTGTCAGTAAAGCAAGATTGTATTTCTCAGGCAGTAACTTGTTGACGTGGGCAAAGTGGGACCAGTATGATCCGGAAGTGCCTGTTTCCGGTGAAGTATTTTGTGAAACACCTCCTATGCGTACTTACAGTTTTGGAATAGAAGTCTCTTTTTAATGAATTTCCTTTAAATTAGAACGAAATGAAAAAAATATATTTATCGATTGTTGCGGCTGTATCATTGATGTTTGTTTCGTGTACTGCTGATTGGCTGAATACAGATCCTTCTACGGCAGTTCCTAGTGATGATGCCATTAAAAATATAGATGATGCACAGGTGGCATTGAATGGTATATACCGATTAGCATCCGCACATAGTTATTATGGTGATAATTATCTTTATTATGCTGATTGTCGTGGAGAAGATGTGCAGGCACGTATTAATAAAGGAGCAGGCCGCAGGGTTTCTCCTTACTATTTCTTTGATGTTACGGCGGATGATAATTTTAATATAACCCTTGTCTGGAACCAACCCTATAAAGTGATCCATCAGGCTAACAGTCTGATAGAAAAGTTGGATGCGGGGAATGCGGGGAATGCCAAGCCGGAAGAAGTGGCACGGATTAAATCGGAGGCACTGGCAATGAGAGGACTGGCTTTATTTGATCTGACCCGTTTATTTGGTATGCCTTATACTTTGGATAATGGGGCTTCTTTGGGAGTTCCTATTGAGATTCAGACCACCTTGGAGGATCATGCTCCGGAACGTAACACAGTGGCACAATGTTACGAACAAGTGCTAAAGGACTTGAACGATGCGTTGGGAGGACTGACAAAAGAAAAACATGATGCCTATATGAATTATTGGAGTGTGAAAGCTTTACTTTCCCGGGTGTATCTGTATATGAATGACAATGAAAATGCATTGAAATGTGCAGAAGAAGTAATCAATGACAATGGGGGAATTTACCGGCTTTTTACTCATGATGAATATCCTTCTGTATGGGGAAAAGACTTCAACTCAGAGTCTTTGTTTGAATTCTATTTTACGATGTCTGAACCTTCAGGCGGTTCGGGAGGAGAAGGGGCGCCGATGGTGTATGCCGATAATGTGAAAGATTGGAATAACCTGATTCTGACAAAGGCTTATTTGGATTTGCTGAATGAAGACCCTGAAGATGTGCGCCATGTATTTCCTCATTTGCCGGAAAATGCAGTTGCAGATACATTGCCTGTAGCTGCCAAAGGTCAACCGAAATATCTGATTAAATATCCGGGGAAATCGGGCAGTGTGACCGATGCTGTTTCTACAGTCAATCCACAGGATAATGATCTTTGTATTCTCCGTTTATCCGAGGTCTATTTGAATGCTGCGGAAGCTGCTTTTAAAATCGGCAATACGGAAAAAGCATTGACATATCTGAATGCGATAGTTACCCGTGCCAATCCAGCGAAATCCGTAACATCTGCTGATCTCAGCTTGGAGCGCATTTTGAAAGAAAGACGTAAAGAACTGGTAGGTGAAGGTCATGCTTTCTTTGATTATATGCGTAATGGCAAGTCAGTGGACCGTTCAGGAGGCTGGCATCTGACTATGCCTGAAGATGCTCGTGTCATTACTCCTTCAGACCCTAGGGTGGCACTTCCTATTCCACAAACTGAAATTGATGCTAATCCGAATATAGTTCAAAATCCTAGATAATTGTTTTGTCCATGTTAAGTTTGCCCTTCTTTTCGATGATGATATCGGAGAGAAGGGTTTTCTTTTTACAATTTATATGGTACAAAATCATATTTCGTCCGTCTTCATTTGAAAAGAAAGAGTAAAAATATGAGAATATATGGATTGTTACTGTGCGGATGGATGACGGTATCCTTACAGGCCCAACAAATACATGATTGGGAGAATCATCATGTATTACAGATTAATCGGGAACCGGCAAGGGCTGCTTTTGTGCCTTTTGCCAAGCAGAAGGGGGATTGTTCGATGAGTCTGGACGGGATGTGGAAATTCCGGTGGACTCCTGTGCCTTCCGAACGGATAGCGGATTTCTACCGTACGGACTTTAATGACGAGGATTGGAAAAGTTTTCCGGTTCCTGCCAATTGGGAAATCAACGGATACGGAACACCTATTTATGTATCGGCAGGATATCCGTTTAAAATAGATCCTCCACGGGTAATGGGGGAGCCTAAAGCTTCGTATACCACCTACAAGGAACGTAATCCGGTGGGACAATACCGGCGTACTTTTATTTTACCGGCTGGGTGGAAAGCGGATGGGCAGACTTTTCTTCGTTTTGAAGGAGTGATGAGCGCTTTTTATGTATGGATAAACGGTGAACGTATAGGGTATAGCCAGGGAAGTATGGAACCTAGTGAGTTCAATATCACCCGTTGGTTGAAACCGGGAGAGAACCAAATAGCTTTAGAGGTTTATCGGTATAGTGACGGATCTTATTTGGAAGATCAGGATTTTTGGCGTTTTGGAGGTATTCATCGCAGTATTCATTTGGTGCATACTCCAGATATCCGTATCCGTGACTATGTAGTGCGTACCCTCCCTGCTGTTCAGGGGAATTATCAAGATTTCAGACTGCTGATTGATCCGCAGTTCAGCGTTTATCAGGGAATGGACGGTAAAGGCTATACGTTGCAGGCAGTGCTGAAGGATGCGGATGGAAGAGAAATAGTGAATATGGTTGGCAATGTGGAAGATATCTTGGATTTGGAGCATAAGGCGGCACGGATGAATGAATGGTATCCGCAACGTGGTCCACGTAAGATGGGACGTATGTCCGCCGTTATAAAATCTCCACAACGTTGGACAGCCGAAACTCCTTATTTATATAAGTTGGAGCTTCGTTTACAGAATGTAAACGGACAGACCATAGAGCAAGTGGAACAGCCGGTAGGTTTTCGTTGTATTGAAATAAAAGACGGACAAATGTTGGTTAACGGTAATTCTGTCCGCTTTCGTGGGGTAAACCGTCATGAACACGATCCGTATACGGCACGCGTGATGAGTGAGGAGAGAATGTTGCAGGATATATTATTGATGAAACAAGCCAATGTGAATGCAGTCCGTACCAGTCACTATCCCAATGTGAGCCGTTGGTACGAACTGTGTGACAGCTTGGGACTGTATGTGATGGATGAGGCGGATATAGAAGAGCACGGATTGCGTGGAACATTGGCCAGTACACCCGATTGGTACGCCGCTTTTCTGGATCGTGCAGTACGTATGGCGGAACGCGATAAAAATCATCCTTCGGTAGTGATGTGGAGCATGGGAAATGAAAGTGGTTACGGACCTAATTTTGCTGCTATTTCGGCTTGGCTACATGATTTTGATCCTACACGTCCCGTACACTATGAAGGAGCTCAGGGAGTGAACGGAGAACCCGATCCGAAAACGGTGGATGTAATCAGCCGTTTCTATACCCGTGTGAAACAGGAGTATCTGAATCCCGGCATTCCCGAAGGGGAAGACAAGGAACGGGCGGAGAACGCACGTTGGGAACGCCTGTTGGAAATAGCGGAACGCACGAATGATAACCGTCCTGTGATGACCAGCGAACATGCACATTGCATGGGAAATGCTTTAGGTAATTTCAAGGAATATTGGGATGAGATTTATAGTAACTCACGTATGCTGGGCGGCTTTATATGGGACTGGGTGGATCAAGGTATTTATAAGATATTGCCGGATGGCCGCCAGATGGTGGCGTATGGCGGTGATTTTGGTGATCAGCCTAATTTAAAGGCTTTTTGTTTTAATGGTGTGGTGATGAGTGACCGCGAAACTACGCCCAAATATTGGGAGGTGAAGAAAGTATATGCCCCGGTTAAATTGGAAATGGAAAAAGATCTTCAGGTTTTTCCAAAAGAACAAGATCTTTTAGTAAAAGAACAAGATGTTTTGCCCAAAGGATTAAGAGTTACGAACCGCAATCACCACATTGGTCTGGAAGGATATCGCTGTCTGTGGACTTTGATAGAGAATGGGAAGAAGATGGAACAAGGGGAACTGGCGCTTCCATTGGTGGCACCCGGTGAAACGGGAACGATGGCTTTGCCCGATGTCAAGATTAATAAGCAGGCTGATGTTCGATTGAATGTAAGTATAGTATTGAAAGAAGATGCTTTATGGGCGAAAGCCGGGCATGAGATTTTAAAGGAACAGTTTGCCTTGAATGATCATTTGATGGCGGTGGCTAACGGTGTACAACCGGGTAAACGTAAAAATAAGTTTTCTGTTTTGGATTTATGGAAAGATAGTTATTTTCAGGCTTTCCGTGCTCCGACGGATAATGATAAAAGTTTCGGTAACTGGTTGGCCAAAGATTGGAAGAATCAGAGATTGGATGCTCCTCAAGTAGAGGTGATTACTCCCGAAACGGAAACTCAGGAAACGAATGGCACCGTATCGAGGAAATCGGTTGTGAAATATCGTTATGCCAAAGGTAGCATCCGTGTCTCTTCCCATTATAAAATATATGTGGATGGAACGGTGGATTTGGAACAGACTTATCTGCCACAAGAAGAATTGCCGGAATTGCCTCGTCTGGGTAGTGCATTTGTATTGGGAGAAGAATACGAGAATCTTTCCTGGTACGGTCGTGGCCCGTGGGAAAATTATCCCGACCGTAAGACGTCCTGTCTGATAGGCAGATGGAGCAGCAAGGTGAGCAGTCAATATACACATTACCCCCGTCCTCAGGACAGTGGCAATCACGAGGATGTCACAGAGGTGACCCTTACCAATAAAGAAGGGAAAGGTATCCGTGTGACAGCCATAGACCGGCCATTTTCATTTTCGGCCTTATATTATACTGTGGATGATATTTATAAAGCAACTCATGATTGTGACTTGAAACCACGAAAGGAGATTATTCTCAGCCTGGATGCTGCGGTTTTAGGTTTAGGAAACAGTAGTTGTGGTCCGGGAGTGCTGAAGAAGTATGCCATTGATAAGCAGAAACCTCATACTTTGCGGGTACGTTTCAGTCTTATTAAATGACATATGGCAAAAGGTGTGAATGGGCGACACATCTTTTCGGGAAGCAGTCGGAAAAATAGAATTAAATTAAAAATCAAATATCAAAATGAAAAGAACAACAACTTTTTTATCACTCCTTGCTTTATCGGCAGGTTTGTTGGCGCAATCTTCCGTAAAAACAGAACGCCAATACTTGTCAGGACGTGGCTGTGATGATATGGTACAATGGGATTTCATGTGTACCGGTGGTAATAATTCCGGAAAATGGACGAAAATCGGAGTACCTTCTTGTTGGGAGCTGCAAGGATTCGGTACTTATCAGTATGGCATGAAATTCTATGGTAAGGCTTTTCCTGAAGGAGTAGCTGATGAACAAGGTTTGTATAAATATGAATTTGAGTTGCCTGCCGAATGGAATGGTAAACAGATAGAGCTGGTATTTGAAGGCTCTATGACTGATACGCAGGTAAAGATAAATGGTCGTAAAGCTGGCTCCATGCATCAGGGAGCTTTTTACCGCTTTATTTATAATGTGAGTGACCGGGTATTCTTCGGATCGAAAAAAAAGAATGTACTTGAAGTAACTGTAAGCAAGGAAAGTGCGAATGCAGGGGTTAATTTGGCAGAACGCCGTGCTGATTATTGGAATTTTGGAGGTATTTTCCGTCCTGTGTTTATCGTGGCGAAACCAGCTCAAAATATCGATCGTCTGGCAATAGATGCGAAGGCGGATGGGAATTTCTATGCTGATTGTTTTCTGAATATGGCAGTAGAAGGTGCTAGGATACATACTGTCATAACAGATGTTAAAGGGAAAAAAGTGGCCGAAAATACTTCGGATGTCCGTACAGGTAGCGATCATGCTTCGATTAATTTCACTGTAAAATCTCCTGAATTATGGACAGCTGAAACTCCGACTATGTATCAGGCTACGTTTACTTTGCTTGATAAAGCCGGTAAAACCCTGCATGTTGAAAATCAGAAATTTGGTTTCCGTACGATTGAAACACGTGAAAGTGACGGATTGTATATCAATGGTCAGCGTGTGATGATTAAAGGAGTGAACCGGCATAGTTTCCGTCCTGAAAGCGGACGTACACTGAGCAAGGCAAAGAATATTGAAGATGTATTGCTTATCAAAAGCATGAACATGAATGCTGTTCGTCTAAGTCATTATCCTGCTGATCCCGAATTCTTTGAAGCTTGTGACTCTTTGGGACTTTATGTAATGGATGAATTGAGTGGCTGGCATGGCAAGCACGAAACTATCAACGGGCAGAAGCTGGTAAAAGAAATGATTACCCGTGATGTAAACCATCCGTGTATTATCTGGTGGAGCAATGGTAATGAAAAAGGCTGGAATACTGAATTGGATGGTGAATTTCATAAATATGATCCTCAGAAACGTCCGGTGCTTCATCCGCAAGGCAACTTCAGCGGATATGAAACTATGCACTATCGTTCTTATGGAGAAAGCCAGAACTATATGCGTCTGCCAGAAATATTTATGCCGACCGAATTCTTGCACGGGTTGTATGATGGGGGCCATGGAGCAGGATTGTATGATTATTGGGAAATGATGCGTAAACATCCTCGTTGTGCCGGAGGTTTTCTTTGGGTGCTGGCTGACGAGGGCGTGAAGCGTGTGGATATGAATGGATTCATTGACAACTGCGGCAATTATGGAGCTGATGGTATTGTAGGACCGCACCACGAAAAAGAGGGAAGTTATTTTACCATCAAGCAGGTGTGGTGTCCTATTCAAATCAGGGTTGATAGCCTTGACAGTCAGTTTGACGGCAAACTGAGAATAGAGAACCGGTACGATTTTTTGAATGCGAATACTTGCCGTTTCACCTATAAATATGTACAATTGCCTTCTGTGACCGATAAGGGGGGAATGAAAGTGATGAAACAGGGAGAGGTGAACTGTCCCGACATTCCTGCTCACGGTGTGGGTACACTGACTATTCCTGCGGCTATGAAGGGAGCCAATGCTCTACTGCTGACCGTTACGGATAAAAATGGGAATGACCTTTTTACATGGAGCTATAAACTGGAAGACATTGCCGGATTGCAACAGGTTTCTGCCGGAAACAAGCCTTCTTATAAAGAAACTGCCGATGCATTGACGGTTGATGCTGGAGGACGTACATTTACTTTCTCTCAGAAAGACGGACAACTGAAAGGGGTGAAGATTGGAAGCCGTACCATCAGCCTGACAAATGGACCTCGTTTTATTGCTGCGAAGCGTTCGGACCGTTCTATGGACCAGTTTTACAACCATGATGACAAAGAGGCTGAAAAGAAGAAAACCCAATATACAACATTTGAGGATGCTGGTTGTTTCACGGGCTTTAGCGTGCGTGAAGAAGGCAATAACGTAGTAGTTACCGCTAACTACAAACTGGGATGTTTTGATCAGGCTGTATGGACTATCTCCCCTGACGGTACCGCTGCTATAGACTTTACATACAACTTTAGTGGTGTTGTGGATTTGATGGGGGTGATGTTTGATTATCCGGAAGATAAAGTGTTGAGCAAGCGTTGGGTAGGTGACGGCCCTTACCGTGTATGGCAGAACCGTCTGCATGGCCCGCAGTTGGGCGTATGGGAAAATGAGTATAATGATCCCATTCCTGCTGAAAGTTTTACTTATCCCGAATTTAAAGGGTACTTCGCTAATGTGCAATGGATGACTTTGGAAACACAGGAAGGAATGATAAGTATTTGTAACCGTACTCCTCAGAATTATGTAGGGGTTTATCAGCCTCGCGACGGTCGTGACGGCTTGCTTTATACTTTTCCTGTTACCGGTATCAGTCTGATGAAAGTAATTCCTCCGGTTCGTAATAAAGTGAATACGACAGATTTGATAGGTCCGTCTTCACAAGCATTTTGGGCTGATGGAGAATATGGAGGAGGTATCACGTTAAAATTTGAATAACAGTGAAAAAATAGATTGTAAAGGGAAGAGAAACTTTGTTTATTCTTCCCTTTTCTTTTTTTATTTGACTTGAACTCTCTATATTTGAGAAATTGAGTACAAATTACAACTTTGTTCGTTTATTATTAAATATAGAATAAATAACTTATGAAGATAAAACATCTGTTTGTATCCATATTGCTGGTAACCGGATTCCAACCGATGATAGCACAATCCGCTTTACGGCAACAGTTTGTAAATTCACCCGTACAGGAAGCTCGTCCTTGGACTTTCTGGTATTGGATGTTTGGCGCTGTAACTCCCGAAGGGATTACTGCAGATTTGGAGGCCATGCATCGTATAGGTTTGGGTGGGGCCTATCTGATGCCTATTAAGGGAGTAGAGCAAGGACCTCAATACGAGGGAAAAGCCCAGCAGCTTACCCCTGAATGGTGGCGTATGGTCACTCATAGTATGAGAGAGGCTGATAGGCTAGGCATGCAGTTGGGAATGCATATCTGTGATGGCTTTGCCTTGGCGGGAGGTCCTTGGATAACTTCCGAAGAGTCGATGCAAAAAGTGGTATGGAGTGATACTATAGTGAACGGTGGGAATATTCGTAATTTGACTTTGCCCATGCCCGAAGCACTGGATGGCTATTATGAAGATATCGTTACCTACGCCATTCCATTGGAGCGTCAGCCTGAGGATACTTCATTGAAGCCGAAGGTAACTTTCGGCAATTTGAAATCGGCCGTTATTAAAGATGAATCCAAAGCTGTGAACAGAGATGAAAAAGGAGTTTTCCGTTCCTCTTATCCTTGTTGGATTCAGTATGAATATGCAGAACCTGTGACTTGCAGTAATGTGGAAATTATTTTGGGAGGAAATAACTACCAGGCACATCGCCTGAAAGTATTGGCCAGTGAGGATGGACGGACATTCAAAACAGTGAAGCAACTGGTTCCTGCCCGGCAGGGATGGCAGAATACGGATTTCCAGTCCACTCATGCTATCCCTCCTGTTACCGCCCGTTACTTCCGTTTTGAGTGGACTCCCGTGGGAAGTGAACCGGGTAGTGAAGATTTGGATGCAGCCAAATGGAAACCGAATTTGAAAATCAATGATATAGTCCTTCATGCGGCTCCACGTATTCATCAATGGGAGGGAAAAGCAGGACTGGTGTGGCGTGTAGCTACTGCTACTACTTCGACGGAAATACCTGATGCGGCATGTGTGCAGCCGGATGAATTGATCAATCTCCCTTTGTATCAGGGCAGGCTGACCGCCCGTTTACCCGAAGGTAAATGGCGTATTCTCCGCATGGGACATACGGCAACCGGACATGTAAATGCTACTGCCGGAGGTGGTAAAGGATTGGAATGCGACAAGTTCAGTACCAAGGCTGTTCAGAAACAGTTCTCGAACTGGTTTGCGGAAATGTTCAAAAAGACGGATGAAGCCGTGGCACGCCGTGTGTTGAAATATATGCACGTAGACAGTTGGGAGTGTGGCAGTCAGAACTGGAGTGATAACTTCGCGGCGGAATTTAAGAAACGTCGTGGATATGATTTGATGCCTTATCTTCCTTTGCTGGCAGGTATTCCGATGGAAAGCGCCGCTCGCAGTGAGCAGATATTGCGGGATGTCCGTACCACCATCGGAGAACTGGTGACTGATGTGTTCTACACCGTATTGGCTGATTGTGCCCGTCAATATGATTGTCGTTTTTCTGCCGAGTGCGTAGCTCCTACTATGGTCAGTGACGGATTGATGCATTATCAGAAAGTGGATTTGCCTATGGGGGAATTTTGGTTGAACAGTCCTACGCATGATAAACCCAATGATATGCTGGATGCCATCAGCGGTGCGCATATTTATGGAAAGAATATTATCCAGGCCGAAGGCTTTACTGAAATTCGTGGCGTATGGGATGAAGACCCTGCCATGCTGAAACCTTTGCTGGACCGTAACTATGCACTGGGTATTAATAAGCTCTTTTTTCATGTCTATACCCATAATCCCTGGATGAACCACCGGCCTGGTATGACATTGGACGGCATCGGACTCTTCTTCCAGCGCGACCAGACCTGGTGGGAGGAAGGAAAATCTTTTGTAGATTACATCACCCGTTGCCAGACTTTGTTGCAATACGGTCATCCGGTGGCTGATATCGCCGTCTTTACCGGTGAAGAAATGCCACGACGTTCCATTTTACCCGAACGGTTAGTTTCGATGCTTCCCGGTATCTATGGAGCCGAACGGGTGGAAAGCGAACGGATTCGGCTGGCTAATGAAGGTCAACCTACCCGTGTGCGTCCTGTCGGTGTTACCCATTCGGCAAACATGGCCGATCCCGAAGACTGGGTGAACCCGATGCGTGGCTATGCCTACGATTCTTTCAACAAAGATGCTCTGTTACGTTTGGCAAAAGCGGAGAATGGAAGAATGGTACTTCCGGGAGGAGCTTCTTATAAAGTATTGGTGCTTCCTACAGCCCGTCCTATGAATCCTGATAACCTGCCGTTGTCTCCTGAGGCACAGGCAAAAGTAGAGGAACTCCGTGTGGCAGGTGTCATTATTCCGAAATTGCCTTATCGGGAAGATGATTTTTCTTCTTTCGGTGTGGAACGGGATGTACTTCTTCCTGCTGATGTGGCATATACTCATCGGAGTGGGGAAGAGTATGAGATTTATTTTGTAGCCAATCAGGTGGACAGTTTGCGTACATTCAATGCTTCTTTCCGCATTGCGGGACGCACGCCTGAATTGTGGAATGCGGTAACAGGAACCATAACTCGTCCAGCACAATGGAAAGAAGCGAACGGTCGTACCGAAGTCGCTTTGTCTTTGCCTGCCAATGGATCTGTATTTGTAGTATTCCCCAAAGAATATTCAGAAGTTTCTCCGGAACGGACCGAAAGGGAACCTGTATCCATATTGATCAAGGAATGGACAGTAACATTCCCCTCTGTGCGTAAGACTGTCACTCGTCCGGTATTATTTGACTGGAGTAAGGAAGAGGATGAAAAAATAAGATATTATGCCGGACATGCTACTTACAGAGGGTTATTCAGATGGAAGAATGAACAGGACGGAAGAATCATTCTTCGCTTGGGAAAAGTGGCCAATGTGGCGACTGTACGTGTCAACAGCATTGCATGCGGTACAGCTTGGACAGCTCCCTATGAAGTGGATATTACCGATGCGCTTCGTAACGGAACCAATGTATTGGAAGTGGAGGTAGTGAATACTTGGGCGAATGCGCTCCGTGGGGCTGATTTGGATAAAGCGCCTTTTGAGGGGATATGGACGAATGCAAAATTCCGTCTGCCCGGAGATGATTTGTTGCCTGCCGGATGGATGGGACCTTGCGAGTTTTTTAAAACTAAAGAATAATGGTAATCACACATAATATGAAAAATAAGAAACTACTACTGGGAATTGCTTGGGCATGGTTGATTTGCCTGTCGGCAAATGCGGAAGTGAAATTGCCCGCTTTCTTTTCAGATGGCATGGTGATGCAGCAGCAGACTCGTGCCAATTTATGGGGAACAGCTACTCCCAATGCATCGGTGAAAATTACAACAAGTTGGGATAAACAAACCTATAAAATTACTGCCGATGCAAAAGGCGCGTGGAAACTTGCTTTATCCACCCCCTCTGCCGGAGGTCCTTACACGATTACTTTTGATGATGGAAAGTTGACTGAAATACGTGATATCCTGATGGGGGAATTATGGTTATGCTCCGGTCAAAGTAATATGGAAATGCCCATGAAAGGTTTTAAAAACCAGCCGGTGGAGAATAGCAATACAGATGTGATGAACAGCCGTAATCCGCAACTCCGCCTGTTCACCGTAAAGCGGGCTTCCTCTTTTACTCCGAAAACAGATGTGGTAGGAACCTGGCAGGAAGCTGTTCCGGCAACCGTGCGTGAATTTAGTGCTACTGCTTATTACTTCGGTCGGATGATACAACAGCAGTTGAATATACCTGTGGGTTTGATTGTGGCTTCTTGGGGAGGCTCTGCCTGTGAAGCCTGGATGCATCCGGATTGGTTGAAGGCATTTCCCGAAGCAAAGATTCCCCAATCGGAAGCCGATATCAAGTCAAAGAACCGTACTCCGACTGTACTCTATAACGGTATGCTTCATCCGCTCATCGGATTAGCCATGCGTGGAGTTATCTGGTATCAGGGGGAAGATAACTATAACCGGGCTTCTACTTATGCCGATATGTTCAGTGCACTGATACGCGGGTGGCGCGAAGAATGGCAGCAAGGGGAATTTCCCTTCTATTATTGTCAAATTGCACCTTATGATTATGGAATTATTACTGAGCCTGGCAAGAATGTGATAAATTCTGCTTATCTTCGCGAACAACAAGCTATGGTAGAACACCGGGTGGGCAATAGTGGTATGGCTGTATTGTTGGACGCAGGAATGAAAACGGGGATTCATCCGGGTAAAAAGAGGGTAGCAGGAGAACGTCTGGGGCGTTTGGCATTAGTAAAAACTTACGGAATGAAAGGTGTTACGGCCGAAAGTCCTTACTATGCAGGAATGGAAGTAAAGAATGATACGGTAATAGTCAGTTTTGATCGGGCGCCGATGTGGATAAATTGTAAAGACCGTTTTGAATCATATAACTTTCAGGTTGCAGGCAAAGATCGGGTTTTTTATCCTGCTAAAGCGTGGATACAGAGAAGTAAAATGCTTGTAAAGAGCGAAAGAGTACCTCATCCGGTGGCAGTTCGTTATGGTTTCGAAAATTATGTGGAAGGAGATTTGTTTGGTGAAGATTTACCTGTGTCGTCTTTCCGTTCCGATGACTGGTAAAAACAGAAAAAAATGAAGAATATCTTTATGTTTTTATTATTAGTATTTATTGGCGGGCAGTTTCTGTGGGGACAGCCTGCCAATTTGGTTTGGAATACTCAAAGCCGGAATGCTTCGGAGTCCATGCCTTGCGGAGGTGGGGATATCGGTATGAATGTATGGGTAGAGAATGATGATGTTCTGTTCTACCTTAGTCGTAGCGGTTCTTTTGACGAGAATAACTGTCTGTTGAAGCAGGGACGGTTTCGTGTGAGGCTCACTCCGAACCCTTTTGCCGGAACGGCTTCTTTTCGGCAGACTCTGCATCTTAATGATGGTTATGTCAGCGTAAGTAGTGATAATGCTACTCTTATTATTTGGGTGGATGTGTTTCATCCTGTGGTACATGTTGAGGTGAAGACGAAGGAACTGACTTCTATGCGTGTAAACTTTGAAAGCTGGCGTTATGAAGATCGTCCGGTGCGTAAAGGGGAAGGGCAGCAATGCTCTTACAAATGGGCCATTCCTGATGGATTGATGACTAAGCGTGACTCTGTCTGTGTGGAAGAAGATAATTTTACTTTCTTTCATCGGAATCCTGATCGGACTATTTTTGATGTGGTAGTAGACCAACAAGGTATGAATGAGGTTAAGGAACAATTATATAATCCTCTGAAAAATCTAATATTTGGCGGTCGGTTATCCGGTGATAATCTGGTTTATACCGGTACACGTCGTGGGCATTATGCGGGAACTGAATATCTGGCATGGATGTATAAAAGTAAAAAACCTGTATATAAGCAATCTGTGCACATTGCCTTGAATACGGAACAAGGTACAGTTCCTGCATGGGAAGCATCATTGGCCCGTACTGAGAAGGAAATAAATGTATCCAAAGACAAACAGGCTACCCGTCGTTGGTGGAATGATTTTTGGAAACGTAGCTTTATTGAGGGGGAAGGTGAAGCGGGAGATGCTATCCGTAACTATACACTGTTCCGCTATATGTTGGGATGTAACGCCTATAGCCAATGGCCTACAAAGTTTAACGGGGGACTGTTTACTTTTGATCCTATGTATGTGGATCAGATAATGGAATTCACCCCTGATTTCCGGAAATGGGGAGGAGGAACCATGACTGCACAGAATCAGCGTTTGGTTTATTGGCCTATGTTGAAAAGCGGTGACTTTGACTTGATGAAATCACAATTTGACTTTTATCTGCGTTTGTTGCCGACAGCCGAAGCGCGTACTCGTGCCTATTGGGGACATGCTGGCGCTTGTTTCACTGAGCAAATGGAGAACTTTGGTCTTCCTAACCCTGCAGAGTATGGTTTTAAGCGTCCTGCGAGTTTTGATAAAGGCTTGGAATATAATGCATGGTTAGAATACGAATGGGATACCGTTCTTGAGTTCTGTCAGATGATATTGGAAACAGCACGTTATGACAGTTTGGATATCAGCTGTTATACTCCTTTAATAGAAAGTTCGCTTAGTTTCTTTGATGAACATTATCGTCAGCTTGCGTTACAACGTGGCCGTAAGGATTTGGATGGTAGCGGTAAACTAGTGATTTATCCAGGATCGGCTTGTGAAACTTATAAGATGGCCTACAATCCATCCTCAACCATTGCTGCACTGCGCTCTGTTTTACAAACTTATAGGCGTAAACCGGATATGCTGGCACGTATTCCTGAGATTCCTTTGCGCATAGTGGATGGGAAGGAAATGATTGCTCCGGCACAGGTTTGGGAACGGGTGAATAATATTGAAACCCCTCAACTTTATCCCGTGTTTCCCTGGCGTATTTACGGAGTGGGCAGGGAAGGTCTGGAAATAGCTCGTAATACCTATTTATATGATCCTGATGCCCAGAAATTCCGTTCCCATACCGGGTGGAAGCAAGATAATATTTGGGCAGCCTGTCTGGGAATGACAGAGGAGGCTGCACAACTTACCTTAGAGAAAATGGCAAACGGCCCTCATCGTTTTCCCGCTTTTTGGGGACCAGGCTATGACTGGACGCCTGATCATAACTGGGGAGGCAGTGGCATGATAGGTATGCAGGAAATGCTGTTGCAGGAAGCCGATGGAAAGATTTTATTGTTTCCTGCGTGGCCAAAAGATTGGAATGTGCATTTCAAATTGCATGCTACAGGGCAAACCACTGTAGAAGCTACTCTGAAAGAGGGTGCAGTGGTTAGCTTGACCGTACAACCTAAAGAACGGGAAAAAGATGTGGTAAATTGTTTACTGAATAAATAATTTAGGGTTAAGGAGATGAGTTTCTTTTAGATTCATCTCCTTTTTCTTTAAATATAATCAAATTCAGAACTTGTCACTCCTTTCGTTTTTCCATTCTTGTTTATTTGTATGGCAATCAGTGTCGGAACATTGTTTGACGGCTTTGATTGCCTTTGTTGCGTAAAACAAGAACCAAAATATCCGATGTTTTGTTCTTAATATCATAAATAGATTCAAAATGGTTATGAAAAAGATTTTAATAGCTTTGGCCTTGTTGCTGACTGGCATTGCAAGCGGATCGGCATGTACCGGTATTTCGTTCCTGGCCGAAGATGGTGGATATGTGCAGGCACGTACCATAGAGTGGGGGAATAGTTACCTTCCGAGTGAGTATGTTGTTGTTCCCAGAGGACAAGAATTGGTATCTTATACTCCAACGGGTGTAAATGGCTTGAGATTTCGGGCTAAATATGGTATGGTAGGACTGGCTATCATTCAGAAAGACTTTGTGGCTGAAGGACTGAATGAAGTAGGACTTTCGGCTGGATTGTTTTATTTTCCTCATTATGGGAAGTATGAAGAATATGATGAGGCTCAAAATGCAACTACTTTGTCGGATTTGCAGGTGGTGAACTGGATGCTTTCCCAGTTTGCTACTATAGACGAAGTGAAAGCAGCTATAGAAGGGGTGAAGGTGGTGTCTCTTGATAAACCTGGTAAAAGTTCTACGGTACATTGGCGCATTGGCGATGCTAAAGGAAATCAAGTGGTATTGGAGTTTGTGGATGGTGTTCCTCATTTTTATGAAAACAGGGTAGGAGTACTCACCAATTCTCCCGATTTTCCATGGCAGGTGACTAACTTGAATAATTATGTAAATTTGTATCCGGGGGCTGTCACTCCACAGCAATGGGGTGGGGTGACTATTTTCCCTTTTGGCGCAGGTGCTGGATTCCATGGCATTCCGGGGGATGTGACTCCTCCATCCCGTTTTGTTCGTGTAGCGTTTTATAAGGCAACAGCTTCGGCGTGCCCTACAGCGTATGACGCTATATTACAAAGTTTTCATATTCTGAATAATTTTGATATTCCTGTCGGTATAGAACATGCGTCAGGAAAAGCACCTGATATTCCCAGTGCTACACAATGGACTTCGGCTATTGATTTGACAAACAGGAAAGTGTATTATAAAACGGCATATAATAACAATATTCGTTGTATTAATATGAAGAAGATTGATTTTGATAAAGTGAAATATCAGTCGTATCCATTGGATAAGGAGTTGAAACAACCTATAGAAGAGATTATTGTGAAATAGTGTGGGGGGGGAAGCTGTTGACGGAAGTACATGGAAATTTTAATCGCAATGAATGAAAAATGGATAAAATGTATTTTTTTAGAAAAAAGTTCTAGAAATGTTTGCAAATACAAAAATAAACCATACCTTTGCACTCGCAATTCGGAAGAATAGCAATAACAAAGGATTGATTCGCTAGCTCAGCAGGTAGAGCACAACACTTTTAATGTTGGGGTCTTGGGTTCGAGCCCCAAGCGGATCACTAGAAGGTCAGGGAGTTACATCAAAGTAATTCTCTGATTTTATGTTTATTACGCTAGTTTACCTGCTCCATGTAAACATGTAGATGTTAATTGGGGGGGCAGTAGAAATGAAGTGTGGATAGGGATTTTCCCCGTCCATACCTTTCTTTAGATTTATACACACATACAGAGTTGTGTGAAAGGAGCCGACAAGAGCTTTTCAATAAGTTTAATCTTTCCGTTACCATGAAATCCAAGGGACAGAGATTCTTAAAAAAGTAACAACCCCACCGGTGGAATAAAATGAATGCATATCACATTCCATTCTTATAGCCTAAGTCTTTTCTTTCTCCAGATTAAACCTTTTTATACGGATACCTTCTATCTCCATAAGCTTATGGAGATAACTCCAAAGACTTGCGGAGATAAAACAAACAGGAAAAAAGACCTTAACCATACGGCAGGAAAGGTTTAGGGATACGAATAAGATCTTTTTAGGGCGAGTCTGATTCCAAAGTCTCTTACACATTCCTTACGGATAAAAAGTCCCATTAAAATTCAACTCCTCCCTAATTGTTTCCGTCAAATGGTTTCGTGGTTGCCTCTCCCTTTTGGGATATGCCTTTGCGGCTGATAACGCATTTGAGTGTTTTGTAAAATATCATCATGTCTGTCATGAAGCAAACATGGTCTACGTACCAGATATCCAGTTCGAATTTCTTTTTCCAGCTGATTGCGTTTCTTCCATTTACTTGTGCCCATCCAGTGATGCCGGGGCGCACTTCATGTCTTCTTGCTTGCTCTTCATTGTATAGAGGCAGGTATTGTACCAATAATGGACGGGGGCCGATCAGAGCCATGTCTCCTTTCAATACGTTGAAAAGTTGAGGCAGTTCGTCAACGGAGGTGGCACGGACTATTTTCCCTATGGGGGTCATTCGTAAGCTGTCGGGTAAAAAGTTTCCGCGACAGTCTTTCCGGTCATTCATGGTTTTAAACTTGATGATCCTGAATATTTTTCCGTTCTTTCCCGGACGTTCCTGAAGGAAAAAAATGCCGCTACCCCTGTTGGCTATGGCAAGTAACAAGATGGTTGACAATAGGACAGGAGAGGTCAATAATATCAGAAAGGCGGCTATAAGACAGTCCAGCGGATATTTGAAATAACGGGTATATCTGCTCTTCTTCATGGTTGTGGATTATTTTTTATAATCCGGCACGGTGAACCACAGGCTGTCACTCCGTCAGGTATGTCTTTGCACACTACTGATCCTGATCCGATAATGGTCCATTTGCCTATTTTAACTCCGGGGTTGATCACTGCTCCGGCACCTATCCATGAGCCTTCCCCCACTTCCACATTGCCACATAATGTGGCGTGTGGCGAGACATGTACATAGTCTTCCAATATACATTCATGATCAATAGCGGCGCCAGTGTTGACAATGCAATGTTTACCTGTTTGGCAGCAACTTTGCAATATACTTCCTTGCATGACAACACTGCCTTCTCCTATTTTTGCATAGGGGGAGACAATGGCATGGATAGAGATGACCGTACCGAATACAGCGTTTTTTTTATACAATTGTTCCGCTATATTTTTTCGGATGCTGTTGTTTCCGATACTGATAAGTATCGGGAACATTCGTTTTGGATCGTAGGAAAGAACATGATATTCCATCCATTCCTGTATGTGGGGATTATCATCTATGATGCCCGTCAGTTCAGTGCTGTTTTCTTTCAGTATATCCATGATCACTTTGGCGTGTCCGCCGGCTCCGTATAAATACATATTGTCAGTCTTTATTTTGTTAGATTTGAAATCTGTTCTTGATAGACCTTTCGTAAGGCTTCCCATAGCGTCCGGCGGTCGTATTTTTGAACAATCTGTGGGCGGGCAGCCGAGGCCAATTGTTCTACGAGCCGTGGAGAAGAGAGAAATCCGCACATGGTGCGATATAGGTATTCGCTGTCATGAGGAGGAATAATGATACCGTTCTTTCCGTTTTCAATGATTTCGTTACATCCGTTGATGTTCGTTACGATGCAAGGTAATCCCATCGCTCCGGCTTGTAATATTACATTGGGGAATCCTTCCCGGTAACTGGGGAATACGAAGGCATCCGCAGCGGCTAAAAAAGGGCGGATATCCTCTTGCCATCCCATAAATTTTATGGCGGTATGTTTGTGTATATGTTCTGCTGTTTCAGGAGTTACCGGATCCAGTTCCGCTTCAAAGTCTCCCACTAGGCAAAGACGACAGTTTGTAAATTCCTGTTGTAGGCGGACAAAAGCTGAAACCAGTTCGTTGATACCTTTATCCCGCACCAATCGTCCGACGAAGCAAAAAGTGAAACAGGGGTTCCGGCGATAGATTTCCGCTTGTCTCATTACCTCCGGTGTCCGGTCAAAATAAGCAAGGTCAATTCCGTTGATGTTACCGTTTCCGATAAGATGCAATGCCCGGCTGGTGATATGGAAACGTTCCAGATCTCTCCTCACACCTTTCCCTTCCGGATTGAGGTAGGTCGCACAGGCACAAGTGAGTTTGTCTGTAGCAATTAATAACTGCTGTTTCCAACCTGTAGTTGAAGGGAATACTAGTCCTGTGAAAGTGTGGATCCGGATGGGAACCCTGCATATTCGGGCGGCCATCATGGCCAACAGCCCCGCCTTGGGTGTCAGCGAGTGGACTATCTGCGGTTTTTCTTTGCGGAACAGGATGATGAGCCTGATCAGTGCAATCAAGTCTTTCAAAGGGGCAATGTGGCGCTCCATCGGGATAGCGCAAGTTCTGACGCCTTCTCTTTCCGCTACTTTGTGTAATTCCTCTCCGGACGAAGAGACAGCTAATACTTCATAAGTCTCTGCCAACATCTTCAACTGTCCTTGCAGCAGGAGATGGAGCGAAAGGGGAACGGTGGATATGCGTATTACTTTGGGTTTCATACAGATGGTTTGTGTCGTAAACGATAATAAAGATACCCCACCCATTCGTGCGTTAGTTCTGGTCAGGAAGCCAAGACGTGCCAAGATGGCAGGAAATTCGTTTTTTCCCCCTTTATTTCGGGAAACGTATCGGTGATATATGTGTCCGGATTCAGCCCCGCTGCATGAAAGGTCCATAGCGACCTGCGCATGTGGGTCGCGGAGGTAATCAGCAGGGTCGATTCCGTTTTCATACTGTTACCGATCAGCTCTAACGTGAACGTTGCGTTTTCCCACGTGTTGTTTGCGCGGGTTTCCAAGATGACATCTTCCAACGGCATGCCCAAATCTGCCAGATATTGTTTCATGTCCGCGGCATTTCCTTGCAAACCTTTTCCGTCTTTGCTTTCGATGATCGAACCGTCTGAAGCTAACACCAGTTTCCGGATGCGTCCATGCTTGTACAGCCGGATGCCTTCTAATAACCGGTCGGCAATCTCGCTAAATTCGGGTCGGCTTCGTTTCCAGTCCCAATAGCTGTAGCCGCCCAGCACGATGCCGTATGTATATTGTTTCCTTTCAGGTAGGGGGCGGTCATATTCCTTGTACCATTGTTCGGCAATCCATTGATAGAGTGCACCGTTGGAGAATAAGAGAAAAAGCAAGGCTGACAAAGTGAGACAGAGCCTTTTCCATCGTTTAGATTTTAGGACCACCCCTAAGAGAAGAAAAATAACGATATAGGTTGTTGGATTGATAGCAAGTGAAATAAACATGAGATTTTTTATATATGTATAAGAATGAATGAAATTATTTTTTTAAGTAATCTAATTGGAATTTCTTTTTTAACTTGTTTCTTACATAGATCATATCGCATGTTGGAATCGTAGGCGGCAATTGCTTTTATAAAAGGATCTTCTAAAAATGCAGGATGATTTTGTACTTGCATGATATCCTTGTATATAGGGTCCTTTAACTCTTCCGAGATTCTGTTTTTTATTTCTTTAGGAGACCTGACTTTAAAAGCTATCATTTGGCAAATATCTGATTTTAGCACATTTTTCAGTTCTATTCGGATATAATCAGAAGCCTTATGATATTGATATTTGTCAATTAAAGCCTTTTTTATGTAATAAAGTTTTTTCAAATCAGGCAACAAACAGGTGTTATATCGAGTTGTCATACCACCGAATCGATAGTTATATCCACATTCTTTGAGTATGTAAATTTTAGATAAATATGGAAATAATTGGAGATTAAAGGCAAGGTCTTCCCCTGTAGTGATACCTGTTGGCTGTATATTGGCTGCATTTAATGAAGATTTTCGATAGAGTTTTCCCCACATATTAACGGATAAAATGTTGATTCCAAAAAAAGAAATATAGTATTTGTTAAATAGTTTTAGTTGTTGTATTAGTCCGTTAACAGGACTGAGTCCCGTTTTTTTACCACCCCATAGCGATCCATGACTCGTTGCATTCCCATTTCCACATAGTCTACTCCAGTTTTTTCTGCCGTTTCGTATATTGTTGTAAGTATTTTTTTATTCACCAGCCAGTCATCCGAATATATTGTGCTATGTATTGTTCGGTGTTGCAAATTGGGATGATAATTGAAATCATGGTTATATGAATGTATTAATTTATTTCCAAATATTAAAATAAAACGTAAACGCATAGAACGTTAACAACGCATAGCCCAACATTTTTTCATGATTGACCCAAAAACGTTCCTTCATGAACGGATAAATCAATACCACCGGCATGATGAACCACGAAATCTGGGCGAAACGGTTGGAATAGGCGGCACGGATCACCAGCACCCAGAAAGCATTGGTGACAAGGAACGTATTATATATCCAATGGTAATACTCGTCCTTGAAGTTGCGGCGGAAGATGAAATAGTACCCCACCGCTACCCCCATGGCACTATATAACAGAAAGTCCCAGCGGAAAGTCATACTCATCTGAACGATCTCGCCCACCATGTTGTCACCTGTCAGATAGCCGGAAAAGCGGTCGTCTCCCCCCATCAGATTTGTTGCCGCCAAATATGCCTGGATACGTCCGCCTATGGCATACGATACGCCTACACATGCCATCCATCCTGCCAGATACCAATAGCTATTCTTGATGAACCAGGTCAGTGTGCCTGCTCCAACCATCAGATAGATGGATTTGTGGATTCCGGCTGCCAACACGCATAACCCGATCATTACGGGTGGACGGTTGACATACGTCATTGCCAAGATGAACAAGGAGGCTCCCATGCCATTCCGGATACCGTTTACTCCGTAACTCCAGAAAGTAAACATGCTGAGTATGACTAAGAAAGGAATATAGTAATACCCTTTGAAGATACGTTGCATAGCCAGCCACAATGAACCGATATAAACAGTGGCACATAGCAGGAAAAAAGTATGGATGTCGCTGTATCTGGCAAACCATTGCATAAGGTTGTAAAACAACCATTCGCCTTCCCATTGCCAGGAAAAGGGATCGCGTGAGTTGGCTGCAGTATAAAATCCTTTGGCGTAGTTTACCGTGTCTCCGAAATAAACGCTGACAGGACGTAGCCCCATATACAAGATCAGGATTAGTGTAAATAATACGCCCCACATGGCGTTGAGCGACACGGTCTCTTTTTTCAATACGCTTCCTGTGTGGCACTGCCATACGGCTGTCAGTACCATGCACAATACGGTGACATCGAAATAATGGGCATATTCACTTACGGGGATAAAGTCTATCATATTTATGGATGTTTTTTCGTTATGTTATTTTTTTCGTGCTTTTGTCTCGCACAGTTTCATGAATCCGCTGTACAGGGGCGGAATGTAATAGAAACTGAGGAGTGAAAGTTTTATATGAAAGGGGATATGTCTGTTTTTCAGGAACTCGTTGGCTGTTTGCTTTTTTAGTCTTTTCGCTGTAAGGTGTGCCAGATGCCGGTAAGGCGTGTTTGACGCATGATACCTCACGTTGATTATCATCTTGAAAAGCTTTTCCAAACAACATCCCCGGTAAACTGTATTTTCTTTTGGAATGTTTTGCAAGCAGAGATAGTAGGAATCGGCACGGTCTATGTAACGGGGATTTACCTTTTGATGTGTGATACTCGTAGGTCGTTGTACCCAGTAGTACATGGGGATATCTATTATGACAGCTTGACAAGATTTTTGATAGATCCGGCAGTTGAACTCAGTATCTTCTGTACCGGTCTCTTGGAAAAACTCATTATCCAACAACTCCCGTTTATAAAGTTTGTTCCATACTACTTGCGCTTGAACTTCTTTTATTCCTTGCTGTGGGTGGATATGGTTGAATAAACTTTTTATCATTATTTCTTGTGTAAGAATGCTTTTTGTGTAAGCGGAAGGAATTGAATAAGATTTGTCATTGTCATATACCTGTTTTCCTAAAATCATGGAAAAGCTATAATTACCTTCCTGTAATGCTTCCAACAGCACTTCATACATTTGCGGATGGATATAATCATCACCGTCAATGAAAGAGATGTATTTTCCTTTGGCAGCTTTCATCCCGCTATTTCTAGCCGGAGACAATCCTGCGTTTTTCTGATGAATCACTTCAATGCGGGTGTCTTTCCGGGTATATTCATCGCAAATTTCTCCGGAATGGTCGGTGGAACCGTCATTCACTAATATGATTTGCAAGGTTGTATAAGTTGATGCCAATATGCTTTCGATGCATGGGCGGAGATAGGCTTCTACATTAAAAATAGGAACGATGACGCTTATTAAATCCGTTTCTATATCTTTTTTCATTTTCTTTTTTCGTTGATAAGCTGATTAAATAATTCCATCCACATAGGGATGATATTTTTTATATCATACTGTTCTGCTTTCAAACGGGCGGCTTTTCCCATTTCCTTACGAAGTTCTTTATCCTCTATCAACCGGCAGATTCTGTCAGCCAATACCTTCTCGTTATTAACGGGTACGAGAAATCCATCATGCCCGTCGGCTATGATGTCCTGCGGTCCGCAGGGGCAAGCGTATGAGACGACAGGAACTCCACAAGACATGGCTTCGATGATAACCAATGGGAGACCTTCAAAAAGCGAAGTTAATGTGAAAATTGACGCTTCATATAATGGGGAAAATATATCATAAGTATATCCTTTTAAGAAAATATTGTTTGTCAATTGATTGTTTCTTATTTGTTCTTCCAATTCAGTTCTTAATTCTCCTTCACCCCATATTTCTAAAGTCCAGTCAGCATGCCTTTCTATTACATACTTCCATGCGGAAATTAACGAGCTGAAATTTTTAGGAAATGCCAATCTTCCTACAGCAATTACTTTTTTATTTATTAATGAAGCTTTTTTCGAACCAAATGAAATAATAGGATTAGGAATGACACACACATCCACTTCTGTATTTTTTCCCCAATGGACAACTTTATCTTCTTTTGTAAGTACCACCGTCCGGTCATATTTTTTAAGGTGTATGCGATAATCAATGAAGTCTCCCAAAATGGCAAGGAGTTTGTCGAATACACTTTGGGCATGTAATGACCTGTAATTTTTATTGCTATGTATCTCTCTGATAAAAACCGGATGGGAGCTGACCGACAGGTAAGGTAAAAAGTTTTTCTCACTTGTTCCGGTAGATATGACAATATCCGGCTGTATTTGGTTCAGTATCTCTTTCAACCGTTTTTTATGTTGTTTCCTTTTATAGATAATACCTTTCAATATATAAAAACGGGATTTCCAGTCATCTTCAAAATAATTTATGTCACAATTTACCAAATGTACCTTAGTGGAAAGGGGGAATACTGGTTTGTCTTTATTGTCGGTCACAATAATCCAAACCTCATTCTTTAGAGCTAATTTATTTGCTTTGGCTATTGTGACTCTTTGAATCCCTCCTGCATAGCAAATACTATCTGTACAATATGCTATTTTCATCGTTCTATAATAAATTTTATAAGTTTCAATAGGCACAAGACTCCTGTGGTAGACCGGAATCGTGCCATTTCAAAAAATAGCCTCCAGTGTATCGGAAAATAGTTCATCGGTAACTGCCGGATACTTGTCCTATATTCATGTGAACTCAAAATTGCGGACAATGCACCGTGTTGTTTCATGAAGCTGACCGGTGAAAAGGTGATGTTCAATCCTTGTCCTATCAGGCTTAATGCCCGGCGATATGTTAAAGCCTTTTCAAGGTCTTCCCGGTGTAAGGGAGTTATCCATTCTTCTATTAACCGGAATAACAGGTTCCACTGTTCAGTCAGATGGGGTTTATACAGTTTGGTTAGCGAGGTGATGTTGTTTTTTCGATAATGGTAGAACAAGTCAGGCAGATAGATGGCTTTTTTTACCCAAGTGAAATAATACACATTGAAGAGTAAGTCCTCTGTACCGATTTGTCTGACAGGAACAAACCGAAGGCCATGTTCTTTGATGAGTGATGTCTTATATAGTTTTCCCCAAGCTGTAGACAAACTGTCTATCTTTCCGGGCAAACGCAATTCTTGATCGTTAGGAGCTATAAGTCGCGCATAGAGCCAGTGGATTGAAGATCCTTGATAAACCATCTTTTTGTCGCTGAACAGATATTGAGGAAAGGACTGGTTGGCAAATTCACGAATGTAAGAGAAAAGACAGACATCCGTTTGTTTGTCGGTGTGTGAAAGAAGTGTTTTGCAGCAGTCTGTTCCTATCCAGTCATCGCTGTCCACAAACATCACCCATTCTCCACGGGCACTCTCCAGACCTTTGTTACGAGCGCCTGATAGTCCTAGGTTCTCCTGATGGATAACAAGGATCCGGCTGTCCCTTTCCGCGTATGCTTTCAGAATATCCGGTGAATTATCCGTCGATCCGTCATTTACACAAATAATCTCAATGTCCCGATAAGTCTGGTTCACTAACGAATCCAGACATTGGGGCAGGTAAGGGGCTGTATTATAAACCGGTACAATGATACTGATCATGATAATTTTCGTGCTTTATACCGTATATATCCATACCAGGTTATTCCCGGAAGCAAAGCGGATAGGGTCAGCCATTTGCGTGGTGACTCCGATAGAAAATGGGGATTTCGTGCCAACAAACTGTCTGCCACATAGTGCATCGCTTCGATGAAACGTCGTTGTGAGGTAGGAGCCAGTTGCATGGAACTTTTGCGGATAAAAGCAAAGCCTCGCGGGTTACGTATGTATTGGCGGTACATGTTCAAGCTTGAACCGTCGGGGCGGTATTCTACGTTTACCAACACTTCGTTCAAGGCCAGTAAAGGGTAATCCTGATCTATCAATTGGTATTTATAACCGAGTGATACATATTTCTCTCCTTCAAAAATGGGATATTCGGGATATTGTTTGATGACATCCGTGCGATACACCAGTTTTTTGTCTCCCCGCCCGCCTTGTGCATAGAATCCGCCTAAAGTAGTCCGCCTGCATTCATAAGGAAAAGGCGTACCGATTAAATTTCCTTGGAAATCAGCATCCAGTCCGATGATTCCTGCTACTTCTTTTGAACCGTGTGCGTTCCAGAATGTGATAATCTTCTCCACTGCATCATCGGGCATATAATCATCCGAGTCGACGCAAGTGTTCAACTCTGTGTCGATCAACCGATAAGCCGTATTGTGTGCAGCATGCATTCCTTGGTTCTCCTGATAATGGTAGCGGATGTCTATTTTCCTCTCTGCTATCCATTTTTCCACCCATTCAAGGGTATCGTCGGTCGAACCGTCATCCACAATCAGCCAGATGAAATCTTTGCAGGTCTGCCGTGACAGGGCTTCGTAACCTAAATGCAGAGTATAGGCACGGTTATATGTCGGCGTGAAGATGGTCAGCGTCTTCTTATCTGTTTCTATCTTGTTTTGTTCCATTGTCCTAAATAATAATTCTGAAGCCATTCGGCGTTTTTCACAATGTCGTAACCGGCATCGGCTATTTGTTGGTAATAACCAGTGCGTCGGCTTGCCATACAGCGCACTCTCTCTATTTCGCATGCCCATTGTCGAGGAGCTGTTTCCAATGAGAGGAAGGAGACTTGGTCGGTCAAAGCCGCTTCGCGGGGAATGCGATCGGACACAACGCAGGGCAGGCCGGCACATTGCGCCTCAACCATAGAAACGGAAAGGCCTTCCATAAAAGAGGGGAACAAAAACAGATCCATCGCTTGCAACAGGCGGTTTACATCCGGACGTCCCCCCAACAAATGTACTTGGTCTGTCAAACGGAACTGTTGTACCTTTTTTTGAATGGCTTTTTGCAATTCCCCCGTACCAACCAGCAGCAGGTGTGCTGTGGGATTAAACTCCTGCACATATTTATGAAACACCTCCAAGAGGAACTCATGGTTCTTCTGTCGGTTGAAACGTCCGACGTGTCCCACGACCGTAACATCTTTGGACAAGTGAAGTTCTTGACGAACCTCCAGCCGCACCGCTTCATCAAACCTGTATAGGAACGTGTCGATGGCATTGCGTTGCAAAATCGCTTTTTTCCCCAACTCGTTTCCAAACAACCATCGGGCGGCTTCTTTCCCACAGGTAAACCCTTGGGTCAGGTAAGGGCGCATGGTATGCTTGAAATAGGTGCGGAAAAGCCATTTAGTATCGAATAAAGCGTGTGCGTTGTGTGCGTGCGCAATAATTACGGGTACTCTTCGCCCTGCTGCTTCCCGGTAAACGAAATATCCCGATTCCGAACAATGCCCATGGATAATCCGATACTCCGGATGTTGGTCGAAAAAGTCGGAAATTTGTTTTCTGTATGTATTGAAGGTGAACGGATGGAGGGGGATCATACGGTAGATCTTGCCACCCATTGCCTCTATTTCATCATCGTATGCGCCCCGTTCCTGCCGGTGTACCATGAAATCAAACTGAACCCGGTTGCGGTCTATGTGACGGTAGTAGTTCATGACCATCGTTTCGGCACCTCCCCGGTTCATGATGGTGAAAAGCATCAATATTCTGATAGGTTCTTCCATTGTGACATTTATTTCATTCGATTTCCTGTCAGCCGATGCATCCATTGGCTGAGCTTGTTTATCCATCGGCTTCGTTTGATCCATGTCTGGCTATACCAATGGATGGAATATGTATTTTCGGTGCGGTGTAACTGCCCGTCGATGTAATCATACGGACAGAAATAATCCGTAGGATAGAGAGTGATGTCTCCGAGCTGCTGAAAACTGCCGTCCTTTCTGAATCCGTAAACCTTTTCCAGTTTGCGGGTCAGCTCTTCTACGTTGGTGGTCTGGTCCGGTTTCCCATCCGGGGTGATGAAACAGCGATGATCGTATGACTTTAATAATTCAATGAAGAAAGAGTGGGAGGGTTCTGCTCCTATCAGGTTCGTTCCTACCCATTGAGTTCCTTCGAATCCTAAAAAGGCCTTATTCGTCAGTAACCTATCCAAGGGACGTACCAATTCTACATCCGTGTCCATATAGACACCTCCTTCGTGTACCAATGCCCACAAACGTGCCACATCGCTCACAAAAGCCCATTTCTTGGTAGCGTATGCCTCTTCGCAATAGCGGTTCAGACGGATGTCGAAGTTATTTTCGTTCCACTCCTTTATTTCGTAACCGGGACAATGTTTCTGCCAGTTCGCTATCATGCGGAGTACTTCAGCAGGCTTTTCCTTATCTCCAAACCAACAATAGTGTATTGTTCTCGGGATCATGTGTTTCCTCTTTTTATCCTTCTATTGCTGAATAAATTTTACCGACTTCTTTTTCGTTCCCATAATGGCGGATTCGTAGTTGTGCCTTGATGGCTTCTTGTTGTCGTTTGTCGGCAATGAACTGTGCCAATCCTTCAGCCGCTCCTTCCACATTGTTTGGGATGATAATGCCGTCCACCCCTTCTTCCAGTTGGCTTGAGGAGGTAGGAAAACGGGTAATGACCACCGGTTTTCCCAATATCTGCGCTTCACGCACCGTTACTGCTTTGCCTTCGTAACGCGAAGGCTGTACATAAATGTCACATGCCTTGATGTAAGGGTAGGGATTCATTTGCTTGCCAGCCAAAACGAAATGTTTTTCCATCCCCGTTTCCGCAATCGCTTTCCGTATCAACGGTTTATCTCCGCCATACCCTACGACATACCAACAAACGTCAATGCCCTGTTGCACCAATTGACGGCAGATGTACACTGCCCGGTCGATGGCTTTAGGATAAGAGAACCGTCCTACGGTACAGAGCAGAACAGGATGTTTTGTTTGTCCTTCTCGTCCTTCGAATGCTTGTAGGAAAGAAGTGTCGAAGGGCAGTTCCGCCTGTTCACGTATAAAAGTTTCGGACAGGATATTTTCCATCAGTATCAACTTGCATTCTAATGAAGGGAATTTTGAAAGAAAACCTTTGGAAACCGATTCAGAAATGGAGATGATGCGGCCGAAAGCTCCCCATACCGGCAATTCCCGGCGGGTATTGATGTCAATAAAGGAATAGTCGGTATGAATCCATGCCCATTTTTGCTGTGCCTTTACTTTGTCGCGCACAATGTTGTGCGGTGTAAGGAAACTGATGGCCAGGTCATACGTCCGGCCTTCGTTGATGGAGGGCAGGAATGGAGTAGTACAGTCTGCTACATATTGAAATATGGCCTGACTTTCTTTTGCCTTCCTCCGTTTCCTGTAACACCAGTCCAAAAGGTGTGCTGCGATGCGCCCGGCAGCAATGTCCCAATACCCTTCGCGGATAATTTTCCGGATAGGGCGGGTGAGGGTGGTGTACTTTTTTACTTCGGGCAGAAGATTCACTTCCTTGGGTATGAGGTTCATAAATTCCCCGCTATGCCGGTAGACAAACAGATCCACTTGGCAACGCGAATAGTCTAGGGCATTGAGCAAGCCGATCAGCGAGCGTTCTGCCCCGCCTATCTCCAGGTATTGGATGGCGATGAAAATACGGGGAGGCGTTGTGCCATGTTTGATTGGCTGTCTATTTTGATGTGATGACTGATTTTTCATCTTTCTCTATTAATAATGTAGAGTGTGCATTGATCACCTCTGGATGGTTTCGGCGGATATATCCCCCTATACTGTTGTATGTCAATCCCAGCCGGGTGGCAATGTCTTTCAGTGTTTCGGTGGTCGTCCCATACAGGCGGATCGCTTCAGCATATTTTTCTTTGCTTTGTCTGGACATCCGTTTCCCCTCAGAGGTCTGTACCATACCCTGTCGGTTTGCCAACTCCGGTTCATGTTTGTGCAGGTACTCTCTGAATGTCTCGGGATGGAGCCCGAACTCTTTGGCGGCGTGGGCTATCGGGCGGGGGTGTTTTCTCAGGCTCCCGATGGCTTTCTCGTATTTGGCGGCTACGGTTTTCATCCGCTTTTTCGATTTCCGCAAATCAAGACCCCCTTCTGCCTTGCCGGAAAGTCCTGCCCGTTCCCTCACTAAGTCGATATGCCATTTGTGCAGATAAGAACGAAGTCCTTCCGCTGTGACGTGTGTTCTTTCTGCGATTTCTTTTAGCGTGAGAGCCGTGTCCTTATAAAGAGACAAGGCTTTCGCATATTTATCTTCTGTACGGAGAGAGGGTTTGTAGGTCCTTCCGTTGCCGGATAGTTCGCCTCTCTTCTTCTCTGGTCTGGCCTGTGCTTCCGAACGTTTCTTTCTCTTTTGTTCCAGTATATTTTTGTGATAGAACCTCAGATGCTGTTTGAAACCGCTTGGTGAGACATGGCATGCCCCGGCTATTTCAGGGATCGTCATGTCTGTCTTTTTATAAAGCTCCACTGCTTCGGCGTATTGTTTGGTGCAAGCCGGGGTCGCCCCACGATGGGTGTTGTCATTTATGCCCAACCAGTGGCGTACTTTCTCGCGCCAAGGAATGACTTCCGGTTCATGGATGCGCATGAAGTTGGCTAGTCCCGTTCCCTCCACTCCATGTTTGCGGGCTATCTGCGACACATTCAATTCGATATCCTCCAGAGACAAGCATGCATCTATAGCCTTTTTATATCTGGCATGCGACACCACATTGGGCTTTCCTTCGGACATGATCTTGACGGCATGGGGATTTTCTCCTTCCAAAGGAATGCGATGGCGGTGTAATACCAATTCGCGCCAGTAGCGGCGCAAGTAACTGCCGAGTCCTCCCGCTGAGACGTGACATTCCATAGCTATCGTTTTCAGTGGCATGTTTGTCTCCGCATAAAGGGCAACTGCCTTGTCGTATTTCTGATGAAGCGCGTGGCGCCGCAGCAGAGCGGATCGCTGTCTCGGAGTCAATCCTATAGGATCCGGAAACGGATTTTCTTTTTCCAGTTGTCCCATTGGATTCGCTTGTTCATTGCTTTGCTGGGGATTCCTCACCGGCTCCTTTGTGGGATAATCTCTGTCTTTCATCTCTTGGTGGAATTGAATAGCCATACCTTTTCCCTCATTAGTATAAGAGCTTTAGTGGAAAAGACAATAAAAATGCTCTGCTAAAAAGGAACATATCTTCGTAGGGCAAGTAATATATCTTACTTGGCCGAGTAAGATACTTAACTTGGTCCACGAACATATCTTACTTTGGTTCACGTAGGAAACATGAATTTTCCTCCTCGACTATCATCGCTCCGAACCTTCGTGAAGGTACTTGTTCCTGTATGTATAGGAGCATAATGTCCCTAATACCATAAAGACTACAGAAGGCTTGTGTAAGCTGTTTAATATATAGTGGGCCTCAATAATTTGACATTTATTATACTCTTTTTTCTGGTGTAAATATCTTGTTGTATTCATAACAAACCAATCGTGTAAATTTGAACTTCATGGCCAGATAGAATAAGTATTCTTTCCATGAAGGATAAATGTTGCGAAAACCTATAATACGGAAGGAATCTCGTATCATAGTCATTGATAAAATTTGTTGAATGCCCTGCTTCTTGTCCGGTTGATTAGAATTATTATATAGATTGTTGAAAAGCATCGGCAAATAACGCAGGATGATTTTTTCAGACAAGTCAGTTGTTATGGGGATGTAATGTTCAATATTGTATTTTCTGATAAGTCTTTTCTTTTCATCAACCAATTTTTGTAGATTGTTTGTTAAATAGGGCTTATAACGCAGCCTCATCAAACTACCTGCATTATTGATACGATATTGATATAATGCCTTTGGAATCATTATGATTGAAGACGCCTGTAGGACGCATTCATAATTAAAAACTGTATCTTCTCCGACATGCAGGTTTTTAATAAACCTTATTTTTTTATTGATAAGAAAATTACGTTTGAATACAAACCTCCAAGTATAACATAAATCGTTATTCATTTCTATTCTTGGATTCTTTTGAATAAAGTCCATAGGTTGCATGGCATGGTATGGTTTGAAATTCGGTATGTGTATCTGATGAGTGGGGAATGTAGAATAACCACATAAAGCCAAATCGGTTTTTTTATCCTCAATAGCATGAATTAATTCGGCATATAGATTATTTTCCACTTTATCATCTGGATCGAAAAAAGCAATATATTTTCCTTTAGCATATTTTATGCCGATGTTTCGAGTGGCACTTGGACCTTTGTTTTCTGATTGACGAATAAATTGTATTCTGTTGTCCTTTGCCTGGTATTCTTTCAGAATGTCGGGCGATGAGTCAGATGAACAATCGTCAACACAAATCACTTCTATGTCTTGAACTTCTTGCCTAAGTATGGAATCCAATCCTTCTCGTAGATAAGTTGCAACATTATATACAGGTACGATGATACTTAAAACCGGCATATAATTTCTTTTTTATATTTTTCATCATGGATGTCGCCCACTCCTACACCTGCATCGGCTTCATTGACATATTTGCTTGGAATGGGCACTTTGTGGCTCGCTCCCATTCTGTACCACTCGTATTCGATGTCGATATGACCGATGTCAATGGCTTGGTATCCTTTTTGGGCAAGGTTGTAAGCCATGACTGTGGCAGTAGGGCCTAAAGCCAGAAGAATGAGATATTCATTAGGAGAATATTTCTGAACTATTTTCATAATGGCATCATAGTGATCAAAGGCGTTTGTATTGGGTGCTAATATCCGTCGAATAGATTTGACATTGTCAAACAAATCATTACCGACACCTAATCGACTTTTTTCGCCTTCAATGAGCAGAATGTCTTTGTCTGCCCAGATTTGTTGTATGAGTTTAAAATAAAAGGCACACTGTGTTTTGTCGGCAAACATCATGTAACAACGGCTGATGAAAGCATTATGAAATATTCTTTTACGATTGATATACTTGTACCACGATTTCCTGTAAAATGCCAAATGAAGTTTCCAGTGGTTGCGCGCTTCTATATTGTAGAGGCTTAAGTCTGTAAATATATCCGGCAGGCATACGATGTGATTGGAAATAGGTACCGACAGTACCTCTTGCATTTTTTGTTGTAGTAACGGTTGTTGGGTTTGGAAAGCGAGTGCCTTTCCATTAGCTATCTTTATTTCGCCATCTCCTAAACGGCTGACCGAACAATGCGATTGGATGATGTATCGGATGGTTTCTTCAATGGATACAACGTGAGGAGCTATTACAACTTTTCGATATGGAATATCCATAAAGAGATAGAGTGAATTTCGAACTGTCAAGTAACAGTCGAATAAACAATTCCAAATGTCAACCAATAGTTTTTTCATATATATCTAATGTTTTAGATAAATACAGTCCCATTCCTTGTGCAAAAGGCATTCGATCAAATATTTGTGAATAAGAACCAATGCCTTTGGTATCTCCCTGTGCAAAATCTATCGTGCCATCTCGACGGGTAGCCTTCATAAGTGCTTTTTCAATTTTTATTGCGGCATTCAAGTAACGTTCATCACCAGACACTCGGTACGCATGAACGAACAACAATCCAAACAAGGCGCTGCCCGAAGATTCAAATCGTTCGTTAGGATTGAATACCAAACAACTGAATCCTCCATCTGCTTTCTGAAAAGGCAGCAGATGGTTACTCAAGTTTAGTATTCGTTTCTTGTTTCCAGGTAAATCGGCAGTTTCGATAAGTCCTAAGACATACCATCCCCATCCGCGTGCCCAATCAAATACTCCCAAGGGCTTATGTGAGGCTAAGTCGTATGCATGTGGGGGAAATACTTCTTCCCATAAGCAATGATCGTATTCTTCAATTTGTCGGATGGCTAAATCACTGAAATCGCATTGGTGTAAAAAGGGACAAACCAATCCGATGGTATCGACAAAGCGAATGTGAGGTAATGTTTTCCGATAAGGTATAGTCTGTTCAGTTTGTTGATAAGATATAAAGTGTTCTTTAATCTCTTTTTCTGTTTCCATATAAAGTGCATCTTTCTTTTTTAAGACATACGCCAATAGCGATTGGTCTATCTGCCAATTTTCTTTTATGAATAGCGAGGGGTGGCGTTTGACATACTCTTGGGCGTCCTGTTCGGGCAAGGATAAAAGGAGTCCGGCATCCTGCCAGCTTTGTATGGTGGTGGAACGATAGTTCCCTTTTAGCATATCCCAAAGGACTAACCGATCTTGATCCGTAATCTGTACGGTAGGGCTTTTGTATAGCCATTGGCGTGCCTTTTTTTCAACAGCTTGCTGCCATGCTTTGCGGTCTGTCCATCTACCAATGTGGATGCGACTTTGCCATTTGTATAGTTCAATAGTCCAATCAACGGAAAAGAATATAAGGGCTATTGTCCCTATTAAGGTGAGTATGTAAACCATTAGAATCATAATGTTTGAAGCAATTGTCCGGCTTGGAATGTCTTGGATAAGTATCCCGGCATGAATGTACGGTAGTGTTTTCTAATCTCGTCCTCGTGTGTTTGCAACCATTGAAATGCTTTGAGCAGGTCGTTTCCCTGTTGCAGAGACTGCACGGGCAAGACATAATGCTCTTCGTTACCAAACAGGTCGCGGGCTATGCCACGTGCCTTTACCGAATAACCCATCACCAAAGTAGGTATTTGAGTGGAGTAGGCTGCAATGGAAGCGTGTGTGCGTGAGGCTACCAAAAAACGGCAACGGGAGATGAAACCTTTTAGTTCCTCGGCGTTATGATCTTCGATAAGAACGACACGACCGGTCCCTTTGAATTCGTTGTAGAGGAATTGCAATGGGATCCGATCGTCGTTATAGTTCCATACTACATGAGGAATCAATGCAATTTGCATATCCGTGGTGGCAATAATATAACGAATTAATTGTCGATAGTTCAGAAGTGTCATCCCTTTCGCCTTTTCGTGTTTTATAATCATAGGACTGACGTTAATGCCTACCGTATTACCTTCTGCAAAACCCTCGGGTAAAGTAAGGTCTGTACGGTTAAGCTGAAAAGCCGGATCAGGAAAGAGAGAGAGTTGTTGTATCCCTTTTTCTTTCATGGCTTCATACGTGATGCTTTCACGGGCAAAGATATGGGTGTAGGAACGTAAATCATTCAGTATATCGCCTTTTAGAACTTCCGGCTCAACGGAACATCCCCACAAGATAGTCTTTATCCCTTGTTTTCGAAGCTGTTTGTTGACCAAATAAATGAAAACAGGCACTCCGTAGCAATAATTGTCCCCACCGATAGACAAAGCATAACTATCTGAGTTGGCTTCTTGAAAAATAGAGCGAAAACTGGTACGGTCGAACGCTTCTTTGTCTCCGAAGCGATAACGTATAAAGGCTTTCCAGTACGCCAAACTGAGATGAGACATTGGTGCTTGTGCTGCCCGAAGAGTACAGATGGCGTCCAGACCGTATCTTTTGTCTTCATCCGGGTTGCTGGAAAATAGAGTAGCTGTCGGTATCATTTTTAGTGTCGAACGTACAATAGCTTCACATCCGTGGTTGCCACTACCTCCGTGAGGATATAATAAAAGTTTCATCTTTTGGCAATGATTGAAAAATAAATATAGAATATAGGATATAACCGATACAGAATGGACTGCTTGATCCAATTGCTGCACGAAAAGCATTGTGTAAAATCTTTCAATTTTTTTATTTCCGGTATCGCAAGAATAGTTCGTAGATAAGAGATTTTTTTATTTTGCAGACGTGGATAGAGAAAAATTCCATCGTATAGAATACCCCACAGTCGTTTGTACAGATAAGTCTGAGCCGTTGATGACCATAAATGATGTCTTTGATAAAAAGACTGTAATATCTTCCATTGTTGATAGTCTGTATCAAATTGTTTGGGACGAAACTTACTAGATAAGGTTCCGCTACCTAATATGCGATAATGATAATGACTTTCGTTTATGCACGCAATGGTGTGTGCATATTCCAAATATTGGTAGTTGAATAAAAGGTCTTCACCGTATGAAACTTGTGGGTCAAACAAAATTTGATGATGCTGTATGATGTTGTTTTTGTATAGTTTCACAATTGGTCCGTACAATAAGTTCTGTTCATTCAGCATTACAAAATAGTTTGTATGATTGCAGCCTAACTCGAAATTTAGTGACTGTTGAGGTATATAATCTATGCAATTCCCGTCTTTGAATTCCTGAGTCAATCCACATATTATCAAATCAGTTTCTTTCTCTTTCAAATTGTTTATCATTGCCGAAAGATAATCAACATCTACCCAGTCATCGCTATCAATAAAACAGATATATTCTCCCTTTGCTTGTTCCAATCCTTTGTTTCGAGCGGATGATACTCCTCCATTGGGTTGATGGACAATTATAATCCGGTTATCTTTTTCTGCCCATTGGTCACATATTTCACTACTACCATCCGTAGAACCATCATCCACTAAGATACATTCAAAATCTGTATAGCTTTGTTGGATAACCGATTGAATACAATTGTCTAAGTAGAGTTTTACGTTATATACAGGTATTATGATAGAAATCATCGTACGAATCCGATAGAATGAGTTTTTTGTTCTTTTTACTACAATTTCTCGTAGACTTTTTGTTCTAAATTCTTTAGAGCAAATTGTCTACCTTTTTCTTGAGATTTTTGTTTGTAATGCATTAAGCAGGTATTACTTGACAATAGGGTTTTAAGTCCTTCGTATAGCGATGTGCCATTGTTGTCAACGATAAGTCCAAACTCACCATTTTCTCCTAATAATTCTTGCATACCAGCACAGCGAGTTGTAATAATGGGCAAGCCTAAAATTAATGCTTCTGTGATTACTGTACTATATCCTTCTGCCCGCGATGAACAGACAAATAAATCGGCTTTTGCCAAGTAAGGATAGGGGTTGGTGTGAAATCCGCTTAGTCGGACACATGTTTCTAAATGGTGTTGCTTGATGTACTGTTCCAATTTTTCCCTGTCGGTTCCTTCTCCCAAAATATTTAGTGAGAAACGAAAACCTTCGTCTTTTAATCTTTTGATGATAGGAAGCAATCGGTCGTAACCTTTTTGTGGTACTAATCTTCCCATAGTGACCATTATCAATCCTTGTTCTAACCAGCAAATTGGATTGATAGATTTGTCTGCTAGTAGTTTTATTTTGTTTTCATCAATAGGATTGTAAGTGACTGTGCTGTTGGGATGGGAAAACAATAGGTCGAAACTTGTTTTTACATCCAAAGAGACAGAAGTAACCTCGTCGAATTGTTGATAGGACTCTTGTTCTTCTTGACAGCTTCTGTATGCTATAGTTGTCCAATGATTGTTTTTTAAATCAGTATGTACCCAAGCGATCTTTTTAGATCGCTTGTTGTTAGATCCAGAAACGATTCGGGTGGCATATCCTTCAATAAAGGCTACTTCGGTGTCGTAATTCCCTTTGACAAAAAGAGCGTAAAACAATTTGGCAGAAAAGTGATGATAGATTAGGTGTTTGAATTTATTAATGATCTTTTTAGTTATTCGTCTCCAGCAATTGTCTTGGTCGCTAATTGGATGGAAGATGTAGTTGTAATGAATTTGCTCGGGATACTCTTTTGTTACATCATCTTTGGTCAGACTATATAATGTAATGTTGAACAATGTATAATCAATATGAGTTAATAGCGTCAGCAGAATTTGTTCAGCTCCTCCACCATAAAGTCCGTTAGTAAAGAAAAGGATCTTTTTTTTCATCGAGTTAATAATGTTTCAATTGGTTTCATCAATACTTCCAAAGTAAATTCCTTCCCTCGTTTGATTACCTTCTCTTTGTAATGTGACAATTGCTCTGGATGGTCGAGTAGTTGTTTAATACCTTCAAACAAGGTCGCTTCCGAATTCTCTGTAATGATGCCATACTTTTCTCCTTGCAGAAGTTCATTCATACCGGAGCAATCAGTGGTCACAACCGGAAGCCCCAAAATAAGTGCTTCAGTTACCGCAGTACTATACCCTTCGCTGATTGAAGAACAGACAAACAAGTCGGATTGTGTCATAAAGGCGTATGGATTTGTTTGGAATCCCCATAGAGTAACACAATCTTCCAACTGTTTTTTGCAGATATAATGTTGAAGCATTTCACGTTCTTCACCATCTCCCAATATCCATAGTTCGAAAGCGTATCCGGATTGCTTCAAACGTAAAGCGATGTGGAGCAACCGGCTGTATGCTTTAACTTTGGTCAGTCTGCCAATGCTGATTAATCGTATTTTGCTTTTGGAAGGCAAAGGTTCGTATTGCTTTCCTTTTTTTATAATGTCTTCGTGATCTATAGGGTTATAAATGATTTTTACTAAACTTTTTACTAAAGGGAAAGCTTTTATAAAGGCTTTTTGGACAGTAACAGAAACTGTGACAATTTGGTGATATCGGCTATATGTCTGTTCTTCATTCTGTTTATTCTTAAATATAACATTAGTCCAATGATGTTTTTCAAAATCAGTGTGTACCCAAGCGATCTTTTTGGCCTGTTTATTAGTAGAATGTGCCAATAGTTTAGTTGCAAATCCTTCCACAAAAGCGATCTCCACGTCTGCATGATGTGGAACAAACCATTTGTAAACCAATCGTAACGGAAGCCACGAATAGATTAATTTGTATTTGAGTTGATAAATCAGTTTCCTTATTCCTTTTATTTGTTCTGGATTGGGCAATATAGAAGTATAGTGAACGTATGGCTTTACATCGTTTACATATTTCCCGCAATCTACGATGCAACATAGTGTGACATCAAATTTGTTCGAGTCGAGATGTTGCAACAAGGTGGTCAATACCTTTTCTGCCCCACCGCCAGATAGGGATTCGATGAGGAAAAGAAGATTATTTAATTTGCTTTGCATAAGAATTTAATATGAACTTGTAAAGACATAATAATTTCTTTTTCCAATTCCAAATGTTGACTGGAATACAATTTAATATTTGGATAGATTGATGAATATTTAATGCTGCTGAAAAATAAGTATACAAATCAAAATCAAGTCTTTGTTGTATTATTTGCTCATCTTGTTGTTTCATGGGGAATTCATCAATAATCCATTGATAATACTTTAAAGCAGCTTTGGATTTTTCTACATTCCAACATGAGCTTGAAGAAATGTTATTTTCACTTTTTCTATAAACTATTAGGCTTTCTTCTGTTGATGCAATTCCATTGTTGTTGCAGAAAAGTAAGATGGAAGCATCATCAGCATAATAACCTGCCGGATAAATTTGATACCCTCCTAATTGTTGAATATGTTGTGTCCTATAAAAAAATTCCGATATTGTATGTTTTCTTTTTCCAATAATAGTATTTGAAAGGAAATCAGCAAATGTTTCATATTTAGGAAACAAGGGAGATTTTCCTATGTTTGTATTGGTTTTACTGTCAATAAGGAGCGTTCTTGTTTTAAAGACATTGCATTGTGGATGGCTTTTAACTAAACCAAGCATCGTTGCAATGAAATTCGGTAGCATAATGTCATCATCGCATAGTAGTACAAAAAAATCACCATTAGCATAGGAAAGACATTTGTTCCAATTTAGGACAATGGAGGTTTTCCCTAAATTGTCCTCATTTTTATAGTATCTGATACGTTTGTCGTTATATGTAGAAATAATTTCCTCTATGTTCTCAGGAGATTTGTCATTGACTATGATCAGTTCGAACTTTGTGTAAGTTTGATTTAAAACAGAGTCAATGGCTTCTTTTAAATATGTAGCTTTGTATGCAGGTATTCCAATCGATACGAGATCTTTTGTCATTTTTTATAATTTGAAATAAGTGTGAGAAATTTGTATCTTCAATATGGTTTCCTTTTTAATCTTTCCTTAATTATGAATTCATATGTCCAATCTCCCAAGAGTATAGATGGTTGAAGTTTATTCCATTTATTATAAAAACTCAGCGACATGAAAAATACTATATTGTGAATTAGGATATTGTGACTTTTTTATCTTTCTATTAGTTGAAAAACGATTAATAAATGAACGTTCATAACTGAAAGAATGATTTTTTGTCGTATCTTTAATTCTTTAATTAGTTGTATAGTGTTATCTTGAGATCGATCATCGCAAATAATTGTTTCATCTATAGGTAATGTTTGATTTAGAATAAATTCTAATTGTTTTTTTATATATTTTTCATCATTAATAGGTGCAAAGTGCGACAGATAATTTCATGCTGATTTAATATGTTTTAATTTCTTTCAACCAATTTTCTCTGATAAGAGAAGACTTAATGGGAATATCTTCTGCAAATACATTACCGAAGCAATCTTCCCCTTGAAGTACATTGAATGTCAATTGCGACTTTTTTGTTGTGTAGCACTTTACATTTCTTTCCGCCACATCAAAAACAATTTTATATTCTCCATTGGATAGGGTGTAAGGAGGAATCTCGAAAGTAAAGTGGTAACTTCCCGGTTCTAGCGATGTCTTTTTGTTCTCATCATTGTAGTCGGCTCGTGCCAGTGGGTATTGGAAGATGCTATATAGATTAAATCCAATAACCAAAGAAGGAATATGTTTCTTTACGCATATTTCAAATTCTATTTTAATAGTAGAAGAATTGTAGAATATGTTTCCATCGCTGGATGAAACAGAGGCTTTTTTCAAATAGAGTATTTGTTTGTTTCCGTCAGTTCCTTCAAATGAGTTTTGAATGATTTCATCACTTTGATAAGTACGGATGGTATCGGATATGCTTCCCATATATTTAACCTTCCCATTTTCCAATAATACTCCACGTGAACATAGCCGTTGCATACTACCCATATTATGACTCACAAACAACACCGTCCTCCCTTCGCCTTTCGACACGTCCTGCATCTTGCCGATAGCTTTCTTCTGGAATTCGGCATCACCTACGGCAAGTACCTCATCTACTACCAGTATTTCCGGTTCCAGAAAAGCGGCTACGGCAAAGCCCAGACGGACGGTCATGCCGCTGGAATAGCGTTTTACGGGGGTATCTACATAGCGTTCCACACCGGCAAAGTCGACTATCTCGTCCAACTTGTGGGAGATTTCGTGGCGAGTCATGCCCATGATGGAGCCGTTCATGTAGATGTTCTCACGGCCGGTCAGCTCCGGATGGAAACCGGTACCGACTTCCAAGAGAGAGGCAATGCGGCCACGGGCACGGATGGCTCCGGTGGTAGGGGAGGTGACACGCGACAGAAGTTTCAACAAGGTGGACTTCCCGGCACCGTTTTTTCCGATAATGCCTACTACATCGCCTTGATGCACATCGAAGGTGATGTCTTTCAACGCCCAGACATATTCCGACGCGCCTTTCTTGCTGCGGTCGTTGGTTTCGCCTATCTTCAGATAGGGGTCTTCCTGGCGGAGAATGGTCGTTTTCCACCAGCGGTTGAGGTCGTGGCTCAGTGTGCCGGTGCCGACCAGACCGAGTTTGTAGAGTTTGCCTACATGGTCAAACCGGATTGCTATATCGTTCATTCTTATTCTCTTTTTTTAATTCTGCTGCTTACACTGTATCCATAAAATTGCGTTCCACCCGGCTGAAGATGACTACTGCGCAGAACAGGGTGGAGAGCATAAACAAAGTGCTATATGCCAATCCGCCCCAATCAAGTGAACCACACCCCATGCAGCTGTATTTAAAGGTCTCGAATATGGGTGTCAACGGGTTGAGCGCGATGATGTCACGGTATTTTTCCGGAGCTGCGTTTAGCGGATAAATGACCGGAGTGGCATACATAAATAGTTGCAGGCCGAAAGTGACCAACTGGGTAAGGTCACGGTATTTGGTGGTCAGCGCTGATATGATCAACCCCCACGACATGGCATGGAATGCGGTTAGGAATATCAGGAACGGAAATAACAGCAGGGCGGCATTGACATGCAGTGAAGCTCCTTTCACATAAAAATAGAGATACATGGCAATGAACAACAACAGTTGTATTCCGAACTTGATCAGGTTGGAGGTGATGCCGGACAACGGCACGACTAGACGGGGGAAATAGACTTTGCCGAACACACCCGCATTGGCAGTGAACACATTGGAGGATACGTTGAACGCGGAACTGAAATAATTCCACAGCATGATACCTGCCATGTAGAACAAAGGCTGTGGTACTCCGTCCGTTGAGATACCTGCCAAGCCGCCGAATATGAACATATACATTACGGTAGTGAAGATTGGTTGGATGAGGAACCAGAGAGGACCCAGAATGGTTTGTTTGTATACGGTGACGATGTCGCGTTTCACGTACATATAGTATAGGTCACGGTACCGCCATATACCTTTCAGGTCTATATCCAGCCATTTTTTCTTTGGTTTTATTTCTATTGTCCAGTTTTCTTTAGTCATTTTTTTGAGATCTTGTTTTTTCAGGAGCATTTGTCCAGATAGAGCACACAGTGCTGCTGTTTGTGGTCGCTCCAGAGATTGGAAATCAGTAGGTAACGATTCACTTGGAATGCAGGTGAACAGAACGTATAATCTATTCGTAAAAAACCGCCCCAGCATTGGTAACTGCCGCTCCATGTCTGCCCGGCCTGGAGGAAGCAATCCTGTAGTAACCGGCTGATTTTCCGGTAAGCATACGAGGCAGGTGTGTCATTGAAATCACCGCACACGATGACCGGATAAGGGCTCTCGGCGATGGCTTTTGTCAAGAGATCGGCTTGCCGGTTACGCTGGACGGTGTGGTGGCGCATCGCCTGAAATCTGTCTTTCATTGAGTATGATTCATTCATGCCTGTAGTTTGCAGATGGACGTTGAATAACCGGAAAGTTTGCCCTGTCATCTGGATATCCGCTTGAAGTATTTTGTTGTAGCTGTTTGGAAAGTAGTACTCTTGAACGTTTCCGATAGGCCAGCGGCTGAAGACGGCCAGATTAAGGACTTCATCTTCCCGCGAGTTGATGATGCAATAGGGATAATCAGGAAAAGCAGCCCGAATGGTGTCCCATGCCAGAAGATTGGTATGAGGACGTTCTTGCAGACAGACGATGCCGGGTTGCAGGACACGAATGCTATGGGCGGCCTTTGTCAGAGTGTCTTTGTTCAGCCTGAACCCTTCGGTATTCCAGCAAACCAATTTCAGCTGATTGGAATCCAGCACTTTTTCTTTGTGCAGGAAATGAAACGGGAACTGACATGCTAGAACCGGCAGACTCCCCAATAACAAAAACAAGTAAAGCATCCACCAGCGGTTGTGCCTCCAGAGCAGAATCGCGAAAATAATTCCATCGGCTATGCATATAGGAATTGCCGATAGACTGATGAGGATAAAATTTCCGGCCCACTCGGGAGTGAAGCAGGGGAGAAATATCAACAGCAGTGTCAGACCGCACAGGATACTTCCCGACAGACAGTTAAATACGCGCATTGTTGGCAATCAGACCTTCTAAAGCTTCGAGTTGTCTTCGGGTCAACCTCAATTGGTCAAGCATGGGCCGGTAACGCTCCAAATGGTGCAGGTCCGTACCCACAAAATCGTACATTTTTTGTTTTAACAGCTTTTCGCTGACCACTTTGGGGTGCGGGCCATAGTAACCGCTCAGTGACATCAGATTGAGTTGAAAGCTGTAACCTTTCTCTTTCAGCAGAAGGTAATCTTTTTCTTCCATGTACAGGTAACGCTCCGGGTGGGCGATGACCGGTTGATAACCGGCATTCCATATTTTCATCAGGATATCCGGCAAACCGGGAGGAGGGTACATGTAGGATGTTTCGACCAGCAGGTGGCTGCTGCCCAAAGGTAGCACTTCTCCATCCAACTTGTTTGTAAAAGCGGCATCCATCATATATTCAGAAGACAGCCGCAGATTCAACGGGCCGGAATAGGCTGCCTTCAACACGTCGAACTGTTGCTGCAGCTTCTTGTTCAGCGTGGGATAATCCTCCATGATATGGGGAGTGAGCCACACTTCCCGTAACCCTATGGATTCCATATAGCGTAGCAGGGACAGACTGGTATTTATGTCGGGTGAACCGTCATCCACTCCGGGAAGAACATGGGAGTGGATATCGGTCATACCCTTCATTAAACCAGAATTAATCAAATTGTATTTGGACTTGAATATACCAAACATCTTTCTTCTTAAGGTTTCAGGATTTCTTTTTGAACAATCGTTTCCAGCTTGATTCGGAACCATCCACATAACCGTAGCCATATCCGTAACCGTAGCCGTATCCTCCGTATCCGCTTGTTTTTACTATAGCACCGTTAAGTACTAACGACATATTGTTCAATTGTCCGCTACGGTATATTTTTTCCAACTCCGGCAACATGCGGCGGTCTAGCTTGCCAACCCGTACCACGAAGATGGTCAAGTCGGCTATGCGGTTGGTGATGGCGGCATCGGCCACTACTCCTACAGGCACATTGTCGACAAAGATATAGTCATAACGGTTACGCAGTTCGGCAATCATCACTTCCAATTGTTCGCTGAGCAATAGCTCTGATGGGTTGGGTGCGATGGGACCGGCCGGAATGAAATCTAGGTTTTCACAGATTTCGTTGTGCTTGATGATTTCATCCGTCGTGGCCTTGCCTGCCAGGAAGGAGGTCATTCCTTTTTCTTCTGTATGAAGACGGGTATGTGAAGTCAAAGTCCCTTTACGGATATCCATGTCAATCAGGATGACTTTCTTGTCGGTTTGCGCGAAACTGGCCGCCAGATTGCTGGATACGTATGTCTTGCCGGCACCCGGTCCGAACGAACTGAAAGTGACGACTTGCATGTTCTTTGACTTGACACGCATAAAATCCATATTGGTGCGTATTATACGGAAGGCTTCCGATACAATGTCACGCCCCTGGGCACGGACAGCGATGCCATGCGCTGTTTTTTTATTCTCTATCTTCCTTTTGGATGAATCCTTGGGTATTTCGCCTAAGAAAGGAACGGTTACAGCATCCTCGATGTCCTTGCGGTTGCGTATGCGGGTATCGAAGAACAGGAACAATAGCAGGACAATTGCCGGCAGGGCGATTCCTTTCATGACACCTGCCATGATCATGCTGCGTCCGTTGGGAGAAATCGGAGCATCCCCTCCTCCAGCAGGATCGAGCACACGGGCGTCAGTTTCGGTGGTGGCCTGGCTCAGCGCATTTTCTTCGCGTTTGTTCAGTAGATAGAGGTAAAGTTCCTCTTTGATGCGTTGCTGACGTTCGATAGAAAGCATCTGTTGCTGTTGTCTGGGTATGTTGGTCACCCGCCACTGGGCTTCTCCGGCCCTGCTTCGGGCCTCGTTCAGTTTCACATCGATGCTGACAATCATGTTGTCGATGGCCCGGATGATATTCTGTCGCATGGCAATCAGATTCTTGTTCAGTTCCTGGACGATGGGGTTTTTGTCACTGCTTCCTTCTATCAGTTTGTCCCGTTTCAACTTGTTGGCGTTGTAGGCCGCTATCTGGGTTTCAATGTTGATGTCGGCTATGCCGGTGTTTGAAGGGATAAGCTCAGTCTCTTTGGATGGGTCCACTAGGTAGCCCTTGATGTAGCGTGCCATGCGTGCCTGCAATTCCAGTTCCTGAGTGGTCGAGCTGTACTGCCGTTTGTCTGACATGGACATGGAAGCGGCCGAACCGATATCAATAATATCATTGTTTTGTTTGTAAGACTGAAGTTCGTTTTCCACGCCTCCTAGTTCTTTTTCGATGATGACCAAACGCTCGTTGATGAAGTTGGAGGTATTGATGGCTATCTGGTTCTTATCTTTGATAGTCTCTTCATTATACACTGTAATCAGCATATTGAGTACATCTTCGGCACGGGCGGTGGAGTAATCACGGAGTGACAGGTAGAGGATGGAGGCATCATTCTCGGCCTGACTGATGTTCAGGTTGCTTCTGAACAGGCTGGCCATTGTGTCCGTACTCTGCCGGCGTATCGTAATTGGTGTATTGAACCACTTGTCTGTATAATATAAGGTGGGTGAGATCACTATTTTTCCTATGGGCGATTGGATGGTGTCACCCAGATTGGCTGTTAGCGTTATACTTGTGGCGTCTGTCGAGAAATCGGATAACCGGACTTGCTTCCTGTTCTGGATTCTGACTGTCAGGCTGAAATCAAGATGATCCTCTTCTTCCGGGAATGAAACCTTGACAGGGGCTTGCGTATAAAGTTCCTCCTCACGCAAGTCATCCATGATGAGGTAGCATACATTGGCGTGAAGACGGTTCACCACATCGCGCATGAGTTTGTGTGACTGGAATTGCAGGATCTCATTGGATACATTGGTATATGAATAGGTGTTAAAACGGTCCAGCCCGCGACCGATGTTGTTTGAATAGGCGTCCTTTATCATGACGGTGGCTGACCGTGAATAGATAAAGGGAAGTTTGGCATATTGATACCATGCATATCCGCCGAACAGACTGACCGACAATACAAACCAGTACCATTTGGACAACAGGTACATGATGATGTCAACGGGGTTGATATTGAATCCTCCCCCGCTTAAGGTCTTATCTCCCGACATATCTTTTTGTTCACTCATTCTTATCATGTCGTTTCTTTTTTATTTAGTAGTCAGCAATACCAGCGAGGTGATTGTGGTGATGAAGGACAGGATCATACTCCATGTGCTCAGTTTTCTCTGGGCTTGTTCGGTGGCCTTCATGTTGGTAGGTTCTACGTAGACAATGTCATTCTGTTGCAGGTAATAGTAAGGCGACGTGAAGATGTCTTTGCTGCGGATGTCGTGGAACAGGATTCGTCGCTTGTTCCCATATTCGCGGATGACGGCGATACGGTCCAGACGGGATCGGGGGGTCAGGTCTCCAGCCATGGCAAGAGCCTCTAAAAGAGTGATGCGGTCGCCTTTCACTTCAAAGGTTCCTACATGTCCAACTTCTCCTAGCACGGAGAATTTGAAGTTCAAGAAATTGACGGTGACCATAGGATCTTTCAGCAATTCTTCGTTGATCAGTCGTTTTTTTATCAGTTCGGTTAATTGTCGGCGGGTCAGTCCTTCCACATGCAGTTGTCCCAGCACAGGAAAGTCTATATTCCCGTTGATATCCACTAAATAACCTTTTTCTTTTTCATCACTTAATACCCCCACTTCATTGTTGGAAATGCTTCCGTCTGCTTCTACAGAATAGCTTCTGCTTCCGGACATATTGAAAGGCAGGGACAGTTCTGGGTTTTTGCTGTTCACAATAATACTCAATCTGTCATCCCTATGGATGATGGCTTCATATTTTTGAACCATAGGATATTCCTGTAGTTCATCCATATCTTGTAAATAGACAAAATCTTTGCGTGAAGCGCACGAACTAAAAATGATTATTGCCAACAGACAGGCCAGTTTGATTGTTTTATCCATTGTTTTATAATTAATTGTTTTTTATTCCTTTATATGAATCACTTGGTCACATCGTTCCATCAGTCGTGAATCGTGTGTCACAAATATTAATGTGTTATTCTTTCCCCATTGCAACAAATTGTCCATGAGGTGTGTGGTGGTCTCGGTGTCAAGTGCCGATGATGCTTCATCAAACAGCCAGATCCGCCCGGGACGCAACAGTGCGCGGGCTATTGCAATCCGTTGGGCTTGTCCTTCAGACAAGCCATATCCATGTTCCCCTATCTTGGTATCTAGTCCTTCCGGCAGACTGAACACAAATTCAGCGCAGGCCAGCCGGATGACTTTATGCAGAGCCTCTTCGTCTGCTCCCGGACTACCCAGCCATAAATTCTCCCGGATGGTACCGCTCAGCAACGTATTTCCTTGGGGCACATAGACGAAGTTGATGCGTAAATCGGGGGTCACACTGAGTGTCCGTCCGTCATCAGTTGTCAAATCGATGCGTCCCTTTTCCGGATAAACCAAAGCCAGTATCAGCCGGATAATGGTCGTTTTTCCTGTTCCGGTAGGTCCGGCTATGGCGGTGGAACTTCCCGGATGAAAGGCAGCTGTAAACCGGTCGAGTACCGGCTGTCCCTCTTCATAGCCAAAAGACACTTTCCGAAAGTTCAGTGTCAGTGGTTGGTCTATGTAGACCGGGTGTTCGTCCGGTTCTACATCTTCAAAGAGGGCCATTAACCGTTCCACGGAGGTCCATCCCCGTATCAGACTGGGAGGGATGGATATTAACCCTAAAAAAGGTCCCTGTACCTGTCCGACCAGTTGAAGAAAGGCTGTCATTGTTCCGAATGTTATCTCGTGGTTATGCAGTTGGAAAATACCCCAAAGGAATGCACATAAGTACCCTCCTCCAAATGTAAATCCCATGACCCCTTGCGTAAAAGTGGAAAATTTGATTTGTTCCATTCCCAATTTGAACAACTTCTCTTGTGTTTCATGTAATTTCTGTTTCCGGTAGTTGGTGGCTCCGAGCGAGCGGACTAGAATCCGTTTGGACAGATTTTCTTGCATGACGGTACCCATCTCGCTGTTCATCTTTTTTTGGGCACAGCTCAGTTCCCGGACCTTTCTGAAATAAATCTTTGACAATAAAACAAGAGGGGTGACTCCCAGTATGAACCAAGCTAAACGCGCGTCAAGAATCCACAAGTAGATAAAAGAGCTTGCCAATTGCAAGCCGGTAACCAGCAGGTTGGGTAGAATGCCCATTCCCATTCCCAACACTTCGGAAGCGTCACTGCTGATACGGGTCAGCAGGTCGCCTGTGTGCCATTTCCCTGCTCCTTTCCATGAACACATCATTAGGGCGTCGGACAGCGAATTTTGCATGCGGATACTGATGCGCATGTTGATCTTGCCAAAAATCCAGGGAGATACAAGTTTTATCCCCATACCCAGCAGGAAGGATAAGGCTACTATTGTGGCTACCAGGTAAATATTCCCTTCCTGTGCTCCGGTAGCTACATCGATGATCCATTTGGACATGGCCACATTGACCAATGACATGACCACTCCGAAAATACCCGAAAAGATAGAGAAGGTGATGAGCCAATGGTATCCTTCTGTTACCTGCATAACCCATTTGAAAGCTTTCCATCCTAACTGACATGTATTGCTCAGATTCTCCCGTGTGAGCTTCTGCAAAAATTTTTTCAGCAATTCTTTCATTTCTTTTTTATCATTTCCTTGAAACGTAAGAGGGCTAATCCGGCTAGCCACCAGAAAGTTTCGTCGAAAGCATAACCTAACGATAAGTGCATTTTGTGAAAGATCCGCTTCAACGTGTATCGTTTGTTCGCCCATTTCCCGGTGGGACGTTCACCGTAACGTTCGTCTCCATGTCCAAAATTGCCACTTTCCCAAATCTCTTGCATTAACTTGTCCGGACAGAGACTGGTACTGAATGGTAAAAGGTCGGCCGGCACGCCAAGATATTTTATCAATAGGGCATAAAGTAACCGGTTCCACCGGTGAATGTGCCATTTGCGACAGATACACTCTAATTCGTTTTTGTTTGTAACAGAATGTAATGCGTTAAAAGCCATGGCTATATCACACAATTGTCGTAGTCCGATCCCTTCATTGATAAGATGCTTCAATATGTGGGTGGAAAGTAATAGATGATTCGCTTCGCTCGGAAGTTTGCCTTGGCTGTTGGTAAAGACCCCCGCTTCCCATTGGCGGATTTCTTTTTGGAGGAAAGGGTTGTGCAACTCTATCAGCCTGCTGTGATGTTCAATCAGAACTCTGTTTATCAGACAGGAAGCCTCACCATTGGTTCCTCTTTTTACCGGTAATCCTAATTTTTCCATCCGTTGGTTGGCTTGTTCGGTTTGTGTCTTGTTTCCGAACCACAGGTCGATGTCTCCGGCTATGCGATGTTCCGGATGAGGGTAGAAGTCAGCTGTCCCTATCCCTTTTAGCAGCAGGAAAGGGATAGAAGGTGATTGTACATAAATCTGTTGGAGGGCTTTAATCGTTTCCCGGTGTTGCCGGTTCACCCGTTCCAAGGTGTCAACTTCCACCATCCAGCCAAGCAATACCTTCCGGGGAGGTACGGCTTCAGTCGGCAACAGGCGGATGCCATCGTAAATAATGCCTTGTACGGTTTGTTTTCTTGCCATGCTGTGAATTTCATTCCATTCCTTTTCATCTAGAGGAAAAAGGGCGGAACAGTCTTCCTGCCGGTCCCACAGTCCTTGCCTTAGCAAAAGCATGAAAGCCTTTTGTAATGGGGCTGAGATCATCTTTTTGTCTTATTCTATGGCTAACCCAGTTTCTAACCATTGTCGGCACAGCTCGTTGGCATCGTTTCGGGCTGTATCTTTATTTACTTCATATTCATTGCACAGCAGTGCTCCGGCTTCATCTACCGTGAATTCCTTGTTTTCCAATTGTTTCCATAACCAGGCGGCTGTTTCATTCAAGGAATAGACCTGTGCCATATCCATGGTTTCAGAAAACGGATTGACAATCATATATTCTCCACCTACTTGGCGAAGAATTAAATTAGAATTGAGTCTCATTGTCTTTATATTATTGCATTATCCTATTTATAGTTAAAATTACATCGACCTTCACAGGCAGATGTAATGGGGAATAAAATGTAAGTTCATTCTATTATCCGCTGATAACATAGGGTCTTGAACTTACCTGATCTAACATTTTTTACAGATCCGGCGCTTCTCGCGAAGAAAACGAATCTCTCTTCTAACATTTCTTATTGTATTGTTTGTCATATCTGAATTGAACAGATTACTGTTTACCAGTTTATACCTGTGGGACGGATCATGCCGGCTTGCAGCAGTTGCATGATAAATCCTGCGGCATCTTGCGATGCGGTGTCTTTATCCACTTCGTATTCCTCCAGAATCAACAGTACTAGATGGTTGAAGCTTTCTGCTTCTTCGATATGCTCCCAGATAAATTCTCCGGTTTCGGTCAGGGTGACCATTCCGTTGAACTCTCGGGCGGTCTGTCCGGAAGGAACCAGTACGATTTCTCCGGCTATGTTTCGTTTGATAAATTCTTTGGTTCTTTTCATCTTTTGAAAAAACGATATGTTTTAATGATGGTCCTGCGTAAAGGAATTATGTTCGGCCATATGTGGGCGAAGAATTTCCACTGGAAATCTTCTGGAACTATCCATTTCCCTTTTCGCTTCACCTTGATAATGATGGCGAAAATCTGTTCTCTTTGAATTGGACCTTCGATGACAGTCTGGGCGTCACCGATAAGATAATATTCTTCATTTTTAACATTATAAATACGGTGCATGACATATTCACCGTTGCTTCGCTGATAGAACACCATATCTCCTTTCCGAAGTTCACCGGAGGGGCTTTTCAGGTAGATGTGGTCTCTTGCGTGGATCAGGAATGGAGCCATGCTGCTGCCCGAGATGATCATGCTCACCTGCTTTCCTTCCTCAATGAGGGTACGCAGCATGGATATATATTCTTTCGTATCGACAGTCTTCATAATGGGGCGTATTTCACATTATCGGATAATTTCCAGTTTGGTCAGATACCTGTGCAGGGTGAAGGCTGCTTCCGGATTCATGTTGCATGCATAGGTGCTGATGCTTGTCTGTCTGGTCAAAACCTGCAGATCGTCGAGTGCTTTGCCGGTGAGCTTTGGATTCCACCAGTTGATTGTAACCTGCGAGCAGAGAGCTTTGAAATGCTTCATGGCTGTCTGGGGACGGATGGTGTTATCAGATGCCTGTTCGATGAATACAATGGCCTCCAACGGGCGGCGTTCATTGTGACAGATACCGCTGGAACCGCATACAGGCCATCCCGTTATCTCGTAGTCGCCGTTTGGAAGTGGACAGAGCAGGGCACGGTCGCCATTGAGTACCTGGGTGCCGGGAATATGCCGGCACCACAGGTTGGCATGCGTCGATTTGCCAATGCCGCTAGGACCACTGAATAAGATGGCTTGCCCACGATAATCCAGAAAAGTACAATGTAGTATGTAACATCCCTGGACAGATAAAGGACGTTCCAGGCACAGGCAGGAAATGAACAGGGTATCTGTTTGCAGTTCTCTTTTCAGACCTTCGATGAAATAGATGTTGGCATCTCTTTCGTTTCTTTCCTGATAGAGAGCATAGCAGGCATTCAGGTTTCCTACAGCCAGCAGGCGTGTTTCTTGTTCTTCCTTCCGGAAAACTACGATGTCGTTGCGTTGGAATGTGATCTGCCAGTCGTTGGACGGCAAAGGCAGACGGTTGACAAAATAGAATGTATAGTACCGGTCCGCTTCTTTGGTAGCGGGTTTATGGTCGAGAAACAAACGGCTGTTAACAGGAATCTCCTGTTCTGTCACTCCTGACAATTCAATCGTTAGCGGGCCGATATTCAGTCTCACAATCTTCATTTTTAATGTATTACGGGGGGATAATTCGTAATGATCCGTTCTTTGGCTTTCGCCATCTGGCAAAGATAGTCCATGCTTCCGGTGATTGTTTTTTCACAGTGTGCGGCGGCATAGCATACGTTGCATACGGGACGAAGGTGGCAACCCTCGCATTCGGTATGGGATACCAGTTCCTTGGCTTCTTCTAAAAGTTGTTGCCATGCAGTTGTCATCGGAATCTTTTTCAGGTCAACGGCCGGTTGATCCAGCATCACACAGGGGGTGAGGATGCCTTGCCAGTTGATCCAGCATGAACTCTTGGCAGCTCTGCACTCCAAAGAGCAGGCTCGTGTTCCTTCCACATGGGCAAGCGTATATTTCAAGTCGTGCATGTATCGTGCCATGTCATTCCCTTTTTTGTACTCCATATATTGCATCTCGATGCGGGCCGCCTCGTCGGCATCCAGTCTTTCAGTTAGAATGTTACGCAGACTTCCGCATTCGGGGCGTGAGAGAGGAAACATGTATGAGTTTACTTCTGCCGGAATGTCCAGATGCTGGGCCAGACGGATGATCTCGTCGTAATCTTTTTCATTCTTTCGTACGATACTTACGTTCAGTTTCACATCAATGTCTGCCTTTTTCAACCGTTTCAGGGCTTCCATGCACAGGGTGTATCCTTGCGGATTGTGGCACAAGCGTCCGTAAGTTTCTCTGCTGTCTCCATACAGGGTGACGTTTATCCGCCGCGGCTTGTGGGTCTGCAAGATGCGTACCATTTCGTTGTCGATGAGTGTGCCGTTCGTATTGAGAGTCAGGATGAATCCCATTTCGCGCAGCCGGGTGTACAGCTCCTTGAAGTGTGGATAGAGCATCGGTTCACCTCCGGTGAGAAGGATGAAGAGTGTACCCATGTCTTGAAGTTGTTCTGCCCAGTCGAGCCATTGTTGCAAAGGCGATAAACCTCCGTGTCGTTCCACCACGCTGCGTTCGGTGCGTATGAAGCACATGTCGCAGTTGAGCGTACAGGTGGGAGTCAGCTCGAAGTTGGTAGTGATCGGGACACGGCTCTGATTGGCTTTGTCCACCAATGCCCGTTCCAAAAGGTTGGCATCGTGAAGATGATCCATAACTTGGAATGTATATGTATTTATGAGAAAAGTCTTTATAGACTTCCTTTCATTTGTTTCTTTTTACTTTTTGCAATGCGGCAAAGGTAGCCGATGCCGCCGCATTGCCCTTTTTCATTGCGGGCATTGGCATAGCAGACATCACAGATAGAGCGTAAGGTACAACCTGCGCATTCTTTATGGAACGGAAGTTGTTCGCATTTGGTTACTATTTGTTTCCAGGCATCGCTTACGGTTGTGGAAAGTAGCGAAACGGCTGGTGTTTCCATATCGACGCACGGAGTCATGACGCCCTGCCAGTTGATCCATGCGGAACTTTTACCTGCCCGGCAGGCAAGTCCGATGCCTTCAGCAGGTACGGGAGATTCTCCACGTTCCAATTGCTGGAGGACATGAGTGGCGTATGATGTGTATTCCTTGCCATATTTATGTTCCAGTGCCTCAACCTCGGCATGTGCTACTTCATCCGGTACGGGGCGGCACGTATCAAGGGGTAGCGTGGTGGCGCATCCCGGCCGTGAATAGACTGAAATGTAACTGTTGGTCAGCATAGGTAAGTCCCATTCGTCAGCTAGTTCCAGCATTTGCCGGTGTTCTTTTATATTTTGTCGTGTCAAGGTGAGGTTCAGTTTGGTATCTATGCCATATTCTTTTAATCGTTTCAGTCCTTCCAGGCAACGGTCGAAACCGTTTGTCGCGTGGCACAGATTGAGATAAGTTCCGTTGGTCACACCATATAACGAGACATTCACCCTCCGGGGTTTCAAACGTTGAAACAGACGTACTGTTTCGTCATCTATCAAAGTCGCGTTTGTATTGATGGTGAGGATGAATCCTTTTTCTTTCAGCCGGATATATAATTCTTTGAAATCAGGATAGAGTAGGGGCTCGCCTCCTGTCAGTAAGATGAAGAGCGTTCCTATTTCCTGTAGCTGGTTGGCAATGTGCAGCCATTCCTCTATGCTCCGTAATCCTCCTCTTTTCTCGGCTTGTGACTTCTCCATGCGGATATAGCACATATCACAACGGAAATTGCACGTCGGTGTCAATTCAATAGTGGCATTGATCGGAGTACGGTTTGCCGTCGCTTTGTTCACCAATGCCCGTTCCACAGGGTTTATGTCTTGCAGGGATTCCACTAGGATAATGATTTTTTTTCAAAGAAAAGTTTTTGAGTCTAGTGTATTGGATTTCATTTACTTCCGTGGTCGTATATGTTACCGAAATTTGTCTCGATGGAAAATATATAGATTATCTTCCCTTTTTGAAGCCCAACAAAAGTTAATACTTAATTTAGAGCATATCCTTTTTATAAGGCACCAGAATTGGCATCTCACAAAAAAATATTATCAAATTCGATTGATTTTTAACTATTGGCATACAACCAAGTCTATATTTTACGATGATAGACCCAAAGATAGGGAAAGTAGAATCTTTCAAGGTCTTCATTGCTTTGCATAATTCGTAAATTTTGATTCGCAGCGAAGATAGATATTTTAGAACCCTAATTTGAGAGGTTTACAGTATAGACTTTACTTTTAAGGTCCAAGTCTATACTGTTATTTGATGCGAATTTCATAAATAGGGGAATGTCTTAAGAGTGGTTAGGACGACCTGGTATTTCTTCAACAGCAGATTTGATTTCACCCCAACCTTGATGATTGTATTCTCCAGTGTTATTTACTGTATCATAGCTAGTCCACTTGATGCCTCTAATCTTGTCACCTACTTTTGCGTCACTTAAATCGAATCCATTCCAATCAATATTGAGAATAGGTATACCCCATTTTTCTATAGTCCCTTCGTGCCCTGTAGCATGGATACCATTAATATCTACATAGGTTGTAGCGCATGGTTCTCCATGATTGTTTGTGTTGTTTTCTCCATAATGACAATGAAATAGTGCTTTAAAGTTATAGCATGCAGCTACATATTCGTTCGGAATGAACTCTTCGCTAATAAGCATCGGTTTTTGATAATCTTTCTTCATACTATTTTTTTCTTTTTTGATTCCTGTTTCGGAGGAAAGGAAATCAGAAAAGGTTTGAAGCGAAATAGTGATTGGGTCCCGGAGAAACTCCGGTGTGAAAGAATTTTGAAATAATTGATATATTGCGATTTACCATCTACAATATGATCCTTTCATTTTCCTTTTCATTACACTAATTCTTTGCAGCTCAAACGATATTCTGACTTAGTTCCCCCAGTAGTCTGATCATATATTATTTAATCTCTATTTCTATTAATGAGAATCAATAAATTTATCTAAGCGTTAGGAATCAAGATTGAAATAAATGAATAAGATTGCTATTTACTGTTTTATTTACCGATTAGGATTTAGCAGTTTCCCAAGAATTTATGTCAAGGTTCTTGGTGGCGTGACCCTCCCAGCCCTTTTGTCCTCTCCAAACAATGACTAATTCATTTTTCTCAAATATCTGATTATGGTTGTAATCAACATATCCCCAATAAAAACCAGATTGGGCTTCGGCTTCATGAAATGCACTACATGGATGATAGTTTCCTAGCCAAATACCTCGATCTCCTATAGTGGGGTGTGAACCAGAAGCAGGCTTATCTCTAAAATAATACAACGTTCCTCTTGGTGCATTACAAGTAAACTTATAAACAGTTCCACTATCTCCACAAGCAGCCACATGCGTTTGCGGCACGAAAGCCTCGCTTTTCAGCTCCGGCTTTGTATAAACTTTCTTTGTCATCTTTTTTTTCTTGTTTTGCCAGACTTCTTATTCTGTAAGAGGGCAAAAGTTTGAAAAGAGAAAAACATGACCGAGTTCTGCAAGAACTCAATCAATAAGAATCAAGAATAAAAAGGATGAAACGACTGTGATTTACAGTCTTTACCGATTTACGGAGATAAATATCCGGATGTGACATGTCGCTTTCGGCTTGTTCACGTTCCATCTCCAAATTCCTAACATCTTACAATTTTCTCTTTACTATGAAACTTTCATATAGCCAAGTTCTTGCAGAACTCTGTCTGTTATTAAATAAATTATCTATCTCATACTCCGTATCGTATCCGCTACACGCATCACATCCTCGCACGTCATCATTGATCCCGAAGGCAGACAGAGTCCACAGTTGAACAGGGCTTCCGATACTCCGTTGACGTAGGTGGGGGAGGATGAGAATACGGGTTGCAGGTGTAACGGTTTCCAAAGCGGACGGGTCTCGATGTCGGCTTTTGCCAAGTGCTGCATCAGCTGCAAGGCGCTGAAACTGGTTTCGTTACTGTCCACTTTAATTGTAGTCAGCCAATAATTGGGTAGAAATATGGTAGATTTCTTGGGTTCTACCACAGTGATACCCGGAAGTCCTGCCAGCAGCTCGGTGTATAGCCGGTGGATGGCACGGCGGTGTGCGATATGGTTGTCCACTACACGCATCTGCCCGCGTCCGATACCAGCCGACACATTGCTGAGCCGGTAATTGTATCCGATCTGTTCGTGCTGGTACCAGGGGAACGGTTCACGTGCCTGGGTAGCATAGAACTTCACTCTCTGGGCTTCCTCTTCCGTATGGCATAATAAGGCGCCGCCACCGCTGGTGGTGATCATCTTGTTGCCGTTAAAAGAGAAAATCCCATATTGACCGAAGGTCCCGCAATAGCGTCCGTCGTAAACGGCCCCCATTGCTTCGGCAGCGTCTTCCACCACGGGGATGCCGTAGCGGGAGGCAATGTCACAGATTTCGTTCATGCGGGCAGGCGTGCCGTAAAGGTGTACTGGAAGAATGGCTTTGGGCTTGAGGCCGGTCTGTTTCATACGGTCGCAGATGGCCTGTTCAAGCAGTATAGGATCCATATTCCAAGTATCAGGCTCACTGTCTACGAAAATGGGGGTAGCACCCTGATAACAAATGGGGTTGGCTGACGCAGCAAAGGTGAAACTTTGGCAGATCACTTCGTCTCCTTTGCTTACGCCCAGCATGATCAATGCTAAGTGGATGGCTGCCGTACCTGATGATAATGCCACGGCGTGTACCTCCTGGTCGCAATGCGTTGAAAGCCACTGTGACAAGTCATGCTCGAAGCCATCTACATTCGGCCCTAAGGGAACTACCCAATTGGTTTCGAAAGCCTCACGGACGAACTCTTGTTCGGATCCGCCCATGTGTGCCAATGACAACCAAATCTTACTCATTTTCAGTTATGAACAAAAAATTATTTGTTGCGTGCTTCGGTGATGAACACTACAACACGGTTCCACTCGTTCTTCAGCTGGTATGGTTGCAGGCTATCACCTTTGTAATCCACCCGGATGCGGCTTGGATCTACACCGAACTCTTTCACCATCATGTTGCAGACAGCTTCGGCACGGCGCTGGCTCAATTTCAAATTGTAGGCCGGATTACCAGTCTGTACGTCGGCATAACCTGTTATGATCAGGTTGACTTCCGGATGGTCTTCCAAATACTTGGCAGCTTCTGCCACATTCTTTTTCTGGATATCGGTAATATTGTACTTGTCGATAATGAATGATACGGTCATACCCAACATTTCGTTCTTCACTACCTCTTTCTTCACTTCTGTGACGACTGGTGCCGGTACCGGCTTGTTACGCTCTTCATTGATCTTGCGGTTCAATTCGTCAACCCATGCCTGGTCGTTCACCTCTGTGTAGCGGAAGCGGCGATCGCCGTACTGGTCCTTGAAATGATAGGTGAGACCTAACATGACGTTGGCGTATGAATCCCATTTGCGGTCGTAACGCGTACCGTTGAAAGCATCGTCCGTTGCGTTGAAGGTCGCTTCCAGATTGATGTCAAGCGCATTGCTCAACATATAATTGAACTGGAGGCCTGCGCGTAGAGAGAAAAACGTTTTGTTGTCAGTGCTGATTTGGTAGGGGGCAAACTCCTCACTGGGGGATTTGTCCCACTCTTTGACTTTATCATCGAATCCGAAACTGGAGTTGAATCCCATACCCAAGATACCTACTACATTGAAACGGATATCTTCGTCATATTGGGCGAAAATATTGTGCAGGTTGAACAATCCGTCCAAATAACCGTTGAACATATTGAAACCGTAGTTCCCTTTGCCATACACCTCGGGAAAGGCTTCAATCACTTCGCTGTTGGCGCGTGACATTTGTTTCAAATAAGCGAGTTGCACACGTGCTCCGATGGCGGGTGAGAAGTATTTACCGACCGAGAGGGCTATGCTCGGTCTGGTCATGGCGCCGAAAGATCCGAAGCGGCTGTTCTCGGACAGCGAATGATTGGCGCCGGCCTGAATTCCGATGAACCAGTTGTCATCGGCCTTGTAATGCTTTAGCGCCCGTACAGTGTCGGTCTTTAATTTCCAAGTTGCATCGTCTTCTATTGTTTGTGCCCATAAAGATACAGAACAAAAGAAGACCACAAATAATATAGCTATTTTTTTCATGCCAAATTATACTTTTAAAATGGGTCGTTTATTCATTGATGTACACTATGACGCAGCTCTTTTGTGGATCGAGCGATGCAATGACAGCAGGGTTTTTCTCTATAAAAATACGTCCGGCCGGAATGTCGTATGTGTTGGCTAGCACATTGCGGATGGATTGTGCCCGTGCCATGAACAATTCGGTGTCTCTTACTTCTTTGGTTGAAGTGATATAGAGGTCGCCATCGGCTAGCTTCTTTATATTTTCTGCTGCTGTGTAAACGTTTACTTCCTGTAGTTTGTTGATTGCGGCGGAAGCATTGTCAAACGAGATAAACGAACGGATATGATTGCTTTCCACCACTTCTGTCTCAATCTTTGTGACAGGAGGAGCTGCCGCTTTGTTGGCTTCACGCAGGCGGTTGATTTCGGCGTTTGCTTCGTCATATTTCGACATGTCGCGGCGGGCGTAGGTGAATTGCCGTGAGCCGTTATGATTTTTGAAACGGTAGCTGACACCTGCCAATATGTTGACATGGCCATCCCAGCGGTCGTTTGAACCTTCGCCTTCCCAACCGTCGAATGAGTCGTCAAGCAAACTGTTCGTGATTTCAAGATTAAAGTCCCACGCTTTACCGAGGCGGAATTTCGCCATCAGACCCAGGCGGATGGACAGCAGGTCTTGCGATTCGGTATTGTATATTCCGTCGTTCCAGGTACGCTTGCTGAAGTTGGCGGTGTGTTCGTAACCGGCTCCCAAGATACCGATCAGGTTGAAGGTCCGGTCTTCTTCATACCCGCAAAAGAGGTTGGTGAAGTTGAACAATCCGTCTAGGCCTACCCCCATGGCGTCCCAATAGTAGGGCTTGTCGTTGCTTGCTCGTCCGGCATTGCTTCCATAGAAACCTTGGAGGCGGATACCTCCGGCAGGAGCGATCCACTTGCCTATGGACAACGCACCGGCGGGACGGAACTGGTCGAAGAATCCAGAACTGGAAGTATGGGTCCCCCAGGAATAAAAGGCGCCGGCCTGCAATCCGACAAACCAGTTGTCTCTGAATTTAGACTTGTTTAAGAGCCGTTTGTCCCCGCTTGCAGGGTCTGTCCAATAAGAGATCTCCTTTGTATCCTGTTTGACAGGAACATCTTGAGCCGCTTCTTGTGCAAATCCCGTAGCCAAGGTTAGAAATGGCATCATAAACGCAATGAAATGTTTTTTCATTTTGCGATTCATTTTAGTTAAACATTATATTGGATTTCATTTTTTTGGATATATATGTTTTTTCATCCAGCGCCTCATATACGGAGTTCATACTTTTGAACTCCGGTACAATTTGCTTCAACTGATATACGGTCTCTTTTTTATTGTCCGTCTGGGCAACCTCAACCAATTGTTGCAGGGCGGGCTTTATTTTATCGTAATCTTGTTTTAAACTGATACCTTTGAATATTTTCGGATTAAGGGTAGGAGTAGAGTTCTCTTCATTATAGAGTAATTCCTCATATAGTTTCTCGCCTGGTCGCAGACCGGTATAGACGATTTCAATGTCTTTGTCCGGTTGTAAACCTGCCAGTTTTATCATCCGGCATGCCATGTCGGTTATTTTTACGGGTTTACCCATGTCGAAAATAAAGATATCGTTTCCTTGTCCCATAAAAGCGGCCTCTAGAACCAGTCGGCAAGCTTCGGGAATAGTCATGAAATAACGGATGATGTCCGGATGCGTGACTGTTACAGGCCCCCCTTCCATAATCTGTTGGCGGAAAAGGGGGATTACACTGCCGTTGCTGCCCAGCACATTGCCGAAACGGGTGGTTATAAAAGAGGTTTTACCAATTATATTTCCTTCTTGGATAGCACTCCCGAGGCTTTGTACGTACATCTCTGCCAGTCGTTTGGTAGCACCCATCACACTGCTGGGATTTACAGCTTTGTCTGTGGAGATCATGATGAATTTCTTTACGCCATATTTCAATGCCGTATCTGCCATGATGCTTGTACCCAGGACATTGGTACGTACCGCCTCGCATGGATATTTTTCCATCATGGGTACATGTTTGTATGCGGCTGCATGAAAGATGATGTCGGGGTGGTAGAGTCTTGTCTGCGACTCCACACGGTCACGGTTGCGTACATCACCTATGATAGGCAGGATGGAGCGGTCTGGAAATCTTTTCTTCAACTCCATATCTACTTCGTAAGTGGCGGTTTCCGAAAAATCAAACAAGATGAGCTGCTTCAGGTTGAAACAACATAATTGTCGGCACAATTCGCTCCCGATACTTCCTGCCGCTCCGGTCACCATGATAACACTTCCGGACAATTCATTGCGGATATTATCCAAGTCGATGTTTATTTCTTCCCGGCTTAAAAGATCTTCTATCTGTATATTGCGTAATTGTATTTTACTCCATTGTGTTTGTTCTGTCAAAAATGGTGCAATGCGCAGGCAGATGTGGTTCTCCAGACCGTATTGCACTATTTCTTCATCGTTACGGAGATCTGTGTGGCTTAGAAATAATATACAATTGACTTTTAAGGTGCTGAATAATTTTCGCAGACTATTTTCTTCGTCAATTAAATATATCTGATATCCCACAAGCCGGTATTTCTTGTTTTCGGGTTTTCGGGTGATAAATCCGAAAACATTATAAGGATTGTTTTCACTTCGTAGATAATTAGCCAGACTGATTCCCCTTTCGGAGATACCATATATTAAAGTTGCTTGTCTAGGTTTTTTTAAAAGCTGTAATAAATGATAGTAGAAATTGACGGTTAATATCCGTGTACACATGAGCAGGAAAACGGAACTGATAAAATCTGTTATAATGATGGAATAAATGAACAATCCGATGTAATCCAGTGTTATATATGCAAACAAAACAAATGTGAGAGCTTTCAGCAGCATGGCATAAATGATACGTGTCAGTTCTACTAAGGTGGAATAACGTATAATTCCCTCGTAGGTCTTACAAATTCCAGTCCATACGATACTGGAAATGACCGCTATCAGCAGAATATAACGCTGCTGGTTGAAATGGATGCTGATATTAATCAAATAGTGGAAAAATAAAAAGATAGAAAATGAGGATATGACAGATAAAAAAACATCGATACACCATATTATATAGGGATGTATATAATCTGTCTGCAAAAATTTATTGCGTATTTTATTCTTTAATAGGGAAAGCATAGGTCGTTAAGGTATTTTTTTCAAGAAGGCTTGCGGAATATAAGAGGTGGCTACAGCACATACACCATGGACTGTTATAATAAGCCGGTGGTTCTTTTTAATGCGGCAGATATACCCTTCTGCACCTTTGAATGTTCCGTCAATGACTTTTACGTGGTCTCCTTGATAAAATTTAGGATTATCTGTGTCAAAATATTCTAGACCTTTTTCGCCTGACGAGGTAACGAGCATGAAGATGTTCATCTCTCTCTCGGGAATGGCTAAAGGAATTTTTTTAAAATCTATTTGCCGAGTATAGAGAATTACTTTATCGGTCAAGATCTTCTGTATCTCTTTTGCTATGTAAGTTTCCGAATGGAAGAAAAGCAATGAATTGATAACTGGTTTTCGTACGTTTTTTTTTGTTCCATCTTGTTTTAAAACCTTTACGGTTTCGCAGGGAATATAACATTTTATCTTTTTCTTCAAAAGAAGTTCTTCAATGGCAAAAACCTTATTATAGAATACTTTTAATGCAAACCAGTGTTTTTTCGAATTATTGTTTGATGTCATTTTTATCTTTAATACTTTAAAAATGGAAGGACATTCCTTCCATTCCTGCATGTTATATAACACACAGTAATCAGAGTTAAACTAACTTTTTTCTATAATTTGAAAACTTTAGCACGCAGCATTTTTCCTGATCCAAGAAAAATAAACTGTAACTCCAAATTCATACTGTCTCTAAGTAAGAGATGGTATAATATTATAATGTGAATATAATCAGCATGATAGGATATACCTACCAAGCTGATTTTTCAAACTTTTGTAACTTGTCTTTAGCCCTTCGTTTTTTATTTTTAACAACTTATTTTTTATTTTTATTTTGTAATGTTATTGTATTTAACAATTTTTCTATCATAGTATCGTAAAGTATTAAATATTAGACACAAGCATAATTATTATATATAGATAGAGAAAAAAAATGTTATCTATTTTGTTAATCAATAAAAAACAAGTATCTTTGCATCGAATTTATACCGTCTCTTACTTAGAACTACTGTTTTATCGAATCGATAATAGCTTTATTTACTTCATCTATAATTGAATTGTCTATCTTTGTCAAATAAATCAGTGTGGTTTTTTCCGAACTATGTCCCATGCCTGCACTGATGATTGACAAAGGTACATTTTTATTGCGTGCGGTTGTAGCCCAGGTATGTCTTGGAGTATAAGAGGATAAATTAATATTCGGTTCTAAAAGTTTGGAAAGACGTTTCAGTTGGCGATTATAGTAATTGAGCGCTATTTCATATTGTGAGTAGGCTTTATTCTCATCTTCTGTATTTAATATCGGGAACAAATATGGTGAGTCTTTTTTTTCATACTGGTTGATTATATTTTGTAGTCTGGTTTCAATCCTTATAGTTAATTCTTGACCAGTTTTATGTCTGACGTAGGTAATATATCCATTCTGTATATTTGATTTTTTTAAGTAGACGATATCGACAAAAGCCATTCCACGAGCATAAAAACTGAAAATGAACAAATCTCGTGCAAATTGCAGAGCCTTGGACTTTTTTAGGTCTATGGAGAGAAGCTGAGAGATCACCGTTTCTGTAACAGCACGTTTTCGGGTTCTATCCACTCCTGTATAGACGTTTTTGAATGGAAAAGTTTGTTCTATGATTTTTTGGGTTACAGCTTTGTTATATACAGAACGGAATATGCGCATGTAGAATGAAATGGTGTTTCGTACAACACCCCGTTGAATTAAAAAGGTGTTGTAACTTTCCACAAATTGTTCAGTTACAATATTGAACGTTGAATCTGTATTTTTCATAAATGCCTTCAGGCTTTTTAAGGTTTTGCTGTAATTACGAGCGGTTCCTCGTCGATTGTCATTTTTCAGCTTTTGAATTTGTTGGGTGAAAAAATCAGTAATACTGTAATCGGCGGTTGTTTGATAGAATTTTTCAATTATTTCATTAACTGTATAGTTTGCACATTCAGCATCTATTTTGTAGATGATTTTTTTTAGCCGGTCTAAATCCCTGTCTATTTTACACTGAAGTAAGTATGAGGTTGAGTCTGTGAAAATGATTTGTGCTTTATTGCTATCCCAATCTTGTGGATGAAGATGTATCTTCGTAGTGATTTGTTTAACCTGACGAAGATGTGTCAGTTGATAATAGATAGTTCCGGCCTTACCTGGAACAGTTGACGGACGTAATTTTACTTTTACAGTTGCCATAATTCTTAACAATTTTATTTATGCAATTCATTTAATTAAATAATAATAGTTGAATATACTATTTTGCCCTATTTCCTGTTGCTAAGATTGATAATCATCTCTCTTGCTTCAGTAGATCATGTCTTTCTAGGAGTCGGACTGGTATAATCTGAGAAATAGGGTATACTTGCCTTCTTTTTATTTAATTTTTACCGTATTGTAATTTGTCTTGAAGAAGGACTTGAAATATTGAACCATTTCGATCCTTGTATGTTCATCTGATGCAGTATAATTAGGAATAAGTCATATTACGCAAAAGGATATGGTATAGTCTGCAAGCGTAAACGGTATAACTCCTGGAAATTACGGTATTAGTTTTCCAAATCTATGCTGTTAGTTTGAAAAAACGTTGAGGACTGTCGGGGAAAATTTTTTCTTTTTTGGGTTAGGAGCACGGTTGAATTTTTAAAAAAGAATTATATTTGTACTACTCATTACCGAAACTATGGCAAAGAATAATTTACTAAGTGAGCAACTTGCTTATATTGGTGTCAGTTGTACTCCTACGCATCTGCATTTGTGCAGTTATAATGCTGAAAGTATTTGTATGCAGGATGGGAAAGATATAGATAGTTTAATCCCTTATTTGAATAAGAATGCTATAAACTGGATACAAATTCATGGTTTTCAGAATACGGAGGTCATACAGCATGTCTGTCAGAATTTTAATGTCGACTTTTTGACGATACAAGATATTTTGAACTCCAACCATCAGACTAAGATAGAACAGCATGATACATATAATGTAGTGATTTTGAAGTTACTTTTTTCTAATGATGATGGCTATGTGCCACAACAAATAGCCATTGTGCAAGGTGGAAATTATCTGTTGACCTTTATGGAGAAGGAAACAGACTTTCTGAATGATATAAATACGGCATTGGAAAAGAATGTGTTGAAAATACGTAACCGGCAGTCTGATTTCCTGCTCAGTGTTATTCTAAACAGTGTGATGGCCAGCTTTATATCCATCATTTCGGAATTGGAAGATGGATTAGAGGATTTAGAAGAGCAATTGCTTTCACCGGAACAGACTGATATGCCTGGTATTGAAAATATACAGCAATACCGCCGTAATTTTCGTGTAATAAAGAAATGTATTTTACCATTAAAGGAGGAAATTAGCAAGTTGTTGCATACTACTGATAATGATCTGTTGCACAAAGCAAGCCGTCCTTTCTTTAATGATGTCAATGATCATTTGCAGTTTGTATTGCAAACTTTAGATGGTTGCCGTGACATGATTTCAGCTTTGGTAGATATTTACCTTTCCAATAATGACCGGCGGATGAACAGCATCATGAAACAGTTGACTGTTGTTTCTACTATATTTATTCCGTTGACTTTTCTAGCAGGAATCTGGGGAATGAACTTCCAATGGATGCCTGAACTGGGGTGGCGGTATGGCTATGTATTTGCATGGACATTGATGTTAATACTAGTAGCAGTTATCTACTTCTATTTTAAGCGTAAAAAATGGTATTGATGGGAGAGGATGGATGGGATTTACTTAAATGTGAATCCCATATTCATGTTTTACTTCATTCATTACAAAGGTGCTTTCCAGTGAGCCCAAACTGTCAATCGTACCCAAGACATTGAGGATAAATTCCTGATAATACTTCATATTAGGGGAGTGTATTTTAAGCAAATAGTCATAACTGCCTGATATGTTGTAGCACTCTGTTACTTCAGGGATATCCTGAATTATTCGTGTAAATTCCGCAGCAATGTCCCGATTCAGTCTTCTTAGTTTGACACTGCAAAATACCACGAAGCCTTGGTTTAGTTTCTCAGCGTCCAATACGGCGATATATTTTTTTATATATCCTCCATTTTCCAATCGTTTGAGGCGTTCGAACACCGGAGTGGAGGAAAGGCTTACCCGTGCAGCCAGTTCTTTGGTGGTCAGTCGGGCATTTTCTTGCAAGGTACGTAGTATCTGCAAATCTACTTTGTCAAGTTTCTCTAAAGTACTCATAGAATAATATTCTTTCAAGAGGTTGATATTATTTTCATATCTGTCAATACAAATATATTGCATTTATCTTAGATTCCGGAGAATTTTTCGGGAAATGTAGTACAGAGTTATATTCTTTTTTTGCCAGAGAATGCAAGAAAAAGGCAGAATGATTTTATCTCTCAAAAATACTTTTTATCTTTGCAGCCACTATGACAAAGTATATATATCTTTTTTATATCTTGTTAGGTGTATGTCTGTTGGCGGGCTTTGGTTCCGCATTTGGTAGCGGACAGGAGCACGATGTAGTTCGTACAGTTGATTTGGAAAACAGTGCGGTGGCGTTGTGCAACATATCTGAAAGCAATAACGGGCAGGAAAAAAAAGAGATAAATAATGAAAGCTACCATTTTTATAAAGTCGGTATCGGCGGTGCAGCTACTTCTTTTTCTTTTCGCACCTTGTGCTCCTCCAAAATTCTGCGAACTCATTCCTCTGCTTCCGTCATAGCCAAGTTGGCTAGATTCTTGAAAGTACTTCTTCCTGAAGAAAAACAAATTTCTTTTTCACCTATTCTTTATTTTACCCAATATTCCAGTGAATACTATATTTATCAGTTGAGGCGTATTCTTATTTAGCTTATTTTTCTTTTCGGCAAGGCCTATTTTTTTATGCCTTATATTTCTTTTGTTTTTATATTTTCATAATGGGAACTGGGGTGGATGCTTGTTCCTTTTATGAATGGTGTTATATGTTAATGTATTAATAACTAATGTATAATGGAATTTTTATTGGACTTTATACTTCACATTGACCAATATATGATAGATATTGTTCAAGAATATCATACTTGGGCTTATGTCATACTGTTTATAATCATTTTTTGCGAAACGGGATTGGTTGTCACTCCATTCCTCCCCGGAGATTCTTTGCTTTTTGTCGCGGGAGCTATTTCGGCTTTGCCCGATATGCCTTTGGAGGTTAATATTCTCGCTTTGGTTTTATTTATTTCGGCTGTGCTGGGCGATTCCTGTAATTATATGATAGGACACTTTTTTGGACGTAAACTTTTCAATAATCCCGATTCCCGTATATTTAGGCAAAGTCATTTGGAAAAGACACATGAATTTTATAAAAAATACGGAGGAAAGACAATCATTATTGCCCGTTTTGTACCTATAGTCCGTACATTTGCTCCTTTTGTTGCGGGTATGGGTAAAATGCATTATTATTATTTTATGGTGTATAATCTGATAGGGGGAACTTTGTGGGTCGGTATTTTCTGTTATGCCGGTTATTTTTTCGGCGATCTTCCATTTGTACAGAAGAATCTGAAATTGCTGATTGTGGCTATAATTGTCGTTTCTATATTGCCTGCCGTCATAGAAGTAGGCAGGAATAAGTGGAAAACTCGCAATTACTAAAATCAAACATATCAAAAACAATTTATTCAAATTACATTTATGAAAAATTCTTTTTTTAGTCGATTCACACCTCAGGAACCTAAGTTTTTCCCTATGTTGAAACGTTTGTCTGAAATCCTGACCTCATCATCGGATTTATTGGTAGAAAGCATGCAGCATGATAAGCCGGAAGAGAGAGCGAACTATTATAAACGCATCAAAGATATGGAACGTGAAGGTGACAAGCAGACTCATTTAATTTTTGACGAATTGGGAAAAACTTTCATAACCCCTTTTGATCGTGAGGATATTCACGATTTGGCATCGACTATGGATGATGTAATAGACGGGATTAACAGTTGCGCCAAACGCATAACGATCTATAATCCCCATCCCATTGCTAATAGTGGAAAAGAGTTGAGTTTGTTGATACAGCAAGCGGCTGTTTATATAAGTAAGGCAATGGATGAATTGGAAATTTTCCGTAAAAAGCCTACTGAATTAAGAGCATGTTGTACAAAATTGCATGATATTGAGAATCAAGCGGATGATGTATATGAACTCTTTGTTAAGAAACTATTTGAGGAAGAAAAGGATTGCATAGAACTGATTAAGATCAAGGAGATAATGCATGAATTGGAGAAAACGACCGATGCGGCAGAACGGGTAGGGAAAATCTTGAGAAACCTGATTGTGAAATACGCATAAAAGCAGAAAGTACAACATGGAATTATTAGTGATTATTATTACGTTGGCTTTGATTTTTGACTATATTAACGGATTTCATGATGCAGCCAATTCAATAGCCACCATTGTGTCAACCAAGGTTCTTACTCCATTCCAAGCGGTGATATGGGCGGCATTTTTTAATTTTGTTGCGTTCTTTATTGCTAAATGTATAATCGGAGGGTTCGGAATAGCCAATACTGTATCCAAGACAGTAGTGGAACAGTATATTTCCTTGCCGATTATTCTTTCAGGGGTTATTGCAGCTATTGTATGGAATCTGTTTACATGGTGGAAGGGGATTCCTTCTTCTTCTTCGCATACGCTGATTGGAGGTTTTGCTGGTGCTGCTATTATGGCTCATGGTTTTGATGCCATTCAGCTCAATATTATATTGAAGATTGCTGCTTTTATCTTTTTGGCACCATTTATAGGGATGGTTGTTGCCTTTGGATTCACGTTGCTTGTCCTCCACATTTGTCGTCGTGCACATCCGCATACGGCTGAGATGTGGTTTAAGAAATTGCAGCTTGTTTCTTCGGCTTTGTTCAGTATTGGTCATGGGTTGAATGATTCCCAGAAGGTAATGGGTATTATTGCTGCTGCCATGATCGCCGCTCATTCGGAAGGGTTAGGAATGGGGATAAATAGTATCAATGATTTGCCGGATTGGGTGGCATTTTCTTGTTTTACTGCCATTTCTTTAGGAACGATGTCAGGTGGATGGAAGATTGTGAAAACCATGGGAACTAAGATTACCAAAGTAACTCCTTTGGAGGGGGTTATTGCGGAAACTGCTGGAGCATTTACATTGTATCTGACAGAATATCTGAAAATACCTGTAAGTACGACCCACACCATTACAGGAGCTATTATCGGGGTGGGCGCTACTAAGCGTCTTTCAGCCGTCCGGTGGGGAATAACAAGAAGCCTGATGACGGCTTGGGTGTTGACTATTCCTGTCAGTGGAATATTGGCCGCTGCCATTTACGGAGTGGTTGGTCTCTTTTTAGGATGACCGGATTGTAGGCTGTTCTAGAAAATAAAGATCTGCCGTGACCGAGGTGACTGGGAAGCTACCTCGGTTTTGTATATGTACCTATTTGTAGGTAAAAAGTAGATGAAACAGATAATAAATATAAAATGTTATTGTGATTTTGTTATTTGTTTCTATTTTTGCAGTGGACTTACTGAACACAAAAATGAGAGAAAACGCAAAAGGCAGGATTTTTATAGCATGGCTGTTGTTTATGACGCTTATGCCATTTTTCATGGTGAAGACTTTTCACTACCATGAAGAAGATGCTGTTTGCCATTCTGATAGTGGAAATTCTCATGACTCCTCTCATCAGTGTCCCGTGTGTAACTTCACACTTTCACCTTTTACGCAAGTTGAAACATTACAACTTCATATTGTTCTTCCGGTTTTTGATTATCAGCCGGAAATAACGGTGGATAAGGTTTGCCAGGTTAAATCTTATCCTTATTATCTACGTGCGCCTCCCGTTTGCTGATTTACATAGTATCTTTTATTTATTCACAACATCAAATGATTGTAATTTATGCGTATCAGATATGTTTCGGGTACGCTGGGAATGTTTTTTGCCTTGTATTCAAATGCACAGGTAGTTTCTGATACGATTAAAAGTGTAGATTTATCCGAAGTGGTGGTGACGGGATCTTACCGACATGCTCAGGAGAAAAAGACTACCCTGACACTTGAGTTGTTTCAGAAAGATTATTTGAACCGGCATTTTACCGGTAATTTGGTACAGACTTTGAAAAATGTTCCCGGTGTACACTCGATGGATATCGGTGCGGGGTTCTCCAAACCTATGATTCGTGGTTTGGGATTCAACCGTATTGCCGTATCCGAAAATGGAATAAAACAAGAGGGGCAACAATGGGGAGCCGATCATGGGCTGGAAATTGATGCTTTTAATGTAGACGAGGTACGGATTCTGAAAGGTCCGTCTTCACTGTTCTACGGTAGTGATGCGATGGGAGGTGTCATCGAAATCCTTCCTTTGCTGCCACAAAAAGAGAACCGGTTTTTTGGTGAGGCTGCCTTATTGGGAAAATCAGTGAACGGCACTGTGGGCGGTTCACTGATGCTAGGTATTGAGAAGAATGCATGGCTGGTCAGAGTACGTTTCTCAGAACAGCACTATGGAGATTATCATGTACCGGCAGATACCATTGTATATCTTACCCAGTTGGTGCCTGTTTACGGTCATAAGCTGAAAAACACCGCTGGGTTCGAGCGCAATGTTTCTGCCATGGGAGATTATAGAAAGAAGTTTTATCAGATGAATATTGCTGTGAGCAATGTTTATCAGAAGATGGGCTTCTTTCCTGGTGCTCATGGCATTCCTGATATTTCCCGTTTGGAGGATGATGGGAACAGCCGTAATATTGACTTGCCTTATAGCAAAGTGAACCATCTTAAAGTAACCACGCATCAACAGTATCTTTGGAATGGGGTACAACTTTCAGGTGATTTCGGCTATCAGTTCAATCATCGGGAGGAATGGAGTGCTTTCCATACCCACTATGACACTCAGGTGATGCCTGCAAAGGATCCGGATAGGGAACTGGTGTTCAAACTGCATACATTCAGCTCCTCTCTGAAGCTGCGGTTGTTCAATTCCTCTTCCTGGGAGCATATGGCAGGGTGGAATATGCAGATACAGAAAAATGCGATTGGCGGATATTCTTTTCTGCTACCGGAATACAAGCGTTTTATTACCGGAGCTTTTTGGCTGACGACTTTCCGACTGGATAATCAGTTGTCTGTAACTGGTGGGATACGTTATGATCGGGGAAGGATTGATATAACAGCATTCGAAGATCCTTATTTGGTGGAGTATCTACACAGACAAGGATATGAAGAAGAGGTAATACAGGCATATCGTTGGCGAAGTTATCCGGTGGACAGGGCTTATGGTAATTACTCCTGTTCGGCGGGAGTAGTGTGGACACCCGCTGCCGGTCATCTTCTGAAGATGAATGTGGGACGTAGCTTCCGTTTGCCGGGGGGCAATGAATTAGCATCCAACGGAGTACATCACGGAACTTTCCGTCATGAAAAAGGAGATGCCACTCTTTCTTCGGAACAAGGATGGCAGATTGATGCTTCCTATACCTTGGCTTATAAAAAAATGGAACTGGTTGTTTCATCTTTTGCCGGTTGGTTTGATAATTATATTTATTTGCGTCCTACGGGAGAATGGTCTGTATTGCCCCATGCCGGACAGATTTATCAATATAGTGGCGCACGTGCTTTGTTCATGGGTGGTGAGATAAATTTCAATATGGATTTTCTACGTCATTTTAATTATCGTTTGGTTGGTGAGTATGTCTATACTTATAATCGTGACGAACATACGGCTTTAAGTTTTTCACCTCCTGTATCCATGCGGAACATTCTAACATGGAATAAAAAGGATTTTCAGTTGTATGCTGAATTTCAAAGTATAGCTTCACAGAACCGTATAGCGAGAAATGAAGACCGCACATCCGGAGCTTGTTTGATTCATCTGGGTGGGAGTATTCATATACCTATGGCCAAGGCGGATATTGAAATATCTTTGGGTATTCGTAATTTGTCGGATGTGAAATATTACAATCATTTGAGTTTTTATAGGAAAGTGGAAATCCCTGAACCGGGAAGAAACTTTCAGATTTCGATTAAAGTACCATTTAAACAATTATTAAAATGAAAACAAAATTTTATTTTCTTGTAATCAGCCTATTGGCTATATGCTCTGTTTGTCTGCCTGCGTGTGATAATGATGAAAAAGGGGATGTAACAAAGCCCGTGATCGATTTGATAGAACCCGAAGAGGGAGCGGTGTTGAAAATTGGTAATGAGAAAGGGGTACATTTTGAAATGAATTTGTCAGATGATGTGATGTTGAAATCGTATAAAATCAATATTCATAATAATTTTGACCACCACGGACATGATTCCCGGGCAGCCGGACAGAAAAACATAGCTTTTACTTTTGACAAGGTATATGATGTTTCCGGTTTGAAGAATACAAAAGTACATCATCATGATATTGTTATTCCGGCTGATGCTGCTCCCGGAGATTATCATCTGATGGTATGGTGTACCGATGCGGCGGGCAATCAGACAGAAGTGGCTCGTAATATTGTCTTGAGTGCGGACGGAGGTACTGAAACGGAACATGATCATGACCATGAGTGATCTTTTGTATCAATCGTATTGTGTGTATTAATTGTCTGATGGCGGTCGATGTGAATCGGCCGTCACTTTATTTTGTTGGATGTCGCCAAAGAATAATTTTCTTCCAGGAGGTAATAATCCGTTTGTAAATAGAATATTTGTTCTGTAAATAGTGATGATTGTAGCTCTATTTTCTTTATTTTTAGTATATCTTGTTTGATATAACTACCTTTAATACCTTTGCAACAGGTAAAAACAGAAATATATAACTCTAAAAAGATAAAGATTATGGCTACAAAAAAATTACATTTCGAAACATTACAACTTCACGTAGGACAGGAACAACCAGACTCGGCTACGGATGCTCGTGCAGTTCCTATTTATCAGACTACATCTTATGTATTTCATAACTCGGCACATGCAGCCGCACGTTTTGGTTTACAAGATCCGGGTAATATTTATGGGCGTCTGACTAATTCCACTCAAGCTGTTTTTGAACAGCGTGTGGCTGCATTGGAAGGAGGAGTGGCAGGACTTGCCGTAGCTTCCGGGGCTGCTGCCATTACTTATGCGTTTCAGAACATTACTCGTGCAGGTGATCATGTTGTAGCTGCAAAGACTATTTACGGAGGTACTTATAACCTGCTGGCTCATACGTTGCCGACTTATGGTGTGACTGCTACATTTGTGGACCCTAGTGATCTTTCTAATTTTGAGAAAGCTATTCAAGAGAATACAAAGGCGGTGTTTATCGAGACTTTAGGGAATCCTAATTCGAATATTATAGATATAGAGGCTGTGGCGGAAATAGCACATCGCCATCACATACCTTTGATTATTGATAACACTTTTGGTACTCCTTATCTAATTCGTCCCATTGAGCATGGAGCGGATATTGTGGTACATTCCGCTACAAAATTTATTGGTGGTCATGGAACTTCACTGGGTGGCGTGATTGTTGATTCAGGTAAATTTGACTGGGTGGCATCAGGTAAATTTCCTCAACTGACAGAACCAGATCCTTGCTATCATGGGGTGCGTTTTGTAGAGGCGGCAGGTCCGGCCGCTTATGCTGTCCGTATTCGTGCTATTTTATTGCGTGATACTGGCGCGACTATCAGTCCGTTTAATGCTTTTATTCTGTTGCAGGGATTGGAGACACTTTCATTGCGTGTGGAACGTCATGTAGAGAATGCGTTGAAAGTGGTGGAGCATTTGAAAAATCATCCGAAGATCAAGAAAGTAAATCATCCTTCCTTGCCGGAACATCCTGACCATGCTCTGTATCAGCGTTATTTCCCCAATGGAGCCAGTTCTATTTTCACTATCGAGGTGAAAGGTGGTCAGGAAGAAGCACATCGTTTTATCGATAGTCTGGAAATTTTTTCTTTGTTGGCCAATGTCGCTGATGTGAAGTCATTGGTTATCCATCCTGCCAGTACCACTCACTCTCAGTTGAATGCGGAAGAATTGGCGGAACAGGGTATTTATCCGGGGACAGTGCGTTTATCAATAGGTACGGAACATATAGATGATTTGCTGGCCGATTTGGATCAGGCATTAGCTGGAATTTAATAAGATATATTAATAGAATAAGGAATATTACTACAATATAAAATCAATATATGGATAAGAAGTGTATGCCGGAGGTTTGTGTAAAGATACATTATACATGCTTCTGGCATTACTTTATTTTTACTAATAAAAAAGGATAGATCATTAATCCAAATAGGATTCTTTTTTGTTATTAAAAAAAGAATCTTTGCGGAAGTGGGGTTTCAAAGGCTTAATTTAAGAGTTTATGGATACCGTTTCTTTAACTTAAATACAATGGTTATGAATCTAGTCCTTGCTATTATTCCGGTATTGCTATTAATTATCCTGATGGCGTTTTTTAAAATGTCCGGTGACAAAAGTAGTGTGATTTCCCTTGTCGTTACTATGCTGATTGCTTTTTTCGGCTTTCATTTTCCGGTAGATGATTTGCTGTTTTCTTTTCTGTACGGTGCATTGAAAGCTGTTTCTCCTATTCTGATTATTATTTTGATGGCGATATTCAGCTATAATGTTTTATTGAAGACTGAAAAAATGGAGATTATCAAGCAACAGTTTTCTTCTATTTCTACCGATAAAAGTATTCAGGTATTGCTGTTGACATGGGGATTTGGTGGCTTGCTTGAAGCTATGGCAGGATTTGGTACGGCAGTGGCTATACCGGCGGCGATTCTTATCAGCCTCGGATTCAAACCGGTATTTTCGGCAACAGTCAGTTTGATTGCCAATAGTGTGGCTACTGCTTTTGGGGCTATTGGTACACCGGTCTTGGTATTGGCGAAAGAAACGAATCTGGATGTATTGGTGCTAAGCGCCAATGTCGTGTTGCAGCTTTCGGTACTGATGTTTCTCATTCCTTTCGTATTGCTGTTCCTGACCGATTCGAAATTAAAATCCTTACCTAAAAATATTTTCCTGTCTTTGTTGGTCGGTGGTGTCTCATTAGGCAGCCAGTATATTGCCGCCCGCTATATGGGGGCGGAGTCTCCGGCTATTATTGGAAGTATTTTATCTATCATTGTTATTGTAGCCTATGGCAAACTGACTGCTTCTAAAGAGGAAAAAGCAAGGAAAAGCACATTGAAAGGGCTCGAGGTACTGAACGCGTGGAGTATCTATCTTCTTATCTTGTTCTTGATTATTCTGACTAGTCCGTTGTTTCCCGGTTTGCGTACAACACTTGAAAATAATTGGGTGACCCGTATCAGTCTTCCGATTAATGATTCAACTATGAATTATACGGTTTCTTGGCTGACCCATGCGGGAGTTTTACTTTTTGTGGGCACGTTTGTCGGTGGGCTGATACAAGGAGCCAAGATATGGGAGCTGTTTGCTGTACTCTGGAATACGGTAAAGCAGTTAAAGAAAACTTTTATCACGGTAATTTGTCTGGTGAGTTTGTCCACTATCATGGATACGGCAGGTATGATTTCAGTTATAGCCACTGCTTTGGCGGTTGCTACAGGAAGCCTTTATCCGTTGTTTGCCCCTGTTATTGGTTGCCTGGGTACCTTTATTACGGGCAGTGATACTTCTTCAAATATTTTGTTCGGCAAATTACAGGCTAATGTGGCCGGGCATATTCAAGTAAGTCCCGACTGGTTGTCGGCAGCCAATACGGTGGGGGCGACAGGTGGAAAAATAATTTCTCCGCAAAGCATCGCTATTGCCACTTCTGCCGGAAACCAACAGGGAAAAGAAGGGGAAATCCTAAAATCCGCCATTCCATATGCACTGGCGTATGTGGTAATAACCGGAGTGATTGTTTATATTTTCAGCTAATCTTTTCCGGTACATAGGGTGCGCCGGACGATAGCTTATAGTACCAATTCCTTGAACAACTGTTGTAAGGTAGCATCCAGGTTCATGGAAAATCCGGGATGAGGCCGTGAAGTCTGTATACAGGCACTACGTACAGCGGTCAGCCAACGGAACCGGTCCGGAATTTCCATTTGTGCTATGCTTCCTCCCTCTTTCTTTCCTTGGCATACCTTATCAAATACCTGTAGTGCATTTTTTAGGCATTCCATATCTACTTCCGTAGAAAATACTCGCAACTTCTGTTCATTCAGTACATAGATTGCATTCAGGTATCTGGCTTGTTTGGAGAACAAGACTATTCCTATATTAAGAAACTCCTCACGCTCTACTTTGGGGACAAAGCGGATTACTGCATATTCATATAAGTGCTTTTCTGGCATTTTGTGCTTCTTTTACAAATAGTTCGGAATGGTGAACCCTTTCTTTTAAAAAATGAAAATATACCTCTCTCAGATCTTGTATTGTTTCTCCTTCTTCTGCCCAAGTAAGCCAGTCATCGGGTATGGCATCTGTTATTTCCTGTAGTTTTTCTTCGGTCAGTATTTGTTTGAACCGGTTATCCGCTTCTTCCAACTGGCTGGCATAAGGCAGAAGTACATGGTCTTTTATTCTTAGAAAAGGATTGACAGCCTGTTTCTGCCAGTTTTCCCATGAATGATGAAAGTAAAGTGCTGCGCCGTGATCTATCAGCCACAGTTCTTTATGCCACATCAGCATATTGGTATTCTTGATGGTGCGGTCTACGTTGGTGAGCAGAGCGTCCAGCCATACTACTTGTGAAGCGGTTTGTACGTCTACCTGATGTACGATGGGGTCAAAAGTCAGTGCGCCCGACAAGAAATGAAGTCCTAGATTTAGCCCACGGCTCCATTGCAACAAGTCTTGTATCTCTTCATCTGCTTCTGTCCGGCCAAATGCTTCGTCCAGTTGCAGAAAGACGATTTCGGGTACGCGGAAATGAAGGGCACGGGCTATTTCTCCACCTATCAGTTCAGCGATAAGCGCCTTGGTTCCGTGGCCTGCTCCCCTAAATTTGACGACATATTTAAAATCATCATCCGCTTCGGCCAATGCGGGCAAGGAACCTCCCTCACGCAGGGGCATAATGTAGCGAGTGACATTAACTGTACGTAAATCCATTTAAACCTCCTTGATTATAGGGAATAAAGATACGATGTTTTTGGGTATTAGGAATAAAAATAGTCCGTAAATTGGGAATTATAGCACTAATTTAGCATTTAAGATACTTCCAAATCTGCTGAAATATGCTGCAACCAGGGATAAACTGTTGAAAAATCGTAAAAAAAGAGATAGATAGGAGATTTATTGCCAAAAAAGAATTTAATTTGAACAGTTTTATAATTTATAAAAAAAAAGAACATGAACGAATTAATTGCTAAAATCAAAGAATTGAACGAAGCTTTTATGTCTGATGCTGCATTGCAGATTGAAAAAGGTAACAAAGCTGCAGGAACACGTGCGCGTAAAGCATCATTGGAATTGGAAAAACTGATGAAAGAATTTAGAAAAGCATCTTTGGAAGCTTCTAAGTAATCTTTTATTCGTCTTTTAAAGATTTTTATAAGCCATCCTTCGGGGTGGCTTTCTTATTTTCTACTAAGTTTTGCTTTTATTTCGGGGGATAATTGATATTTTTGTATTTTTATTGGTGGGTGGTTAACCTAAAGGAGAAGGGATGTTTATGAAGAATATGTGTCTATTGCCTGTATGGGCGGTTTTATTGATTATAGCAGGGACTTTCTTTTCTTGTGAAAAGAAGAAGGATATGGCTATATACCGTCAGGCGGATTCTTTGAACTTGCTTTCTTATCATATGCGCTATAAGAATTTGGACACAGCGTGTAAAGCAGCGCATGACGCCTACAAACTGGCGGATGGATTCCCCTCCCTGCGTGCCGGGGCATTGAATAATCAGGGGTTCTGCGCCTTTATCCACATGGACTTTGAAAAAGCCGAAGATCTTTTTCTTCGCGTATATGAGGAGTCAAACAATGAATTGGAATGTCTGATAGCAGATATCGGTATGATGAAAATTTGTCAGCGTACCGCCATGAACAAGGAGTTCTATGATTATCGTAACAGTGCGTTACGGCGTATGAAACGTATCAGCGATGACCGTTCTGCTATAACTGATCCCGGAGAGCTGGAACGGCTTAATTATGCCCGTTCTGAGTTTTCCATTGCTTCTGCCATTTATTACTATTATTTGCAGCAGGAACAGCAGTCCTTGGAGGCGATTAATGAAATAAAAGTAGACGAGGCGCTGGAAAGTGATACTGCCCAATTGCTCTATTATTATTATATGAAAGGGTCTGGCGGTATGTATGAAGCGGATACACCGCAGGATGTGGTATTGGGTGAGTTTAACTATCTGATAGAATGTCTGGGTATCAGCAGGGAACACGGGTATATCTATTTCGAGGCGAATGCATCTCAGGCAATGGCAGAATTGCTGAAAGAGAGGAAAAATTTCGATTTAATTATGGAAAGGCGTCCCAATGTGATGCGTGCCATCAATAGCGAGGACTTGCCGTGGGAGGAACTGACCATGCGTTTTGCCTGGCAGGCTTTGGATTTGTTCAAAAAATATGGAGATTTGTATCAGATTTCGGGTACATACCGCACTTTGGCGTCGTGCAGCAACGAGCAAGGCAGGTATGAAGACGCGCTGCATTACTTGTCGGAAGCGCTGGGGTACGTCAACCGGCATCACGAAAAATATTACCATTGTACGGATACCATGGACAGGCTTCGTCCGTATGTTCCCATGGCTACCACTTCCATTGAACTGGAATGGATTAATGACGATGGTATAAAAAGTGTCCCCGAATGGATCGCCCGTTTCCGTGAACAATTGAGTGTAACATATGCGGCGTTAGGAATGAAACCCCAGTCGGATTATAATCGTAATATTTATCTGGATATTTTGGACTACACCCGCCAGGACAAAGAATTGGAGAGTCGTTATAATGCGTTGGAGAAGGAATCGGAAGCCTTGAACGGACTTCTGGTGGTAGTGGTGATTGGTATCGCTGTCCTTATCATTCTATTTTGGATATTGAATAAAAGATGGCGTGTGCGGAATGCTCTTTACATTGATAAGTTGAAACGTACTTTGGAAATATGTCGTAAGATAACGGCTTCCGTACCCATTGATGCGGGGGAGATAGAGGATGTGACAAAAGCGGTAGTTGCCTCGGTGAAAGAGGATATTCTTCCGTTGGTGGGAGCCACGGACTTCCGTATTGTGGCTGAAAATGGAGAGGGAAGAGAGGTGTCGGGACAAGGGATTTGTACAAGTTTTATCTTGAATATTCCAAGCAGGGAACAACCTTTGGGCGAGGTGCATCTGTATTCGGAGCACAAAATGAAGAAAGATGATAAAGCACTGATGAGGGTCATTACACCTTACATTTCGTGGACACTGGAGAATGGACTGGCTTTCATTTCGCTGGGTGATGAACGGAAACGGTTGGAAAAGGAGCACTATGTCCATGAGCAGCATTTGGCGGAGAATAAACGACAGAATCTGGTGAAAAAAGCCTGTCTGTTCATTGTCACGGGCATTATGCCTTATATAGACCGCATCATGAATGAAGTGCATAAACTAACCGCACACAACTATATTCAGAACGAAGAAATAAAAAAAAGCAAATACCGTTATATCGACGAACTGATTACCCGTATCAATGAGTATAATGATATTCTGGCCTTGTGGATTAAAATGAGGCAGGGAACACTGAGCTTGAATATAGAGAATTTTGATTTAAATTCCCTTTTCGATGTACTGGTAAAAGGGCGTAAGACTTTCGAGATGAAACAACAAACCCTGACCATAGAGCCGACTACCGCCATTGTAAAAGCGGATAAGGCACTGACGCTTTTCATGATAAATACATTAACGGAAAATGCCCGTAAATATACGCAACCGGGAGGACATATTTCCGTTTATGCGCAGGAAACAGAAACTTACGTGGAAATTTCGGTGAAAGATGACGGTCCGGGCCTTTCGCAGGAAGATGTGGAGCGTATTCTGAGTGAGAAAGTCTATGATTCGGGTAAAATAGGATTGCAGACCAGTGAAGATATCAGCGAATTGCAGAAGAATAAAGGCCATGGTTTCGGTTTGATGAATTGCAAAGGTATTATTGATAAATATAAGAAGACCAATGAAATCTTCCGTGTCTGCCTGTTCCGAATAGAAAGTGAATTGGGAAAAGGCAGCCGTTTCTATTTCCGTCTGCCTAAGGGAGTACGTAAAGTGTTGATGTTGGTACTAATTGCCTTTCTTCCTGTCTTGACTGGATGTGATGAGAGGAGGGAGAAAGACGGGAAAGCGGAACAACTCACTCTTAATGATTCCATTCAGCGATATGATAAATTATTGGCTGTTGCGAATGAATATGCATACGATGTTTACAATTGTAACATTGATGGACTATACCAACAGGCATTGTGTTATGCGGATAGTGCTCTACATTGTTTGAATAAGCATTATATTATGTATTCGGGCAGCAAAGGGCCTTTGTTGGAATTGGAAGGAGAGGGGGCTGCAGCGGATTTAGATTGGTTCAACCGGCATTTTGATACCGATTACTATGCCTTGCTGGATGTTCGCAACGAGGCAGCAGTCGCTTTTTTGGCTTTAGGTAATCTGGAGGCTTATCGTTATAACAATAATGCTTATACGGCGCTGTACAAACAAATCAGTGAGGACACCTCATTGGAGCAATATTGCCGTCAGATGCAGCTTTCTGCCAATAATAAGACGGTGGCTATCATTCTTTGTGTGGTTATTCTGTTGGTATTGCTGGTGGGTTATTATATTCTGTATTTCCGCCACCGTTTGATTTATCGTTATAACTTGGAACAGGTGTTGGAAATCAACAAGCAGGTGTTTTCGGCCTCTTTGCTTGACGGAAGAACCGACCGGGATATTGCTGCAAGTCTGGTCAATGATATGTTTGAGACGGTGAATGAGTTGCTGCCCATTGATGTGTTGGGCGTAGCGGTTTATAGTGAAGACAACCATAGCTTGAATTATGCTTTTTCACCGGTGGAGGATGAGAACGAAGAAATGCGTGAGATGATGGCCCGTAGCTTTGACGCGAAGACATCTTATTGGCGTGAGAAAGATAGGTTAAAGTGTTTGCCCTTGTGGGTGGAAGCAGGTAACGAGAATCGTTGCACGGGTGTGCTGGCATTGAAAATCGCTTTGCCTGTGGAGCGTGAGGACGACCGCTTGATGTTGGAGCTTGTGGCCGGATATGTAGCCATCATTGTATATAATGCAGTGGTACTGATGGCACAGAAATATCGGGATATAGAAAGTGCGCAGGATGATGCGCGCCGAGCTATACGGGAGGAAAACCAGTTGCATGTGCAAAATTTGGTATTGGACAATTGCTTGTCAACCATTAAGCATGAGACAATCTATTATCCTAACCGGATAAAACAGATTATCGACAGGTTGAACACCCGTCAGGCAGGAGAAAACGAAGCTGTGCAAGTAGAGACGATTGGTGAGTTGATCAGTTATTATAAGGATATATTTACTTTGCTGAGTTCATGCGCCGCACGTCAGTTGGAAGAAATTACTTTTCGCAGAGGTGTTGTGAAAGCCGGCGAGCTGGCCGATTATGCGGCACGGTATATAAAACGTGCTGGAAAACGTATGCCGCATCGGGTAGAACTGAGGACGGAGGTGGAACATGTTTCCGTACTGGGAGATGTCATTCAGCTGAAGTTTATGTTGGAGAATCTGATAGATGAAGCGCTATCATACGAGGTGGATGGCCTTTTGGAATTGTGTATTTATAAGGATAAGGATTTTGTGCGGTTTGATTTCCGCGATACGCGTCGCGAAAAGTCGCAGGAAGAGTTGAACTTGTTGTTCTACCCACATCTGTCTCGTATGAAGCAGGGGCAGGAAGGAGTTCTGACCGGTACGGAATACCTTATTTGTAAGCAGGTGATTCGTGACCATGATGAATTTGCCGGAAGACGCGGTTGCCGTATCAATGCGCAGCCTGCCGCTGAGGGAGGGTTCACCGTATGGTTCACCCTGCCTGCCCGTTGAATGTAGAATGTAAAAAAACAATGCATATTATGGAGAATAATAGATTTAAAGTCATCATTGTAGAGGATGTCAAACTGGAATTAAAAGGAACGGAAGAGATATTCAGACACGAAATTCCAAATGCGGAAGTCATCGGAACGGCCATGACTGAGAATGAGTTTTGGGAATTGCTGAAAGTGCAGTTGCCCGATATGGTTTTATTGGACTTGGGCTTGGGGGGATCGACTACCATCGGTGTGGAAATCTGTTCTTCTTTACGGAAGAACTATCCGGATATGAAGGTGCTGATTTTCACTGGTGAGGTGTTGAACGAAAAGTTATGGGTGGATGCGCTGAATGCGGGTGCGGATGGTATAATCCTGAAGACGGGAGAGTTGCTGACTGCCACAGATGTACAGGCGGTGATGGATGGTAAGAGACTGGTTTTCAATTATCCCATTCTGGAGAAAATAGTGGCACGTTTCAAGCAGTCGGTGGCTCAGGAGCAGCGTAGGCAGGAAGCTGTCATCGATTATGATATTGATGAATATGATGAGCGTTTGCTTCGCCATCTGGCCTTGGGGTATACCAAAGAAATGATTACTAATCTGAAAGGGATGCCTTTCGGGGTCAAGTCCATAGAGAAACGTCAGAATGAATTAATAAACCGTTTGTTCACATTGGATGAAAGAAATGGTGTCAATGCCTGTCGCTTGGTGACCCGTGCTTTCGAGTTGCGGATTCTTGATATTGATAATTTGGAACCGGATGAAGAGTAAATATTATTTCCCTCATACCGCTACTGTATTTTTTCTGCTGACAGTAGCTGTAGCCTTGTTCTCATGGATAGGAAGTATTTATGGGCTGGGGAAGGTGCAAAGCCTGCTCAGCCCCGAAGGAATCCGGTGGGAATTGAGGCATGCTATGGGGAATTTTGTCCAGACACCGGCATTGGGCATAGTAATGATGCTTTTTTTAGGGTTCGGCATTACGGTTCATTCCGGGGTATGGGGCACGTTGGGGAGAATAGTGAAAAGAGGAAAGCCCATTTCCCGTAAGGAAAAGCGTGCGTTGATATTGGCAGGTTGTATGCTGCTTGTTTATATCATAATGATTATTGGCACCACTTTTGCCCCATGGACTATGTTGCGTAGCGTGACGGGATCTCTCACGAATTCTCCGTTTCAAAAAGGGATTTATTATCTCATTTCGTTTGGTGTGGGATTATCGGGTATGGCTTTCGGCTATGCATCGGGACGTTTTCGGGATGATAAGGATATAATAAGAGGGATGTCCTGTCTCTTTTCTCGTTTTGCCGATTACTTTGTGGTGCTTTTTTTTATAGTTCAGTTCTTTTCCTCATTGATGTATACGAATTTGGTGGAATGGGTTGGAATAGATTCATATATAGTGTCTTACGTTTTTCATATTTGTTGCTATTTACCTTTCGCTTGGATGTTGAATAGAAAAAAATAGGTTGTTAATGCAAAAAAAGTTACGGATTCTTTTGGTAATTTCAATAAAAACCGTACCTTTGCACTCGCAATTAAGGATGGTTCCGTAGCTCAGCTGGATAGAGCAACGCCCTTCTAAGGCGTGGGTCTTGCGTTCGAATCGCAACGGAATCACATAAAGAAACTGTATCTCTTTCGGGGGTACAGCTTTTTTTATGGAAATATTTAAAAAGGATTCATCTAAAAGCGGGGCTATGGAAAAGATCTTGTCCATATCTCTAAACCTTTCCCATTGGATAGTTAAGGGTTTTCTTCCTGCTTGTTCTATCTCCGCAAGCCTTTGGAGTTAACTCCATAGCCTTTGGAGATAACTCCATAGCCTTTGGAGATAACTCCAAAGCTTATGGAGATAACTCCAAGGGCTATGGAGATAGAATACATCCGTATAAAAAGGTTTAACCTGGAAAGAGAAAAGGCTTATGCAACAGGGATGGATGCGATACATTGTTATTTAATTCCGATGGCGGGTTATTACTTTTTCTCAGTTTCTTCGTCCTTTGGACCTCACGGCAGCGGAAAGATTGAACCGGTTAAAAAGTCATGTTAACCCTTTTTGCATGCAGAAGATGTATATACTGAATCTAAAGAAAGGTATGAACCGGAAAATAAGAAGTAGTTCCCGTTAAATTTCTACTATCCCTTAGAAACGGAACTTTCTTCTTTTCTGAACAAAAAATCCCACTCATTCGTCATATTTTCCTCTTTTACATCAGAATATATTTGTACTTTTGGTCCGGATGCCCCAAGGAAAGAACATTTTCTTTGTCAGGCTTGTCTGAAAATCATAAATAAAACAACTACCGACTATGACAACACAAAAGTACAAAAGCCTATTGGTGATAATATGGGCACTATGGGCTTTTCATCCTTGTTTGGCTATTGACGATGTGCTCCGTACAGCCAAACGTGATGCTATTTTAGCACAAATTACAGGAGCCGTTCGTCCGAAAAAGCAGATTTCACTTATTTCGTTTGGTGCGAAAGGAGATGGGAAAAAAGATTGTAAACCTGCATTTGATAAAGCGATGAAGCGTGCTGCCCATATGGGAGGAGCACATATTGTGGTTCCCGCAGGGGAATATCTTTTGAATGGTCCTATTCATTTTGTAAGTAATGTATGTTTGGAACTTCAGGAAGGGGCGACCTTGAAATTTTCATCTGAACCGGCTTTTTATCTCCCTCTGGTGAAAACCAGTTGGGAAGGAACTTTCCTTCAGAATTACAGTCCTTTTATTTATGGATATCAGTTGGAAAATGTTTCCATCATCGGCAAAGGAGTGATAGATGGAAATGCGGGGACTACTTTTGCCACTTGGAAAAGTAAGCAGAAGATAGGGCAGCAGCTTAGTCGTGAAATGAATCATAAAGAAGTGCCGGTAGCCGAACGGAACTTCGGTGAGGGGTATTGGTTGCGTCCGCATCTGGTGCAATTCTTTGATTGTAAGAATATTACAATTGAGGATGTGTTTATTACGAATGCGCCTTTCTGGTGTATTCATTTACTGAAATCGGAGAATATTATCTGCCGTGGCATACGTTATGATGCAAAATTGGTCAACAATGATGGCATCGACCCTGAGTACACCCGTAATTTGCTGATTGAAAATATTGAATTTAATAATGGAGATGACAATGTGGCCATTAAATGCGGACGGGATAATGACGGATGGAAAACCAGTTGTCCTTCGGAAAATATTATTATTCGTAACTGTAAGTTCAAAGGGCTTCATGGTGTGGTGTTGGGCAGTGAGATGTCATCGGGAATACAGCATGTTTTCGTAGAGAATTGCACTTACGGAGGCTATTGTAAACGAGGTGTTTTTATCAAGACGAATCCGGACCGCGGAGGTTTTATTCGTGATATTTATGTGAATAATTGTGAGTTTGGTGAAGTGGAGGATCTTTTTTATGTAACTTCCATGTATGCAGGCGAGGGGATGGATAACCATCATTTTACTGAGGTGCATGATATTTATGTAAAGGATTTGAAATGCAAAAAGGTGAATGTAGCTGCATTGGTGCTTCAAGGTACAGAGGCAAAGCCTATTTATAATGTGACTTTTGATAACGTGGATGTGGATAAAGCAGGGATAGGTCTTAGTTTTTCGAATACGAAGACAATTGGGGTTTCTAATTGTAATTTGGGAGGTTATGTTGGGGTGCCGTCTACAGCCAGTGCGAAAGATGGTATATTCAATAAATAGATTTGTTTGACTTCTTGGTTCACTTCGCCGATTCCTTGAGAAAGTCTTGTTACGCTGGAATGACAGAGTAAAAGGAAAGCAGGAAACTGTTTTCGGACAGACTGGGAAGGATTTTTCATCCCTCAGCTAAACAAATGTTTTTATAGATGGTTCTATAAGTAAAAAAGACGATAATTATGAATACAAATGAATTTGCCCGAATTTTATTGACTTGGATTAAGAGTTTTCTATCATGGATAGGCATCCCGCGCGATAGGTTGAATGAACTGGATGAGATTATTTTCTTGATCCTGATTGTAGTTATTGCTTTTGCTGTAGGAGCTGTATTTCATTATTTATCTGTGCGTTTCACACGGAAGGTGTTGAAATATAAAAATATCAGTTTTTTAAGTTCGCTGATAGAATACAATGCTTTGCGGAAAATGTCTGCGGTCATTCCGCCGCTTATTATATCCGCTTTGTTGCCGTTTGCGTTCGATTATCGTTCTACTTGGTTTACTGCCAGTGAAAAAATCACTTGGATTTATTTCTTTATCGCTTTGTTGTTTTCGGTCAATGCCGTGTTAAATTCGGTGGGTAATGTGCTGATGAACAAGGAGCAGTTACAGAATCGTCCGATGAAAGGTTTCATACAAATCTTTCAAGTGATTTTTTCGTGTATTGCCATCATTGTCATCATTTCTATATTGATTAATAAGTCGCCTCTCAATCTGATTACCGGACTGGGTGCTTTTGCTGCCGTGCTGATGTTGATTTTCAAAGATACCATCCTTGGCTTTGTGGCGGGGGTGCTGCTTTCCGAGAATGATATGGTGCATATCGGCGATTGGATTGAGATGCCTCAGAATAATGTGAATGGGGTGGTGATGGATATCACTCTGAACATTGTGAAGGTTCAGAATTTCGATAATACTATTGTCACTATACCTCCTTATTCATTAGTTTCCGGTTCATTTATCAATTGGCGTGGGATGACTGAATCGGGCGGACGGCGTATTATGCGCGAGTATGCGTTGAAACTGGATTACATACAACCCTGTACTCCTGAATTTTTGGAGAAAATGAAGAAGTTTGATGCTGATTTGGCCGACTTTATCACAGAAAAGCAGAAACAGGCGGCCGAAGGAAAGGTAGCGAATACTGACAATCCGGCCGGATTGGTAAATGGAACCATTGATACGAATGTAGGGCTGCTTCGTGCTTATATGACTCTCTATCTGAAGCGCCATCCTTTTATCAGTAAGGACCTGTTGCTGATGGTACGCACGTTGGCTCCTACGGAGAATGGTCTGCCTGTACAAATTTATTGTTTCTCGGCCAATAAGAACTGGCCTAGTTATGAATCTATCCAGGCGGAAATCATGGAGCATTTTGTTTCTGTTCTTCCCGAGTTTGGATTGTATCCGTTCCAGAATCCTACTGCCAGAGATTATGTAATCAGTGGTTTGATAGAGTCTGGCAAGGACCTTTCTACTGTAGACGGAATTCCTTGGCATTCGGTCTTGCCAAAGGAAGAAAAGGTATAGTTAGGGATTTAAACATTTATTAATGACTTGCGGTTGAACAATTCTTGTTGCCGCCGTGTTATATAAATGTGTTTTTCATAGTATTAGATTAAAGGTTGAAGATTGCAATCGGCTTGAGAGAAGTAGTTGCATCTGAAGTAGAAGCGTCTACTATAAAAAATATAGAAAGGTTGTTCCTTACGGGACAGCCTTTTTGTTTTGTTAAAAGAAACCATTCGCATTAACTTGAAATGTTAAAGGATTTGTTGCTTTTATTAAACAATACTATAATTTCTCCTTAACGCTTCCTTAAATTTGCAGATAGCAGGAAAGTGCGTATATTTGTATGTGTGTTTTTCATAGTATTAGATTTAAGGTTAACAAAAGGTTGGAGCAAGGCGTTGCTCCTTTTTTTATGGAATAACGTGAGGCTTACATCTGCTGTCCGGTTCCGATACCCAATACAGAACCACAGAGAAGAATCCGTGCAATGTATTCCTCTCCGTGACTGTGTAACTTAATTCTGCTCTTTAATGCAAGGAGAAGGCTGAATTAAATAATCTCGATGCCTTGCTTCCGGCATAACTCCAATCCCACATCCTTTAACTTGAATTTCTGTATCTTTCCGCTGCCCGTCATAGGGAACTCATCAACAAAGAAGATATATTTAGGAATTTTGTAACGGGCTATCTTGCCATCGCAAAAGTCACGTACATCGAATTCGTTCATTTCCACCCCTTCGTGCAAGATGATGAATGCGCCTACCGCTTCTCCGTATTTCTTGGAGGGGATACCGGCTACCTGTACATCTTTTATTCCTTCCATCTGATACAGGAACTCTTCTATTTCCCGTGGATAGATATTCTCTCCGCCACGGATAATCATGTCTTTTATTCTTCCTGTGATACGATAATTACCTTCTTCGTCTTTCACTCCCAAATCCCCTGAGTGGAGAAAGCCGTTCCGGTCTATCACTTCGGCGGTTGCTTCGGGGTTTTTGTAATACCCCTTCATGGTGTTATACCCTTTGTTGCACATCTCGCCTTGTACGCCTATGGGACATTCTTCGCCTGTTTCCGGATCGATCACTTTTACTTCCGTAAACTCGAAATCACGGCCCACTGTGTTGCAGCGTACATCAAACGAATCGTCGATGCGGGAGGCTGTCATGCCGGGAGAAGCTTCTGTAAGCCCGTATACACTGGTGACCTTCATAAACATTTTCTCTTCTACACGTTTCATCAGTTCTACCGGACAGAGTGAGCCTGCCATAATGCCGGTACGCAGACTGGACATATCGAACATATCAAACATGGGATGGTTCAGCTCGGCAATGAACATGGTAGGAACCCCGTATAAGGCCGTGCAGCGTTCCTTGTGGACGGAGGCAAGTACCAGCAGTGGGTCAAAGCGTTCCACCATTACCTGCGTACACCCGTGTGTAAGGCAGTTCATGGTGGCTAACACCACTCCGAAGCAATGGAACAGGGGTACGCAGACACATAGTTTGTCATCGGAAGTGAATTTCATGTGCTCGCCCGTCAGGAAACCGTTATTGCTGATGTTGTAATGGGTGAGCATGACTCCTTTGGGGAAACCGGTCGTGCCCGAAGTGTACTGCATGTTCACTGTGTCGTGGCAGTCCACCTTCGCTTTCGCTTCCAGCAGCTCGTCATCGTCTATGTTGCATCCCAGAAGCAGAATCTCGGCGGTGTTGTACATACCCCGGTATTTCTCGGGGCCGATGTAAATCACGTTCTTCATGCAGGGGAAGCGTTTGCTCTTCAGATATCCGCGCTGGCTGGTCTTTAGTTCGGGCAGCATGGCGTAGACCATATTTACATAGTCGTCATTGCCACGGTCTCCGTTTACGATACACAGCGTGTGCATGTCCGAGTTCTGGCAGAGGTATTCCAGTTCTGCCTGTTTGTAGTTGGTATTTACTGTTACGGCCACGGCACCGATTTTGGCGCAAGCGTACAGAAAGGTCAGCCAGTCGGGCACATTACCCGCCCAGATTCCTACATGGGTTCCCCGCTTCACGCCGATGGCTAGCAGTCCTTTGGCCATGTGGTCTACACGTTCGTTAAATTGTTTCCAGGTGAAGCGCAGATTACGGTCGGAATATACGATATATTCTTTATTGGGGGTGGTGAGGGCCCAATGTTCAAGCCAGTCACCAAGGGTTCTTGTGCTTAATTCCATCATAAATCAAATAGGGGTATAGATAACGGCCAATATTTTGGCGGCTTGTCCTTGATATCCGTGTACGTGGTGCGGAACAATAGAATCATAATAAATACTGTCTCCGGCTTTGATCAGATGGCATTTTTTACCATGGCATACTTCGATGGTGCCTTCCATGACATAGATAAACTCTTCGCCTTCATGCGAGGAGAGCGAAAAGTGGGTTTCCTCTGTCGGTTCTACGTCCACGATGAATGGTTCCATATGCCTGTCCGCTTTTGATTTTGACAGTGAGTGGTAGCGCATATGTGTACGCAGGTCCATTGCATTGTTCGAGAAACTGATGGTATCCTCACTCTCTTGTTTCCGGCAGATTACTGCTCCTTGTTCTTCCTGGTCGTCCAGAAAAGTGCCCAGACGTACCCCTAACGCACGGGCTATCTTGATGAGGGGAGCCAATGAAGGAAGATCTACATTATTCTCTATTCGTTCTATTTGTTCTTCGGCAAGGCCTGAGCGTACGGCCAGTTCGGCTACACTGATTTCTTTTGTTTCACGTAGTGATTTTATTTTTTCACCAACAATCTTTGTGCTGTCCATGGTTTGTTTTTAATAAGTTTGCAAAGTATAAAGTGCAAATATATAATAAAAAAGAATTGGACAGTCTATTTTTGTTCTGAATATGTAAAAAAGGTAGGTTAGTGACGAATTGCCGGTCATTTATCATTAATAGTCGGTAAGTTTCGAATATTTGTGTTTTTTGTTCTATCTTTGTTCTCGAAACTTAATTAAAGATTAAAACTTATGTTCTCAGGGATTGTAGAAGAATATGCGGAGGTGGTGCGTATTGTAAAGGAGCAGGAAAATCTGCACCTCACCTTGAAATGTTCGTTTGTGGACGAACTGAAAATAGACCAGAGTATCTCTCATAACGGCGTGTGCCTGACTGTTGTCAGTTTGCAGGATGGCACGTACACGGTTACCGCCATGAAAGAAACGATAGAGCGTTCCAACATCGGCTTGTTGAAAGTGGGAGATAAAGTGAATGTGGAACGCAGCATGATGATGAACGGGCGGCTGGACGGTCATATTGTGCAAGGGCATGTGGATCAGACTGCCGAATGTATGGATATAAAGGATGCTGAAGGGAGCTGGTATTTTACTTTCAGATATGCGTTTGACAAGGAAATGGCGAAGCGCGGTTACATCACGGTGGACAAAGGCTCGGTTACGGTGAACGGTGTGAGTCTGACCGTTTGTAACCCTACGGAGGATACTTTCCAGGTTGCCATTATTCCTTATACTTACGAACATACCAATTTCCATACTTTTAAAGTGGGAAGCATTGTGAATATAGAGTTTGATATCATCGGCAAATATTTAAGCCGCATGATGCAGTTCTCCTGATTCTTTCACCGCAGGTTGCACAGATGATTGTTAAAGATGAAAAAAAGGTTCTTTGTGGAAATCCGGAATTATCCGCATCGGCTTTTGAACAAAAAAAGAATCTGTGCAATCTGTGGTAAAACAAATATCAGAATTATAAATCTTTTAGCAATATCTTACTGGTGCTTTTATAATATTCTTCGCGGGCATTGGTCAATGCCTCCCAAGGACCGCTATATCGTTCCCGGTCTATTTTGAAGGCTTCTGTTCCGGCTATGTCCAGTCTGTTCAGCAGCATAGCCACGTTCATCCGGTTGATATCTACTGACGGCAAATAGCCTATGCTTTCATCGTCACCGTCCATAGAAGTTTCGTAAACCATGTGCATGTCCTGTAGTTCGTATAGGATTTTCTTAGTGAGTCTTATCGGGATTTTATGTTCGTCGCTGAGTGTCTCGGCGGTATAAGGAGTCTCTTCCGTTTCAAATCGTTTGCATATCAGAGACATGATGAGGATGCACAGAAAGTCGTGATAACGGCGGCTGATATTTGCCGTCTCTTTGCTGAAGCTGTAGTTGCGAAGATTCTGTGCCACATAGCAAAGCTCTGCGCCATACAGGCAGATTCCCCATGAAATTTGCGCCCATAACAAGAACATTGGAATAGCGGCGAAACTACCATAGATTGCATTGTATCTTGATACCCATATCTGACTGCCGATATACAAGTATTGAAAAGCCTGAAAGGCAGTGCCTGCGATGATACCCGGAATGATGGCATATTTCAGTTTCACTTTAGTATTGGGCATAAAGACGAACAGCCCCGTGAACATGGCCCAAGTCAGGATGAAAGGAACCAGGCGTACCAGAAATTTCATCAGGGGTGCCAGTAATACGAAGTCCTCCATGTTTTTCACCATGGTGGACATAAAGATGGTAAGACCACTGGAAAGTACGATAAGTAGGGGTAACAAGAGCAGGATGGAGAAATAATCCGTCATTTTGCGATACAGCGTACGGGGTTTCTTCACTTGCCATATATAATTGAAGGTACGTTCTATGTTATAGGTTAGGCTCAAAATGGTCCAGAACAACATTACCAGACCCACTCCGATAAAAACCCCGCTTTTGGCGTGCACCAGATAAGAGTCAATCAGGCCGAGAATGGTTTCGGCAGCCGCACTCTGTCCTTCAAGACCGCTACGGAACTGGGTTTCCAGCAGGTTGGAGAAACCAAATCCACGTGCGATGGCGAATAGAATGGCCAGAATGGGAATGATAGAAAGCAGGGTGCTGTATGTCAGTGCGGATGCTTTATTCAAAATACGTCCCTGAGTGAACTCACGAATAGAAAGAGTGGCGATTTTTATTGCATTATAGAGTATTCCTCGGGATTTGCTAACCTCGTCTTCTGTCACTCGCCATATATCATCTTTGAGAAACGATTGCAGACCTTTCAGTTTTTCCTTGTTCATGGTACTCATAAGCTCTTTATTAGGATATATGAAAAAAAGCAGCCGGCCTGTAAGCCGGGTTCTGTTCCTCGCCTTGCGGCGAAGTGCCTGCCATTTATCTACGCCTGTTGTCACCAACAGGCTCTAGCGGTCTACCCTCCGACGTGGGGCGAGCAACCCTCATAATGTCGGTTTACATGACCTTACAACTCCTAAGACGTACAGCCCGTCATGTCACCATGCGGCTGGTGGGCTCTTACCCCACCTTCTCACCCTTACCCCGTTTCCCGTAGGAATTGTGGCGGTTGTTTTCTTCTACGTTACTCCACCTTCGCAGATGGCTTTCTGTTAGGAAGTAGGATGCTCTGCGTTGCCCGGACTTTCCTCTTTCGCTTTGCGGCGTCAGCGGCAGACCGGCCGGCTGCTTTTAAGTTTACAAAGATAGCGATTTTAGGTTAAACGTAGGATAATAAAGCGGAAAAAAGTAAGAAAATAAATGAAAAAACAAAGAAAGAGCGGAACAGCCCATTACTTTTTCTTGGTATATATAATAAAAGAGGAGAAAATCAGTGATGCTCGGTTCGGCACTCCTGCTTATTGTATAGAAACAACGGTAAAAACAGGAAGAATATTTAAAATAAATGAACTGTGCCGGAAAGAGAAGTGGGTGCTGTTTTCACTTTCCCTCTCCGGACACGGAATTTAGCGGTAGAATCCCAATTCGTTTCTCAATGAACGCACTTCCTGTTGCAAAAGTTCTATACGTTCCAGCATGTGGTGGATGGCGTCGATTCCTGCAATATTGATGGACAAGTCATAATATAAATGCGTGTAACGCTCCAGCTCCGCTAGTTGGGATGCGGGGAGGTAGCGTTCCTCGTCAATCACCCGGACTTCGATCAGTCCGTCTTCTTCCAGTTCCGTAATGAACGACGGGTCCACATGGCAACGGTCGCAAAAATCGTTGATAATAATTAAATCGCTCTGCATAATCCTTCTCTTTTTTTAATTGCTACTATCTTTTAATTGGCGGAACAACTCTTTCTGATGTTCGGTAAGGTTGCTAGGAATGGTGACATTATAAGTTACTATCAGATCGCCAAATTTGCCTTCTTCCTTGTAAACAGGAAAGCCTTTGCCTTTCAAACGGACTTTGGTTCCGTTCTGGGTTTCAGGTTTTACTTTCAGTTTTACCTTGCCGTTCAGTGTGTCCACGGTTTCTTCACCACCCAGTACGGCGGTGTAGAGGCTAAGCGGAGCATCGATATATAAATCATTCCCCAGACGTTTGAATACAGGATCGTCTGGAATGACAAAGGTGATGTACAGATCGCCTGCAGGACCACCGTTTACTCCCGGTGCACCATGACCACGCAATTTGATAGTCTGTCCGTTGGCTATACCTGCCGGAACAGTGATACGTATGTTCTTTCCGTTTACATTAAGCACTTGTTTGTGTGTTTCGGCGGCTTCACGCAATGAAAGTTGTAATTCAGCATTATAGTCCTGTCCACGGAATCCGGCACTTCGTCTGCCGTTTGCACCGCCACGATGTCCGAACAGTTCTTCAAAAAAATCAGAGAAGCCACCTCTGCTGCCACCGAAATGTGCACCGCTGAATTCTTCTCCTCCATTGCCGGAATACCAGTAACTGCCGTTACCGTCCGTACCGAATCCGCTTCCGGCTCCGCCAAATCCTCCGAATCCACCGGCTCCTCCATATTGTTGCTTTTGTTTTTCAAATTCGTCGGCATGTTTCCAGTGTTCACCGTATTCGTCGTATTTCTTACGTTTTTCCGGGTCACTCAGTACTTCGTTGGCTTCATTTATCTCCTGAAACTTATCTTTGGCCCCAGGGTCATTCGGATTCAGGTCAGGATGGTATTTGCGGGCCAGCTTACGGAAAGCCTTCTTGATATCATCTTGGGTGGCGCTTTTGTCCACTCCCAATACTTTGTAATAGTCTATGTAAGCCATATTATATATTTGTTAAATTTCATCTGCTTTAAGGGAAACAAAATACATGCCAATTGGTTGTGTTCTGTTTTTATTTTATTATCTTTGCAGCGAATTTTTAGAAATTATTCTAAAGGAAATGAGGGGATTGGCAATCATATTCAGGTTTTTTATGCTATTAGTCCTGCTGCTTCCTGTGGTTGCTCTGTGTCCTGTGAAGGCGGAAACAACTCTGGAAGGGCCTATCCTTATTGTCACTTCTTATAACCCCGAAACTCGTAGTATTTCTGACAACCTGTCTGCTTTTATGGATGAATACCGACAGCGTGGCGGCAAGTATACTCCGATCATAGAGAGTATGAACTGCAAGAATTTGTCCGAGGCTTATCTGTGGAAATCGCGTATGGCCTCCATCCTTGGTAAGTATAAAGGGAAAAACCGTCCGTCACTGGTTATATTGCTGGGGCAGGAGGCATGGTCGGCTTATATTTCACAAGACACGGAGATAGCTAAAAAGACTCCGTCCATCTGTGGTATGGTCAGTGTCAACGGACTGGTATTGCCTGATGATAGTATCGACACACGGGTATGGGAACCTGAAAGTAAGAATATTTATACGGATTTCGGCGATTATAATATTGTTGCCGGTTATGTATATGAATATGATGTCGATAAAAACATAGAGTTGATGCGTCGCTTTTATCCTGATATGCGCCGTGTGGCATTTATATCGGATAATACCTATGGCGGGCTGTCTATGCAAGCCTTGGTTAAAAAGGAGATGGAGAAGTACCCTGATTTAGAGACGATTTGGCTGGACGGTCGTACGGAAACCTTTATGGAAGTGAGTGAAAGGATGCGCAGATTGCCTCAAAATACGTGTGTATTGTTGGGAACATGGCGTGTGGACTGTACGGAGAGTTATGTTATTGGTAATACGACTTATATGCTGCGTGATGCGAATCCTACCCTGCCTGTGTTTACTATCGCATCTGTGGGATTGGGACATTGGGCATTGGGAGGATATACTCCCGAATACCATGCGGTAGGAAAGAATATAGGCGCGGTTACTTATGATTTTTTGGATAAAGGAGATAGAGAAGGGGTGGACTTGGTGACTATTCCCGGAAACTATACTTTTGATATAAAGCGTTTGCATGAATTCAAATTGGATTCATTGAATCTTCCTCAGGGAGCGGTGTTGGTGAACAAGACTCCTTCGCTTTATGAGCAGTATAAATATTGGGTCATAGGGGTTGTTTCGGCGTTCATGTTCCTGATAGTCTGTTTCTTGATAGCCATATATTATATTATCCGTATCAACCACTTGAAACATCATCTGGAAGTGTCTGGCGAGGAGTTGTTGGTAGCCAAGGAGAAAGCGGAAGAATCCAACAGGCTGAAGACAGCTTTTCTGGCCAATATGAGCCACGAGATACGCACTCCGTTGAATGCTATTGTGGGATTTTCCAGCGTGTTGGTCAGTGATGATTCCTCTCCTGCCGAGAAGGCGCAGTATTGTGATATCATTCAGAAGAATTCCGATTTGTTGTTGCACCTCATAAATGATATTCTGGACATCTCGCGCATGGAATCCGGAAAAATAAAATTCGTATGGGAGGAATGTGATGTAGTAGAGTTGTGTCAGACGGCTTTGTCTACAGCGGAGTATGGACGCAAGACCAGCGCTTTGTTTCTGTTCGAAACTCCTGTAGCTTCGCTGGTTATCAAGACGGATGCCCAGCGCCTGAAGCAAGTATTGATTAATTTGTTGTCCAATGCCGCTAAATTTACCCCGTCCGGTTCTATTAAATTGGCGATTGCCATAGACAAACAGCATCAACAGTTGGAATTGTCTGTGTCGGATACCGGTTGCGGTATTCCGTCCGATAAGAGCGACAGGGTTTTTGAACGTTTCGAGAAATTGAATGAATATTCCCAAGGTACAGGGCTGGGATTGGCCATCAGCAGGCTGATAGTCGAGAATTTGGGAGGTAAGATATGGGTGGACAAGGATTATACCGAAGGCGCCCGGTTTGTATTCACGCATCCTTTAACTAAAAAAGAAAAAGAATAGAGATATGAAATATAGAATATGTATCAGCGCCCTGCTGTTGTGGGCGGGTATGCAGGTGTCTGCATCCAATAATCAGAAAGAAGTGGTTATCAAGATTATAGAAACCAGTGATGTGCACGGGAATTTCTTTCCGTATAACTTTATCGAACGGAAAGAATGGAGTGGAAGTCTTGCCCGTGTTCATTCCTTTGTGAAAGAGCAGCGTGAGAAATATGGGGATAATTGCCTGTTGATGGATAATGGGGATATCCTGCAAGGTCAGCCTACAGCTTACTATTATAATTTTATGGATACCGTGTCTACCCATGTGGCGGCGGATATGATGAATTATATGGGATGTGTGGTAGGCAATATGGGTAATCATGACGTAGAGACCGGGCATGCGGTGTACGACCGTTGGATAAAACAGTGCGATTTTCCGGTACTGGGGGCTAACATTATAGACAATGCCACCGGAAAACCTTATCTGAAACCCTACGAGGTGTTGGAGCGTGACGGAGTGAGGATAGCGGTTCTGGGTATGATTACTCCGGCCATTCCTTCATGGTTGCCGGAGAAGTTATGGAGTGGCCTGCATTTTGAGGAAATGGAGCCCTGCGCACGTAAGTGGGTGAAGATTATAAAGGAAAAAGAGAACCCCGATGTCATTGTGGGATTGTTTCATGCCGGAAAGTCGGGCAACGTGTTGGGACAGGTGGTGGAAGATGCCTCTATGGATGTTGCCAAACGGGTCCCGGGCTTTGATGTGGTGCTGATGGGGCACGACCATACAAGGGAATGTGTAAAGGTGCAGAATGTGGCAGGAGACAGTGTGTTGGTCATTGATCCGGCAAACAATGCCAATGTGGTTTCGGATGTGACCCTGACCGTAACAAAGAAAGACGGGAAAGTGGTGGCGAAGTCGGTGGAGGGCAGATTGGCGGATATGAACAAGTATCCTGTCAGCCAGGAGTTTATGGATAAATTCGCTCCTCAATATAAGGCTGTAAATGACTTCGTATCCCGTAAAATCGGTACTATTTCACGTACCATCACAGCGAAGGATGCTTATTTCGGTTCTTCTCCTTTCATAGACCTGATTCATCAGTTGCAATTGGAAATTTCGGGTGCTGAAGTGTCCTTCTGTGCTCCGTTGTCCTTCCGGGCAGAGATTAAAGAAGGAGACATCTATGTGAGTGATATGTTTAATTTGTACAAGTACGAGAACATGCTGTATGTGATGGAACTCTCGGGCAAGGAAATTAAAGATTTCCTGGAAATGGCATACGCCATCTGGACTAATCAGATGAAGAGTCCCGAGGACCACCTGATGCTTTTCAAGGAGCCGGTAGAGGAGGGAAAGCGTGCTAATTTCAAGAATTTCAGCTTTAACTTTGATTCTGCCGCAGGTATTAATTATACGGTGGACGTGACCAAGCCGGCAGGAGAGAAAATCACGATTCAAAGCATGTCGGACGGGACTCCCTTCAGTATGGATAAGGTTTATAAAGTGGCTTTGAATTCTTACCGTGGGAACGGTGGCGGAGATTTATTGACCCTTGGAGCAGGAATTTCCAAGGAAGATTTGGCAAAACGTATTATTTTTGCAACCGATAAGGATTTGCGTTATTATCTGATGCAATATATTGAGCAGGAAAAAGTGCTGCATCCTCATGCCATGCACCAGTGGAAGTTTATTCCGGAGGAATGGACTGTGCCTGCCGCAAAAAAAGACTATCAATTGCTGTTTGGCGAGGAAAAGAAATAATAGTTGAGCAAGAGAAGGTACATAATAGCCCCGTTATTACTGCTGACGCTGTTTTTAACGTATCAGGTAAGCATCACCTTGTTTACCCACGTTCATATTGTGAACGGGGTGATGATTGTGCACTCTCATCCTTCGTCCGGCAAACACCATACGCATACCACAGGACAGGTTATTTCTATTGCTCATCTGAGCACTATTCATACTTTGGAGGCCGAGGTTCAGGCCGAGATGACTGTATTCCGTCCTTTGTTGTATGTTTTGGAATATAAGATAAATACTTTCCGCGCGAAAGCGCTTTGCGCGCAATGTATCCATTTGCGCGCTCCTCCTTTTCATTGCTGAAACAAAGGTATATCTGTTGATGGAATACATTCGGGCAATCCCTTTAACAGATGGGAATGTGTTTTTGCCATAGGGCTACACACATTCTTTATTGAATAAACCGAAACATTTTAGTAATAGAAAAAAAATAGATGAAACAATATATTCTGTTACTCGTGCTCATGGTGATGGGTGCGGGTATCAATGCGTATGCAGAAGATGTAAATCCTGTGAAGGAAGGCAATGTGATTTCAGGTCATGTAGTGGAAAAAGGCACGGAGAACAGCCTTCCGTATGCTGCCATATTGATTGTGGAAACCGGGCAGGGTACGGTGAGTAACGAGGACGGTGAGTTCCGTTTCAAGAAGGTTCCGGCAGGAAAGTACACATTGAGGGTTCAGCTACTGGGCTATGAGACACAGGAAAAGAAAGTGACCGTCAGTAACGACTTCACGGTAGATGTTCATTTTTTGATGAGTGATGAAAGTATTATGACGGACGAGGTGGTTGTATCGGCCAATCGCAATGAGACAAGTCGCAAGGTGGCTCCGGTGGTAGTCAATGTGATGAATGCCAAGCTGTTCGAATCGGTGAACTCTACCGATTTGGCTAAATCCTTGAATTACCAGTCGGGGCTGCGTGTGGAGAACAACTGCCAGAACTGCGGCTTCCCTCAAGTACGTATCAATGGGCTGGAAGGACCTTATTCGCAAATTCTTATCAATAGCCGTCCGGTAGTCAGTGCTCTGTCCGGTGTATATGGCTTGGAGCAGATTCCGGTGAATATGATAGAGCGTGTAGAGGTTGTCCGCGGAGGAGGGTCGGCCTTGTTTGGTGCTAATGCAGTGGGCGGAACCATCAATATCATCACGAAAGACCCCATCAACAATTCATTTCAAGTTTCTTCAACAATGTCCAATATGAACGGCAAGGTGTGGGAACAGTATATGGGAGCCAACGCCTCTTTGGTGTCAAAAGACAATACATATGGCATCGCTTTGTATCAGTCTTATCGGAACCGTAATCCGTATGATGCGGACGGGGACGGTTTCTCGGAGTTGGGAAAGCTGAACATGAATACGTTCGGGCTGCGTACCTATTACCGTCCTACGCAGTTCAGCCGTATCAGTCTGGAATATCATACCACGAATGAGTTCCGTCGCGGAGGGAATAAATTTGATTTGCAGCCGCACGAAACGGATATCACCGAACAGACCAAGCATGTCATCAATAGTGGCGGATTGAGTTATGATCTGTTTTGGAAAGAATACAAGCATAAGCTTTCTTTCTATTCTTCCATCCAGCATACCGACCGTAACAGTTATTATGGTGCGCAACAGGATGCGAATGCATACGGAAAGACGAAAGACCTGACTTGGGTGGCAGGTGGCATGTATGTGGGTAATTTTGAGAAAGTTTTATTCTCTCCTGCTACTTTTACCGCCGGGTTGGAGTATCAGAACAACTCCCTGCACGATGTTATGACCGGTTATCACCGTGATATGAAACAGGATGTGCGTATTGCCAGCGCTTTTGTGCAGAACGAATGGAAAATGAATCAGTTTGTATTCCTGGCCGGGTTCCGTCTGGATGACCATAACCTGATTGACAATCCTATCTTCAGCCCCCGTCTGAACCTGCTCTACAAACCGAGTGACAAACTACAGGCACGTATTACCTGGTCTACCGGTTTCCGTGCGCCGCAGGCATACGATGAGGATTTGCATGTTACCGCAGTAGGAGGTGAGGGCGTGCTTATCAAGTTGGCGGAAGGGCTGAAACCGGAGCATTCCAACAGCATCAGCGGCTCCATTGACTGGACGGCGAATATCGGTCATTTCCAGACCAATTTGTTATTGGAAGGGTTCTATACCGGATTGGATGACGTGTTTGTTCTGGAGGATATGGGCCATGACGAGAACGGTAACAAGGTGAAGGAGCGTCGCAACGGTAACGGGGCACGTGTGTATGGCGTGAATCTGGACGGAAAGATTGCACATGGACGTGATGCGGCTTTACAGGTGGGCTTCACGGTGCAGCGCAGCGAATATACCGAGCTGGAGGCATGGAGTGAGAATCCTGAGGTAGCGCCGGTGAAGCGGATGCCCCGTACTCCTGACTATTACGGTTATTTCACATTGACATCTGCTCCGTTCAAGAATTTCGACTGCTCCTTGTCCGGTGTGTACACAGGCCGGATGCATGTGCCGCATTTCGCACCGACAGAGTTGCCCGAGGAATATATAGGACAATATATCGCTAAAGATGAAATGGTGCATACTCCTGATTTCTTTGATTTGAATGTGAAACTGAATTACACATTTGTATTGAATGACCATATCAAATTGCAGTTAAACGGTGGAGTACAGAATATTTTTAATGCTTTCCAAAAGGATTTGGACAAAGGTGGTTATCGTGACTCGGGTTATTTCTATGGGCCTACACAGCCTAGAACGTATTTTGTGGGGATCAAGATTACGAATTGAATAATCTGCTGATTTGTCAATGTGCTAATATGTCAATGGGGTACGCTTTGTTCCGCATGGCACATTAGCACATTGTCACATTGACAAATTAACAGATTGATTTATTACCAACTACTGACAAGTGACTATACTTTTCTGTAATCCGGAATCCCAGATCGGGATAATTATATAAGGGGAAGCGGTGTTCTGTTTCTCCTTCCATATATTTCCACAGACTGGCATATTCTTCTTTCTTCTCGCCCATTTCCTGCAATTGCAGCATATATTGCCAGATAGACTTGTTTTCCTTGATGTATATTTTTTCCATCTGATGAATAATCGGACTATGCTGGCGGGTTGGGTCATGGTCAAATTCCAGTATCCGTTTTCCCTCTTTTGTCATACCGATAGTTACGAAAGTCATGCTCTTGCCTATACCCGGCAGGTTCAGTACGCTGCGGTCTGTTGCTACGAAAGGAATCTGATGGAAGGTGCAGAAACGCTGTACGGCTGCCGCACGGTCTTTACTGTTTCTCAACAGGTTCAAAAACTCCTTTTCTTGCTCTGCGGAAAGTTTTCCCCATCTTTTTTCCTCTTCTTTCTCCTGTAAGGAACGGCTGTTCGGTGTGAATACCGCATAGTTCTCTTCAAAACCTTTTACCGAGAAAGTGTAGTAACACAATACACCCAATCCGTTCAATACTTTGCGCAGCTTGGCGGTATGTCCGCGACGGGAAGCCGCCACATTATATACTAGCTGGTTGGTGATAGTCCACCCGGCTGCCAGTATCTTGCGGATAGCTTCACGCGCTTCGGGTGTTACTTCCAGTGGAGTCTGGAAATGCGTTTGAATCAGAAATTGTCTGACCCCTACGGCAGATGCCTTTTCTTTGAACTCACGTAAGATATCCAATAGTTCGTCATTGATTCGCATGGGCAGATATACCGGGAGCCGGCTGCCCAGGCGTACTCGTTGCAGTTCCGCATATTTCTCTCCTTCGGCGCGTTGCAGGTTTGCGTTTCGTTTGCGGACAGCCATTTTGTAGACGGCTTCCAATATATTGCGCAAGGTCTTGTTCTGGCTCATCAATGCATCGCCTCCCGTAATCAGGATATCCCTGAGCTGAGTGTCGTTCTCGAAATATTCCATCAGTTTTCTCAACCTCTTGTCCCAGCTCTCTTTCGGTTTCAATTCCTCGAAGTTGAAGTTCAGACGTTCACTTTGGAAGTCGTACATGCGCTGGCAGGATGCACACAGGCCGCCGCATGCACGTCCCATCGAGTCGGGGATAAGAATGGCCACATCGGGATAACGGCGGTGAATGTTGTGTCCGTCCGGCAGCAGCCATCCTGCAGCGTTAGGCTTTCCGTCCTCCACAGCATCTTCTTTTTCCCATGCGTGGATGTTACCGTATGTTTCCACCAGTTGGGGAGAGTACAGAATATAGCTTCGTATGGCTGTATCATCATATCCTTTCCCCGTAGGATTCAACAAAGACAGATAGTAAGGGGTGATAAAGACAGGCATTCCTTTCTTGCGTGCTTTGTGATAAAGCTGCAAGGTCTCTTCGGATAGGGAGTTGCCTAGCATTCGGTTCAGTTCGGTAGGGCTTTTTATGGCCATTGCCAGATGAAAACGGGCTTCGTTCCACCATTGGCAGACCAGCTGGCGTTTGTCCTCTTCCGTGCTTCCTTCGGGAAAAAGATAGCGACTGGAGGGCGCGTGTCTGTTTTCTATTTTCTGGATAAGAAGGGAGATAATACGCTCTTTGTTTTGTCGGCGGATAGCCCGGACATCCTCATTCAGTCCGCTGGGCCAGCGTTTCATCCATTGTTGCACTTGTTTTTCATCAGGTAGTTCCTCCTCTTCGTGATAAAGCCGGTCAAACTGGTGATACAGGTCAATCCATAAATCAACGGAAATCTCTTCATTGATGATACTATTCGTTAAAAACTTCCAAAGCAGTGAGATGGTTTCTATTTTAATCTCCTGTTCTGTAGAGGCTTCGTAAATGGTTTTTCCATCGTTATCTATCAGTCTTTTAATTTGCCTTGCGGCAGCAGGATTGTAAATAGGACCGGATAATAGATAATCGTTCAGCTTGTTTTTGAAAGCTGTTTCATCCTGGCTTTCTGAAGCCAATGAAGTGAGTTGGGTTAATCGGGTTTCGAATAGTGTTTTAATGCCATGGGTGGATAACATCTTATTCTTTTGTTTCATAAGCAAACGGTTGTTAAAAAAGTGAATACTATAAATAACATATTTCTCGTAGAAAAGTTATCAAACTGTTAACTTCATGCTGCTAAGATAGTAAAAAAGCTTCTTTTATGCAAATTCCTTAACAAAAAGACGTTTTTTATAAATAGCATTATTTTATAGAGTACATTTGCTTTGTGCTTTCGTCTTTTTTTAAAGCCCGGAGCTTTTATCGGGAAACGAAGAAATTCGTAATTTTGTAGAGCTTTGCTTGTTTGCAGGCCAATCAAGCTGAAGAGAAACCTCATTTTAATAGATGGAAAAACAACATAGAAGTAAATAAATGGAACTGAAACAACTTTTTACCTTTGCAGCAGCCTGTTCGCTGGCACTTTCGGTGTCGGCTCAAGATAGAGTACACTATACAGGCACAGAGCTGTCTAACCCTACCTATCATGACGGACAATTATCACCTGTGGTAGGAGTACACAATATTCAGGTGATGCGTGCCAACCGGGAACATCCTGCACCCGATAACGGCAATGGATGGACATACAATCATCAGTCCATGTTGGCTTATTGGAACGGACAATTCTATATGCATTATCTTTCCGATCCATCAGACGAGCATATTCCTCCCTCACAGACTTTCCTGATGACTTCAAAAGATGGATACCACTGGACAAATCCGGTGACTCTTTTCCCTATCTACCGGGTTCCCGATGGCTATACCAAGCCCGGACGCACAGACAAGGCGAAAGATCTGGATGCCATCATGCATCAGCGTGTAGGCTTCTATGTATCAAAAAGCGGTAGATTGATAGCTATGGGAAACTATGGCGTAGCTCTGGACAAGAAAGATGACCCGAATGACGGGAACGGAATAGGCCGTGTGGTTCGCGAGATTAAGAAAGACGGTTCGTTCGGTCCCATTTATTTCATTTACTATAACCATGCGTTTAATGAAAAGAATACATCCTATCCTTATTTTAAACGCAGCAAAGACAAGGAATTCGTAAAAGCCTGTCAGGAGATTCTGGACAATCCTCGTTACCGTATGCAGTGGGTGGAGGAAGCTGACCGTAATGACCCGTTGATTCCTTTACACAAAGAATACAAAGCGTATTGTGACTATACTTTGCCCGACGGTCGTTTGGTAAGCTTGTGGAAACATGCCCTGACTTCCATCAGCGAGGATGGTGGGAATACGTGGGCGCAACCGGTGGAACGTGCGAAAGGGTTTGTTAACAGTAATGCGAAGATTTGGGGGCAGCGTTTGAGTGACGGTACATACGCCACGGTGTATAATCCTTCCGAGTTCCGTTGGCCGCTGGCTATCTCGCTCAGTAAGGACGGGCTGGAATATACGACCTTGAATTTGGTGCATGGCGAAATTACACCGATGCGTTACGGAGGTAATTATAAATCATTCGGGCCTCAGTATGTACGGGGTATTCAGGAAGGTAACGGAACTCCTCCCGATGGTGATTTGTGGGTGACTTACAGTGTGAACAAGGAGGACATGTGGGTTTCTCATATCCCTGTGCCCGTCCGCGCACATGCCAGTGCACATGCTGACGATAATTTTGCCAACTATAAAGATTTGAATGAACTGACCGACTGGAATTTGTATTCTTTGCAGTGGGCTCCCGTATCATTGGATGGAAAATGGTTGGTGCTGCAAGATAAGGATTTGTTCGATTATGCCCGTGTGGAGCGTAAGATACCTGCTACAAAAGAGCTTAAAGTTTCTTTCGAACTGATGGCGGAGCAGAACGATAAGGGCCTTTTGCAAATAGAATTCCTAGATGAAAACGGTATTGCCTGTTCCCGTCTGGAATTGACTTCCGACGGACTTTTCCGTACCAAAGGAGGTGCGCGGTTTGGTAATTTGTTGAAGTATGAACCGGGCAAGACGTATAAGGTAGAAGTGGAACTCTCTGTTGCTAACCGTATGGTAACCGTTTACGTGGATGGAAAGAAAGCAGGACAACGTATGTTCTTTGCTCCCGTTCCGGCCATTGAAAGAGTGATGTTCCGCACCGGAGCGCAACGGACTTATCCTACGGTGGATACCCCGGCAGACTGGTATGGCATTCTGCCGAATGCAGGTGAGCAAGAACCTTTGTGCACCTATCGTATAGCCAATTTCAAGACGACTTCTGCCGATAAGGATGCCGGTGCGGCTTTCTTGAAATATAAGGATTTCAAGCCCTACGTGGATTATTTCAACAGCATGGAGGATGAGAATATAGCCCAGGCTGTTCCCAATGTCCGCGCATCTCAATGGATGGAAGAAAACATACCTCTTTTCGAGTGCTCTCAAAAGAACTTTGAGGAAATGTATTATTATCGTTGGTGGACGCTGCGCAAACACATCAAGGAAACTCCGGTGGGCTATGGTATGACCGAATTCTTGGTAAACCGTTCGTATGCCGATAAATACAATCTGATAGCTTGTGCCATCGGTCATCATATTTATGAGAGCCGCTGGTTGCGTAATCCGGAATACTTGAATCAGATTATCCATACTTGGTATCGGGGTAACGAAGGAGGCCCGATGGCCAAAATGACCAAGTTCAGCTCGTGGAATGCGGATGCGGTACTGGGACGTTACATGGTCGATGGAAACAAGGAATTCTTGTTGGATATGGTAAAGGATTTGGAAGCGGAATATGCCCGTTGGGAAAAGACAAACCGCCTGTCCAATGGACTTTACTGGCAGGGAGATGTGCAGGATGGCATGGAGGAATCTATCAGTGGAGGTCGTCGTAAACAATATGCCCGTCCTACTATCAACAGTTATATGTATGGCAACGCCAAAGCGCTCTCTCTTATCGGCATCATGACAGGAGATGAGGGCATGGCCATGAAATATGGATTGAAAGCCGACTCCATTAAAACGTTGGTACAGGATAAGTTGTGGAACACAGACCATCATTTCTTTGAAACGATGCGTGGAGATGCGTCCGCCGAAGTACGCGAGGCTATCGGCTATATCCCTTGGTATTTCAATTTGCCGGATGCTTCTTCCCAATACGATGTGGCATGGAAGGAAGTGATGGACGAGAAAGGTTTTTCCGCACCTTACGGACTTACCACTGCCGAGCGCCGTCATCCTGAGTTCCGTACGCATGGCGTAGGTAAGTGTGAATGGGATGGGGCTATCTGGCCGTTTGCATCTGCACAGACTTTGACCGCAATGGCCAATTTCATGAATAATTATCCTCAGACTGTATTGACAGACAGCGTGTATTTCCATCAAATGGAACGCTATGTGGAGTCGCAACATCATCGTGGGCGTCCCTACATCGGCGAGTATCTGGATGAGGTAACCGGTTATTGGTTGAAAGGGGATCAGGAACGCAGCCGTTATTACAATCATTCTACTTTTAATGATTTGATGATTACCGGTTTGATAGGACTCCGTCCGCGCATGGATAACACAGTGGAGGTGAATCCGTTGATTCCCGAAGGAAAATGGGATTATTTCTGTTTGGATAATGTGTTGTATCATGGCCGTAACCTCACTATTTTGTGGGATAAAGACGGCAGCCGTTACCAGCGTGGAAAAGGTCTGCATATCTATGTGGATGGAAAGGAAGTAGGACATGCCGATACATTGACCCGTGTTCTTTGTGAGAATGTGCTATAATTTTGAATAAAGGGGATGTCTTAAGATAATAAATAGACTGTTGAAAGAAAAATGAATTACAGAAAATTCTTAATAGCCGCTTTGTTAGTTATGTCTTTCTCCGTGCAGGCGAAAGACATAACTATTACCCGCCTGACGTGTGAGATGCGCGAAGGAAGAGTGACTATCTCTGATGCCCCTCGTTTGGGATGGCAGATGAGTTCGCCGGAAAATGGCACGCGGCAGACTGCTTATGAGATAGAGGTTCGGGATGTATGGGCAGGAAAAGTAGTCTGGAACAGCGGCAAAGTAAAATCCGCTCGAAGCCAGTTGGTTTCCTGTGCGGATGCGGCCTTGGAGAAGGACAGGCATTATACTTGGCGTGTCCGTGTCTGGGATGAGGCTGATACGCCTTCGGCATGGAGTGCGCCTTCTGATTTCAGTATCCTGACTTCCGAAGCAGCTTTCGCCGGCAGTGAATGGATTGGGGCCATTACCCGTAAGGATGCCCGCATACCCGAAGGCCGGAAATATCATGGCAGTGAACTGAAAAAGCCTGAGGCAAAGGCCGCCTGGGCTGCTGTGGATACTTTGGCAAAGAAAAGTATTTATCTGCGTCGCGAGTTCCATGTGGCAAAGAAAGTGAAAGACGCCACAGCGTATGTATGTGGCTTGGGCTTTTATGAATTTTCGCTGAATGGAGAAAAAGTGGGAGACAGCGAATTTGCCCCCCTTTGGAGCGACTATGACAAAAGTGTCTATTATAATACTTATGATGTCACCTCGCAAGTGAAGAAAGGCGGTAACGCTATCGGAGTCCTGCTGGGAAATGGATTTTACAATGTGCAAGGCGGCCGCTATCGTAAACTGCAAATCAGTTTCGGCGCTCCCACGCTTCGTTTCCGGATGGTGGTGAACTATGAAGACGGAACCAGTGAAACGATTGTTTCCGGAAAGGACTGGAAGTACGATTTCAGTCCCGTACTGTTCAATTGCATCTATGGCGGAGAAGATTATGACGCCCGCCGTGAGCAGAAAGGCTGGAACATGTTCGGTTTTAAAGAGCAGGATTGGCGTCCTGTCGTGATTCAGGAAGCCCCCAAAGGGGTGCTTCGTCCGCAGATAGCGCAACCGGTGAAGATTATGGAGCGTTATGATATCCGGGAAGTGACCAAGCTCACCGCTGAACAGATAACAGCTGCCTGCAAGTCAACCAAACGGACAGTAGATCCGTCTGCCTTTGTGCTGGATATGGGACAGAACCTGGCCGGTTTCCCCGAAATTACCGTCCGTGGAAAGAAAGGGCAGAAAATAACTCTGCTTGTATCCGAATCCCTGACGGACGAAGGAGCTTGCAATCAGCGTCAGACCGGCAGACAACATTATTATGAATATATCCTGAAAGGGGAAGGAGTGGAAACTTGGCATCCTCGTTTTTCTTATTATGGTTTCCGGTATATTCAGGTGGAAGGCGCTGTGCTGAAAGGGCAAAAAAACACCTTGCATCTTCCGGTGATCCAGAAGATACAATCGTGCTTTGTTTATAATTCGGCTCCTAAGGTATCCACATTCCAATGTTCCAATCGTATATTCAATGAGGCCCATCGGCTGATAGAGAAGGCGGTGCGAAGTAATATGCAGTCCGTGTTTACCGATTGTCCTCATCGCGAGAAACTGGGTTGGTTGGAACAAGATCATTTGTGTGGTCCCGGTTTGCTTTACAATTATGACTTGACAGGCTTTGTTCCTCAGACTCTTCAGAACATAGCCGATGCACAGCATGCCAACGGCGCGGTTCCTACCACTGCTCCGGAATATGTGGTGTTCGAGGGTCCCGGTATGGATGCTTTTGCCGAATCTCCCGAATGGGGATGTACCTTTGTGGTATTGCCTTTCATGTATTATGAGACGTATGGGGATGATTCATTGATTAGAAAATACTATAACGGAATGCGTCGTTACATTGATTATATGACTACTCGTGCCAATGATGGAATCGTTTCTTTCGGACTGGGCGATTGGTATGATTATGGAGATTTCCGGGCCGGATTTTCTCGTAATACGCCTGTTCCTTTAGTAGCTACCGCCCATTATTATATGGTTGTTCGCTATTTGGTGGAGGCGGCACGTATGCTGGATAATAGGTATGATGTAGCATATTACACTCATTTGGGTGAAGAAATTAATAAAGCATTCCATCGGGAGTTTTATCATAAGGATACTCGTCAGTATGGTACGGGAAGTCAGTGCAGTAATGCCCTGCCGTTGTTTCTCGGAATGGTTCCTGCCGAAGATAAACAGGCGGTACTTGATAACTTGGTAGCGGATATAAAACGTCATGGTAACCGGCTGACTACTGGTGATGTGGGAAATCGTTATTTGTTCCAGACACTAGCCCGTAACGGACTGAATGAGCTGATGTACACCATGCATAACCATGAAGAGGCCCCGGGGTATGGTTTCCAACTGAAATTTGGAGCTACCACGCTGACCGAGCAATGGGATCCGCGACAAGGTTCTTCGTGGAATCACTTTATGATGGGACAGATTGACGAATGGTTCTTCAACTCGCTGGCGGGTATCCGCACCGTTGAGGGAAAACCGGGAATGAAGGAAATAGAAATACGTCCCCGTCCGGTAGGCGATTTGACATACGTCCGTGCCTCTACCAAAACCTTGTACGGAAAAGTCGCGGTAGACTGGACATGCGAGAATGGAGTCTTTACATTGAAAGTAACGATACCTGTAGGGTGTACGGCACGCGTATTCCTTCCCAATGAGAAAGAGCCGAAGATAGTGGAAAGCGGAACTTATTCTTTTAAGAAATAAACGCAGCTTTCATAGGAAAAGCCCCCTGGGGGTGTTTGGTAAAACTAAAATCAATTAATGAACGATATGAATAAACGTACCTTTTTAAGTCTGTTGTTATGTGTTTGCAGTTTGTCTTTTCTGCATGCCGAGCGTGTGGATATGCAGCAAGCCGGTGCCGATATACAAGGCCGGAAATTAAACACGACATTGATTAATTCTACCATCGACCGCTTGAATGCCAATGGTGGCGGAACACTCTTTTTCCCCACAGGAACTTATCTCACCGGTTCCATCCACATGAAAAGTAATATTACATTAGAATTGGAAGCAGGAGCCACCTTGAAATTCTCGGAGAACTTTGACGACTTCCTCCCTTATGTGGAAGTGCGTCATGAGGGAATCATGATGAAAAGTTTCCAACCGTTGATTTACGCCGTGGATGCAGAAAATATTACCATCAAGGGAGAAGGAACTCTGGATGGACAGGGTAAGGCATGGTGGACTGAATTTTTCCGTGTACTGGTAGACCTTAGAGATAACGGCAAGAGAAACATCAACAAGTACCAGCCCATGTTCGAGAAGGAAAACGACCTGAAAGCCCTTTACGCTGAAACCAATGAAGACTGGCATGGCACACTGGACCGTCGCTTTTTCCGTCCTCCTTTCATACATCCCATCCGTTGTAAGAATGTACGGGTAGAGGGCGTGAAGATTATCAACTCTCCCTTCTGGACTGTAAATCCTGAATTTTGCGACAATGTGACCATTAAAGGCATTACCATCCACAATGTGCCTTCCCCCAACACGGACGGCATCAACCCCGAGTCTTGTAAGAATGTACACATCAGCGACTGCCACATTTCGGTAGGCGATGACTGCATCACCATCAAATCCGGACGTGACTTGCAAGCGCGTAAACTGGGTGTTCCTTGCGAGAATATCACCATTACCAATTGCACCATGTTGAGCGGACACGGTGGTGTGGTTATCGGCAGCGAGATGAGTGGGGGAGTGAAGAAAGTGACCATCAGCAATTGTGTCTTTGATGGTACAGACCGAGGGATTCGTCTGAAATCCACTCGTGGCCGCGGAGGCATTGTGGAGGATATCCGTGTAAGCAATATTGTGATGAGTAATATCAAGAAAGAAGCTATTGTTCTCAATCTGAAATATAGCAAGATGCCTGCCGAACCGAAGAGTGACCGCACTCCGGAATTTCGTAACATCTATGTTTCGGGTGTGACGGTCCATGATGTGAATACCCCCATTATGGTGGTGGGCCTGCCCGAAGCGCCTATTACCGGTATTGTGATGCGTGATGTGTATATTCAGAATGCCAAGCAACGTTGTGTCTTTGAAGATTGTAAGGACTTGGTGCTGGATGATGTGTATGTGGATGGTAAAGAAATAAAATAGACTGCCCGATGAAAAAACAGATGCTTTTGTGCATGGCGGCACTCTCTTTTTCCGCTGTGTCTGCACAAACTTATGAAACTCGGTTCGCACGTCCGTTATCCGATGTGTTGAATGACGTTGCCGCCCGTTTCCAGGTCCGCTTGAAGTATGATATTGATACGGTGGGGCGTATCCTTCCGTATGCCGATTTCCGTATCCGTCCCTATTCATTGGAAGAAACCTTGACCAATGTGCTTTCTCCTTTCGATTATAAATTCGTGAAGCAAAGTGATACCGTGTACAAGTTGAAACCATACGAGTATGCACGCCGCACGGATGTTGATGGAGAAAAAATGTTGTCATATCTTAGTGGCTTGTATACTGATAAAGATCAGTGGGAACAGCGCAGGGAGATACTTCGAAAGGAAGTGCGCCAACGTCTGGGATTGGATGATATGCTGAAAGGAACAGTGAAGGATGCAAAGCCTATTCTCTCGAAAGTACGGAAATTCGATGGATATACCGTGCAGAATTTTGCATTGGAGACCTTGCCGGGGCTTTATGTTTGCGGTTCGGTTTATGCACCGCGTTCCAAAGGTAAACATGCACTTATTATTTGCCCCAATGGCCATTTTGGACAGGGACGTTACCGGAAGGACCAACAGCAACGTATGGCTACATTGGCGCGTATGGGGGCTATTTGTGTGGATTATGACTTGTATGGTTGGGGAGAATCCGCCTTGCAGGTAGGTGCGGAAGCGCACCATACCAGTGATGCGCACACCATTCAGGCTATGAACGGATTGCTGATACTGGATGATATGCTGGCAAACCGTAAAGATATAGATCCTGCACGCATCGGCGTGAACGGTGGTTCCGGCGGAGGAACGCAGACGGTGTTGCTTACCGTTTTGGACGACCGTTTTACAGCTGCTGCCCCTGTGGTCAGTCTGGCTTCTCACTTTGATGGCGGTTGCCCGTGTGAAAGTGGCAAGCCCATCCAGCTGGCAGGTGGAGGAACTTGCAATGCGGAACTGGCCGCCCTGTTTGCTCCGCGTCCCATGCTGGTGGTTTCCGACGGAGGAGACTGGACAGCCACGGTTCCTCGTTTGGAATATCCTTACTTGCAACGCATCTACGGTTTTTATGGTGCGACGGACAAGGTGAGCAATGTACATTTGCCGCAAGAACGTCATGATTTCGGTCCGAACAAGCGGAATGCGGTTTATGATTTCTTTATAGACGTGTTCGGCCTTGACCGGAGAATGCTGGATGAAAGTAAAGTAACCATTGAATCGGAAAACGCATTGAAGAGCTTTGGTGAGAAAGGTGAGAAACTGCCAGCCGGAGCCTTAAGATATAAAGAATGATTTTGTCGTTTATTTATTAGGTTAAGAGTTAGTGTAGAATCTCCCTCTTGCATAGCCTGTGAAGGTGAGCAAGGGGGAGTTTTTTTTAGGTATGGGGGTTAATACTTTTTGTCGGGTATATCAGGTCTTGTCATGCGGACTGTTAAGTCTTTTTGTGCGGACTGTTACTATAGTCTTCGGCAGTGGACCGTACAGTCTGCTACAGTGGACTGTACGGTCTGCCGTAGTGAAACATACGGACTACTGTCGTAGTCTGTAAAAGGTAACCGTAAGAAATGCTTTAATGGTACTGAAAAAAAGACTTAATGGAGCTGAAGCGATGAATTAACTCTGCATTTATGTTATAATCATCTTTAATTCCCCATCCTTGTGGCGCTTTCGGTCGTTTTCTTGTTTATAGTTGCGGATTCAAACCGGTTTCTACATCGGATTTCAGCCGGGTATAATGGAAAAAGCGAAGGTTATAATAAGATAATGCGTTTCTGTAATATGGCAGCAATCTGTTGTCTCAGTTGTGGGGCGCTGATGGGCTTGGCCATATAGCCGTCGAAGCCATTTTCCATAACCCGTTGTTCATCACTGGCATAGGCAAAAGCGGTAACGGCGATGATAGGCACATCCAAGGATAGCTTTCGTATTTCCCGGGTGGCCTCATAGCCATCCATCACCGGCATATTGATATCCATCAGAATTATCTGAGGATTATGGAACTTATACAAATTGACCGCCTCTTTTCCATCCCAAGCATGAACCAGGTTATATTCTCGTTTCAAGATAGATTGGAACAGCCGGTAATTACTCTCATTGTCTTCGGCAACTAGAATGGTCAGCTTGTCTTTCTGCACGGAGATGGGCTGATGTTTGTCTTCCTTTTTGTTATCCGCATCAGCGGGCTGGTAGGGAATGGTGAACCAGAAAGTGGATCCTTTTCCTTCTTCAGATTCTACGCCGATGCGTCCTCCCATGTGCTCTACAATCGTCTGGCAAATGGATAATCCCAGTCCTGTACCCTGTACAAAAGAGTTCAGTTTGACGAAACGTCCGAATATGGAGTTCACTTTGTCGGCTGGAATGCCGCAACCGGTATCTTTAACATAGAAATAAAGTTCTCTGCCGCATAGTTCGTAGCCGAAGGTGATGCTTCCTTGTGAGGTAAACTTGCTGGCGTTGTTCAGCAAATTATTCAAAACTTGCATCAGGCGGTTCTTTTCTGTCTTTATGGGGCAAGAGGGGAGTCCTTTGTGTGCAATCAGTTGAATGCCGCTGGTTTCCGTCCGGTAACGGACCACGCTTTCTATTTCGGAAAGGATATCATTCAGTTCCACGTTGGAATAACTGAAATCCAGTGTGCCGGCCTCTATTTTTGATAAGTCCAGTATGTCGCTGATTAATTGCAGCAGTAACGTATTGTTACTTTCAATGATATTGATATATTCCTGTTTTTCCTGTTCCTCTTCTGCAGTAGCAAGGATGTTTGAGAAACCGATGATAGCATTTAGCGGAGTGCGTATTTCGTGGCTCATATTGGCAAGGAAAGCGGACTTCAGCCGGTTGGATTCTTCCGCGCGGTCCTTGGCTGAAAGCAGTTCGTTTTCCATTGTTTTCCGTTCGTTGATAATCAGTGAGGAACCGACTAAAGTCAGTGGCTTTCCGTTTTTGTCTCTTGTTTCTACGGCTGCTTGTGCTTCTACCCAGTCTATTTTCCAATGTTTTCCATCATTGGCCAGTACACGGTACTCTTCTTTCACTTTCTCTATTTTTCCGTCTGCCAGGTCGCGGTAGGCCTGTATCACGCGTGGACGGTCTTCTTTGATAATTTTGGCGAAATATTGTTTGTCCGATACGCTCAACTGATCTTCGCTGATGCTGCCCGGCATGGCTGCCATGGCAATGGGGCGGTTAAGGTCGCACAAGATGGTATGGTCTTTCAAGTTCCATTTCCAAGGTACAATGTTGGCTACTTCCAGTGCCATGGAAAGTTTATGGTTCGTGGCGCTTAGCATTTGCTGTGCATTGTGCAACTCGGTGCTGTCCATGCAGAACACATCGACCATATCCGGTTCAGTGGAGCAATTCAGGACAACATCATAGAAGGTGTTGACGGTTTTAAAATAATATGGGAATGTGATCGATTTCTTTTCTTTCAAGGTGATACTCATGAAATGGGTGAATTCCGGTAAAGATTCGGGAAAGATTTCGGAGGCCCTTTTCCCTATTATATCGGATTTTTTAAAAAAACATCGTTCGAAATAACGGTTGACATCCTGATAAATGCTGTCTATAATATTTCCTTCTTTATCCCATATTACTTGTTCCTTCATGTAAAGAATCGGCATATTATCCACTAGGTTGATATATTGTGCGTTTGTTTCTATTTCATTTTGTTGGGCTCGTCTCAGGACTTTCAGCATCTGAATGCGTTTTTGTTGTGTTACAGCCATCAGTGCGAAGGCCATGAGCACAATCAGGATAAACCATTTGTATTTGTTCAGAAAGTGGACAGGCTTGTCATAGAAAATGGTGTCATCGGGGCATCGCTTGGGGTCGAGCCCTTTATTTATGAGTCTGGTATAGTTGAAGGTGGGGTGTGCTTCCTGAGGCTCATAGAAAGGAATGTCACTGGCTCTTTTTCCACCGAGGATGTCGTCAATTGTTTTCAATAATTGCTTGGTGAAGGCTTGTTCATTGTACATGTATCCTCCTACCATACCTCCGTCGTCCATACCTGCATAGCGGATGGTGAAAAGAGGGGCGGAGATGCTGGAAATGCTTCTGTAAGCGTTTATCAGAAAGCTGTCCGAGGTGAAGGATTCGGTGAACCAAGTGGATACCAGAATGCCTGTAGTCTTGTCTGCCTTACGTACAGCATTATATAACTGGTGCAGAGTATTGGTGCGTGAAGAGATGTATTTATATTCCAGTTGCGGATATTTTGTTTGGATCAATTCCCGCAGTCGTTGGTCATATTCGGGATTGGGATAAATCCCGTCTCCCAAAAAGATGAGTCTTTTCATGCCGGGAATCATTTGCAGCATCAGTTCCACACTTTCTTCCAGATAGATAGGGGTATGCATGTAGGTGAAATTGTATTCTTGGGCCAGTTCGCTCATGTGTGTCTTTTCTTTGGGAGTGACTGTATCTCTCTGCCTGTAGAATATTTCAGGATACACATAGGGGTCTGCCCCGCAGACAATAGTAGGTACGGTACCCCATAAAGCTTGTATCTCTTCTCTGAAAATCAGACTCATGCTTCCTACAAATACCAATAGACGGGGAGGGGTGGAGCCATATCTTGAGGAAAGTGTTTCTGAAAACTTTTCTATTTTAGCAGAATCGCCTACCATGAATAAATTCAGATGTTCTATGTAGGCGTCTATATTTTTGGTTCCGGCTAGTTTATGGACAATGGGGGTGGTAATGCTGTTGCTCCATGGAGAAGATTCGTTATAGCTGTTTAAAATCAGCACATATTCTTCGTTCCCGGTACGATCCTGTGCATTGGCAGCTTCACAGGTGAATGAGAAGATGGTACATATATAGGTATATATCAGCAGCCATTGAATATAGCCTATACGGATTCTCCTACGATTTTTATCCATTATTGTTTTCTACTCTTCTTTAAATATATCGCTCTGATGCTTGTGATGAAACAAATGTACTATTAAATCAGGGAGTGGACGAAGAAAAATAAATGTTTAACAAATATTAAAAGAAACGCACTGAAGTGGGGAACTTCCTGTATGTCCAGGTGTGAACATTTTAAACGGGAACTTTGGCCAACTTATATGGCAATGATTTAAAATGCCGGTGAAAGGCAGGAAAAGAGGGAGGATGAGAAATATCTTTTGCGTTATCTCTTTTATATCTGAAGAAATAGCTTTATATTTATCCCCTCATCTTATTTTAAGGTAGTTATGGAATATCACTTAAGTACTAAATTGAATGGAAATATAGCAATGACTTCCTGTTTCCATGAAAACTCCTTTTTGCAACGTGACGGGAGTCTTTATAAATTTATATGGGTGCGGCATGGAACGCTGGATGTGGAAGTGGATCATGTGGTGATGCATCTGGAAAAAGAGGAAATGATTTCGCTCACTCCTTTGCATCATGTGCAGATAAGGGGAGTGGACGGTGAATACCTCACTTTTCTATTCAATAGTAACTTTTATTGTATTTACGGGCATGACAGCGAGGTGTCTTGTAACGGATTCCTGTTTAACGGTTCTTCCCGTGTCATGCGTTTGAAGCTTTCGCCTTCCCAGTCGGCCCGTCTTGACAGTATTGTCGATATTTTCAGAGGGGAGTGTGAAATACAAGACAACTTGCAGGAAGAAATGTTGCGTATTATTCTGAAACGTTTCATTATCACTTGTACCCGCATAGCCCGTGAAATGTTTGATGTAGACCCGGGGCGTGAGAACACGTTTGATGTGATTCGTCAGTTTTATGTGCTGGTTGACAGTCATTTTAAGGAGAAGAAGCAAGTGCAGGATTATGCTGATATGTTGTGTCGTTCTCCCAAGACCATTTCCAATCTCTTTTCCCTTTACAGGCTTTCTTCTCCTTTGCGTGTCATTCATGAACGCGTGGATGCGGAAGCCAAGCGCCTGTTGCTTTATACGGGCAAGAGTGCGAAGGAAATCAGTGAGATTCTGGGATTTGAGGATTTGGCTACATTTTGCCGGTTCTTTAAGAAAATGAACAAGGAGAGCCTTTCGGAATACCGGAAAAGAGAGAAACGGGAATAATTGCCAACCTATATGGGAGAATTGCCATTTACTGGAGAGGGAAAACTACCGACCTTTGCACCAGGAAGTTAAATCTTTTAATAATGAAAGCAATGATGACAAAATTAAAATCTCTGTTTGTTGCGTTTTTAACAATAGCAGCATCTGCCCAAAAACTGGGTATCAATCTTATCCGTGTGGCAATCCTTGTAATTTTTGTATGGATTGGCGGTCTGAAATTCTGGAATTATGAAGCCGAAGGAATTGTGCCTTTTGTGGCGAACAGTCCCTTTATGAGTTTCTTTTATACCAAGGACGCTCCTGAATATAAAGAATATAAGCTGAAAGAAGGCGAATTCGATGAAGCGAAGCACCAGTGGCATGAAGAGAACAATACTTATGGGTTTTCTCATGGATTGGGTATTTTGATTATGGGAATCGGTATCTTGACGTTTTTAGGTATCTTCTCTCCGAAAATCGGTTTGGTAGGGGCCGGACTGGCTATTGTCATGACACTGGGCACTTTGTCTTTCCTTGTGACAACGCCTGAGGTGTGGGTCCCCGATTTGGGAAGTGGCGAACAGGGGTTCCCTCTGCTGACGGGCGCCGGCCGTCTGGTCATTAAAGATACTGCTATTTTGGCAGGAGCTGTTGTTGTTCTTTCGGATAGTGCGAGAAGGGTATTGAACCAGTTGAAAAAGTAAAGTTAGAAAGACCGGTCACGGACATGCCCTTTTATAGGGGGGTATATGGATGTATTCCAGCGGGAGGCAAGTATTTCCTGCAAGACATAACTATCTATGAGGCAAGTTGTATCCTGTGTCATCTTGCTGTCTGTCAGCTATTGATAATGAATGCAAATTTGGCAGATTCTGCGGTTAACCCCTGTTAAGTGCTTATCTATCTGTGTTAAAAGAGGAAAAAAATCTCTGACAAACGGTACAACCGTACAATATTTGTCATTACATTAGCGTCAGAAATGTTAAACCAAACTTGAAATTAACAAATTAATAGATATTAAGTTATGAAACAAGCAACTAAAATGGTACTAGGCGCAGCAGCAATTGTAGCAGTCAGCGCAGGTGTAGCAGGAGTAACGACTTATTCTATGTTGAAACCCGAGCCAAACAAAAGCGTGGCCTTTAATGATGTGTTCCAACAAAATCCGAATACAAGACTTGCCGCGCTGGACGCCACCCAAATGCAACCGGTGGATTTGACTCAGGCAGCGGAAAATTCAGTGCATGCAGTAGTTCATATAAAGTCAACTCAAGAATCAAAAACTCAGACAGTTACCGTTCGTGATCCGTTCTATGATTTCTTTGGTGATATTTTTGGGAATGGCAGAGGCGGCGGTCAGCAGCGTCAGGTGCAGACTCCTGAAAGAGTGGGATTCGGTTCCGGAGTGATCATCTCGAAAGATGGATATATTGTAACGAATAACCATGTAATTGATAATGCTGATGTGATCAGTGTCAAACTGAATGACGGACGTGAATATAAAGGACGTGTAATCGGCACAGATCCCAGCACGGATTTAGCGTTGGTTAAAATTGAAGCGGATGAACTTCCCACTATTCCCGTAGGCGATTCGGAGGCTTTGAAAGTGGGCGAGTGGGTATTGGCTGTAGGTAATCCGTTTAATATGACATCTACAGTAACCGCCGGTATTGTGAGTGCCAAGGCACGTTCTTTGGGCGTATATAATCAAGGTGTGGAGTCATTCATCCAGACGGATGCAGCTATTAACCAAGGTAACAGTGGTGGGGCATTGGTCAATGCAAAAGGAGAGTTGGTAGGTATCAACTCGGTGCTTTATTCACCGACAGGAGCTTATTCCGGATACGGTTTTGCCATCCCTACCAGTATTATGAAAAAGGTAATAGCCGATTTGAAAGAATACGGAACCGTTCAGCGTGCGGTATTGGGTATCAAGGGTACTCCGATTAATGATGACCAGCAGATGATGCCGGAAGAAATCAAGAAGAAAGTGAAGGAACTGGGTGCTACCGATGGTGTGCTGATAGCTGAGGTGATTGATGGAGGTTCTGCGGCTGGTAACTTGGAAGTGGACGATGTCATTATCGGTATTGACGGAAAACGTGTGAAGAACTTTGCAGAGTTGCAGGAAGGGTTGGCTAAACACCGTCCGGGTGACAAAGTAACCGTCAAGGTGTTGCGTGACAAGAAAGAAAAGGATATCGAGATGACTTTGAAAAATGCACAGGGAACAACGAAAGTGGTGAAGAGTGCGGGCATGGATATCTTGGGCGCAGCGTTCCGTGAAGTTCCTCAGGAATTGAAGAGACAATTGAACTTGGGATATGGTGTGGAAGTCACAGGTGTGACAGACGGTAAAATGAAAGCTGCCGGTATCCGTAAAGGCTTCATCATCCTGAAGGCAAATGGACAACCTGTCAAATCAGTAAATGATTTGGAAGATGTGCTGAAAGCTGCTACCCAGTCACCGGATCAGGTATTGTTCTTGAGCGGTATGTTCCCGTCAGGTAAACGTGCGAACTATGCAGTAGATTTGATACAGGAATAAGGATATTTTTAAGGTAGAAAGTTTCAATAGGTAAAGTTTAGAGGATGCACGGTAAGGGACACTTCCGTGCATCCTGATTTTATAGTCAAACAGGATTGATATGCTGGAAAGAAGCATTGTAAACGGAATTTCGGGGATGATGGGAACACAAGTTTGATTTTTAGTATGTTTTTATCCGATAGTAGAGTCGTGTAACTATTAATTTGCGTCATAGGTGTTTGCGTTCTCGTCCGGCCGGAAAACGGAGGACATAAATCAATTCTGTTTCACGATAAGATAAGAGCTGTTGACAGGATCCATCCTTACGCTATATCATGGAATAATCTCTATTAAGTAAGCTGATAAGATCAATAAAGAGAAAGATATAACCCTATTTTCGCAAAATATTTAGGAAAAGAAGGACAAAGATAGTCTTTTTTGATTTATTAGCTAATATTTTTCAAACAAAAATGGATGTATTCCATTTAATGTTGTAAATTTGCATCCCAAATTTGTTTTATAGAGAATGAGACAATTAAAGATTACCAAAAGTATCACTAACCGAGAGAGCGCATCTCTGGATAAGTATTTACAGGAAATAGGCCGTGAAGACCTGATTACTGTAGAGGAAGAGGTAGAGCTCGCTCAGCGTATCCGTAAAGGCGACCGGGTAGCATTGGAAAAACTGACACGTGCCAACTTGCGTTTCGTCGTGTCTGTAGCCAAGCAGTATCAAAATCAGGGGTTAAGTCTTCCTGACTTGATTAATGAAGGCAACCTGGGATTGATTAAAGCAGCTGAAAAGTTCGATGAGACCCGAGGCTTCAAGTTTATCAGTTACGCCGTATGGTGGATTCGTCAGTCTATTCTCCAGGCATTGGCAGAACAGTCACGTATTGTCCGTTTGCCGTTGAATCAGGTAGGCTCGTTGAACAAGATCAGCAAAGCCTTCTCTAAATTCGAACAGGAAAACGAGCGTCGTCCTTCTCCGGAAGAACTGGCCGATGAACTGGAAATACCTGTAGACAAAATCTCGGACACGTTGAAGGTTTCAGGACGCCACATTTCTGTAGACGCTCCTTTTGTGGAAGGAGAAGACAACAGTTTGTTGGATGTGCTTGTGAACGACGACTCGCCTATGGCAGACCGTTCCTTGGTTAATGAGTCACTTGCGAGGGAAATTGATAGAGCACTCTCTACGCTGACCGAAAGGGAGAAGGATATTATCCAGATGTTTTTCGGTATTAATACGCAGGAAATGACGTTGGAAGAAATCGGCGATAAATTCGGCCTCACTCGTGAGCGCGTACGCCAGATTAAAGAGAAAGCCATTAGAAGATTGAGACAAAATTCGCGTAGCAAGCTGCTTAAGTCTTATTTAGGGTAAGAAAGATTCGGTTTCCGAAAAGAAAACAAAGCACAAGATGGAAGGTTACTCCCGTCTTGTGCTTTTGTTCATAATATACCAATAATGCCCATTGGCTGCGCTATGTGCCACATGGTAATGGGCACATCAGCAAATTATTATAGTTAATTAATCTATTACTTTTTCGTATTTGTCCGTAAATAACTATTTTTGTCCTCTAATAAAATTATAAAATTAGAATTATGAAATCCATAAAGATTCTGTGCTCTTTATTATTGGTACTGATGGTATGCTCGGCATTCTCATTGAAAGGAAGTAAAGGTAAATCCGTTTATATAGTAGGTGTATCCGCATCGTTTACAGATTCATTGGTTTATTTCACGGAAATCCAATTGCTGGACAGTGTAAGGCTGGATAAGAATAAGATGTTGCCGGAACGCTCACAATACAGTTATCAGCTGAAAAATTATTTGGAAAACGAGGAAGGGCTGACGAACCGCACTTGCTTTGTTTATTTCTCGAACAGCAGAAAGAAACTGCAGAAGACCATCAATAAGATGAAGATCAAGTATCAAAAAGGAAAGACCTTGCTGATTCGCGAAGTGAACCCCAATGCATTCAAGTTCAAGAAACCGGAAGAGTGATCCTTTTCTTATGAAAAAGATTCTATTTATATTTTTAACAGCCTGCTTTTTCTTCTCTTGCGAGAAGGAAACAATCGTGATTCCTCAGCAACATGCCGGAAGAACGGTCCTGGCTTTCTTTTGGGCGGATAACAGCTTGAATTCCAATTTGCGTAATAATATTCGGACGATGATGCAGGGGCTTCAGGCTATGAAGGATTCGGCTGCTTTGTTGGTATATTGGGATGGTGAGGCTTCGGATATCAGTTGGCCGGAGCCTTGTATCGTTGAATATGTGACTAATGGTCAAGGGGGGGATCAACAGTATGTCCAAAGAAGCGGTCAATGCGATGATCGCGGATCAGGACATGTCGGTTCACGACTTGATAAGTATTGGCAATATCAGAAAAAAATATCCCCCTCAGACATCGACGGAGAAAACCGTCATGCAGACAGTGATAGGTGATATGATGAGTGTTTATCCGTCGGAAAGTTATGGAATAATCTTTGGTTCTCACGGTTCAGGATGGTTGCCCACTATTACCGGCACCCGTTCTATAGGTCAAGATGGCGGCCGGTATTCCAGTGACACAGCGTTGATACCGGAATTGGCGGAAGTGCTGCGTACGGTAAATCCTCAAAAGTTTGATTTTGTCTTGTTTGATGCGTGTATGATGGGGTGTGCCGAAGTGTATTATGAGCTGAAGGATGCTGCCAAATATTGCATCGCTTCTGTACTTGATATACCGGCAGCCGGATTTCCTTATGCAAGTGTGATGCCTTATTTGTATGAAAATGCGATCAAGGAGTATTTGAAGCCAATCTGTAAAGATTATATAGATTATTATAACTATAATGGTTGGGGAACCATTTCGGCAGTGGATTGCAATCAGATGGAAGGTTTGGCGGAAGCGGTCAGAAGTGTGATTTTGTCCAATCAGGATAGCCTGAAGAACGTGGATATAGCTGATTTGCAGCAATATGGCAAAGGCAGCAGCAACTTCAAAGGATATGCCTATGATATGTTACAGTTTATTGAAAAATTGTGTGGAGGAATGGCTCCAGACGATTTTACGCAACAATTAAAGAAGACGGTCATTTATACAGATTATACTCATGATCCCACCTCATCCTTGTACAGAATAGATGGGGATAACTACAGTGGAATGGGTATGTATATCCCTAATTCATTCACCACTCCCAAATATTTGCTTTGGAACAATTATTTCAAGTCTTCCATAGCGTGGTATCATGCATCCGGATGGGCTGAAACGGAATCTATTTGGGGGAATTGAAGGAGAATGCAGCCAGTTGCTTTTTACTTGATCCCGAATAATAGATATAGCGGATGGAAGTACCGAATTTCCGGTATTCTTCCATTTCCACCGAGTTGTCTACTGCATTCTGCAGGGCTTGTTTAAAGGCGGCATAATGGGTGTTCATATAAGTGGCGTTGTCCAGTTCTCCTGTAACACTGTAGAAATAGCTCACACTATTATCTTTCTCATTATAACGGGTGCTGTCCAGTGTAATCGTTTCGTTCATACGTGTGGGGCAGGACCGGTTGGTCTTTTCGGCTGTCTGTTTGAATTTACGGACTTGTGAACGGTGGTTATTATTACATCCTGCCAAAGTAAGGATGCCTAGGGCCGCTATTATAACTGTTTCTCTTTTCATTATAAATCGGTATTTTGAAGCGAAAGTAAACTATAAGTTTGAACAAAGCAAATGGATTTTTGTTTTTTATTAGTAAGTTTGTGCAAACAAAAAAAGTAAAACATGTCTCGCATTATAGATGAATTAAAACGTACGGACCACAAGCGTTATCTGGGTGGTCTTGATTTCTTTAAATATATTGGTCCCGGATTACTGGTTACTGTAGGTTTTATTGATCCGGGAAACTGGGCCTCGAATTTTGCAGCCGGTTCCGAATTTGGTTACGCGTTGTTGTGGGTGGTGACCCTGTCTACCATTATGTTGATTGTGTTGCAGCACAATGTGGCCCACCTGGGCATTGTGACGGGATTGTGCCTGAGTGAAGCAGCCACGCAGTATTGTCCCAAGTGGATATCCCGTCCCATTTTGGGCAGCGCGGTACTGGCCTCCATATCCACTTCGCTGGCGGAGATATTGGGAGGAGCCATTGCCTTGCAGATGCTTTTAGGAATTCCCATAGCCTGGGGATCTGTTCTTACTACGATGTTTGTCGTCATTATGCTTTTTTCCAATTCATATAAAAAGATAGAAAGAGCCATCATTGCTTTTGTATCCGTAATCGGCCTTTCGTTTCTGTATGAGTTGTTTTTGGTAGATATTGACTGGCCTGTGGCGGTCCGTTCCTGGGTGGTTCCCGACATACCCCAAGGCAGTATGCTGATTATCATGAGTGTGCTTGGGGCAGTGGTTATGCCGCATAATCTTTTCTTGCATTCAGAGGTGATACAGAGCCACGAGTACAACAAGCAGGACGAGAGTTCCATTCGTAAAGTATTGAAATATGAGTTCTATGATACTTTGTTCTCCATGATTGTGGGATGGGCTATCAATAGTGCCATGATCTTACTGGCAGCCGCTACTTTCTTCCGTACCCGGACTCCGGTGGAAGAGTTGCAGCAGGCGAAGTCGTTGCTTGACCCATTGCTGGGTAGCCATGCCGGAATCATTTTTGCCCTGGCATTGCTGATGGCGGGGATTTCCTCCACCATAACCAGTGGCATGGCGGCAGGTTCTATCTTTGCGGGTATTTTCGGTGAGTCTTATCATATCAAGGATATTCACTCCAAGGTAGGTATTTTGATTTCTTTGGGGATAGCATTGGTTCTTATTTTCTTTATTGAGAATCCCTTTTACGGACTTATCATCTCTCAGATGATTCTGAGTATCCAGCTACCTTTCACGGTGTTCCTGCAAGTAGGACTGACCTCTTCCAAACGGGTGATGGGCAAATATGCCAACTCCCGGTGGAGTTCATTCGTGCTTTATACCATTGCGGTGATTGTCTCCGCATTGAATATCATGCTGTTGCTCAGTTGAATAATGTGCGAATTTGCCCATGTGCCAATTGCCATGCGGGACCATAGCGCAGCACGTGGGCACATGGGCAAATTTTTTATTTCGTTTTGCTTTCCGAGATAATCAGCAGTTTGTCACCGGCATGCAGTTGCAGAGAGCCATTGGGGATCATGAATTCGTTCCCCCTTTTTACCAGCATCACCAGCATACCTTTAGGCAGATTCATATCCATCAGCCTGTCTCCCTTTGCCAGCATTTCCTCCGTCAGTACGATATCGCGGAGGTCTGTATTGATTTCCTCCGGTATCTCTACTCCGAAATCATTTCCTGTTTTTTCCAGTGGTGTATCCAGATGGAGTAATTTGGCCATCCATGAAATGGTCGTTCCTTGAACCACTAAAGACAATATGGTAATGAAAAATACGATATTGAAAATCTGGGTAGATCCCGGCACATCAGCCACTACCGGATAAGTGGCGAATATGATAGGTACTGCTCCGCGTAATCCCACCCAGGAAATAAACAGCCGTGAGCTGATGTTCATCTTTTTAAAGGGAAGAAGACAGAGCAGGACACTGAGCGGGCGGGCGAGTACAATCATGAAAATGCCGATCAAGGTTGCCGGTATGGCGATGGACAACATTTCATGGGGATTCACCAGCAATCCCAGGCTCAGGAACATGATAATTTGGAAGAGCCAGGTCATGCCGTTCATAAAAGTAGCGATCTCCTTACGGTTTACAATGCGTGCGTTACCCACCATCATTCCTGCTATATAGACAGCCAGATAGCCGTTTCCTTTACACAGGTCGGTCATGGTGAATGTGAAGAAAATAAAGCTCAGCAGCAAGATAGGATAGAGCGACTGGTTCTTCAAGTCAATCTTGTTGATGATTACTACCGCCAGTTTTCCCAGCAGGAATCCTGAGGCGCCACCCACAGCAAACTGAATCAGGAATGAAATCAGAATATCGTCTGCCCCCATGCCTGCCGATGTGATGAATTGTATCAAGACGATAGTAAGCATATACGCCATAGGGTCATTACTTCCGCTTTCCAGTTCCAGCATCGGGCGGAGGTTATGTTTCAGGTTCATGCTTTGCGAGCGCAGGATATTGAATACGGAAGCAGAGTCCGTAGAGGACATGGTAGCCGCCAGCAACATAGCCGTCATCAGGGACATGGTAATGCTGACATTCGAGAACCCGGAAATCCAATAAATAAAGAATCCGGTGAAAATAGTAGTAAGCAACACGCCGAAGGTGGAAAGCAGTATGCCTTGTGGCAATACAGGCTTGATATCCGAATATTTGGTATCCATACCCCCTGAGAACAGAATGATGCTAAGGGCCATCATGCCGATGAACTGTGCCTCGCCCGCATCATGGAATTGGAGTCCCAGGCCGTCGCTTCCGAACAGCATGCCGACCAATAAAAAAACAAGTAACGTAGGGATTCCGAACCGGTAGCCGGTCTTGCTCACTACAATACTTACGAACAATAGGATAGAACCTATCAAGAGAATGTTTTCTGCATTAAATATCATACTTCTGTGATCTTGTTTAATTTTTTAATATGATGTGCCAGCATCAGGCAGGCTGTGATAAATGCTAAAAGATCGGATACAGGCATACTGAGCCAAATGCCGTTCAGTCCCCACCAATGAGGCAGCAACAGCAGGCAGGGCAATAAATACAACAGTTGGCGGGACAAGGAGAGGAAGATAGAAATTTTCGCTTTCCCGATAGATTGGAAGAAACTGGAAATCACAATTTGTATTCCCACGAAAGGAAACATCAGGACTCCGATTTGCAACCCAGTGCGTGCCAATGCTGTAAGTTCTTTATCGTCTGTAAACATATTAACAACCAAATTAGGGAAAAGTTCGCTGAAAACAAATCCCAGCGAAGTGATGCACCCCCCTGCAATCATGCAATATTTCAACGTCTGCTTCACCCGGCCGAATTTGTGTGCCCCATGATTATAGCCCACAATCGGTTGCATCCCCATAGTCAGTCCCATGATAACCATTACAAACAACATCAGCAGACGGTTTAATATGCCGTATGCTCCGATAGCCAGATCGCCCCCGTAGAGCAGCAGGCTCTTGTTGAATATAATGACAATGGCCGAAGCGCAGACATTCATCAGGAACGGCGACATGCCGATACTGAAAATATTCTCTACGATCCGTTTCCTTAATTTGAATATCCCTTTCTTGAAACGGATATAACTTTTTTCCTGCATGAAATGGCTCAGCACCCATATCATGCCGGCAAACTGTGAAAGGATGGTTGCCGTGGCTGCTCCGCGGATTCCCCAGCCGAGCCAGAATATAAAGACAGGAGCCAAAATGATGTTGCACCCCACTGTCAGCATGGAGGACAGCATCGCTTTTCGGGGATAACCGGTGGCACGCATGATATTGTTCAGCCCGATCATTACATAGGTGACAGGACTTCCTATTAATATAATCTGCATAAAGTCGCGGGCGTATGGCAACGTGTCATGGCTTGCCCCGAAGAAGAACAGAATCTTGTCCAGAAACAATAAGGTGATGCCCCCGTAAAAAAAAGAGTTGACCACACAAAGCACCGTAACATTTCCCAACACCTTCTCGGCGCCTTCCGTATCCTTCTGTCCCAGACGGATGGACGATATGGTAGCCCCACCCACTCCGACCAATGTGCAGAATGCCACCAGCAGGTTCATCAGCGGAAAGGAGATAGCCAGTCCCGAGATAGCCATGGCCCCCACACCGTGCCCGATAAATACGCTATCAATAATATTATACAGTGACGTCAGTGTCATTCCGATGATAGCAGGGATAGAGTACTCTAAAAGCAGCTTTCCTACCTTTTCTGTACCCAGTATGTGCGGGTTGTTTTCTTTCATTCGCGTTTTTATTATTTTTAAGCTTTGCAAAGTTAGGAATATGGAGGATTATTCAGACCTTTGCGGCGTTAAATCAAACTAAAAGTAATATGAATTCAACAAAAAGCATTGCAGCTTTATTCGATTTTGACGGGGTGGTGGTAGATACGGAACCTCAGTATAGTATATTCTGGAATGAACAAGGACGGAAATACCATCCTGAGATACCCGAGTTCGGCCGGATGATAAAAGGGCAGACATTGACACAAATTTATAACAAATATTTCGCTGGAATGGAAGACGTTCAGCGTGAAATTACAGAAGATTTGAACAAATTTGAAGAAAATATGTTATTTAATTATATCCCGGGCGTAGAGGGCTTTATGAAGGAGCTGAGAGCCAACGGGGTAAAGATAGCGATAGTCACAAGCTCAAATGAAATGAAGATGAACAACGCATATAAAGCACATCCGGAACTGAAACAAAGTGTGGACCGTATCCTCACAGCCGAAATGTTCACTCGTTCCAAACCAGACCCCGAATGTTTCTTATTAGGAGCCACAGTCTTTGATACCGTGCCCGAGAACTGTGTGGTTTTCGAGGATTCATTTCACGGGCTTGAGGCAGGAAATCGTGCAGGAATGACCGTGATAGGATTGGCTACTACCAATCCTGAAGAGCAGATACGCGATAAGGCAAAGGCTGTTATTCAGGACTTTAATGGATTTAGTTTCGAAAAAATGAAGGATATAATGAGGTAATGTCAACTAAAACATCTACCTTTGCAGCCGTTTTTTATAAATTAAAGTAAATATGGCAGGATATATTTCAGGCGATACACGCAAAGTAACGACACACCGTTTGGTGGAAATGAAGCAGAGAGGCGAGAAGATTTCTATGCTTACTTCGTATGATTACACGACAGCGCAGATTGTAGACGGCGCAGGCATCGACGTCATACTGGTAGGAGACTCCGCTTCGAATGTCATGGCGGGAAATGTGACCACACTTCCCATCACCCTTGACCAGATGATTTATCACGGGAAATCCGTGGTTCGTGGAGTGAAACGCGCGCTCGTTGTGGTCGATTTGCCTTTCGGTACTTACCAGACTTCCGAGTACGAAGCGGTGACCAATGCGATCAAAGTGATGAAGATCACACATGCCGATGCATTGAAGCTGGAAGGTGGCGTAGAAATCATTGATGCGGTAAAGAAAATCATCGCTGCGGGTATTCCCATCATGGGACATTTGGGACTGATGCCGCAGTCTATCAATAAATACGGAACTTATACTGTACGTGCCAAGAACGAGGAAGAGGCCGAAAAGCTGCTGAGTGACGCGCATCTGCTGGAAGAGGCGGGATGTTTTGCGTTGGTGCTCGAAAAAATCCCCGCATCATTGGCGGAACGCGTGGCCAAGGAACTGACTATCCCCGTTATCGGCATCGGAGCCGGAGGCGCTGTGGACGGACAGGTGCTGGTTGTATCCGACATGCTGGGTATGACCAACGGTTTCAGTCCCCGTTTCCTCCGTCGTTATGCCGATTTGCATACTGTTATGACAGGAGCCATACAGCAATACGTGGATGATGTGAAAAAAGGTGATTTCCCTAACGAAGACGAACAATATTAACAAAGTTTCTGCTGATATGTATGATGACTTCTTCTTTCCGTATGAGAAAGCAAAACTGTGGACCGGGAATATGGTTCTGCTATCCCTTTCGAACTTTTTGCTTTATGCCTCGCTATACATGATGCTTCCCGCACTGCCTTTATGGATGGTGCGGCACTGGTATTGCAGCTATGCGGAAGCAGGAGCGGCTGTGGCTGTTTTCGGACTGGCCATGTTTCTTCCGGGAGCGTTCAACAGCTATCTTATCGATACGTTCAAGCGTAAAAGTGTTTGTCTGGTCGCGATGCTTCTGTTCGTGGCGTCCAGCCTGCTGTATCCATACGTTGCGACTGTAGGGTTCATAGCCTTGGTCCGGGCTGTCCAGGGGGGGCTGTTCAGTGTCATTACCATGACTACGGGTAGCACGCTGGTGATTGACGTCACCGCCTCACGCCGCCGCACGGATGCGAATATCGCCTTTTCGTGGGTGGGGCGTTTTGGAATGGTGGCAGGTCTTGCGTTGGGAATTTACATTTATCCTTACTGGAATTTTCACCATGTTGTTTATACCTGTGTCGCTTTGGGCACACTGGCTTTGCTTCTGATTCTGGCGGTGGATGTCCCTTTCCGTGCTCCGCTGCGCACCTCATGGTTCTCGTTGGACCGTTTTCTGTTGCCTCGTACTCTGTGGCCGGCACTGAATATGATGATGCTTTCCGCTGTTTTCGGCATTTTGATAGCGCACATTTACAATGAGTTGTTTTACATTTGCATCCTGATCGGTTTTATCATCTCCCTGTTGCTTTTGCGTTATGTGCTTTCCTATGCTTCCGGCCGTTCGGAGGTGGAGCTGGGGCAGGCCGCGATGATAGGCGGACTGTTGTTGCTTGCTTTTTCCAACAGCTTGATGAACAGTTATATAGCCGGTGTATTGCTGGGCACGGGGATCGGTACTACCGTGTCACGGTTTTTTATAAAGATGATTAGTCTGCCGATGCATTGCGAACGGGGTACGGGAAACAATACTTATCAGCTGATGTGGGAAGTAGGTATGCTGAGTGGTTTTCTGTTTGAGAATATGTGGACCGAAAGTCATCCTGATACTATTTATTGGATATGTATCGGTATCTGTGTCACTCTTTTGCTGATGTATGAGTTCTTTACACATCCGTGGTATTACAGAAAAATGGAGGAAAAACAGTAGGATGATGATTTCAAATGTTGGTTTATCCAGCTGTCGGAGTAAAAATATAGCAACTTAAATAAATTAATAATATAAAGAATATGGCAGACGACAAAAAGATTATCTTTTCGATGGTAGGCGTAAGCAAAGCCTTCCAGGCGAACAAACAGGTATTGAAAGACATCTACCTATCCTTTTTTTACGGTGCTAAGATCGGTATCATCGGTCTGAACGGTTCAGGTAAGTCAACGCTGATGAAAATCATCGCCGGACTGGAGAAAAGTTATCAGGGAGAAGTGGTGTTCTCGCCGGGCTACTCTGTAGGCTATCTGGCACAGGAACCGCATCTGGATAATGAAAAGACAGTGAAAGAGGTAGTGATGGAAGGTGTGCAGAGCATTGTGGACACTTTGGCGGAATACGAAGAAATAAACAACAAGTTCGGGCTTCCCGAATACTATGAGGACCCAGAGAAGATGGATGCACTCTTTGCCCGTCAGGCTGAGTTGCAAGACATCATTGACGCTACGGACGCATGGAATCTGGACAGCAAACTGGAACGCGCCATGGATGCGTTGCGCTGTCCGCCCGAAGACCAGCCGGTGAAGAACCTCTCGGGAGGTGAGCGCCGCCGTGTGGCCTTGTGCCGCCTGCTGTTGCAGAAGCCGGATATCCTGTTGCTGGACGAGCCTACCAACCACTTGGACGCGGAAAGTATCGACTGGCTGGAACAGCATTTGCAGCAATATGAAGGTACGGTGATTGCCGTAACCCACGACCGTTACTTTCTGGACCACGTAGCCGGATGGATTCTGGAACTGGACCGTGGCGAAGGAATCCCCTGGAAGGGAAATTACTCCAGCTGGCTGGAACAGAAGACCAAACGTATGGAGATGGAAGAGAAAGTGGCAAGCAAACGCCGCAAGACCTTGGAACGCGAGCTGGACTGGGTGCGCATGGCTCCCAAAGCCCGTCAGGCGAAAGGAAAGGCCCGTCTGAACTCCTATGACAAGCTGCTGAACGAGGATGTGAAGGAAAAGGAAGAGAAACTGGAAATCTTCATTCCGAACGGTCCCCGTCTGGGCAACAAGGTGATTGAGGCCAAAGGAGTGGCGAAAGCTTACGGTGACAAGCTGTTGTTCGATAACCTGAATTTCATGCTGCCCCCTAACGGCATTGTCGGCGTAATCGGTCCTAACGGCGCCGGTAAGACTACTTTGTTCCGCTTGATTATGGGACTGGAAACCGTAGATAAAGGTACTTTCGAGGTAGGAGAGACCGTGAAACTGGCATACGTAGACCAGCAGCATAAGGATATTGACCCGGAAAAATCTGTTTATCAGGTAATCAGCGGTGGAAACGAGCTGATCCGTCTGGGCAACAGGGATATCAACGCGCGTGCTTACCTCAGCCGTTTCAATTTCTCGGGAGCCGATCAGGAGAAACTTTGCGGAATGCTTTCGGGTGGTGAGCGCAACCGCCTGCATCTGGCTATGGCACTGAAGGAAGAAGGCAACGTGCTGCTGCTGGACGAGCCTACCAATGATATTGACGTGAACACGCTGCGCGCGCTGGAGGAAGGTCTGGACGATTTTGCAGGTTGTGCGGTGGTGATCAGCCACGACCGTTGGTTCCTGGACCGTATCTGTACCCATATCCTGGCTTTCGAAGGAAACAGCGAGGTATTCTTCTTTGAAGGATCTTATTCGGAATACGAAGAGAACAAGATGAAGCGTCTGGGCAATGAGGAGCCGAAACGGGTGCGCTACCGCAAGCTGATGGAAGACTGATGGGGGCTTCCCTGTTCTGATAAGGTCCAAACTAAAATGACCATTCCGAAAAGTAACAGATTGTAATTACAAGACCTGAAAGAGTCGTATCAAGCTCCGTTTTGAGTAATGATACGACTCTTTTTTTTGCCTTTAAGGAGGTTCAAGTTTCAAATCAAAACCTCTTTCTTGGCTAGAATTAAGTTTTGAACCCTCTTGGGTTGTGTACTCTCTCTGGGGCGCGGATAGCGGAAGAAACCAGACCAGTCACTGTAAATTGTAACCGATTTGTAGCTTGTATATCGTTTCTATTAGCTATCTTTGCAACGTCTTTTAAGACATTAATTATAATATTAATTAATTAAAAAGTTTATGGTAAAAAGAATGCGATCTTTTTTTGCGGTGGTTATGTTGGTAATCGCTGCTGCTGTTAACGCCCAGGTCACCACTTCGTCAATGAGTGGTAAGGTGGTTGATCAAAGCAATGAAGCCATTATCGGCGCAACGATTCAGGCTATTCACGAACCGTCCGGCACCCATTATGGGGCCATTACCAATGTGGACGGCCGTTATTCCATCCAGGGCATGCGTGCCGGCGGCCCTTACAAAGTAGAAGTTTCTTATGTAGGTTATCAATCAGTGGTTTACAAGAGCATCAACCTCCAGTTGGGAGAGAATTACGTATTGGATGCGAACTTGAAGGAATCTACCGAATTATTGGATGAAGTGGTGATTACCGCTTCCAAAAGCAGCAACATGAAATCAGACCGCGCCGGAGCGGTAACCAATGTCGATGCGGCCAGAATGTCGGAAGTGCCTACAGTGAGCCGCAGCATGAACGATATCATGCGTCTGACCCCTCAGGGAGCCAATATCGGTAGCGGTTTCTCAGTGGGTGGAGGTAACTACCGCCAGTCTTATGTCACTGTGGACGGAGCCGCTTTCAACAATGCCTTCGGTATCGGCTCGAACTTGCCGGCAGGCGGTTCGCCTATCTCTCTGGATGCTTTGGAACAGATTTCCGTTTCCACCACCCCCTTTGATGTCCGTCAGAGCGGATTTACAGGAGGTGCCATCAACGCCGTGACAAAGAGTGGTACGAATGAGTTCAAAGGTACAGCCTATATGTACACTTCCAATACCCACCTCACCGGAAACAAGGTAGAGGACTATGAACTGACCCGCAACCGTGACCACAGCACCACCTACGGAGCTTCTCTGGGAGGTGCGATCATTAAAAACAAATTGTTCTTCTTCGTGAACGGCGAATATCAGGATAATGTGCAGGCAGGCCCGTCGGGCATAGCGCGTAGCGGCGCCAATGACGAATGGAGCACCAACGGCATTGTGCACCGTCCGTTCGAGAACACCACAACGGTAGGCGACCGTACCTTCGTAGGGATGAACAACATCAGCCAATACCTGTCGGAAAAATACAACTACAATCCGGGACGTTATCAGGGATATTCTCTGGAAACCCCTTCTTACAAGATCATGGGCCGTCTGGACTGGAACATCAACAACAACAATAAGATTAATTTCCGTTTCACCCATACCCATTCCAAGTATTCTGCCAACCCTTCCTCTTCCACCACCCCGTTTAAAGATTCAATCATTTATCCGGGCGGAGTAGACGGCAGCGCGGGCAAGAGCAGTTCGGGACGTACATCAAACACCGGTCTGTACTTTGAAAGCTCACGCTATATGCAGGAACAGAACTTCACCTCCATCGCTTCCGAATGGAACTCAAAGTGGGGGGCTATCAATAACGCCCTGCGTTTCACTTATTCTTATCAGAACGAACCGCGTACATACGAAGGGGGAACATTCCCTACGGTGGACATCCTTGACCAAGGCTCGCTGTACACCTCATTCGGTCCGGACCCCTTTACAGAAGGGAACTTGCGCCAGGTGAAGACTTTTGTCATTACCGATGAGTTCAATTTCTCCAGCGGTATCCATAACTTTATGGGCGGTATCCAGTTTGAGTCCAATAAGGCAGTGAACGGATTCATGCAGGCGGGAAGCGGTTATTATGTCTATTCCTCCTGGGATGATTTTGTGAACAACAGAGCTCCGGCTGCCTTCGGTGTCACTTATTCCAACACCGGGGACGGTTCCCAGTTCCTGGCGAACATGAAGTACCAGCAGCTTTCTTTCTATCTGCAGGACCAGATGAATATCACAGACAACTTCAGACTGACTGCCGGGGTGCGTTTCGAACTGCCCATTTATCCGGAGCTGAAGAACAACTATAATAAAAATTTCGCACAGATTGACTTTGACGGATATCATTACGCCACAGACCAGCTGCCTTCATCCTACCAGCTGACCGCCTCCCCCCGTATCGGTTTCAACTGGGACCTTACAGGCGAACGTAAGTATGTATTGCGCGGCGGTAGCGGTTACTTCATCGGCCGTCTGCCGTTCGTATGGCTGGTTTCGGCAGTAGGTAATGCCAATTGCGGACAAAGCACTTATTATTATAACGAGCAGAAGGATGCCAAGTACGGACAGCCGGGCTTCCACACCAGCGTGGCCGATATGTTGAAAGATCCTAACCTGAACCTGCCGGCAGCTACTGATCCCGCCGCACCTTCCGGAGCCACCATCATTGACCGCGACCTGAAGATGAACGCCACCTGGAAGTCTTCATTGGCTTTGGATGCAAAACTTCCCGGAGATATTGACTTTACGTTGGAAGGTATTTTCAGCAAAGAGTTCAATCCGGCTACTGTGACCAACCTGGGACGTAAGTTTAAAGGAGAGCAGGAGATAGCTCCGGGTGATGTCCGCAGAATGTTTGAGTACTCCAATTCGAACAAGACGGATGCTTATTATATCACCAATGCGGGAAACAGCGCTTATTATTACTCACTCACCGCCTCACTGGCCAAGACATTTGATTTCGGCCTGCATCTTTCCGCTTCCTACACCCGTTCTTATGCCAAGTCGTATGGCGACGGCATCGGCGACCAGGTGAACTCGGCTTATTACAACAACCGTTACTCTGTCAACGGAAACAATGACACGGAGACCGGCTATGGTACGTATGTATCGCCCAACCGTGTGCTGGCTTCCGCCGCTTACCGTATTAAATACGCCAAGAATTTCGCTTCCTCCTTGTCTTTGATTTATGAGGGTATGAACATGGGCTATGCCGGAGGATATTCCGCCGCCCGTTATTCCTATACATTCACCGGGAACATTGTAGGCGATTACGGCTCAAACAACTTGCTGTACATTCCGGCATCCCGTGAGGCGCTGGATAAGTGGAACTTCGCCGATTATACTGACAGCAAGACGGGTGAGGTGACTTATTCCGCCAAGGAGCAGCGCGATGATTTCTGGGCTTACATTAATGAGGACAGTTACCTGAAAGGCCGTAAAGGCAAGTATGCCGAACGCGGAGGAGCCATCATGCCCTGGCATCATCAGCTGGATTTGAAGTTCAATCAGGATTTCTTCCTCAATGTAGGGGGCAAGCGCAATACCTTGCAGTTCGGAGTGGATATCAAGAACTTCCTGAACTTGCTGAACAGCGACTGGGGAATTTATAAGACGGTGAACAATACTTCCTTGTTGAGTTATAAGAGTGGTGCTTACCAGTTCCAGAAGAACGGAGGAAAGAAACTGACTGATACGTATTCCAATCTGAACAGTTTCAATTCTACGTATTCCATACAGTTCAGTGTCCGTTATATCTTTAACTAAGTGAAATAGCCTGTATCAGACAATACAGGAACAGGATAGAGAGGCGTACCCATGAAGGTGCGCCTCTTTTGTATGCGTATTCTTCCTTGTTTTGAAAAAACTTGGAATTAAGAATAAATTAAGTACCTTTGTGTGTTATCCTATAAAGAACAATAGTTTATGAGTGATAAGATATATCCCATCGGTATCCAGAATTTCGAGAAACTCCGCAAGGAAGGCTATTTCTATATTGACAAGACGGCCTTGATCTACAAAATGGTAAAGACCGGCAGTTATTACTTCCTCAGTCGTCCGCGCCGTTTCGGGAAAAGTCTGCTGGTTTCTACTCTGGAAGCCTATTTCCAAGGCAAGAGAGAATTGTTTGAAGGACTGGCCATAGCCGGACTGGAGAAAGACTGGACAGTACGTCCCGTCCTGCATATCGATCTGAATATCTCAAAATATGAGACAGCGGAGGATTTGAGCGATATGCTGAATGATTTTCTGACCAACTGGGAAGCTGTCTACGGTTCCGCTCCTTCCGAGACATCCCTCGCCCTCCGTTTCAAAGGCGTGATAAAACGTGCTTACGAGCAGACGGGGCAGAGGGTTGCCATTCTGGTAGACGAATATGACAAGCCCATGCTGCAAGCCATCGGCAATGAGGAGCTTCAGAGAGCATATCGGAGCATACTGAAACCCTTCTATGGAGTGTTGAAGACAATGGACGGTTGCATCAAGTTCGCTTTGCTGACGGGGGTTACCAAGTTTGGCAAGGTCAGTGTGTTCAGCGATTTGAACAACTTGGACGATATCTCCATGTGGAATGAGTTTATTGATATCTGTGGGGTCAGTGACAAGGAAATTCAAACCTGGCTGGAACCGGAACTTTATGAATTTGCTGAAAAACGGGGGAGGACATACGATGAAATCTGTGCCGAACTGAAAGAGTGTTATGACGGTTATCATTTTACACATAATTCCATCGGTATTTACAATCCTTTCAGCCTGCTTAATGCCTTCAAACGGAAGGAGTTCGGAAACTACTGGTTTGAGACCGGTACGCCGACTTATCTGGTGAGGTTGCTGCAAAAACATCATTATGACTTGGAACGGATGGCGCACGAGGAAACGGATATCCAGGTGCTGAATAGTATTGATTCCGAGTCCACGAATCCTATTCCGGTGATTTATCAGAGCGGGTATCTTACGATCAAGGGGTATGATGAGCGTTTCGGTATCTATTATCTAGGCTTTCCTAACCGGGAGGTAGAGGAAGGATTCATGCGTTTTTTGCTGCCTTATTATACAACGGTTACCAAAGTGGAGTCTCCTTTCGAAATCCTGAAATTTACCCGTGAAGTGGAAAGTGGTGACTATGATTCCTTTTTCCGCCGCCTTCAGAGCTTCTTTGCTGATACGCCCTACGAGATGATACGCGACTTGGAGTTACACTATCAGAATGTACTTTTCATTGTGTTCAAGTTGGTAGGATTTTATGTAAAGGTGGAATATCATACCAGTGAGGGGCGCGTGGATTTGGTTCTGCAGACAGACAGATTTATTTACGTAATGGAATTCAAGTTAAACGGTACAGCGGAGGAAGCCTTGCGACAGATCAATGAAAAACAGTATGCCCGACCTTTCGAGACGGACGGGCGCAAATTGTTTAAGGTAGGGGTGAACTTCAGCAAGAAAAGTCGTAATATAGAGAAATGGATAGTGGGTTAACTATTGAAGATATTAAGGACATACGTCAATGCCACGCAAAATGCTCGTAAACAAGAGCATTTTGCGTGGCATTGCGTTCCGGATATACACTGACCACTAAAAGCCTCTCCACCGTTCCCGTTTTATCTCCTCGCACTGCCGTCGCTGCCATGCAGGCATTATTTTCTCCAGCTCTTTCAGTTTCCATCCCTTCATAAAGCGTATCTCGTCCTTTTCCTGCTCCGTGC